>Ga0247768_1000003_pt1 | contig 435844 bp, 453 predicted proteins | sample UWRJL016104C6_FD_179944 | JGI IMG/M metagenome (GOLD analysis project Ga0247768, IMG submission 179944) | Plant litter microbial communities from Arlington Agricultural Research Station in Wisconsin, United States - UWRJ-L016-104C-6 | ecosystem: Environmental > Terrestrial > Plant litter >... | reverse complement strand
GCGAGGACCCGGAGAGCGAAACAGTCCGACCATGGTACTCGCACCGACTAGGATCGCTGGACATGCGCGAAACAGACGTGCCGGACCGGGCGGGCAACCACGGTGAGATCCTCACCGAGATCTCCGACGGCCTCGTCGCGTTGTTGAAGGACTACTACGGACGCGGGCCGACCCAGGCGAAGACCTACTACCAGGACGACCTGGTCGTCTGCCTGCTCCGCGGCGGCTTCACCCGCGTCGAGCAGACGCTGCTCGACGGCGGCCGCGGGCACGCGGTCATCCAGCAGCGGATGGAGTTCCAGGAGGTCATGCGCGAGCGCTTCGAGGCGGTCATCGAGCAGGCCACCGGCCGGCCCGTCATCGGCTTCATGAGCGGCAACCAGCAGGACCCGGACATGATCTGCGAGGTCTTCATCCTCTCGCCGACCGACCTGGTGGCCGACGACGAGCTGGCGGCCGATCGGCGGCGCTGAGCGCTGGCGGCTTCCTGACGCTGAGCGTCAGGGCGCGGTGGGGAGGCGGATCGTCACCGACGGCACGGTGACGGCCGGGACGGTGACCGCGGGGACCGTCGCGACGGGCGTGGGGATGGCCGGGATCGTGGCGGAGGGCGTGGTCACGGCCGGCGTCGTCGCCGCGGGCGGCGGCGTGGCCGGCGGGCGCGGGACGGTCGGCGTGGGGAGGCGCGGGACGGTCGGCGTGCTGACCGTGACCGCGGGCGTGCGGGGCGTGGTGGCGGTGACGGTCGGCGACGCCGCGGGCGCCGCGGGCGCCGCGGCGGGCGCCGGGGTGCTCGTGGCCGGCGCGCTCGCCGGGGTCGCGTCGCGGGGCGCGGGCGTGCGGCCGATCCGCGGGCGGTCGCCGATCGTCCGCACGGGCGTCGTCGAGGGGCGCGAGCGCAGCGGGCGCGCGGTCCGCGCAGTTCGCGGCGTGGTCGTGGTGCGGGGCGTCGCCGGCCGCGCGCGCTCGGCGACCGTCGCGTGGTGCGGCGGCGTCGCCGCGCTGGAGGCGATCGGCGCGAGCGCGGGGCCGAGGGTCAGCGAGGCGGCCGCGGTCGCCGCGGCGCCCACCGCGCCGGAGCCGAGCCCGGCGGTCACGCCGCCGGCCCAGCTCAGCAGCCGCTCGGCGCCGCTGGCGAGGGCCGCGGCCAGCGCGGCCGGGCGGCTCGCCGTGTAGCGGCGCCGGAACGCGGCGACCGCGCCCGCGTCGAGCTGCGTGCCCGCCTCGGCCGCGAGGATCGCGAGCGCCTGCTTGTGGCTCGTCGAGCGGCGGTAGGAGCGCGTGGAGGTCAGCGCGTCGAACGTGTCGGCGACCGCGATGATCCGCGCGCCGAGCGGGATCTCGGTCCCGCGCAGCCCGTCGGGGTAGCCGCCGCCGTCGAGGCGCTCGTGGTGGTGGCGGACGATCGCGACGACCTCCGGCTCGCCCAGGTGCGCGAGCAGGTCCGCGCCGTCGGCGGGATGGCGCTTGACGATCGCGAACTCCTCGTCGGTCAGCCGCGCGGGCTTGTCGAGGATCTCCCGCGGCGTGTAGATCTTCCCGATGTCGTGGACGAGCGCGGCGCGGCGGATCCGCTCGACCTGCTCCGGCGGCAGGTGCAGCGCGCGGGCGATCGTCTGCGCGTGGCGGGCGACGCGGCGGCTGTGGCCGTAGGTGTACATGTCACGCACCTCGAGCAGGCGGCCCATGCGCGTCAGCGCGCCGAGCGGCAGGTCCTTGGCGGACGCGTCGCCGTCGAGCAGCCGCCGCTGCGCGACCTGGAGCCGCCGCTCGGTCCACCGGGCGCGCAGCCAGCTCCAGAGCATGAGGTCGCAGAAGAGCGTCTCGCGCCGGCCGGAGGTGCGCGCCCACGCCGCCGCGGCGAGCCGCGTCACCGTCGCGGCGATGGCCATCGAGAGCAGCGCGGCGATGAGCATCGACCGCGCGGAGTGCGCGGGCAGGATCCAGGAGGCGAGCAGCGCCGGGGCGATCGCCACCAGCGCGGTCGCCAGCAGGACGCGCGGGAGCTCCCGCAGCGCCGGGCCTGGAAGCTGGCTCGCGATCCGCATGGACGCCGTTGTGCCAAGTTCCCCGCCGTCCAAAACCGCCCTGGACGGATGTGCCGAATACCGCGAACTTCGCTAAAGCGCAGCGATCGACAGCGATGGGGCGCGATGGCCGCGGCGCACGTGCGTGCGCGCGTGCTCGAGCGCGGCGTCCATGGTCGGCAGCAGGTGGCGCTCGTGGGCCAGCGCGTCGAGGGCGCCGGTGCGCGCGAGCAGCCGCGCGTGGGCGGGCGTCACCGAGGCGAGCAGGACGGTGATGTCGCGGTGCTGCAGGCGCCCCACGAGATCCGCGACCGCCTGGGCGCCCGTGCTGTCGAGGACGCGCAGGTCGCCGAGGCGGAGGATGACGACCTCGACGTCGCTGATCTCGGTCAGCTCGAGCAGGAAGCGCTGCGCGGCGCCGAAGAACAGCGCGCCGTCGAGACGGTAGGCGACGATGTGCTGGTCGAGCAGCTCGTGCTCGAGATCCGCGTCCACCCGGTCGGCCGCGGGCGGCGGCGCGCCCTCGGGCGCGAACGTCGTCGCGTCCGCCATCGCCTTCAGCGCGAGCAGCGAGGCGAGGACGACGCCGGCGCCGACGGCGACCACGAGGTCGAAGGCGACCGTCGCGACCGCGGTCACGGTCACGAGCAGCGCGTCGCTGCGGGTCGAGCGCAGGATCCGCCCGACGTCGCCGAGCTCGACCATCCGCACCGCGGTGACCATCAGCACGCCGGCCAGCGCCGCGAGCGGGACGTGCGCCAGCAGCGGCGCGAGCGCGAGCACGACGAGCACGAGGACGATCCCGTGGACGAGCGCGGCGAGGCGGGTGCGCGCGCCCGCGCGGACGTTGACGGCCGTCCGGGCGATCGCGCCCGTCGCGGGCATCCCGCCGAAGAACGCGACCGCGACGTTCGCCAGGCCCTGGCCGACGAGCTCGCGGTCGGGATCGTGCGGCTCGCCGTCGCTCATGCCGTCGGCGACCTTCGCGGAGAGCAGGCTCTCGATCGCCGCGAGCGCGGCGACCGCCACGACCGCCGAGGCGAGCTGCCCGGCGTGGCCGCCCGAGAGGTCCGGGAGCCCTGGCGCTGGCAGGCCCGCGGGGATGTGGCCGATGCGCGCGACGTCCAGGCCCGCGAGCTCCGCGACGCCGGTCGCCGCGACGACCGCCGCCAGCGAGGCGGGAAGGCCGTGGTGCAGGCGGGGGAGGGCGGCCATCACGGCGGCGGTCAGCGCGACGAGGCCCAGCGCCGTCCAGCCGCTGCCGCCCCAGTCGCCGATCGCCCGGACGGCGACGGCCGCCGTGTTCTCCCCGTGCGGCTTGGCGACGCCGAGCGCGGCGGGCACCTGCTGGAGGAAGATCAGCAGCGCGATCCCGACGGTGAACCCCTCGACGACCGGCCACGGGAGGATCCCGGCATAGCGCCCGAGCCGCGCGGCGCCGAGGCCGACGAGGATCAGCCCGGCGAGCAGCGCGACGATCGCCACGCCCGAGGGCCCGACGCTCGCGACGACCGGGACGAGCACGACGGTCATCGCGCCGGTCGGGCCGCTGACCTGGACGTGCGAGCCGCCGAAGGCCGCGGCGACGACGCCCGCGACGATCGCGGTCACGATCCCCGCCTCGGCGCCGAGCCCCGAGGCCACGCCGAAGCCGAGCGCCAGCGGGAGCGCGACGACCGCGACGGTGATCCCCGCGACCAGGTCCGCACGCCAGCTGGTGCGCGCGCCGGCGTAGTCGCGGCGCCCCGGGAGCAGGCGCGCCACGCCGGCCGCGCTCATGAGGCGCTGAGCCCGGCGCGCGTGTCGCTGACCATGTCCAACAACATCTGCCGGGAGACCGCGAGCAGCTCGGCGATCCGCGGATCGGCCAGGGCGTAGACGACGTTGACGCCATCCCGGCGAGCCACGACGAACCCGGCGCGCCGCAGGATCCCGAGCTGCTGGGAGAGCGCCGGCTGCTCGACCCCGATCTCCTCCGCCAGCGACGAGACCGACCGCTCGTCCTCCGAGAGCAGCTCCAGGACGCGGATGCGCAGCGGATGCCCGAGGGCCTTGAAGAACTCCGCCTTGAGGCGGGGGATGTCGCGCATTGGGATATCAAGATATCAAGATATGTCGACGGAGCCTCATGCGCGCCGCGCCGCGACCCCGCCGCCGCCTACCATCCAGGAGTCGTGCGCCCGCCGCCCGGCGCGCACTGTCCCCTCCACGCAAGGCAATCACCTTGATCAGCACCAACCAGCTCAAGAACGGCAACCACATCGAGGTCGACGGCACGATCTACAAGGTCGTCGAGTTCCAGCACGTCAAGCCCGGCAAGGGGCCGGCGTTCGTGCGCACGAAGCTGCGGCGGATCTCGGATGGCAACGTCATCGACAAGACGTTCCGCGCCGGTGAGAAGTTCCGCTCGGTCCGGACCGAGGCGCGCAAGATGCAGTTCCTGTACGCCGACGACGCCGACGCGCACTTCATGGACACCGAGTCCTACGAGCAGATGGCGGTCCCGGCCGGCGCGCTCGCCGACACGCTGCGGTGGACCAAGCCCTCCGACGAGGTCGACGTGGTGTTCATGGATGGCCAGCCGTCCTCGATCCAGCTCCCGTCCTCGGTCGAGCTCGAGGTCACCGAGACCGAGCCGGGCCTGCGCGGCGACACGGCCTCCGGCGGCGGCAGCAAGCCCGCGACGGTCGAGACCGGCGCGACGATCTCCGTCCCGCTGTTCGTCAACATCGGCGACCGCGTGAAGATCCAGACGGAGACCGGCGAGTACATGTCGCGCGTCTAGCGGCCTCCCACGCGCGCGGCGGCGAGGTCCTCTTCCGGACCGTGCCGCTACGCTGGCCGCGGATGTCCCGCCGCACCGATCAGCGCCGCGCCGCCGCGTTCGCCCTCTACCAGCACGACGTCACGAGCCGTGAGCTCGACGACGTGTTCCCGCGCGAGGCGACGGAGTTCACGCGGGCGCTCGCCTACGCGTCCTCCGACTACGCCGCGGACCTCGACGGCATCATCGAGCGCCACGCGAAGGGCTGGACGATCGACCGGATCGCCCCGCTGGAGAAGGCGATCATGCGGATCGCGCTGCTCGAGATCCTGCACCCCGACGCGGTCCCCGGCGACACGCCGATCCCGCCCGAGGGCGCGATCGACGAGGCGATCGAGACGACGAAGGAGTTCTGCGGCGCCGACGCGCCCGGCTTCGTCAACGGCATCCTCGCCGCGGCCCTGCGCGAGCAGCGCGCGGCCAAGCCCGCCGCGGACTGACCCCGCGCGCGGCGCCCGCGCCGCTCGCGCGCCAGCCCGCCCGCGGGCCGCCCGTCCCGCCGCTGCGGCACAATGGCCGGGTGAGCACCACCGACGACGCCGCATCCCAGCTCGACGCGCTGGTCACCCGCCTCGAGCGCGCCGCCGAGCAGCTGCGCTCGGGCGACGTCTCGCCGGACGCGGCCGCCACGCTGGTCGAGGACGCGGCGTCGCTCGCGTCCCAGGCCTCGGCCGAGCTGGAACGCCTGTCGCGCGCCGCGGCCGCCGAGCCCCATCCCGGCCAGGACCACCTGCTCTGAGCGCGGCGGCCGGCATCGCGGTCTACCCCGACCACCTGCGCGCGCAGGTCGACGTCTACCTCGACGCCCTGCGCTTCCCCAGCCGCGCGCCGCGGACCGCGGGCCTCGAGGAGGCCATGCGCTACAGCCTGCTCGCGGGCGGCAAGCGGATCCGGCCGGTGCTCGCGCTCGCCACGGCGGACGCCGTCGGCCTCGAGGCCTCCTCGGTCCTCCCGCTCGCCGCGGCGCTCGAGCTCATCCACACCTACTCGCTGATCCACGACGACCTGCCGGCGATGGACGACGACGCGCTGCGCCGCGGCCGGCCGACCTGCCACGTGAAGTTCGGCGAGGACGTGGCGATCCTGGCCGGCGACGCGCTCTACGCCGAGGCCTTCCGCCACCTGCTGACCGCGCAGCCCGGCGACCCGGCCCGCGTGCTGGCCGCCGCGCGCGAGCTGGCGGCGGCGACCGGCGTCGACGGGATGGTCGGCGGCCAGTACCTCGACGTCGCGGGCGTGAGCGAGACGCCGGCCGACCTGCGGCGCCTGCACGAGCTGAAGACCGGCCGCCTGATCGGCGCGTCGGTGATCGGCGTCCTGCTGCTCGCGGGCGCCGTCGAGGACGCCGACGCGACGATGGGCTGGCGCCGCTTCGCCAGCGAGCTGGGCGTCCTGTTCCAGATCGTGGACGACATCCTGGACGTCACCGGGACCGACGAGGGGCTCGGCAAGCCGCAGGGCAGCGACGAGCGCCACGGCAAGCGGACGTACGTCACGGAGTTCGGACTCGAAGGCGCCAGGAAGCTCGCCACCGACTCCCATGCCGCGGCCAGGGCTACCCTTCACGGTTCCGCTCCGGATGGCGCACCCGCGCTGGAGCAGATCACCGACTTCATCTTCACCCGGACTTCATGACCCAACCTGACCGACTCCTGGATCGCATCGATCGCCCGCAGGACCTCCACGGCCTGACCGAGGAGGAGCTGCAGCAGGTCGCCCAGGAGGTGCGGGAGCACATCATCGACACGGTCGGCGAGATCGGCGGGCACTTCGGGGCCAACCTGGGGATGTGCGAGGTCACCGTGGCGCTGCACTCGCTGCTCGACTCGCCCAAGGACAAGATCCTCTGGGACGTCGGGCACCAGGCCTACCCGCACAAGATCCTCACGGGCCGCCGCGACGAGCTCTCGACGATCCGCCAGTACGAGGGCCTCGCCCCGTTCTGCTCGATCGCGGAGTCCGAGCACGACATCATGGGCGCGGGCCACGCCTCGACCTCGATCGGCTACGCCGTCGGGCTCAAGGAGGGCATGCGGCTCGCGGGCGACGTCGACGCGGGCAAGGTCGTCGCGGTGATCGGCGACGGCGCCATGACCGGCGGCGTCGCGTTCGAGGCGATCCACCAGGCCGGCGGCCTGGGCACGCCGATCGTGGTCGTGCTGAACGACAACGGGATGTCGATCGCGCCGAACGTCGGCGCGCTCTCGCGCTACTTCAACCGCGTCCGGCTGAACCCGAAGCTGTGGCACGCCCGCGAGGGCGTCGAGGAGAAGCTGACGACGCTGCCCGGCGGGATCGGCGCGGCGTTCGACCGCCTCGGCCCGCAGCTGAAGGAGTCGATCAAGTCGTTCTGGGCGCCGGGGCTCTTCTGGGAGGAGCTCGACTGGGCCTACATGGGCGTCATCGACGGCCACGACGTCCGCGCGATGCGCGCCGCGCTGAAGGCCGCGCTGGTCGCCGGCCGCCCGGTCGTCGTGCACACGGCGACGGTCAAGGGCAAGGGGTTCACTCCCGCCGAGGACGGCGGGCTGGAGGGCATGGAGAAGTGGCATGCCGCCAAGCCCAAGTCCATCACCAACCGCGCGCCGACGGTCGTCGTCAAGCCGACCGCCGAGAAGCGCGCCGCCGCGGCCGCCGCGCCGCCGCAGTACACGCAGGTCTTCGGCGAAGCGCTGATCGACGAGGTGCGGCGCGACCGCCGCGTCGTCGGGATCACCGCCGCCATGAACTCCGGCACGGGGCTGAACCTGCTCCAGAAGGCGGAGCCGGAGCACTACTTCGACGTCGGGATCGCCGAGCAGCAGGCGGTCCTGTTCGCCGCCGGGCTGGCGCTCGAGGGCGCGAAGCCGGTCTGCGCGATCTACTCGACCTTCCTGCAGCGGGCGTTCGACCAGATCGTCCACGACGTCTGCCTCCAGGAGCTCGACGTCACCTTCGCGATGGACCGCGCGGGGCTCGTCGGCGACGACGGCCCGACGCATCACGGGGTCTTCGACATCGCCTACCTGCGCCCGCTGCCGAACATCACGCTCGCCGCGCCGCGCGACGAGGCGCAGTTGAAGCACCTGCTGCGGACCGCGCTGACGCAGGGCGGGCCGTTCGGGCTGCGCTACCCGCGGGGCGAGGGCGTCGGCGCGCCGCTGCCCGGCGAGTCCGAGGTGCGCGCGATCCCCGTCGGCCGCGGCGAGGTCCTGCGCGAGGGCTCGCGCGTCGCGCTGATCGGCTACGGCAGCGGCGTCGGGAAGTCGCTGGAGGCCGCGGACCTGCTGGCCGAGGCGGGCCTCGAGGTCACGGTGGCCGACGCCCGCTTCGCCAAGCCGCTCGACCTCGAGCTGATGACGACGCTCGCGGGCGACCACGAGCTGCTCGTCACCGTCGAGGAGGGCGTCCTGGCCGGCGGCTTCGGCTCCGGCGTCTGGGAAGCGCTGAACGACGCGGGCGTCAACGTCCCGCGGATCCTGCGCGTCGGGCTCCCGGACCGCTACGTGACGCACGGCAAGCCCGCGCTGCTGCACGCCGAGGTCGGCTACACCGGCCGCGACATCGCCCGCCGCGTGGAGGCCGCGCTGTTCGCGGGCCGCGGCGAAGTGCTGTCGGAGGCCTAGGACCGCGTTGGCCGGCGGGGACGCGGACGACGGGCTCTCCGCCGTCCACCCGCAGGTCCGGGCGTTGATGGAGGCGATGGCGAGCGCGGGGGAGCCCGCGCCGGCGGACCTGGCGTCCGAGCGCGCCGAGTACCTGGACGCCACGCTGCGCCTCGGCGGGGCGGCGGAGCAGGTCTCCTCCTTCGTGGACGTGGTGGTGCCGAGCGGCGAGGCGCGCCTGCCCGGCCGGCTCTACGTCCCGCAGCACTTCCCGGAGGCGTCGGGGTTGTTGGTGTGGTTGCACGGCGGCGGGTGGTACGTCGGCGACATCCCGACCTTCGACCGCGTCGCCCGGACGCTCGCGAACGCCACGGGCGCGCGGGTGTTGTTGGTGGAGTACCGGCTGGCGCCGGAGTTCCACTGGCCGGTGCAGGTGGGGGACGCGGACGCGGTCGTCTCGTGGGCGCGCTCCGCCGCCGGGTCCTCGCAGCTGGGGATCGACCCTGCATCGGTCGTCCTCGGCGGCGACAGCGCGGGCGGGCAGCTCGCGGTCGTGGCGGCGCGGCACGCGCGCGGCGACGGCCTGCCGCCGCTGCGCGGGTTGTTGTTGGCCTACCCGGCGCTCGACCCGGCGATGGGGAGCGCGTCCTACAGGTCGTTCGCCGAGGGCCCCATGTTGACGCGGGCCGACATGGAGCGCTGCTGGGGCTTCTACCTCGACGGCGCCGACCCGCGGGACGTCGACGTCGCGCCGCTGCTCGCCTCCGACTGGGACGGGATGCCGCCCGCGTGGGTGGCGGTCGCCGGGCAGGATCCGCTGCGCGACGACGGCCTGGCGCTGGCGTCGGTGCTGTCCGAGGCGGGCGTGCCCGTGGAGACGCGCGTCTTCGAGGACATGGTCCACGGCTTCGCGCGCTGGGGCGGCGTGGTCGACGCGGCGCGCGAGCTGTTGGTGTGGTTGGCCGCCGGCGCGCGCGAGCGGCTCGGCCCGCCGGCCGCCTAGACCAGGCCCGCGGCGGTGCCGTCGGCCCAGGCGAGGGCCTCGACGTGCAGGACCGCGAGCGCGCCCGCGTCGAGGCTCGGCAGCGCCGCGTCGTCCCAGGCGCCGCGCTCGCACGCCTCGGCCATCGTCAGCGTCCGGCCCTTGCCGCCGGCGCGGTCCACGAGCGCCGCGACCACGTCCTCCGAGAGCGGCAGGTCGCGGATCGCGTCCTCCATCGGCTGGTCGAGCAGCGCGTCGACCACCGAGAGCATCCCGGTGAAGAAGTAGGCGTCGACGTCGTCGGCGCCGAGCCGGCGGGCGATCGCCTCGCAGGTCCGTCCGCGCGAGAGCGCCGTGATCAGCAGCGGCCCGCGCTGCTCGTCGATACCGGAGAGCAGCAGGAGCATCGCCCACTGGCGCACGGTGCGCGGGCCGAGCAGGACGATCGCCTGGCGGACCGACTTGATCTGGTGGCGGAGCGAGAACGCGGCGGAGTTCACGAACCGGAGCAGGCGCAGGCTCAGGCCGGGGTCGAGCGAGATCGCCTTCTCGAGCTCGTCGACGCTCGTGTCGGCGGCGGAGATCCCGGCGGCGAGGCGCAGCGCGCCGATCGAGGCGGTCGGGACGTTGTGGCCGACGATCTCGCGCGGGCGGCAGACGAAGTCGCCCTGGAAGAGCTCGAAGCCGGCGTCCGCGCAGCGGTCGTGCTCGATGTGGGTGTCGACGCCGTTGGCGACGGGGCGCAGGCCGCGGCCGCGGAGCTTCGCGACGAGGTCGACGAGCTGCATCGTCCCGATCGTGCGGACGTCGACCTTGGCGAGCGTGCCGAAGTCCAGCAGCCGCTCGGCGGCGGGCTGGCCCGCGTAGCCGTCGAGGGCGAGCATGTAGCCGTGCTGGCGCAGGCGGCCGAGGCGCTCGATCAGCGGCTCGTCGGGGACGCGGTCGGCCGCGATCTCGAGGACGACGCCCTCGGGGCCGAAGGGCAGCGGGTCCATCGCGAGCAGGAACTCGGTGGTGACGTTCAGGAAGGCGGGCGCGCCGCCGGTGGCGTGGATGAGGCCGAGGTCGCTGAGCGCGGACGCGGCGACGCGGGAGGTCGCCGCGTGCGGGCTCTCGGAGCCGCTCTCGCCGCGGTAGAGCAGCTCGTAGCCCGCCAGGCGGCTGGCGGCGTCGAGGATCGGCTGGCGCGCGAAGAGGACCTCCGCTTCGGCGGGGGTGATCGACGCGGTCGCGGTCGCGGGGGGCGCGGTGGCCGCCGCCAGGGCGAGGTGCTCGGCCATCGCCTGGGTTCTCGGCCGCTGCGCGCGGATCCTGGAGCGCGAGGCGCCGGGGATCGGAGAGGTGTCCGCCTCGGACGCGCGTTAAAGAGAAACGGCCCACCGGGAGAGGCGGGCCGTTTCAGGGGAGGAGAGATACTGCTATGTGTCGTATGTGGGACCGGCCGAAGCCGGCGAGCGATGAGGGAAGTCTGGGTGCCGCTCGGCCGGTTCCCGGTGGCCGTCTCGTTCGCTCTGCAATCACTATGCCCCGTGTCAGGGGGTTGCACTGTGATCACGGACACAGTGGGGCGCGGAGCGGTGGGGCGGAGGGCACGGAGCGGGCGCGGTGGCGGCCCGCGAGGGCACTTCCCGGCGACGGCGCTACGGTTCCCCCGTGGTCAAGGTCCGCTTGGACACCCTGCTGCACCAGCGCGGCCTCTTCGACTCGCGCTCGCGGGCGGCCGCGTCCGTCATGGCGGGCGAGGTCCGGCTCGGCACGGGCGGCGACCGCGCGGCGAAGCCCGGGCAGCTCGTGTCGGAGGACGTCGTGGTCGCGGTCGACGAGCGGCCGCGGTTCGTCTCCCGCGGGGGCGTCAAGCTGGCCAACGCGGTGGCGGCGCTCGGGATCGGCGTCGCGGGCCGCCGCGCGCTGGACGTCGGCGCCTCGACCGGCGGCTTCACGGACTTCCTGCTGCAGGAAGGCGCCGAGCACGTCGTGGCCTACGACGTCGCCTACGGCGAGTTGCACTGGTCGCTGCGGACCGACGAGCGCGTCACCGTGATCGAGCGCGCCAACGCGCGCCGTATGAGTTGCGAAGAGCTGCCCTATCGGCCGGACCTCGTGGTCGCCGACGTGTCGTTCATCTCGCTGACCAAGGTGCTGCCGGCGGTCCTGGCCTGCGCCGCTTCCGAAGGGTTCGACGCGTTGGCCATGATCAAGCCGCAGTTCGAGGTGGGGCGCGAGAAGGTCGGCAGCGGGGGCGTCGTCCGCGATCCGGGCGTCCGGCGCGAGGCGCTCGTGGGCGTGGCGCGCTCGGTCGCCGCCGCCTCCGGGGCCTCGGTGCTCGGCTTCGCGTCGTCGGGGCTCGCCGGGCCGAAGGGGAACCTCGAGACGTTCGTGTGGCTGGCCGAGGCCGGCCGCGCGGGCGCGCTGGACGACGCGGCCGTCGTCGCCGCCGCCGAGGTCGTCGAAGGGGTGGAGGCGTCGTGAGCCCGCTGCGGACCGCGACCGTGATGACCCACGGGCGCCCGAGCCAGACGGCGTCGGCGCTCGACTCGCTGCGGCGGGCGGCGATCGGCCACGACTTCGTCCTGCGCTTCGACCGCGAGGAGGTCGGCAAGCACGGGCTCGTGCCCGCCGAGGGCCTGGAGCTCGACGCGCAGCTGAGCGACGACGTCGACCTCTGCGTCGTCCTCGGCGGCGACGGGACGATCCTGCGCGCGTTGCGCCGCTACGCCGGCACGAGCGTGCCGGTGTTCGCCGTGAACTTCGGCGAGGTCGGGTTCCTGGCGACGATCGACCCCGACGAGGTCGGCGAGGGCTTCGCGAAGGCGTTCCGCGGCGAGTTCGACGTGATGACGCTGCCGGCCCTCGCCCTCGAGACGCCGGACGGCGAGCAGGCCGCGATCAACGACGTGTCCTTCCACCGCAAGCTCGGCGAGCGCGTCGCGACGCTGGCCTACGTGGTCGACGGCCAGGAGGTCGGCAAGGTCCGCTGCGACGGCCTCGTGATCTCCACGCCCGCGGGCTCCACCGGCTACAACCTCGCCAACGGCGGCCCGGTCCTGGCCTGGGGCGTCGAGGGCTACGTGGTGTCCTTCATCGCGCCGCACTCCCTCACCGCCCGCGCGCTGGTGGTCTCGCCGACGGACGTGCTCGAGGTGCACAACCGCTCCCTGGAGCCGGTGGACGTGTCGATCGACGGCCGCCCCGCGGGCGAGCTGTCGCCGGGCGAGGCGCTGGCGTCGCGGTTCGTGAGCGAGGCGGCGGACCTGGCCCAGCTGCCGGGCTCGTCGTTCTACCTGCGGGTGCGGGAGCGGTTCGGGCGGTTGGCGTCATGAGCGTCATCCTGCTCGGCTAGCTGGAACATGTGTGCGGCGCCGTGTGCCGGATCTGCGCAGACTTCGTGACGGATCCGTTGCACGAACACGTGTTCGTCCGACCGCGGTGTTAGACCTTGCGGCGTGTTGCACGAGCTGCGTGTCGAGAACCTCCTGCTAATCGAGCGGGCCGAGCTGCGGCTCGCGCCCGGGTTGAACGTCCTGACGGGCGAGACGGGCGCGGGCAAGACCGTGCTGGCCCATGCGCTGGACCTGCTGCTCGGCGGGCGCGCGCGGTCCGGCATCGTGCGCCCGGGCGCCGCGGAGGCGTACGTCGAGGGCGTCTTCGACCTGCCCGACGGGCTGCGGGCGCTGCTCGGCGACCGCGTGGCGCCCGACGCCGAGGAGGTCGTGCTGGCGCGGCGGGTCTCCTCGGAGGGCCGCACGCGCGCGTACCTCAACGGGCGCTCGGCGTCGGTGGCCGACCTGCGCGAGGCGGCCGAGGGGCTCATCGCCTTCTACGGCCAGCACGAGCACCGCAAGCTGACGCTGGCCTCCTCGCAGCTCGAGCTGCTCGACGGCGCGTGCGGGCCGGCGCAGGCGGGGCGGCGGGAGCGCTACGCGATGCTCCATGGGCGCGTCCGGTCGCTGGAGGGGTCGTTGGAGACGTTGCGCGAGCGGGCGGGAGCGCGGGATCGCGAGCTGGACCTGCTGCAGTTCGAGCTGGCGGAGATCGAGGCGGCCGAGCCGTCGGAGTCCGAGGAGGTCGAGCTGGTGGGGCGGCGCGATCGGCTGCGCCACGTGGAGGCGCTGCGCGGCGCGGCGCTCGGCGCGGCCGAAGCTGTCGTGGCCGACGAGGGCGGGGTGGCCGGCGTGCTCGCGGGCGCGGGCGCGCTGCTCGACGGCGTGGACGGGGTGGACCCGGCGCTCGACGCGCTCGGCGAGCGGTGGCGCGCGCTGGCCATCGAGGCCGACGACCTGGCCGGGGAGCTGCGCGTCTACGGCGAGGGGCTCGACGCCGAAGACGATGGCCTCGACCTCGTCGAGGAGCGCCTCGCGGCGTGGGACCGGCTCAAGCGCAAGCACGGCGGGACGATCGCGTCGGTGCTCGCCTACGCGGCGGAGTGCCGCGGGCGGATCGCCGAGCTGGACCGCGCCGAGGTGGCGCTCGAGGAGGCGCAGGCGGAGCTGGCCGAGGCGCGCGCCGCGCGCGCCGCGCTGGCGGTCGAGCTGCACAAGGCGCGGGTGAAGGCCGCGAAGTCGCTGGCCGCCGACGTCCGCGCGCGCCTCGCCGACCTGGCGATGGAGGCCGCGACGTTCGAGATCGCGCTCGAGCCGCGCGAGGCCGGCCCGACCGGCACGGATGCCGTGGACTTCCTCATCGCCCCGAACCCGGGCGTGCCCGCCTCGCCGCTGCGCGAGAGCGCCTCCGGCGGCGAGCTGTCCCGCGTGATGCTCGCGCTCCTCGGCGCCGCCAACGACGGCCGCAACGCCGTCCTCGTCTTCGACGAGGTCGACGCCGGCATCGGCGGCCACACCGCCCGCGCCGTCGGCGAGCAGCTCCGCACCCTCTCCGAGGGCCGCCAGGTGCTCTGCATCACCCACCTGCCCCAAGTCGCCTCCCTCGCGACCCGCCACTTCTCGATCGCCAAGGACGTCGGGTCCGACACGGCGATCACGACCGTCACCGAGCTGGCCGAGAAGCAGGTCGTCGGCGAGCTCGTCCGCATGCTCGGCGCACCCGCGGACGACGTGGCGGCGAGGCGGCATGCGAAGGAGCTGCGGAAGGCGGCGTGAGGGGCGAGCACCCACCGATCTCCGGGTGGTTCGCGCTCCGCGAGCGGGGACCGCGGCCGCGATTGCGTCGCCGGCCGACGCGAGACGAGGACGTCGACGACCGCGACGACGCCCGAAGGGACTTCTCGTCGCGTGCCACCACAGCGCGCAGTCGGGTGGTCGGGGTCGCCGACGCGGATGACGAGTCGTGGCCGCACTCGGAGTCGACCACGGGACTGAGCCCGCTGTCGAAGCCGTCGCGACGGAACCGGCAAGGCCGGTCGCGGATCACGCGAGAACGACGACCCGCAGCAACAGCGTCGTACGCGCTCGCGTCAGCACACGCGCAACGTCCCGATCAGGGACGCCGGAACATCGCCACCCTTGAGCTCGAAATTGCAGACGACATCTCGCCCGCCCGCATCCAGCGCCTGCTCGCCCTCGTATCGAGCGGTGGCGCGTGCCGCGCCGAACGTCGTTCCCCTGTACGCGACAGCGGCATCGAGGTCGATCACGACACCATCGGCATCGACAGCGCTCACACGGCCGGCGAAGGTGCTCGCACCGACCTCCGTCTCGAACTCCCAGGGCTCGCTGACGATCAAGCGCACGGCGGCACCCACGGCGACTCCCTCGGCGGCCATCATTGGCCCCCGCTGTAGTACCGATGCGACGCGACGCGAGCAGGAACGCGACCGTTGGCAGTTCGTTCGGTGCCGCCGCCGGGGAACCCGGATGCCGGCTTGACCCGTGACGCCGGCGAGAACGCCCCGCGCGGAGCTTCGAGGTCGGCAACAAGATCCGGGAGTCCCGGCAGGGCGAGCTTCGTCTGCGCCTCCTCGGCGCTCCCGTAGACGTCGTTCGTCGCGACGTGCTCGCCCGCGCGACCGCCACGGACGAGCCCCGTCTCGTGCGTGGCATCAAGCTCGGTGTGCGTCATCGACCGGCTGACAATCTCAGTCTCGCCCCATGCGGCTCCGCCCGGCGCCAGGCGCTTCAGCACCAGGAGCTCGGCGAGCGTCGCGCCGGCCTTCCCGACGCCCTGCTCGGCGCTGCCAGCCGTGCACCAAGCGTAGTGGCTCTTGGCGAGGTCGACGCCGTTGTTCACCGTTCGCCGCGGATGGCTGGCCGCGGAGACGCCGGTGCTGCCGTTCTTGTACAGGCACTTGATGAGCTGTCGCCGCAGCGCGGATCGCACCCGCTGCCGGCACCGAGGGTGTGCCCGTCGAACTCCACGTTGTTGACCGGGTTGCTAACGGCGCTGGGGCTTCGACTACCTGCCGACGACGCTCCCTGGCCGGCGCCACCCAATCGGGTGGGTAATGGAAGGTCGACGATGCTCACTCAATGAGATCATTGCGTGTCAGAACCCAAGCAGCCGTCGTTTCGGGGCTCGCCGCACCGTGCCCCGCCCGGTCGCCGACCGACACGCGCAAGGGGGCCGCAGACGCGGCGCCCTTCGTTCGGCCGTCAGCCTGTCGGCGCGACGGCGGCGCCTTGCGGCGCCTCGGGCCTAGGAGCCCGCCGCCTCCGTGTCCAGCGCCAGCGCGCAGCTGTTGCTGCAGTACCGCGTGCGGCCCCCGCGAGCCGTCGTCGAAGACGTGGCTCAGGTGGCTGGATCCGGAGTCGAACTTGTGCCGACGACGTGGCGGCGAGGCGGCATGCCAGGAGCTGCGGAAGGCGGCGTGAGGGCGACCACGACCGGCCGTGCGTCGCGTCGTTGCTGAACGCGACTATCGACCGCACACGCGAGCTTCGTCAGCCCACCGCCGCTCTTCGCCGCGCAAACCCCGGGCCTGCTCGAGGGACGGTGGTCGTCACCGTGTGATGCGTCCACCTCGCGAGGCGGCAGCTGTAGCTCGTCGTCGCGCTAGCGACCCAGGTTCTTCCACAGCGACGGGGCCAACTGCATGCCGCGTCCGAGATCCGCGAGCTCGTCGCGGACGGAGAGCGGCACGGAAGCGTCGTACTCGAACAGCTGCGTGCAGAGCGTGTCGAACGCCAGGACGGGCTCGCCCACCTCGATCAGCTCGAGCACGTTCTCGACGTCCTGCGCGGGAAGCTGGCCGGCCGTCGCGTGCGTCGCGGCCCGCAGGCGACGATTCAGCACCTTGACGTCGCGCGCCTTCCTCCGACCGAACAGGCCGAGACGACGGCCCAGCCACCTGGCTCGACGATCACCTCGACGCACGGCCGCCCCGCTCGCCGGTGACGCCGTAGCGCACGGGAACGCCCTTCTTCGTGAGCTCGGGGGCGATGTCGGACACCTCGTGCAGCCGCCGCGGCTACCAGGCCAGTGGCACCCAGACCCCGTCGAGGTCGCCGGCCTGCCGTCGTGCGACGAGCAGCCCGGCGCCTCGCGGCGCCTCTGCGCCCGGGCCTAGGAGCCCGCCGCCTCCGTGTCCAGCGTCAGCGCGCAGCTGTTGATGCAGTAGCGCATCCCGCCCTTGTCCCGCGGGCCGTCGTCGAAGACGTGGCCCAGGTGGCCGCCGCACTTCGCGCAGACGGCCTCGGTGCGGACCATGCCGTGGGAGGTGTCGGTCCGGAGCTCGACGACGTCCGCGACGGCGGGGTCGGTGAAGCTCGGCCAGCCGGAGCCGGAGTCGAACTTGTCATCGGAGCGGAAGAGCTCGGCCTGGCAGCCGGCACAGCGGTAGACGCCGGGCTCCTTCGTGTCCACGTAGCGACCCGTGAAGGGCGGCTCGGTGGCCTGCTGGCGGAGCACTGCGTACTGGTCGGGCGCGAGCTCCTCGCGCCACTGATCCTCGGTCTTTGCGATCTTGTCCATGCTCATCAGTCTCAGGTCGGGCTCCTCACATTACGCCGTCCGGCTTTCCGGCTACCCTCGGTGCCTGGATCGTGTTCCACCTTCGACCTCCAGAGACGAGCGCCTGTGCCTGACGCCCACCGAAAGACCCGCTACATCTTCGTGACAGGTGGCGTGGTCTCGTCCCTCGGGAAGGGCATCGCGGCAGCGTCGATCGGCCGCCTCCTGGTCGCCAAGGGCTTCACGGTCGGGATCCAGAAGTTCGACCCGTACATCAACGTCGACCCCGGCACGATGTCGCCCTACCAGCACGGCGAGGTCTTCGTCACCGAGGACGGCGCCGAGACGGACCTGGACCTCGGGCACTACGAGCGCTACACGGACTCCAACGCCTCGCGCGCGTCCAACGTCACCGCGGGCGGCATCTACAACTCGGTCATCCGGCGCGAGCGCCGCGGCGACTACCTCGGCGGCACCGTCCAGGTCGTCCCGCACATCACCGACGAGATCAAGCACCGCATCAAGCTCCTCGGCGAGACCAACGACGTCGACTTCGTCATCACCGAGATCGGCGGCACCGTGGGCGACATCGAGTCGCTCCCGTTCCTCGAGGCGATCCGCCAGTTCCCGGTCGACGTCGGCCGCCGCAACACGATGTTCCTGCACCTCACGCTGGTGCCCTACATCGGCCACGCGGGCGAGCTGAAGACGAAGCCGACGCAGCACTCCGTCAACGAGCTGCGCCGCATCGGCATCCAGCCCGACATGTTGCTCTGCCGCGCCGAGAACGAGCTGGACATCGACATCCGCAAGAAGATCGCGCTCTTCGCGTCCCTGCCGGTCGAGGCCGTGGTCTCCGCGGTCGACGTCGACAACATCTACAAGGTGCCGCTCTGGTACGCCGAGCACCACGTCGACGACTTCATCTGCGAGTACTTCGGGATCGACGACGCGCCGAAGGCCGACCTCGACGCTTGGGCCGCCCTGATGTCCTCCGCCGACCGCGCCACGCAGTCGGTCAAGATCGCGCTCGTCGGCAAGTACGTCGCGCTCGAGGACGCCTACAAGTCGGTCACCGAGGCGCTCAACCACTCCGGCTTCCTCCACGAGTGCAAGGTCGAGGTCGACTGGGTCGACTCCGAGACGCTCGAGACCGACGAGGTCGCCCAGCGCCGCCTCGCCGACGCCGACGGCATCCTCATCCCCGGCGGCTTCGGCGGCCGCGGCATCGAGGGGAAGATCCGCGCGGCGCGCGTCGCCCGCGAGCGCCAGGTGCCGTACCTCGGCGTCTGCCTCGGCATGCAGATCGCGGTCTGCGAGTTCGCCCGCCACGTCGCCGGCATGCCCGGCGCCAACTCGACCGAGTTCGACATCGAGACCGAGTGGCCCGTCATCGACCTCCTGCCCGAGCAGAAGGAGGTCTCCGACCTCGGCGGCACGATGCGCCTCGGCGCCGACCCCGTGAAGGTCCACGGCGGCACCGCCGCCCACGAGATCTACGGCGAGGCCGTCATCTACGAGCGCCACCGCCACCGCTACGAGGTGTCGATCAGCCTGCGCAAGCGGCTGGAGAGCGCCGGCCTCATCGTCTCCGGCACGTCGCCCGACGAGCGCCTGGTCGAGATGATCGAGCTGCACGACCACCCGTTCTTCGTGGCCTCGCAGTTCCACCCGGAGTTCAAGTCCCGCCCCGAGCGGCCCGCGCCGCTGTTCCGCGACTTCGTCCGCGCCGCGCTCGACCGCGCGCAGGACCGGCACCCCGAGGGCGAGGTCCGCGCGTCGCGCGCCGCCACGGAGGCCGAGCCGGCCGAGTCGCGGTGAGCCTCGGTGCACCGGCGGCGCGGGCGACCGACGCCGAGCGCCGCCGGCTCAACGAGCTGTTCGCCGAGCTGTGCGCGATCCCGTCGGTCTCCGGGCAGGAGGCCGCGGTCTCGAAGCGCGTCGTGGACCTCCTCCACGCCGCGGGTCTCGCCACCGAGATCGACGCGGCCGGCAACGTCCTGGCGCGCGTGGGGGACCCCGACGCGCCGAAGGTCCTGCTCTGCGCGCACCTCGACACGGTCCCGCACGGCGACACGCCGATCGCGCCCGTGATCGTCGACGACGGCTGGGAGAACGCGCACGACGCGATCCTCGGCGCCGACAACAAGGCCGCGGTCGCGGCGATGCTGATCGCGGCGGAGCGGGTCGGCTCACCACCGTTCGAGTTGCTCTTCACCGTGCGCGAGGAGACCGCGCTCGCCGGCGCGAAGCAGTTCGACGTCACGCGGCTCAAGAGCCCCTTCGGCTACGTCTTCGACCACGCGACGCCGATCGGCGAGATCGTGATGGCCTCGCCGACCTACTTCCGGCTCGAGGCCGAGTTCCGCGGCCGCGCCGCCCACGCGGGCATCCGGCCCGAGGACGGGCGCAGCGCGATCGTCGCCGCCGCCCGCGCCATCGCCGCGATGCGCCACGGCCGCCTCGACGAGGAGACCACGGCGAACATCGGCTGGATCGAGGGCGGCCTCGCCGGCGCCACGAACATCGTCGCGCCGCGCTGCACGCTGCTGGCCGAGACCCGCTCGCTCAACCCCGCCAAGGCCGAGGCCGTCGTCGCCGAGATGGTCGACCACTGCCACGACGCGGCCAACGAGCCGCTCTGCGAGTCCGACCTCGACGTCACCGTCGAGCGCCTCTTCGAGGGCTACCGCCACAAGCCCACCGCGGCCGCCGTCGCGGCCGCCGAGCGCGCGCTCGACGCCTGCGGCTACACGCCGCGCCACATCGTCTCCGGCGGGGCGTCGGACGGCAACGCGTTCGAGGCCGCGGGCTTCCACACCGTCTGCCTCGCCAACGGCACCGAGCGCAACCACGAGCCGACCGAGCGCGTGAGCGTCTCCGCGCTCGAGTCGATGCTCGACGTCACCTTCGCGCTCCTGGAGACGCTGTGAGCACGCCGGAGGACCGCGCCTTCACCCGCATCGCCAGCGAGACGCGCTTCGCGGGCCGGATCATCACCGTCACCGACGACACGTTCCGCTACGCCGACGGCAAGACCGCGGACCGCGAGATCGTCCGCACGACGGGCGCGGCCGCGATCGTCGCGGTCGACGACGAGCACGTCTGGCTCGTCCGCCAGCCGCGCGAGGCGATCGACGACCCCGACAGCCTCGAGCTCCCCGCGGGCCGCCTCGACAAGGAGGGGGAGAGCCCGCTCGACTCCGCGCGGCGCGAGCTCGCCGAGGAGATCGGCCTGCAGGCGGAGCGCTGGACCTTCCTCAAGGCCTACAACTCGTCGGTCGGCTTCACCGACGAGGTCGTCCACCTCTTCCTCGCCGAGGGCCTCGGCGAGGCGCCGGGCGAGCACGACTCCGGGGAGGACGAGCGCATCGAGGTCGTCCGCTGGCCGCTCGCCGACCTGGCCGGGGCCCTCGACGCGGTGAGCGACGCCAAGACGCTCCTCGGCCTGCTGCTGCTGGAACGGCGGCGCGGGCCCGCGGCCTAGGTACGGCTACCTCCACACCTGCGCGCGCCACCGTGACCTCGCCGGAGCAGGCCCCGTTCCAGGGCCATGATCCGCTCACGACTCCTTCCCCTCGCGCTCGCCGCCTCCGTCCTCGCCCCGACGATCGCCACGACCGCCGCCGACGCCGCCGTCAAGAACCCGCAGGCCGACCAAGCCTTCAAGAAGGGCATCCGCGACGTCGCGCGCCTCGAAGCCGACGGCGCCAGGCCGTCCCACATCCAGATCCGCTGCGTCGCCGTCCCAGAGGTCGACGACAAGGGCGCCTGCACCGGCTCGTTCGACCTCACCAAGGACGGCAAGACCGCGCACTACGTCCTGACCAGGAAGGCGCGCACGTTCCGCATCTCCCCGGGCGCGATCGAGTACCGCGTCGCCTCCAAGGCCACCAAGAAGGTCGCCGGGCTCCCGGGCCGGACCGACCTGGCGGGCTTCCTCCAGTAGCGACCGCGGCGCCGGACGGCCCCGGGAATCGCCTTGCACGGCGAGGACCGGGCCGTCCGGCCCCGAACTCCGACGCCTATGGCCGTCGCCCCGGCACCACCTGACGCACGCGCGCTCGAGCACCACGTGCTCGACTTCCTCGCCTACCTCGAGTTCGAGCGCGGCCTGTCGCGCAACACCCTCGAGGCCTACCGCAGTGACCTGCTCCAGTTCGGCGCCCACCTGCGCGCGACGCGGACCGACGTCCTGAAGGCCCAGCACTCCGACCTCGCCGGCTTCCTCGACGCGCTCGCCGCCGGGACCGACGAGCGCCCCGCGGCCCGGCCCGCGACCCTCCAGCGCAAGGCCGCCTGCCTGCGCTCCTTCTACCGCCACCTCCGCCGCGAGGGCGTCCTCGACCACGACCCGACCGCCGACCTGCGCGCCCCGCGCAAGAGCCAGAAGCTCCCGCAGGTCCTCTCGCGCGGCGACGTCGACCGCCTCCTGCGCGCGCCGAAGGGGACCGACCCGAGCGCGCTGCGCGACCGCGCGCTGCTCGAGCTCATGTACGCCTGCGGCCTGCGCGCCAGCGAGGCGATCGACCTGGAGGTGACCGACGTCGACCTCGAGGCCGGCGTCCTGCGCGCCCGCGGCAAGGGCTCCAAGGAGCGCCTCGTCCCGGTCGGGCGCGAGGCGATCGCCGCCGTCCGCCTCTACCTCGAGCGCGGCCGCCACGCGCTGACCGCCGCGACCGACGACCGCCACCTGTTCGTCAACCGCCGCGGGACCGGCCTCACGCGCCAGGGCCTCTACAAGATCGTGCAGCGCCACGCCCGGACGGTCGGGCTGGAGGACCGCATGAGCCCGCACACCCTGCGCCACACCTTCGCCACGCACCTGCTCGCCGGCGGCTGCGACCTGCGCGCCGTCCAGGAGATGCTCGGGCACGCCGACATCGCGACGACCCAGATCTACACGCACCTCTCGGCCGAGCGGTTGAAGGACGTGTACTTCAGCGCCCACCCGCGCGCGGGCGGCACGCCCGGATGAACGTCCATGCCGACCCCTGCGCGTGTCACGATCCAGGGTCCATGCGTCGCCCTGCTTCCCTTGCCCTGACGGCCGCGGCGATCGCGGCGCTGGCCGCTGCCGGGTGCGGCAGCGACTCGTCGAAGACCACGACGACGAGCGCGGCGGCCTCGGGGAGCTTCCCGAAGCAGGGCATCGCCTTCACGCCGCCCGCCGACTGGAGCGTCGACCAGGGCTCCGGCCACCTCGTCGCCACCGCCCAGGCCGGGCAGGCCACGGTCGCCGTCTGGCGCTACCCGCGCGGCGAGAAGCTCCCGACCACCAAGCTCCAGCTGCAGGCCGCCCGCGACGCGCTGGTGAAGGCCTCGCACAAGCGCGACGTCACCTTCGAGCAGATCAAGACCGCCGCGACGACGATCGCCGGCGAGCCCGCCGTGCAGATCCGCGCGCGCCAGCACATCGCGGGCCAGCCGCGGACCGTGCGCTCGACGCACATCTACGCCGACGGGGCGGAGATCGTCGTCGACGCCTACGCGGACGCCGACAGCTTCCGCAAGGTCGACGCGGACGTCTTCCGGCCGCTGCTGCGGTCGCTGCACGTCTCCCAGCCGCGGTGACCGGGCGCCGGGCCGCCGTCGTCGTCCTCGACGCCTGTGGCGTCGGCGCCCTTCCCGACGCCGCCGACTACGGCGACGCCGGCGCGGACACGCTGACCCACGTCGCCGAGCGCGTCGGCGGCCTCGACCTGCCGACGCTCGGCCACCTCGGCCTCGGCAACATCACGGAGATCCTCGGCGTCCCGCCCTCCTCGGCGCCCGTCGTCCACGGGCGCCTGCACCCGCTCGGCCCCGGCAAGGACTCGACCACCGGCCACTGGGAGCTGATGGGCGCGGTGACGCCCGCGCCGCTGCCGACCTACCCCGACGGCTTCCCGCCGGAGATCGTCGCGCGGCTCGAGCAGCTCACCGGCCGGACGTTCTGCTGCAACGAGCCCTACAGCGGGACCGCCGTGATCGACGACTTCGGCGCGCACCACCTGGAGACCGGCGAGCTGATCCTCTACACCTCGGCCGACTCGGTCCTGCAGGTCGCCGCGCACGAGGACGTCCTGCCAGAGGCCGAGCTGCACGCGCTCTGTGCGCAGATCCGCACCGTGATGACCGGCCCCGACGCCGTCGGCCGCGTCATCGCCCGGCCGTTCACCGGGACGCCCGGGCACTTCGAGCGCACGACCGGCCGCAGGGACTTCTCGGTCGACCCGCCGTCGCGCACGTACCTCGACGAGCTCCACGCCGACGGCGTCCCCGTCCACGCGGTGGGGAAGGTCCACGACCTCTTCGCGGGCCACGGCATCGACGTCGCGCACAAGGGCAAGACCAACGCGCAGGCGCTCGCCGCGACCGGCGCGCTGCTCGCCGAGCTCGAGCACGGCCTGGTCTTCACCAACCTGGTCGAGACCGATCAGCTCTACGGCCACCGCAAGGACGTCGCGGGCTTCCACGCCGCGCTGCGGGAGATCGACGTCGCGGTCGCGGGCTGGCTGCGCCTGCTCTGCCCCGGCGACCTGCTGATCCTCACCGCCGACCACGGCGTCGACCCGAACACCGACCACAGCGACCACACGCGCGAGCACGTGCCGCTGATCGCCGTCGCCGAGGCCGCCGACGGCCACCGCCACGACGGCCCGATGGCGGACGTCGGCGCGACCGTCCTGCGCTGGCTCACGGGCCGTGAGGTGCCGGACATCCCCGGCACGCCGTTCCTCGTCTGAGCTACTCCGCCGCCAGCTCGTGGCGGAGGTCGGCGAAGCGCGCGTAGAACGTGTTGATGTCGACGCCGAAGGCGGGCTTGAACGCCTTCGGCCACAGGACGCCACGGCCGACGGCGCGGCAGAACGCGATGAAGCGCTGGGGCTTGCCGCCCTCGGCGGTGATCGCGGCGAGCGCGGCCTCCGGGTACGACAGGCCGGCCATCGAGAGCTCGTGGGTCCGCAGGCCGTGCTTGGCGAGGCCGTTGTACTGGGTGTTCACCTCGCCGGCCGCGAGCAGCCGGTCGTAGTGGCGGTAGCCGAGCGCGACGCGCCATCCGAGATCCTCGGCCATGCCCTCCAGGAGCCAGATCGGGCTCTTGAAGCAGCCCAGCTCGCCCTGCAGGACGTGCACGGCTTCATGGGCGGCCACCTCCGCGCGGCGATCGGGCGCGCTCGGGTAGGCGGAGCGGGCGGAGAAGAGGCAGATCAGGTGCTGCGCCGTCACCGCTCCGGCCCGGGGATCCACGGCCGGAAGACGCGGATCGCACTGGTCGCCGAGCAGCATCCGCACCGTCGTGCGCCGCTTCACCCCGACGCCCAGCTGCCGTCGCGCGTAGCGCTGCATCCCGCCCAGCCCGCTGACCGTCGCGTCCGCGACGTCCTTGGGCACCGGCCCGTCCGGCGCGGTCAGCACGAACGGCGTTCCCGCGATCGCGATGTCCGCCCGGGCGGGCGCCGCGAGGGCGACGGCCGCGAGGGAGGCGAGCAGCGACATGGTGAGGACTTTCACGCGCACTGCCAGGTCTTCGGCCGCGGCCGCCCGCGGCTGAAGTCGCGCCGCCCGCGGCTGGACGAAGACGTCCGCGCGCCGCCTACCCTGGAGGGCAGCGATGCCCGAGCTTCCCGAGGTCGAGACGATCCGCCGCCAGCTCGCGCCCCACGTCGAGGGGCGGGTCCTGCAGCGCGTCGAGATCCTCGACGCGCGCTGGTCGCTGCCGCGCGCGCCGCAGGAGCTGGTGGACGCCGTCGAGGGCCGGCGCGTCGAGCGGCTGGGCCGGCGGGGCAAGTACTTCATCTTCGAGCTGGAGGACGAGGTCTTCCTGCTCGTCCACCTGCGGATGACCGGCAACCTGCTGCTCGACCCCGCGCCCGACACGCCCTACCAGCGCGTGGTCTTCACGCTCGACGACGGCCACGAGCTGCGCTTCTGCGACCCGCGGCGCTTCGGCACCGGGGAGCTGGCGCTGGGCCTCGACGGGCTGGCGGCGTTCTTCGCGGGGAAGCTCGGGATCGAGCCGCTCGGCGACGAGCTCGACGGCCCGCGCCTGCGCGCGCTCGCCCGCGGGCGCCGCGCGCCGGTCAAGGCGTTCCTGCTCGACCAGCGCCACGTCGCGGGCGTCGGGAACATCTACGCCGACGAGGCGCTGCACCGCGCGCGGATCCATCCGCTGCGACCGGCCGGCCAGCTCACCGCCAAGCAGTGCGAGGCGCTGGCCGACGCGGTGAAGCTCGTCCTGGCGGCGGGCATCGATGCCGGCGGCTCGACGATCGACGACTTCCGCCACCCGGACGGCGTCGCGGGCGCGTTCCAGAACGACTTCCTGGTGCACCTGCGGCGTGGGGAGCCGTGCCACACCTGCGGCACGACGGTGATCAAGCTGGTCGCGGCCGGGCGCGGGACCTACGTGTGCGAGTCCTGCCAGCCCCGGCCGCGCGTCAGGCGGCGGGCTTGAGCATCTCGGCCAGCTTGCCTGACTGGTCCGCAGCCAGCGTCTCCTGGAACCCGCCAACGAGGACGCCGTCGATCAGGACCTGGGGGAAGCTCATCATCCCGGTGCGCTCGAGGAGCTCGGCGCGACCTGCCGGATCCCTGGCGAGGTTGATCTCGTCGTACTCGATCCCGCGCGCGTCGAGCAGCTGCTTGGCGCGAGCGCAGAAGGAGCAGGGGTCGGTGGTGTAGACGATGACTGCGGCCATTACTTCACGAAGGATAGCGAGGTCCGCATGGGCGGCTCGCTGAAGACGGAGGCCGTCGTCCTGCGCTCCATGCGCTACGGCGAGGCCGACCGGATCCTGCACCTCTACACGCCCACGCGTGGGCGGATCTCGGCGATCGCCAAGGGCGTGCGCAAGACGAAGTCGCGCTTCGGCGGGCGGCTGGAGCCGTTCTTCCGGCTGCGCCTCGTGCTCCACGAGGGCCGCTCGGACCTCCTGACGGTCACGAGCGCCGAGACCGTCGAGGGCTACGCGAAGCTGCGCGACGGCGGGCCGACGCTCGACGCCGCGGCGCGCGCCTGCGACGCGGTCAACCGCCTCTTCGGCGAGGCCGAGCCGAGCGAGCCGGTCTTCCACCTGCTCTGCAACGAGCTCTCGCTGCTGGAGGGCGACCCGGCGCACGCGGGCCACGCCAACCAGCTCGCGTTCCGCCTCAAGCTGCTGGTCGCGGCGGGCTTCGCGCCGCAGCTCGCGGCCTGCGCGGCGTGCGGCGAGCGGGAGCACCTCGTCGGCTTCTCGGGCGCGGCGGGCGGCGTGGTCTGCGAGTCGTGCGAGGGCGGCGGCTTCCCGCTCGCGGCCGAGGCGCACACGTTCCTCACCGACGCGCTGGCGCAGCCGCTGGCGCACGCCCCGCAGGGCAGCCCGCGGGCGCTGCGGCAGGCCGAGCGCGCGATCGCCGAGACGGTCGAGCACCACGCGCACGTCCGTTTGCGCGCGGCGTCGCACGGATAGGGTTGCCCGCCATGGGCGCGTCCGCGAAGTGGGTCTACGAGTTCTCCGAGGGCTCGCGCGAGATGCGCGACCTGCTGGGCGGCAAGGGCGCGAACGTCGCGGAGATGACGCGCGTGCTGGGGCCCGAGCGGGTGCCCGCGGGGTTCACGATCACCACCGAGGCGTGCGTGGCCTACATGAAGGCCGAGCAGGTGTTCCCGGAGGGGCTGGAGGAGCAGGTCGCGACCGCGCTGGCCGCGCTCGAGGAGCACGCGGGCAAGCGCCTCGGCGACGCGGGCGACCCGCTGCTCGTCTCGGTCCGCAGCGGCGCGCGCGAGTCGATGCCGGGGATGATGGACACGGTCCTCAACCTGGGGATGAACGACGAGTCGGTGCTCGGGCTCGCGGAGAAGACCGGCAACGAGCGCTTCGCCTGGGACTCGTACCGCCGCTTCGTGCAGATGTACGGGAACGTGGTCGTGGGGATCGAGGGCGAGCGCTTCGAGGACGCGATCGCCGCGATCAAGGACGCCCGCGGCGTGCAGCTCGACACCGAGCTCGACGTGGCGGCGCTCCAGGAGCTGACCGCGACGTTCAAGGGGTTCTACGACTTCCCGTCGGGTCCGCAGGAGCAGCTCGCGGGCGCGATCCGCGCGGTCTTCGACTCGTGGGTAGGCCGCCGCGCGATCGAGTACCGCCGCATCAACCGGATCCCCGACGACTGGGGCACGGCGGTCAACGTCCAGCAGATGGTCTTCGGCAACAAGGGCGACACGTCGGGCTCGGGCGTCGCGTTCTCGCGCGACGAGGTCACGGGCGAGGCGGAGCCGAGCGGCGACTTCCTGCCCAACGCGCAGGGGGAGGACGTGGTCTCCGGCGTCCGGACGCCGCGCGACATCCGCGAGCTGAAGGCGTGGCAGCCCGAGGTCCACGAGCAGCTCTTCTCGATCCTGCGCCGGCTGGAGCAGCACTACGGCGACATGCAGGACACCGAGTTCACGGTGGAGGAGGGCAGGTTGTACATGTTGCAGACGCGCAACGCGAAGCGGCCCGCCCAGGCCGCCGTGCGCTTCGCGGTCGACGCCGTCGCGGAGGGGCTGCTGGACAAGGCCGGCGCGCTCGCGACGATCGAGGCCGAGAAGCTCGACGCGCTGCTGCACCCGACCTTCGACCCGGACGCGTCCTACGACGTGCTCGCGCGCGGCGTCGCCGCCTCGCCGGGCGCGGCCAAGGGCGCGATCGTCTTCACCGCCGACGACGCAGTCGCCGCGGCGGCCGAGTCCCGCGACGTCGTCCTGGTCCGCCAGTTCACGGAGGCCGAGGACGTCGCGGGCTTCCACGCCGCGACGGGGATCCTGACGAGCGAGGGCGGCAAGGCCTCGCACGCGGCGCTGGTCGCGCGCGGCATGGGCGTGCCCGCGGTCACCGGCGCGGGCTCGCTGGAGATCGACGTCCCCAACGGCGAGGTCCGGCTCGACGGCGAGGTCGTGCTGCGCGAGGGCGACCTGATCGCCATCGACGGCACCACCGGCTGCGTCACCACCGAGGACGTGCAGCTGATCGACCCGGTGATGAGCGACGAGTTCAAGACGGTGCTCGGCTGGGCCGACGAGCTGCGCCGCCTGGACGTGCGCACGAACGCCGACACGCCGGAGGACGCGGGCAAGGCGCGCGAGTTCGGCGCCCAGGGCATCGGCCTCTGCCGGACCGAGCACATGTTCTTCGGCGAGGACCGCCACGGCAAGATGGTGGAGGTGATCCTCGCGACCTCCGACGAGGAGCGCCGCGCCGGGCTCGACGAGCTGCTGCCGCTGCAGCAGGGCGACTTCGAGGGGATCTTCGCGGCGATGGACGGGCTGCCGGTCACGATCCGGCTGCTCGACCCGCCGCTGCACGAGTTCCTGCCCGACCCGCGCGACCTGCCCGAGGGGCCGCAGCGCACGCGGGCCGCGTCGCTGCAGGAGGTCAACCCGATGCTCGGCACGCGCGGCGTCCGGCTCGGGATCCTCTACCCGGCGATCTACGAGATGCAGGTCGAGGCGATCTTCCGGGCGCTGGTCGCCGCTCGGGGCGACGGGGTGGACGTCCACGTCGAGGTCATGGTCCCGCTCGTCGACTACCGGCGCGAGCTCGAGCTGCTGCGCGAGCTGATCGAGCGCGTCGCGGGCGGGCACGGGCTGGAGCGGGGCGAGGACTACTCCATCGGGACGATGATCGAGCTGCCGCGAGCGTGCCTGCGCGCCGACGAGATCGCGCACGAGGCCGACTTCTACTCCTTCGGCACGAACGACCTGACGCAGACCGCGCTCGGCTTCTCGCGCGACGACATCGAGGGCCGGATCCTCGCGCGCTACATCGAGATGAAGGTCTTCGACCGCTCGCCGTTCGAGACGCTCGACGGGCCGGGCGTCGGCCAGCTGGTGCGGATGGGCGCGTGGCTGGGGCGCAAGACGAAGCCCGGGTTGAAGCTCGGCGTCTGCGGCGAGCACGGCGGCGACCCGGACTCGATCGACTTCTTCCACCACTCGGGGATCGACTACGTGTCCTGCTCGCCCTACCGCGTCCCGGTGGCGCGCGTGGCGGCGGCGCAGGCCGCGGTGCGCGACGTCGACCCGGACCTGGCGACGCGCCGGTGAAGCTCACGTCGACGGTCTTCGGGGAGCGCGGCCGGCGGCGGGCGGTCAAGCTCGGGATCGACCCGGCGCGGCTGCCGCCCGGGCAGTCGCCGACCGAGAAGTGGCCGGTGCTCACGGTGGGGCCGTCGCCCGCCGTGGAGGTCGCGTCGTGGTCGCTGTCGTTCTACGGCGAGGTCGAGGAGCCCTACGCGATCCGCTGGGACGAGCTGCAGGCGCTCGAGCAGGTCGAGCAGGTCTCCGACCTGCACTGCGTGACGCGCTGGTCGCGCTTCGACCTGGCTCTGAGCGGCGTCCGCGTGGCGCCGCTGCTCGACCGCGCGCGGCCGCGGCCGGCCGCCACGCACGCGCTCATCCACTGCTTCGGCGGCTACTCCACCAACCTGCCGCTGGCGGCGCTGCGCGACGCGGACGTGCTCATCGCCACGCACGCCGGCGGCGTGCCGCTGGAGCGCGACCACGGCGGGCCCGCGCGGCTGGTGGTGCCGTCCCGCTACCTCTGGAAGTCCGCCAAGTGGGTCCAGTCGATCGAGCTGATGGACCACGACGAGCCCGGCTTCTGGGAGCGCAACGGCTACCACAACGACGGCGATCCCTGGACCGAGCAGCGCACCCACGAGGACCCGCACGCGTTCCGGACGCTGCGCCGGCGCGCGCGGGGCGTGGAGGAGCCGGAGCGCTGAGCGCGGTCAGCGCTCCAGCGGGTTGCGCCGGAGCCGGAAGTCGACCTGGCTGACGACCTGCCCGCCGCGGTAGACCGTGCACCAGCGCGCCTTGGCGTACAGGTTGCGGCTGAGCGTGAGCCGCGTGGTCGCGGCCCGCGCGCCCCAGCGGACGGAGCCGCGCGAGATGTTGGGGTTGTTGGGCTTGGGGGCGGCGATGGCCGCCGCGGTCCCGCACGTGACCTGGATGGCGTGGCCGCGCACCTTGGGGCCCGCGGCGAGCGCCCGTGAGCGGTGCGCGGCGACGAGGCGCAGCGTGAGCCGCTTGCCGGTCAGCCGGTAGCTGACGCCGGAGATGTGGTCGGTGCCGACGTGGGTGGGCGAGGCGGCGGTCGCGGTGGGCGCCGCGGCGGCCGACGCCGCGAGGAGGAGCCCAATGGTGACGGCTCGTCGGTGGTCCATCCCGGGCATGCTGCCAGATGGGAGCCGGGAGTGTGTCTGAAGGCGCGCGGCGCGCGACGCGACGCGCGACGGGTGGCGCGTGCGCGCCATCCTGGGCCGAGCGCTCAGTCGACGTTCAGCACGGCCTTGCCGCGCACGTCGCCGTCGAGCAGCGCCCGGACGGCGCGGCCCGCCGCGCGCCACGAGTCCTCCAGCGAGATGTGGACCTCGAGGTGGCCCGCCGCGATGCGGGCGGCCAGGCGCGTGAGGTCGCTCGTCCCGGTCTGCGTGTGCTGGAGCTCGTCGAAGACGAACAGCCCGTGGACGGTGGCGCCGGGCGAGGCGCCGAAGAGCGCGCGGGTCGGGTAGGCGACGGGCTCGGAGATCGTCGAGGCGTAGCTGACCACCGTGCCGCGCGGCGCGACGCGCTGGATCGCGGCGCCGAGGACCGGGCCGCCGACGCCGTCGAGGATCGCGTCGAAGCCCTCGCCCTCGGGCGCGAGGTGGTCGACGACCTCGTCGGCGCCGAGCTCGGCGAGGCCCTCGGGGCGGCGGGCGACGGCGGTGACGTGGGCGCCGGCGTCGCGGGCGAGCTGCACCGCGAAGCGCCCGACGCCGCCCGAGGCGCCGGTCACCGCGACACGCTTGCCGAGCAGGAACCCGCAGATCTCCAGCGCGCGCAGGGCGGTGATCCCCGCGACCGGCAGGGTCGCGGCCTGCTGGATGGTGACGGCGTCGGGGAGCGCGGCGAGCATGGTGGTGGGGATCGCGACCCGCTGCGCCCAGGCGCCGGGCGGGAACTTGACGCCGACGACGCGCGTGCCCACGGGCGGGCCGGAGCCGTCGGCGGCGGCGCGGGCGACGGTGCCGGCGGCGTCCCAGCCCGCGAGGTCGCCGGGGCGCTTGGAGGAGAGCGAGTGCGACTCGCCGCGGTTGAGCGAGAAGGCCTGGACGTCGATCAGCGCCTCGGAGGGCAGTGGCTCCGGGTCCGGGACCTCGGCGAGCGTGACGTGCGGGGGATCGGCTGCGGCGACGAGGGCGAGCATGGTGTCGAACGTAGCGCGACTTCGTGCCGATCCCGCGACGGGCGGCAGGGAGCGGCGGGTCGCGTGCGAAACTCGGAGGCGTGGATGTCGCAACCGCACCCGGCCGCGTCGCCGCGGCCTTCGCCGCCCGCCAGCAGGCGTGGGAGGACGAGCACCTCTCGCCGCTCGCGGCGCGCTCCTACCCGGCGCGCCGCGCCGTGCCCGAGGCCGACTGCGGGCTGCGCACGCCGCTGCAGCGCGACCGCGACCGCATCGTGCACTCCAAGGCCTTCCGGCGCCTCAAGCACAAGACCCAGGTCTTCGTCTCGCCCGAGGGCGACCACTACCGCACGCGGCTCACGCACACGCTCGAGGTCACGCAGGTCTCGCGCACGGTCGCGCGGGCGCTCGCGCTCAACGAGGACCTGACGGAGGCGATCGGCCTCGGGCACGACCTCGGGCACCCGCCGTTCGGCCACATCGGCGAGGCGGTCCTCGACGAGTGCATGGCCACGCGCTTCGGCGGCGGGTTCCGCCACTACGAGCACTCGCTGCGCGTGGTCGACGTGCTGGAGAAGGACGGCCGCGGGCTCAACCTCGGCGACGACGTCCGCGACGGGATCCTCGGGCACTCGGGCCGCGCCGCCGCGCCGCGCACGCTCGAGGGCGGGATCGTCCGGATCGTGGACCGCATCGCCTACCTCAACCACGACATCGACGACGCCATCCGCGCCGGCGTGCTGTCGGAGGCCGACCTGCCGCGCGACGCGATCGCGGTCCTCGGCGACACCGGCTCGCACCGCATCGACGCGCTCGTCCACGACCTCGTCGAGCACTCGGCGGAGGCGGGCGCGATCGTCCAGGGCGCAGAGGCGGGCGCGGCGATGGACGCGCTGCGCCGCTTCATGTTCGACCGCGTCTACCTCGGCGAGCGCCAGCGCGGCGAGCACGTGAAGATCGACCGGCTGCTGCGCACGCTCTTCAACCACTACGTCGAGGACCCCTCGCGCCTGCCCGACGGCGGCGGCGCGGCGGGCGGCGACCTCGGCCAGCGGGTCATCGACTACGTGGCGGGGATGACCGACCGCTACTGCGTGCGGATCTTCGAGGAGCTGACGATCCCGGAGTCGTTCGCGCTGTGAGGCGGCGGGCCGGGCGCGCGGGATCGTGACGATCCCGGAGTCGCTCGCGCTGAGGCGGCGGGCCGGGCGCGCGGGATCGTGACGATCCCGGAGTCGTTCGCGCTGTAGCCGCGTCCACGCGCCAACTCGCGCGGTCCCACGCCCGGGGGATGCATCGCGGCGCGGCGCGGCCGAACACCCGGGGCAGCATGTCCCGCTTCCTGGCCTCCCTGCCCAAGCTCCGCGGCCTGCCCGCCGACCAGTGGGCGCCGCGCCACCGCGCGATCGTCCTGCTCGCCTGGGCGCACGTCCCGGTGCTCCTCGCGTGGGGGCTGCTGCGCGGCTACCCGCTGTGGCACAGCGGGCTCGACGTCCTCGCGATCGGCGCCCTCGCGGCGCTGGCCGACGCCCGGCGCTTCTCGCAGACCGCGCGCTCGTGCGTCGCCGCGATGGCGCTCGTGACCTGCAGCGCGATGGTCGTCCACATCTCGGGCGGCGCCATCGCCGCGCACTTCCACTTCTTCGTGGTGCTCCCGATCATCGGCCTCTACGGGCAGTGGAAGCCGTTCCTGGTCTCCGTCGTCTACATCGTCGTGCACCACGCGGCCTTCGCGCTCGTCTTCCCGTCGGCCGTCTACCCGGGGCACCCGAGCGTCGCCGGGACGATCGGCGCCACCGCCATCCACGCGGGCTTCGTGGTCGCCGAGATCGTCGCGCTGGTCGCCTCGTGGAAGCTCGCCGAGGAGCAGAACGACCTGCTCGACGCCCGCAACCGCGCGCTCGACGCGCGCCAGAGCGAGCTCGACGCGACCGTCGTCGCGCTGGAGGACAGCGCCGAGCGGCGGCGGGTCGCGCTGGAGACCGTGACCGCGCTGACCGGCGAGGTCCGCGGCAGCGCCCGCACCGTCGCGGGCAGCGCCGAGGAGATCCGCGACACCGTCGCGCGCAACGCCGCGGCGGTCTCGCAGCAGTCCGACGCGATGGCCGCCGCCACCGGCGCGGTCGACGGCGTCCGCGCGGTCGCCGAGCACACCGCCGCGGAGGCGGGCGACGTCGCGGCCGCCGCGCAGGAGTCGCTCGCGCTCACCGAGGCCGGCGCCGCCGCGCTCTCGGAGATCCTGGGCAGCCTCGGCCGCATCCGCACGGAGGTCGGCGCGACCGCCACCGGCGTCGCGACGCTGTCGGAGCGCATCCACCAGATCGGCGAGATCACCGCGACGGTCGACGCGCTCTCCGAGCAGTCCAAGCTGCTGGCCCTGAACGCCTCGATCGAGGCCGCCCGCGCGGGCGAGCACGGCCGCGGCTTCGCCGTCGTCGCCGAGCAGGTCCGCGCGCTGGCCGAGCGCTCGCGCGCCTCGACCGCCGCGGTCGAGGGGATCCTGGAGGAGATCGGCGCCGCGTCCCGCGAGGCGGTCGTCGCCGCCGAGCGCGGCGCCGCGGTCGTCGAGGAGGGCACGCGCCACGCCGCGCAGACCGAGGGCGTCATCGCCCGGCTCTCGGAGGCGAGCCGCAGCTCGGCCGCGCGCGCCGGGGAGATCGCGGAGGCCGCGGGCGACCAGCGGCGGCGCATCGAGGACGTCGCGGTGGCGATCCGCGCGGCGGCCGACCAGACCGCCGAGCTCGTCGGCGTCTCCGCCCACGCCGAGGACGTCGCCGGACGCCTGCAGGAGCTCGCGGGCGACCTCGAGGCGCTGACCGAACGCGCCACGTAGTCCTTCGGGCGCGGGGCCTATGCTCCGGGGTCCCGCCCGATGCCCCGCTACGCCGACAGCGACAAGGAGAAGGTCCGCGAGGCGGTCGACATGGTCGACCTCGTCTCGTCGCGCACCGAGCTGCGCCGCTCCGGGCCGGGCCGGTACATGGGCCGCTGCCCGTTCCACGAGGAGCGGACGCCGTCGTTCTCGGTCAACGCGAGCGAGGGCCTCTACAAGTGCTTCGGCTGCGGCGTCGGCGGCGACATGTTCACCTTCGTGATGGACAGCGAGGGGCTCGACTTCGTCGGCGCGCTCGAGTCGCTGGCCCAGCGCTACGGCATCGAGCTGACCGTCGAGGACGAGGATCCGGCGGCGGCCGAGCGGCGCCAGGCGCGCGAGCGGCTGCTGGAGCTCCTCGAGCGCGCCGCCACGTTCTACGAGCGCTACCTGTGGGACTCGGCCGAGGCCGCGCCGGCGCGCGCCTACCTGCTGGAGCGCGGGCTGACCGAGGAGACGCTCAAGACGTTCCGCGTCGGCTACGCGCCGAGCACGTGGGACAAGCTGATGCAGGCGGCGCGGGCGGGCAACTACACGCACAAGGAGATGTTCGACGCGGGGCTCGCGACGCGCGGCGGGAAGACCGAGGGGCGGCTCTACGACCGCTTCCGCCGGCGCATCATGTTCCCGCTGCAGGACATGCGCGGCCGCGTGCTCGGGTTCGGGGCGCGCGCGCTCGGCGCCGACCAGCAACCCAAGTACCTCAACTCGCCCGACGGCGAGATCTTCCACAAGGGCGACATCGTCTTCGGCGCCCACCACGCGCGCGTCGCGGCGGCGAAGGCCGACGAGGTGATCGCGGCCGAGGGCTACATGGACGTCCTGGCGCTCCACCAGGCGGGGCTGCAGAACGTGATCGGCGTGATGGGGACGTCGCTGACCGACAAGCAGGTCGGCGAGCTGGCCAAGCTCGCCAAGACGGTCCTGCTGGCGCTCGACGCCGACGCCGCGGGCCAGGAGGCGATGCTCCGCGCGCAGAAGGTCGCGGCCTCGTCGTCGCTGTCGCTGCGCGTCGTGCCGCTGCCCAAGGGGCTGGACCCGGCGGACGTCGTCCAGCAGCAGGGCGCGGACGCGACGCGCGCGCTGGTCGAGCGCTCGATGCCGTTCGTGAAGTTCCAGGTCGAGCGCGAGCTGGAGCGGGCGGACCTGACGCAGGCCGAGGGCAAGGACTCGGCGATCGCGGCGCTCAAGCCGGTGTTCGGGACGCTGCCGCCCAGCGCGCTGCGCGAGGAGCTGCTCGCGCACGTGGCCGACGTGGTGGACCTGCCGTCCTCGATGGTCTCCTCGTGGCTGCCGGTGGCGGGGGAGCGGCTGCCGGGGATGGGCGGCGGTGGGGGCGGGCGCGGCGCGCCGCCGCGCCGGCGGGTCGAGGAGCCCTCGCCGCTGCGGCGCCCGTCGGGCCCGAGCCCGCTCGCGCGCGCCGAGCGCGACTTCCTCGCCCAGTGCATCGCGATGCCCGACGCGGCCGCCGAGATCCTCGCGAACCTCGACGACAGCGCGTTCAGCAACGAGCCGATGCGCCGCGTCCTGGCCCACGTCCGCGAGCACGTCCACGCGCCGCAGCAGGGCATCCCGGACGAGGACCGGATGCTCGTCCAGGCGGTCGCCGAGCTCGTCCACCGCGCCGCCGACCTCGCGCCCTCGCGCGCCGCGCTCCAGGGCCAGCTCGCCAACATCGAGCTGCTGCGCATCGACCGCGAGATCGAGGCCGCGAAGTCCGCCGGCCTCGGCGGCGTCGCCGGCCTGCGCGCGCGCCGCGACATCCTCGAGGACCGCCGCAACGCCCTCATCGCCCAGGCGATGGACGAGACCGCCCCGACCCCCTAGGACGACGAAACCCGCCTCGGTGGGCGGGCTCCTCCAGCTCCGGGGGTGGGACTCGAACCCACAACCCTTCGATTAACAGTCGAATGCTCTGCCATTGAGCTACCCCGGATCGGGCACCGCGGCGCGCGGCGAACCGGCGCCGCACGATCTTACCGGGACATCGGCCGGGCCGCTCGCGGCGCGGGCCTAGGCGACCTGGTCGTCGGGGTCGGCCGGCGCGTAGCGCAGCGTGCCGTCGTCGGCGAGGGGCGCGACGAGCCCGGCCTCGACGAGCGCCAGCAGGTCGACCATCAGCTGCTCGGCGGCGTCCTCGTCGTCCATCGCCGCGGCGCTGAGGTCCTCCGGCAGCGCGGCGAGCGGCGGCAGCGGGCGCGGCGTGCGGCGGCGCCGGCGGGAGGGCGTTGGGTCGGTGGATGAGGCGGTGCGACGCGGCGGCGGCATCTGGGGTCCCTTTCAGCTACGCGGGTCTGCGTGGCAAGGAACGATGGCGCGGGTGCCGGACGGAACGTTCGGGGCCGGAAGATCGCGAACGAGCCACGTGGCATGCCGGTAACGCCACGAGTACCGCCTTTGTCCTGCACGTTGCGGCGACTTCCGCCGGTTGTCCACACGGTTCTCCACAGCTACGCGGGTCTTCGCCGCTACGCAGGTCAATGTATGAACAGCCTGTCCACAGCGCATCCTGCGACGGGCCTGTAGAACCACCCCTCGCACCGATGGTCCCTTCCACGCCAGCCCCAACCCCGCGCCTCCTCAAGGCCGCCGAGGTCGAGCGCGAGCAGCTCGCCCGTCACCGCCGCGAGCTGCTCGCCGCGCGCGAGAGCCTGCGCGTCGAGCTGCAGCGCATCGAGGGCTCGCTCGACGAGGTCGTCGAGCGCGAGACCCTGCTCGACCGCCTCGTCGGCGTGCTGCCGGCCACGCCGCCCGAAGCGGGCGGACCCGCGCCGCGCGCGGCCGCAGCCGACGACGACGACCAGCGGGCGCCGCGGGTGCTGCGCGGCCCCGAGATCCGCCGCGCGGCCGTGCGCCTCCTGCTGGCCCAGCCCGAGCGCCCCGAGGCGCTGCACTACCGCGACTGGTTCGCGCTGCTGCGCCCGGCCGGCCTCGCGGTCGCGGGCAAGGACCCGCTCGCGACGTTCCTCACCCAGCTGAGCCGCTCCCCGGCCGTGCGCAAGAGCACCCAGCCCGGCGTCTACGAGCTGGATCGCACCGCGGCGGCGCGGCTGCGCCGCCGCCGCGACGAGCTCCAGGACGAGCTGCGCGCCTCGGCGGCGACGCCCGCCGCCGGCGGCGAGGCCTCGGCGCTCCGCGCCCGCCGGACCGAGCTGAACGCGGAGCTCGGTCGCGTGGAGAAGGCGCTGGAGGAGGTCGAGGCGCTGTTCGCCGGGGCCGGCGACCCGGCGCCGGCCGGCTGACGCGGCGCGGCGCGGCGCGGCGCGTGGCCTCAGCCGCCGCTCGCGAGCCCCTCGACCAGCTCCGCCGCGCGATCGGCCGGATCGCGCGCCGCCGCCCATGCCGCGAGCCCGGCGGCGCGCGTGCGCAGCCCGGGCTCCGCGAGCGCGCGCCGCACCGCGAGCCGCAGCCCGCGCGGGGAGATCAGCCGCCGCGGCAGCCGCACGCCCGCGCCCGCCCAGTCGAGCCGCGCCGCGTTCTCGTTCATGTCGCCCGCGGCCGGGCAGGCGACGACGACGCAGCCGGCGCTCAGCGCGCGCATGAGCGTCCCGTGGCCCGCGTGGCAGACGACGACGTCGCAGCGCGGCATCGTCCGGGAGTAGGACACCCAGTCGACGAGCCGGGCGTTGGCGGGGACGTCGAAGCCGGAGGTCTCGCCGCGCTTGTTGGTCGTCGCCAGCACGCGGACCGGGAGGCCGGCTAGGCCCGCGAGCGCCGCGCGGAGCATCGCGCCGTCGCGATCCTGCGCGGTCGACGGGGCGACGAGCACCAGCGGCCACGACGGATCGCCGGGCGGGTCCTCGACGTCGCCGAACGGCGGCTCCCACTGCAGCGGGCCGACGACGTGCGTCCCGGGCGGCGGTCCGCCGGCCCGCGGGTACTCGAGCTGCGGGAACGTCCCGACCAGCGCCAGCGCGCGCGAGATCCCGCCGTGGACGTGGGCCAGCGGCGGCAGCCCCAGCCGCGAGCGCGTCTCGTTGAGCTCGCTGCGCCCGAGCGCCAGCCCGCGCCCGATCACCGGGTCGAACGCGTCCCAGAACCGCCGCCCGAGCGCCGTCCGCGGCAGCCGCGCGCCGACCGAGTACACCGGGAACCCCGGCGCGCTCCGCGGGTCCACGTGCGGGATCACGGTCGCCCACGGCACGCCCTCGAGCTCGGCGGCGAGCGCCGGCGCGAGCGTGAGGATGTCCGCCACCACGACGTCCGGGCGCTCCGCGCGCACGACCTCCCGCGTCACCGAGGCCGCCCGTCGCACCGCCTCGTAGGGCTTCAGCGGCCGCTCCATCGTCGGGAACACGTGGTACTCCGGCGCGGGCGCGAAGCGCATCCCCTCGCGCTCGACGTCCTCCTGCCAGCGCGTCCAGGTCTCGACCACCACCTCGTGCCCGCGCGCCCGCAGCGCGCGCCCCAGCGCGATGACCGGGAACGCGTGCCCCGCGTCCCCGAACGCGCCCAGCAGCGCCTTCAGACGACGTCCTCCGCCAGCTCGGCGACCAGCCGCAGCTGCTTGATGCGCTCGTCGCGCGTCCAGGCCATGGGGGAGACGCCGAGCGTCCCGACGCCCGCGTCCTTGTACGCGCGCAGCCGCTCGCGCACGCGGTCCGCGGGCCCGACCAGGGACACCAGGTCGATCAGCTCGTCCGGCAGCGCCGCGCCCGCCTCCTCCTTGCGCCCTTCGAGGTAGAGGTCCTGGACCTTGCGCGCCGCGTCCTCGAACCCGTAGCGCTGGACGAGCGTGTTGTAGAAGTTCTTCTCGCGCGAGCCCATGCCGCCGATGTACAGCGCCATGAACGGGCGCATCGCGTCGCGCGCGCCCTCGACGTCCCCCTCCGTGATGTTCACGTTGACCGTCGGCGCGATGTCGAACCCGTCCAGCCTGCGCCCCGCACGCGACGCGCCCTCCTCGAGGTTCTTGCGCAGCATCGGCAGGTGCTCGGGGGAGAGCAGCGTCGGCATCCACCCGTCGGCGACCTCGCCGGCCAGGGCGGTGTTCTTCGGGCCGATCGCGGCGAGGTAGATCGGCATGCGCTCCTGCACCGGCGCGATCGTCAGCTTCAGCGCCTTGCCCGGGCCGTCGGGCAGCGGGAGCTGGATCGTCTCGCCCGCGTACTCGACGCGCTCGCGCGCCAGCGCCATCCGCAGCACCTCGATGTACTCGCGCGTGCGCTGGATCTGCTTGCCGAAGCGCACGCCGTGCCAGCCCTCGCTGACCTGCGGGCCGCTCGACCCGATCCCCAGCAGCATGCGGCCGTCGCTCAGCTGGTCGATCGTCGCCGCGGTCATCGCGGTCATCGCCGCGCTGCGGCCCGGCATCTGGAAGATCCCCGAGCCGAGCTTGATCGTCGTCGTCTGGGCGGCGAGCCAGGAGAGGATCGTCGCCGCGTCGGAGCCGTAGGCCTCCGCCGTCCAGACGCTGTCGTACCCGAGGCGCTCGGCCTCCTGGACGATCGCGAGCTGGTCGGCGCTCGTCAGCCCGAGACCCCAGTAGCCGATGTGGACACCCAGCTTCATCGCAACGATCCTTTCAGCAGGAGGACATCGCCTTGGCGTCCCGAGCGCCGAGGCGTAGCCTGCGGGTCGCACACCCTATGCGAGCACGAAGCCACACGCCGATCGACGACCTCCGCCTCGCCATCGACTGCCTGCCGCTGCGCACGCGCGAGGCGATGCTGGACGGCATCCGCGCCAACGACATCATCGTCGGCGCCTACAGCGACCGCGCCGGCGGCGTCTGCCCGATGCTCGCCGCCCACCGCCACGGCGGCCGCACGAGCTTCATCTCCTTCGCCCACGCGTGGGACCGCTTTAGCGGCGCCAAGCGCGCCCGCCGCGCCTCCGAGCGGGAGCTGCGGGTGCTCACCGCGCAGCTCGAGGCCTCGATCCTGAGCGAGGCCGACCTCGGCGCCGCGATCGCCGACCACCAGCAGGTGGCCCGCGACCGCCGCACGCGCGAGGCGCGCCGCACCGGCCGCGACTGGCTCACGCCGCGCGAGACCGACCGCGCGCTGGCCGACCTCGAGCGGCGCCGGCAGCTCGTCGGCCGGTAGCTCAGCCCGGCAGCAGCGCGATCGCCTCGATCGAGACGAGCAGCCCCCGCGGCAGCCGGACGTGCGCCGGCGCCGAGCGCGCGGGCGGCGGGTCCGGCATGTGGCGCGCGTAGACCTCGTTGAGCGTCGCGAAGTCCTCGACGTCGGCGTAGAAGATGGTGGTCTTGACCACGTCGTCCATCGACGCCCCGGCCGCGGCGAGCACGGCCGCGAGGTTGACGAGGGCCTGCTCGGTCTGCGCGGCGATCCCGTCCGGGATGTCGCCCGTCGCCGGGTCGATCCCCGCCATCCCCGAGCAGAACACGAGGCCGCCGGCGACGATCGCCTGGCTGTAGGGCCCGAGCGCGGCCGGGGCCAGGTCGCTCGAGACCGCCTTGCGCGACGCCATCGCTCAGTCCCCCGGCCGGATGAACTGGATCTCCGGGATGATGCACGCCGGCGAGACCTTCAACAGCAGGCGGACGGCCTCGCCGATGTCGCCCGGCGTGATCATGTCGGCCGCCGGGACCGACCCCTTCACGAACTCGGTCATCGGCGTGTCGACGAAGCCCGGGCACAGGGCGGTGGACTTGATGCCCTCGCCCGAGAGCTCCTTGTGCATGGCCTCGGTGAAGTTCACGACCGCGCCCTTGGTCGCCGAGTAGACCGACAGCCACGCCTGCCCGCGCTTGCCGGCGATCGACGCGGTGTTGACCACGAGCGCCGCGCCGTGCTCCTTGCCCGCCGTGCGCAGGAGGTCGACCGTCTCGCGGTAGAACAGGATGATCGAGCGCAGGTTGAGGTCCAGCTGCAGGTCGAGCTTCTTGGTGTCGATCTCCGCGACCGACGCGCCGATCCCCACGCCCGCGTTGTTGACCAGGACGTCGAGGCGCCCGTACCGCTCGCGGTGCGCCGCGACGACGGCCTTCACGCCCTCCTCGGTGCCGAGCGGGCCCGCGACGTGCTCGACGTCGTAGCCCTTCTCGCGCAGCCCGGCCGCGGCGGCCTCGAGCTTCTCGGGACGCCGCGCGGCGACCGTCAGCGCGTAGCCCTCCTGGCCCAGGACGTCGGCGATCGCGAGCCCGATCCCGCTCGAGGCCCCGGTCACGATCGCTGCTCGCTGCTCCGCCATTGCCACTCCTCATCTGCGCTTAACACGACACCGGCGCGCGGTATCCAATCAGGCGACTAGCCTTCCCCGCGCCTATGCCTCGTGTCACCCGGTCCTCACGCCTGCTCGTCCTGCTGCTCGCGCTGGCCGTCCCCGTCGCGCTCGCGGCCGGCTGCGGCTCGTCCTCCGGCGACGGCGGGGGCAGCAGCGCCGCCGCGCCCGCCCAGCCCCAGCCCACCGCCAAGGCGGAGGACTTCCCGACGACGAAGGGCCGCACGCTGCCCGACATCATCGGGAACCTGCCGAGCGGCCCGGTGCTGGCGCCGTCCGTCTCGCTGCTCGACAAGGGCACGAACCGGATCGGCTTCGCGCTCTTCGACACGGCCGGCAAGCAGCTCTCCGGCGCGGGCGTCTCGCTCTACGTCGGCAACACCGACGGCTCGGCCGCCCACGGCCCGTACCTCGCGCGCGCCGAGTCGCTGAAGGTCTCGCCGCAGTTCGAGAGCAAGCAGACCTCGACGGACCCGAACTCCGCCCGCGGCGTCTATGTCGCCGACGTGCCGTTCAAGCGCAACGGCAAGTTCGCGATGCTCGCGATCGCGCAGCTCGACGGCCGCCTCGTCGCCACGAGCCCGATCTCGGTGCAGGTCGGCGGCAAGAAGGTCGTGCCGCCCGCCGTCGGGCAGAAGGCGCCGGTCATCCACACGCTGACGCCGACCGACGTCGCCGGCGACGTCGCGAAGATCGACACGCGGATCCCGCCCGCGCCCTCGCTGCTGAAGGACGACTTCGCCGACGTGGTCGGCAAGAAGCCGGTGGTCATCACCTTCGCGACCCCGCAGCTCTGCCAGAGCCGCGTGTGCGGCCCGGTCGTCGACGTCGTCGACGAGGTCCAGGCCAAGGTGGGCGACAAGGTGTCGTTCATCCACCAGGAGGTCTACCAGGACAACGAGATCAACAAGGGCCTGCGGCCGCAGCTCGTCACCTACAAGCTGCAGACCGAGCCGTGGACCTTCGTGATCGACAAGAACGGCGTGATCTCGACGCGCTTCGAGGGCGCGTTCTCGCCCGGCGAGCTGGAGCGCGCGGTGGCGAAGGTCGCCGGGACCTAGCGGGCGCGGGCTACGCGGAAGCGCGTAGCGGCGTCCGCGACGCGGTCGCGCCGCGCGGCCGGCCGGGCTAGCGTTCCCGGCCGTGTCGCGACCTCGATCGATGAAGACCCTCGTGCTTTCGGGCGGCTCCGCGCTCGCGCTCCTGCTCGGCGCGCCGGTGGTGCTCGCGGGCCAGCCCGCCGCGACCGCGGCCACGTGCACCAAGAAGCTCAGCGCGGCCGGCAAGTGCTCGCTGACCGTCGCCCGCTACGACGACGACCTCACGGCGTTCAAGCTCTCCGTCAGCCAGCGGGGGAAGACGAAGACCGCGAAGGTCGCGCTGGTGAGCACGATCAAGTGCCTCGGCGGGGCGGACCCCGACGGCTCGCTCGGCGACGGCCAGCTGACCGGCGGCGGGACGGTCAACGGCAAGGGCAGGTTCAGCGGCCTGTTCACCGGCCAGACCGACAGCGGCGTCGCGATCTCGGGCACGCTGCACGGCACGATCACCAAGAAGAAGGCGACGCTCACCGGCACCGTCACGGGCTCGCGCACCGACCCGGACCACCCGCCGGACCTCCAGTGCACGGGCAAGGTCGACGCCGAGGGGCAGCGGGCCAGCTAGCCCGTCGCCAGGCGCGGCAGCTCGATCGCCGGGCAGCGGTCCATCACGAAGCGCAGCCCCGCGTGGCGGGCGCGCTTCTCGGCCTCGCGGTCGATGACGCCGAGCTGGAGCCAGACGCCCGTCACCCCGCGCGCGATCGCCTCGTCGACGTGGACGCCCGCGGCCTCGCTGCGGCGGAAGACGTCCACGACGTCGACCTGCACGTCGTCGGGGATGTCGGCGACGCTCGGGTAGCAGCGCTCGCCGAGGATCTCCTCCTCGGTCGGGTTCACCGGCACGATCGCGAACCCGCGGTGCTTGAGCATCGCGGCGATCCGGTTGGAGTCCCGCGCGGGATCGGGCGAGCAGCCGACCACCGCCCAGGTGCGGGTGGTGGTCAGGAGCGTGCGGACGTCGTCATCCATATCCGCCTGCCTACCCCGCGCGGCCCTTAAGATCCCGCCGCACGGGCCGGTAGCTCAAATGGCAGAGCAGTGGGCTCATAACCCATCAGATCGAGGTTCGACTCCTCGCCGGCCCATGGGGGCGATTGCCTGACACCCCGCGGGGTCTATGGTGCGGAGCACGTGCTGATCACCCGGGTTCTCGCCAAGCTGGAACCCGGAGGCGCCCAGCTCTCGCTGCTGCGCGTCGCACGGGCCCTCGCCGCTCGCGGCCACGCCACGCGGCTGCTCGTCGGGTTCGCGACGCAGGAGGGGATCGCGCTCGCGCGCGCCCACGGCATCGAGCCGGAGGTGATGCCGGGCGGTCGTGACGCGCAGTGGCGCTGCGACCCGGCCTTCGCCGACTGGCTGCGGCCGCGGCTCCTCGACGCCGACCTCGTCCACGCCCACATGTTCGGCGCGTGGTGGGCGGCGGCGCGGGCCATGCCCGCGGGGACGCCGCTCTTCGCCAGCGAGCACAACGACTACGCGTGGCCGGAGGCGCCGCGCTGGGCCGAGATGGCGGACGCCGTCGGCCGCGTCGACCGCTTCTACGCCCACAGCCCGGGCGCCCGCGCCGGCGTCCTGGAGGCCGGGATGCGCGAGGACCGGATCGTCGTCGGCGTCTCGCCGGTCGACGGCCTCGACGCCGTCGCACGCCCCGGCCTGCCGCGTCCGCGGATCGTCTACACGGGCCGCCTCGCCGAGGACAAGGGCCCCGACGTGCTGGTCGAGGCCATCGGCCTGATGGCCGCGCCGCCGCCGGTGCTGATGCTCGGCGCCGGCGTCCTGGAGCCGCGGCTGCGCGCCCGGATCGACGCGCTCGCGCTCGGCGACGTCGTCGCGCTCCTCGGCTGGCGGGAGGACCCCGGGACGTTCGTCGCGGGCGCGACCGTCCAGGTCTGCCCGTCGCGCGACGAGGCGTTCTCGCAGGCCGCCGTGCTCGCGATGGGCCTCGGCGTGCCGGTGGTCGGCACGCGCGTCGACGGCTTCCCCGTCACGCTCGCGCAGGGCCGCGGGCTGATCGTGGAGGCCGGCGACCCCGCCGCGCTGGCGACCGCGCTGCAGGACCTCCTCGACGGCCGCCGCGCCACCGACGTCGCGGGCGCCCGCGCCTGGGCGCAGCAGTACGCGCTCGGGCGCGTCACCTCCCGCTACGAGGACGACTACCTCGACCGCGTCGTCCCGCTGGCGGCCGCCTGATGGCCGGCTTCGCCGACGACCCCGGCCAGGCGGAGGACCTCCACGCCTGGCAGATCCTGCGCCCGCTGCTCGACGCGGGCGGCTACCTGCCGTGGGGCACGGGCGCGATGCGGCCGGCTGGGCTGGTCCTGGTCTGCAACGAGATCATGTACGCCGGCCGCACCGCGATCGTCGAGTGCGGCAGCGGGGTGAGCACGGTCGTGCTCGCGCGCCTGCTGCGCCAGCGCGGCGCCGGGACGCTGACGGCGATCGAGCACGACGCGGGGTGGGCCGACCGGGTGAGCGAGCTGCTGGTGGCCGAGGGCCTCGACGGCGTCGCGCGGGTCCTCCACGCGCCGCTCGGCGGCGACCCGGCCTGGTACGACCGCGCGGTCCTCACGCAGCTTGCGGACGCGGTCGACCTGCTGATCGTCGACGGCCCGCCCGCCGACGAGGAGGGCATGGGCCTGGCCCGCGAGCCCGCGCTCCCGCTGCTCGACGCGCGCCTCTCCGCCGGCGCCACCGTCGTCCTCGACGACCTCGACCGCCCCGGCGAGCAGTCGGTGCTCGCGGCGTGGGAGCAGGCGCTGCCGTGGCGCTTCCGGGTCGAGCCCACCGCGGGCATCGCGATGGGCTCGCGCCGCTAGAAGAGCGTCAGGACCTCGAAGCGCAGGCCGGGCGCGGGCGGCGCCGCGGGCGCGGGCTGCGGGCGCCGCGGCCGCCGCGGGCGCGGGCGGCGCGGGGTGTGGAAGAGCGCGATCCGGCGCGGGTCGTCGAGCCACTCGAGGTGCTCGACCTCCTCGGGCGCGAAGGCGCGCGTGGGCAGCGTCCGGCGCCACTGCGACGGCGGCGCGAGGCGCTCGGCGCGGCGCCGGAAGGCCGAGCCGGACTCGGCGTCGAGGACGCGGTCCTCGCGGTACCAGCGCATCGGCGCGCGCCAGCCGTGCGGGTTGGGGGAGAGCGCGTCGGGCGCGCCGAGCACGGCCTCGACCAGCGACTCGGTCCAGCCGCGCTGGCGCTTGAGGTCGCTGGCCCGGATCAGCATGCGGGAGGCGGCGCCGTCGTCCACGGACATGAACGGTAGGGGGCGCGGGCGGCGCGTGCCGGCGGGTCAGGCCGCCGGGTCGAGCAGCTCCGCTCGCTCGCGCTCGGGCGGCGTCCCGTAGACGTAGACGACGAGGTCCTCGGCGCCGTGGTTGACGGTCTGCAGCGGCGTCCGCGGCGCGACGTGGATGAGGCCGCCCGGCCCGACGTCGTGACGCTCGGGCGGCTCGCCGAGGTACATCGTGAGCGCGCCGGAGAGGACGACGAACGTCTCCTCCTGCTCCGGGTGGCGATGGCGCCTGCCGCGCGCGCCCGGCTCGTAGCGCCAGACGTTGCCGCGCGTGTGGGCGAACGCGGCGTCCTCGCTCAGCTCGGCCACGTGCCGCGCGGGCTCGCCGGGCGCGTGCGGCCGGGTCAGCCAGGTGAAGTCGTCGGGGCGCAGCACGCGGAAGGGCATCGCGGGCCAGCGTACCGGCGCCATACTGCGCCGATGAGCGCGCGCATCGAGCTCCAGCCCGAGCTGTGGGTCGAGGACGGCCCGGCCGCGGTCGCCTTCTACGAGCGCGCGCTCGGCGCGCGCGTCGAGCACCTCGTCCCCGGGCCGGAGGCGCACGAGCTGGTCGCGCAGCTGGCGGTGGGGGAGGCGCGGTTCTGGGTGTCCAACGCCGCGGAGGCCATGGGGCGCCTGAGCCCGCGGCAGGCCGGCGGCGCGACCGGGCGCGTGCTGCTGGTGGTGGAGGACCCCGTCGCGGTGCTCGCGGCCGCCGTCGCCGCGGGGGCCGTCGAGGCGAGCCCGGTGGCCGACGAGCACGGCTGGCGCCTCGGGCGCTTCGTCGACCCGTTCGGCCACGCGTGGGAGCTCGGGCACCCGCTCGGCGCGTGGCCGCCCGGCTGACCGTCAGGTGCGGCGGCGCGCGTGGCGGCCGCAGCCGCGGCCGCCTAGGACTCGCGCCAGCGGAAGCGCTCGTCCAGCCGGCCCGTCCGCGCCCAGGTCGCGGCGAGCGTCGCCGCGACCTCCTTGTCGACCACGGTGTCGGCCGGGAACGTCCCGACCTGCCCGCCGGCCATGAGCTCGACCGGCGCGCCGTCGCGGTCGCTCTCGGGGACCAGGAAGGCCTCGTTGTCGTAGGTGGCGTAGACGAAGCACAGCTCCGGGCCGCCGGCGACGACCATGGCCGCCTCGCCCGCGCTCTCGAGGTAGAGGTCGTTGCGCTCCTCGCCGTCGAGCGCCCGGACGGCGGCGAGCACGGCGTCGACGCTCAGCGCGTCGCCTTCCAGGCGCGTCTCGGCGACGTCGCTCCCGCGCCACGTCGAGACCACCAGCGCCGTGATGTGCAGCCCGTCGGCCATCGCTGCAGCGACCCTACCCCGAGCCCGGAGGCTCGCGGGCGATTGGCGCCCCGGCGCCGGACGGCTCCTCGCGGTGGCGGGCGGCTGGGCCCGTCGTCGCCACGAGGAGCAGCGGGGTGAGGATCGTCCTGATCCTGAGCCCGGCGCCGGGGGCCTGTGGTTCGGATCGGGGATGGTGGCAGCGGGAAAGCCCTGCGTCTGCGGCCCGTCGGGCGGCACTGCGCTGGCCCGGTTGTCGAAGGGCGCGCTCGGCGTCCGCTCGTGCTCGTCGCGGGCCTGCGGCCGTCACGACCTCGGGCGCGATCTCGCGCGGCGGCTGGGGGAGCCGCCCGGGACGGGTCCACTCCGGCGTCCGGTGCGCTGAAAGCTTTGCACACCTTTTAGTCTCTCACTGCTCAAAAACAGGCAAAGCAGTGTCCGGGTCGACCGCTCACGGCAAGACTACCGCCGCTGGTCCGCACCACCTTCAGCTGGATGGGAGATCGTCGCCATGGGCCGCCAGGTCACCTCGTTGTCGCTCATGACGGCCGTGCCGATCATCGCCGCGATCAACCTCTACGGCTTCATCATCACGCTGCTGCTGATCCTGCCGGGATGGCTGTGCGCGATGAACCTCTCGGTCGACGCGATCGTGCGGACGACTCGCGCGCGGCGCTGGCAGGCCGCGTCGGCGCGGCGCGGCGCGGGTCGCCGCTGAGGAGACGCAGCGGCCGCCCCGAAGGGCGGCCGCCACTCGCGGAAATGCGGCAGGAGAGCCGCGCGGGAAGCTGGGAAGGGGGCGATGGATCGAGCAGGCGCGGCGGTGGCGGAGCCGCGACGCGCACGCGCACCGGGGGCTCGGTGCCGTCTCGGGCATCGAGTCGGGGGTGCCTCAGCCGTCCCGTCGGGGTCCGCGCGCGAACGCCGCGCCCGCGTCGATCCATGCCCGCTCTAGCGCGACGCGCGCGCGATCGGATCACTCCCGACGCGCCAGGTTCGCCAACGATCAGCGGCCGTGCGCGGCGGCGCGCTCAGGCCACGAGCTCGCGCGCGGCGCCCGCCACGGCGGGCACGCGCACGGGCGCGGCCATCGGCTCGCAGCCCGCGGCGGCGCGGGAGTCGGTCTGGAGCGTGTGGCGCAGGCGGCCGAAGGCGACGGTGCCCGCCAGCGCGGGCAGGCCGAGCTGGAAGGCGCGGTAGGCGAGCACGGCGGCCGTCGCGGAGGCGAGCGGGGTCCCGTACAGGGCGAGCGCGGCGACCAGGCCGCCGTCGGTCCCGCCGACGCCGCCCGGCAACGGCACGAGCCCGCCGAGCTGGCCGACGACGTAGGCCATCAGGAAGTCCCCGGCCCGCGGCGCGTGGCCGAAGGCGTGGAAGGCGGCGACCAGCGCCGCCATGTCGCAGAGCAGGTAGCCCGCGGCGCCGCCGATGACCGACGGGCGGCCGGAGCGCAGCAGCGCGCCCGCGTCCCGCACGCCCTCGGCGACCGTCGCGCCGGTGCGCGCGAGCCGGACCCGCAGGCGCGCGCGGCGCGCGTCCGGGACCTCCGCGTCGCCGGCCACCTCGGAGAGCTCCGGCAGCACGCGCGGCAGCAGCAGCACCGAGGCGATCACGGCGAGCGCCAGCCCCGCGGGCACCGCCGCGAGCGCGAGGTTCCCGGTGCCCGGCAGGATCCCGGTCGCCAGGCCGATCCCCGCCAGCACCGCGACGACGAAGTTCGTGGAGCTCGTGATGAGGAAGAACGCCACGGTGCGCCGCGCGATGTGCCCGGCCGACATGCCCGCGCGGTTCAGCGCCCAGGCGCCGAGCGCGAGCCCGCCCGCGCCGCCGGCGGGCAGCAGGACGTTCGCCGCCTGCTCGGAGAGCCCGACCTGCGCGCTGAAGCCCCAGGGCATCCTGATGCAGAACACGCCGCGGAAGACGACGACGAACGACACGACCGAGCCGATCTCCAGCGCGAGCGCGACGGCGACCCAGCCGAGGCGCGCGTCGGCGAAGCGGGTGCGCACCTCGCCGAGCCCGGGCAGCGTCGCGAGCAGCAGCCCGCCGACGGCGAGCAGCACCGCGATCTGGGCCGCGCGGGAGGCGAGGTGGCGTGGGGAGAGCGCGTCGGGCACTTGCACACACAATAGTTGTCGAGGCAACGAGACGCAACGCGGACGCTCTCAGGCATCCCTCGCGGAACTTCGTCATCCTTCGCCAGACCTCGCCAGACCTTCGCATCGCGCCCCGGACCCTCAACCGGGAACCGATGCGGTCGATCTCTCGGGGGAGCGCTATGCAAGCCGTCTCAGCCACCCGCGTGGTCCGCGGGCTCGAGTCGATCATCGACGCGGTGGCCGGTGTCCTGGCCGAGCAGTCCCTGGACGCCACGCTGCAGGCGATGGCGCGCGCCCTGCGCGGGATCGTGCCCTACACGAGCCTCGCGATCTACGAGGTCGACGCCGAGCACGGGCGCCTGATCCCGGTCTTCGCCGAGGGCCTCTGGGTCGAGGAGACGATGGCCGACGCGCCGAAGCTCGACGACTCGATCACCGGCAAGGTCGTGCGCTCCCGCCAGCTCGTCCACCTCGAGCCCGGCCACCCGTGGTTCGGCCGCTACGTCATCGCCGACACGCCGCAGGACCTCGAGGCGATCGTCTTCTGCCCGCTGATCGTCGCCGACCGCGTCATCGGCACACTCAACGTCTGGCGCGAGGACTCCGCCCCGGAGCTCGCGGGCCAGATCCCGACCTTCTCGCCCGAGGAGGCGCAGCTCATCAAGCGCTTCGCCAGCCTCGCCGCGCTGGCCTACGACAACGCGCGCCGCCGCGAGCTGCTCTCCGAGCAGGCCCGGACCGACGAGCTCACCGGCCTCTTCAACCGCCGCCACTTCCACGAGCGGCTCGCCGCCGAGCTGGCGCGTGCCCAGCGCGACGAGTCGCCCGTCGGCCTCGTCCTGCTCGACGTCGACGACTTCAAGCGCGTCAACGACATCCACGGCCATCCGGTCGGCGACCAGGTCCTCGTCGCCTTCGCCGGCGTCCTGCGGGACCACGTCCGCGCGGGCGACGTCGTCTGCCGCACCGGCGGCGAGGAGTTCGCCGTGATCCTCCCGAACGCCGACGAGCGCGAGGCCGTCCGCGCCGCCGAGCGCCTGGTGCGCGCGGTGCGCGACGCGCCGTGGTCGATCGGCGGGCCGATGACCGCCTCGGCCGGCGTGGCCGTCGCGCCCGACGACGCCGGGACCGTCGCGACGCTCTTCAAGGCCGCCGACGAGTGCCTGCTCAGCGCGAAGGCGCAGGGCAAGGACCGCGTGGTCCTCCGCGCCGCGCGCGACCGCCGCGCCGCCTAGCGCCGCACCGGCGCGGGATCGCCGCCCAGCCCGGGATCGAGCCCGCTCCGGATCCGCGCCCGCGCCGCCGCGGGGTCCATCCCGGTCGTGCGCAGGAGGTCGACGGCCGTCGAGCGCACCTGCCCGACGATCACGCTCACCGACAGGTTGGTGGTCTGCTCGAGCACGGAGCTCGCGTGGCGCGCGGCCTCGACGGCCGGGTCGATGACCGCGTCGACGCGCCTGGGGTCGTCCATCCACGGCCCGAGCGCGAGGACCGCGTCGCGCAGCTCCCGCAGCGAGTCCGCCACCGCGGGCGGCACGCGGTCGCCGGTGTCGATCGCCCGCAGCACGCCACGGGCCAGCACGCGGACGTTGCGGACCGCGAGGTCGATCTGCCCGCCCGCCTCGCTGAAGACCGCGAGCGGCTCGCGCTGCATCCGCCGCGCGGGCGCCGCCGCGGCCGTCTCGCGCCCGATCGTCAGGGCCTCCAGGAACCGCTGGGTCGAGGCGTCGATGTCGCGCGCGTGGCGCAGCGCCAGCACCGCCCGCTCGCGGTCGCGCCCGGCGAGCGCGGCGGCGATGTCGTCGAGGACCGCCGCGAGCTCGCGCAGCACCGGCGCCGCCTCGCGCCGGACCAAGGCCATGGGGTCGATCGGCGCGATGACGAAGTTCAGCAGCAGCGCGACGCCGCAGCCGATCAGCGCGTCCGCCGCGCGGGTGAACGAGAGGCCGTTGGTCGGCGGCTGGAGCGTGACGACGAGGATCGCCGAGACCGCGGCCTGCGTGACGAGCAGCGGGCCGCCGCCGAGGAAGACCGCGACCGAGGTCGCGAGGAAGACGATCCCGACGAGCTGGAAGGTGCCCGAGCCCACCTCGAGGACCAGGACGTCGGCGAGCGCGATCCCGAGCGGCACGCCGACCGAGAGCTCGATCGCGCGGTTCAGCCGCGAGCCGACGGTGAGCCCGAGCGTGATGATCGCGGCGACCGGCGCGAAGAACGCGCCCTTGTCCCCGACGAGCTTCGTGGCGATGTACCAGGCGGCGCCCGCGGCGATCGCGCCCATGAGGAGCGTGGGGGCGAGGCGGCGCAGGCGCGCGACGCGCTCGCGCCAGGTGACGCGCGACCGCTCCGCCGCCGCCTCGATGACCTCGCGCCCGCTCACGCTCTCCGCTCTACCCCCGTCGGAGCGCGGACACCCTCGCGCGATCCGCCGTTCGCGCCGCGCGGCCCGCGGGGAGCCCGGAAGGACAACGACTTGGAGGACGAGGAACTCGGCGCCATACCCCCGCCACCGTCCTCCTGCCGCGGGCCCCACTGGCGGAAACGACGCGGGCCCGCACTGGACGACTCGCGCCCGGTCTCTCGACTGGGCGCGTCTCGTTCCGGCGGCAGGCGGACCACCGATCCCGTCCGGCTTTGGAGGACTCCGCCGCCGGGGCGTCGAAAGACCGGTCGCCCATGAAGAGGACGTCCGCGACCATCACCGCCCCGCCGCACGAAGCGCGGGGACACCAGACCCTTTCCGCCTACATCCAGGCGCGATTCGACGAGTTCTCCCGCAGCCAGAAGGACGTTGCGCAGTACATCGTCGATCACCTGGACGAGGTCGCGTTCCAGACGGCGGAGGAGCTCGCGCGCCGCGCGAACACCTCCAGCTCGACGGTCGTGCGCTTCTCGCAGGCGCTGGGCTTCGAAGGCTTCCCCGAGCTGCAGCACTCGGCGCGGGAGGAGTACCGCCGCAAGGTCGCCTCCGGCCAGGCCGGAGGATCGGCGACGACCTCGCCCGAGCCGCTGTTCTCGCTCGACCAGAACGAGTTCGAGACGGCGATCGCCGCGGATTACCAGAACGTCGAGGAGACGGCGCGGCGCGTGTCGCGCTCGGACGTCGAGGCCGCGATCGACGCGATCGCCTCCGCCGACCGCGTCCTGGTCTGCGGCACCGACCAGATGGCGTTCTTCGCCTCCTACTTCCGCCACCTGCTGATGTTGCTGGACCTGCGCGCCGAGATCGTGGCGTCGCCGTCGCAGGAGGCGCTCTCGCGGCTCGGCCGCATCGACGAGGGCACGCTGGTGATCGGCCTGAGCGCCGGCCGTCCGCACCCGCTCGTCGTCCGCGCGATGAAGCTCGCGCGCCACCGCAAGGCGCCGACGCTGGCCGTCGTGGACGCGACGCTCTCCGAGGTCGCCAAGCTCGCCAAGATCAAGTTGTACTACTCGAGCAACTCGCCGGCCTACGTGCGGTCGCACACGGCGCTGCTCTCGACGATCCAGGCCCTGGCGTACGGCGTGTACTCGCGCGACGCCGACCAGTACGCGGATCGCATCAAGGCCTTCCGGCTGAAGTAGGCCGCCGCGGGCGGGCGGGGCCAACCGCGGTTGGCCCCGGTTTGGCCCGCTCTGCGCCGTTCGCGGCGCTCGAAAGGGTGGGCCAAACGCGCTAGATTCCCTTTCATGCGCGACGAAGCGACGTTCCGGGTGAAGGCCGGTCTGGCCGAGATGCTGAAGGGCGGCGTCATCATGGACGTCGTCGACGCGGGCCAGGCCAAGATCGCCGAGGACGCCGGCGCCGCGGCCGTGATGGCGCTCGAGCGCGTCCCGTCCGACATCCGCCGCGACGGCGGCGTGGCGCGCATGAGCGACCCCGCGATGATCAAGGGGATCCAGGAGGCCGTGTCGATCCCGGTCATGGCCAAGGCCCGCATCGGCCACTTCGCCGAGGCGCAGGTGCTGCAGGCGCTGGAGGTCGACTACATCGACGAGTCCGAGGTCCTGACCCCGGCCGACGAGGCGCACCACATCGACAAGTGGGCGTTCCGGATCCCGTTCGTCTGCGGCGCGACGAACCTCGGCGAGGCGCTGCGGCGCATCGGCGAGGGCGCGGCGATGATCCGCTCCAAGGGCGAGGCGGGCACCGGCGACGTCGTCGAGGCCGTGCGCCACATGCGCTCGATCACCGGTGAGATCCGCCGGCTGGGGACGCTCGACGAGACCGAGCTCTTCGTCGTGGCCAAGGAGCTGCAGGCGCCCTACGACATCGTGCGGAGCGTCGCCCAGAACGGCAAGCTGCCGGTGCCGCTGTTCAGCGCGGGCGGCATCGCCACGCCGGCCGACGCCTCGCTGATGATGCAGCTGGGCGCCGAGAGCGTGTTCGTCGGCTCGGGGATCTTCAAGTCCTCCAACCCGGAGGCGATGGCGCGCGCGGTGGTCGAGGCGACCACGCACTTCGCCGACGCCGAGCGGGTCGCCGCGGCCTCCGAGGGCCTCGGCGCCGCGATGGCCTCGCTCGAGGCGCGCAAGCTCGACGAGTCGCAGGTCCTCGCGAACCGGGGCTGGTAGTTGGCTCCGCTCGTCGGGGTCCTGGCCCTGCAGGGCGGGTTCGACGCGCACCTGAAGATGCTGCGCGACCTCGGCGCCGACGTGCGCGAGGTCCGCGTGCCCGCGGACCTCGACGGGCTCGACGGCCTGGTCCTGCCCGGCGGCGAGTCGACGACGATGACGCTCGGGATCGCGCGCGAGGGCCTGGCGGCGCCGCTCGGCGAGCTGGTGGGGACCGGCGTCCCCGTCCTCGGCACCTGCGCCGGCCTGATCATGCTCGACCGCGAGCACCTCGGCCTGATGGACATCGTCGCGAAGCGCAACGCGTTCGGCCGCCAGATCCGCTCGTTCGAGGCCGACCTCGACTTCCCGGACCTCGACGAGCCCGTCCACGCCGTCTTCATCCGCGCGCCGTGGATCGAGGAGCACGGGGCGGACGTCGAGGTGCTGGCCTCCGTCGACGGCCATCCCGTCGCCGCCCGCGAGGGCGCCATCACCGTCGTCGCCTTCCACCCCGAGCTGAGCGGCGAGCGCCGCCTGCACGAGCAGTTCCTCGAGCGCGTCCGGGCTCGCGTGGCATCGCGCTGACGGGGTAGGACGGATGGCGTGACGGATGGCGAGAGCCGGGTCTGGCTGGAGATCGTCGAGCGGCTGCTCGCCGACGAGCCCGACGTCATGGTCAAGCACGCGTTCGGCTCGCCGGGGCTGCGGTACGGCGAGAAGATCTTCGCGCTGCACGTCCGGGACGAGCTGGTGGTGAAGCTCCCGCCGGGGCGGTGCGAGGAGCTGCGCGAGGACGGCGGCGCGCGGCCCTTCCGCAGCGGTGGGCGGGAGCTGCGGGAGTGGGTCGTGATCGGCGCCGAGCGGGAGTTCGAGTGGGACGCGCTCGCCGACGAGGCGCTGGCCTACGCCCGGGCGATCGCCGCGTGAGGATCCACCGGCCCTTCGACGCGCTGTTCGCGGTGCCGTTCTTCGTCCTCGGCACGCTCGACGTGGCGTCGGGGAGGAAGGTCGACCTCGGCGTGCTCTGGCTGCTCACCGGCGCCCGCTGGACCTGGAGCTCGACGCGCGAGCGGCCGCCCGAGCCCGACGGCGCGCTCGGGCCCGGTCCGCTCGCGCCCTCCGGCACCGGCCGCTTCCGCGCCACCGGCTGGCCGCCGTCCAAGGACCCGGCCGACTACCGCTAGCGCGAGGCGGACTCCTCGGGAGTCCGGCGCGTGTCGAAGCGCCCGGTGCGCGGCGGCGCGGGCATGGTGCCTTCGGTCACCACCAGCGGCTCGACGAAGTGCAGCAGGTAGTCGGGCCCGCCGGCCTTCGCGCCGGTGCCCGACAGGCGGTTGCCGCCGAACGGCTGGCGGCCGACGACGGCGCCGGCCAGCGGCCCGTTCACGTACAGGTTGCCCACGGGCGTGCGCGCGACGACGTGCTCGACGGCGTCCTGGCCGCGGCAGAAGAGGCCGCCGGTCAGGCCGTAGGGGAGGGCGTCGACGCGGTCGCACGCGTCGCCGATCGACCGCACGCGCTCGATGCTCAGCAGCGGCCCGAAGACCTCGTCGCGCAGGACGGCGGCGCGCGGGTCGAGGTCGGCGAGCACGATCGGCGGGCAGTACCAGCCGCGCTCCGTCGGCTCCGCGGGCAGGCGGCGCGCGACGACGGTCCCCGCCGTGGCGGCCTGCTGCGCGTAGCGGGCCACGCGCGCCTGCGCCGCGCGGTCGATCACGGGGCCGACGTCGGTCGCGAAGTCCTCCGCCGGGCCGACGACGAGCGCGTCGACCGCCGCGGCCACCCGCGCGACCAGCTCGTCGGCGGCCGCCTCGTGCACGAGGACGCGCGAGATCGCCGAGCAGCGCTGGCCGGCGTGGTCGAAGGCCGCGCGGACGATCTCGGGGACGGCGGCGTCGAGGTCGGCGTCCGCGTCCACGATCACGCAGTTCTTGCCGCCCATGTCCACGACCGCGCGCTTGACCCGGCGCTGGCCGTCCGTCACCTCCGCGGCGGCGGCGAGGACGTCGAGGCCCGCGCGGCTCGAGCCGGTGAACGCGACCGTCGCCACGCGCGGGTCGCGGACGAGCGCCGCGCCCGTCTCGCCGTCGCCCTGGAGCAGGTTGAGGGCCTCGGGCGGGACGCCCGCGTCGCGCAGCGCCTCGACCAGGACGAACCCGCAGAGCGGCGTCCGGTGCGCGGGCTTGAAGACGACCGCGTTGCCGGTCGCGAGCGCCGCGGCGAGCATCCCGGCCGGGACCGCGAGCGGCGCGCTCCACGGCGAGATCGCCGCGACGACCCCGCGCGGCGCGTAGTGCAGGCCGTTGCGCTCGCCCGGCGTCTGGAAGAGCGCGCGCCCGCGGCTCAGCGCGACGGCGCCGCGCGCGGAGAACTCGAGGAAGTCGATGGCGCGGCAGGCGTCGGCGTCCGCCTCGGCCCACGTCTGCCCGGCCTCGCGGACGCCGAGCGCGGCGAGCGTCGTGCGGCGCTCGCGGAGCCACGCGGCCGCGCGGACGAGCACGGCGGCGCGCTCGCGCGCCGGGACCGCGGCCCAGGCGCGGTAGCCGCGCTCGGCGGCCTCGACCGCGGCGCCCACCTCGGACGCGGTCGCCAGCGGCGCCATGCCGATGACCCGCGCCGGGTCGGCGGGGTCGGTCGAGACGACGCGCTGCCCGTCACGGCGCCGCTCGCCGATCCAGATCGGTGCGGCGAGCGGCAGCCGCGCGTCGAGCCACGCGAGGCCCTCGCGCAGCTCGTCGCGATGGGCGGAGCGCGCGAGGTCGAGCACCGGCTCGTTGCGGAAGGGCGGCAGCTCGCTCACGCCGCGGCACCGACCGCGAGGAGCTGGTCCTCGGCGGGGTGTGGGGGAACGCCACCAGCCATGTCCGCGAGCGTACCTCCGCGGGCGCGCCGGTGGCGTTGTGCCCGGGTGTGGCTTACGGCGTCGTCGCGGTGCCCGCGGCGCCGGTCGTGGCGGTGCCCGCCGTCCCGCCGGCGGTGCCCGCGCTCGCGGCCGTGCCGGTCGTCGCGGTGCCGGTGGTGGCCGTCCCGCTCGGGGCCGTCGAGCTCGCCGCGCTCGCCGTGGTCGCGGGCTTCTTGACCTTCACGCGGACCGGCAGCGGCGTCGTCACCGGCGCCTGGACGCGCGGCGCGGGCGGCTTGGAGACCTGCGCCGCGCCGTCGTCGCCGTCGAAGAACCCGGCCAGCGCGGCGGCGCCCGCGGCCAGCGCGACGACGAGCAGGATGGGCAGCAGGATGACCAGCGGACGCGGGCCGCCGGAGCGACGGGACGTCCCGCCGGTGAGCAGCGGCGCGTCGGCGGCGCCCTCGACGGGCTCGGGTGCGAGCGCGACGCCGGGGAGGTCCTCCTCGCCCCACTCGATCGTCTCGCCGAGGTCGCGGTCGGCGGCGTCGACGGGCTCCTCGTCGCCGGCGACCAGCGGGTCGGCGTCGTCCTCCGGGACGGCCGCGGGCTCCGGGACCACCGCGGGCTCGGGCGCCACCGCGGCCTCCGGCTCGGGCACCGCCACCGCGATCGGCACCTCGTCGTCCACGTCGGGCAGGTGCGGGAACGCCCCGGGCTGCGCGGGCGCCGCGGGCGCGGCGTCCGCCGCCGGGGCGGGCGCGACCCCATGGCCCTGCTCGGAGACCGCGAGCAGCGCGTCGATCAGCACCGACGTCGTCTCGGTCCCCAGCGTGTCGACCGCCGGGTCCTGGTAGGCGAGCTCGGCGCGGCGGAAGATCTCGGCGAGCGCGTTGCAGCGCTCGCAGCGGTCGAGGTGGCGGGCGAGGCGGTCGAGGTCCGCGGGGCCCAGCGCGCCGTTGGCGCGCGCGGCGAGCATCGTCGGGACGTGCACGCACGTCTCGGTCCCGCGGCTGCGCAGCTTGCCGTGCGGCGGCGGGCCGGAGGGCTGCCGCGCCATCGAGGCGGCGGCGTGGCGCGTCGCGCCGCGCAGCAGCGCCTCGGGATCCAGGCTCTTGAGGTCGATCGCGTCGCGCACGGCCGCCCGGAAGCGCGCGAACGCCTCGGCCGCGGCGCGGTCGGCGGCCTGCGGGCCGCAGACCTGGGTGCAGAACGCGATCACCGCCGGGCCACGGCGCTCCACGAGCGCCTGCAGCGCAGCGCGATCACCGGCGCGCACGCCCTCCGGCGTGACGCCTCTCTCGGACGAGGCCTCCATCGCCGCGGAGCCTAGACGGCCATCCAGCGGCATGTACTCCAGTCCCTCGGTCACAGCCATCCCTTGTCCTCCGCCACTCGCACGGCCTCGGCCCGTGAGTGGGCCCCTAGCTTCTGCATCGCACTCGACAGGTAGTTGCGCACCGTCCCCGCGGACAGGTGCAGGCGCCCCGCGAGGTCCACGACGGGCTCGCCGCCGCGCGCGGCGCCGAGCACCTCCGTCTCGCGCGGGGTCAACGGGCTCTCGCCCTCGGCCAGCGCCGCCGCGGCGAGCGCGGGGTCCAGCACGCGGTCGCCGGCCATCACGCGCCGGATCGCGGTCGCCAGCTCGCTGGCGGGCGCGTCCTTGAGGACGAAGCCGCGGGCTCCGCTCTCCATCGCCCGGCGCAGGTAGCCCGGGCGGCCGAAGGTGGTGAGGATCACGACGCGCACCTCGGGGAGCGCGTCGGCCAGCTCGGCGGCGGCGCTGAGGCCGTCCCCGCCGGGCATCTCGATGTCCAGCAGCGCGACATCGGGCGCGGCGTCGCGCGTGGCGGGCAGGACCTCGTCGCCGCGCGCGACCTGCGCGACGACCTCGAGGTCGCCCTCCAGCGTCAGCAGCGAGGCGAGCGCGCCGCGCACCATCGCCTGGTCCTCGGCGATCAGCACGCGGATCACGAGACCGCCTCCAGCGGGACGGTGACCGAGAGGCGGAAGCCGCCCGCGGCGTGCGGCGCAGCGTCCATCCGGCCGCGCACGCGGGCGACGCGCTCGGCGAGGCCGGCGAGCCCCGTGCCGTCCTCATCGCCGCCGCCCTGGCCGTCGCGGGCCCGCTCGCCGCAGCCGTCGTTGGTCAGCTCGAGCGCCGCGTCGTGCTCGCCGACGGCGACCTCGATCCGCACGTGGCGCGCGTCGGAGTGGCGCAGGACGTTGGTCGCGCCCTCGCGGATCGCCCACGCCAGGACGGCCTCGGCGTCCGGCGGGAGCTCGACGGCGGGCGCGGGCGCGGCGTCGACCTCGATCCCGGCGGCGGCGAGCGTCGAGCGCGCGCCGGCCAGCTCGGCGGAGAGGACGGGGCGGCGGTAGCCCGCGACCGCCTCGCGGACCTCGGAGAGCGCGCGCCGCGAGACCGCCTCGATGTCGCGGACGTGCTCGGCGGCCTGCTCGGGGTGCTCGGCGATGAGCCGCGTGGCGAGCTCGCTCTTGAGCGCGACGACCGACAGGCTGTGGCCGAGGAGGTCGTGGAGGTCGCGGGCGAAGCGCAGGCGCTCGTCGGCGACGGCGAGGCGGCCGATCTCGTCGCGGGCCGCGCCGAGCTCGCTGTTGACGACGCGCAGGCGGCGGAAGCCGCCGGTGAGCATGCCGACGCCGATCGTGACGATGAAGAGCGCGACGCCGGTCCCGACGTCCGAGGTGCTGATCGCGGCGGTCGCCGCGGCCGCGCCCGCGAGGACGAAGAGCAGCGGGATCGCGACGCGGCGCTCGATCCGCAGGCCCGCCGCGGCGGCGACGAAGCACCAGAGGCCCGACCAGTCGCTGCCGCCGTTGACGGCGAGGACGACGGAGAGCGCGGCGAGGACCGCGACCCGCGCCGCCGCGCCGTCGTCGTCGGCGGAGACCGGGCGGTCCTCGATCCGCCAGCCGCCGATCATCGTGCGGAAGTAGAGGGCGACGAACACCACGGCGCCGGCGAGCGCGCCCGCGAGGCGCAGGCCGGAGAGGTCGGCGAACGCGCCGCTGACCGGGCCGACGAAGAAGACCAGCGAGATCAACATCGCCCACTGGCCACGGCGTGGGACGACGAGCAGTCCCTCGTCCGGCGGGCAGCGCTGGGTGCTCACAGGAAAATGGTGGCGGACGCGGGAAGGGACATGGACGGATGGTCTCCCTCCGGACGGACGGCGGGAAGTGGCGGGCGTCCGGTCTTGCCCGTGACATCTGTCACGGCAGGCGCGTCGCGAAGCGCACCACCGTGTGGATCCCGGCGATCGGGACCGATGGACCGGTCCCCTCGGGGCGCGCGGTCCAGAGCGCGGCGGGCCCGTCGACGCCGGGGTCGGCGGCGAGCCGGACCTCGTGCGCGGCCTCGGGCGGGCTGACGTCCTCGACGGGGCCGAAGCCGGGATCGCCGGCCAGCGTCGCGGCGCGCACGACGCCGTCCGAGTCCTGGCCCGGCAGGGGCTGGATCCAGGCGACCGTGATCCCGGTGCGGGGCACGAAGACGAGCGTGGTGCCGCGCAGGCCGCCCTGGGCGGGGGCGGCGGCCATCGGGGCGCCGAAGGTCGAGCCCTTGCGGGCGCGGAGGAGGACGGGCCGTGGCCCGCCGGCCGTGGCCTGCGTCGTGGCCAGCGCCCAACCGCCCGCGCCGAGCCCGACGAGCGCGGGCGCTCCGGAGCCGTCGGGCAGGATCGTCTGGGCGGGCAGGAAGCGGCCGCGGCCGACGAGCATCGCGGTGCCCTCGAGGGCCGTGCGGCCCGCGACCGCGCTGCGGCGCAGCTGGTGGCGGCGCCAGACCAGCCGGACCTCGCCGTCGCCGGCGATCCGCGCGAGCAGCTGCCACTGGGTGGCGCCGTCGGCGCGCGCGACGCGCTGCGCGCTGCCCCAGCCGTGGCCGGGCCGGCGGACCCGCGCGAGGACGTCGCCCTGGCGGGCGAAGACGACGCTCTCGGCGTCGAGCGGGCCGACCGCGATCGCGAGCGTGTCGGCGCGGCCCTTGCCGCTGAGCGTGAACGGCCGGCCGAAGCGGCCGCCGCGGCGCTCGATCGCGCGGACGATCCGGCGCGTCGCGCCGCCGCGCGTCCTGGTGACCTCGATCCAGGCGATCAGCACGGTGCCGTTGTCGTCGGCGGCGAGCTGGGCCTGGCCGACGACGGGTGCGGTGACCAGGGTGGTGGCCTTGCCGAAGCCGCCGGTCAGCGTGCCGTAGGCGACGTTCAGGCGGTAGCGGATGGCGCCGGTCGGGCCGGGGCGCCCGGGGATCCCCTGCTGCGCGAGCGCGATCGTCCGCGTGCGGCCGTAGGTGGCGAGGCCGACGAGGCCGTCGGGCGCCGGATGCTCGGCGGCGAACGGGCTGCCGGGCGTGTGGTTGGCCGCGGCCTCGCCGCCGGTCGCGTCGGTGGCGGTGTCGTCCTGCCACGGCCAGCCCGCGACGAGCGTGCCGTCGAAGCCGGTCGCGGTGAGGAGCGGGCCGGCGAAGGTGTGGGGCGCCGAGACGGTCTGGGGCGCCGACCAGGTGGCGGCGGGCGCGGCGGGCGCGGCGGGCGCGACGACGGCGGCGGTGGACGCCAGGGCGAGGGCGGTGAGGAGCAGTGCGCGGCGCATGTGCGACGAGAACGTCGCAGAACGTGCCGAGGTTGCGGCGATCGCGCTCCGATCCGGCGCCGCGGCGGGCGGCAGGGGTGAGCCTCGTCATACTCCTGGGAGGTGAGCGCGCCCGTCCTGATCGATGCCCGTGCGGCCGCGCGGACGGAGCTCGGGGGCGTGGAGCGGTGGGCGCGGGAGCTGAGCGTCCGGCTGCCCGCGCTCGACCCGGCGCGCTACGCGGTGGCCCGTCCGCCGGCCGCGCTCGCGCACCGCGCGGGCCACGCGTGGGAGCAGCTCGTGCTGCCCGCCTCGCGGGCGGGCCGCGGCGCGCGGGCGATCCTCTGCCCGGCGAACCTCGCGCCGCTGGCCTCGCGCCGGACCGTCGTCGTCCTGCACGACGTCGCGCCGCTGCGCGAGCCCGCGTGGTACTCGGACCTCTACGTGCGCTGGCAGCGCGCGGTGCTGCCGCGGATCGCGCGCCGGGCCGCGCTCGTGCTGACGCCGTCGGCGTTCTCGCGCGCCGAGGTCGTCGAGCTGCTCGGCGTCCCGGCCGATCGCGTCGCCGTCGTGCCCGGCGGGGTGGACGCGCGCTTCGCGCCCTCCGCGGATCCCGCGCCCGCGCGCGCCGCGCACGACCTCGGCGACCGGCCTTACGTCCTGACCGTCGCCAGCCGCACCGCGCGCAAGAACCTCGGGGTGCTCGACCTCGCGGCGCGGCGGCTGGCCGCGCGCGGGGTGGACCTCGTCGCCGCGGGCGGCGACCGCCCGCAGTTCCGCAGCGAGCGGGAGACCGCCGGGGTCCGCGCGCTCGGCCACGTCGACGACGCGCTGCTGCCCGGGCTCTACGCGGGCGCGGCGGCGTTCGTGCTGCCCTCGCTCTACGAGGGCTTCGGGTTGACCGCGCTCGAGGCGCTGGCCGCGGGCGTGCCCGTCGTGGCGGCCGACCGCGGCGCGCTGCCGGAGGTCTGCGGCGACGCCGCGCAGCTCGTGGACCCGACCGACGCCGAGGCCGTCGCCGCCGCGCTCGAGCGCGCGCTGGACGATCCCGGCCCGTGGCGGGCCGCGGGCCCGCCGCGGGCCGCGCCGCTGACGTGGGACGCGACCGCGCGCCGCGTCGACGCGCTGCTGGGCGAGGTCATCGCGTGAGCGCGCCGTCGGCCCGCGTCCTCTCCCTGCAGGTCGCCCACGCGAGCGCGCTGCCCTGGCGCGGCGGCGAGGTGCCCTCGGCCTTCCTCAAGGACCCGGTGGACGGGCGCCTCACCCTCGGCCCGCTCGGCTTCGACGGCGACGAGCAGGCGGACCTGACGGTGCACGGCGGCCCCGACAAGGCGGCCTGCTGCTACCCGTCGGAGCACTTCCCGTTCTGGACGGACCTGCTCGGGGAGGACGTCGGCCCGGGCGCGTTCGGCGAGAACCTCACGCTCGGCGGCCTCACCGAGCACGACGTCCACATCGGCGACACCTACACCTTGGGCGAGGCGACCGTGCAGGTCAGCCAGCCGCGCGGCCCGTGCTTCAAGGTCGCGGCGCGGTGGGGGCAGCGGACGATGCCCGCGGTGATGGCGCAGCGGCTGATCGCGGGCTTCTACTTCCGGGTGCTCGTGCCCGGGACGGTCGCCGCGGGCGACACGATGGACCTGGTCGAGCGCGGCAGCGAGGTCACCGTCGCCGAGGTGCTGCGCGTCACCTACCGCGACCGCCACGACCCGGCGGCGCTCGCCCGCGTCATGGCCGTGCCCACGCTCGCCGAGCAGTGGCAGGCCGCGCTGCGCGCGCTCGCGGCGCGCAACCTGCTGCCCTACACCGACCCGGCCGCCGATGCCTGAGCCGCGCCTCGTCCTGCGCCCCTTCGCGCCGGAGGACGACGCCGCGATGCTCGCGTGGTTCGCCACGCCGGCGGAGCTCGAGCGCGTCGCGGGCGCCACGCTGCGCTGGCCGCTGGACGCCGCGCAGCTCCAGGGCCTGCGCGACGAGCCGAGCTTCACGGCCTTCACCGCGGTCGAGCCCGGCCGCGAGGACGTGCCCGTCGCGCACGCGGAGGTCGTGACGCTCGCGCCGGGCCACGGCCGCCTCGCGCGCGTGGTGCTCGATCCGGCCCGCCGCGGCGAGGGCCTGGCGAAGCCGCTGATCGCCGCCGTGCTGGAGCACGCGCGCGCCGCGGGCCTGACCGACCTCGAGCTCCGCGTCTTCGCCGACAACGCGCCCGCGCTCCGCACCTACCTCGCCCTCGGCTTCACCACCCGCGAGCCGTTCCCCGGCGACGACCGCGTCGTCGTCCTGCGCTGCGCGCTCCACGACTGAGCGCCTGCGACCATGGGCAGAACCCACGACGTGGCCCACCGCGCGCGGATCGTGCACCAGCTCTCGGCGCTCTGGTGGCTCGTCGTGGGGATCGCGGGCGCGGCCGTCGCTCTCGTCGCGGGCGGCGACGACGTGGGGAACGCGGCGCCGGCCGCCGTCGGGGCGCTCGGCGGGCCGCTGCTCCTCGCGTTCCGGCGGCTGGACCGCGACGCGGCCCCGCCGGGCGTCCGGCTCGCGCGCGCCGCCGCGACGCGGCGCGCCACCGGGCGCTTCAACGCCGTCCTGCTGGCCGTGATCCTGGTCCCCTTCGCCGCCCTCGCCACGGCGGGCGTCTGGTGGCTCCTCGGCGTCACGGGGCTGGTGGCGGCGGTCCTCGAGCTGGTCCTCTGGGCGCGGACCGCGGGCTGGGAGCGGGAGCGCCCCGGCGACCTGCTCGTCCTGGAGATCGGGTTCTGGCGCCCGCGGCAGTTCGCGTGGCGCGTCGTCTGGGGCGACCAGGCGCCGGAGGGTGACGCGCTGTCGCGCGAGCGCCCGCCGCACGTCCCGAACCCCGCCCTCGCCGCGGGCCGCTTCTGGCCCTCGCGCGACCCCGAGGACTACCGCTGACCGGCGGCGGCGTCGAACGCCGCCACGACGCGCTTGGGCGCGACGGCCCGCCACGCCTCCTCGACGAGCTCGGCCAGCTCGTCCGCCGCGACGGCGGCGAGGACGACGCTCGTGCGGATCAGCTGCCCCCAGACGACCGTGCCGAACGCCTCGGGCCGGGCGGCGACGAGCGCCTCGTGCTCCTCGCGCGGCAGCTTGAGGTTCGCGCCCGCGCCGTCCTCGTGGACGGTCACGAAGATCTTCCCGCGCACCCGGAACGACGGCCGGCCGAAGTGGTCGTGCTCCTCGGCCTTGGGCAGCGCGAGGGCCAGCGCGCGGAGGTCCTCGACGGTCACAGCGCCTTCACGAACAGCACGCGGTGGAAGCCGCCCTGCGTCTCGCGCCCCGTCTCGGTGTAGCCCAACCTGGGGTACATGACGATGTTGTCCGCCATGGCGGCGTTGGTGTGGAGCCGGACCTCCGGCAGCCCGCGGCGCCGCGCCTCGTCCTCGGCGAACGCCAGCAGCGCGCGGCCGCGGCCGCGGCCCTGCTCGGCGGGCGCGACCGCCACGTTGTTGACCACCAGGTGGTCGCCGGCGTCGACGAGGACGATGCTCGCCGCGAGCGTCCCCGGGACCTCGCCGTCGGCCACGTACTGCTCGCCGCTCGCGATCCGCGCCGCGTGGTCGTCGTCCATCGGCGCGGGCCGCCGGCCGACCGCCGCGACGTGCCGCGCGAACGCGGACTCCACGAGCGCGCGCACCGCCTCGGCCTCGTCGGGACGCGCCCGCCTCACGCCGCCGCGAACCGCACGACGCCGTCCTGCTCGACCTCGACCGCCGCGCCGCGCTCGAGCAGCAGGTCGATGTGGCCGAGCACCTCCGAGAGCGTGAGGAACGCCTGCGTCACCGCGACGTTGCCCCACATCTGCTGGGCGATCTCGAACGCCGACTTCGGGCCGTCCTCCGCCAGGATCCCGGCGATCTTCCCGACGCGGCGCTCGTGGCCCGCGATGCGGTCGTCGATCAGCGCGCGGTGGTCCTCGATCGGGTCGCCGTGGCCGGAGAGCACGACCGTCAGGTCCATCTCGCGCGTCTGGCGCAGCGAGTGCAGGTAGGTCTTCAGCGCGTGCGGCCGCGTGCCGTCGGTCCGGCCGTCGAGCGGCCGGCCGATCAGCGGGTTCGACGAGATGTGCTTGATCAGGTGGTCGCCGCCGAGCAGGACGCCGGTGGCCTCGTCGTGGAAGATCGTGTCCGAGGGCGAGTGGCCGGGACGGTGGTGGACGCGCCACGACCGCCCCGCGAACGCGAGCACGTCGCCCTCGCCCACCGTCCGCGTGACGTCCACGGGCGAGCCCCACGCGCGGTACTGCGCGGTGACGACGCGCAGCGCGACCGCGATGTCCGGCGGGATGCCGTTGTGGAGCATGAGCTCCTCGGCGAACGCGTCGTCGGCCTCCATCGCGGAGCCGTAGGCGGCGAGCCACGGCGCGAGCGCGTCGAGCGCCACGACCTCCGCGCCGGAGCGGTCGGCGATGATCTGCGCCAGCCCGATGTGGTCGATGTGCTGGTGGGTGAGGACGATCCGCTGCAGGTCCTCGACCTTGCGGCCGTGCGCCGCCAGCTCGGCCTCGAGCACGGTCAGCGACGTCCCGGAGTTCGGGCCCGCGTCGACCAGCGTCAGCGGGTCGTCGTCGATCAGGTAGCAGTTGACGCGCCCGACCGCGAACGGCGTCGGGACGGGGAGGACGTGGATCCCGTCCGTCGCGCTCACGCGCGGATCCGGCCCAGCACCTCGTCGCGCTTGGCCTCCATGTCGGCCTCGCTCACCAGCGACTCCAGGGTCAGCCGCAGCAGCGGCTCGGTGTTCGACGGCCGGACGTTGAAGTGCCAGTCCTCGAAGTCGATCGAGACGCCGTCGACGTGCGTGACCGTCGCGCCGGGCAGCGCGCCGTAGTGCGTCTCGAGCTCCTCCATCTTGGCCGGCGCGTCGCCGACCTCGGAGTTGATCTCGCCCGAGATGAAGTACTTGGCCTTGAACGGCTCGAGCAGCTCGGACATCTTCTTGCCCTCGACGCTCAGCTTCTCCAGGACCAGCAGCGCGGGCAGCGTGCCGGAGTCCGCGTTGTAGAAGTCGTGGAAGTAGTAGTGGCCGGAGACCTCGCCGCCGAAGATCGCGCCCTCGTCGCGCATGCGCGTCTTGAAGAACGCGTGGCCGACGCGGTTGATGTGGGCGGTGCCGCCGGCGGCCGTGACCGTGTCGGCGACCGCGCGGGAGGCGCGGGCGTCGTAGAGGATGTCGGCGTGCTCGCCGCGCTTGGCGAGCAAGTGCTCGGCGAGGATCGCGGTGAGGAAGTCGCCGTCCACGAAGCGGCCGGTGTCGTCGATGAAGAAGCAGCGGTCGGCGTCGCCGTCCCAGGCGATGCCGAGGTCGGCGCCCTCGGCGAGGACCTTGTCCACGATGAACTTCCGGTTCTCCTCCAACAACGGGTTCGGCTCGTGGTCGGGGAAGTTGCCGTCGGGCGTGAAGTAGGTCTCGATGAGGTCGAGCCCGAGGCCGCGGAGGATCGGCCCGGCCATCGGGCCCGCCATGCCGTTGCCGCCGTCCACGACGACCTTCAGCGGCTTGACGTTCGCGGGGTCGATGGTCTTGAGCGCCGCGGCCTGGAACTCCTCGTAGATCTCGACCTCCTCGACGGAGCCCGCCGTCGCCGCGCCGTCCCCGAGGCCCTCCTGGACCATCGCGCGGATGTCCTGGATCCCCTCGTCGCCGCTCAGCGCGATCGACCCACGCTTGACGAGCTTGGCGCCGGTGTAGGCCTTGGGGTTGTGCGAGGCGGTGCACATGAGCCCGCCGTCGAGGTCGCGCGAGCCGACCAGGAAGTACAACATCTCGGTCCCGACCTGCCCGGCGTCGACCACGGTCGCGCCCTCGGCGACCATGCCGTCGCGGTAGCGCGCGGCCATCTCGGGCGCCGTCAGGCGCATGTCCCGGCCGAGGCCGAGGCGCAGCTCGGTGGTCGGCTTGCCCTCGAGCTGGCCGATGACCCGCGCGAAGGCGCGGCCGATCTGCTCGGCGGCGTCGGGGCCCAGCTGATCCCCGTAGATGCCGCGGATGTCGTAGGCCTTGAAGATCTCCGAGGGGATGCTCATCGGGTCCAATCCTAGGCGTCGGACCCCCGGAGTGGTCTCATCGGGCATCCTTCCCGCCCGCATGGACCACACACCTCCGGTGGCGATCCTCTGCGGCGGGCGCGGCACCCGGCTGCAGGAGCACACGCGCACGATCCCCAAGGCCCTCGTCGAGATCGGCGGGCTGCCGATCCTCTGGCACGTGATCCGCCTCTACGCGCACGCGGGCTTCCGCGAGTTCGTGCTCTGCACCGGGCACCTCGGGGACCAGATCGCCGCGTTCGTCGCGGGGCACGGCTGGCCGGAGGGCGTGGCGGTGACGTGCGTGGACACGGGCGCCGACACGCCGACCGGCGGACGGCTGCGCGCAGCGGCCGCGCACCTCGAGGGCGGCGCGCGCTTCTGCGCGACCTACGCCGACGGCGTCGCCGACGTCGACCTCCGCCGTCTGCTCGCCTTCCACGCCGCGCACGACGGGGCGGCGACGATGACCGTCGTGCGGCCCGAGCTGCAGTTCGGCGTCACCGAGCTGGAGGACGGCGACCGCGTGACGGGGTTCCGCGAGAAGCCGCGCAGCGAGCACTGGATCAACGGCGGGTTCTTCGTCTTCGACCGCGCGGTCCTCGACCGGCTCGCGCCCGAGGACGTCCTGGAGCGCGCGCCGCTGGAGGGCCTGGCGGCCGACGGCGAGCTGCGCGCGTTCCGGCATGACGGGTTCTGGGACTGCATGGACACCTACAAGGACGCGGTGCTGCTCAACGACCTGTGGTCGTCGGGCGCGCCGCCGTGGAGGACGTGGAGCTGATGGCTGCCGACGGGTCGTCGACCTTCGTGACGGGGGCGTACGGGATGCTCGGCGCGTGGCTGGTCCGCGCGCTGCTGGAGCGCGGCGAGCGCGTCGTCGTGCTGCGCCGCGACCGCGCGGTGGGGAGCGCGCTCGACGACGTCGAGCACCGCTGCCACGTCGTGCACGGCGACGTCGCCGACGAGGCGCTGACGGCGCGCGTGGTCGCCGAGGAGGAGGTCGGGACGGTCTTCCACCTGGCGGCGCAGACGATCGTCGGCGCGGCGAACCAGTCGCCCGCCTCGACGTTCACAACCAACATCAAGGGGACGTGGGCGGTGCTGGAGGCCGCGCGCCTCGGCGGCGCGCGGCGCGTCGTGGTGGCGGCCTCCGACAAGGCCTACGGGGAGCACGCGACGCTCCCGTACACCGAGGACATGGCGTTGCAGCCGCAGTTCCCGTACGACGTCTCGAAGGCCGCGACCGACCTGATCGCCCGGTCCTACTGGCACACCTACGCGCTGCCGGTGGCCACGACGCGGTTCGCCAACATCTACGGCGGCGGCGACCTGAACCCCTCGCGGCTGATCCCGGAGCTGATCGCCGCCGCGCTCGACGGCCGCGCGCCGCGGATCCGCTCGGACGGGACGCCGGAGCGGGACTTCTTGTACGTGGAGGACGCGGTGAGCGCGTACCTGGCGATCGCGGAGGCGCTCGACCGCGGCGCCGCCGGCGGGGCGTGCGGCGAGGCCTTCAACGCGGGCGGCGGACGACCGGTGAGCGTCCGCGAGGTGGTCGACACGCTGGGCCGCGTGCTGGGCCGCGACCTCGGCGCGGTCTACGACGAGGGCCGCGCGACGCCAGGCGAGATCTCGCGCCAGTTCGTCTCGGTGGAGAAGATCGAGCGCGTGTGCGGGTGGACGCCGAGCGTGGGGCTGGAGGAGGGGCTGGGGCGGACGGTGGCGTGGTACGCGGGGCGGCGCCCGTAGGGCGGGGGCGCTCGGGGGGCGGTGGCGCTTGCGGGGGCGGTGGCGCTCAGCTCCGGCGTTGGTCGGCGCGCGCCGCGTGGTCTGTCGGCACCCAGGGAGTGAGGCGGGAGAGGTGGTGCGCGGCGCCCGGGGTCGTCCGTGGGGCGCGTGGGCAGAGGGTTCGGGGCCGAACTCTCGACGGATGGCACATGGACGTTGCGTTCCAACGTCCATGTGCCATTCGTCGTCAGGTGCTCGCGGGAAGCACCGCGTTGCGAACGACCCGCGATTCGGCCCCGAACCACCCGCGCCCCGGCGCCCGCGGACGACGAGCCCGCGCCGCGAGCGACCGCTACGCCTCACTCCCCTGGGTGCCGACGGACCACGCCGCGCACGCCGACCAACGCCGCGAGCGGAACGCCACCGACAGACCACGCCGCGCACGCCGACCAACGCCGCGAGCGGAACGCCATCGACGCAGCGCGCTACGCCACGTCCCGCGACGACCCCGACCCGCGCCCCACCGCCGCGCGCGACCGCGGCTTCCACTCCGCCCGCGACGTGTGCAGCCGCGGCACCATCAGGCGCGCGCGGTCGCTCGGCTCCCGCGCCCAGCGCTCGAACTGCGCCGCGGGCATCGGCCGCGCCAGGCCGAAGCCCTGCGCGACGTCGCAGCCGAGCTCCGCCAGCCGCTGCCACACCTGCGGCGTCTCGACGCCCTCGGCGACCACGCGCAGCCCCAGGGCGCGACCCAGCCCGACGACCGAGCCCACGATCGCCGCGTCCTGCGGGTCGTCGACCATGCCCAGCACGAAGGACCGGTCCAGCTTCAGCTCGTCGGCGGGCACGTTCTTGAGCTGCTCCAGCGACGACTGGCCGGTGCCGAAGTCGTCGACCGAGATCTCGACGCCGCTCGCCTTGATCCGCTCCAGGATCGCGATCGCCCGCGACGTGTCGCGCATCACCGCGTCCTCGGTGACCTCGACGCAGAGGTTGTCCGGCGTCAGCGCGTGCCGCTCGAGCGTCTCGGCGATCCGGTCGGGCAGCGTCGCGTCGACCAGGACGATCGCGCTGACGTTCACCGCCACGTGGATGTCGAGCCCGACGCGCCGCCACGCCGCCGCCTGCGCGACCGCGTGCTCCAGGACCCACAGCGTCAGCTGCGGCATCAGGCCGGTCCGCTCGGCGATCGGCAGCAGGACGCCGGGCGGGACGTCGCCGCGCACGGGGTGCTTCCAGCGGATCAGCGCCTCGGCGCCCGAGATCCGGCCGGTCGCGATGTCGACCTGAGGCTGGAAGGCGAGCCACAGCTCGTCGCCGTCGAACGCGCGCCGCAGGTCGGCGGCCAGCGACAGCCGGTCCAGCGAGTGCTCGTCGTGCTCGGCCGTGTAGCCCGCGACGACCGTGCCGAGGCGCTTGGCGTCGTACATCGCGACGTCGGCGCGGCGCGCGAGCTCGCGCGAGTCGTGGGCGTCCTGCGGGAAGTGGGCGATGCCGACCGAGGCGTTGACCGCGACGCCGACGCCCTCGATGTCCAGCGGCTCGTGGAGCGCGATCCCGATCGCCGCGGCGACCTTCCGCGCGTCGTGGCCCTCGGGGACGATCGCGGCGAACTCGTCGCCGCCGAGCCGCGCCAGCGTGCCCGGGACGACCGCCTCGAGCCGCCGCGAGACCGCGATCAGCAGGTCGTCGCCGGCGTGGTGGCCGAGCGTGTCGTTGAGCTCCTTGAAGCCGTCGAGGTCGAGCTGCAGCAGCGCGAGCCGGCGCGAGGAGCGCTCGCCCGCCGCGGTCAGGACCTCCAGCTCGCGGAAGAGCGCGCGCCGGTTGGGCAGGCCGGTGAGGTCGTCGGTCAGCGCCTCGCGGCGGTGCAGCGCCAGCGAGCGGACCTCGCGCAGCGTCCAGACGAGCCGCGCCAGCGCGCAGGCGAACGTCGCGGCCGCGAGCAGGATCGCCACGGTCGGCAGCGGCGAGAAGTGGTCGGCGACGAGGATCGCGCAGGCGAGCGTCGCGATGCACGCGGGGGAGGTGAGCTCCCACCAACCGCCGACGGGGAGGACGCGCCCCGGCGCCGGGCGGGCCCAGGCGGCGCTCGCGATCGCGAGCAGCGCGAGGCTCCAGCAGACGTTCATCGCGGCCGTCGCGGCGCCGTGGCCGTCGGCCAGGCCGACGACGCGCAGCGTGTCGGAGGCGAGCATGAACAGCAGGCCCGCGGCGAGCACGACCCCCTGCGGCGAGGGCCGGCCGATCATCAGCAGCGTGCCGAAGAGGATCCCGAGCAGCGCCAGGTCGGCGGCCGGGTAGGCGACGTTCACCGCGAGCGTCGTGTCGCTGAGCCCGCTGATGTCGCCGAGGAAGAGCGCGCTGACGTAGGTCGCCGAGGCGAGGCCGATGAGCAGGCCGTCGAGCCAGAACGAGCGATGCGCGCCGCCGAGGTAGTGGCGCGAGATGACGACGAGCGCCGCGTACCACGGCGGGTAGGCGAGCAGCCAGAAGACGTCCTGGACGCCGGCGTGGTCGAGGCGGCCGCCGCCGGCGGCGGAGACGATCCCGCCGAGCAGCGTCGCGGCGAGCCCGGCCGTGAGCAGGATCCACATCGTGCGGTCGCCGCTGGACCACAGCAGGCGCGTCGCGGCGAGGCCCGCGGCCACGACGGCCGTGGCCAGCGGCAGGACGATCGTCCCGACCTTCGGGGAGGAGAGCGGGACGCCGGAGAGCACCACGAGATCGGCGAGGCCGAGCGCGATCGCGGCGCCCGTCAGGAAGTTCAGCACCCGGGCCTTGCGGCCCGTGAGGCGTGTGGACAGCAATGGTGCTCGCGTAGCCGTCATCAAGCTCGATCCCCTTGTGGGACGCGCAGGAACACGCGTCCTCTTCACGTCATCGGACGGTGAGCGACGTTCTGCAAGCGGTTTCGTGCCAGGACGGACGCCGGCGCCCCGATCGCACCGTCGCCTCGGCGCGCGCGGCTCGTTGAAGGGGCATGACCCCCTCCCCGAAGCCGTCCCACCTCCTCGCCGCCGCGGCGGCGAGCCTCACGCTGGCCGGGTGGGCGGGCACCGGTTCCGCGCACGCCGCCGACGCCTTCGTCGGCGTCACCGGCGGCGACCAGCTCGTCCACTTCACCTCCGACACGATCCCCGGCCTCTCGACGGGCACCTCGATCGACGGCCTGCCCGGCGGCGAGCACCTCGTCGCGCTGGACGCCGGGCCCTCCGGCGAGCTCATCGCCCTCGGCCGCTCCGGCACGCTCTACGGCCTCGACGCCGCCCACCACGAGGTGACGCGGACGGCCGGCGGCTTCGGGCTCCCGATCCTCGCGGGCACGCCCGCGTCGCTGAGCGTCGCGCCCGACGGCAGGAGCGCCCGCGTGATCGCCGCCGGCCACGACCGCACGGTCGACCTGACCAGCGGCGCGATCACCGCCGACGCGCCCGCCGCGGCGAGCGTCGTCGTGGACGCGGGCGCCGACGGCACCCTGCGCGGCATCGACCCGGCGTCCAACGCCGTGGTGAGCCTCGACGCCGCCGGCGAGCACGCGCTCGCGCCGCTCGGCCTGAGCACCCACGCGCCCGACGCCGTGACCACCGCCGCCGACGGCGCGCTCTGGATCTCCACCGCGCTCGCGCCCCGGGCGCGCGGCGAGGAGCAGTCGCGCCTGCTGCGCTTCGACCCGAAGACCGGGCAGCTGCGCTCGCAGGACAGCTTCCTCTTCCAGCAGCTCGACGCGATCGCCGCGACCGGCACCGCGCCGGACGACACGCGGGCGCCCAAGGTCTCGGTCCACATCCCCCGGCAGACGCTGAAGGACGCGCTGAGGCACCGCGGCTACGTCGCCGAGGTCACGACGAGCGAGCCCGGCCAGACGGTCATGTCCGCCCGCGTCGGCTCGAGCTACCGCGCCTTCGGCTTCTCGACCGCGATCCACGGCGGGACGATCCGCGTCCTGGCCTCCTCCAAGCAGGCGCGGATCCGCGCGACCGCCGGGCACCGCGTGCGCCTGCACATCGCGGTCCACGACTGGGCCGGCAACACGAAGATCCTCGATCGCTACTTCACGCTGGCGCGCCACTAGAATCCAAGGGGTATGTCCGGACATTCCAAGTGGGCCTCGATCAAGCACAAGAAGGCGATCGTCGACTCCAAGCGCGGCAAGCTCTTCACCAAGCTCGCGCGGGCGGTCACCGTCGCCGCCAAGGAGGGCGGCGGCGACATCGACGGCAACCCGTCGCTCGCGCTGGCCGTGCAGAAGGCCCGCGATGCCTCGATGCCCAAGGACAACATCGAGCGCGCGATCGCCAAGGGCACCGGCGCCGGGGCCGACACGGCCGCCCTCGAGACGATGCTCTACGAGGGCTACGGCCCCGGCGGCGTCGCGCTGCTCATCGAGGCGGTCACCGACAACCGCAACCGGACGGGCGCCGACGTGCGCCACGCGCTGAGCAAGGCCAACGGCGCGCTCGGCGAGCCCGGGTCCGTGGCCTACAACTTCGACAAGAAGGGCGTCATCGTCGTCGACGGCGAGCGGTACTCGGAGGACGACCTGCTCGTCGCCATCGACGCCGGCGCCGAGGACATCGCCCGCGAGGACGGCGACGGCCCGTGGGAGATCGTCACCGAGCCGTCGGACCTCACGGCCGTGCGCGCCGCGCTCGACGCCGCGGGGATCGAGATCGAGAACGCCGAGGTCACGCAGCGCCCCAAGGTGCTCGTCCCCGTCGACGAGGACACGGCGGCCAAGCTGCTGCGCCTGATCGACGCGCTGGAGGACAACGACGACGTCGACGCGGTGCACGCGAACTTCGACGTCGACGCGGAGGTCCTCGAGCGCCTGATGTCCGCCTCGTAGAGGAAGGACGCCATGCTGCCTGCGGTGCTCCGCGAGGAGCGCCAGTTCCGCCTGCTGTTCCTCGGCCAGGCGCTCTCGGTCGTCGGGGACCGGATCACGGGCGTCGTGCTGCCGTTCGCCGTCCTCTCGATCGGCGGCTCGGTCACCGACGTCGGGCTCGTCGCCGCCGCGGGCTTCCTGCCGTTCATCCTGCTCGGGCTGGTCGGCGGCGTGCTGGCCGACCGCGTGAAGCGCCGGCGGATCCTGATCGCCTCCGACACCGTGCGGCTCGCGACGCAGGCGACGGCCGGGATCCTGCTCGTCTCCGGCCACGCGGAGGTCTGGCACCTCGCGGCGCTGACCGCGCTCTTCGGCGCGGCCGACTCGTTCTTCTCGCCCGCCTTCGGCGGCCTGCTGCCGCAGACGATCGCCGAGCCGCACCACCTCCAGCCGGCCAACGCGCTGCGCGGCATGTCGTACTCCACCGGGTCGATCGTCGGGCCGGTGCTCGGCGGCCTGCTCGTCGCGGCGATGGGCGAGGGCGGCGCGCTGCTGGTCGACGCGGGGACGTTCGGCGTCTCGGTCGCGTGCCTGCTCCTCCTGCGCCCGCGCGTGGTGCAGCGCGGCGACCCGGAGCCGTTCGCGTCGGACCTGCGCGGCGGCTGGCGCGAGGTGCGCGCGCGCCGGTGGGTCTGGACGTTCCTGCTCGCGGTCGTCGTCTACCACGTGATCGTCCTGCCCTCGATCTTCGTGCTCGGCCCGGTGCTGATGCGCGACGAGCTCGACGGCGCGACGTCGTGGGCGATCATCGTCACGGCCTTCGGCCTGGGCTCCCTGGTCGCCGACGTCCTGCTGCTGAAGTGGCGCCCGCGGTTCGCGCTGCGCGCCGCGGCGTGCGGCCTCGCGCTCGCCTCCTGCCAGGCGGTGATCATCGGCAGCGGCCTGCCGATCCTCGCGATCGCCGCCGTCGAGCTCTTCGCCGCGGTCGGCGTCTCGATCTTCTTCACGCTCTGGGAGACCTCGCTGCAGGAGCACATCCCGGAGGCGTCGATCTCGCGCGTGACGAGCTACGACTACGCGGCGAGCGCCGGGATGATCCCGCTCGGCGCCGTCGTCGCGGGCCCGGTGAGCGAGGCGCTCGGGATCCACGCGACGCTCGCGGCGATGAGCGCCTGCGGGATCCTCGCCGCCGCGGCCTGCCTCGCGACGCCGGCGATCCGGGACCTGCCTAGAGGGACCGCGCGCGATACAGCGGCACCGGGTCCGGCAGCCCCTTGATCCGGCGCGCGTGCGCCGAGGACCACTGGAACTCGTCGGCCGCCGCGTCGCGCACCTCGCGCGTGGCCAGGACGCTGCCCGCGCGGGCGATCGTGGTGACCCGGCTCGCGAGGTTGACGGCGCGGCCGAAGACGTCGCCGCCGCGCGCGACGGTCGGCCCGTAGGCGACGCCGACGCGGATCTGCGGGAACGTGCCGTCGGCGGACTGCGCGTCGCTCGCGCTCACGAGGGCGAGCGAGGTGCGCACGAGCGCGTCGGGCTCGGCGGCGGTCAGCAGCACCGCGTCGCCGATCGTCTTGACCAGCCGGACCGGCTCCTCGACGACCTCGCGCGCGGTCGAGAAGAGGCGCTCGGCGACGGCGCCGAGGTCCTCGGGCGCGATCTCCTCGCCGAGGCGCGTGAACCCGACGAGGTCGGCGAAGGCGACCGCCTGGTCGCGCGCGCCCGGCAGCCGGCCGGTCGCGCGCTCGGTCTGGCCGACCATCTCGCTCTGCACCATGTTGCGCAGGTGCTGGCTGAGCATCTGGAGGATCATCGGGCCGACGAGCGGCAGGATCGCGTGGACCGAGGCGGCGTAGCGCTGGGCGAGCTCGAGCTCGGTCGTCCCCGGCTCGAGGACCGTCTCGAGCAGCAGCGCGCGCATCGCCTCCGAGGCGGTGGCCAGCGAGCGGCCGAGGACGCGCGTGGTCGCGATCATCTGGTCCTCGGTCAGGCCGAGGTCGGTGAAGGCGCGCGAGGTCCGGGCGCTGGCGAGGTCGACGTCGGTGAGCTCGACGGCGTCCTCGGCGGGCAGCGGCAGGCCGTGGGCGCGGCGCAGCTTGGCGAGCAGCTCCGGGTCCGCGCCGGTGAGCTCGGCGACCTCGTGGGAGGTGTACTTCGGCTCGCCACCGACCTCGCGCTCGGCCGCGAGGAAGATCAGCAGGCCGCGCCGGTGCGCGCGGCGCAGCTCGTCGTCGGTGAACCCCTCCGCCACGAGCCAGTCGAGCAGCGCCTGGCGCTCGTCGAGCGCCGGGCCGGTCAAGCCGTCGAAGAACCCCTCCTGCACGAAGTCCACGGCGCGCAGCCTACGCTCTGGACGTGTCCGCAGAACGTCCCGTCCCGCGCCGCCGCCTGAGCGCGGCCGAGCGCCGCCGCCGGATCCTGGCCGCGGCGCAGGAGGTCTTCGCCCAGCGCGGCTACCACGGCTCCTCGCTGGACGACATCGCGAAGGCCTCGGGCACGTCGAAGGCGCTGATCTACGAGCACTTCGAGTCCAAGCGGGCGCTGCACGAGACGCTGATCACCGAGCACGCGGGCGCGCTCTTCGACCGCTTCCAGGCCAACGCGGCGGTCGGGGCGACGGGGGAGGAGCGGCTGCGCAGCGGCGTCGACGCGTTCTTCGGCTGGGTCGAGGAGCGCCACGAGGCGTGGCGCGCGCTCTTCCGCGACGCGGCCGACCCCGAGCTCGCGCCGGTCATCGACCGCCTGCAGGCGCAGGCGACCGCGGCGATCGTCGCGCTCGTCCCGCCCGCCGACGCGGGCGAGGACCCGCGCGCGATCGAGATGTACGCCCAGCTCACCTCCGGCGCCTGCCAGGCGCTGGCGAACTGGTGGGGCGATCACCCGGACGTGTCGCGCGCCGAGCTGGTCGACCGCGTGATCGCGTTCTGCTGGGAGGGCATGAGGCCCCGGCCGAGCTAGGCAACCCTCAAGGGGGTCAGACCCCCTTGAGGTTTGGTCGAGGGTTGGCGGCTCAGGCGGCGGTCGCGCGCGGCTGCGGCTGCGGCTCCTGGCCGCGCGCCGCGTAGTCGACCGGCGTGCGGTCGACGAGGTAGCCGAGCAGCGCGTCGACGACCCGCGGGTCGAACTGGGTCCCGGCGCCCGCGGTCAGCTGCGCGACGGCCTCGGCGTGGGTGAGCGGCGCGCGGTAGGGGCGCTCGGAGGTCATCGCGTCGTAGGCGTCGCAGGCGAGGACGATCCGGCTGCCGAGCGGGATCTCGTCGCCGCGCAGGCCGTCCGGGTAGCCGCCGCCGTCGAAGTGCTCGTGGCCGTGGCGGACCATGCGGGCGACCGGGCCGAGGCCGGGCACGGCGCGCAGGATCCGCTCCCCGACGACCGTGTGCTCGCGCATGACGGCCCACTCCTCGTCGTTCAAGGGGCCGGGCTTGCTGAGGATCGAGTCCGGGACGGCGACCTTGCCGATGTCGTGCAGCAGCGCCGCGGCCGCGATGCGCTCGACGTCCTCGCCGTCGAGGCCGAGGCGGCGCGCGACGGCGCCGGCCAGCGCGACGACCTGCTCGGCGTGCTCGCCGGTGCCGCGGTCGCGCTCGGCGAGCGCCAGCGCGAGGGCGCCGATCGCGCCGCGCGAGGGCTCCGCGCTCGGCAGCTTGCCGGGCGCGCCGACGCGCCCGCCGCCGGCGAGCCGCGCGCGCTCCAGGATCGCGGCCGCGTCGGCCATCAGGCCGTCGAGCCGGCCGGTGCCGGCGTCGACCGCGATGCCGGCCGAGACCGTCACGGGCCCGGCCTGCTCGAGGATCGCGACGAGCCGCTCGGCGACGCCGCGGGCGCCCGCGAGGTTCGCGCCGGGCATGACGACGGCCAGCTCGTCGGCGCCGGTGCGGCCGACGACGTCGCCGCCGCGGACCAGCTCGCGCAGCCGGGCGGCGACGGCCGCGAGCGCCTCGTCGCCGGCGGCCGAGCCGCGGCGCCCGTTGAGCGCGCGGAAGCCGTCGATGTCGACGAGCACGAGGGCGGCCGACTCGCCGCGGCGCTGCGAGCCGCGGAGCGCCGCGGCGGCGGCCTCCCGGAAGGCGTCAAGCGTCAGGACGCCGGCGCGGCGGTCCTTGCGCAGGTACTCGTTGCGCTCGGACTCGAGCGCGGCGACGCGGGCGTGCGTCGTGCGCAGCTCGTCGCGGAGGCGACGGGTCTCGGAGAAGGGCCGCCTGGCCCAGTCGAGTCCGTCCTTCTTCAGATCGCGTGGTCCCGACACGGGGTTCGTGTCGACACGCGCGTCCCCGGGCTCGTGCGCGGCAAGCCGGGAGTGGACGGATCGCGGAGCGGCCGCGGGGAGGACATCCGACTCGGGCCGCAGAATGCAGTCCTCTGTGACCAACGTCCTCGGCATCGACCCCGGCCTCGCCAACACCGGCTACGGCGTGGTGGCCCGGCGCGGCATGCGCTTCGTCGCCCTCGACGGCGGCGTCGTCACGACGCCCGCGGGCGATCCGCTGGAGCGGCGCCTCGCGACGATCTTCGCGGAGGTCGAGGCGCTGCTCGACCAGCACCAGCCCTCCGCCGTCGCGCTCGAGGCCCTCTACTTCGGCCAGAACGCGCGCTCCGCGTTCGCGGTCGGCCAGGCGCGCGGCGTCGTGATGCTCGCCGCCGGGCGGCGCGGGATCCCGTGCGCCTCCTACACGCCGCAGCAGGTCAAGCAGGCGGTCTGCGGGACCGGGCGCGCGGCGAAGGAGCAGGTCGCGCGGATGGTCTGCGTGATGCTCGGCCTGCCCGACGACCCGCTGCCCGACCACGCGACCGACGCGCTCGCCGTCGGCGTCTGCCACGCCAACCACGCGCCGATGGCGGCCGTCATGGCGGCCGCCCGATGATCGCGCTCGTCGCCGGCGAGGTCTTCGTCCGCCGCCCCGACCACGTGGTCGTCGAGACCGCCTCGGGCGTCGGCTACCGCCTCGCGGTCTCGACCGAGACGCTGCGCCAGGTCCCGGCCGCGGGCGAGTCCGTCTCGCTCCTCACGCACCTCGTCGTCCGCGAGGACGCGCTCGCGCTCTACGGCTTCGCCACCGAGGAGGAGCGCGACCTCTTCCTGCTCCTCATCGGGGTCCAGTCGGTCGGGCCGAAGATGGCGCAGGCCGTGCTCTCCGGCGGGACGCCGCGCGAGCTGGTCGCGGCGCTGAGCGCCGGCGACGTCAAGCGGCTCACCGCCGTCCCGGGGATCGGCAAGCGCACCGCCGAGCGGATCATCGTGGAGCTGCGCGAGAAGGTCGGCGCCGCGACCGACGTCCCGGCCGGCGAGATCACCGTGCGCCGCGGCGACGACCCGCGCTCGCTCGCCCGCGAGGGGCTCGTCGAGCTCGGGTTCACGCTCGAGGAGGCCGAGCGGCTGCTGGCCGAGGCCACCGGCGAGACGCCCGAGGACCTCTTGCAGCAGGCGCTGCGGGCGGCGCGCGCATGAGCGGGCTGCGGATCCAGACGCCGGACGAGGCGTTCGAGGACGACCACGACCTCGACCGCTCGCTGCGGCCCAGGACGCTGGAGGACTTCATCGGGCAGGACGCGCTCAAGGACCAGCTCTCGGTCTCGCTCCAGGCCGCGCGCCTGCGCGGCGAGGCGCTCGACCACGTCCTGCTCGCGGGCCCGCCCGGCCTGGGGAAGACGTCGCTGGCGCAGATCCTCGCCGCCGAGCTCGAGGTCCCGTTCGTGCAGACCGCGGGCCCGGCGCTCGAGCGCAAGGCGGACATCGCCGCGTTCCTCGGCGCGCTCGAGCCGCGCTCGGTCTTCTTCGTGGACGAGATCCACCGGCTGAGCCGCGCGCTGGAGGAGACCTTCTATCCCGCGATGGAGGACCGCAAGCTGCCGATCACGGTCGGGCAGGGGGCGGGCGCGCGTGTCATGGACGTGCCGCTACCGCCGTTCACGCTCGTCGGCGCGACCACGCGCGCTGGCCTGCTCAGCTCGCCGCTGCGCGACCGCTTCGGCATCCAGCACCGCCTCGACACCTACGCGGGCCCGGAGCTCGCGGCGATCATCCACCGCAGCGCGCACATCCTCGGCTGCGCGATCGACGAGGGCGGCGCCGCGGCGCTGGCCCGCCGCTCGCGCGGGACGCCGCGCGTCGCCAACCGGCTGCTGAAGCGCGTGCGCGACTACGCGGACGTCCGCGGCTCCGGCGTCATCGACACCGCCGCGGCCAACTCGGCGCTCGACCTCCTGGAGATCGACGCGCTCGGCCTCGATCGCCTCGACCGCGAGATCCTCGGCGCGATCTGCACGAAGTTCGACGGCGGCCCCGTCGGCCTCTCCACGCTGGCGGTCACCGTCGGCGAGGAGCAGGACACGATCGAGGACGTCTACGAGCCCTACCTGCTCCAGTGCGGCTTCCTCAAGCGCACGCCCCGCGGCCGCGTCGCGACCACCCGCGCCTACGCGCATCTCGGCCTCGAGCCGCCGGCCGAGCGCGACCCCGGTCTCTTCTAAGGGATCACCAGGGCGATCGTGCGCCCCGCACGGTCGTGGCTGACGTCGGCGGCGAGCGCCGGCGGGCGGCCGCCCGTCAAGCTCGCCGGCGACCGCTCAGGCGCGGGCGGGCGGCGCGCAGGATCGTCCTGGCTAGCCGCAGGGGCGCTTGCCGAGGGGGAGGCTGCGCGCCCCGCCCTTGCGCGTGATGTCGAAGCCCGTCGGGCTGCCGTCGAGGCGGACGGCGACGCCGTTGACGGTGACGCGGGTCGAGGCGAGGCCGATGTTCATGCGGATGCGCTTGGCCCGGAAGACCTTCTTGCCGGTGAGCGTGCCGCTGAACATCGTCGTGCCGTGCGCGTTGTCGACGCAGAGGAAGGTGGGGCGGATGGAGGCGTCGACGCGGACGGTCACGCCGGTGTGGCCCTTGGTGCGCTTCTTGGCGGCGGCGGCCGCGGCGGCCTCCCGCTCGCGCTTGAGCCGCGCGGCGCGCTTGCGCTTCGCGGCGGCCTCATCGTCGTCGGAGGCCGTCGTCGTGGTGGTCGTCGGCGTGGTCGCCGTCGTCTCCGCGGTCGCCGTCGCGGCGGGCTCCGTCGCCGTCGTCTCCGTCGTCGCGACCGGCACCGACGTCGTCGCCGGCGCGGCGCTGCTGGTCGTCGTGCCGGCGGGCAGGTTGTCGGCCACGCGGTCGTCGCCGTTGTCGTCGCCGAGCAGCGTCGCGCCCGCGGCGGCCGCCGCGAGGATCGCCGCGACCGCGACGAGCCCCACGAGCGCGCGGCCGCGCGAGCCGCGCGAGCCCGCGCCCGGCGGGAGCAGCAGCAGCCGCTGGCCCGGCTCGGCGTCCGCGATGTCCGGGCGCACGCCCATCCCCGCGACGCGCAGCGCGTTGGCCACGCGCGTCCGCGCGGCGGCCGTCGGCGCGGGCTCGCCGAAGGCGGCGAGCAGCTGGTCGAGCGTCGGCGCGCGGTCGGCGCCGCGCCCGCGCGCGGCCGCGGTGGCGATCTCCGTCGCGATCGCCGCGTCGCCCAGCGGCACCTCGGGGTCGTGTGGGCGTCCGCCCGAGCTCTCCATTGAGCCGGAGGGTCTACCAGAGGCGGCGGCGCGAGGCTGCAAGGTCGCGGGCGTGTTGTGCGCAGATGAAGGCCGCAACCGGTTGGCCACGAAGTACGGCGACGCGCCGGATACCCTTGCGAGCCGAACGATGGCCCATCTCTTCATCTGCCCCAACTGCGGGAACCGCACCACCGAGACCGAGCGCAACGCCGGCTTCCGGCGCCAGGCGCGCGGCTGCTCCAAGTGCGGCTTCGGCTTCCTCTTCGAGCTGCTCGACGACTACTACCCCGCGCCGGACGCCGCGTTCTTCGCGTGCGACCAGCACGGCAACGTGATCGCGTGCGGCCGCGGCTCCTTCGAGCTCACCGGCCTCGACGACGAGAAGGTGATCGGCCGCCCGGTGCGCGACGTGCTCGGGCTGCAGTTCGCCGGCGGCGACGATCCGGTCGGCACCGTCCTCGAGTGGGGCGTGCGGAAGCTCAAGCAGCCCGTGGAGGTCAACGCGGAGGGAGATCTGCCCGCTCAGGCGACCGCGGACCTCTTCCCCGCGTACGATGACGACGGAGGCATGCTGCTGATCCTGACGCCCGACAAGTAGTCGTGCGCGTCACTCCTGTCCCAGCACAGTACGCTGCCGTCCGCTCCGCATGACCGATCGCCGCAGAAATCTCATCATCCTCGCCGTCGTCGGGCTGCTGCTCGTCCTGTCGCTGGCGGTCATCATCCCCGGAACGCCGCTCTCCAAGCAGACGCGGCAAGGCCTTGACCTCAAGGGCGGGACGTCGCTCGTCTACCAGGCGAAGCCGACCAAGTACAGCAAGGTCACCTCCGACTCGCTGCAGCGCACGATGGACATCATGCGCGAGCGCGTCGACTCCCTCGGCGTCGCGGAGCCCGAGATCCAGCGTTCTGGCAGCGACCAGATCGACGTGTCCCTGCCAGATGTCAAGAACGCGGACCAGGCCCAGCAGCAGGTCGGCACGACGGCCGTCCTCGCGTTCTACGACTGGGAGAAGTCGGTCCTCGGCCCGGACGGCAAGCCGGCCCCGACCGATCCCTCGGTCACGGGCGGCCAGTCGGCGGGCACGCCCGGCGCGGGCACGCAGACCTACTACGAGGCCGTCACGCGCGCCTCGAAGTTCAAGCCGACCGACGAGCCCGACGACACCACGACGGGCCTCTTCTACGGCGTCGACGACAAGGCCAAGACGGTCATCTGCGGCCCGCAGGGGACCGAGGCCGACACGCGCGAGGCCTGCCAGAACGACAACAAGCGGCCGACGAGCTACGTCAAGGTCCCGCAGGGCTACATCATCGTCCAGGCCGAGGCCGACGAGGGCGACAAGGCCGCGCAGGCCGCCGCCTCCGACGCCTACTACATCCTCAAGGACGACCCGTCGCTGCTCGGCCGGGACATCAAGAACCCCGAGCAGAACACCGACAGCACCACGAGCCAGCCGGACGTCACGTTCGACTTCACGAGCGACGGCCGCAAGAAGTGGCAGAAGACGACGCGCGAGATCGCGCAGCGCGGCCAGGCCGCCGTCCTCCCGGGCGTCAGCGTGCTGGCCGCCGCGAACCACTTCGCGATCGTCCTCGACAACAAGCTCATCTCGGTCCCGTACATCAACCCGCAGGAGAACCCGGACGGCATCGACGGGTCCAACGGGTCGCAGATCTCGGGCAGCTTCACGATCAAGTCCGCTCAGCGGCTCGCCAACCTGATCAAGACGGGCGCCCTCCCGATCAAGCTCGAGCTGATCTCGCAGTCGCAGGTCTCCGCGACGCTCGGCCAGCAGGCGCTGCACCAGGGCCTCATCGCGGGCATCGTCGGCTTCGCGATCGTCGCGCTCTTCCTGCTCGCCTTCTACCGCGTGCTCGGCGTCATCGCCGTCGTCGCGCTGGTCGTCTACGCGATCTACCTCTTCGCGCTGATCAAGCTGATCCCGATCACGATGACGCTCCCGGGCATCGCGGGGCTGATCCTCACGATCGGCGTCGCGGCGGACGCGAACATCGTCATCTTCGAACGCGTGAAGGAGGAGATCCGGGGCGGCAGGTCCGTCGCCGCGGGCATCACGCAGGGCTACAAGAAGGGCATCGCGGCGATCATCGACGCCAACGTCGTGACGTTCATGGTGGCCTTCATCCTCTTCATCCTCGCCACGGCGGGGGTCAAGGGCTTCGCCTTCACGCTCGGCATCGGCACGCTGACGTCGCTGTTCACGGCCGTCCTCGCGACGCAGGCCGTGCTCGGCACGATGCAGCGCTCGCCGATCATCACCCACCCGAGCGCGCTCGGCGCCGGGGAGAGCAAGCGCCGCTGGACCCAGGACTTCATGGGGGCCTCGAAGTGGTTCTTCTCGGTCTCCGGCGTCATCCTGCTGATCGGCGCGCTCGCCATCGGCGGCAAGGGCCTCAACTTCGGCATCGACTTCGAGTCGGGCACGCGCGCCAAGGTCGCCTTCGTCAACACGAAGCCGTCCGAGAACCAGGTCAACGACGCGCTCCAGGCCGCGGGCTTCAAGAACCCCGAGGTCCAGAAGGTCCAGGGCGACAAGGAGCTCGGCGGCAACGGCCTGCAGATCTCGCTCGGCGAGACGGGCAAGAAGGCCTCCGGCGTCCAGCAGATCCTGCAGAAGAAGTTCGGCAACACCAAGGCCTACCAGCAGGACTCGATCGGCCCGACGTTCGGCAAGACGGTGGCGAACTCCGCGATCGTCGCGATCATCGCGTCGCTGATCGTCATCAGCGCCTACATCGCGCTGCGGTTCGAGTGGAAGTTCGCCGTGCCGGTGCTGATCGCGCTGATGCACGACTTGCTGATCACGGCGGGCGTGTACTCGCTCACGGGCCGGGAGGTGACGACGTCGACGGTCGCGGCGCTCCTGACGATCCTGGGCTACTCGCTGTACGACACCATCATCGTCTTCGACCGCATCCGGGAGAACGTGCCGCGCATGCCGCGGGCGGCGTTCACCCAGATCGTCAACCGCTCGATGAGCGAGGTGCTGACGCGGTCCCTGGCGACCTCGTTCTGCACGCTGCTGCCGATCCTCGCGCTGCTGTTCTTCGGCGGCGACACGCTGAAGGACTTCGCCTTCGCGCTGCTGATCGGCGTCATCTCGGGCGCGTACTCGTCGATCTTCATCGCCTCGCCGGTGCTCTCGCACTGGAAGGAGCGCGAGGAGGTCTACCGCCGCCGCCGCGTCCGGATCGTGGAGGACACCGGCGCGCCGGTGCCCGCCTACGCGACCGACGCGCACGGCATCACGGTCGACCCCAAGGGCCCGAAGCGCCCCGCGCGCCGGATCACGGCGCCGGAGGACCCCGAGCGCGGCGTCTCGCAGACCGAGTTCCAGCAGCTGGTCGAGGACATCGCGCACGAGACGGCCCCCTCGCAGGTGGCGGCCAAGACCAAGCCGAAGCCGAAGCCCAAGGTCGAGGAGCCCAAGCCGGACCCGACTGCCGACGCCCTGCCGGAGGACCTCGTGCTCAAGGACGACAAGCGGGACAAGCCCAAGCGCCCGCGCAACAAGCGTCACGGGAGGCCGCGCTGATGGCCCTGTTCGCCTGGCTCATGATGGGCATCGCCCTCTGGCACTTCGCCATCTGGATCCCGGACCGCTTCTGGGGCGGGATCGTCGGGGCGTTCCTCGGCGCGCTCTTCGGCGCCGCGATCTTCGGCCTGATCGTCAACGGCTTCACGATCCCCGGCCAGAACGACACGCACCTGCTGCAGGCCCTCGAGGCCGCGCCGGGCGCGCTGCTCGGGATGGTCGCGGTGTACTACGAGGGCGTCCGCCGCGGCGTCCCCGCGCTGGACCTCTGACGCATCCTGCGGGCCGCCCGCCCGCGCCTGACGCCACCGACGAGCTTGACGGGCGGCCGCCCGCCGGCGCTTCGTCGCCGACGTCAGCCACGACCGCTCGGGCCGCAGGATCCGCCAGTGCCCGAGCGAATTCCCGCTGAATGCGGCAAGACCCCACCCGTTCCGTCGGGGCGCGCTGACACTCTGCGGGGCGATGCTCCCGCCGCGACTCGACGTCCCGCCGTGCGACAGCGCCGCGGCGCTCGCACTGGCCCGCGACCTCGGCATGTCCTTCCCGGTCGCGCAGGTGCTCGTCCGGCGCGGGATCACGGACCTCGACGCCGCGCGGGCGTGGCTGGCGGGCGCCGACAGCCACCCGGCCTCGGCGTTCCGGGGGATCGACGACGCGATCGCGGTCCTGCTGCGCCACGCGCGCGCCGGCACGCGCGTGACGGTCCACGGCGACTACGACGTCGACGGCGTCACCTCCACGGCGATCCTCGTGCGCGCGCTGCGCGCGGTCGGCGCCGAGGTCGACTGGTACCTGCCCTCGCGCAGCGAGGACGGCTACGGGCTCTCGGCCGCGACCGTCGAGAAGCTCGCCGCGCGCGGCACGAAGCTGCTGGTCACGACCGACTGCGGGATCACCGCGGTCGACGAGGTCGCGCTCGCGGTCTCGCTCGGCCTCGACGTCGTCGTGACCGACCACCACGCGCCGCGCGCCGACGGCGTCCTGCCCGACGCGCCGATCGTCCATCCCGCCGTCTGCGACTACCCGTGCCCGGACCTCTGCGCGGGCGGCGTCGCGCACAAGGTGGCGGGCGCGCTGCTCGAGGCTGCGGGCTTCGACGCGGCGATCGCGCTCGCCGACCTCGACCTCGTCGCGCTCGCGACGGTCGCCGACTGCGTGCCGCTCAAGGGCGAGAACCGGCGGCTCGTGCGCCAGGGGCTGCTCGCGCTGGGGCGGACCGAGAAGGTCGGCCTGCGCGCGCTGATGCGCGTCGCGAAGGTCGACCCGACGAAGGTCGACGCGCGCGGCATCGGCTTCGGCCTGGCGCCGCGGATCAACGCCGCGGGGCGGCTGCACCGCGCGGACGCCGCGCTCGAGCTGCTGCTCACGCACGACGAGACGCGCGCGGGGGAGATCGCCGAGGAGCTCGACCGCGCGAACGCCGACCGGCGCTTCGTCGAGCAGCGGATCGCGTTCGAGGCCGAGGCGCAGGTGGCCGAGCTCGGCGACCAGCCCGCCTACGTCCTGTGGGCCGACGGCTGGCACGCGGGCGTGATCGGGATCGTCGCCTCGCGGATCGCCGAGCGCCACCACCGGCCGGTCGTCCTGATCGCGCTGCGCGCGGGCGAGGACGAGGGGACGGGGTCGGGCCGCTCGATCCCGGCGTTCGACCTGCTCGGCGGGCTCGACGCGTGCGCTCCGCATCTCCTGCGCCACGGCGGGCACCGCGCGGCGGCCGGGTGCACGATCGCGCGCTCCGAGCTCGCGGCGTTCCGGGCGGCGTTCTGCGCGCACGCCGCGGCCGTCCTCGCGCCCGAAGACCTCGTGCCCGTCGAGCGCGTCGACGCGGTCGTCTCCGGCGACGAGCTGGGCACGGCGCTCGCCGAGGAGCTCGGGCGGCTCGCGCCGTTCGGGATCGGCAACCCGGCGGTCTCGCTGCTCGTCCCCGCCGCCAAGCTCGTCGACCCGCACCCGATGAGCGAGGGCAAGCACGTGCGCTTCACGGTGCAGGCGGGCGGGATCCGCGCGCGCGCCGTCGCGTTCAACGTCGGCGCGCTGCCCGACGGCGCCGCCGAGGGCCGCCTGCACGCGACCTTCACGCTGGAGATCAACGAGTGGCAGGGCGCGGTCGAGCCGCGCCTGGTCCTGCGCAAGCTGCTGCCCGCGGCGGCCGAGGCGCCGCCGGCGCTGGTCGGCGAGGCGATGCCGGGCACCGCGGCGTGGCACGAGGCCGTCGTGGCCGCGGCGACGCGCGCGGCCGTGCCCGCGATGGCGCTGGCGGGCGGGGGCGGCGCGACGATGGCGTTCGGCGGCGGGGGCTTCGCCCACGGCGGCGGCGATCTCGCCCACGGCGGCGGGGGCTCCGCCCACGGCGGCGGCGATCTCGCCCCCGCCGGGGCCGCCCGCGACGCCCACGCCCAGGCCCCCGGCCGCGCCCGCGGCGCCCGCACGATCGCCGGCCTCGCCGCGCGCCTCGCCGCCTCCGACGCGCCCGGCCGCGGCATCCGCGACCGTCGCGGCACCGGCCTCGCGGGCACCATCGGCGCGCTCGTCTACACCGGCGAGTCCGTGCTCGTCGTCTGCGCCGACGCGCCCGCGCGCGCGGCCCAGCTGAGCGGCCGCCTCGGCGGCTACGCGATCTGCGGCTGGGACGCGCTGGAGCGCGATCCGGCGCTCGCGGACGGCTACCACCACCTCGTGGCGCTCGACCCGCCGCTGCACCCCGACCAGGAGGCCCTCCTGATCGCCGGCGATCCGTCCCAGATGGCCCATCTGGCCTGGGGCGAAGCTGAGCTACGCTATGGCAGGGATGTCCTGGATCGAGACCTCGCGCTGCGCCCCAGCCTCGTCGGCGCCTACCGCGCTCTCCGCGGTGGCCTCGGGCTGGACGCCGCCCTCGGCGACCGTCCCGCGGCGCCCGCCGGCCGGCTGCTCGCGGTCCTGCTCGAGCTCGGGCTCGTCGAGCTGGAGGACGGCGGCACGCTCGGCGTCCCACCCGCGCAGCACACCGATCTGGAGCGCTCGCCGGCCTTCCGGGCCGCCGCCGCGCGCCACGCGGAGGGAACGGCATGGCTGACCAGCGCGAGCGCGACGCCACAGGCGGCCTGATCGGGGACCCGTCCGAGGTCGACCGCTACCCGGTCGACCTCGTCGTGCACCCCGAGCAGCACAGCGCGATCATCGATCGCGCCGACCTCAACGACTCCGAGCGCCGCCTGCTCTCCGACATCTTCGCGATCGTCGAGGAGCACGCCGAGGAGGCCGCGCTGCCGATCGACCGCACGCGGGTCGAGGAGGCGTTCGTCTTCGCCTGCGAGCACCACGCCGACCAGCGGCGCAAGTCCGGTGAGCACTTCATCGTCCACCCGGCGGCCGTCGCGAAGATCTGCGCGGGCATGCGGCTCGACACCGAGACGCTCGTCGCGGCGCTCCTGCACGACACCGTCGAGGACACGTCCGCCTCGCTCGAGGAGGTCAAGGAGCTCTTCGGCGAGGAGGTGATGGCGCTCGTCGACGGCGTCACGAAGCTCACCGGCATCACCTTCACCTCGCGCGACGAGGCGCAGGCCGAGAACTACCGCAAGATGATGGTCGCGATGGCCTCGGACATCCGGGTCATCCTCATCAAGCTCGCCGACCGCCTGCACAACATGCGGACGATCGACGCGATGCCGAAGCAGAAGCAGATCGAGAAGGCCAAGGAGACCCTCGAGATCTACGCGCCGATCGCGCACCGCCTCGGCATCCACGCGATCAAGTGGGAGCTGGAGGACCTCGCCTTCGCGGCGCTGCACCCGCGCAAGTACCAGGAGATCAAGGGCCTGGTCAACCAGCAGCGCGAGGAGCGCGAGGACTACGTCAACGCCGCGGGCGACGAGCTCCACCGCGAGCTCGAGGCGCTCGGCATCGCGGCGCGCATCTCCGGGCGCGCGAAGCACTTCTACTCCATCTACTCGAAGATGACCAAGAAGGGCCGCGAGTTCAACGAGATCTACGACCTGACCGCCATGCGCGTCGTCGTCGACTCGGTCAAGGACTGCTACGGCACCGTCGGCGTCATCCACTCGCTGTGGAAGCCGCTGCCCGGCCGCTTCAAGGACTTCGTGGCGATGCCGAAGTTCAACATGTACCAGTCGCTCCACACGACGGTCATCGGGCCGGAGGGACTGCCGCTGGAGATCCAGATCCGCACGCGCGACATGCACGACATGGCCGAGTTCGGCGTGGCCGCGCACTGGATGTACAAGCAGGACCCGACGAAGAAGGGGAGCGCCGGCCCCGAGGGCGAGGACAAGCTCAAGTGGCTGCGGTCGATGCTCGACTGGCAGCAGGAGCTCCACGACCCCAAGGAGTTCATGGAGACGCTCCGCGTCGACCTGTTCGACGAGGAGGTCTTCGTCTTCACGCCCAAGGGCGAGGTGAAGTCGCTCGGCCAGGGCGCGACGCCGCTGGACTTCGCCTACGAGGTCCACACCGAAGTCGGCCACCGCTGCGTCGGCGCGAAGGTCAACGGGAAGATCGTCCCGCTCAACTACACGCTGAACTCCGGCGACATCGTCGAGATCCTGACGAGCAAGCGCGACCGCGGCCCGTCGCGCGACTGGCTCGCGCTGGTCAAGACGACGCGCGCCCGCAACAAGATCAAGCAGTTCTTCAAGGCCGAGTCGCGCGAGGACACCGAGCACACCGGCCGCGAGCTGCTGCAGGAGCACCTGAAGAAGCAGGGCCTGCCGCCGCAGAAGATCGTCTCGAGCCCGCTCATCGCCGAGGTCATCCGCGAGATGGGCTTCAAGAAGGCCGACGACTTCTACATGGCCCTGGGCGGCGCGAAGGTCTCGCCGAAGGTCGTCGTCAACAAGGTCATGCAGCGCCTGAAGCAGGGCGAGGCGGCCGAGGACGAGACCGATCCCGCCGAGTCGCTGGTCAGCACGCGCCGCGCGCGGCGCCAGCCGACGGGCAAGGCGGGGAACTACGGCATCCGCGTGGACGGGGTGGAGGACGTGCTCGTCCGCCTCGCCAAGTGCTGCCGTCCCGTCCCCGGCGACCCCATCGTCGGCTACGTCTCGCTCGGGCGCGGCATCACGATCCACCGCGACGACTGCCCGAACACGGTCGCGCTGCGCAAGGACCCGGAGCGGTTCGTGCGCGTGCACTGGGAGGGTGACCACCAGTCCTCGTTCCGCGTCGAGCTCCAGGTCGACGCCTGGGACCGCCACCGCCTGCTCGAGGACCTCTCGCGCACGTTCGCGGAGGCCGGCTTCAACATCGTCGAGGCCCGCTGCATCGTCAGCTCGCCGATGGTGCAGAACAAGTTCGTCGTCGAGGTCCCGGACACGCAGGGGTTGAAGCAGGCCGTCCAGCGCCTGCGCAACATCGAAGGCGTCTTCGACGCCTACCGGATCACGCCGGGCGCGAGCTGAGCGAGCCGCTCTCCCAAGAGGGCCTCCGCCGCCAGCTCGACCGGCTCTACGAGCAGGAGCGGGAGGAGCGCGCCGAGCGGCGCGGCCTCGAGCAGCGCGCGGCGACGACGGTGGCGGCGTCGCTGGTCGCCATCGGCATCGTGCTCAACGCGGTGGGATCGAAGGACTTCGACGCGTCGAGCGTCAGCGGCGTGCTGATGATCCTCGGCGGCGTCTTCACGTTCTTCGGCCTGCTCGCCATCTCCTTCGCGCTCACCGGTGCGCACACGAACGAGGAGCTGAGCGTCAAGGAGGCGGTGCTGCGCCGCAAGCCGCCGAGCGACATGGCGTTGGAGCCGCAACCGCTCACGCCCGAGTACGTCGAGCACCAGCGTGAGTACGTCGGGCGGCTCTCGACCCACAACGTCACGGTGATCCCGCTGCTGCGTCTCTCGAGCTTCATCCTGCCGAACGGCGTCTACCTGACGCTCTTCGGCTTCGGCTGGCACGTGCTGGGCTAGGACTTCGCCCGCAGCCGGATCGGCCCGCGCGCCGTGTCGAGGTCGACCGGCTCGCCGTGCTGGGTGACGTCGATGCGGCCGGCGGCCACGAGCGTGCGGGCCGCGTCGCGGACGAGCGGCATCAGCGGGCGGAAGGCGTCGTCGCCGGCGAGGGCGCGGGCGGCCTCCGACGGGCAGATCGTCTTGCCCTGCTCGCGCTGGGCGAGGAGGTCGAGGATCGTCTGCGCGGCGTGCTCTTCCGGGTCCATCACCTGAGGGGTACGGGCGGGCGGCGTGGGTAGGGTCAGGGCATGTCCGACGTCCTGCTCTACAGCGACACCGAGCGCAGCGCCGCGATGCGGCACGAGATCCCGATCTCGATCGGCGACCCGTTCGCCTACGCCGAGGTCGGCGGCCGGACCGTGATCCTCACCAGCTCGCTGGAGCAGGAGCGGATCGCGGCGGTGCGGCCCGAGGCCGAGATCATCGAGTACGCCGACGTCGGCTTCCACGAGCTGCTCGAGAGCGGGATGGCGCGCGACCAGATGCTCCTCGAGATGCTCGCGCGCGCCGTCGCCCGCATGGGGCTGCGCAGCGCGGTCGTCGATCCCGACTTCCCGCTCGCCGTCGCCGACCGGCTGCGGGCCGACGGCGTCACGCTGATGCCCGACCACGAGACGTTCGCGGCCCGGCGGCGGGCGAAGTCGCCGGCCGAGCTGGCCGGGATCCGCCGCGCGCAGAAGGCGGCCGAGGCGGGGATGGCGGCGGCCGCCGCGGTCCTGCGCTCCGCCGTGCCGGAGGGCGACACGCTGGTCCGCGACGGCGCGCCGGTCACCGCCGAGATGGTCCGCGCCGCGCTGCGCGAGGCCTGCGCCGCCCACGGCGCGCCCGCGCCCGCCGACATCATCGTCGCCTCGGTGTGGCAGGGCTTCGGCCACGAGGCGGGCTCGGGCCCGCTGCCGGCGAACCTGCCGATCCAGATCGACCTCTGGCCGCGCGACGAGGCGACCGGCTGCTGGGCCGACATGACGCGCACGTTCGTCGTGGGGGAGGTCGACGCGGCGACGCTCGCCCAGGAGGCGCTGGTCGCCGAGGCGTTCTTCACGGCCCGCGACGCCGTCCGGCCCGGCATCACCGGCCGCGAGCTCCACGCGATGGTCTGCGACGTCTTCGAGGCCGCGGGCCACAAGACCCAGCGCACCGGCCCGGGCGAGGACCCCAACGAGGGCTTCCAGTTCTCGCTCGGCCACGGCGTCGGCCTCGAGGTCCACGAGGACCCCGGCCTCGGCCAGTCCGGCCGCGCACCGCTCGTGCCCGGCGACGTCATCGCGATCGAGCCCGGCCTCTGGGAGCGCACGATCGGCGGCGTCCGCTACGAGGACCTCCTGCTCGTCACCGAGGAGGGGTGCGAGGTGCTCACCGACTACCCCTATGACTTGACGCCCTAGCCGAGGGACCAAGTGGCCGCGGCGCCTTCGAAGCAGTACGTGCCGTCGGTCGGAACGTTCTGCCACAGCTGCCCCGAGAACGAAAGGGCGTCCTTGAAGGCGATACACACCGGGGCAGTGCCGGTCGTGGGCTCGGTCGCAGTCACGCCGGTGGTGATGTTGCCGGAGTAGGTGGCACCACCGAGCACGAACTTGAAGTTGTCGAGCGCCGCGTTCCAGTGCGAGATCGGTGGGGCGGACGTGCCCGCACCCTGGACGACGAGCGTCCACGGCAGAGTGGGGACCAAGGCGAACGGGGTGCAGCCCCCGAACGCGCTAGTGACGACAGTCCCGCTGACCGTGCCGTCGTTCCGGCCGACGCGGACCTTCAGAGTCGACTGAGTGCACGTGTTGAGGGCGGCGTGGAGCGGAGTGTTCCCAGTAGTAGTGATCACCTGAGTCCAGGTGTAGGGCGACGTCAGCGCCAGGCTCCCAGTGGCGCCGACGGACACGGGCGTGAAGTGCGCCGCGTTGTTGTACAGAGTCGCCGCCGTGGCGCTTCCGGCGCCGAGGGCGAGCGTCGCGCAGACGGAGAGGACTGAGAGGACGAGCGACGTGCGCCAGCGCATGGCACATGCTCACGCGGTGCCGCCGCGCGTGCCAGAGCCATCGGGCAGCACCGACGCTTCAGGGATGCGCCGGCGCGTCGTCCACCAGCTCGTGCCCCACGCCGTACTCCGCCCGCAGGCGCGTCAGCTCGGACTCGCGGGTGCGGTGCGCGCGGGCGGTGCGGCGGGTGCGGCCGTCGGGGACGAGGTGGTCGTGGGCGGCGTTGAGGGTGGTGGTGAGTGGGGCGAGCACGCGGGGGAGGTGCTTCCAGCGCGTGTCGGGGATCGCGAGGTCGTCGGCGATCGCGTCGCCCACGAACGCCCGCTGGAGGCCGTGCATGATCCCCGGCGTCCAGCGCGCGGGCAGCAGCCGCGCGAGCTCGCGCGCCTGGAAGGCCGTCAGCGCCGCGACGAACGCGCGGTCGTCGTCGTCGGCGCCGGGCGAGGCCAGCGCGTAGAGCGCCGCGATCCGCGCGTAGTCCTCCATGTCGGTCGGCAGGAGCCAGTCCTCGACGCCGACGAGCCACCCGACGCAGCGCCAGAGGTGGACGACGTCCTCGCGCTCGCCGCGCGACGCCCGCGCCCCGAGCTGCGCCATCGCCCGCAGCGCGACCGAGCAGAACTCGGCGAGCGTGAACGCCATGTAGGGCTGCGGGATCGGGACGCCCCAGGCGGCGGCGTCCCAGCCCGGATGGCGGGACAGGCCCGCCCGGACGTGCGCGTGGATCATCCGCACGCGGACCGTGCGCTCGAAGCCCGCGCCGTCGCGGCGCATCCCGCCCGGCGTCGTGACCGCGGCCAGCCAGTCGCCGACCTCGATCGAGCGCACCGCGGCGTTGCCCGCGTAGCGGCCGGTGAACGTCAGCGGCTTGCCGGCGACCGCGTTCTGCGCCCCGGCCAGCAACGAGGCCGCGCCGAGCACGAGCCCGTACTCGCGACCCTGGCGGACGAGGAACCCCGCCCCGCGGTCGCAGCGGTCGAGGTCCATCCACGCCGGCGGCGTGTCGAGCTCGGCGAACAGCGCGACGAGCGCGGGCGGCGCGTCCTGCTCCAGCGCGCCGATCCCCTCGGCGATCGCCCGCCGCACGAGCGCGGAGCCGCCGCCGGCGACGACCGCGTCGGCGAGCGGGTCGCCGTCCCACATCGCCTCCAGCCACCGCCGCCCGAAGGCGCCGTGGCGCGCGACCACCTCGTCGGCCCGGGGCAGCGCGGTCGGGACGGGGCGGGCGGCGAGCGTCTGCACGCCACGCAGCAGAGCACGAACCGGGACCCCGCGCAAGCGGCGCGACCCGCTAGGCCAGCCGCGTCCTCAGCGCCTCGTCGAGGTACGCCTCCTCCTCGGCGAGCGTGCGCGTCGCGTCGCGCCCGTGCGCGAGCATCACCGCGGCGGCACTCGGGACGTCCTCCAACGACGGCCACGACGCCGGATCCCACAGCTTCGAGCGCACCAGCGCCTTCGGGCAGTGCGCGTAGACCTCGTCGGCCGCGACGACGAGCGCGGTCCGCGGCGGCTTGCCCACGGCGCCCGCCGCCGCCAGGACCTCCGGCGCCGCCGTGACCCGCGCGCGCCCGTTGACGCGCAGCGTCTGGTCGCGTCCGGGGATCAGGAAGAGCAGCCCGGCGTGGCCCGTCGCGATGACGTTGGTCAGCGTGTCGAGCCGGCGGTTGCCGGTCGCGTCCGGGATCGCGAGGTGGTGGTCGTCGAGCACCGCGACGAAGCCGGGCGGGCCGCCGCGCGGCGTCGCGTCCGCGCGCCCGCGAGCGTCCTGGCTCGCCACGACCACGAGCGGCGCGGCGGCGATCAGCGCCCGCGCCGCGTCGTCCAACCGCCCGACGTCCTTCGTCCACGCGCGCTCGCTCGCCGGCTCGTAGAGCGCGGCCAGCTCCTCGGTGCTGCTCAGCGCGCCGGCGAACGGGTCCATGCCCGCTAGGACACCACGAACAGGGGCGCCTCGTCGACCGCGTAGGCGGCCTCGGTGACGTCGCCGATGTAGTCGCCGTCGACGTGCAGCGGGACGGGGCGGCCGTCGACCGAGCGGACCGTGACCTCGCCGACGCCATGGAAGCCGTCGACCTGGCGGTGGCGCTCGAGCTTCGCGCGCGCCGAGAACAGGCGGTAGAGCACGCCCGGCATGACGGTCGGGCGCGTGCTGCGCAGGACGATCCCGGCGAGCGTCGGATCCGACAGCGACGCGCCGCGCGCGGCGTGGATCGGGATCCGGCGGAAGTAGGTGTAGGGGTCGCCCTTCTGCACCAGGACGGTCACGCCCGGCAGCGGCGCGCCGTCGTCGGTCACCGTCTCCAGGCGCGGCGGCTTGGCCACGTACTTGCCCAGGAACTCGCCGAAGCCGCAGTAGGCGAAGTAGTAGGGGCCGAAGCGCGCCTTCAGGTGCGGGTGCGCGTCGACGCGCGCGACGACCGAGGCGTCGAGGCCGAGCCCGCTGGAGAAGAGGAAGCGGCGGTCGTTGACGCGCGCCATCCGGACCTCGCGCGGCTGCCAGTCGTCGGCGATCCGCAGCAGGTGCTCGGTCGCGTCGACGATGTCGTTCGGGATCCCGAGCATCCGCGCGTAGACGTTGGTCGACCCGCCGGGCAGGCAGGTCAGCGGCGTGGTCGAGCCGACCAGGCCGTTGGCCGCCTCGTTGACCGTGCCGTCGCCGCCGAAGGCGACGACCACGTCGTAGCCCTCGCCGGCGGCCTCGCGCGTCAGCGCGGTGGCGTGGTCGCGGGCCTCGGTGTCGACGGCGTCGACGTCGTAGCGCCCCTGGAGGGCGTAGACCACGAGGTTGCGCAGGCGGTCGGAGACCGTGGTGGCGTACGGGTTGACGATCACCAGCATGCGCTTGCGCTCGGTGGCGGCGTTCAGCGCGAAATGGTCGCCGAGCGCTTCCAGCGACGACAGTGAGGCGGCGGGCACGACTGTGCGTACACCGAAGTCGCCTGCGGGTCACACCGAACCGCGGTTCGGCCACCCGCACCCCGCAGACGCAGGCGACCACGACTGTCCGCGGGCCCGCTCGCCGCGAGACTGCATCGCAGTGACCACCCCGCGGATCCCCCACCGAGAGCTCGTCGCACTCCTCCTCGTGACGGGTTCCATCCTCGTGGCCGCGGGGCACGCCGACGCCGCCGTCCAGACGACACAGCCGCCCACCGGCGGCGAGGCAGGCGTCAGCCTCCAGTCCGCGCCCTAGGGCCGGTCGCGCTCGCCCCTCCGGGTTCTACCGGGGAGGGCGAGCGCGGCCGGTGCGCGCGGCGCTCTCCCACCCGCTGATCCGCTCCACCTCCAGCGCGACGACCGGACCCTCCGGCCGCCGCTCGCGGTACTGCGGGTACTTCGCGACGAGCAGGTCGATCGCCTCCGGCGCGTCGTCCAGCACCCGCGCGCGCCCGTCCGCCCGGACCCACCACAGCCGCGACCAGTCCGCGTCGTCGTAGTGGTCGGCCAGCAGCGACGCCCGCGGGTCGGCCCGCAGGTGCGCCAGCCGCGCGAGCGCGCGCGTCGCCTTCGGCTTGTGGTCGACGGCGTGGTAGACCGTCTCGCCGTCGACCGCGAAGCAGACCGGGACGAGCGACGGCGCGCCGCCGGGCGCGAGCGTGGCGAAGCGCGCCACCCGCGCGCCGGCCAGCAGGCGCCACCACGCGTCCATCAGACCGTGGTGTCGTGCAGCTCGGCCATGACGGCCTCGACGCGGTCCAGCTCGGCCTCGATCACCGAGGCGCGCGCGGACGGCAGCCAGAAGAGCACGCGGTCGACGCCCGCGGCGTCGTACGCCGCAAGGACTTCGACATCGCACGGGGGACCCATGATCACGACCGGGATGTCGCGGTCGCCCGCGCGCTCGCCCAGCTCCGCGACGCGCTCGAGGATCCCGCTGCCGTGGTTGGGCATCCACGCGTCGCCGTACTCCAGGACGCGGTCGAGGACCGTCGGGCCGTTGCCGCCGACGAGGATCGGCGGGTGCGGCTTCTGCAGCGGCTTGGGGTCCGACCAGATCCGGTCGAAGTCCACGAAGTCGCCGTGGAAGGAGGCCTCGTGCTGCGTCCAGATCGCCTTCATCGCCAGCACGTGCTCGCGCATCCGCCGCATGCGCGTGCGCGGGTCGGTGCCGTGGTTGGCCATCTCCTCGCGGTTCCAGCCCGCGCCGATGCCGAAGTCGAAGCGCCCGCCGCTCAGGTGGTCGAGCGAGGCGACCTCCTTGGCGGTGGTGATCGGGTCGCGCTGCGGGACGAGCGCGATCCCGGTGCCGACGCGCAGCGCGCGCGTCGCCGCCAGCGCGTAGGCCGAGGCCACGAACGGGTCGTAGGTGCGCGCGTACTTGCGCGGCAGGTCCGGCGCGCCCTCGTACCCGCCCCACGGCGTCTCGCGCGAGGCCGGGATGTGCGTGTGCTCGGCCCACATCAGCCAGCGGTGGCCGCGCGCCTCGACCAGCCGCGCGAGCTCCGCGGGGCCGAGCCCGTCGTGGGTGGGGAAGTAGGCGACGCCAGCGTCCATGTCCTACAACCACCCTCGCTTGCGGAACCACAGGACCATCCCGGTCAACACGGACAACATGACCACGATGGTGATCCAGAACGCGTGGATCGAGCCCTCGCCCGGGACGCCGACGTTCATGCCGAGGACCGAGGCGATCAGCGTCAGCGGGAGCATGATCACGCTGAACGCCGTCAGCACGCGGATCGAGTCGTTCAGGCGGTGGGAGAGCACCGCCTCGTTGGTGTTCTCGAGGCCCTCGATGACCTCCTTGAAGTTCTCCAACATGTCCCACACCCGCTCCGACGCGTCGTTGATGTCGTCGAAGTAGATGTCGAGCTCGCCCGTCACGTAGCGCTTGGTGCGCTCGAGGTCCTTCAGCGCGACCCGCTGCGGCCGGACGATCTTGCGGAAGTTGATGATCTCCTGCTTCGCGTTGGAGAGGTCCCGCACGATCTCGCGGTTGGCCTCCTCGTCGAAGATCGCCTGCTCCAGGCGCTCGAGCTTCAACCCCATCTTGCGCAGCATCGGGAACGACGCGTCCACGCAGGCGTCGACCACCTTGTACAACAAGTAGCCCGCGCCCTTGGAGAACAGGTCCTCGCGGACGTCCTCGCTCGTGCGGCAGCGGTCGAAGAGGTACTGCAGCGGCTGCAGGCCCTCGTTGGGGAGCGTGATCAGGAAGTCGGGGCCGACGAAGATGTCGACCTCGGCGCCGTTGAGCCGGTTGACGCGCTTGTCGAAGACCGGGAAGTGCAGGACGACGAAGAGGTAGCCCTCGTACTCGTCGACCTTCGGGCGCTGGTTGCGCGAGAAGACGTCCTCGTAGTCCAGCGGGTGGAAGTCGAAGTGCTCCTCGAGCCAGGCGCGGTCGATCTGCCGCGGCCGCTCGATGTTGATCCACCGGAGGCCCTCGGCCTCGACGACGTCGACGTTCGGGGTGTCGGGCTCAGCGACGTGCGGCGTGCCGTCCGCGCGCGAGCGGGCAGCGCGACGCAGAGGCGGGCGGGGAAGCCTCGGCATGGCGACTGAAGGGCTCGTCGACGGACGGGATCATGACTCCATGGAGTGTACCGGCCGGACGGGCGTCCCAGCTCCCGGAGCACCGCGCTTTGCAGCCTCAAGTGCGCTTGCTATCGTCCAGCCCGCAGCGCAGCAACACGTCCAGAGGGGTGGAGGGACCGGCCCGATGAAACCCCGGCAACCCCCGCGCAAGCGGGTAGGTGCCAATTCCTGGAGACGTGTGGCGTAGAGAAGCCACTTCTTCGTCACACACAGAAGTTCCCCACGACGAAGAACAAGGAGTCTCATCCCATGGCCGTCACGAACCTCGCCTGTCGCGAGTGCGGAACCGAGTACGAGCTCACGGCGCAGTACGTGTGCACCAAGTGCTTCGGCCCGCTCGAGGTCAAGTACGACCACAGCGCGCTCGCGGGCGACGTCGCCTCGCTCCGCCGCCGGATCACCTCCGGCCCGCAGAACATCTGGCGCTACGTCGACTTCCTGCCGCTCGTCGACGGCCAGCCCGGCCCGAGCGCCAAGGTCCTCTCGCGCGTCGGCCTCCCGGCCGGCTGCACGCCGCTCGTGCGCGCCGACCGCCTCGCGGAGCGCCTCGGCCTCCAGGAGGTCTGGGTCAAGAACGACGCGCACAACCCCACGCACTCCTTCAAGGACCGCGTCGTCTCCGTCGCCGCCGCCCGCGCGCGGGAGCTCGGCTTCGACACGCTCGCCTGCGCCTCGACCGGCAACCTCGCCAACGCGGTCGCCGCCGCGGCCGCCGCGCTGGGGATGCCCTCCTACGTCTTCATCCCCGCCGACCTCGAGGAGCAGAAGATCCTCGCGACCGGCGTCTACGGGACCAACCTCGTCAAGGTCAACGGCAACTACGACGACGTCAACCGGCTCTGCACCGAGATCAGCGGCGAGCAGGACAGCTGGGCGTTCGTGAACGTCAACATGCGCCCGTACTACGCCGAGGGCTCCAAGACCCTGGCCTACGAGATCGCCGAGCAGCTCGGCTTCTCGACGCCGGACCGCGTCGTCGCGCCGATCGCCTCGGGCTCGTTGTTCACCAAGATCGCCAAGGGCTTCGACGAGTGGCGCGACCTCGGCCTCATCACCGGCGAGACGCCGACGATGAACGGCGCCCAGGCCACGGGCTGCTCGCCGGTCGCGACCGCGTTCGCCGCGGGCACCGACGTCTGCCGCCCGGTCAAGCCCGACACCATCGCCAAGTCGCTGGCCATCGGCAACCCGGCCGACGGCCCGTACGCGATCGAGCTTGCCAACCGCACCAACGGCGCCGTCGACAGCGTCACCGACGAGGAGATCAAGGCCGGCATCCGGCTGCTCGCCGAGACGACGGGCATCTTCACCGAGACCGCCGGCGGCGTCACCACCGCGACGCTGGCCAAGCTCGCCGAGCGCGGCGACATCGATCCCGCCGAGCGCGTCGTCCTCGTCATCACCGGCGACGGCCTCAAGACGCTCGACGCGGTCCGCGACACGTTCGAGGCGCACACGATCGAGCCGAAGTTCTCCGAGTTCGAGGACGTCGTGCTGGCCGGGGCGACCGCCTGATGGGCGTCACGGTCAAGCTGCCGACGCAGCTGCGCGCCGCCGCGGGCGGGGCGTCGAAGATCCCGGTCGAGGGCGAGACCGTCGGCGCCGTGCTCGAGGCGCTCTACGCCGAGCACCCCGAGCTGCGCGACAGCCTCTCCGACGGCGACGGCGGCCTGCGCCGCTTCGTCAACGTCTACGTGGACGGCGAGGACGTGCGCTTCGGCGACGGCCTCGCGACGCCCGTCAAGGACGGTGGCGAAGTGCAGATCCTGCCGGCGGTCGCCGGGGGCTAGCGGCCGCGCGCAGCAGCCAGGCGGCCACCGCCTCGGGCGCCACGAGCGCCGCGAGGTGGCCGGACTCGACGGTCTCGACCTCCTCGAGGCCGAGGCGCTCGCGCGCGAGGCGCCGCTGGAGCGGGAGCGGGAAGAGGCGGTCGCGGGTGCCCGCGAGGACCGTGGTCGGGACGTCCGGCCACGCCTCCAGCGGCCAGCGCTCCTCGAACGGGCGGTCGGCCTGGCCGGGCTCGCCGTGGGCCATCAGCGCGTCGACGACGTCGCGCGGCACGTCGTGCAGGAACGTCGTCTCCAGGTCATAGGGGTCGGCGACATCACGGCCCTCGCGCTCCGCGGCGGCCCGCGCCTCCTCCGGCTGGCGCGCGGCCTCCCCCCAGTCGCCGCCGGTGTCGCCGGGCGCGGGGATCATCGGGCAGAGCAGCGCGAGCGCGGCGACGTCGACCCGCGAGCAGAGCAGCGGCGCCGTGAAGGCGCCCATCGACTGGGCGACCACGACGACGTCGCGGGCGCCCTCGCCGATCGCCTCCGCGACGGCGTCGGCGTAGTCCTCCCAGCCGGCGTCGCCGGTCGGCAGGTCGGGGGCGGCGACCTCGTGGCCGGCGTCGGCGAGCAGTGGCGCGACCCGGCTCCAGTACCACGAGTCCGAGCCTGCGCCGGGGATCAGCGCGTAGGTGGTCATGGGCCTGAGACGGGGCGGACGCGCCCGACTCATCGCCCGCGCCGATGAGTTCTCGCCGCGCGGACCGTCTCAACCGGTGCGATGCGTCCCGCGCACGACCAGGCGACCACCCTCGTGGTCGTCGACGACCATGGCGACGAGACGCTCGTCGCCCACCTCGACGCGAGCTGCCCCGACCTCGTGCTCATCGACCTGCTCGCGCGCGTCCACCTCGCGACGGTCCGGAGCGGGATGGCGCTGCGCATCCGCGGCGCGTCGCCGCAGCTGCGCGAGCTGATCGAGCTCTGCGGCCTAACCTGCGTGCTCGCGCTCGAGGTGCGGCGGGAGGCCGAACTCGGCGAACAGCTCGGGGTAGAGGAAGTGGTGGAGCCCGCTGATCCGGCCGTCTGAGCCGGTCTCGAGCACGACGATCGCCCACGGCGCGTAGCCGCCCTCGCCGTCGGGGTTGTAGACCGCCGCGGCCGGGCCGCCGTTGGCCGAGGTCGCCAGCACGCGGGAGCCCTCGCACTTCGCGCCGGTGCCGGTCATGAAGGCGACGATGCTGTCGGTGCCCTGGACCCAGAGCGGGAACGGCGGCATCGAGAACGACGCGTCCTCGCGCAGGAGCGCGACGAGCGCGGTCATGTCGTAGCGCTCGAACGCGTCGACGTAGCGGGCCAGGAGGTCCTGCTGCTCGGCGTCGACCGAGGCCGGGCCGTCGGTGGCGTCGAGGTCGAGCTCGCTCAGCGTCGCGCGGGCGCGCTGCAGCGCGCTGTTGACCGAGGCGACCGAGGTCTCGAGCAGCTCGGCGACCTCGGTGGCCTGCCAGCGCAGCACCTCGCGCAGGATCAGCACGGCGCGCTGGCGCGCGGGCAGGTGCTGGAGCGCGGCGACGAACGCGAGCCGCAGCGTCTCGCGGCCCGCCGCGACCTCGGCGGGATCGCCGTCGGCCGGCACGACGCGCGCGTCGGCGATCGGCTGGACCCACGCGTGCTCCGGCAGCCCCTCGCCGAGCGCGGCGTCGGCCGCCGAGGCGGGCCCGAGGTCCATCGGCTGCGCGCGCCGCTGCGGCCCCTGGAGCATGTCGAAGCAGACGTTGCTGGCGATCCGGTAGAGCCAGGACTTCAGCGCGGCGCGCGTCTCCAGGCGGTCCGCCGCCTTCCACGCCCGCACCATCGTCTCCTGCACCGCGTCCTCGGCCTCCGAGCCGGAGCCGAGCATCCGGTAGCAGTAGCCCGTCAACGCGCGACGATGCGCCTCGAGCTCGCGTTCGATCTGGGAACTCGCGTCGGAACCGGTGAGCACGCCTCTGAGCTTAAGCGAGGCGCACGCGTCGCGCCAGCGACAACGCCGCCGCGCCGAGCGCCAGCGCCATCACGACCGACCCGTACACGTTGGTCGTGTGGAGCAGGCCGGTGCGCGTCACCGCGATGCCCGCGGCGATCGCCGGGAGGCTGAAGCCGAGGTAGGAGAGCACGTAGACGGCGGCGATCAGGCCCGCGCGCTCGGTCGGCGGCGCGAGGATGGTGATGGTCTTGAACGCGCCCGAGAAGCCCGCGCCGAAGCCGATCCCGGCGAGGACCGTGCCCGCGAAGAAGACGGCCGTGGCGTTGGAGTTCAGGCCGATCAGCGTGATGCCGACGCCGAGCGCGAGCATCAGCGCGCCGCCGATCATCACGCGCTCGGGCGCGTGGCCGCGGAGCAGGACGGAGGTCACGGCGCCGGTCGCGGTCAGCGCGACGATCACCAGGCCGCCGGTCACGTGGCTGTCGGTGTGCAGCAGCGAGACGGCGAGCGACGGGCCGAGCGAGAGGTAGAGGCCGCCGAGCGCCCAGGTGGCGACGAGGATCGGCGCGGCGGTGAGGAACGTCGCGCGGACGGGATGGGGGACGCCGACGCGCGGGCGCAGCGCCGAGGACCAGCCGGGGCCCGAGGGGATCACGGTCTCCGGCATCGCAAGGATCCCGGCGACGGCGAGCGCGAAGACGCCGACCAGCAGCCAGTAGACGAGGCGCAGCGGGTCGGGGCCGTACTCCACCAGCAGGCCGGAGCCGAGCGCGCCCGCGGCGAGGCCGAGCGGCGGCGCGGCGGCGCTGAGCAGCGCGCCGAGGTGCGGGCGGTGGGCGGGCTGGAGGTCGATCAGCGCCGCGCTGAGCGCGCCGGTGGCGACGCCGGTCGCGAGGCCCTGGACGATCCGGGCCGCGAAGAGGACGTGGACGTCGTGGGCGACGCCGAAGAGCACCATCGCCGCCGCCTGCACGGTCAGCGCGAGGACGAGCACCGGTCGGCGGCCGACGCGGTCCGACAGCGAGCCCGCGAAGACGAGCGAGACGAGCAGCGCGACCACGTAGACCGCGAAGACGCTCGTGAGCGTGATCGCCGAGAAGTGCCAGTGGGCCTGGTAGACGACGTAGAGCGGCGACGGCGCGCTGCTCGCGAAGAGCAGGAACCCCAACATGACCGCGAGCATCCAGAAGGCGACGGGCTGCGGGAGGGTGCGTGCCAGGCGGGAGCGGGCGGGGCGGGCTGCAAGTTCGACGGCCATCGAACCAGCATAGCAGGAGTTCGAGGATTGTCGAACTACGGCGCGCCGACCCGCAGCGCCAGCGACAGCTCGAAGCGCTCGTCGGGGTCGTCGAGCGCGTCGCCGAACAGCTCGCGCAGCGCCTTGAGCCGGTAGCGCACCGTCTGCACGTGGAGGCCGAGGCGGTCGGCCATCGCCTGCGGGCGGCCCGGATCGGCGAGCCAGGCCGCGAGCGTCTCGGTCAGCCGCTCGCGCGCCGCCGGGTCCAGCGTGGCCAGCGGCGCGAGGCGCCGGCCCGCGACCTCGCGCGCGAGGTCCGGCGCGGCGCCGAGCAGCAGCGCGATCTCGTGGTCGTCGCAGCGCACTGCCGCGACGCCCTCGACGTCGCCGAGCGCGCCCGCGCGCACGTGGTCCAGCAGCGCGACCGCCCGTGCCGCGCTGCGCGCCGCGGCGCCCGCGGGCACCGTCGGCCCGATCGCCAGCGGCGCCTCCAGGCCCATCGCGGTCGCCGCCCGCGCCAGCCAGGGCTCGGCCTCCTCGCCGTCGGCGACCACGAGCGCGAGGCGGCCGTCGGCGACGGTCGCGGTCAGGACGCGGTCGGGCCCGGGCCCGGCGGGCACCGCCAGCGGGTCGGCGGGGAGCGCGGCAACCGCGACCCGGACGCGCGCGGGCAGCCGCCAGCCCGCCGCGTCGGCGGCCGCGCGCAGCAGCTCGTCGCCCGCGGGCGGGTCGCTCAGCAGCAGCGAGACGAGCCGCTCGCGCAGCACGCGCCCGCGCCGCCGCGCCTCGGCCTCCTGCGCCGCGTAGCCCCTGGCGGCGGCGACCGACAGCTCGTCGACGAGCTCGAGCACCGCGCTGCCGAAGGCGAAGATCTCGGCCGCGGGCAGCGCGGCGGCCTGCGGCAGCAGCGCCGTCGAGCGCTCCCACATCGCCAGCCCGCCGAGGCGGTAGAAGGAGAGCAGCTCGGTGAGCGTCCGGCCCGCGGCCTGCTGCGCGCGGCCGTGGGCGACGAAGAGCGCGTCGTCGGCGGGCGGCGCCCCGGCCAGCCGCACGAGGAAGTGGTCGACCGCCGCGACCGCGCCGACGCGCAGGTTGCGCAGCGTGGCGGCGTCCGGCGCGCCGTCGGGCCCGGCCCCGGCGGCGAAGCGGGCGATCGCCGCGTCGGCCAGCTCGTCGACGTGGGCGGCGAGGAGATCGCGGAGATCGACCGCGCCGACGCGGAGGTGCTCTGACGCTCGCGCCATCGCAGGGAACCTACCGCCGACGAGCAGGAGTTCACCGGGCCGCGGAGTAATCTGCGCTCTGCATGGTCCGCGTCCTGCACTGCGACGACTCATCCTCCTTCCGGGCGCTGATCCGCGCGGAGCTGGAGGGCGACGCCGACATCGAGATCGTCGGCGAGGCCGCCGACGTGGACCGCGCCGTCCAGGTCGCGGGCGAGACCCGGCCGGACGTCGTCCTGCTCGACCTCCTCGACGTCGACCGCGACGCCGTGGGCGAGCTGCTCGCCGTCGCGCCCGCGGTCCGGGTCGTCGTGCTCAGCGGCCATCCGCGCGCCTACGGCGAGGCCCGCCGCGGCGGGGCGGACGCGTACGTCGAGAAGGACGCGCCGATCGCGGAGCTCCGCGAGACGGTGCTGCGGATCGCCGGCGGGTAGGGCTCCGGGCGATGGCCCCGCGCGCCCGCAAGACGACCCCGAAGCTCGAGCAGTACGCCGCCAAGCGCGACTTCGCCGCCACGCCCGAGCCCGCGGGCGGGAGCGCCGCGGCGCCCGACGGCCTCCCGCGCTTCGTGATCCAGGAGCACAGCGCCACGCGCCTGCACTGGGACCTGCGCCTCGAGCACGACGGCGCGCTCGCCTCCTGGGCGATCCCGAACGGCCTGCCGTGGGCGACGAAGGACAACCGCGTCGCGGTCCACACCGAGGACCACCCGCTCGAGTACCTCGAGTTCCACGGGGAGATCCCGAAGGGCTCCTACGGCGCGGGGACGATGACGATCTGGGACCGCGGCACCTACGAGGTGCTGAAGTGGGCCGACGACAAGGTCGAGGTCGCGCTCCACGGCGAGCGCGTCACCGGGTCCTACGCGCTCTTCCCGATCGGGCCGGACCCGAAGGACTGGATGATCCACCGGATGGGCGAGCCCGCCGCGGGCGGCTGGGTCCTCGGCCAGGAGCCGATGCCCGACCAGCTCGTCCCGATGCTCGCCAAGGCCGGGCCGGTCCCGGTCGCGCGCGAGGACGACCAGTGGGCCTACGAGATCAAGTGGGACGGCGTGCGCGCGCTGACCTTCAGCGAGCCCGGGCGGATGCGCTTCGTCACGCGCAACGGCAACGACATCACGCCGCGCTATCCGGAGCTCGCGCGCATGAACCGCGCGCTCTCGATGCACCGCGCGATCCTCGACGGCGAGGTGGTGGCCTTCGACGCCGACGGCAAGCCGTCCTTCGGCGAGCTCCAGGGCCGGATGCACCTCACGCGCGACGCGCAGGTCCGGCGGCTCGCCAAGGAGAAGCCGGTCACCTACATGGCCTTCGACCTGCTGTGGCTCGACGGCCGCTCGCTGATGGACCTGCCCTACGCCGAGCGCCGCGCGGCGCTGCGCGCGCTGCTGGCCGACGGCGAGCGCTGGCAGGTCCCCGACCACGTCCTCGGCGGCGGCGCGCAGCTGCTCGCCGCCACGCGCGAGCAGGGGCTCGAGGGGATCGTCGCCAAGCGCCTGGACTCGCCCTACGAGCCCGGCCGGCGCACCGGCGCGTGGCGGAAGGTCAAGAACACCAACCGGCAGGAGCTCGTCATCGGCGGCTGGCTGCCGGGGGAGGGGCGCCGCAGGGAGCGGATCGGCGCGCTGCTGGTCGGCGCGCGCGACGCGGACGGCGACGGGCCGCTGCGCTACGCGGGCCGCGTCGGCACGGGCTTCACGGAGGCCGAGCTCGACCGGCTCGCCGGGTTGTTGGGGCCCTTGGTCGCCGACGCCTCGCCGTTCGGCCCGCTGCCGCGCGCCGTGAAGATCCCGCGCGAGGCGGTCTGGGTGGCGCCGGAGCTCGTCTGCGAGGTCGAGTTCGTCGAGTGGACGCGGGAGGGCGTGCTGCGCGCCCCGTCCTACAAGGGCCTGCGCGACGACAAGCCCGCGGGGCTCGTCGTGCGCGAGCCGGTGGCCGGCAAGCGCGGCGCCTCCGGGAAGGGCACGGCCGTGATGGCGGAGGTCGAGGGGCGCGAGCTGCGGCTCACGAACCTCGACAAGCCGCTGTGGCCCTCGGGCCACACCAAGGGCGACCTGATCCGCTACTACGTCGAGCTGGCCCCGATCGTGCTCCCGCACCTGCACGACCGGCCGCTGACGCTCAAGCGCTACCCCAACGGCGCCGAGGGCGAGCACTTCTACGAGAAGCAGGCGCCCGCGCACCGGCCGGACTGGGTCGCGACCGCGCCGGTCACGCTGGAGCGCGGCAAGATCATCAACTACGTGCTGGCCGGCGACGCGGCGACGCTCGCGTGGCTCGGCAACCTCGCCGACCTCGAGCTCCACACGCCGATGCACCGCGCGGGCGCCGACGGGAAGCTCTCGCCGCCGACGATGGTCGCCTTCGACCTCGACCCGGGCGAGCCCGCGGGGCTGCTGGAGTGCTGCACGATCGCGCTCCTCCTGGAGGGCATGTTCCAGCACTTGGGGCTGACGTCGGTGGTGAAGACCTCGGGCTCCAAGGGGATGCAGGTCTACGTCCCGCTGAACACGCCGGGCGTCACGTACGAGCAGACCAAGGGCTTCGCGAAGGCGGTCGCCGAGCTGCTCGAGGCCGAGGCGGGCGACCTGGTGGTCTCGCGGCAGACCAAGACGCTGCGCAAGGGCAAGATCCTCGTGGACTGGAGCCAGAACGACGTCAACAAGACCACCGTGTCGGTCTACTCGCCGCGGGCGCGCGACCGGCCGAGCGTCTCGACGCCGCTGACGTGGGACGAGGTCCGCGCCGCGGTGGCGGCCGGCAGCGCCGCGGACCTGGTCTTCGACCTCGACGCCGTGGTGGCCCGCGCGCGGGAGCAGGGCGACCTCTTCGCGGACGCGCTGGCGGTCGTCCAGGACCTGCCGGGCGGCTGAGGGTCCGCGCGCCGGGGGAAACACCTACGTCTTGCTCGGTGTGCGAACATGTGTTCGTGTCAGACGGATCCGCCTACGCCCGCTTCCAACGTGCCCTGCGCACCGGCAACCTCACGGTCATCCGCTCCACCGCGGCCGATCTGCCGGTCGTCCGGCTCGACGACGCGCTGCAGGTCTGCGTCCTGCTCCGGGACCGCGAGCCGGAGCGCTACGAGCGCGCCGCGGTGCGCTGGATCGGCCGCTACTGCGTCGAGCGGCCGGACGTGACGCTCGAGGACGTCGAGCACGCGCGGGCGGCGTTCACGATCATGCGCCGCGACCCGAGCCGGGCGCTGGGGATCCTGCAGACGCTTTGCCGCTGAGGACGCGGCGCCGCTCAGGCGTCGTGCGTGGCGAGCGCCTTGGCGCTCGCGCCGGCCGCGGCGCGCGCGGCGGCGCGGGAGGCGGCGGCCGCCTCGCCGAGGATGCGGCGCTCCTGCGGCGGGGCCAGGGCGATCAGCGACGCGGTAGCCTCGCCGAGCGCGAGGTGCGCCTGCGCGAGTCGCTCCAGCTCGGTGGCGAGGCGGGCGAGGGGATCGTCGGCGGCGGCCATCCGCGTCCACGATGGCACCTCGGGGCGTGATCCTCAAGGCGCCGCCGCCCAGGACCGCTACGATGCTCGGACCCGCGCGAGTAGCTCAGTGGATAGAGCGCCTCCCTCCGGAGGAGGAAGTCGGGGGTTCGAATCCCTCCTCGCGCGCTAGTGCGCGCCGATCGCGTGGCCGCGGCGGCGCAGCTTCAGGCAGACGCCGATCCCCTCGAGGGAGATCGCGAGCGACATCTTCGAGTCGCCGGCGACGCGCTCCTGGAAGGTGAAGGGGATCTCCTCGATGCGCTTGCCGAGCAGGTGGGCGACCTGGGTCGTCTCGATCTGGAAGGCGTAGCCCGCGGCGAGCATGCCGTCGAGGCCGAGCTCCTCCAGGCAGCTCGCGCGCCAGAGCTTGAAGCCGCCGCTGAGGTCGTCGTAGGGGAGGCCGAGCAGCAGGCGGCTCATCGTGCAGCCGACGCGGCTGAGCGCGCGGCGCGAGCGGCTCCAGTCGGCGGTGCCGCCGCCGGGCAGGTAGCGGTTGCCGATGACGAGGTCCGCCTCGCGGCCGTCGAGGACCGCGAGCATCTCGGCGACCTTCTCCGGCGGGTGGGAGAGGTCGCAGTCCATCTGGCCGATCGCGCGGTAGCCGCGGGCCAGGCACCAGGAGAAGCCCGCGCGGTAGGCGACGCCGAGGCCCTCCTTGCCCGCGCGGTGCAGGACGTGCATCCACGGGCGGTGGGCGGCGAGGGCGTCGGCGAGCGCGCCGGTCCCGTCGGGCGAGGCGTCGTCGACGATCAGCAGCTCCATGCCGGTCGCCGCGAAGCGCTCGACGAAGAGCGGGAGCGACTCGGCCTCCTGGTAGGTGGGGACGACGACGATCACGCCGGAGCGGTCGACGGGCGGGAGGAAGGCCGGAGTCGTGGTGGTGATGGCCTCGGCGCGCGTGGGCAGCGCCGCGAGCGCCTCCGCGATCGCGTAGGCCAGCACTTCTCCCGCGAAGCCGACGACGCGCAGCGCGACCGCGAAGCCGGTCGCCGCGCCCGCGCCGAGGACCGGCGCGAGGCCGAGCGCGAGCGCCGCGTCGCGCACGCCGAGGCCGCCGGGCGCGATCGGGACCAGGACGCCCGCGAGCCACGAGAGCGCGGCCGCGCCGAGCAGGACGCCGGTCGCCGCGTCGCCGAGGCCGGTCGCGCCCGCGAGCAGCGCGAGGCCGCCGGCGGTGGCCGCCCAGCCCGCGGCGTGCGCGGCGACGAGGGCGGCGACGGCGCGGCCGCGCAGCGGGGCGGCCGCGGCGATCCCGCGGGCCTGCAGGCGCCGCTGGAGGAAGCCGCCGAGCCAGGCGGGACGCAGCGCGACGAGCACCAGGACCGCGGCGGCCGCGGCAGCCAGCGCGATCGCCGGCGGGCGCAGGCCCGCGACCGCGAACCCGACCGGCGCCGCGAGCGCGCCGCCCGCGACCGCGGCGAGCTGCTCGTAGGCGGTGGCGGTGAGGACCTGCGGCGTCGTGGCCTCCAACCGGTCGCGCGCCGTGACGCGGTAGGCGAAGCCGACGGCGCCGCTGGGCTCGTAGCGCAGCAGCCAGGACCGCGCCCAGACCCGCAGCGCGGGCCGCCACCGCGCGCCCGCCCCGACGCGCCGCAGCGCCACCACGAACGTCCCGGCCTGCACGAGCCCGGGGACGGCGAGCAGCAGCGCGGCGCCCGCGAGCGCGAGCGGGTCGACCGTCCAGTCGAACGCCGCGAGGTCGCCCCGGCGGGTCCACAGCGCGAAGCCGAGCGCGGCGACCATGCCGAGGGTCAGGAGGATCCGGTGACGTGCGGTCATGGCAGCGGGTACACCGGCGGCGCGCATCGGTCACCACCTCTGATGGAATCCCACCGATGGTCGAGCACCGTCACCTCGATTGGCCGGGCTGCGCCAACGTGCGCGACCTCGGCGGCCTCCCGCTCGCGGGCGGCGGCGCGATCCGCGACGGCGCGCTGGTCCGCGGCGACGCCCCGCAGCAGCTCACGGCGGAGGGCTGGGCGGCGCTCCACGCCCACGGCGTGCGCACGGTCGTCGACCTGCGCAACGACGACGAGCGCGGGCCCGACGCCGCCCCGCGGCCCGCCGGGATCACCACGCTGGAGCTGCCGCACGACGGGCTCGAGGAGGACCGGGAGTTCTGGGGCGTCCGCCACGTCCCGCCGCTCTACTACGCCGCGCACGTCCGGGCGCTGCCCGCCCGCACGGCGCGCGTCCTGTCGGCGATCGCCCACGCGCCGCCCGGCGGCGTGCTCGTCCACTGCGCGGGCGGCCGCGACCGCACCGGCCTCGTCTGCGCGCTCGCGCTCCACCTCGCCGGCGCCGAGGACGAGGCGGTCGTCGAGGACTACCTCCAGAGCTTCCCGCGCCTCGCGCCGTCCTACGCGGCCCGCGGCGAGGCCGACCAGGGCGCGCTGATCACCACGACGCTGGCCGCGCGCGGGACGACGCCGCGGGCGTCGCTGCTCGCGCTCCTCGCCGAGCTCGACGTCGAGGCCGAGCTCGCGCGCGGCGGGCTGACGGCGGGCGACGTCGCCGCGCTGCGCGCGCGGCTGGCGGGCGCCTAGGCGGTCGCGGGCGGCGGCGTCGCCGTCCCGACCTCTTCGGTGCAGTACGCGCAGCGGCGCGCGGCGAAGGGGATCTGCGAGAGGCAGGCCGGGCACTCGCGGGTCTCCTCGTCGACGGCCTGGGAGGTCTGCATCTTCTCCATGAGCGCGTTGACCGGCTTGACCACGAAGAAGAAGACGACCGCCGCGATCACGGCGAAGCTGATGATGGCGTTGAAGAAGTCGCCGTAGAGGAAGCGGCTCTTGTTGATGGTGAAGTCGAGGCCGCTGAAGTCGGGCTGGCCGCCGATCGCCGCGATCAGCGGCGTGATCAGGTCCTTGACCAGCGCGGTCACCACCGCGCCGAAGGCCGCGCCGATGACCACCGCGATGGCCAGGTCGACGAGGTTCCCTCGGAGCAGGAACTGCCGGAAGTCCTTGAGCATGGGGCGACCCTACCCACGCAGGTAGCCTCCAGGCGCGCCTGATGGATCTCTCGATCTTCTTCGCCGGCACCGCCGGCTCCGTCCCGACCTCCCGCCGCGGCCTGCCCGCGACGCTGATCCGCCGCGGCTCCGACAAGGTCCTGATCGACTGCGGCGAGGGCACGCAGCGCCAGCTGATCCGCAGCGTCGGCCTCCCGGAGATCACGGAGGTCTTCCTCACGCACCTGCACCTCGACCACTGGCTCGGCCTGCCGGGCATGTTGAAGTCCTTCGACCTGCGCGACCGCTCGGCGCCGCTCACGGTCTTCGGGCCGCCCGGCACGAAGGCGCTGCTCGACACGCTGCAGCGCACGGTCTTCGGCCGGCTGAAGTACCGCTTCAAGGCCGTCGACCTGGAGCCCGACGGGATCGTCGAGTTCGACGGCTACGAGATCCACGCGCTGCGCGTGCGCCACCGCGGCGAGGCCTACGGCTACGCGCTGATCGAGGAGGACCGCCCAGGGCGCTTCGACGCGGCGCTCGCCGCCTCGCTCGGCGTCGCCCCCGGGCCGGACTTCGGCCGCCTGCAGCGCGGCGAGACCGTCGGCGGCGTCGCGCCCGGGCAGGTTGTGGGGGAGACGCGCCGCGGGCGGAGGGTGGTCCTCTCGGGCGACACGTCGCCGTGCGACATGGTCCGCGTCGCCGCCGACGGCGCCGACGTCCTCGTCCACGAGGCGACGTTCACCTCCGAGGAGCGCGACCGCGCGATGGAGACCGGCCACTCGACCGCGCGCCAGGCCGCCGAGCTGGCCGCCGAGGCCGGCGTCGGCCTGCTCGCGCTCACGCACATCTCCACGCGCTACGCGGGCCGCGAGATCCGCGACGAGGCGCGCGCGACCTTCCCGCGCACCGAGGTCCCGCGCGACTTCGATCTCATCGACGTGCCGTTCCCCGAGAAGGGGCCGCCGGTGCTCCACCACTGGGACCACGGCCGGCCCGCGCCGGCCGAGACGACGGCGCCCACGCCGTGAGGGCCGCGCTCGTCGCGCGCCTCGAGGCCGGCGGGTTCGTCGCGGCCGGCGAGGAGGCCGACGAGCTGCTGGCCCGCGCGGCCGGCGACGCGGCGCGGCTGGAGGCGCTGCTCGCGCGGCGCCTCACCGGCGAGCCGCTGGCCTGGATCACCGGGAGCGTGACGTTCTGCGGCGTGCGCGTCGGGATCGCGCCCGGCGTCTACGTCCCGCGCTGGCAGAGCGAGCTGCTCGCCGAGCGCGCGGCGGCCCGGCTGCCGGACGGCGGGACCGCGATCGACCTCTGCACCGGCAGCGGCGCGATCGCCGCCGTCCTGCGCGCCCGGCGCCCGGGCGCCCGGGTCCTCGGCACCGAGGTCGACCCGGCGTCGGTCGCCTGCGCGCGGGCCAACGGCGTCGAGGTCCTCGCGGGCGACCTCCTCGACCCGCTGCCGCCCGCGCTCGAGCGGGCGGTCGACGTCGTCGCGGGCGTCGTGCCCTACGTCCCGACGCCGGAGCTCGGCCTCCTCCAGCGCGACACCTTCACCTTCGAGACCGCGCTCTCCTACGACGGCGGCGACGACGGCACGACCCACCTGCGCCGCGCGATCGCGGGCGCGCCGCGCTTCCTCGTGGCCGGCGGCGCGCTGCTGCTGGAGCTCGGGCACGGCCAGCCGGAGCGCCTGGAGGACGACCTCGCGCGCGCGGGCTTCGCGGACGCGCGGGTCCTCCGCGACGAGGACGGCGACGTCCGCGGGGTCGAGGCGACCCTCAGGCGCTGAACGGCGTGTGGCCGGGCGCGGTCTGCGGCCAGGGCCGCGCGCGCTCGATCGCCGCCGCCAGGCCGAGGGCGAGGCCGTCGCGGCGGCGCGGCGCGACGAGCTGCATCCCGAACGGGACGCCCGCGTCGTCGGTGCCCCACGGCACGGTGACGGCGGGGTGGCCGGTGAAGTTGAGGTCGGCGCAGTTGAGCGCGACGAGCGGGTCGCCCGCCTTCGCGCCCGCGTGGTCGGGCAGCGGGCCAGCGGCCGGCCAGGACGTGGCGTTGGCGGTCGGCGTGAGCAGGATCGCGTCCTCGCCGAGCAGCGCGTCGAGCCGCGCGCACTGGACGAAGCGCTGCCGCTCGGCCGCGACGTAGTCGAAGGCGCTCACGTTCGCGCCGATGTCGAGCTGCACCTTCAGCGACGGCTCGACCTCGTCCCAGCGCTCGCGGAACGGCGCCAGCGACTCGGCCAGCTGGACGCACGCGATCATCGCCCACCACAGCGCGCTCAGCGGGTCGACCGGCTCGTCGACGACCTCCAGCGGGAGGCCGAGCCCGTCGGCGAGGAAGGCGCAGGCCTCGTCGAACCCGCGCGCGATCTCCGCGTCGGCCGCGTCCGGGCCGCGCAGCGAGCGGCACGCCACGACCCGCCGCGGCACGGCCGGCGTCAGGTCCACGCGCTCCAGCGAGCGGAAGTCGCCCGCCACCGGCCCGACCACGACCGAGGCCTCCAGCAGGACGTCGGCCACGCCGACGCCCGTGCAGCCCATGGTGGAGAAGTCCATCCAGCGCGGGATCACGTTGCGCCCGATCGCGCCGTTGGTCGGCTTGTAGCCCACGAGCCCGCACAGCGAGGCGGGGCCGCGGACCGAGCCGCCGCCGTCGCTCGTCGTGGCCAGCGGGACCATCCCGGCGCTCAGCGCCGCGGCCGACCCGCCGCTCGAGCCGCCCGGGGAGCGCTCGGCGTTCCACGGGCTGACCGTCGTCCCGAAGACCTTGTTGGTGGTGTACGCCGTGTGGCCGAAGGCGGGGACGTTGGTCCGGCCGACCACGATCGCGCCCGCCGCGCGCAGCCGCGCCACCGCGGCGTCGTCGACCGCGTCCGGCGCGCGGTCCGCGAACCACGGCGAGCCGAGCGTCGTGACCATCCCCGCGCACGAGGCGAGGTCCTTGACGAGCAGCGGGAGCCCGGCCAGCGGACCGGACCCGGCGCGGCCCGCCCCGACCGCCGCCTCCGCCTCGGCCAGCGCCTCCTCGGCCCGCAGCGCGCAGACCGCGTTCAGGGGCCCGTCGCGCTCCTCGATCCGCTGCAGCGCCTCCGCCACCAGCTCCCGCGCGGAGACCCGCCCCTCGCGGACGTCGGCGGCCAGCGCGGCGCGGGCGCCGCGGGCGGCGAGGTCGGGATCGAGCGGCTCCATGCCGCCACCCTAGGCGGCGGCGCGGCGGGCCAGGACGATCGCGTACTCGAACGCGTAGCGCGACGGCTCGCCCCCGGCGGCGAGGTCCATCCGCGTGGCGAACGCGAGCAGCGCCGCGTCCAGCGCGGCGGTGCGCTCCGGGTCGTCCGCGACCGACCTGTAGGCCATGATCGTCGGCCCGAAGTGCTCGCGGTAGTAGGCGATCAGCGCCGCCGGCGTCGCGAACCGGTCGACCGCCTGGATCCGCCGCTCGAAGCCCAGCGCGCTCACGCGGTCCCCGAACAGCGCGCGCACGTGGTCCTCGACGCCCCAGGCCGGCGGCGGCAGGGCGCCCGGCGCGAGCGGCGGCAGGAACGGCAGCATCGCCAGGAAGAACTGGCCGACCCAGCCCTCCGGCGTCCAGTTGGCCATCGCGATCGTCCCGCCCGGCCGCGCCACCCGCAGCAGCTCGTCGGCCACGACCTGGTGGTGCGGCGCGAACATCGCGCCGAAGGACGACAGCACGACGTCGAACGACGCGTCGGGGAACGGGAGCGCCTCGGCGTCGGCCTCGACCCACTCCAGCGCCAGGCCGCGCGCCTCCGCGTCCGCGCGGCCCGCGGCCAGCAGCTCCGGCGTGAGGTCGGAGGCGACGACGTCGGCGCCGGCGAGCGCCGCGGGGATCGACGTCGCGCCCGAGCCCGCCGCGACGTCGAGCACGCGCTGCCCCGGCCCGACGCCCGCCGCGGCGACCAGCGCCGGCCCGACGTCCTTGATCGTCTCGCGCGCCACGCGGGGGAAGTCGCCCGCCGCCCAGACCGCCCGCGCCTGGTCCTTGTCGCTCATCGCCCAACCCTAAAGGGGTCAGACCCCGTCGAGGGTTGGCGGCAACCTTCAAGGGGGTCAGACCCCGTCGAGGGTTGGCGGCAACCTTCAAGGGGGTCAGACCCCCTTGAGGGTGGTCGAGGGTTCGGCGGCGAGGGGCAGTCGCCCGGACGGTCCGCTAGGTTTGACCGGAGCACCCACCACCTTTAACCCGGTCCCGTGAGGCCAGGAAGGCGGAAGACCAAGATGGACCATGAGAAGGTCGTCCTCGACGAGGACGACATGCGCCGCACCCTCGTCCGGATCGCCCACGAGATCGTGGAGCGCAACGACGCGCCGGACCAGCTCGCGATCGTCGGCATCCACCGGCGCGGAGCGATCCTCGCGCGCCGCATCCACGCGCTGCTGACCGACCTGCTGGAGCGCGAGGTCCCGATCGGGGACCTCGACATCGCCTTCTACCGCGACGACGTCGGACGCCGCGCGGAGCAGCCGACCGTCCACTCCAGCCACATCGACTTCGACCTCGACGGCCGCACGATCGTGCTGGTCGACGACGTCCTCTTCACCGGCCGCACCGTGCGCAGCGCCATCGAGGCGCTGTTCTCCTACGGGCGGCCCGCCAGGGTCCAGCTCGCCGTGCTCGCCGACCGCGGCCACCGCGAGCTGCCGATCCGCCCCGACTACGTCGGGAAGAACCTGCCGACCTCGCGCGACGAGCGCGTCAACGTCCACGTCGAGGAGCTCGACCGGATCGACGAGGTCCGCATCACCGATCAGGCGGGAGTCATCGCATGAAGCACCTCGTCTCCGTCGAGGACCTCACCCGCGCCGACATCGAGCGCATCTGCGACCGCGCAGCGTCCTTCAGCGAAGTGGCCGACCGCGAGATCAAGAAGGTCCCGGCGCTCCGCGGCCGCACCGTCCTGAACCTCTTCTACGAGGCCTCGACGCGCACCCGCAGCTCCTTCGAGCTGGCGGCCAAGCGCCTCTCCGCCGACGTCGTGAACTTCAGCGCCTCCGGCTCGAGCGTCGAGAAGGGCGAGTCGCTCAAGGACACCGTGCTGACCCTCGGCGCCCACAAGCCCGACGCGATCGTCATCCGCACGCCCTGGGCCGGCGCCGCCGAGCTGGTCGCGGGCTGGACGCCCGCCTCGATCATCAACGCGGGCGACGGCAAGCGCGAGCACCCGACGCAGGCGCTGCTCGACGTCCACACGCTGCGCCAGCGGCTCGGCGGCCTCGACGGCCTGAACATCTGGATCGTCGGCGACGTCCTGCACAGCCGCGTCGCCCGGAGCGACATCATGGCCTTCCAGAAGATGGGGGCCAGGGTCACGCTCGCGGGCCCGCCGACGCTGATCCCGCGCGGCATCGAGGCGATGGGCTGCGAGGTCCGCTACACGCTCGACGACCTCGGCCAGGCCGACGTCGTCTACGCCCTGCGCATGCAGAACGAGCGCATGGACGAGAGCTGGATCCCGTCGATCCGCGAGTACGCCCACTGGTACCAGGTCAACGGCCGCCGGCTCGGCCCGAAGCAGGTGCTCATGCACCCGGGCCCCGTCAACCGCGGCGTCGAGCTGAGCGCCGAGGTCGTCGACTCGCCGCAGGCCGTCATCACCGCCCAGGTCGCGGCCGGCGTCGTCGTCCGGATGGCCGTCCTCTACGAGGTGCTCGCCCATGTGCCGAGCGCGACACGGACCCCCGAAGGAGTCCCCGCCTGATGGCCGCCCCCTTGTTGGTGCACAACTCCGCGCCCGCGGTCGACGTCCTGATCCGCGAGGCCCACGTGCTCGACCCGCGCGCCGGGATCGACGAGGCGCGCGACGTGCTCGTGCGCGGCGGCGAGATCGCGGAGATCGGGCCGGCGGGCGGCATCGCCGCGCCCGAGGGCGCCGAGGTCGTGGAGGCGCAAGGCCGCCACCTCTTCCCGGCCTTCGTCGACCCGCACGTCCACCTCCGCACGCCCGGCCAGGAGCACAAGGAGGACCTCGAGACCGGCACGCGCTCCGGCGCCGCGGGCGGCTTCTGCGCGCTGCTGGCGATGCCGAACACCGACCCGGTGCTCGACTCCGCGCCGCTGCTGCGCTCGGTCCGCGACGCGGCCGCGCGCGACGCGCGCATCCCCGTCGGCTTCCTGCCGGCCGTCACGCGCGGCATGAACGGCGGCGAGCTGACCGAGATGGCCGAGCTCCGCGAGGAGGGCGCCGCGGGCTTCACCGACGACGGCCGCCCGGTCGTCTCGGCGGGCATGCTCCGCAAGGCGCTCCAGTACCAGCGCCTCTGCGGCGGCGTCATCGCCCTGCACGAGGAGGACCCGACGCTCAGCGGCAGGGGCGCGATGCACGAGGGCGACGTCAGCGCGCAGCTCGGCGTCACCGGGATCCCGTCGATCAGCGAGTCCACGATGGTCGCGCGCGACGCGCTGATCGCCGAGTACGAGGCGGGCCGGATCCACGTCCAGCACCTGAGCGCCCGCGAGTCCGTGCAGGCGCTGGCCGACGCCAAGGCGCGCGGCGTGCCGATCACCGGCGAGGCCTCGCCGCACCACCTCTGCCTCACGCACGAGGCGGTCCGCACGCTCGACACGCGGATGAAGATGAACCCGCCGCTGCGCACCGAGGACGACCGCCAGGCGCTGATCGAGGGCCTGAAGTCCGGCGTCATCGACTGCATCGCCACCGACCACGCCCCGCACGCGCGCGACGAGAAGGAGGTCCCGTTCGAGCAGGCGCCGATGGGGACCACCGGGCTGGAGACGTCGTTCGCGGCGATCTACACCAACCTGGTCCTGCCCGGCGTCCTCACGCTCGAGCTGCTCGTCCGGCGCCTGAGCGACGGCGCCGCGCTCTTCGCGCTGCCGACGCCGCGGATCGCCCCCGGCGAGCCCGCGAACCTGACGCTCGTCGACCTCGACCGCGAGTGGGTCGTCGGCGACGGCGGCTACGAGTCGCGCTCGGCCAACTGCTGCTTCGACGGCCGCACGCTGCACGGCAAGGTCCTGCTCACGATCGCGGCCGGGACGCTCGCGTTCCGCGCCCGCCAGCTCGAGGTGGTCCGCTAGATGAGCGCCCAGTCCAACTCCCTGCGGCTCTTCGACCGCCGCCGCACGGCGCTCGTCGTGGTCGACGTCCAGGACGGCTTCCGCTCCTACGACACGTTCGCGGACGTCGCGAGCGCGTGCGGGAAGCTCGTGACCGGCGCCGGCGTCCTGGACGTCCCGGTGATCGCCACCGAGCAGTACCCGAAGGGCCTCCGGCACACGGCGCCCGAGGTCGGGCTGCCCGAGGACGCGACGCTCGTCGAGAAGTCGGTCTTCAGCGCGGTCCGCGCCGAGGGCTTCAACCTCGCGGGCCGCAACCAGGTGCTGCTCTGCGGCATCGAGGCGCACGTCTGCGTCATGCAGACCGCGCTCGACCTGCTCGACCGCGGCGTCTCCGTCCAGGTCGTCACCGACGCGGTCGGCTCCCGCCACGCGCACGACCGCGAGGTCGGCCTCGGCCGCCTCGACCGCGCGGGCGCGACGCTGACCACCGTCGAGGCCGCGCTGCTCGAGCTCTGCGAGCGCGCCGGCACCCCCGAGTTCAAGGCCGTCCAGAAGGTGATCCTGTGAGTCAGCAGTCCAATGCCTATGTGTTGCTCGAGGACGGCACGCGCTTCGACGGCGACGCCGTCGGCGCGGCCACCCACGCCGTCGGCGAGGTCGTCTTCACCACCGGCATGTCCGGCTACCAGGAGTCGATGACCGACCCGTCCTTCGCGGGCCAGCTCATCACCTTCACCTACCCGCACATCGGCAACTACGGCGTCTCGCAGTCGGCGATGGAGTCCGACGCGGTCTGGGCGCGCGCCGCGATCATGCGCGAGGCGGTCAACCGCGAGGACGCGCCGGAGGCCGAGCGCGGCTGGCTCGACTGGCTGATCGACTGCGGGATCCCGGCGATCACCGGCGTCGACACGCGCGCGCTCGTCCGCCACATCCGCGACGCGGGCGCGATGCGCGGCGGCGTCTTCCCCGGCGACATCGCCCAAGACGAGGCGCGCGCGCTGATCGCCGCCGAGCCCTCGATGGCCGGCGCGGACTTCGCGCGGATCGTCACGCCCAAGGCCGCGCACACCGTCGGCTTCGGCGGCGCGACGAAGATCCACGCGATCGACACGGGGATCAAGTCCTCGATCGTGCGCAACCTCGTCGAGCGCGGGGCGGAGGTCACGCTGCATCCCTGCACGGTGAGCGCCGAGGACCTGCTCGCCACCGACGCCGACGCGTTCTTCCTGGCCAACGGCCCCGGCGACCCCGCCGCGCTCGGCTACGTCGTGGAGACCGTCCGCGAGCTGGTCGGCAAGCGCCCGGTCTGGGGCATCTGCCTCGGCCACCAGCTGCTCTGCCAGGCCGTCGGCCTCGAGACCTACAAGCTGCCCTTCGGCCACCACGGCGGCAACCACCCGGTGAAGGACCTGCGGACCGGCAAGATCGAGATCACCGCCCAGAACCACGGCTTCGCGGTCAAGGCGCCGGACGGCACGGGCCGCGTCGAGGCCGACGAGCCGGTGCGCTGGCAGACCGACTTCGGCGAGGCCGCGCTGACCCACGTCAACCTCTACGACCGCACGGTCGAGGGGCTGGAGCTCCTGGAGGTCAACGGCGCGACCGTCCAGTACCACCCCGAGGCCGGGCCCGGCCCCAACGACGCCCTCTACCAGTTCGACCGCTTCCTGAACGCCGTCCGGAGCGCCGCCTAGATGCCCCGCCGCAACGACATCCACAAGATCCTGATCCTCGGCTCCGGCCCGATCGTCATCGGCCAGGCCGCTGAGTTCGACTACTCCGGCGTGCAGGCCTGCAAGGTCCTGCGCGAGGAGGGCTACGAGATCGTCCTGGTGAACTCCAACCCGGCGACGATCATGACCGACCCGGAGTTCGCCGACGCGACCTACGTCGAGCCGCTGCTGCCCGGCCCGGTCGCGCAGGTCATCGAGAAGGAGCGCCCCGACGCGCTGCTGCCGACGCTCGGCGGCCAGACCGCGCTCAACCTCGCCAAGGCGCTGCACGAGGACGGCACGCTGGAGAAGTTCGGCGTCGAGCTGATCGGGGCCAACTACGACGCGATCAACACCGCCGAGGACCGCGAGCTCTTCCAGGTCGCGATGGCGGAGGTCGGCCTGAAGATGCCGGCCAACGCGATCGCCACGACCGCCGAGGAGGCCGAGGAGGCGCGCGAGCGCATCGGCCTGCCCGCGATCGTGCGCCCGGCGTTCACGCTCGGCGGCCGCGGCGGCGGCATCGCCCGGACCGAGGAGGAGTACCGGACGATCGTCGCGCGCGGCCTCGCCGCCTCGCCGATCACGCAGGTGCTCATCGACCAGTCGGTCATCGGCTGGGGCGAGTTCGAGCTCGAGGTGATGCGCGACCACAACGACAACGTCGTGATCGTCTGCTCGATCGAGAACCTCGACCCGATGGGCGTCCACACCGGCGACTCCGTCACGGTCGCCCCGCAGCAGACGCTGACCGACCGCCTCTACAACAAGCTGCGCGACCAGGCGATGGCCTGCATCCGCGCGGTCGGCGTCGAGACCGGCGGCTCGAACGTGCAGTTCGCGGTCAACCCGGAGACCGAGGAGATCCTGGTCATCGAGATGAACCCGCGCGTCTCGCGGTCGAGCGCGCTGGCCTCGAAGGCGACGGGCTTCCCGATCGCGAAGATCGCCGCGCGCCTCGCGGTCGGCTACTCGCTGGAGGAGATCCCCAACGACATCACGCAGGTGACGCCGGCGAGCTTCGAGCCGACGATCGACTACGTGGTCGTCAAGTGGCCGCGGTTCGCGTTCGAGAAGTTCAGCGGCGCGAACGCCGAGCTCTCCACGCACATGAAGTCGGTCGGCGAGGCGATGGCCATCGGCCGCACGTTCTCGCAGGCGTTCCTGAAGGCCATGCGCTCGCGCGAGCTCGACGCGCCGCCGAAGCTCGACGTGCTGGAGAAGCCGGAGCTGCTGACGCTGCTCGACCGCCCGACCTCCGACCGCTTCGACGTGATCCTCGCCGCCTTCCGCAAGGAGGCGAGCATCGACGAGATCCAGGCCAAGACGTTCATCGACCCGTGGTTCCTGCGCGAGCTGCAGGCCGTCGCGCTGGACCCGGACGCGCCGTTCGCGGGCGTGCGGACCTACAAGGCGGTCGACACCTGCGCGGCGGAGTTCGCGGCCGAGACGCCGTACTTCTACTCCGGCTGGGAGCGCGAGGCGGCCGACGAGGTCGACCGCGGCGACAACGCCTCGGTGGTCATCCTCGGCGCCGGGCCGAACCGCATCGGCCAGGGCATCGAGTTCGACTACTGCTGCGTCCACGCCGCGATGACCGTCCGCGAGAGCGGGCGCGACGCGGTGATGGTCAACTGCAACCCCGAGACCGTCTCCACCGACTACGACACCTCCGACCGGCTGTACTTCGAGCCGCTGACGCTGGAGGACGTCCTCGGCGTCATCGCGGTCGAGCAGCCCGAGGGCGTCATCGTCCAGTTCGGGGGCCAGACCCCGCTGAAGCTCGCGCACGGGCTCCAGGAGGCGGGCGTGAAGATCCTCGGCACGAGCGTCGACTCGATCGACCTCGCCGAGGAGCGCGGCCGCTTCGGCGACCTGCTCGCGCGCCTGGGCTACAAGGCGCCGCCGTGGGCCTCGGCGGCGTCGATCGACGGCGCGCTCGACGCGGGGGAGACGGTCGGCTACCCGCTGCTCGTCCGCCCGTCCTACGTCCTCGGCGGCCGCGCGATGGAGATCGTCTACTCGCGCGACGGCCTCGCCGACTACCTCACGCGCCACGCACGCGACGGCCGGGACATCTTCCTCGACCGCTTCCTGGAGAACGCGATCGAGGTGGACGTGGACGCGCTGTGCGACGGCGAGTCGGTCTGGGTCGGCGGGATCATGCAGCACGTCGAGGAGGCCGGGATCCACTCCGGCGACTCGGCCTGCGTCCTGCCGCCGCACTCGCTCGGGCCGGACATGCTCGAGCAGATCCGGGTCACGACGCGCGGCCTCGCGCTCGGGCTCGGCGTCGTCGGGCTCTGCAACGTCCAGTACGCGGTCTACGCGGGCGAGCTGTACGTCATCGAGGCCAACCCGCGCGCGTCGCGGACGGTGCCGTTCGTCTCCAAGGCGATCGGCGTGCCGCTCGCGAAGATGGCCTGCCGGCTGATGCTCGGCGAGCGGATGGCCGACCTCGACCTGCCCGCCGAGGACGCGCCGCTCGACCACGTCTCGGTCAAGGAGGCGGTCCTGCCGTTCGACCGCTTCGAGGGCTCCGACGCGGTGCTCGGCCCGGAGATGCGCTCGACCGGCGAGGTCATGGGCGTCGCCCGCGACTTCCCGAGCGCGTTCGCCAAGGCCCAGGCCGCGGCGGGCGCCGCGCTGCCCCAGGGCGGCACGGCGTTCATCACGGTGACCGACACCGACAAGCCCGCCGCGGGCGCGGTCGCGCAGATCCTCCACGACCTCGGCTTCCAGATCGTCGCCACGCGCGGGACCGCGGAGGCGATCCAGCGCTGGGGCGTCCCGGCCACGGTCATCAACAAGATCAACGAGGGCACGCCGAACGTGGTGACCTGGATCGAGGAGGGCAAGGTCGACCTGGTGGTCAACACGCCGACCGGCTCGGGCGCGCGCACCGACGGCTGGGAGATCCGCCGCGCCGCGGTCGCCGCGGGCATCCCGTGCCTGACGACGCTCAGCGCCGGGCTCTCGGCCGCGCGGGCGATCTCCTCCGAGCGCCAGGGCGTCACCGAGGTGATCTCGCTCCAGGAGCTCCACGCGGCGCGCGCGAGCGCGCGGTCGGCGGGAGTCGGTCGGCCCTGATCTGGCGGCTGCTCTTCGGGCTGGTCCTGCGGCGCGTCGACGCCGAGACCGCGCACGGGCTGGGGACGCGGGCGCTGGGCGTGGTCCTCGGGCCGCGCTGGGCGCGGCGCGCCGCCCGCCGCGCGCTGGCCCCGCGCGACCCCGCGCTGCGGGTCCGCGCGCTCGGCCTCGACCTGCCGAGCCCGCTCGGCCTGGCCGCCGGGTTCGACAAGGAGGCGGCGCACGTCGACGCGCTGACGGCGCTCGGCTTCGGCTTCGTGGAGATCGGGACGGTCACCGCGCTGCCACAGCCCGGCAACCCGCGTCCGCGGATGTTCCGGCTGCCCGAGGACCGCGCGCTGGTCAACCGCATGGGGTTCAACAACGCGGGGGCGCAGGTCGCGGCGGCGCGGTTGGCGCGCAGGCGCGATCCGGGCGTTGTGGTCGGAGTGAACATCGGGCGCTCGAAGCTCGCCGAGGACGCCGCGGCCGACTACCGGGCGAGCGCGGCAGCGCTCGGGGCCCACGCGGACTACCTCGTCATCAACGTCAGCTCGCCCAACACGCCGGGCCTGCGCGACCTCCAGGCGGTCGCGCAGCTCGAGCCGGTGATCGCCGCCACGCGCGCCGGGCTGGCCGACGCGGGGCTCGCGCGACCGGTCCCGCTGCTCGTGAAGATCGCGCCCGACCTCGCCGACGAGGACGTCGACGCGGTGGCCGACCTCGCGCTGCGCGCGGGCCTCGACGGGCTGATCGCGACCAACACCACCATCTCGCGCGAAGGCCTGCGCAGCGGCGGCGAGGCGGTCGCCGCGGCCGGCGCGGGCGGGCTCTCGGGCGCGCCGCTGGCCGACCGCTCGCTCGCGGTCCTGCGGCGGCTGCGCGCGCGGGTCGGCGCCGAGCTCGTCCTGGTCTCGGTGGGCGGGGTGGAGAGCGGGGCGGACGTCGCCGCGCGGCTCGCCGCGGGCGCGACGCTCGTGCAGGCCTACACGGCGTTCGTCTACGGCGGCCCGCTGTGGCCGCGGCGGGTCCAGCGCGACCTCGCGCGCCGGCTGCGCGAGGTGGGCTCGAACCGGGACCTCGCCGGCCGCTGAGCCGGCCGCCGGGTGGACCGATGTCCGCCGGTCGACGCCGATCTATGTCGGCTCCGCACACCCGCCGCGCGGCGGTGCCGGGAACGGCGCGTCCCGTTCCTGGGAAGGGCCTGTCGACCGCTTCCCGGCACGTCGCTGACGGCTGGCAAAGTGCCTGCAAAACCGGCCGCCACCGTCAAGCAGGGTGAAGAAGGGTCGACCTCAGGTCGAGGTCCAGCCGAATTGCCGCGTCGCGCCTTGCTGGCGGCCCGCTGGTGTGTAGTATCGGCGCCCCGATGTCGCCGGCCGCCAACTCGCCCACCAAGCACACGGCGGCACCCGAACGCAGCCTCAACCAGCGGATGGACGCCCTCCAGAAGGCGAACGTCATCCGCACCCGTCGCGCGCAGCTGAAGCGCGACCTGAAGGCCGGTCGAGTGTCGATCCACCAGCTGCTCCTCGAGCCGCCCGAGTTCCTCGAGACCGCCAAGGTCTTCGACATGCTCCTGGCGGTGCCGAAGTACGGGCGGGTGAAGGCCAACAAGATCCTGCAGACCTGCCGGATCTCGCCGTCGAAGACCATCGGCGGCCTCTCGGATCGTCAGCGCGCCGAGCTCGTCGGCATGCTCCGCAAGTAGCCGACCGGTCCGCTGCTTCTGCCTGGGGTCTTCGTCATCACGGGCCCCTCCGGGGTCGGCAAGGGCACGCTCATCCGCCTCCTGCGCGAGCGCGTCCCGGAGATCGCGATGAGCGTCTCGGCCACCACGCGGCGCCCGCGCCCGGGCGAGACGCAGGGCGTCGACTACCACTTCATCTCCGACGAGGAGTTCACGCGGCGCGTCGGCGCGGGCGACTTCGTCGAGTGGGCCGAGTACTCCGGCAACCGCTACGGCACGCTCCGCGAGGAGCTCGAGCGCCACACCTCCGGCGGCCGCCCGGTCGTCCTCGAGATCGAGGTCCAGGGCGCGCGCCAGGTGCGCGAGACGCTGCCGTCGGCGACGCAGATCTTCATCAAGCCGCCCGACGAGAACACGCTGCGCGAGCGCCTGATCGGCCGCGGAACGGACGACCCGGAGCAGGTCGAGCGGCGCCTGCAGACGGCCGAGCAGGAGCTCGCCGCGGCGAACGAGTTCCCGCACGTCGTCGTCAACGACCGCCTCCACGACGCGGCCTTCGCGCTGGAGAGCATCGTGCGAGGTACACTGGACCCGTGATCAGCCCCCGCATCGACAAGCTGCTCGACCACGTCGACAGCAACTACGCCTCGGTCCTCGTCGCCGCCAAGCGCGCGCGACAGATCAACTCGTACTACCACAACCTGGGCGAGGGGACGTTCGACGAGTTCCCGCCGCCGATGGTCGAGACCATCAGCAAGAACTACCTCACCATCGCGCTCGAGGAAGTCGCCGCGGGCAAGATCAAGTACCAGTACCGCTAGGAGCTGGTCGTGGCGCGTCTCCTGCTCGGTGTCAGCGGGGGCATCGCCGCCTACAAGGCGCTGGAGGTCGTGCGCCTAGCCACCAAGGCCGGGCACGCCGTCCGCGCCATCCAGACGCCGACCGCCCAGCGCTTCGTCGGCGCCGCCTCGTTCGCGGCGCTGACGGGTGCCCCGGTCCTGACCGACGAGTTCGAGCGCGACCCCGCCCGGGGCGCGTTCCCCGACCAGGACCCGCCCGCGCACGACCCGGCCTCGCACCTGGAGCTCGTGCGCAACGCCGACGCCTACCTGATCGCGCCCGCGTCGGCCAACACCATCGCCAAGCTCGCCCACGGGCTGGCCGACAACCTGCTGACCAGCGCCGCGCTGGCCGCCTCCTGCCCGGTGCTCGTCGCGCCCGCGATGAACCACCACATGTGGGAGCACCCCGCGACGCAGGCCAACCTCGCGCTGCTGCGCGAGCGCGGCGTGGGCGTCGTCGCGCCGACCACCGGCGCGCTCGCGACCAAGCACGAGTGGGGGACCGGCCGGCTGGCCGACGTCGCCGACCTCGTCGCGGCCTTCGAGGCCGTCGTCCCCGCGGGCGCGCGTCCGTGGGACGGGCTGCAGGTGCTCATCACCGCCGGCGGGACGCGCGAGCCGATCGACGCCGTGCGCTACGTCGGCAACCGCTCGTCGGGGCGGATGGGCTTCGCCGTCGCCGAGGAGGCCGCGGCGCTCGGCGCGCAGGTCACGGTGATCGCGGCCAACGTCGCGCTCCCGCGCCACCCGCGCGTGACCTACGTGGACGTCGAGACGGCCGCCCAGCTGCGCGACGCCGCGGTCGCCGCGTTCCCCGCCGCCGACGTCCTGGTCATGGCCGCCGCCGTCGCCGACTTCCGGCCCGCGACGGCGCACGAGGGCAAGCTGAAGAAGACCGGCCGCGATGAGCTCGAGCTGGTCCTCGAACGTACCGAGGACGTGCTCTCCGGACTGGCCGCGACCCGCCGCGCCGACCAGACGCTCGTCGGCTTCGCCGCCGAACATGGCGCGGGCGCGGTCGAGTACGGCCGCGACAAACTGCAGCGCAAGGGGTTGGATGCGGTGGTGGTCAACGACGTCTCCCAGCCCGGCATCGGCTTCGACGCCACCGAGAACGAGGTCACGCTCGTGACGGCCGCCGGCGACGAGCCCGTCCCGCGCGGCACGAAGGCCGAGGTCGCCCGCGCGATCCTGGCGACCGTCGACCGCCTGCGCGGCGCGGCGGCGGAGGCGCGGCCGTGAGCGCCGAGGGCCACCTCGACGGCTCCGAGGTCGCGCGCGCCGGGCTGCTCGCGCGGCGCGTCGCCGAGGCGGTCCACGACGTCGTCGAGGTCCGCCAGGAGGTGCTCGAGGACCTGCTGGTCTGCATCCTCGCCGAGGGCCACGTCCTGATCGAGGACCTCCCGGGCGTCGGCAAGACGACGCTCGCCCGCGCCTTCGCGCGCGTCACCGACCTCGGCTTCCAGCGCGTGCAGTGCACGGCCGACCTGCTGCCCGCCGACGTCGTCGGCACGAACGTCTTCAACCAGCGCGAGGACCGCTTCGAGTTCCGGCCGGGCCCGGTCTTCGCCAACGTCGTCCTCGTCGACGAGATCAACCGCGCCTCGCCCAAGACGCAGTCGGGCCTGCTCGAGTGCATGCAGGAGCGCCGCGTCACGGTCGACGTCCACTCGCACGAGCTCGCGCGCCCGTTCGTCGTCCTCGCCACGCAGAACCCCGTCGAGTTCGAGGGCACCTACCCGCTGCCCGAGGCGCAGGTCGACCGCTTCATGGCGCGCCTCTCGCTCGGCTACCCGACGCCCGCGGCCGAGGTCGACATGCTCCGCGCGCACGAGGCCGGCGACCGCGTCGAGAAGATGGAGGCCGTCGCCTCCGCCGCTGACGTCCTGGAAGCGATCGACATCGCCCAGCGGGTCGTGGCCTCCGACCGCCTGCGCTCCTACATCGTCGCGCTGCTGCAGCGCACCCGCGAGGACGCGCGGACGGAACTCGGCGCCAGCCCGCGCGCGGGCCTGATGCTCCTGCGCGCCGCCAAGGCGCGCGCGCTCCTGCAGGGCCGCGACCACGCGCTGCCCGACGACGTCCAGGCGCTCGCGCGCGTGGTGCTCGCACACCGCCTCGTGCTCGCGCCCGAGGCGCTCGATGTGACGCCGGAGCAGATCGTCGCGGACGCGCTGGCGGCGACGCCCGCGCTGTAGGCGTACACCATGGAGGAGACCGCCCGCCCGCTCCTCCGCACCGGCGCCCTCGGGCTGCTGCTGCTCCTCTGCGCCGGGCTGCTCGACGCCGAGCCGCTCTACGTCGCGGGCGCGGCGTTCCTGATCCTCGCGCTGGGCGCCGCGACGTGGGTCCTCGCGGGCTCGCGCGGCGTGCGCGTCAGTCGCACGGTCGGCGTGACCCGCGCGCTCGAGGAGCAGGCCGTGCCGGTCGAGATCCTCGTGAGCTCCCGCCGCCCGCTGCCGACCGGCGGCGTGCTCGACCCGCTGCTGCCCGCCCCGGCGCCGCTGGCCACCGGCCGCCGGAGCACGCACGTGCGGATCGACGTGCGCTTCGCGCGCCGCGGGCGCAAGCTGCTCGCGCCGCCGCGCGTCGCGGTCCGCGATCCGTTCGGCCTGATGGTCCGCACCGTCCGCGGGCCGGCCGCCGCGCCCGACGAGGTGCTGATCCTCCCGCGCGTGGAGCCGGTGCAGGCGCCGGGCTCGGGCGGCGACGGCGCGGGCTCGCTCCAGCTCGGGCGGCGCTCGTCGGTCGCGGCGGAGATCGAGCTCGACGGGCTGCGTCAGGCGCGTGAGGGCACGTCGGCCTCGCGGATGTACTGGCCGTCGCTGGCCAAGGGCGGCGAGCTGCTGGAGCGCCGCCTGCGCGCCGACAGCGACACGCGCCCGCTCGTCGTCCTGGACCCGCGCGCGGCGCTGAGCGAGGAGGACCTCGACGCCGCCGTCCGCGCCGCCGCGTCGCTGGGCGTCCACCTCGCGCGCGCCGGCGGCTGCGCGATGCTCATCCCCGGCGACCGCCGGCCGGTCGCGCTCGATCCCGGCCTCGTCGGCTGGTCGCACCTGCACGCGCGCCTCGCGCTCGTCGAGGGCACGGCGCCGCCGCCGGTCTCCGGCCTCGCGGCCCGCCGCGGTCCGATCGTCTACGTCGCGGCCCGGCGCCTCACGCGCCCGCCGCGCGCGCTCGCCCACGCGCCGGGCGGCGGCCGCGTGCTCGTCGTGCCCGCGGCGATCGCGGGCCGGCGCGCGAGCTTCGTCGTCGCGGGGTGCATCGGCTACGAGCTCTCCGAGGCGCGCCGCGGCGCCGTCGGCGGGGCGGCGGTCGCGTGAGCGCGATCCCGGCGAGCGTCCGGTCCGGGCGTGCCGTGGCGCCGGCGCCCGCGCCGCGGGCCGCCGCGCGCGCCGAGTCCTGGACGCTGCGGCTCGTCGCCTTCTCCGCGCTCGGCCTCTTCGCGGGCGCGCACTGGGCGGGGATCGTCCGGCCGGGCGCGGGCGGCGACCTCCTCGGGCTGTTCCTGGTCGCGCTCACCGGCGGCCTGCTGGTCGCCGCCGCGCAGGACGCGCTCGCGGCGCGCGCCCTGCGGATCCTCGCCTTCGTCGCGATCGGCCTGGCCGCGGTCGCGCTGATCCTCGCCGTCGCGGGCGTCCCGGTCTGGTACCTGCGTCCCGACCGCTGGGGGACGCTGAGCGTCAACCTCGGCAACGCGATCGGGACGCTGCCCGCGCTGCGGATGCCCTACCGCGGCAGCGACCCGTGGGTGCGCGCGGTGCTCGTCAGCGGCGGCGGCCTGCTCCTGCTGATCGGCGCGGTGCTCGCGCTCGGCCCGCGGCCGCGCACCTTCGGCGCCGCGCTCTGCCTCGGCGTCGTCTACGTCGTGGCGATCATCGAGCACCGGCCCACGCACCCCTACCTCGACGGCGCGCTCTTCGCGCTGCTGCTCGGCGCGATGCTCTGGGGCGACCGCCTCACCGGCCGCGAGGCGCCCGCCGCCGTGGCGATCGCCGTCCTCGCGATCTTCGGCTCGGCGTTCGTCGCCCCGCACCTGGACTCCGCCCAGCCGTGGGTCGACTACGAGGCGCTGGCCGAGTCGCTGCAGGGCGGCAAGACCACCACCTTCACCTGGAACCACAGCTACGGCCCGCTCGACTGGCCGCGGGACGGGCTCGAGCTCGCGCGCGTCCGCGCGCGCGGCTCCCTGTACCTCAAGACCGCCGACCTGGAGGACTTCGACGGCCGCGAGTGGCGCCAGGCCAAGGGCGTCCTCGGCGACGGCGAGGACACGCAGTTCTCGCGGCGGCACCCGAACTGGACCCAGACGATCCACGTGGACGTCAAGGGCCTCAAGAGCCGCCAGTTCCTCGTCGCGGGCACGACCACGTTCGTCAGCCACTCGAGCAAGGACGTCGCGCAGGCGACGCCGGGGACCTTCCAGGCGACCGGCAAGCCGCTGCGCCGCGGCGACTCCTACGACGCCACCGTCTACGTGCCCGACCCCAGCGAGGTCGAGATGCACAGCGCGGGCACCGAGTACCCGCCCTACATCTACCGCCAGCTCGGGCTCGGCCTGCCCGCGCAGCCGGGGGTGGGGGCGATCGACGTGCGGTTCGCGCCGTGGGGGAGCGGGGCCGCGAACGTCGCCCGCGCCGCCAGCGGCTTCGCGGTCATCGACGCCCAGCAGGCGCTGTCGGCCTCGCCCTACGGGCGCGAGTACGCGCTGGCCCAGGAGCTGCGCAACGCGTCGACCGACCCCTATGACTACGTCAAGAAGGTGATGGCCCGCGTCCAGCGCGACGCGCGCTACACCGAGTCGCCGCCGTCGCCCGGCCGGCTCGAGCCGCTCGACGCCTTCCTGTTCCGCGACCACGCGGGCTACTGCCAGCACTTCGCGGGCGCGACCGCGCTGCTGCTGCGGATGGGCGGCGTGCCCGCGCGCGTCGTCGCGGGCTTCTCGCCCGGCGCGCGCGACGGCGCCACGCACGTCATCCGCGACCTCGACGCGCACAGCTGGGTCGAGGTCTACTTCCCGCACATCGGGTGGAAGACGTTCGACCCGACGCCCGGCGACTCGCCCGCGCGCTCGCAGCAGACCGACGTCCTCTCCGTGTCGGCGAGCGGCACGACCGCGCAGGGCCGCGCGGCGCCCTCCAGCGACCGCCTGTCGGACCCGAAGGCCGGGGGCGAGGCCGCCGTCGCGTCCTCCGGCGGCGGCTCACGGACGTGGTTGGTCGTGCTCGGCGGCGCCGTCCTGGCGGTCGTGCTCGCCGCCGCCGTGCTGAGCCTCTTGCGCCGCCGGCGGCTGGCGCGCAGCGGCGACCCGGACCTCGAGGAGCTGCGGATCGCGCTGCACCGCTCCGGCCGTCCGCTGGTCCCCGACCTGACGCTCGCGAAGGTCGAGCGGATGCTCGCGGGGAGCGACGGCGCCTCCGGCTACGTGGCCTCGCTGCGCGTCGCGCGCTACGGCGCGGGCGGCCCGCCGCCGACGCCCCGCCAGCGCCGCGCGCTGCGCCGCGAGCTGGCCGCGGGCCTCGGGCTCGGCGGCCGGATCCGGGCCCTCTGGGCGCTCCCGCCGCGGACCTCCGAGCTGGTGGAGGCGTTGAGGACGGGCCGCCGCCGGTCCTACAATTAGGCCATGGATCACGACGGCGCCTACGAGCTTTTCCGCCAGGGCACCGAGCTCCTGGAGGCCGGCGACCACCACGCGGCGACCGTGCCGCTGTCGCGCGCCCGCGAGCTCGCCCCCGACAAGGACTCGGTCCGCGAGGCCTACGGCCGCGCGCTCTTCCTCGCCCAGCGCTTCAGCGAGGCGGCCGCCGAGTTCGAGGCCGTGGTCGAGCACGCGCCGACCAACGACTACGCCCTGTTCTGCCTCGGCCGCTCGCTCCAGCAGCTCGGCCAGCACGCCGAGGCGCTCCACCCGCTGGCCCTCGCCGCGAACCTCCAGCCGGACCGGGCGGACTACGCCAAATACCGCGACCAAGCCCGCCGGCGCGCCGCCTGAGGGCCGCCTCGTCGCGCCTGGCCGCACCTCAGGCCGGAACCGGTGCTGGCGCACGAGGCTCCGGCCTTCGGCACGCCCAGCCACGACGATTCGGGCCTCAGCCAGCGCGCCGCGCAAGGCCGCCGTATGCGTTCATCCTGCTATTCTCGCGACACAACTTCCGTGCCGGGGAGCAGTCCCCGGTGATGTACAGGGAGCGGGCGTGAGCCCGCTCTTTCATTTTTCGAGGGGAGGGTTGATGAGCGCGACGATCCAGACGCAGATCGAGAGCAAGCTCGCCGAGCGCGAGCCCGAGGTCGAGGTGTTGCTCGCGGAGCTCCAAGGCGACACGGTGGAGCTCTACATCGACCATCCCGACGGCGTCACGCTCGATCTCTGCGAGCGCGTGACGAAGGCGCTTCCGGAGCTCCTGGAGGAGTACGGCCTCACGGTCTCCTCGCCGGGCCCGGAGCGTCCTCTCAGCAAGCCCGAGCACTTCCGCCGCTTCATCGGTCGGCGCGCTCGCGTGCGCACGCGTGACGAGCACGACGGCCGCAAGTCGTTCACCGGCGAGCTGGTGGGCGCGTCCGAGACCGAGGTGACGGTCGCCGCAGGCACCGGCATCGTCGCGATCCCGTACGACGCCATCTCCCGATCCAACCTCGTCGAGTCCTAGGAGCAGGAGCCTCATGTCCCGCGACATCCTGGAAGCCATGACCGCGCTTGCGCGCGAGAAGGGCATCTCCCCCGAGAAGCTCATGGCCGCGCTCGAGGACGCGCTGCTCTCGGCGTACAAGAAGCTGCCCGGCGCCGCGCGCTACGCGCGGGTCGAGGTCGATCCCGAGACCGGCGACTTCGTCGTCATCCGCTACCGGATCCCCAAGGACCTGGAGGCCGAGCTGCTCGGCGAGACGATCGCCGAGGAGTCCTACATCGACCCGGAGACGGGCGACAAGGTCGAGCCGCAGGACCCCGAGATCGACCCCGCGAAGTTCGAGCAGTACCGGGATCGCATCGAGGAGATCGACGACACCCCGGACGACTTCGGCCGCATCGCCGCGCAGACCGCCAAGCAGGTCATCCTGCAGCGCATCCGCGAGGCGGAGCGCGACATGATGTTCGAGGAGTTCCGCGACCGCGTCGGGGAGCTGATCACCGGCATCGTCCAGCAGTCGGACTCCCGCTACACGCTCGTGCAGCTGCGCGACCGCGTCGAGGCGCTGCTGCCCAAGGGCGAGCAGGTCGACGGCGAGCGCTACGACCACGGCCAGCGCGTCAAGGCCGTGATCAAGGAGGTCTCGCCCTCGACCAAGGGCCCCTCGATCATCGTCTCGCGCCGCGACGGCGAGCTGATCAAGAAGCTCTTCGAGCTGGAGGTCCCGGAGATCGCCGACGGCCTGGTGGAGATCGCCAACGTCGCACGCGAGCCCGGCTACCGCTCGAAGATCGCGGTCATCTCGCACGCCGACGGCGTCGACCCGGTCGGCGCCTGCGTCGGCCCGCGCGGCTCGCGCGTCCGGATGGTCGTCTCCGAGCTCCGCGGCGAGAAGATCGACATCATCCCCTACAACGACGAGCCCGCCCGGTTCGTCGCCAAGGCCCTTTCGCCGGCCCGCGTCCGCGAGGTGCTCGTCGACGACGAGTCCAAGCAGGCGACGGTCATCGTGCCCGACGACCAGCTCTCGCTGGCGATCGGCCGCGAGGGCCAGAACGCGCGGCTCGCCGCGCGCCTGACCGGCTGGCGCATCGACATCAAGTCCGAGTCCGACTTCGCCGCGACGGCGACCGCCTCCGAGGAGTACGAGGAGGAGACCGGCGGCCGCTGCCAGGCCGTCTCGGTCCGCGGTCGCCGCTGCCCGAACGAGGCCCTGCCGGGCTCGCCGTTCTGCGGCCTGCCCAAGCACCAGGCGCTCTCGCGGTTCACCACCGCGGCGGTCGCGATCCTCGAGCCGCTGAGCGACGAGGAGATCACCGACCTCGCCGACCCGGACAAGACCTGGGACGACGTCGTCGACATCGTCACGCGCGCCGAGGAGCTCTACGGCGACCAGGAGGAGGTCGTCGTCGACGAGGACGCGGAGCCCGAGGAGGGCGAGTTCGACGACGACGTCGTGGTCGCCGCCGAGGCGCCCGCCGGCGACGAGGAGGCCGCCGACGAGGTGGTCGAGGAGCTCGTCGAGGACGCGCCGTCCGACGACGGGCTCGAGCCCCAGCCCGAGGCCTCCGAGCCCGACGGGGCGGTGGAAGCAGACCCCGAGACCCCGGCCGGGGAGCCCGCGTCGTAAGCTCTGTACCGCACCGGCGCTGCATCGGGTGTGGGACGGTCCGTCCCAAGTCCGAGTTGCTGCGCCTGGTTGCGGTGGCAGGTCGGGTCCAGGTGGACCCGGCGGCGACGATGCCGGGGCGTGGCGCCTACGTGTGCAGCCCCGAGTGTGCCGAGCAGGCGGTCAAGCGCCGCGCTGTGAGCCGTGCCCTGAAGGGGCCGGCGGAGATTTCCGAAGACTTCGTAGAATCGATACGACTGCATGGCAAAAAAGCGAATCCATGAGATCGCCAAGGAGCAGGGAGTGTCCAGCAAGGACGTTCTCGATCAGCTCCAGGCCGCCGGCCTCGACGTGAAGGCCGCGTCCTCCTCTGTCGAGGAGAGCGACGCGCTGCGCGCGCTGGGCGGCAACGAATCCAAGGCGGCCGGCAACGGCGCGCCCGCACAGCCTTCGACGCCCGCGGCCGCCGCGAGCGAGGCCCCGGCTCCGGCCGCGGCCCAGCCGCCCGCCGGTCGCGGCCAGCCGGCTCGCGCTCCCCAGGGCCCCCAGGGCCGTGGCGCACCCGTGCGCCCGCCTGAGGGTCGTGGCCAGCCGGTCCGCCCGCCCGCGGGCCGCGGCCAGCCCGTCCGTCCCGGCCAGGCCCCCGCCGGCCGCGGCGCTCCGGCGCGCGCGCCGCAGCAGCCCGCCCAGGGCGGCGGCCAGCGCAGCGGTCCGCCCGCCGGTCGCGGCGCACCCGTGCGCCCCGGTCAGGCCGCCGCTCGCGGCGGCCAGTCCACCGGTGGCCGCGGCGCGCCGCAGCAGCCCGCCCGTCCGGTTCCGCGCCGTCCCGTGCTCGACGACCTCCCGGTCGATCCGCGCCGTCAGATGGGCCGCAGCGGTCCGGGCCAGGCCCGCACCACGCCGCAGCCCGCCGCCGGCCAGCCCGCCGCGCCCGCCCCCGAGACGCAGGCTCCCGAGCCCGTCGCTCCCGAGCAGGTCACGCCGCAGGCGCCCGAGGCGACGACGGCTCCGGCCGCCACGCCGCCGCAGGCCGCCGCTCCGGCTCCGGCCGAGGCGACGACGCCCGCGCCGCAGGCCGCCGCGCCCGCGGAGGCCCCCAAGGCCCCGGCCGCCAAGGCCGCGCCGAAGGGCCGCAAGAAGATCTCCGTCCCCGCTCCGTCGATCGACTCCCAGGCCAACCGGCCGAAGATCGTGGCGCCCGCCGCTCCGGCCGAGACGCCGGCCGCGGAGGCGCCGGCGGCCGACGCCCCCGCGGCCGAGGCTCCGGCCGACGCCAAGGGCGCGACCGCCAAGGGCAAGGACGGCAAGGAGGAGAAGGCGCCCGGGCTCGTCCCGCACGTCGAGCCGCCCAAGCCCGGCGCCGGCCCGCGGATCATCTCCGTCCCGGAGCCCCCGAAGCGCCCCAAGCGCGACGAGACGCAGAGCCAGCCCTCGGGCCAGGCCGGCCGTCCCACGCGTGGCGGGATGCGCAGCGAGGGCGGTCCCGGCGCGGGCAAGCGCCGCGTCGTCATCGACTCCCAGGCCGCCCGTCGCGGCCCCGGCGCGGGCCCCGGCCCGGCGCCGCAGCGTCCGCCGCGCCGTCGCCGGCGTCGCCGCCGCACGCCGATGCCGGACACGCCGGACATGTTGGCCGCCGATCAGCTGACGCGGATCGACACCGTCCGCATCAACTCCGGCTCCACGGTCAAGGACGTCGCCGAGTACCTCGGCGTCCCGGTCCCGGACGTCATCAAGCAGCTCATGTCCATGGGCGTGCTGGCGATGGTCACCAAGACCCTCGCCGACGACCAGATCCAGGCCGTCGCCGACGCGCTCGACAAGACGATCGAGATCGTCACGCTGAGCGACGAGGCCGACGACGAGATCGTCTACGACGACGCCGCCGCCGACCTGGTCGAGCGTCCGCCGGTCGTCACGATCATGGGCCACGTCGACCACGGCAAGACGTCGCTGCTGGACGCGGTCCGCAAGACCGAGGTCGCCGCCGGCGAGGCCGGTGGCATCACGCAGCACATCGGCGCCTACCAGGTCCACCACAACGGCAAGACCATCACCTTCCTGGACACCCCGGGCCACCAGGCGTTCACCGCCATGCGTGCCCGCGGCGCCCGGGTGACGGACATCGCCGTGATCGTGGTCGCCGCCGACGACGGCGCGCGCCCGCAGACCAACGAGGCGATCGACCACGCGAACGCGGCCGACGTCCCGATCGTGGTCGCCGTCAACAAGATCGACAAGGAGGGGGCGGACCCGACGCGGGTGCGCACCGAGCTCACGACGCTCGGCCTCCAGCCGTCGGACTGGGGCGGCGAGACCGAGTACGTCGACGTCTCGGCCAAGACCGGCCAGAACCTCGACGAGCTGCTCGACACCATCCTGGTCGTCGCCGAGCTCGAGGAGCTCGAGGCGAACCCGACGGCCGAGGCCTCCGGCGTCGTCATCGAGTCCAAGCTGGACCCGGGCCGCGGCCCCGTCGTCACGGTCCTGATCCAGCGCGGCACGCTGCGCATCGGCGAGTCGATCGTGGCCGGCCCCGAGCCGGGCCGCGTCCGCGCGATGATCGACTACCGCGGCGAGCGCGTCCAAGAGGCCGTGCCCGGCGACCCGGTCGAGATCCTCGGCTTCGACGGCGTCCCCGACGCCGGCGAGCACGTCCGCGTGGTGGAGAGCGACAAGGAGGCGCGTCGCATCGCCGCCGAGCGCGAGACGCGCGAGAAGTCCGAGGCGCTGGCGCGCCGCTCCGGCCGCAAGGTGTCCTTCGAGGACGTCTTCCGCCGGGCCCGCGAGGCCGAGCTGGCCGAGCTGCCGCTCGTCATCAAGGGCGACGTCGCCGGCTCCGTCGAGGCGCTCGAGGACGAGATCGCCCGCCTGCCGCAGGACGAGGTCCGCGTCGACGTGCTGCACAGCGGCGTCGGCGGGATCAACGAGTCCGACGTCATGCTGGCCGCCGCGTCGGAGGCCGTCATCATCGGCTTCAACGTGCGCCCCGTCGGCGACGCCGCGGCCCTGGCCGACCGCCAGGGCGTGGAGATCCGGAACTACTCGGTGATCTACGCGGCGCTCGACGACCTGCGCGCGGCCATGACAGGCCTCCTCGCGCCGGAGATCGTGGAGGACACGATCGGCACCGTCGAGGTCCGCCAGACGTTCAAGGCGTCGAAGATCGGCACCATCGCCGGCTCGTACGTCACCGACGGCGTCGTCCGCCGCGGGGCGAAGGTCCGCCTCGTCCGCGACGGGACGGTCGTCACCGAGACCACCATCGACACGCTGCGCCGCTTCAACGAGGACGCCCGCGAGGTCGCGGCCGGCTACGAGTGCGGCATCGTGCTCAACAGCTACCAGGACGTTCGCGAGGGCGACGTGCTGGAGGTCTTCGAGACGCGGCAGGTGGAGCGCGAGCTCCAGCCGTCGTAGTTGCCGGTCGGAGCGGTGAGCTGCGCATGAGACGCCGCTCACTGCTCCGATCCCTCGACGCTATGCAGAGGGTCTAGGATGGGTTCCGGAGGAGCGCGCATGCGCCGCGTGGACGAAGCCGTCCGCGAGGTCCTCGGCGATGCCGTAACCCATGATCTCAAGGACCCACGGGTCGGTTTCGTGACAGTCACCGAGGTGCGAACGAGCGCGGACCTGCGCCAGGCGCGGGTCTTCGTGAGCGTGTTCGGAACCGACGAGGAGAAGGCCGCGACGATCCAGGGGCTGGCGTCGGCGCACGGGATCCTCCAGACGCGGATCGCCCGCGAGCTGCGCCTCAAGCACACGCCCGCCCTGATGTTCATGCTCGACGACACCGCCGAGAAGGCCGCCAAGCTGGAGGCCCTCATCGAGGACGTCACGGAGGACGAAGGCTGATGGACCGCAACGGCGCGCGCGCGGCACGGGAGGAGGTCCTGCGCGAGATCCGCGCGGGCGACGGCTTCTGCCTGGTGACCCACGAGCATCCCGACGGGGACGCGCTCGGCTCGCTCGTGGCGATGCACCGCATCCTCACCGCGCTGGGCAAGGACTCGGTGATGCTGATGGCCGCCGACGAGTTCCCGCTGCCCTACGAGTACCGCTTCTTCGACCTCGCCGGCCTCTCGACGGTCCCGCCGACCGACCTGCCGGACCGCACGATCATCTACCTCGACTGCGGCAACATCGACCGCAACCCGCTGGGGATCGTCAAGGGCGACGACGTCCACATCCTCAACATCGACCACCACCACGACAACACGCGGTTTGGGACGATCGACCTCGTCGACCCCGCGTCCGCGTGCACGACCGAGATCGTGTGGGACCTGATGCGCGCGCTGGGCGTCGAGCCCGACCTCGAGATGGCCGAGGCGCTCTACGTCGGGCTGGTCACCGACACGGGCCGGTTCATGTACGAGAACACCGGGCCGCGGGCGCACGTCATGGCCGCCGAGCTGATCGAGGCCGGCGTCGAGGTGCACGCGATCTACCGGCGCCTCTACGAGGACATGCCCTACGCGAAGCTCGAGCTGCTCGGCCGCGCGCTCGCGCGGGTCGAGCGCCACGACGACGGCGCGCTGACGATCGCGCGCGTCACCCGCGAGGACTTCGACGGCGTCGGCGCCGAGGACAGCTACACCGAGGGCATCGTCGACCACCTGCGCTCGGTCGAGCACACGAAGGTCGCGGCGCTCGCCCGCGAGGTCGACGGGGCCGACCCGGAGCGCGTGCTCAAGAAGGTCTCGCTGCGCTCGGCCGACGGCGAGGTCGACGTCTCGATCATCGCCCGCGCCGGCGGCGGCGGCGGCCACCGCCAGGCCGCGGGCTTCTCGACCGAGCTCGGCGACGACGAGCTGGTCGCCTTCTTGCGCGAGCAGGTCGCGGCGCAGCTGGCGTTGTCGTCGCCGGCCTGAGGGGCGGGGGCGTGACGGACGGCGATCGCCGCGGGAGCGAGCCGCCAGGCGAGCTGCCGCCCCGGAGCCGGCCCTCTGGGCCGGTCTCCGGCGTCATCCTGGTCGACAAGCCGGCCGGGCCGACGTCGTTCGACGTCGTCGCCCGGGTGCGGCGGACGCTGCCGCGCAAGACGAAGGTCGGCCACGGCGGCACGCTCGACCCGTTCGCCACCGGGTTGCTGATCGTCCTGATCGGGCGGGCGACGCGCGTGCAGCGGTACCTGATGGAGCTGCCCAAGGCCTATGAGACGGTCGCGCGGCTGGGGTGGACGTCGACCACCGGCGACCCGGAGGGCGAGCTGGTGCGGACGGGGCGCGTGCCACCGGCCGACGCCGTGCTCCCGACCGGGCTGATCCGCCAGACCCCGCCCGCCTACAGCGCGATCAAGATCGGCGGCCGGCGCGCCTACGCGATGGCGCGGGCGGGGGAGGCGTTCGAGATCCCCGAGCGCGAGGTCCGCGTCACCGCCTTCGAGCAGCTCTGGCGGGAGGGCGACGAGCGGGCGGCCTACCGGATCCGCTGCTCCTCGGGCACCTACGTCCGGTCGCTGATCGCCGACCTCGGCGACGCGTACTGCGTGGAGCTGCGGCGCACGGCGATCGGGCGCTTCGACGTGGCCGACGCCGTGGCGCCGCCGGACCGCGACGACCTCGACGCGTTCGCGCCGCGGATCCTGAGCATGGCCGAGGCGCTCGAGGGGATCCTCCCGGCCGTGGCGCTGGACGAGCCCGCGGCCCGGAAGGCGGGCCACGGCCAGGCCGTCCCGGTGGGCGACGGCACGCCCGAGGGCGAGGCGCTCCTGCTCGATCCGGCGGGCGCCGCGGTCTGCGTGGCCGACGTCACCGACGGCGTCGCGAAGCCCCGCGTAGGCTTCCGGGCGTGAAGCTCACGTACCTGCCCGACGTGGAGCCGCGGCCGCGGCGGGTGGCCATCGGCACGTTCGACGGCGTCCACCTCGGCCACCGCGAGGTCATCGCGGGCGCCGAGACGGTCGTCACCTTCGACCCGCACCCGCAGTCGGTCGTCGCGCCGGGCAGCCAGCCCAAGCTCCTGACGACGCTCGACCGCAAGGCGGAGCTCATCGCGACGCTCGGCGTCGAGGAGCTCGTCGTCATCCCGTTCGACGGCGACTTCGCCGGCCGCAGCGCCCGGGACTTCGTCGACCACGTGCTCGTCGAGCGCGTCGCGGCCAGCCACGTGAGCGTCGGCGAGAACTTCCGCTTCGGCCACAAGGCCCAGGGCGACGCGCAGCTGCTCGCCGAAGACCCGCGCTTCGAGACGCGCACGGTCCCGCTGCTGGAGGTCGACGGCGAGGTCGTCAGCTCCAGCCACATCCGCGGCCTCGTCGCGGGCGGCGCGGTGCAGTACGCCGACCAGCTGCTCGGCGCGCCGTTCGCCGTCGACGGCGAGGTCCAGCACGGCGACAAGCGCGGCCGCACGCTCGGCTTCCCCACCGCGAACCTCATCCCGCGGCCCGGCTTCGTGGTCCCCGGCCACGGCGTCTACGCCTGCCGCGTGCGGCTGCCGGACGGGACGCTCGTGCCGGCCGCGACGAACGTCGGCGTCCGCCCGCAGTTCGTCACGGGGCGCGGCGAGCTGATCGAGGCGTTCCTCATCGACTGGTCCGGCGACCTCTACGGGGAGAAGATCCGCGTCGAGTTCCTGCGGCGCCTGCGCGGCGAGCGGCGCTTCGAGTCCGTGGACGCGCTGGTCGAGCAGATGGGGCGCGACGTGGACGAGGCGCGCACCCTCGCCGCTGGTTGACGGCCGCCCCTGCTAGCCTTCCGCGTCGCACATGAGCACGCTGACCGCTGACCGCAAGCAGGAGATCGTCGCCAAGTTCGGGGAGAACGCCCAGGACACCGGGAGCACCCGGGTCCAGGTCGCCCTCCTGACGGCGCGCATCAACGATCTGACCGAGCACCTCCGGGAGCACAAGAAGGATCACCACAGCCGTCGCGGCCTCCTGATGCTCGTCGGCCAGCGTCGTCGCCTGCTCAACTACCTGAGCAAGAACGACCTCGAGGGCTACCGCGCCCTCATCGCCGAGCTCGGCCTGCGCCGGTAATGGCCATCATCGCCCCGGGGACCAAGGTCCCGGACTTCGTGCTCAAGCGCGAGGACGGCGGCGACTTCACCCAGGACGACCTGCAGGGCAAGACCACCGTCCTGGTCTTCTACCCCTTCGCCTTCAGCCCGGTCTGCACCGACCAGCTGCAGGTCTACGAAGAGGCGCTGCCCGAGCTGACCGAGCAGGGCGCGACGCTCTACGCGGTCTCCACCGACGCGACGCCCGCGCAGACCGCTTTCCGCGAGAAGCTCGGCGTCTCCATCGAGCAGCTCTCCGACTTCGAGCCCAAGGGCGCGGCGGCGAAGCTCTTCGGCGCGTACTTCGAGCCGGCGGGGATGACCAACCGTGCGCTCGTCATCGTCGGCCCCGACGGGGTCGTCGCCTGGTCGCACCTCGCGGACTCGCCCGGGGACCTGCCCGGCGTGAACCTGATCTTCGACGGGCTCGCGTCCGTCAGCGCCGCGTAAGCGCCTCGAGCGCCGGGACCACCGCCGTGCGGCGGAAGTCGAAGATGCTCTGGACGTCCCGGTGCACGAACGCCCGCGCCGCCAGCTGCCCGAACGGCCCGAAGCCGATCGCGTAGCGCACCGTGTCGCGCATCAGCGTCGACGCGCCGTCGTCCGTGAGCGCGAAGTCGTGCGTGTGGTGCCACAGCGCGTAGGGCCCGCGCACCTGCTGGTCGACGAACCGGTGCGGGGGATCCCACTCCTGGATCGACGTCAGCCAGTTCACGCCGATCCCGCGCAGCGTCAGCCGGTACTGGATCAGCGCGCCGACCCGCATGGGGATCTCACCGGGCGTCACGACCTCGAACGAGAGGATCGGCGGCGTGATCGCCTCCAGGTTCCGCGCGTCGGCGAAGAACGGGAACACGTCCTCCGGGCTTCCGGGCAGGGTCTGCTCGCGCTCCAGGGTGAAGATCCGCATCGAGGAGAGGTACGGTCTCCCGCGCATGGGCGATCTCACCAGCGCGCCGATCCCGGCCGTCCGGTCCGACGACCATCTTCGCGGTCAGGCCGACGACCCGGAGCTCGTCGTCATGTACGCGGACTTCAGCTGCCCGCGCTGCGCGGTCGCGGCGATCGCGCTCAAGGACGCCGGCAGCACCGTCGTCTTCCGTCACTTCGCGCTGAAGTCCCGCCACCCGCGCGCCGTGCCGCTCGCGCACGCCGCCGAGGCGGCCGCGATCCAGGGCGCGTTCTGGCCGCTGCACGACGCGCTGTTCGGCGACCAGGGGCACATCGACGACCCGCACCTGTGGGACCGCTGCGGCCGGCTCGGGCTCGACCTCGACCGCTTCGAGGCCGACCGTCGCTCCGCGGCCGTCGCGGCCCGGGTCGCGCGCGACCTGCGCGAGGGGATGCGGGCAGGGGTGACCGGGACCCCTGCGCTGCTGCGCCCCTCGGTAGACTGAGCAGCGAACTTTCGGATCAGAGATGAAGAGACACCCGGCCCGCCGAGTCCGACGCGCGGGCCCCAGGAGGAACGACATATGTCAGAAGACGCCGTGACCACGGTCACCGTCGAGATCGCCGGCGAGGAGATCTCCTTCGAGACCGGCAAGATGGCCAAGCAGGCCTCGGGCGCCGTCGTCGTCCGGCAGGGCGACACGATGGTGCTCAACACCGCCACCATCGGCAACTTGCGGGACATCGACTTCCTGCCGCTGAGCGTGGACGTCGAGGAGCGCATGTACGCCGCGGGCAAGATCCCCGGCTCCTTCTTCAAGCGCGAGGGCCGCTCCGGCGAGAAGGGCACCCTCACCGCCCGCATGATCGATCGTCCGATCCGCCCGCTCTTCCCCAAGGGCTGGCGCTACGAGACGCAGATCGTGGCGATCCCGCTGTCGATCGACCACGTGCACCCGTACGACATCCTGGCCATGAACGGCGCCTCCGCGGCGCTCATGCTCAGCCCGGTGCCGCTGCCCAACCCGGTCGGCGCGGTCCGCATCGGCAAGATCGACGGCAACTTCGTCGTCAACCCGCCCGAGGAGTCGCTCCTCGAGGACACCGACCTCGACCTGATCGTGGCCGGCACCGAAGAGGCGATCCTGATGGTCGAGGCCGGCGCGAACGTCGTGTCCGAGGCCGAGATCCTCGACGCGCTCGACATCGCGCACGACGCCATCAAGAAGCTGTGCGCCGCGCAGCACGAGCTGCGCGAGAAGGCCGGCAAGCCGAAGCTGGAGCTCGAGGTCAAGGAGCTCCCGTCCACGCTGGTCGACGAGATCCGCGCCTCGCACGGCGCCGACCTCGACGCCGCCACCCAGGTCTTCGACAAGCTCGAGCGCCAGGACGCGACGAAGGCCGTCGAGACGGCCGTCGTCGAGAAGTACGCGGGCGATCCCGACGCCGACACCTACGGCGAGTACAAGGCCAACGCCAAGACGGCGTTCGCCAAGATCGAGAAGCAGATCATCCGCGAGCGGATCGCCAAGGACAAGAAGCGTCCCGACGGCCGCCACGAGACCGAGATCCGCCCGATCTCGATCGAGGTCTCGGTCGCCCCGCGCACGCACGGCTCCGCGCTGTTCACGCGTGGCCAGACCCAGGCCTTCAGCGTCGCCGCCCTCGGCACGCTGAAGGAGGAGATGCGCCTCGACACCCTCGGGCTCGAGACCAAGAAGTACTACTGGCACCACTACAACTTCCCGTCCTTCTCGGTCGGGGAGACGGGCTTCATGCGCGGCCCGAAGCGGCGTGACATCGGTCACGGCGCCCTCGCCGAGCGCGCCCTGGTGCCGGTCGTCCCGTCGATCGAGGACTTCCCGTACACCGTGCGCGTCGTCTCCGACATCTTCGAGTCCAACGGCTCGTCGTCGATGGCGTCGGTCTGCGGCTCCTCGCTCTCGCTGATGGACGCGGGCGTGCCGATCAAGGCTCCCGTCGCGGGCATCGCGATGGGCCTGATCAAGGAGGGCGACGACTACACCGTCCTCACCGACATCGCCGGCGTCGAGGACCACCTCGGCGACATGGACTTCAAGGTCGCCGGCACCGCGGAGGGCATCACCGCCCTCCAGATGGACATCAAGATCACCGGCGTGACGTTCGACATCCTGCGCGACGCGCTCGCCCAGGCCCGCGACGCCCGCCTCGACATCCTGGGCCAGATGAGCCAGGTCATCGACGCGCCCCGTGAGCAGCTCTCGGCCTACGCGCCGCGGATCATCACGGTGCAGATCGACCCGTCGAAGATCGGCCTGCTGATCGGCAAGGGCGGCGAGACCATCCGTGGCCTCTCCGAGGAGTTCGAGTCCCAGATCGACGTCAACGACGACGGCCAGGTCCTCGTCTACTCCGCCAACGGCGAGCTCGGCGAGAAGCTGGCCGAGCGGATCCGCTCGATGACCAAGGAGGTCGAGATCGGCGACGCCTTCAAGGGCAAGGTCGTCAAGACGACCACCTTCGGCGCGTTCGTCGAGCTGGCCAAGGGCACCGACGGCCTGCTGCACATCTCGAACGTCAAGCCCGGCGAGCGGGTCGACACGGTCGAGCAGGTCCTCAACAAGGGCGACGAGATCGACGTCCGCGTGGTCGAGGTCGACCGCGAGCGCGGCCGCATCGGCCTGCGCCTCGCCGAGGACCCGGAGATCGCCGGCAAGTCCGTCGAGGAGCTCGCCACGGTGAGCGGCGGCGGCGGTGGGGGCGGCGGCAACGGCGGCGGCCCGCGCCGCGAGCGCAGCGGCGGCGGCGACCGCGGCCCGCGTCGGGACCGCGAAGGCGGCCCGCGTGGCGGCGGCGACGGCGATCGCCCGCGCGGCTCCGGCCGCCCGCGGCACCGCTCCGACCGCGACCCCGAGCGGGACTAAGACCCTGCGCGAGGAGCACCGCCTGACCGAGCTCAGCTCGGGCGTCCGGGTCGTCACGGAGTCCATGGACTCCGTGCGATCCGCGGCGTTGGGCTTCTGGATCGGGACGGGCTCCGGCTTCGAGGATGCTGATCGGGCCGGTCTGTCGCACCTGCTGGAGCACATGCTCTTCCGGGGGACGGACCGGTTCGAGTCGTTGGAGATCGACCAGATCTTCGACGGCATGGGCGCGGAGATCAACGCGGGCACGGGCAAGGAGACGACCTCCGTCTACTCGCGCGTGCTCGACGTGCACCTCGAGCGCGCCTTCGACGTCATGGCCGACATGGTCTGGCGGCCGAAGATCTCCGACGAGGACCTCGCGCAGGAGCGCGAGATCGTCCTCGAGGAGATCGCGATGTACGAGGACGACCCGCAGGACCGCGTCTTCGACGTGCTTGGCGAGGCCGTCTTCGGCGACCACCCGCTCGGCCGGGCGATCATCGGGACGCGCGAGGTGGTGGCCGGCACGCCGGCCGCCGAGCTGCGCGCGTTCCACGGCGGCCGGTACACCACCAAGAACGTCGTGATCGCGGCGGCCGGGTCGGTCGACCACGACCGGATCGTGGAGCTGGTGCAGCAGACGATCGGCGACTCGCCGCAGACCGGTGCGCCGCCGGCGCCGCTGGCGCTCCCCGGCGGTCCGCTGGCCCGCCGGCGCTTCTTCGCCAAGGAGACCGAGCAGTACCACGTGGCGCTCGGCGCGCCCGGCCTGGCCCGCGACGACGACCGCCGCTTCGCGCTGCGGATCCTCGACAGCGTGCTCGGCGGGACGTCCTCGTCGCGGCTCTTCCAGGAGGTGCGCGAGCAGCGCGGCCTGGCGTACTCGGTCTACTCGTTCACGGGGTCCTACGCGGGGACGGGCCAGATCGGCCTGTATCTCGGCACGCGGCCCGACAACGTGCAGACGGCGATGAAGGTCGTCGGAGCGGAGCTCGAGAAGCTGCTGGCCGACGGCATCACGGCCGAGGAGCTCGACCGCTCCAAGGAGAACGTGAAGGGCCGCGTCGTCCTCGCGCTCGAGTCCACGACCGCGCGGATGAACCGCCTCGGGTCCTCGGTGCTGGCCGACATGCCGGTGCTGACGGTCGACGAGGTCGTCGAGCGGATCGACGCGGTGACGCTGGACGACGTGAGCGCGCTGGCGCGCGAGCTCTACGCGCCGGAGCGGTTAAGCGCGGCGGGCATCGGCGGGGACGAGTCGGTCTTCCGCGGGTCCCTGGAGGCCGTCTCGCCGACGTTGGCCGAGGCGGCGTAGTTGTCGTCCTCGCCGCTGCGCGTCGGCGTCGCGGGCGCGGCCGGGAAGGTCGGCCGCGCGATCGTCGAGGGCGTCGAGGCCGCGGACGACCTCGTCCTCGGCGGGCGCGCCGACCCGGCGCTGGACACGCCGCTGAGCGCGATCCTCGGCGACTGCGACGTGGTGGTGGACTTCACGCGGCCCGACACGGCGCTGGAGAACGCGCTGGCGTGCGTCGAGGCGGGCGTGCACGTGGTCATCGGCACGACGGGCTTCGACCCGGCGCCGCTGGCCGAGCGCCGCGGTCCCGGCAACGCGTTCCTGGCGCCGAACTTCGCGATCGGCGCCGTGTTGATGATGCGCTTCGCGGCCGAGGCGAGCACGTTGATGGCCAAGGCCGAGATCGTCGAGCTCCACCACGACGCGAAGCTCGACAAGCCGTCGGGCACCGCGAAGCGGACGGCCGAGCTGATGGAGGGCGACGTGCCGATCCACTCGGTCCGGCTGCCCGGCCTGGTCGCCCACCAGGAGGTCATCCTGGGCGACGTCGGCCAGACGCTGACGATCCGCCACGACTCGACGGACCGCACGTCGTTCGTGCCGGGCGTGCTGCTCGCGGTGCGCCGCGTCGCCGACCAGGGCGCGCCGCTGGTCGTGGGCCTGGAGCAGCTGCTCTTCGGCGCGCGGTGATCCGGCCCGTCGTCGCCGCCGACGCCCGCGCGCTGGCCGAGCTGGAGGTCCGCGCCTGGCGCTGGGCCTACGTGGACGTCGTGGCCGAGCAGGACATGATCACGGTCGAGGATCGCCTGGCGCGCTGGACGTCGGGGCCGCTGGAGGGCGCGTTCGCCGCCGAGGTCGCGGGCCGCGTCGTGGGCGTCGTGCAGGTGGGGCCTGATCCCGACGATGCGGCGCGTGGCCTCCTGCGCGGGCTGAACGTCGAGCCCGCGGCGCAGGGCGCGGGCGTCGGGACGGCGCTCTACGAGCACGCGCTCGCGGAGCTGCGGCGCGCCGGTTTCCCGACCGTCGTGCTCTGGGTCTTCGCGGGGAACGGGCACGCGCGCGGCTTCTACGAGCGGCGCGGCTGGCGGGCCGACGGGGCGACCGGCACGGCCGCCGAGGCGCCGGAGCTCCGTTACCGTCACAATCCCTTCACATGACGTCGAACGTCGCGGTCGCCGAGGGCGGCCCACACCAGGGGCACGTTCGATGCTGATCCGCCCGGTCGCCGCACGGGACGTGCACGCCATCGCCGACCTGCAGGTCCGCGCGTGGCGCGCCGAGTACGCGGGCTTCGTGGACGAGGCCCACATGCCGACGCTCGACGACCGCATCGGGCTGTGGAACGGCGTCCGGCCCGGCGAGGCGTGGCTGGCCGAGCGGGAGGGGACGATCATCGGCGTCGTCGGCGTGGCCAACGGGGAGATCGGCGTGCTCCACGTCGATCCGGCCGTCGCGGCCGAGGCGGAGGTCGAGGGCGAGGTCGACCACCTGCTGCTGACCCACGCCGAGGACATCATGCGCAGCGCGGGCCACACGACCGCGCTGCTCTGGACCTTCCGCGAGAACGCGCACTCGCGGGCGCTCTACGAGCGCCACGGCTGGACGCCCGACGGCGCCGAGCAGGAGACGCTGCCGGGCGTGTGCGAGATCCGCTACCGGCGGATGCTGTAGTCCACCATGTTGGTCGCCGTGACCGACCACGCGGTGGAGCGCTTCCGCCAGCGGGTCGCCGGCGCGCTCGACGCCCGGCCCGAGATCATCGCCCGCGTGTCCCGCGCCGTCGCGGCCGGCCGGGTGAGCGACGAGCCGCCGCCGGGCGCGACCGGCGCCCGCGGCTCGGTCTACGTCCGCGACCTCGTCGACCGCTCCGTCGTCTACGTCTGCCGCCGCGACGGGGCGGAGCTGATCGTCGTGACGCTGTGGGAGCAGGAGGGCGGCGTGACGCCGCCACGCGTGCCGCGGCGGTTCACGAACGCGCTGAAGCGCGACGACGAGCGCACCTGACGTCCGCGTCGCGGCACTAGACATCGGGGCAGGGCCCGGGCGTTGCCGCGGCGGGGAGCGGGGAGTACGGTCGCAGACGTTCACCCACCACCCGAAGAGGAGCGACATGTCTCGCACCAAGCTCCTCGTCGTGGCCAACCAGACGGTCGACTCCGACGAGCTGTACGACACCCTTCACGCGCGAGCGGAGCATGGTCCGCTGGCCGTGACGCTCCTGGTCCCGCAGGATCAGCAGGCGGGGCTGGGGCAGCGCGTCAACGCGGCGCTCGACCGTCTCCATGCCGGCGGCGTGGAGGCTGAGGCGATGCTCGGCGACGTCGATCCCGCGTGCGCGGTCATCGAGGTCTGGGATCCCCGACGCTGGGACGAGGTCCTCGTCTCCACGCTGCCGAACAGCACGTCCCGCTGGCTCCGGATCGACACACCGCACCGCATCCAGCGCGCCGTCGACGCCCCGGTCCACACCCTCGAGGCGCACCCGGCGGGCACGCGGGCGACGGCGTAGCGCGCGGCTCGGCGACTAGGACACCAACTCGACCAGCCGCGTGTTCCTCCGCGACGCGTCGACCCGCGAGAGCGCCGTCGGCAGCGCGCCGCGCTCGGCGACGATCACGCAGGCGGTCTGGGAGCGGGTCACGGCGGTGTAGACGAGGTTGCGGGTCAGCATCGGCGCGTGGCCGCGGGCGAGCGCGATGACGATCGCCGGCGCCTGGGAGCCCTGCATCTTGTGGACCGAGCAGGCGTAGGCGAGGCGCAGCGTGCCGGCCTCCTGCCCGTCGAGCGTCAGCCGGCGGCCGTCGTCGCCGACCAGCGTCAGCGTCCCGCGCGCCGGGTCGTTGGCGACGACCACCGCGATCTCGCCGTTGTAGAACGAGCGCTCGTGGTTGTTGCGGGTCTGCATGATCCGGTCGCCGAGGCGGAACGGCGTGCCCTTCACGCTCCGGCCGTCGGGGTTCAGCGACTCGCGCAGCGCCTCGTTGAACGCGTCGATCCCCGCCGGGCCCTTGTGCATCGGCACCAGCACCTGGAGGTCGGCGACGGGATCCAGCTGGTAGTGGCCGGGCAGCCGCCGGGTCGCCAGCGACATCACCTCCGCGAAGACCTTGGGCGCGCTGTCGCACTCGATGTAGAAGAAGTCGCGGACGTCGTCGGGGCCGAGCGGGACCGAGGGGTCGAGCGGCGCCTCGCCGCGGTTCACGCGATGGGCGGCGCGGATGATCAGCGAGCGCGCCGCCTGGCGGAAGACCTCGGTCAGGCGGGTGGCCGGCGCGATGCCCGAGGCGATGAGGTCCTCCAGCACGCGCCCCGGCCCGACCGGCGCGAGCTGGTCGACGTCGCCGACGAGCAGGACGTGGGTCCGGGGCCCGACCGCCGAGAGCAGGGCGGCGGCGAGCCGGACGTCCAACATGGAGGCCTCGTCGACCACGAGCAGGTCGACGCCGGTGAGCGGGTCGTCGGCGTCGCGCGCGAAGCCCTCGCCGGGGACCCACTCGAGCAGCCGGTGGATCGTCGTCGCCTCCGCGCCCCCGGTGGCCTCGGAGAGGCGCCGCGCCGCCTTGCCCGTCGGCGCGCACAGCCGGACGGTCCGGCTCTGCGCGCGCAGCAGGTCGACGAGCGCGCGCATGGTCGCGGTCTTGCCCGTGCCGGGGAGGCCGGTGAGGATCGAGAGGCGGTGCTCGGCCGCGGCGTGGACGGCGGCCCACTGCGTCGCGGTCGGCGCGTGCTCGCCCTCCGGCGGGTCCGCGGGCACCTCGACGTCGAGCGTCGGCGGGGCGCCCGCCAGCTCGCGCACGCGCTCGGCCAGCCGGTGCTCGGTGCGGTCCATCCGCGGCTCGAGGACGCGGTCGCCGTCGAGCACCAGCCCGGCGTCGGCGACGTGCGCGTCGACCGTCTCGACCGGCAGCTCCAGGAGCCGCGCCGCGCGCGGGAGCAGCTCCTCGCGCGGGAGGAAGCAGTGGCCGTCCTGCTCGGAGCTGCGCAGCGCGTGCGCGAGCGCCGCGTGGATCCGCTCGGGCGCGTCGGCGGGCGTGCCGAGCGCGCGGGCGACCGCGTCGGCGGTCGCGAACGCGATCCCGTCGACCTTGGCCAGCGCGTACGGGTCCTCCTGCAGGAGCGCGAGCGCCCCGCCGCCGAGCGCCTTGTGCACGCGCGCGGCGACCGCGGCCGGGACGTCGTGCTCGGCCAGCAGCAGCGCGAGCGCGCGCCCGCCGGCCTGCGCCTGCCACGAGGCGACCGCCGGCTGCAGCTTGGCCTTGCCGATGCCGGGCACCTCGCGCAGCCGCGCGCCCGGGTCGCGGTCGACGATCTCCAGGACCTGGTCGCCGTGGCGCGCCAGCAGCCACTCGGCGCCGCGCGGGCCGACGTGCTTGACCCGCCCGAGCAGCGCGGCCAGCGCGTCCGGGCTCGCGGCCCCGACCTTGAGCTGCTCGACGTGTAGCTGGCGCCCGAAGCGCGGGTGCTCGCGCCACGCGCCCTGGACCTCGACGGTGTCGCCCTCGTGCAGGTGCGCGATCGGCCCGGTGAGGGTGACCTCCTCGCCGTCGTCCCCGATCGCGGCGAGCACGGCGAACCCGCCGTCGTCCGCGCGCCAGCGCACCGCGACGATCTCGGCGGCGAGGAGGGTCGCGGGATCCGGCACCCGACGAGGGTACGCTGTGAGGGAGATCGATCCCGAGGAGAGACGAGCCGCATGGGCTTCATGGACAAGGCGAAGAAGTTCGCCGAGCAGGCGCAGCAGGAGGCGAAGGACGGCACGCTGAAGGCGCGCGCCAAGGGCATCGCGGACCAGGCGCAGGCCAAGCTCGACGAGGTCCAGACGCAGTTCAACGAGAGCCAGGCGAAGAAGGGCTGGAGCGACGAGAGCACGGGCGCCGCCGAGGCGCCGGCCACGCCCGCGCCGGATCCCGTCGCCACCGCCGAGGCCGCCGACGCCGTCGCCGCGACCCCCGCCGACGCGCCCGCTCCGCCCGCGCCCGAGCCGACGCCCGCCGCCGCGGCCGCCGAGTCGGTCGCCGCCGCCGCGCCGCCCGCGCCGCCCGCCGGGGACGCCCCCGCCGTCGACCGCTCCGGCGAGGCGCCGCCCAAGCTCACGGGCGGGGATCCCCTCGCGGGCTGATCCTGGGACAATGGGTCACGTGGCCGGGCTGGGCGCCATCCTCACAGCGGTCGTCACGCCGTTCGACGACGACCTGAACGTCGACGAGCAGGCGTTCGTCGACCTCCTCCACCATCTCGCCGCGCATGGCTCGGACGGCTTCGTCGTCTGCGGGACCACCGGCGAGGCGTCCACGCTCACCGACGAGGAGCACCTCCGCGTCGTCGAGCTGGCGGTGGCCGAGCGGCCCGAGGGCACGTCGATCACCGCGGGCGTCGGGTCCAACGACACCCGCCACGCGGTGCACCTCACCGAGCGCGCCACCGCGCTCGGCGTGGACGCCGTGCTCAGCGTCACCCCCTACTACAACAAGCCCAATCGCCGCGGGATCCTCGCGCACTACGAGGCGGTGGCCGCGGCCACCGTCGTGCCGATCATCCTCTACAACATCCCGTCGCGCGTGGTCATCGACGTGCCGAACGACCTGCTCGCCGAGCTGGCGCAGCTGGACAACGTCGAGTACGTCAAGCAAGCCAACAACGACAACTTGGCGCCGATCGACGGCCTGGGCATCTACGCCGGCAACGACGAGATCCTGCTCAGGACGCTGGAGATCGGCGGCTGCGGCGGCATCTGCGTGGCCAGCCACCTGGTCGGCGACGAGATGCGCCGCATGGTCGACGAGCCCGAGAACCGGGCCGCGATCGACGCCTCGCTGCGCGACGTCTACGCCGCGATGGGCGTCACCACGAATCCGATCCCCGTCAAGGCCGCACTCGAGCTGGCCGGCCATCCGGTCGGCGGGCTGCGGCTGCCGCTGGTCGAGGCCGACGAGGACGAGCGCACGCAGATCCGCGCCGTCCTCGAGCGCCACGGCCTGCTGGCCAGTGCCGGGGCTCCCTAGGAGAACATGGCCAATAGCAAGCTTCGAGTCCTCCCGCTGGGCGGGCTGGGCGAGATCGGCAAGAACATGACCGTCGTCGAGTACGACGGCGCGATCGTCGTCGTCGACACCGGTCTGAGGTTCCCGACCACCGAGCAGGTCGGCATCGACCTGGTGCTCCCCGACTTCACGTACCTCCGCGAGCGCGCGGAGGACATCGAGGGCATCGTCATCACCCACGGCCACGAGGACCACCTCGGCGCGCTGCCGTGGATCCTGCGCGAGCTGGGGACCGACATCCCCGTCTTCGGCGGGCCGCTCACGATGGCGATGGCGCGCTCCAAGCTCGACGAGCACCGCCTCAAGGAGACGGACCTCAACGACGTCAAGCCGGGGGAGACCCTCGAGCTCGGCCCGTTCGACATCGAGCTGATCCACCTCACGCACTCGATCCCGGACATGATGGCCGTCGCGTTGACGACCGACGTCGGGACGATGCTCATCACCGGCGACTACAAGTTCGACCAGACGCCGGTCGACGGCAAGCCCGCCGACGTCAGCCGCCTGGCCGAGCTGGGCCGCGACGGCCTGCTGCTGCTCTGCGGCGACTCGACCAACGCGGACCGCCCGGGCTTCTCGCCCAGCGAGTCGATCGCGGGCCCGAACCTGGAGGCGCTGTTCGGCCGCTGCGACGGCCGCATCGTCGTCACCTGCTTCGCGTCGAACATCCACCGCGTGCAGCAGGTCGCCGACGCCGCGCGCGTCCACGGCCGCAAGGTCGTGCTCGTCGGCCGCTCGATGCGCAAGAACATCAACATCGGGCGCATGCTGGGGCACATCGACGTGCCGGAGGGCAGCTTCGTCCAGCCGCGGGAGGCCAACAACTTCCCGGACAACAAGCTCGTCATCGTCTCGACGGGCAGCCAGGGCGAGCCGCTCAGCGCGCTGCGTCGGATGGCCCATCGCGACCATCCGCAGGTCGAGCTCCACGACGGCGACACGGTGGTCTTCGCCGCCTCGCCGATCCCGGGCAACGAGCGCGCGGTCAACGAGACGATCGATCGGCTCTACCACATCGGCTGCAACGTGGTGACGCCGACCGACACGCCGATCCACGCCTCCGGCCACGGCTACCAGGAGGAGATCAAGCTGATGCTCAACCTGACCAAGCCGAAGTACGTGATGCCGTTCCACGGCGACCACAAGCGGATCCACCTCCACGGCGAGCTGGCGAAGTCCGTCGGCGTGCCCGAGGCCAACATCTTCAAGGGCGAGAACGGCCTGCCCCTGGAGCTCGACAAGAACGGCGCGAAGTTCGGCAAGCGCGAGCGCGCGGGCATGATCTACGTGGACGGCGTCGACATCGGCGACCCGACCGACGTCGCCCTCCGCGACCGCCGGATGCTCAGCGCCGACGGCATCTTCGTCGTCGTCGCGACGATCTCCGAGCAGGACGGCAGCTCGGTCGCCGACCCGGAGATCATCTTCCGCGGCGTGCCGTACTCCGAGGACGCCGAGGGGCTGCTGGGCGACATCCGGCAGTTCGTCAACGGCTCGCTCGCGCGGGCCGCGGGGGAGGAGATCCGCGAGATCGACCTCCTCCAGCAGAAGCTCCACGACGACCTGGCGGCGTTCGTCTACGACCGCCTCAAGCGGCGCCCGATGGTGCTGCCGGTGGTCGTCGAGGTCTAGGGGACGCGACGCGCGCCGGCCCGCCGCGCGCGGGTCAGGCGCTCGTGGCGGCGGGCGCGGCCGCGGGCGCGTGCCCGTTGCCCGCCGCGGCGTCCGCCGGCGCCGCGGCGCCGGAGGCGGGCAGCGTCACCACGAACCGGGCGCCGCCCTCCGGCGGCGACTCGAGCGCGACGTCGCCGCCGTGCGAGCGCGCGACGGCCCGGACGATCGAGAGCCCAAGGCCGACCGAGCCGCCGCGGTCGCCCTCGGCGCGGACGAAGCGGTCGAAGATCTCCTCGCGCAGCTCCGGCGCGACGCCGGGCCCGTCGTCGGAGACGACGAGCCGCACGACGTCGCCGTCCGTGCCCGAGGACGCGTGCACCCGCGTCCCGGCGGGTGTGTGCTGGAAGGCGTTCTGGATCAGGTTCAGCGCCAGCCGGTGCAGCTCGTCGCCCGCGCCCTCGACCGTCGCCGGGCGGGCGTCGACGGTCAGCGCGTGCTCGCCCGCGACCGGGCCGAGCTCGGCGGCGACGTCGATCAGCACGCGGCCCAGGTCGGTGGGCGCGTGGGGGACCTCCCGCTTGGCGTCGGCGCGCGCGAGCAGCAGGAGGTCGCCGACGAGCCGGCGCATCCGCTGCGTCGAGCGCAGCGCGCTGCGCGCCGCCTCGCCGCGCTCGCCGTCGAGCACCTCGGCCAGCAGTTCGAGGTTCGCCAGCACGCTCGTCAGCGGCGTGCGCAGCTCGTGGCTCGCGTCGGCGACGAACTGCCGCTGGCGCGCCAGGGCCGCCTCGCGCTCGACGCGCGAGGACTCCAAGGCCATCAACATGTCGTCGAGCGTCTGCGCCAGCTCGGCGACCTCGTCGTCGGTGTCGGGGATCGGCACGCGCCGGTTCGGGTCGCGCGTCGTCGTGATGTCGCGCGCCGTCGAGGTCAGGCGCGTGATCGGCGCCAGCGCGCGGCGCGAGAGCGCCAGCGCGAGGGCGAGCGCGAGACCGGAGCCGACGAGCACGCCGAGCAGCAGGAAGAGCCGCAGCGTGTGCACGCTCGCCTCGATCGGCGCGACGCGGCGCGCGTACTGCACGTAGACCTGGAGGCTGAACCGCGGCGCGCCCTCGATCTGCAGCTGGGTCAGCCGCGAGTCGACGCGGTAGCCGCCCACCTCGCCGGTGTGGCCGACCTTCAGCCCGAGCTTCGTGAAGTCCGGCGCGTGCGGCGTGGCCGTGATCAGCACGCCGTTGGGCCGCACGACGCGGATCGCCGCGTGGTTGGGCGCGGCGTAGGTGCTCACGACGCTCGGCGCGATCCGCGGCGCCGACTGGCCGTCGTAGATGATCCGGACGTTGTTGGAGAGGTTGCTGACCGCCGCGCTCATCTCGTGGCGGAAGTCGCTGCGCAGCCGCGACGCGGTGAGCTGCCCGATCAGGATCGCGAAGGCGCACAGGACGACGAAGGTCAGCCCGGCCGACAGGAGCGCCAGGCGCCAACGGATCGAGCGCGACCGCACGAGCGACCTCATGCGCGCAGCACGTACCCCGCGCCCCGGATCGTATGCAGCAGGCGCGCCTCGCCGCCGCCCTCCAGCTTGCGCCGCAGGTTCGAGACGAAGACCTCGATCGTGTTCGTGGTCGCGAACGGGTCGTAGCCCCAGACGTCCTCCAGCAGCCGCTGCCGCGGGACGACGATGCGCTCGTTGCGCATGAGGTACTCGAGCAGCTCGAACTCCCGCTGCGTGAGCTCGACGACGCGCTCGCCGCGGCGGACCTCGTGCGTGTCGGGGTTCAGCGACAGGTCGGAGACCACCAGCGACGCCGAGCCGCGCGGCGGGCGACGGCGCAGCAGCGCGCGCAGGCGGGCCAGCAGCTCCTGGCGCTCGAAGGGCTTGACGAGGTAGTCGTCGGCCCCGGCGTCGAGCCCCTCGACGCGCGCCTCCAGCGCGTCGCGCGCCGTCAGCATCAGGATCGGGACGTCGTCGGCGGCGCGCAGCCGGCGCGCGACCTCCACGCCGTCGAGCTTCGGCAGGCCGAGGTCGAGGACCACCAGATCCGGCACGAAGTCGTTGGCCGCGCCGAGCGCCGCCTCGCCGTCGCCGGCGATGCGCGTCTCGTAGCCCTCGAGCCGCAGCGAGCGCTGGAGGACCTGCGCGATGTCGTCGTCGTCCTCGACGATGAGGACCCGCGCCTGCCGTTCGTGGCCGTCGATCACACGGGAATGGTACGGCGGGCCCTCAAGGGCACCTCAAGGGGGCGCCCGCGCGCCAGCTCGGACCGTGAGCTGGAGGAACGTGGCCGGACGGCCGATCACATGAAGGTGCGGCCGTACCCCGACGGGCGAGCACCCTCCCGGACGCGTGACTGGCTGCCCTCAGGCGGCACGCTGCCGCGCGCCGCCTTCGAGGCCCGCCACCGCACGGTGATCGTGCTGCTCTGGCTCCACGTCGTCGGCCTGGTCGCCTTCGGCCTGCTGCTCGGCTACCCGCTCCACCACTGCCTCGTCGACGTGCTGCCGATCCTGGTCTGCGCGATCGGCGGCATGCACCGCGGCTTCTCGCGCCGCGGCCGCGCCTCGCTCGGCGCGCTCGGCCTGGTGACCGCCTCCGCGGTCGTCGTCCACCTCTCCGGCGGCGTGACCGAGGCGCACTTCCACTTCTTCGTCGTCGTCGCGCTGCTCTCGCTCTACGAGGACTGGGTGCCGTGGGGGCTGGCGATCGCCTTCGTGCTCCTGCACCACGGCGTCATGGGCGCGATGGACCCGAAGTCCGTCTACGGCGACCACGCCGACGCGATCGCCCATCCCTGGAAGTGGGCGGGGATCCACACCGGCTTCATCGCCGCGATGGCCGGCGTCAACCTCGTCAGCTGGCGCTCCAACGAGCTGACCCGCCGCGGCCAGACGCGCGCCCGCGCCGAGCTGGCGCACCGCGCGAGCCACGACCCGCTGACCGGCCTGCCCAACCGCCGGGCCTTCGTGGAGGAGGTCGAGCGCGCGCTCAAGCGCCACACGCGCCAGGCCAGGGCCGCCAAGGGCCGCGTCGCGGTCCTCTTCGTCGACGTCGACGACTTCAAGGTCGTCAACGACTCGCTCGGCCACGGCGCGGGCGACCGCCTCCTGGAGGCCGTCGCCGAGCGGCTCTCCGCGACGCTGCGCCCGCAGGACGTCGTCGCGCGCTTCGGCGGCGACGAGTTCACCGTCCTGGTCGCCGACGTGGCGGACGCCGCCGACGCCCTGCGCGTCGCGGGCCGCCTGGCCGACGCGCTGCGCCCGCCGATCCTCCTCGACGGCGAGGCGCGCTTCGTCACCGCGAGCGTCGGCCTGGCCGTCGCGGGCGACCACGGCTCGCCCGCCGCGGCGAACGGCCTGCTGCAGGACGCCGACGCGGCGATGTACCGCGCCAAGGAGCGCGGCAAGGCGCGCTGCGAGATCTTCGACGACTCGATGCGCGAGGTCGCCGTCCGCCGCCTGGAGCTGGAGGGCTCGCTGCGCGAGGCGCTCGCCAACGGCCAGCTCCACCTCGACTACCAGCCGCAGGTCCGCCTGCCAGACGGGGAGATCACCGGCGTCGAGGCGCTGATCCGCTGGCGCCACCCGCAGCTCGGGACGATCTCGCCGGCCGAGTTCGTCCCGATGGCCGAGCGGCTCGGGCTGATCGTCGAGATCGGCGCGTGGGTCATCCGCGAGGCCTGCTGCCAGGCGCGCCGGTGGGACCGCGACCTCGAGGTCGCCGTCAACGTCTCGACCCGCCAGCTCGCGCACGGGGGGCTCACGGCCACCGTGCGCGACGCGCTGGCGGACTCCGGCCTCGCGCCGCACCGCCTCTGCCTGGAGATCACCGAGACGGCGCTGATGGCCGACATCGACCGCGCCCGGGCGATCCTCGCCGAGCTGCGCGAGCTCGGCGTCCTGCTCGCGGTCGACGACTTCGGCGTCGGCCACGCGTCGCTGCGCCACCTCCGCGAGCTGCTGCCGGTCGACATCCTCAAGGTCGACAAGTCGTTCGTGGACGGCGTCGTGGACGACTGCGAGGACGCCGCGATCGTCGCCGCCGTCGTCCGCCTGGCCGTCGGCCTCGGGCTCGAGTGCGTCGCCGAGGGCGTCGAGACGGCCGAGCAGGCCGCCGAGCTGGCGGCCATGGGCTGCCACATCGCCCAGGGCTACCACTTCGCCCGTCCGCTCGCGCCCGAGCGCGTCGCGGAGCTGCTCGCCGGCGCCCCCGTCTGAGGTTGCGGCAGGGACGCGCACCACCGCGTCGAAGGTGAGGGTCCGAGCCATGGCCACGACCCGCACCCCAGCCCCGCGCAAGCGCAAGCCCGCGCCCAAGTCCAAGTCCACGACCTCCGCCTCCTCGGCGGCGGCGCGCAAGCGCAAGCCGCCCGCGCGCGGCAAGAGCGGCGCGACGCGCGCGCGCGCCAAGCGCTCGTCGGCGACGTGGGCGCCCCGGATCCCCGTCATCGAGCAGCGCCACCTCGACCTCTTCGGGCTCGCGCTCGTGGCGTTCGGCGTCTTCCTCGTCTTCCCGCTCTACCTCGGGTGGGACGGCGGGCAGGCGGGCGACGGCGTCGTCGACGGCCTCGCGCTGGCCGTGGGCCAGCTGCGCTACGTCGCCCCGCTGGGCGTCCTGGCTGCGGGCGCGGTCATCGTCATGCGCCCGGTGCTGCCGTCGGTGCGGCCCTTCAAGTCGGGCGGGATCTGCTTCGTGCTGGCGCTCGCGCTGATGTTCGCGGCGGGCACCCTCGGCCTCGGGCCGGACACGGTCCGCCACGGCTTCTTCCACGACGCCTTCCTGCGCCACCGCGGCGGCTACCTCGGCGACGCGCTGCTCTACGTCTCCAGCAACCTCATCGGCGCGATCGGGACCCACATCCTCGCGCTCTTCCTCTTCCTGGCCGGCGTGCTGCTGCTCACCGGCGCCTCGGTGGCGGGCGTGCTGAAGGCGACCGGCGGGACCGTCGCGGAGTCCACGCGCGTGCTGCGCAGCGCCACGGCGAGCGCCCGCCCGGAGGCCGCGAGCCCGCGCCGCGGCGCCGCGACCGCCGCCGGAGCCGCGACCAAGGGCGGCCGCCCGCGCGTGCGGGTGCCGGAGGAGGGCGACGACGACCTGGTGGTCAAGGCCACGCACGTCGAGGCGCCGTCGCTCGACGGCAGCGAGCGCTACCCCGACCTCTTCCCCGACGAGGACGCCGAGCCGAAGGCGAGCCGCGGCAGGAAGACGCCGAAGCTCGACCCGATCCCCGAGCTGCTCGACGAGGACCTCACCGTCGAGCGGACGCCGCAGTCCGCGGCCGAGGACGCCAACGACGCGGCCGTCGAGGACGCCGTGATGGCGACCGACGAGCTGCCGGAGCTGACGCAGGACTTCGACGACCTCGACGACGACGGCGAGCCGAAGCAGCTGGAGCTGGGTGGGCGGGGGCCGATCTCCCGGGGCGAGGACGACGACTCGGAGATCGAGTACGTCATCCCGGACCCGCGCGTCCTGACGCGCTCGACCGGCGACCAGATCCGCCCCGACACGAGCGGCAACGCCCGGATCGCCGCGTCGCTGATCGAGGCGCTGAGCCACTTCAACGTGGAGGCCAAGGTCGTCGGCACGGTCAGCGGGCCGCACATCACGCGCTACGAGCTGCGCCTCGCGCCCGGCGTGAAGATGTCGAAGGTCGCCCAGCTCAAGGACGACCTCGCCTACGCGCTCGCCGCGACCGAGATCCGCATCCTCGCCCCGATCCCCGGCAAGCAGGCCGTCGGCATCGAGGTCCCGAACCGCGACCGCCGCACCGTCCACCTCGGCGACGTCTTCCGCGCGCGCCCGGAGGGCTACTCGCCGCTCACGGTCTGGCTCGGCAAGGACGTCTCCGGCAAGGCGATCGGCGCCGACCTGGCCAAGATGCCGCACATCCTCGTCGCGGGCACCACGGGCGCGGGCAAGTCGGCGTGCATCAACGCCATGTTGTCGTCGATCCTCCTGAACGCCACGCCGGACGAGGCGCGGCTCGTGCTGGTCGACCCCAAGCAGGTCGAGCTCAACCACTACGAGGACGTCCCGCACCTCCTGACGCCGGTGATCACCTCGCCGCGCCAGGCCGCCAACGCGCTCCAGAACCTCGTGCGCGAGATGGAGTGGCGCTACGGGATCATGGCGATGAAGCGGACGCGCTCCCTCAACGAGCTCAACCGCGTGCGCGAGGAGGAGGGCGAGAAGCGCCTCCCGTACATCCTCTGCGTCATCGACGAGCTCGCCGACCTGATGATGGTCGCGCCGGGCGACGTCGAGGACTCGATCATCCGGATCGCGCAGAAGGCCCGCGCGGTCGGCATCCACCTCGTGCTCGCGACGCAGTCCCCGCGCGTGGACGTCATCACCGGCATGATCAAGGCCAACGTGCCGTCGCGGATCGCGTTCGCCGTCTCGTCGCAGACCGACTCCCGCGTGATCCTCGACCAGAACGGCGCCGAGTCGCTGCTGGGCATGGGCGACATGCTCTTCTCGCCGGTCGGCTCCTCCAAGCTGCAGCGCATCCAGGGCGCCTACATCGACGAGGCGCAGGTCGCGCAGATCACCGAGTTCTGGGCCCGCCAGGGCGAGCCGGAGCTGCGCGCCGACCTCCTCGAGGAGGTCGAGGCCGAGGCGCCCGAGGGCGGCAAGGACGCGCGCGACGGCGAGGACCCCGACGAGGATCCGCTGCTCGCCGAGGCCATCGAGCTGGTCGTCGAGATGGGCACCGCGTCGACCTCGATGCTCCAGCGGCGCATGCGGCTAGGGTACACGCGCGCGGGTCGCATGATGGACATGCTCGAGCGCCGCGGGGTCATCTCCGGCTACGAGGGATCCAAGCCGCGCCAGGTGCTCATCACCGGCCAGGACCTCCCGCGCGTGCTCGCGGCCTTGACCGAGAAGGGCGACATCCCGGCGGCGAGCGCCGACGCGCCAGAGCTGCCGCCGCCGCCCGCGGGCGGGATGGACGGCGACGGGCCGGACCCGGCCGGCGACCAGCCCGCGTAGCCGCTCCATAGACTGCGGCCCGAGCCATGCCGGAGATCGGGGCCACCCTCCGCGAGGCGCGCATGCGCGCCCGCATCGACATCTCGGAGATCGAAGCCGAGACGAAGATCCGTGCCAAGTACCTGCGGGCCCTGGAGAACGAGGAGTGGGGGCTGCTGCCCGGGCCCGCGTACGTGCGGTCGTTCCTGCGCACCTACGCCGAGGCGCTCGACCTCGACGCCAAGCTGCTGCTGGAGGAGTACAAGCTCCGCCACGAGCGGCCCTCCGACCACGACCTGATGCCGATCGGCGCCCCGCGGCGCCGCGGCGGGCGGGGCGGCCGCGGCGGGCCGATGCGCCCGCAGCGCGAGCGGCGCGGCGTCCCGGTGGGCGTCGTCGTCGGCGTGATCGTGCTGCTGCTCTTCGGCGCGCTGTACCTGCTGGGGTCCCACAACGGGGACGGCGGCGGCTCGTCGGCCGCGACGACGACGGGGCGGACGACCACGACGCCGGTGCCCGCGCGGACGACGAAGACGACGTCCTCGTCGTCCTCCACGTCGTCGAAGAAGAAGCAGGCGTCGTCGTCCTCCTCCTCCAAGTTGGTGCGGTTGCAGATCGTGCCGACGGGGCCGGGGCCGGTCTTCGCCTGCCTGGTCGACGCGAGCGGCACCGCGCGGATCCCCGGCACGTCGCTGCAGCAGGGCGGCTCGGCCGGGCCGTACCGCTCCAAGAGCTTCCGGCTGCTGCTCGGCAACGGCAACGCGCGGCTGCGCGTGGATGGCAAGCTCCGCACCGTGCCGAAGGTGAGCCCCGTGGCGTTCAAGATCCGCAAGGGGTCGACCAGGCGCGTCGACCCGAAGTCCGTCCCGAGCTGCAGCCGATGAGCGCGCGGGCCGCAAGCGCCGTTCGCGCCGGCATCGTCGTCACGGGCACCGAGGTCCTGACCGGCCGGGTGGTGGACCGCAACGGGCCGTGGCTCGCCGAGCGGCTGCGCGAGCTGGGCGTGGACGTCGCGCACAACATCGTGGTCGGCGACCGGCCGCAGGACGTCCGCGACGCGCTCGGCTGGCTCGCCGCGGCGGGGATGGACCTGATCGTCACCAGCGGCGGGCTCGGGCCGACCGAGGACGACCTGACCGCCGCGGTCGTCGGCGAGTTCCAGGGGCGGCCGTCGGCGCTCGACACGGCGCTGGAGGGGCGGATCTGGAAGATCCTCGAGGGGCTGATGATCCGCTGGCCGGACCTCGACGAGGAGGCGATCCGGCGCTCGAACCGCAAGCAGGCGATGGTGCCCGACGGCGCGACGGTGCTCGAGCCGGTGGGGACGGCGCCGGGGTTGATCGTGCCGCCGCCCGCTTCGGCCTCCGGTGACCCGTCCGTGGTCGTCCTGCCGGGGCCGCCGCGCGAGCTGCAGCCGATGTGGCGCGCCGCGGTCGAGACCGACGCGTTCCGCGCCGCGATCGCGGGCGCGACCGTCTACCGCCAGCACATGCTGCGGCTCTTCGGGATCCCGGAGTCCGAGATCGCCAACACCATGCTGCAGGCGCGCGAGGCCGGGATCGACCTCGACGCGCTGGAGATCACGACCTGCCTGCGCCGCGGTGAGGTCGAGGTCGTCACGCGCTACGAGCCGCCGCAGCAGGAGATCTACGACGCGTTCGCGGGGCTCGTGGCGGAGAAGCACCCGCGGGAGCTGTTCTCGGACGACGGGACGTCGGTGGACGAGCAGGTGGCGGCGCTGCTGCGCTCGTCGGGCCGGCTCGTCGCGACCGCGGAGTCCTGCACGGGCGGGCTCCTGGCCGGTCGCCTGACGGACCTCCCGGGCTCGTCGGACTACGTGGCCGGGGGCGTGGTCGTCTACACGAACGCGGCCAAGACGGCGCTGGCGGGCGTGGATCCGGCGCTGATCGCGCGCACGGGCGCCGTGTCGGTCGAGGTCGCCGAGGCGCTGGCCGACGGGGCGATCGCCGCGCTGGGGGCCGACGTCGGCGTCGGGATCACCGGCATCGCGGGCCCGGGCGGCGGCACGGAGGAGAAGCCGGTGGGCACGGTCTGCTTCTCGGTCGCGGCGACCGACGGCTCGCGGATCACCCGCCGCCTGGTCCTGCCCGGCAGCCGCTTCGACGTCCGCGACCGCTCGACCACGGTCGCCATGCACCTCCTCCGGCGCGTGCTGCGGGGCGAAGCCGCGGGCTGAGGCGGCCGTGCCCGCGCGCCTCTTCGTCGCGGTCGAGCTCGGTGGGGAGGACCGCCGCGCGCTGGTGGCGTGGGCGCGCGAGGCGGTGGCCGCGGACCGCGCGCTGCGCGGCGTCGCGGCGGAGTCGGTGCACCTGACGCTCGCGTTCCTCGGCGACTGCGCGGCCGAGGAGGTCGGGCCGCTGTGCTCCGTCGTCGAGGAGCTGGCGGGCTGGCCCGCGCCGCCGCTGTCGACCGGCGGGGCGCTCTGGCTCTCCCCGCGGCGCCCGCACGTGCTGAGCGTCGCGGTGGCCGACGAGGAGGGCGCGCTGGCGGCGCTGCACGCGACGCTGTGGGACGCCCTGGAGGCGCTGGGGTTCGAGCGCGAGACGCGGCGCTTCCGGCCCCACCTCACGGTCGCGCGCGTGCGCCATGGCTGGACGCCGGCGACGGTCGCGCTGCCGCCGACGCCGGCGCTGGAGCTCGACGTCCGCGGGGTCGCGCTGATGCGCTCGTGGCTCGGCGAGGGCGCCCCGCGCTACGAGGCGCTGACGCGTGCGGAATTCGGTCCCGAATCGTGACAGAGCGGGGGTGTTGGCGCACACGAACGCACGTACGCTTCTGCGCATCGGAGTTCCGTCCGACGCGACCCGCACACTGGTTCGCACTTCCGCGTTCGAGAGAGGTTTCACCCCCGCATGCCCGCAACCGACGAGAAGGCCATCAAGGCCCGCGACACCGCCCTTGCCGGCGCTCTGACCCAGATCGAGCGCCAGTTCGGCAAGGGCTCGGTCATGCGCATGGGCGACCCCGGCGCGCAGGTCAAGGTCAACGCCATCCCGACCGGCGCGCTGTCGCTGGACCTCGCCCTCGGCATCGGCGGCATGCCGCGTGGCCGCATCGTCGAGGTCTTCGGCCCGGAGTCCTCCGGCAAGACGACGCTCGTCTACCACGTGCTCGCCGAGGCCCAGCGCCTGGGCGGCGTGTGCGCGTTCATCGACGCCGAGCACGCGATGGACCCGCTGTACGCCCAGCAGATCGGCGTCAACATCGACAACCTGCTCGTCTCGCAGCCCGACTACGGCGAGCAGGCGCTCGAGATCTGCGACATGTTGGTCCGCTCCGGCGCGGTCGACCTCGTGGCGATCGACTCCGTCGCGGCGCTGACGCCGCGCGCCGAGCTCGAGGGCCAGATGGGCGACCAGACGGTCGGCCTCCAGGCGCGGATGATGAGCCAGGCGATGCGCAAGCTCGCCGGCAACCTGAACCGCACGCAGACGCTCTGCCTCTTCACGAACCAGATCCGCGAGAAGGTCGGCGTCATGTTCGGCTCGCCGGAGACGCAGCCGGGCGGTCGCGCGCTGAAGTTCTACAGCTCGCAGCGCCTGGACATCCGGCGCATCGAGACGCTGAAGGACGGCACCGAGGCCGTCGGCAACCGCGTCCGCGTCAAGGTCGTCAAGAACAAGGTCGCCGCGCCGTTCCGCCAGGCGGAGTTCGACATCGAGTTCGGCCGGGGCATCTCGTCCTCGGGCTGCATCCTCGACCTCGGCATCGAGCACGACATCGTCACGAAGTCCGGCTCGTTCTTCTCCTACAACGGCGACCGCCTCGGCCAGGGCCGCAACAACGCCAAGGCGTTCCTCGACGAGCACCAGGAGATCGCTCGCGAGATCGAGGACAAGGTCTACCGCGCGCTCGACATCGACCGCGACCTGGTCGCGCCGATCGACCGCGACGAGGTCCCCGAGGGCGTCGACCCGGCGACGGGCGAGATCACGGCCGAGCGGACGACGGCGGCGGCCTAGCGGACGTCGCGGGGCGCGCGCCATGACCACGGCCGAACGCGCAGTGGACCCGGAGGCGCGCCTCCAGCACGCGCTCGACCTCAGCTATCGCTACCTCGGGTTCCGTGACCGCACGGTGCTCGAGGTGCGGCGGCACCTCGAGGCCAAGCGCGTCGAGCCGGACACGATCGAGCAGTCGGTCGCCGAGCTGTGCGACCTCGGCTACCTCGACGACGCGCGCTTCGCCCAGCGCTTCGTCGAGGACCGCCGCACGCTCGACCACTGGGGCAACGAGCGGATCGAGCGCAAGCTGCTCGCCTCCGGCGTCGCCGCGGACCTCGTCGCCGTCGCCCTCGCCGCGGGCGACGCGACCGAGAGCCAGTTCTCCGCGGCCCTCGCCACGCTCTCCGGCCGCTTCCGCACCCCGCCGGAGACCCCGAAGGACCGCGACCGCGCCCTCGGCTTCCTCGTCCGCAAGGGCTATGAGCTGGAGACCGCGTACGACGCGATCCGCGCCTACGGGCGCGAGTAGCGCGAGCGCGACACCGCGTCCCACCGCGCCGCGCAGCACCACGCCCCGCCGCGACGCCGCGCCCCGCCACGCCGCACCACGCGCCGCGCCGCGCCGCGCCGCGCCATGCCGTGCGTCCCGCCACCTCCGCCGCCGCGCGCCCACCACTACGCGGTGCCGCGTACTCGCGGCGCTCGCCGCCCACACCAGCGAGGGCCGCGGATAGGGTCGCGCGATGCGCCGCCTCGCCACGCTCCTGTCCGCCCTCGCCCTGACCGTGCTGGTCGCCTCGGTCGCCTCGGCGACGACGGGCACCGTGAAGCCGCCGGCCGGCACCTACACGGCGGGCGGCAAGAACGGGTTCAAGATCAACAAGGCGCGGACGTCGGTCAGCGGCTTCCGGATCTCCCTGACCGTCGACGCGGACGGCACCAACGCCGACGCCGACTGCACGACCACGAAGCTCCCGGCGGGCAAGCTCAGCGTGACCATCACCAAGCCGATGAAGCTCGTCGCCGCCCACCGCGGCGGTTCCACGACCTACATCGTCGGCCGCTCGACGCCGTCCACCTCCAACGGCATCACGCCGATCGCGGAGACCTTCCACCTCGGCGGCACCACCGCCAAGGGCACCATCTACCTCGCCTGGACCTCACCCAACGCCGTCGGCGGCGACGGCGAGGTGTCCATCGAGGGCTGCGACCTCCTGGTGGGCTTCCACAAGCAGCGCTGAGCGACCGCGGGCGCGTGGTGCGAGGGCGGGCGCGCGGAGCCCGCCGGCCGGCGCGCGCCGCCCCTACCCCTCCGCGGCGAACACCGGCGCCAGCGTCGCGCCCGCCAGGGCGATCGCGTCGAGGTCGTGGACGTCCGGCATGGAGAAGGTGAGGCCTTCGATGCCGACGTCGCGGAAGGCGTGCGCGCGCTCGAGGATCGTCTCCGGCGTGCCGACGACGGTCGCGGCGATCCGCTCCTCCGGCAGGCCCGCCGCGCGCATCGCGGCGAGCTTCGACTGCACGCCCGCCTCGTCCTCGGCGATCGCGAGCGACATCATGGAGGTCTTGGTGATCTCGGCCGGGTCGCGGCCGACGGTCTCGCAGTGGCCCTCCAGGACGCCGAGCAGGTGCTGCGCGCGCTCGGGGTCGCCGAAGAGGTTGCAGCCGTCGGCGTACTGGGCGACCATCCGCAGCGTCTTGCGCTCGCCGCTGCCGCCGATGAGGATCGGGATGTCGCCGCGCAGCGGCTTCGGGTTGTTGTAGGCGTCGGTCGCCGAGTGGTGCGCGCCGGCGACGGTCGCCTGCTCCTGCGTGAACATCGCGCGGACGATCTGGAGGTGGTCCTCCAGGCGCTCGAAGCGCTCCTTCAGCGAGGGGAACGCGAACCCGTACGCGTCGTGCTCGGCCTCGAACCAGCCCGCGCCGATGCCGTGGAACGCGCGGCCGCCAGAGATGATGTCGAGCGTCGTCGTGATCTTCGCGTGCTGCGCGGGGTTGCGGTAGGTCACGCCGCCGACGAGCAGGCCGAGCGCGATCGTCCTCGTGCGGCCCGCGAGGCCGGCGAGCATCGTGTTGCCGTCGAACATGAAGTTCTGCGGCGGGCCGACGGGCGGGATCTGGTGGTAGTGGTCCATCAGCGTCACCGACGTGAACCCCGCGTCCTCGGCCGCCGTCGCGATGGCCACCAACTTCTCGAAGACCGCCTCCGGCCCCACGCCGGGGTAGTTGAAGTTCGGCAGGTGGAGGTCGAGCTGGATCGGTGCGCGCATGTCCGCCACGGTAGCCCGCGGCGCCCTGTCGGGCGTAACCTTCGCGCGCATGCTGACCCGTCATCGCTCCCCACGTCCCCTCGACGCCGTGAAGGTCCGCGCCACGGGCGCGAGCGCCGTCGGCGCGACCGCGAGCGGCCCGAGCCTCCGCGGGCCGATGGCCATCGGCGCCCTGGCGATCGGCGCCGGCGCGATCGGCGCGCTCGCCATCGGCCGGCTCGTCATCGGCCGCGCCGCGATCAAGGAGCTCACGATCGACGAGCTCACCGTCCGCCGCCTCCGCGTCGAGGAGCTCGAGGTCGCGCACGAGCAGCGCCCGCCGACCGCGTAGCCGCGGCGGAAGGTAGGGCCAGCCCGGTTGCCAACCGGCGGGGTGCGCTTTAGCCTCGGCGCGTGGCTCAGCATGCCCGGTAGCGACCCCGGATCCGCGCTGCGTGGCCGGCGCGCGGAGTGCGACGCGCTGGACCAGCTGCTGGCGCGCGGGCGCGCCGGGCAGAGCGGCGCGCTCGTCCTCCGCGGCGAGGCGGGGGTGGGGAAGACGGCGCTCCTCCAGCACCTGCTCGGACGGGCGGCGGGCTGCCGGACCGCGCGGGCCGCCGGCGTCGAGTCCGAGATGGAGCTCGCCTTCGCGGGCCTGCACCAGCTCTGCGCGCCGATGCTCGACCACCTCGACCGCCTGCCCGCGCCGCAACGCGACGCGCTCTCGATCGCCTTCGGCCTCCGCACCGGTGAGGCCCCCGACCGCTTCCTCGTCGGCCTCGCGGTCCTCAGCCTGCTCTCCGACGCCGCCGAGGAGCAGCCGCTGGTCTGCGTCGTCGACGACGCCCAGTGGCTCGACCGCGCCTCCGCCCAGGCGCTCGCCTTCGTCGCCCGCCGCCTGCAGGCCGAGGCGGTGATCGTCGTGTTCGCCGTGCGCGAGCACGCCGGGGAGGAGGAGCTCACCGGCCTGCCGGAGATCGCCGTCGGCGGGCTGGTCGACGGCGACGCCCGCGCGCTCCTGGCCTCCGCGCTCACCGGTCCGCTCGACGAGCGCGTCCGCGACCGCATCGTCGCCGAGACCCGCGGCAACCCGCTCGCGCTGCTGGAGATCCCGCGCGGGCTCTCGCCCGCGGAGCTGGCCGGCGGCTTCGGCCTGCCCGACGCCTCCGCGCTCGTCGGCCGGATCGAGGCGAGCTTCCGCCGCCGCCTCGCGCCGCTCCCGCAGCCGACGCGCCTCCTGCTCCTCGTCGCCGCGGCCGACCCGCTCGGCGACCCGCTGCTCGTCTGGCGCGCGGCCGAGCGCCTCGGCGTCGCCCCCGACGCCGCCGCGCCCGCGACCCAGGCCGGCCTCATCGAGCTCGGCGGCCAGGTGCGCTTCCACCATCCGCTCGTGCGCTCGGCCGTGTACCGCACCGGGACCGCCGAGGAGCGCGTGAGCGTCCACCGCGCGCTGGCGGAGGCGACCGACCCGGACGTCGACCCCGACCGCCGCGCCTGGCACCGCGCGCAGGCGACGCCCGGGCTGGACGAGGACGTCGCCGCCGAGCTCGAGCGCTCGGCCGGCCGCGCCCGCGCCCGCGGCGGCCTCGCCGCGGCCGCCGCCTTCCACGCCCGGGCCGCCGAGCTGACGCCCGCGCCCGCGCTCCGGGCCCGGCGCGCGCTCGCCGCCGCGCAGAGCAAGCACCAGGCCGGCGCGCCCGACGCCGCGCTCCAGCTCCTGGCGATCGCCCAGGCCGGCCCGCTCGAGGAGCTCGACCAAGCCCGCGCAGAGCTGCTGCGCGCACAGATCACCTTCGCGGTCACGCGCGGCCGCGACGCGCCGCCGCTCCTGCTCACCGCGGCCAAGCGCCTCGAGTCCCTCGACGCGACGCTCGCGCGCGAGACCTACCTCGACGCGTTCTCCGCCTCGCTCTCGGCCGGGCGGCTCGCCCGCGGCGGCGGCGAGCGCGACGTCGCCGAGGCCGTTCTCGCCGCCGACTGGGGCGGCTCGAGCCGCCGGTCGCCGCGCGCCTGCGACCTCCTGCTCGACGGCCTCGCCGTCCTCACCACCGAGGGCTACGCCGTGGCGGCGCCCGCGCTCCGGCGCGCGCTGCGCGCCTTCCTGGACGACCCGATGCCCGAGGAGGACGCGCTGCGCTGGCTGTGGCTCGCCTGCCGGGTCGCGGGCGCGCTGGCCGACGACGCCGCCTGGGACGAGCTGACCGACCGCCAGGTCCGCCTCGCGCGCCAGGCGGGCGCGCTCGCGCTGCTGCCGATCGCGCTCAACGAGCGCGTCAACCTCCAGCTCGTCGCGGGCCGGCTGGCGTCGGCGACGTCGCTGGTCGCCGAGGTCGCCGCCGTGATCGAGGCGACCGGCAGCAGCCTGACCCCGCACGCGCCGATCTGGCTGGCGGTCTGGCATGGGCGCGAGGACGTCGCGACCGCGCTGATCGAGGCCGGCCGCCAGGAGGTCGTCCGCCGCGGCGAGGGGCTCTGGCTGCGCAGCACGGACTGGACCGGCTCCGTGCTCGCGCTCTCCCTCGGCCGCTACGAGGACGCGCTCGCCGCGGCCGAGCGGGCGATGGAGCTCCCGACCGAGATCGGCCTCTCGACGTGGGCCGCGCCCGAGCTGATCGAGGCGGCCGCGCGCAGCGGCCGGCCCGAGCGCGCCGCCTGGGCGATGGAGCGGCTCTCCGAGATGGCCCAGGCCTGCGGGACCGACTGGGCGCTCGGGCTCGAGGCGCGCTCGCGGGCGCTGCTCAGCGCGGGGGAGGAGGCGGAGCGCCTCTACGTCGAGGCGCTCGCGCGGCTCGGCCGCACCCGGATCCGGATGGCCGTCGGCCGCGCCCACCTGCTCTACGGCGAGTGGCTGCGGCGCGAGGGCCGCCGCGTGCACGCGCGCGAGCAGCTGCGCCTCGCGCACGAGCTGCTCGTGGACATCGGCGCCGAGGCGTTCGCGGAGCGCGCCCGCCGCGAGCTGCAGGCGACCGGCGAGACGGTCCGCCGGCGCAGCGCCGAGACGGTCGACGAGCTGACCGCGCAGGAGGGCCAGATCGCGCGCCTCGCCGCCGACGGCCACACCAACCCGGAGATCGGCGCCCAGCTGTTCATCAGCCCGCGCACGGTCGAGTGGCACCTGCGCAAGGTGTTCTCGAAGCTCGGGATCAGCTCGCGCCGCGAGCTGCGCGGCGCCCTGCCCGCGGACGGCTCCGCGGCCGCGGCGTGAGACGACCAGGGGCCGGACCAGGGTCCCCACGGGCGCGACCCGGGTGCGCAGCGGCGACGGTGCAGAGGCAACCCCATGAACATGGAACGCGAGAGGTAGGGACATGAAGCTGAGCTATGACTCCGTCGAGGAGCTGGAGGCCGCGCTCCGGCGCGCCGCCGCCGCCCACGGCGAGCACGAGGCGCGGACCGGCGTCGCGGACGCGGACTGGCCCGTCTGGTACTCGTTGCACATGCAGCAGGAGCAGGGCGGCCCGGGGCCGGAGCCCGACGCATGAGGACCGACTACGACGTCATCGTCATCGGCGGCGGCTCGCCCGGCGAGCACTGCGTCGGCGCGCTCGCCGAGGGCGGCCTGCGCGTCGCCCTCGTCGAGCGCGAGCTCGTCGGGGGCGAGTGCTCCTACTGGGCGTGCATCCCGTCCAAGTCGCTGCTGCGCCCCGGCGAGGCGGCGCACGACGCGCGCGAGGCGGCGGTCAAGGCGGAGGTCGACGTCGAGGCGGCGCTCGCGTGGCGCGACTTCATGGTGTCCAACTACTCCGACGCGGGCCAGGAGCGCTGGCTGGCCGACCAGGGCGTCGACCTCCTGCGCGGCAGCGGACGGCTCGCGGGCCCGGGCGCCGTCGAGGTCGACGGCGCCCGGCGGGTCACCGCGGCGAACGTCGTCGTCGCGACCGGCGCGGACCCGATCTTCCCGCCGGTCCCGGGCCTCGACGGGCTCGAGGGCGTCTGGACCAACCGCGAGGCGACCGGGATGAAGGCCGTCCCGCAGCGCCTGCTGATCCTCGGCGGCGGGCCGGTCGGCACGGAGCTCGCGCAGGCCGTGCGGCGGCTGGGCGGCGAGGTCGCGCTCGTCGAGGGCTCCGACCACGTGCTCGCGCGCGAGCCCGCGGCGCTCGGCGAGGCGCTCGGCGAGGTCCTGCGGCGCGACGGCGTCGAGCTGCACCTCGGCGTCCACGCGCACGCGGCGCGCCGGGAGGGCGAGGACTACATCCTGGAGCTGGAGGACGGCAGCGAGCTGCGCGGCGACCGCCTGCTCGTGGCGACCGGCCGGCGCCCGCGCGTGACCGACATCGGCCTGGAGACCGTCGGCGTGAGCGCCGACCACCTCGGCATCCCGGTCGACAAGCGCCTCAACGTGGCCGACGGCCTCTGGGCGGTCGGCGACGTCACCGGCGTCCAGCCGCTCACGCACGTCGGCAAGTACCAGGGCGAGATCGTCGCCGCGAACATCCTCGGCGAGCCCCGCGAGGCGAGCTACGAGGCGATCCCGCGCGTCACCTACACCGACCCGCAGGCCGCGGCGGTCGGCGTGGGGGAGGACAAGTTCACCGCCACCGTGCCGCTCGCGGAGGTCGCGAAGACCGCGACCTACACCCACGCCTACGCGGAGTCCAACGGCTTCCTGACGCTGCTCAGCGACGGCGAGCGCCTCACCGGCGCCTACGCGCTCGGCCCGGAGTCCGGCGAGTGGCTCCAGCAGGCCACGCTCGCGATCCGGGCCCGGATCCCGCTCGCGGTCCTGCGCGACACGATCCAGCCGTTCCCGACGTTCTCGGAGATCTACGTGGCGGCGCTGAAGGGCCTGCCGAGGTGAGAGACTCGCGGCCATGAGGGCCGTGGTCTGCCAGAACGCCGAGCTGGAGGTGGTCGACCTCCCGGAGCCGGAGCCCGCGCGCGGGCAGGTGCGGCTGGAGGTGCTGCGCTGCGGGATCTGCGGGTCCGACCTCCACGCGCGGCACGGCATCGACGCGTGGGCGGACCTCGCGGAGTCGATCGGCTACGACCGCTTCGGGCGCTCGGCGCAGCCGGTCGTCTTCGGGCACGAGTTCTCCGGCCGGATCGCCGAGCTCGGCCCCGGCTCGCGCTCGAAGCTGCCGACCGGGACGCCGGTGGTCGCGCTCCCCCTGCTGCGCAGCGGCGACGCGGTCGACGCGACCGGCCTCTCGACCCACGCGCCCGGCGCCTACGCCGAGCAGGTGCTGGTCCAGGAGGCGCTGATGATGCCCGTGCCCAACGGGCTGCCCGCCGACGTCGCCGCGCTCACCGAGCCGATGGCCGTCGCCTGGCACGCCGTCGCGCGCGGCGAGGTGCGCAAGCGCGACGTCGCGATCGTCATCGGCTGCGGGCCGGTCGGGCTCGGCGTGATCCTGTGCCTCAAGGCGCGCGGCGTGAAGACCGTCGTCGCCAGCGACTTCTCGCCCGGCCGCCGCGCGCTCGCGACCCGCTGCGGCGCGGACGTCGTGGTCGACCCCGCCGTCGCGTCCCCGTTCGACGGCGGCCAGGATCGCGGCCACCTCGTCGACGCCGCCGACGCCTTCGAGCTCGCCGTCGGGACGCGCGAGAAGCTCGAGCGGCTCCCGGTCGACTGGTGGCACCTGTGGCGGCTGGGGGAGAAGCTCGGCGCGATGCCCAAGCGCCCGGTGATCTTCGAGTGCGTCGGGGTCCCCGGGATGATCTCGGACATCGTCGACCACGCGCCGCTCTTCTCGCGCGTGGTCGTCGTGGGCGTCTGCGTCGGGCCCGACACGCTGACGCCGGCCATGGCCATCAACAAGGAGATCGACCTCCGCTTCGTCCTGGCCTACACGCCGCTCGAGTTCCGCGACACCCTGCACGCGCTCGCCGAGGGCAGGCTGGACCCGCGGCCGCTGGTGACCGGGACCGTCGGCCTGGACGGCGTCGACGCGGCGTTCACCGCGCTGGGCGATCCCGAGGGCCAGGCGAAGGTGCTGATCGATCCGCGGTCCTCCGCGACGGCGCCCGCCTGATGCGCGAGACGCCCGAGGACCTCGTCGCGCTGCAGGCGCTCCTGGACCGCAGCTACGCGGCCGCCGGCGCGCACCTGCGGCGGATCCACACGCCGGAGCGGCGGCTCACCGCCGCGCAGGTCGCCGCGCGGCTGCAGGGGATGGTCCTGCTGACGCTCGCGACCGCCACCGCCGACGGCCGCCCGATCACCGGCCCGGTCGACGGCGTCTTCCACCGCGGGGCGTTCCACTTCGGCTCGGCGCCGGACGCGGTCCGCTTCCGGCACATCGCGCGCGGCTCGCACGTGAGCGCGACGCACCTGCCGGGCGAGGAGCTCGCGATCACCGTCCACGGGCGCGCGGCGATGGTCGACGTCACGGCCCCGGAGGGCGCGGGCCTGCGCCAGGCGCTGCTGGAGATCTACGTCCCGCGCTACGGGCCGCAGTGGGAGACCGACTTCCTCGACGCGGGCCCGGTCTACGCGCGGATCGACGCCGAGCGGATGCTGACGTTCTCGATGCCGCCGGAGGCGTAGGCGATCCCCGTCGACTTCGGCATCGACCGCGTCGCGACCGCCCGGCTCGCCGGCCGCCGCCCCGAGCCCGGCGACGCGCTCGCCTACGCGCGGATGTACACCGACGGGCGCGTCGACGAGGCGGCCTGGCCGGAGCACCTGCGCACCGCCGACGACGCGCGCGCGACGCTCGAGGACCTCATCCGCCACTGGGAGCGCTGGGGGTTCGGGCCGTGGACGGTGCTCGCCGGCGACGGCGCGCCGATCGGCTACGTCGGCCTGCGCCACGCCGACGTCGGCGGCCGGCCCGAGGTCGAGCTGATGTGGTTCCTCGACCCGGACGCCTGGGGCAACGGCTACGCGACCGAGATGGCGCGCGAGGCGCTGCGCGTCGCGTTCGAGGTCCTGGAGCTCGACGCGGTGGTGGCCCAGACGGTGGACGTCAACGCCGCCTCGCGCGCGGTCATGGAGCGGCTGGGGATGACCTACGAGGGCGACGTCGTCCACGCCGGGCTCCCGCACGTCGCCTACCGCGTCCGACGCTGAGCGGGCCGGCGCCGGGGCCCGCCGCGTGGGCTGATTGCACGCGCAACCCGTTCCCGACTACGATCCCCGCCAGCGAAAGACCGACCTTCAGGGCGACCGAACCCGAGAGTTTCCAGCCTTTTCCGCCGTGCGCACGCCCAGTGCGGGCCCCGCAGCGCCACCACCTTCCGGCGCCCCGGGGCCGTGCAGGACCCGATACCGCCGTCCACCCTCGCCCGGTGGCCGGGCCTCTCGCTCCCCAATCGCAGCATCGGAGACCAGCCGCCGCCTCCATGGACGGCTGGGGAGAGGACACCCCACATGGAAACCCTGATCGGCTTGGCGCTCGTGGGAGTCGCCATCGTCGTCGCGGCCCTCGTCTACGGACGCCAGCGTCCGGTCGCGACGCTCGCCGCCGTCGCCGCGCCCCCGTCGGAGCCCGCGCCCGAGGCCGCCGCCGAGCTCGTCCGCCGCGAGGCCGAGCTCGAGCACAGCGCGCTGCGCACGCAGGCGCTGGAGGCCGCGCTCGACCGCCGCGGCGCCGACCTCGACCGCCGCGAGGCCGAGCTGGAGCGCCGCGACCAGCACGTCCGCGCGCACGCCGCCGAGCTGGAGCGCCTGCGCGTCCAGCGCGAGGAGGCGCTCGAGCGCGTCGCGGGCCTCAGCGCCGGGCAGGCCAAGCAGGCGCTGCTCAAGGACGTCGAGGACGCCGCGCGCCACGACGCGGGCCGCGTCCTGCGCCAGGTCGAGGAGGAGACCAAGCGCGACGCCGAGCGGCGCGTGCGGTCGATCCTCAGCGTCGCGATGCAGCGCCTCGCCGCCTCGCACGCGGCCGAGACGACGGTGAGCGTCGTCCAGCTGCCGAGCGACGACATGAAGGGCCGGATCATCGGCCGCGAGGGGCGCAACATCCGCGCGCTGGAGAACCTCACCGGCGTCGACTTCATCATCGACGACACGCCGAACGCGGTCGTGCTGAGCGCGTTCGACGGCGTCCGCCGCGAGGTCGCGCGCATCACGCTGGAGAAGCTGCTGCAGGACGGCCGGATCCACCCGGCGCGGATCGAGGAGACCTACTACCAGGCGAAGTCCGAGCTCGAGTCGCGGATGGTCGAGGCGGGGGAGGAGGCGATCTTCGCCGCGGGCGTCCAGGGGCTCGACCCCGAGCTCGTGAAGATCCTCGGGCGGCTCAAGTTCCGGACCTCCTACGGTCAGAACGTGCTCGCGCACTCGGTCGAGTGCGCGCACCTCGCGGCGCTGATGGCGAGCGAGCTGGGCGCGTCGACGAAGACCGCCCGCCGCGCCGCGCTCCTGCACGACATCGGCAAGGCCGTCTCGCACGAGGTCGAGGGCCCGCACGCGCTCGTCGGCGGCGACCTCGCGCGGCGCCACGGCGAGTCCGAGGCCGTCGCGCACGCGATGGAGGCCCATCACAACGAGGTCGAGCCGCAGACCGTCGAGGCCGTGGTCGTCCAGGCCGCGGACGCGCTGAGCGGCGCCCGCCCGGGCGCCCGCGGCGAGTCGCTCGAGCAGTACGTCAAGCGCCTGCGCGACCTCGAGAAGCTCGCCACCCGCCACGACGGCGTCGACAAGGTGTACGCCATGCAGGCGGGCCGCGAGATCCGCGTGATCGTCGAGCCGGGCGCGATCACCGACGAGAAGGCGATCGCGCTCTCGCACACGATCGCGCGGGAGATCGAGCAGGAGCTGGAGTACCCCGGGCAGATCAAGGTGACGGTGATCCGCGAGTCGCGCGCGGTGGACTACGCCAAGTGAGCGGCGAGGTACCCTCGTGTCCGCCGTGAGCAAGACCTTCCACGTCACCACCTTCGGGTGCCAGATGAACGAGCACGACTCCGAGCGGATGAAGGGGATGCTCGTCTCCCTGGGCTACGCGGAGACGGCCGAGCAGCAGGACGCCGAGCTCATCCTGTTCAACACGTGCTCGATCCGGGAGAAGGCCGACAGCCGCTTCATCTCCTACCTCCAGCTCGCCGCGTCCTACAAGCGCCGCAACCCGGAGATCGTGATCGGGGTCGGCGGCTGCTGGGCGCAGTCGGTCAAGGAGGACGTCTTCCGGCAGTTCCCCTACGTGGACGTCGCGTTCGGGCCGGGGCAGGTCCACAAACTGGCCGAGTTCCTGACCAGCGACTCGCTCACCGCTCAGGGCTTCTTCGAGTTCGAGGGCTTCACCGGCCACCTGCCGTCCGCCCGCGCGCGGGACGCCCAGGGCTGGGTGCAGATCTCGGCCGGCTGCAACATGAAGTGCTCGTACTGCATCGTGCCCTCGACGCGCGGGCGCCAGGTCGACCGGCCGCTGGAGGAGCTCGTCGCCGAGGTCCGCGAGATGGTCGACGCGGGCGTCGTCGAGGTGACCCTGCTGGGGCAGAACGTCAACGCCTACGGCCGCGCGGTGCGCGGCGGCGCGCGGACGTCCTTCGCGTCGCTGCTGCAGGCCTTGGACGAGGTCGAGGGCCTGCGCCGGATCCGCTACACCTCGCCGCACCCGCAGGACATGACCGAGGACGTCGTGCGCGCGCACGCGGAGCTCGAGTCGGTCTGCCCGCACATGCACCTGCCGCTGCAGTCGGGCTCCTCGCGGATCCTCAAGGCCATGCGCCGGACGTACTCGCGCGAGCGGTTCACCGACCGCGTCGCGCTGATCCGCGAGCACAACCCGGACATCGCGCTGACGACCGACATCATCGTCGGCTTCCCGGGCGAGACCGAGGCGGACTTCGCGGAGACGCTGGCGGTCTGCGAGGCGGTCGGCTTCGACGGCGCGTTCACCTTCATCTACTCGCCGCGGCGCGACACGGAGGCGGCGTCGTTCGAGGAGGACTTCGTCCCGCACGAGGGTGCGCATGGACCGCCTCGTCGAGGTCGTCCAGCGGCGCGCCGCCGAGCGCGCGCAGCGCTTCGTGGGCCGCACGCTCGACGTGCTCGTCGAGGGCCCGTCCCGCACGGACCCCGCGCGCCTGCGCGGCCGCAGCGGCCACGGCAAGACCGTCAACTTCTCCGGCCTCGCCGAGGCGGGGGAGATCGTGCCCGTGCAGATCACGGGCGCGACGTCGCAGACGCTGGCGGGCGAGATGTCGCTGCTGGCGCGGGCGCTGGCCTAAAGCACAGGACGGCCGAAGCAGCGCTCAGGCATGCTGCGCGGCATGGTCGCTCCGCCGCTCCCGGACGTCGTCGCCGCGGTGCTGGCCGGTCGCGACTACCGGGGGCTGGAGCACCGGCGGCCGGAGGACGGCGAGCAGGCCCTCGTGGTTCCCGCGGTGGTGCTCCGCGACCTGGTGCTCGGCCACTACGGCCCGCTCCCGCGTCCGGTCATCAGCCTCGTCGGCGTGCTGATCGACGGCGACCTCGACCTCTCCTACTGCGACTGGCACGGCAACCTCTCGCTGCTGCGGTGCCGCATCCGGGGCAGCGTCAACCTCGCTCACGCGCGCGTGCGCGGGAGGGTGTCGCTCAGCGGCTCGTCCGTGCGGCGTATCGACGTGTCCAACGCCACGATCGACGGCCCGCTGCTGTTCGTCGGCGGCATGGCGACCGAGGGCCTGTTCGGGCTGGCGCTGACGACGACCGGCTCGCTGAACCTCGGCCAGGCCACCGTCGTCGCGCCCGTCGACAAGCCCAACAGCTGCGCGGTGGAGCTGTACCGGGCCAAGCTCGGCGACCTGTTCCTGGGCGACGCCACGCTGCGGGGTGGCCTCTACGGCAACGGGATGACCGTCGAGCGCAACGTCCGCCTCCAGGGGCTGCAGGCCTGCTCGCGCCGATCGCTGGGGCTGGAGGCCGCGGGGGACACCGCCGACGGCCAGTCGGTCAGCCTGACCGGCGCCAGGATCGGCGGGGCGATCTACTGCCGCTGGGCCGAGCCCGACCGGCAGCCGATGCGCCTGGAGGGCGGCCTGTTCCTGACGCGCGCGTCGTGCGCGTCGCTGCACGTGCGGGCACGGGACCTGGACGGCGTCGACGTCTGGCTGGATGGGTTCACCTTCGGGCGCCTGCTCATGATCGCCCCCGAGGAGTGGCTGGCGCTGATCGAACGCGCCTCGCCGGAGAGCAACCAGCCCTACGTCTTCTACGCCGCGCACTGCGAGGCCTACGGGATGACGCGCCTGCGGCGCGCGGTGCTGGTCGCGATGCACGACAGGACCCGCGAGGGTCTGCGCCGCTGGAGCGTCGACCGCGCGCTGTGGAGCGCCTGGCGCGTCGTCGTCCGCTACGGCTACTCGTCGGCGTGGGCGATCGGTTGGCTGGTCGTGGCCGTGGCGCTGTGCGCGGCGGTGCTCGCGCTGGCCGGCGGCTTCCTGGTGCACGATCCCGTGGGGTCCGCTCCGGCGGCGCGCGGGATTCACGAGACCGGGGACATCGTCGCGTTCGCCCTCGACAGCGTCCTGCCGTTCGCGGGGCTGCACGCCGCCGACGCGTGGTCCGCGCGCCCGGACGGGGCCGGGCAGATCGTGACGATGGTGGTGTTCGTGATCGTCAAGCTCGCCGGCTGGGGCTTGGCCGCGCTGGGCCTGGCGTCGGTCACGGGCATCGCCAAGCGCGAGTAGGCGTCGAACACGCGTTCGCGTCCATCCGTCATCTGTGCGAACATCTGTTCGCATGCGGTGGGACAACCTGAAGATCGACGAGGCGGAGGGCGCGCGGCTTCCGGGCTACCGGGATCCGGCGACCGTGCGGCGCTTCGACGCGCCCGAGGCGCTGGACATGCGCTTCTACGAGATCCACGCGAAGAGCGCGCTCAACCGCGTGCCGGAGGCGTCGCGGATGCCGTTCCGCTGGACGATCAACCCGTACCGCGGGTGCTCGCACGCGTGCGTCTACTGCCTGGCGGGCGAGACGCCGATCCTGCTGGCCGACGGGCGCACGCGGCCGCTCGCGGAGCTGCGCGTCGGCGACGAGATCTACGGGACCGAGCAGGAGGGCACCTACCGGCGCTACGTGCGGACGCGGGTGCGCGCGCACTGGCAGACCGAGAAGCCGGCCTGTCGCGTGACGCTCGAGGACGGGACCGAGCTGGTGGCCAGCGGCGACCACCGCTTCCTGACCAATCGCGGGTGGAAGCACGTCCAGCGCTCGGAGCGCGGCGGCGCGCCGCGGCCTTACCTCACGCAGACGGTCTCGCTGCTGGGCCCGGGGCGGTTCGCGGCGCCGCCGGAGGACACGCCGGAGTACCGGCGCGGGTACCTCTGCGGGGCGGTCCGGGGCGACGCGCAGGAGCCCGAGGCGCGCGGGCGCGCGGCGGCGTTCTTGTCGTCCTTGGGCGTCGAGGGCGGGGTCGGCGCCGCGCTGGTCGGGGCGACTGCGCGACGGGCGCCGGGGTCGCTCGCGCGCGCCGAGCGGGTGGAGGCGCTGATCGCGTGGCCGTTCGAGGCCGGCGACGACTGGCGCAAGGGCTTCCTGGCCGGGCTCTTCGACGCCGACGGCTCGTGCGGCACCGAGATGCTGCGGATCGACAACGCGGACCCGACGATCCTGTCGTGGGCCGAGGCGTCCCTGCGCTCGTTCGGCTTCGCGTGCGACCTCGAGCCGCCGGACGCGCTGGGCGTGCGGGGCATCCGCGTGCGCGGCGGGCTCCGCGCGCAGCTGCGCTTCTGCCACCTCACCGGTCCGGCGGTGACCGCGAAGTGGGGGCTCGAGGGGCGGGCGGTGAAGTCCAACGCCGACCTCGGCGTCGTGGCGATCGAGCCGCTCGGGGCGCCGCAGAGGCTGTACGACATCACGACGGGGACCGGCGACTTCATCGCCAACGGCGTCGTCTCGCACAACTGCTTCGCGCGGCCGACGCACACGTACCTCGACTTCGACGCGGGCCGCGACTTCGAGCGCGAGATCGTCGTGAAGGTCAACGTCCCGGAGGTGCTGCGGGCCGAGCTGCGGCGCCCGTCGTGGAAGGGCGAGCACATCGCGATGGGCACCAACACGGACCCGTACCAGTGGGTCGAGGGGCGCTACAAGCTGATGCCGGGGATCTGGGAGGCGCTGCGCGACTTCCGCAACCCGTGCTCGGTGCTGACGAAGTCGCCGCTGGTGCTGCGCGACCTGCCCTTGTTGAAGGAGATCGCCGCGGTCACCGACGTGAGCGCGAACCTCAGCGTCCCGACGATCGACGAGAAGGCGTGGCGGGCGACCGAGCCGCACACGCCGCACCCGCGCGCGCGGCTCGAGGCGGTGGCCGAGCTCAACCGCAACGGGATCCCGACGGGCATCCTCGTCGCGCCGCTCATGCCGGGGATCAACGACGACCCCAGGCAGGTCGAGGAGATCATCCAGACGGCGATCGACGCGGGCGCGACGTCCATCGGCGGGATCGGCCTGCACCTGCGTGGCGAGGTGCGCGGCGTCTTCATGGAGTGGCTGCGGGCCTACCGGCCGGACCTCGTCGAGCGCTACGAGGAGCTCTACGCGCGCGGCGCGTACCTCCAGCAGCCCGAGCGCGACCGGATCGCGCACCTGCTGCGCCGCGCGGGCGCGCCGCAGGTCCGCCCGTTCCGCCGCGACCCGGCCGACGAGCGCCCCTTCGACCGCGCGTTCCGCCGCGCCATGGGCCCACGCGGACGGCTCGAGCGCGACCCGGGGCTGCGGCGGCTGGGGCCGCCGGACGCGGTGCAGGAGTCCCTGTTCTAGGGAGGTTCGGCGGCGAATGAAGATGTCTGCGTGCAGGGACTTCGTCCGTCGTGTGCGCCCCATCACACAGCGGGCGTCGATCGCGGCGACAGTGGGCAGAGCGAGGGGATCACCCGCTCGCGACGACCCGACAAGGAGCCCATGAAGCGACTGCTCGACACCCGAAGCCACTCCTGGAGAGAGGCCGGCCTCGCCCGGCAGCTAAGCGCCCGCGCCGTGAAGCGCGCGCGGATCCAGACGCTCGTCCTGCTGCCGATGATCGCCGGCGTCCTGGTCCTCTACGGCAACCGCGAGCGCCTCTTCGGCGTCGACGAGCCGGTGCGGATCGCCACCGTCTTCGCGCTGGTCGCGCTGGGCTGGCAGTTCGCCCGCGACCTCGGGCGCGCCGCGGGGCCGACGCTCTTCCGGCGCCTGGATCCCGGGACGGCCGGCACCGTCGGCTTCATCGTGCGGTTCTTCACCATCGTGGTCGCGGTGCTCGTCGCGCTGCGCGTCGCGGGCCTCGACCCGCGGACGCTCGCCGTCGGCGGCGCGTTCACCGCGGTCATCCTGGGACTCGCCGCGCAGCAGACCTTCGGCAACCTCTTCGCGGGCCTCGTGCTGCTCAGCGCGCGTCCGTTCCGCGTCGGCGACCGCGTCCGGCTGCAGGGCGGCGGGCTCGCGGGGGAGATCGAGGGCGTCGTCAGCTCGCTCGGGCTGTTGTACACCACCTTCTCCGACGGCGAGGACCAGATCATGGTCCCCAACAACGTCGTGCTCGCCGTCGCGGTCATCCCGCTCCACGAGCCCGCGGGCGTCGACCTCCGCGCGCGCCTGCGCCCGGGCGTGACCCCGATCGACATCCAGACGCTGCTCGAGGAGACGATCGAGACGCCCATGCGCGACAAGCCGCGCGTGGCGCTCGAGGAGATCGACGGCGACGAGACCGTCGTCCGCATCGGCGTCTCGCCGGAGCACCCGCACGAGGGCGCGCGGCTGTCCTCCGAGGTGCTGCACGCGCTGGCGACGGAGACGCGGCGCGCCGAGGCGGCCTAGCCGCGCCGCAGGAAGACCCAGGCGCCGAGGGCGGCGCTCGCGCCCATCAGCCCGCCGATCACGATCGCCGCGCCGACGCCGCCGATGAGCAGGCCGAGGACGACGCCGACCACGGCGTAGATCGGCACCTGCGCGAGCACGGCGCGCCGCCCACGCGCGCGCCGCCGCCCGGCGTCGTCGACCAGCACGCCGGGCTTGCGCTCCGCCCGCCGCAGGATCGCCCGCGCGCCCGGCCACGGCGAGAGGCCGAGCAGCCCGGTGCCGATCAGGATCCAGTGCCACCAGCCCTCGCCCCACAGGACGACACCCGCGGCGAGCGCGACGAGACCGGTGAGGATCTCCATCCGCCGGACCCACGCGAGCGCCTCGCGGGGATCGGTGCTGGAGGTCGGCATCCGCATGGGCGGGGCAGTACCCCGCCGGGCGGGCGTCCAGTGGTCGCGGGCCGCGCGGCCGCTCGCCGCGGCCCGCGCGCGGCCCCTACCGCTTGTCCGCCTGCCCGCTGGCCAGCTCGCGGGCGATCTTGTCGCCCCCGAGGCGCTTGGCGACGCGCGCGGACATCGTCGGCGCGAGCTGCGCGAAGGCGGTGCCCGCGCGCATGGAGGCGGGCGCGACGTCGATCTCGCCCTTGTCGGCGGTGATCGCGCGCAGGACGGCGGCGGCGACGTCCTCGGGCGTCGAGGTCCCGACGCCCTTGGGCAGCTGCGCGCCGGACTCGTGGAACATGCCCGCGTCGCGGATGAAGCCGGGGAAGACGACGCTCACGCCGACGCCGCGCGGGGCCATGTCGCCGCGCAGGCCCTGGCCGAACCCCCGCAGGCCGAACTTCGTGGCGCTGTAGATCGAGCTCGCCGCCTGGCCGGACTTGCCCGACAGCGAGGAGATCAACACGATGTGGCCGCGGCCACGCGCCGCCATCCGCTCGCTGAGGATCCGCGACATGATCACCGGCGCGCGCAGGTTGACCTCGAGCGCGCGGTCGATCTGCTCGGGCGTGAAGTCCAGGATGTCGCCCGAGGCGGGCAGGGCCGCGTTGGCGACGAGGACGTCGACGTCGCCGGCCTCCGCGATCAGCCGGTCGACCGCGTCGCGCTGCGCGAGGTCGACCGCCGTCGCGCGCCCGCCGACCTCGGCCGCCAGCGGCTCCAGGACGTCGGTGCGCCGACCGGTGAGCAGCAGCGACGCGCCCGCGCCGTGCAGCTGCCGGGCGATCGCGTGGCCGATGCCGCCCGTGGCACCGGTGAGCAGGACGGATGAGCCGCGAAGTTCCATGGCCGGAACTCTCTCACGCCGCCGCCCACCACGCGACGCGAACCCTCGACCACCCTCAAGGGGGTCTGACCCCCTCGAGGGTTGCGGCGAACCCTCGAGGGGGTCTGACCCCGAGGGGCGCCACACTGTCGCCCGTGACGATCCTCGCCCTCTTCGGCCCGACCGGCGTCGGCAAGACCGCGCTCGCGGTCGCGGTCGCCGACCGGCTGCGGGAGCGCGGGGAGCGGCCGGTCGCGGTCTCCGCCGACGCGCTGCAGGTCTACCGCGGGCTGGAGCTCCTGAGCGGCGCGGCGGACGCGGCCGAGCGGGCGCGGCTGGAGCACCGGATGGTCGGGATCGTGGACGTCGACCAGCGGTTCTCGGTCGCCCAGTACGCCGAGCGCGCGCACGCGGAGATCGACGGGATCCTGGCCGCCGGCGGGACGCCGATCGTCGTCGGCGGCACCGGCCTCTACCTCCGTGCCGCGCTCGCAGAGCTGGAGCTGCGCCCGCCGCCGGAACCCGGCGTCCGCGAGGCGCTGATGGCCGACCTCGAGCGCCGCGGCGCCGCGACCCTCCACGGCGAGCTGGCCGCGCGCAAGCCCGGCGTCGCCGCCACGATCGACCCGCGCGACCGCCACCGGATCGTCCGCGCGCTGGAGCTCGAGGCGCAGGGCGCGCTCGCGGACCCGGCCACCACGCCGCCGCAGCCCAACCGCCTCTGGACCGACGACACCCGCAGGCCGACCCGCCTCGTCGCCCTGACGATGGACCGCGAGCAGCTCAAGGCCCGCATCGACGCCCGCGTCGACGCGATGCTCGCGGCGGGCGTGCTCGACGAGGTCCGCGCCGCCGACGCGGCGGACGCCTCGGCCACCGCCCGCAAGGCCCTCGGCTTCCAGGAGCTGCTCGACGGCGACGTCGCGGCGATGAAGCTCCGCACCCGGCAGTACGCGCGCCGCCAGCTCACCTGGCTGCGCAAGCTCGGCGGCGCCGTCGAGCACGTCGACCTCACCGGCCGCGCGCCCGAGGACGTCGCGCGCGACATCGTCGGATAGGGTCGCGCGCCGATGCGATTCCAGAAGTGGCAGGCGCTGGGCAACGACTACATCATCGTGGAGCGCGACGCGCTGCCGCTCCCGCTGACGCCCGCGCGCGTCACCCGCCTCTGCGACTACCACGAAGGCATCGGCGGCGACGGCGTCCTGGAGCTCTCGCCGCCCGACGCGCCCGGCTTCGTCGCCCGCCTGCGCATCTTCAACCCCGACGGCTCCGAGGCGGAGCTCTCCGGCAACGGCGCGCGCGAGGCCGTCCTGTACCTCCGCGCGACCGGCTGGACCGACCAGGCGCAGTTCTCGATCCAGACCGCCGCGGGCGAGATCCGCCCGACGATCCACGACGAGCGCACGTGCACGCTCGACATGGGCCGCGCGCGCCTGCAGTCGGCGGACTTCCCGAGCGGCGGCGCGGACGGGCTGGGCGAGGTCGAGGGCTGGGCGTTCCAGCATGTCCAGGTCGGCAACCCGCAGTGCGCGATCCACGTCCCGGACGCCGCGGAGCTGGAGGCGCTCGACCTGCCCGCCATCGGCCCCGCCATCGAGCACAGCGACCTCTTCCCCAACCGCACCAACATCTCGTTCTTCCGCGCGCTCGCGCCCGACCGCGTCCGCGCCCGGATCTTCGAGCGCGGCGTGGGGGAGACGAGCGCCTCGGGCACCGGCGCGTCCGGCGCCGCGATCGCGCACGTCCTGCGCGGCGGCGACTCGCCCGTGACCGTCGTGCTCGACGGCGGCGAGCTGATCGTCGACGTCGACGAGAGCCTGCTCTTCACGCTCACCGGCTGGGCCGTCCCGGTCTACGCGGGCGAGGCGAGCGCCGCGCTGCTGGCCGATCTCGCCGCGCTCTAACCTCCAGCCCAGATGACCGAGCAGCAGCGCACCTCCGGGCCCGCCTGGGCCGTCGGCCTGGCGACCACGACCGTGCCCGAGGGCAAGGTCCTCGACACGCTCTACCTCGAGCCCCACCTCGGCCTCGACGGGGCGCCGGACGCCACGCCGGGCACCCGCCGCCTCAAGATCACCGAGGCCACCGACCTCGGCGGCGGCGCCTTCGCCGGCGCCACCGGCCCGGACGAGCTGCGCGGCGTCACCGTCGTCCCGGTCCTCACGGTGGTCGAGGACCTCGCCGCGCCGCCGGCCGACACGCACGACGCCTACCTGCGCCTGCACCTGCTCAGCCACCGCCTCGCGGCGCCCAACACCATCAACTTGGACGGGATCTTCGGCGCGCTGCCGAACGTCGCCTGGACCAACCGCGGCCCCGTCGACCCCGCCGACCTCCCGACCGTCCGCCTGCGCGCCCGCGCGCTCGACCGGCCGCTGAGCGTCACGTCCATCGACAAGTTCCCGCAGATGACGGACTACGTCGCGCCCGCCGGCGTCCGGATCGCCGACGCGCGCCGCGTCCGCCTCGGCGCCCACCTCGCGGATGGCACGACGGTCATGCACGAGGGCTTCGTGAACTTCAACGCGGGCACGCTCGGCGCCTCGATGGTCGAGGGCCGGATCAGCCAGGGCGTCGTCGTCGGCGACGGCAGCGACGTCGGCGGCGGCGCGTCGATCATGGGCACGCTGAGCGGCGGCGGCAAGGACATCATCTCGGTCGGCGCCGGCAGCCTGATCGGCGCCAACGCCGGGCTCGGCATCTCGCTCGGCGACGACTGCATCGTCGAGGCGGGCCTCTACCTCACGGCGGGCACGCGCGTGACGACGCCCGAGGGGGAGACCGTGAAGGCCCGCGAGCTCTCCGGCCGGAGCGGCCTGCTCTTCCGCCGCAACTCGACGACCGGCGCGGTCGAGGTCCTGCCGCGCGCCGGGACCTCGTGGGGCGGCCTCAACGCCGCCCTGCACGCCAACTAGGCGCTCGCGCCGACGATCCGCCGCGCGGCGTCCTCGCACGCCTCCGGCGTCGGGACCAGCGCGAAGCGCACGTGGCCCGCGCCGCCCGCGCCGAAGAACGACCCGGGCGCGCAGGCGACGCCGTGCTCCAGCAGCCGGACCGCGCACGCCTCGTCGTCCTCGCCGCCGGGCGTGGCCAACCACAGGAAGAACGTCGCCGGGCCGCCCGCGTCCGCGAACCCCGCGGCCTGCAGCGCGGGCCACAGCAGGTCGCGCTTGCGCCGGTAGCGCGCGCGGACCTCCTCGACGTGCGCCTCGTCGTCCCACGCCGCGACGGACGCGAGCTGGACGAACTCCTGCGGCGCGACGCCGACGTTCGGCCGGTACTTCTTCAGCGCCGCGATGAGCCGCGGGTCGCCCGCGACGAAGCCGCTGCGGTACCCCGGCATCGAGGAGCGCTTCGACAGCGTGTTCAAGATCACCACGTTGCCTCGGTCCTCGAGCTGCAGCGCGCTCACCGGCGCCGCGCCGGAGAACCACAGCTCCGAGTACGCCTCGTCGCAGGCCAGCACGAAGTCGTGCTCGCGCGCGAGCGCCGCCGCGCGCTCCAGCATCTCCAGCGGGACGGTCGCGCCCGTCGGGTTGTTGGGGAAGTTGAGCCACAGCAGCCCGAGGCGGCCGAGCACGCCCGGGTCGAGCGCGTCGAGGTCGGGCAGGAACCCGGACGCCGGGTCGAGCGGGATCTCCACGACCTCGCGCCCCGCGAACAGCGCGCCGCGGGCGCCCACCGGGTAGCCGGGGACCGTCACGCCGACCGCGCTCCCGCCGACCACCTCGGCCATGTGGAACACGGCCTCCTTGGAGCCCAGCGTCGGCACGACCTCCGTGTCGGGATCGAGCACCACGCCCTCGTAGCGCCGCGCGACCCAGCGGGCGATCGCCGCCCGCAGCGCGGGCAGCCCGTCGGCCTTCGGGTACGTCGAGACCGGCGCGAGCGCCTCGGCGAGCGCGGCCCGGATGAAGGCCGGCGTCTCCTCGCGCGGCTCGCCGATCCCGAAGTCGATCAGCTCGATGCCGCGCGCGACCGCCGCCCGCTTCGCCTCGTCGAGCCGCACGAACGGGTACGTGCCGAGCGCCTCGAGGACCGGGTTCAGGCGCACAGGAACCTCACGAGCGTCTCGTAGGACTTCACCAGCGCGGCGACCTCGACCTGCTCGTCGCGCCGGTGGGCGAAGCGCGGCGCGCCCGGCCCGAAGTTGATGGCGTCGACCCCGGCGGCGGCGAACTCGGCGACCGGGGTCCAGGCCTGCTTGGGCGCGGTCTCGAGATCACCCACTTCGACAAGACGCGACACAAGGGCATTGCCTTCCGGCACCGCGCCCGACGGCGCGTTGCCGTCGATCACGAGCTCGCCGTGGGGCTCGCAGAGCGCGCGCAGCCGCGCCTCGGCGTCCGCCGCGCTCGTCCCCGGCGCGTAGCGCATGTTGACCTCCACGACGCACTCGTCGGGGACCACGTTGCGCGCCACGCCGCCGTGCACCGTCACCGCCGAGACCACCTCGCGGAAGACCAACCCGGAGAACTCGACGTCCACGGGCTCCAGATCGGCCAGCGCCGCGATCCCGCGCCCCGCGCGGTGGATCGCGTTGTCGGCCAGCCACGGCCGCGCGCTGTGGCCCGCGACGCCGCGGAAGGTCCACGTCGCGTTGACGTTCCCGACGCAGCCCGCGTGCAGCGCGTTGTCGGTCGGCTCCATGACGACGACGAGGTCCGCGCCCAGCAGCCCCGGCGAGCGCGCGAGCAGCGGGGTGAGCGCGCTGTCGCCGAACGGCAGCTCCTCGCGGCCGAAGAAGACGTAGCCCACGTCGACCGTCGCCTCCGGCGGCGGCCCCGCCAGCGCCAGCTCGACCATCACGCCGAGCGCGGCCTTCATGTCGGACGCGCCGAGGCCGTGGATGATCCCGTCCTCCAGCCGCCCCGGCAGGTTGCCCTGCGCGGGCACGGTGTCGAGGTGGCCCGCGAGCAGGACGAGCGGGCGCTCGCCGCGCTCCGCGACGCCCGCGACGACGCACGTGTCGCCCGCGTCCCGCACGGCCACGCCGCCGTCGGCCAGGACGCCGAGCACGTGCAGCGCGAGCGCGTCCTCCGAGCGCGACTCGGAGGGCACGTCCACGAGCTCCAGGACGCGCGAGGCGAGGCGGTCGGCGAGATCGGACGACATGGCCCGCCACGCTACCGCCCGACTAGGCTCCACGACGTGCGCTCCCGCGGCCCGCGATCGCGCCCCCGGACGCGGGGGCGGCACTGACGCCCATGCGCTACTGCGGCGTCGACGTCTCCGCCAAGCCCGGCCAGCAGCGCCTCGTCACCCTCCACGAGCGCCGCGGCACCGACGGCACCGAGCTGGTCGCGACCTTCTACGCGCCCGGCACCGCGGCCGACGTCGCCCAGACCGTCCTGGGCTTCGGCGGCGAGGCCGTCGTGGCCCTCGACGCGCCGTCCGGCCCGCGCCTGGACCTGCTCGCCGCGGGCATGCCGCTCCGCGCGACCCTCGACCTCCCGGACGGCCGCCACGAGCTGCTGCGCGTCGCCGAGGCGCTGCTCTACGCGCGCGGCCTCCCGCTCTACCCGGTGCCCGCCGGCGCGCAGGGCTCCGCCCGCTGGGACGCGTGGCTCGGCCAGGGCTTCGACCTCCACGCGAGGCTCGAGGCGCTCGAGCTCTTCCGCCCGGACGCGAGCCACGGCCACCACCTCGCGGCGCCCGCGGGCGACGGCGCGCTGCGCCTCGGCCGCGTCTGCGAGACCTACCCGGACGCCGCGTTCAGCGTCCTGCTCGGCCACCGGCCGCCGCCCAAGCGCACGCCCTGGGGCCTGCAGCAGCGGATCGCCGCGCTGAAGCTCCGCGCGGTCGTCGACGACGACGGCGGCCTCTGGCAGCGGACCACCGAGGAGCTCGACGCGGCCGCGGCCGCCTACACCGCGTTCGCGCTCGCGACCGGCCGCGCCTGCTGGGTCGGCGACCCGCGCGAGGGCGTGATCGTCCTGCCGGTCGCCGCGCTCGAGCCGCGCTACGAGCCGCTGCCCGCCCCGGCGCGCTCGCGCCTCAGCGCTTCTCCACGACCACCGTCGTCGACTTGACCAGCGCGACCGCCTGGTCGCCCGGCTTGAGGTCGAGGTCGTCGGCCGCCTCGCGCGACATCAGCGAGACGATCCGGTAGGGCCCGCAGGCCATGTCGATCTGGGCCATCACGCCGTCGCGGCGGACGTCGAGGATGATCCCGTTGAGCTGGTTGCGGGCGCTCGAGCGGCCGTCGCGGGCGCGCTCGCGCAGCTGCTTGGCGAGCTCGTCGGCGCGCAGGTAGCGCTGCTGCCCGCGCCGCTCGAAGACGATCCGCCCGTCGCGCTCCCAGCGCCGCAGCGTGTCGACGCTCACGCCCAACGCCGAGGCCGCCGCGCCGATGCGGATCCAGTCCTCTGGCCGTTCGGTGACCTCCGACAACAGGCTCCACCTCCTGTCCGCCACCGTACTCCGGCATCCGGTGAGGCCACCTGCATCATCCGTCCAACCCGCGGCCCAGTTCTGACTAGCCACGCCCGCTCGCGCAGCACCTAGACTCAAGTGGCACATGGATCGCAGTCGCAACGGACGCACCACCCAGACCTACAACGGCGCCGCGGCCACCGAGGGCCGCGCGAAGCAGCGCGCGTTCATCGTCGCCGCGCTCGACTCCGGGGACGACCTCTCCGAGCTGCGCGAGCTGCTGGCCACCGCCGGCGTCGCGGTCGTCGGGCAGGCCGTCCAGCACCGCGACAAGCCGCATCCGAACACCTACCTCGGCCCGGGCAAGCTGCTCGAGGTCAAGGACGCCGCGAAGGCCGCCGACGCCAACGTCATCGTCGTCGACGACGAGCTGAGCGCGCGGCAGGAGCGCAACATGGAGAAGGAGGTCGGGATCTCGATCGTGGACCGCACGGCCACGATCCTCGACATCTTCGCCGCGCACGCCAACACGGCCGAGGGCAAGCTCCAGGTCGAGCTCGCGCAGCTGGAGTACAACCTCGCCCGGATGCGCGGGCTGTGGACGCACCTCGAGCGCCTCGGCGGCGTCTCCTCCGGCGGGTTCGCGACGCGCGGACCGGGCGAGTCGCAGATCGAGACCGACCGCCGCCTGGCGCGCGACCGCATCGCCGCGCTGCGCCGCCGGCTCGAGCACGTCAAGGGCACGCGCGCGATCCAGCGCGCCGAGCGCGAGCGCGCGCACCTGCCGCAGGTCGCGCTCGCGGGCTACACGAACGCCGGCAAGTCCACCTTGTTGAACGCGATGACCGGCAGCGACGTCGGCGTCCGCGACCGCCTCTTCCACACGCTCGACCCGACGACGCGTCAGCTCGCGATCGACGGCCGCCCGTACCTGCTGACCGACACGGTCGGCTTCATCCGCAAGCTGCCCCACCAGCTCGTCGACGCCTTCGGCGCGACGCTGGAGGAGACGCGCCTCGCCGACCTCATCCTGCACGTGGTCGACGCGAGCGCCGAGGAGGACGACCGCCTCGAGATGCTGCGCGCGGTCGAGGACACGCTCGAGGAGATCGGCGCCGGCGACCGCCCGCGGCTGCTGGTGGTCAACAAGGTCGACGTCCTCAGCCCCGAGGAGCGCGAGGGGCTGCGCCACCGCCATCCCGACGGGATCCAGGTCAGCGCGCTCACCGGCGACGGCCTCGACGACCTGATGGTCGCGATCGAGCAGGCCTTCGCGCGGACGCTCGAGTCCGTCGAGCTGCTGCTGCCCTACTCCGAGGGCGGCCGCCTCGCCGAGCTCCACGACGTCGCCGGCGACCTGCACCGCGAGGACACCGCCGAGGGCGTCCACGTCGTGGCGCGCCTGCCGAGCGCGATCGCCGAGCGCTACGCGCGCTTCGCGGTCTGATGGGCGCGCCCGCGCCGCCGGCCGCGGCCGAGCTCGCCATCCGCCTCCTGCACCCCGACGCGAAGCCGCCCGCGCGCTCGCGCCCGCACGACGCGGGCTACGACCTCAGCTCCGTCGAGGCCCTGACGCTCGGGCCCGGCGAGCGGCGGCTGGTCGGGACCGGCGTCGCCGTCGCGATCCCGGCGGGCGTCGCGGGGCTCGTCACGCCGCGCTCGGGCCTGGCGATCAACCAGGGTGTCCACCCGCTCAACGCGCCCGGCCTGATCGACCCCAACTACCGCGGCGAGCTGCGCGTCCCGCTCCACAACGCGGGGGAGACGCACCACGAGATCGCCGTCGGCGACCGCATCGCGCAGTTGCTCCTCGTGCCCTTCTGGTCACCCTCGCTGACCGTCGTCGAGGAGCTCCCGCCCTCGCCCGACGACCGCGGCGAGGCGGGCTTCGGCTCCTCCGGCCGGTAGGTGGGATCCCCCTTTCGGGGGACACCTGCAGTGGGGATGCGCGAAGGGGTGTCAGCCGTACCTCACGGTGGTCGGCGCGGCTCTAGCGTCTCCGCTGTGTCGACCGCCCGGATCGTCCTCCTCGCCGCGCTCGGCCTGCTCGTCCTGAGCGGGACGGCGTTCGGGCTCTCCGAGGCGCTCCACCGGACGACCACGACGCGCACCGTGCTGGCCAACCCGGTGCACCGGATCGTCGTGCGCGCGGACGCCGGCGACGTCGACGTGCGCGCGGGCCTGACCGGCGACGTCGTGATGACGCGCCGCGACGCGTGGGTGCTCGACCGGCCGTCGGTGAGCGAGAGCTACGCCGACGGCGTGCTGACCATCAAGACCCGCTGCGGCGGGCTGAAGACGATCCTGCGCTGTCGCAGCGACCTGCAGATCGACGCCCCGCCGGAGGTCGACGTGGCGGTCCGGACCGACGCGGGCGACGTGGACCTCCGCGGCCTCTCCGGCCGCGCCGACGTGGCGACCGCCTCGGGCGACATCCGCACCCACCGCCTGGAGCCCGTGACCGTCAAGGCGACGTCGGACGCGGGCAACGTCTCGCTCGACCTCTTCGGCGAGCCGGTCCGCACCGAGGCGGAGTCGGGCGCCGGCAACGTCCGGGTGACCGTCCCCTACGGCCCCTACCGCGTGGACGCGAACACCGCCGCCGGGAGCGTCAAGGTGGAGGGCGTCATCCGCGACGACCTCGCCCCGCAGGCCATCGACGCCCTGACCGACGGCGGCGACATCACGGTCCGGGCGCGCTAGGCGCACCCGGACCGCGGACCGTCGTCGCTACTGCAGGAAGCCGGCTTCCTTGAGGTACTCCGCCGCGACCGCGGCGGGCTTCTCCTTGTCGAGGTCGACGCGGGAGTTGAGCTCCTGCATCACCGGCAGCGTCAGCCCGGTCGTGACCAGGTCGATCGTCTTGGCGAAGTCCGGCCCGGCGGCGTCGGCCACCGACGTCTTGGCCAGCAGCGTCGCGTTGTAGGGCGGGAACAGCTGCAGGTCGTCCTTGAGGAGGACCAGGTTGTCGGCCTTGATCTGGCCGTCGGTCGTGAAGACCTCGCCCACGTCGGTCTGGCCGTTCTTGATGACCTCATGGCGCTTGGCGAGGTCGATCGAGAGGAACTTCTTGAACTTCAACCCGTAGGTCTTCTCCAGGCCCAGGAGGCAGTCGACGCGCTGCTGGCACTCCGGCGGGCCGGAGATCGTCAACGACTGCGACTTGCCCTTCAGGTCCGACAACTTGGTGATGTTGCCGAGCTTCTTGGCCTCGGCCTGCGTCACCGCGAAGCCGTTGGAGTCCGTGAACGGGGTCTGCGTGTAGGCGGTGATCCCGTCCTTCGCCATGCAGTCCTTGGACTGCGTGAACGCGGCGGCGGGGTCGTGGCTGACGTCCTTGTCCTTGACCTTGCAGAACGACGTCAGGATCGTGCCCGTGTACTCCGGGTAGGCGTCGACGCGGCCGGCCTTCAGCGCCTTGAGCGCGATCTGCTCGGAGCCGAGGTTCAGCTGCTTCTTGACCTTGTAGCCCGCGGCCTGCAGGGCCTGCGCGTAGATCTCGCCGAGGATGAACTCCTCGGTGAAGTTCTTCGAGCCGATCGTGATCGTCGGCTTCGAGGCGTTGGCCGCGTCCTTGGTGATGGTCTTGGAATCGGCGGCCGGGGCCGACGAGGCGGTGGATGCGGCGGTGCCGGTGTCGGCACTGCCGCTGGAGCTGTCGTCGTCGCTGCCACAGGCCGCCAGGCCCACGGTCAGGACGAGCAAGAGCAGTGCGAGAACGCTGCGAGAGCGCATGCGTCGGTTCCTCCTACTGGGGGTGGTGTTCGTTTGGGAGAGCTTGAGCCCGCGGGGCGTGACGGCCCGCTGGAGCGCGGCGAAGAGCAGCTCGGCCGCGATCGCCAGGAGCGCGACGAGCAGCGCGGTGCCGAGACGGCCCGCGTCGCCATGGACGTTGGCGTTGACGATCGGCACGCCGAGCGTGTCGACGCCGACATAGGGACCGAGGGTCGCCGTGGCCAGGACGTTGACGACCGAGGTGCGGATGCCGCCGAAGACCAGCGGCAGGGCCAGGGGCAGCTCGACGCGGAGGGCGAGCTGGCGCTCGGAGAGCCCCATCCCGCGTGCCGCGTCGACGATGTCGCGGTCCACCTGGCGGACCCCGACGTACGTGTTGGTGAAGATCGGCGGGATCGCGAGCAGCACCATCGCGAAGACCAGGTTGGTGGAGTTGAGCCCGATGTAGGTGCTCGCGAAGACGAGCACGGCGAAGCTCGGGACCGCGCGGCCGACGTTCGCCGCCGTGGAGGCCGCGAGCTGGCCCCGGCCCTTGTGGCCGAGCCAGAGGCCGACGGGCAGCGTGAGCAGGATCGCGACGAGGATCGCCTCGAAGGTCACGCGCAGGTGGGTCCACAGCAGCGGGAGCAGGTGGCTGCCGCCGATCTCGACGCCGCCGCCGACCGACTCGCGCTGGTGCAGCAGGTAGTTGATGGCGTCCTTCATGTCGCCAACGTCCGCTGCCAGGGGAGGAGGACGCGCTGGACGGCCAGCAGGCCGAGGTCGAGCACGAAGGCCAGCACGACGCAGAGCCCGCCGGCGACCAGGACGTTGGACTTGAACGCGATGTCGGAGAGGATCTGCTGCCCGAGGCCGCCGGCGCCCGCGTAGAAGGCCAGCGCGGCGAGCCCGACGTTCGTCGTCGTCGCCACCCGCAGGCCCGCGAAGATCTCCGGCAGCGCGAGCGGCAGCTCGACCTTCCACAGCAGCTGCTGCTCGGTGAAGCCCATGCCGCGCGCGGCGTCGCGCGCCTCGTCGGGCACGTTGTCGAGTCCGGCGATGATGTTGCGGAACAGGATCAGCAGCGTGTAGCTGGTGAGCGGGATCAACGCGGTGAGGAACCCGAAGCCCGTGATCGGGATCAGGATCGCGAACAGCGCGAGCGAGGGGATCGTGTAGAGGATCCCCGTGACGCCGATGATCGGGCCGGTCAGCCAGCGGCGGCGATGGGCGAGCAGGGCGAGCGCGAAGGCGATCGCGAAGCCGATCAGCACCGAGGAGAGCACGAGCTCGACGTGCTTCCACAGCGGCGAGCCGTAGTCGCCGAGGTGGTGCGCGATCCAGGACGGGCAGATGCCGTTGTCCTGCACGCACGACAGCTTGCCGCTGTCGCGCTCGTGGATCCTGACCTGCGCGAGCAGGCCGAGCGCGCCGCTCACGTCGCGCCGCCCTCCGCCGCCGTGCCGCCGCGGACGCTGGTCAGCCACTCCAGGCGCGCGACCATGCGGTCGACGCCGACGAAGTCCTTGACGAAGTCGTCGGCGGGGGAGCGCACGAGCTCCTCGGGGCTCGCGAACTGCCCGAGCACGCCGCCGGGCTTGAGGATCGCGATGTTGTCGCCGAGCTTCAGCGCCTCGTCGATGTCGTGCGTGACGAAGATGACGGTCTTGCCCAGCTCGCTCTGCAGGCGGCGGAACTCCTCCTGCAGGCGGGCGCGCGTGATCGGGTCGATCGCGCCGAACGGCTCGTCCATGAGCAGCAGCGGCGGGTCGGCGGCGAGCGCGCGGGCCACGCCGACGCGCTGGCGCTGGCCGCCGGAGAGCTGCGCGGGGTAGCGCTTGCCCATCGGCGGCTCGAGGCCGACGACGTCGAGCAGCTCGGCGACGCGCCGCTGGATCCGGCCGTGGTCCCAGCCGAGTAGCTTCGGGACCGTCGCGATGTTGTCGGCGACGGTCAGGTGCGGGAAGAGCCCGATCTGCTGGATCGCGTAGCCGATGCCGCGGCGCAGGTCGGCCGGCGACTGGTCGCGGACGCTGACGCCGTCGACGCGGACGTCGCCCGAGGTCAGCTCGATCATCCGGTTGACGAGCCGCATCGCGGTCGTCTTGCCGGAGCCGGACGGCCCGATGAAGATCGTCAGCTCGCCCGCGGGGACCTCGAGCGTGAAGTCGCCGATGGCGGGCTCGGGGGTTCCCGGGTAGGTCTTGGAGGCGTGGTCGAACTCGACCGTGGCGGCGGAAGGGGCCATCAGTTGTGCACCAATCTAGTGAAGAATGGGCGCGGGTAGCCGGACGGCCCCTCGGGGTGGGCGGTGTTCGGAGGGCGCATAGGAGGATCCGCGGCCGGCGGACCCGGTGATCCTAGCCCGCCGCTCCGGCAGGACGGCGCAGCAGGGCGCGGACGGACTCATCGGGTGGGTACGCGTGGCGGCGGTCGATGAGCTCGACGACGCCCGCGGCGCGGCCCGCGACGGCGACCGTGCCGAGCGCGGAGTCGACCGCCACGGCGTCCGGCTGCTGAACGGTGGGGAGGTGGACGGCGGGCGCGCGGGAGCCGTCGGTGGGGAGCGCGACGACCTCGTTGCGCGCCGTGAGCGTGACCCAGAGGCGGCGGCGCACGGGATCCAGCGCGAGGCCGTACGGCGCCCCGCCGGGCAGCGCGATCCGGCCGACGCGCGTCAGGCGCCCGTCGGTGCCGAAGACCAGGACGGCGTCGCCGCGCGTGTCGGCGACGTAGAGGCGGTCGCCCTCGGCGACGACGTTCGTCGGCCCGGCGCCCGCGGGCAGGTGGGCGAGGCGGCGCAGCGTGCGCGGGTCGTAGAGCTCGAGGGCGCGGGTCTCGAGCGAGACCACCGCGAGGCGGCGGTCGAACGCGGCGGGCGAGAGCCCACCGGATCGGGTGGTCTCCGGCAGCTCGGCCGTCGGCCGGCCGCGGTCGAGGACCGAGACGGTGGCCGCGCCGCGGGCGCTCGCGACGAACGTCCGGCCGAGGACCACGGTCGCCGACTGCGGCAGCTGGGCGGGCGGCGTGCGGTCGGCCGGCCGGATCGCCAGCGCGCGCCTGCCGACCTCGCCGGGGACCAGGAAGACGGCGGGCGCGGGCGGCGGGCCGGGGTGGCGCTGGCCGGTCGGGACGGCGACGCGCTCGCGGATCCGGCCGGTCCGCGCGTCGAGCAGCACGAGCCGGCTCGGGTCGTGGACGGCGACCGCGATCGTGTGGGCGTTGGGGTCGGCGGCGATCGCGTCGGCGAGGGCGCCCACGCGGACGACGCGGCCCGCGGGCGGCGTCGTCGGGACGGGCGAGCGGGCGGGCCGGGCGGCGGCGGCGAGCGGGGCGCGATCGGCAGGAGATCTCACGCCGCCGCAGCCGCCGATCGCCACCGCGACGGCGGCGAGGAGGATGGAGGGCGGCGCGCGCACGCCGTCGAGGGTCGCACGCGGATGGCATCCTTCGCGCCATGTCCGACGATCTCCCGCTCACCGGTGGCTGCCTCTGCGGCGGCGTGCGCTACGCGCTCAGCGCCCCGCTCGTCTCCGCGGGCTACTGCCACTGCACCCGCTGCCAGCGCCGGACCGGGTGCGGCGCCGCGGCCTCGGCCAAGGTCGCGCCCGGGAGCTTCCGGATCACCGCGGGCGCGGAGCTCGTCCGCGACTACGACCCGGGCGACGGCGGGTTCCTGAAGTCCTTCTGCACCACCTGCGGCGGCGCGGTCTGGTCCTCGCATCCCGACCACCCCGACGTCCTCGGCATCCGCCTCGGGACCGTCGACGGCGATCCCGGCATCCGGCCGAGCTACCACCAGCGCGTCGAGACCGCCGCGATCTGGGAGCCGATCCCCGACGACGGGCTGCCGCGCCACGAGGGGCCCGCGCCGGGAGCGCGGGAGTAGGGACGGTCCCCTAGACGCCGGCGGCGCGGCGGGCGGACGCGTGCGCCGCGTCCTCCAGCCGGTCGTCGAGCGGCGCGAGCGAGCCGGGCGCGACGCCGAGCGCGGTGGCCAGCAGCCAGTCGGCGAACCACGCGTTCTTCGGCAGCAGCGGGCCGTGGAGGTAGGTGCCGATCACGGAGCCGCGGTGCACGCCCTCGAAGCCCGAGCGCCCGTCGTTGCCGTGGCCCTTCAGCACGCGGCCGAGCGGCCGCTCGCCGGCGGCGAGCGCCGTGCGCCCGCCGTGGTTCTCGAAGCCCGCCAGCACGCGCGGGCCGTCGAGGCCCTCCAGCTCGACCTCGATCGCGACGTTGCCGATCAGCCGCGAGCCGTCGATCGAGCGCACGGTCGTCAGGTCGACCAGCCCGACGCCCGGGACGCGCTCGTCGCCGAGCTCGTAGTGGTCGCCGAGCAGCTGGATGCCGCCGCAGATCCCCAGGACGATCGCGCCGCGCGCCGCCGCGGCGTGGAGCGCGTCGCGCTTGGTGTCGACGAGGTCCTGCGCGCAGAGCTGCTGGTCGCGGTCCTGGCCGCCGCCGAGGTAGAAGAGGTCGTGCGCGTCGGGGTCGACCGCGTCGCCGAGGCCGGCCGCCGTCAGCTCGAAGCCGATCCCGCGCCAGCCGCAGCGCCGCTCGAGCATGAGCATGTTGCCGCGGTCGGCGTAGATGTTCATCAGGTCGGGGTAGAGCGCGCACACGCGCAGGGTCTGCTCAGGCACCGCGCAGGACCACCACCGTCGAGCCCACGTAGACGTCGGTCGCCGGGATCCGCCGCGCCGCCTCGGCGGTCAGGCCGAACGCCTCGCCCTCCTCGGCGACCTCGGCCGCGCTGACGCGCGCGAGCCGGATCACGTCGTGCTCCTCGACGCCGCCGGCCTGGCGCAGCCGGTGGATCGCCGCGACCTCGCCCTCGTCGACGACGGCCAGCGGGAGCGAGGTGTAGGTGATGCCGTCGACCGTCGCGACGTCGGGCTCGGGCAGGCCGTCGCTCGCGCCGTCGAAGGCGTCGAGCGCGTCGGCCAGCGCGGCCGCGACCGCGCCGCCGGGCCGCAGGTGCGCCGCGGCGCTGCGCAGGAAGCCCGCGCGCCCCTCGGGGCCGCCGAGCAGCTGCAGCGTCTGCATCGGCACGGCGATCAGGCCGAAGCGGCGGTCGCCGAGGTCGAAGGCGCGCGCGTCGGCGCAGACGGTCTCGATGGCCAGGCCGGCCGCGGCGGCGCGCGCCTGCAAGGCCTCCAACAACTCCGCCTCGCTGTCGAGCGCGACGACCTCGATGCCGCGCGCCGCCAGGTCCAGGGCGATCCGCCCGGTCCCGGCGCCGACGTCGAGCACCGGCCCGTCGGCGGCCTCGGCCAGCTCGCGCCACAGCGCGACGTCCTCCAGGTAGCCGCCGCACTCGACGTCGTGCCAGATCGTCGCGCTCATCCGAAGGAGCTCCCCGCCACGCCGCGGGCGACCAGCTCGCGCCGCAGCTCCAGCATCGCCGTGTAGGTCGGGATCGCCACGAGGCGGTTCGGGCCGTCGGCGGGCACGGCCGCGACCGCCGCGTCGAGCCCCGCCGAGAGCGACGGCTCGACGACCAGCCGCTCCTCCGGCACGCCCGCGTACTTCAGCCGCAGCGCCATCTCGGCCGCGCGCGTGCCGCTGCACGTCACGCGCCGCAGCCGATCCGCGAGCAGCTCGAAGTCGGCGTCCCACACCCAGCTGATGTCGCGCCCGTCGGCCGTGTGGTCGTTGAGGACCGCCAGGAGGTCGTGCTCGCCGTCCTCCAGCGCGAGCGTGCGCAGGACCTCGTTGGCGCCCGCCGGGTTCTTGACCAGCAGCAGCAGCAGGTCGTGCCCGCCGAGCTGCACGGTCTCCGCGCGGCCGAAGGCGGCCGCGACCGCGGCCAGGCCCGCGACGACGTCAGCGGGCGGCGCGCCGAGCGCCGTGGTCAGCGCCGCGGCGGCCAGCGCGTTGTAGACGTTGTAGAGGCCGGGGAGGGGGAGCGCGACCTCGACCGTCGCGGTCGGCAGCCGCAGCGTGATCCGCGCGCCGCGCAGCCCGTCGAGCACCACCCGCTCGGCCGCGACCGTCGGCGCGGGCCGCGTCTGGCCGCAGGCGTCGCAGTGGTAGTGGCCCAGGTGCCCCAGGAAGACGTAGTCGTAGCGGTACGGCGCGCCGCAGCGGCGGCAGTGCTTGGAGTCCGCGGCGTGCTGCATCCCCGGCAGCGCCATCGCCGGGTCCTCGACGCCGAAGTAGACGACGTTCGCGCGGTCGCGCCCGAGGTCGGCGACCAGCGGGTCGTCGGCGTTGAGGACCAAGATGGTGTCCTTGACCTCGGCGACCACGCCGGCCCAGCGGTCGGCGATCGTGTCGAGCTCGCCGTAGCGGTCGAGCTGGTCGCGGAAGAGGTTCGCCAGCAGCAGCGCGCGCGGCCGGATCTGCGGGACGAGCTGGTCGAGCCAGAACTCGTCGATCTCGAAGAGCCCGGTGTCGCCCGCGATCGACCCGCGCGGCCCCGCGGCCTCCAGGAGCGTCCCGGCGATCCCGCCCGCCATGTTCGCGCCCGCGCGGTTGTGCACCAGCTCGTGGCCGCCGCGCTCCAGGATCGAGGCGACCATCGCGGCCGTCGTCGTCTTGCCGTTGGTCGCGGAGATGACCGCGCTGCCGTTGGCCAGCCGCGCGGCGAGCGGGCCGATCGCGCCCGGTTCCAGGCGCAGCAGCAGCTTGCCGGGCAGCGACGTGCCGCCGCGGCCGGAGCGCCGCGAGACCGCGCCTGCGGCGCGCGCGGCGGCGAGCTTGGCCCCCAACATGCTCATGCGGCCGGGAGCAGGACCCGGATGGCGCCGGGGATCGCGCGGATCGTGACGGGCAGCTCGCCGATCGGGTCGCCGTCGGCGTAGACGGTGAACGGCCGGTCGGCCGCGACGCGCACCTCGGCGCCGCGCACGACCGAGATCCCCTCGCGCTGCAGGTGCGTGCCCTTGAAGACCTCGCGCAGGCCCGCGACGAAGTCCCGCCGCGAGCGCGGGCGGACCATCACGACGTCCAGCAGGCCGTCGTCGAGCTCGGCGTCGGGGGCGAGGAACATGCCTCCACCGTAGGCCTTCGCGTTGGCCGCCGCGACCGTCCAGCCCTGGAAGGTGCGCCGCTCCCGGTCCACGGTGACCTCGAACGTCGCTGCGCGCCACGTGACCATCGCGCGCAGCCCGGCGTAGGCGTACACCATCTGCCCGAGGACCGACGGCGCCTCGTTGGCGAGGCGGTTGGCCTCGGAGTCGAAGCCCAGCGACGCGATCCCGACGAAGGTCTGCCCGGGATCCGCGCCGCCGCCCGAGACGACCTCGCCGACGTCGATCGGCGTCGGCACGCCGGTCGCGAGGATCGCGCACGCCGCGACGGGGTCGCGCGGGATCCCGGCCACGCGCGCGAAGTCGTTGCCGCGCCCGCCGGGGAGGACGCCCATCACGGCGTCCGGGTGCTCGCGCAGCGCGCTCGCCACCGCGCCGACGAGGCCGTCGCCGGAGAGCGGGACCGCGATCTCGCCCGCGCTCGCGGCCGCGGCGGCCAGCTCCCGCGCGTGGCGGACCGACGCGGTGCGCTCCACGCGGTGCTCGAGGCCGAGGCGGCGCAGCTCCGCCTCGACCTTCGGCAGCGCCTTGAGCGCGCGGCCTCCACCGGCCGAGGGGTTGACGATCAGCGCGATGCGACGGGGCTCCATGCGCCGCCCATCCTGCCGCATCAGCGCCGCAGGACGAGCTCTGCCAGCGACGCGGCGATCGCGACCGGCGCCGGGTCGGCCGCCGCGCGGGCCGCCGCCGCGCCGGTCGCGCCCGTCAGCACGATCGCGCCGTCCAGGCCGGCCGCGGACGCGCCGGCGAGGTCGCTGTCGAGCCGGTCGCCGACGACGAGCGCGTTCGGCGCCGACGCGTCCGCGCCGAGCCGCTCGAGCGCCGTGTGGAACGGCTGCGCCGCGGGCTTGCCGAGGTTCACGGCCGACGCGCCGGTCGCGGCCTCGACGGCGGCGATCACCGCGCCGGTCCCCGGCCACGGGCCGTCGGGCATCGGGAAGAGCGCGTCGCGCCCGGCGCAGACGAGCTCCGCGCCGGCGAGCACGGCCTGGACCGCGCCGCGCAGCTCCGCGTAGGTGAAGTCGTCGTGCGCGGCGACGACGACCACGTCGGGCGACGGGACGTCGCGGCCGTTGACGACCTTCAGCCCGGCCGCCTCGACGTGGCGGTGCACGACCGTCGCGCCGACGACGTAGGCGCTGCGCCAGCGGTCGGTCCCGGCGAGCACGTGCTGGATCGCGCCGCCGACCGTGACGACCTCCTCCAGCGACGCGCGGAAGCCGAGGCGCCAGAGCTTCCGGACGTACTCCTCGCCCGCGTGGCGCCCGTCGTTGGTGACGAACGCGACGCCCTTGCCCGCGTCGCGCAGCGCGTTCACCGCGTCGGTCGCGCCCGGCGTCGGCTCGTCGCCGACCCAGACGCAGCCGTCGAGGTCGAGCAGGACGTGGTCGTAGCGATCGAGGAGCGCCGTCAGCCGCGGGCCGCTCACGCGCGCGCCCCGGAGGCGGCGATCTCATACACCTTGCGGTCGCCCTCGTCGCTGGCCAGGCGCATTCCCGCGCCGAGCAGGACGCGCTGGGAGGCGAGGTTGACGAGGTCGGTGTCGGCCTGCACGGTGCGCACCTCGGGCTGCTGCAGCGCCCAGTCGAGCAGGCCGCGCAGGGCCTCGACGGCGTAGCCGCGGCGGCGCGCGGCGGGGACGATCCCGAAGCCGACGCTGACCTCGCCGAGCTCGTCGGGCGGGGCGTGGAAGCCGATGTCGCCGATGACCACGTCCTCCTCGCGCAGGAGCACCTGGTAGTGGCAGAAGCCGCCGCGGTCGACCGCGTGCTTGACGAGGTCGGCCTGCATCGCGACCGCGACGAGCGTCCCGTCCATGGGGTAGCCGTCGGCCCAGCGCTGGCCGGGGACGGGATGGCCCTCGAGCAGCTCCTGCATCTCGGCGGGTGCGAGCGGCCGCAGGCGCAGGCGAGGGGTGATCAGGTCCACTGCGCCGACCCTAGCCGACCGGGCAGGGGCCGCTCAGAACAACGTGGGGGCCGGCTCGGACGCCGGCTCGTCCTGCTCGGGCGGCGCGTCGTCGAGGCAGTCCGGGGCGTCGTGGCGGGCGTCGCTCACGGCGGGCCCGACGGCGCGCGGGACGGTCTCCCGCGGGGGGAGCGGGACCAGCAGCTCCGAGAGCAGCGGGGCGGGCGTGGCGTGGTCGAGCCACGCCTCCTCGGCCGCCTGGTCGGGGAGCATCACCGGCATCCGGTCGTGGATCGAGGTCAGCCGCTCGTTGGCCGCGGTCGTGATGATCGTGCAGGTGCGCAGGGCCTCGTCGCCGTCGCCGTGCCAGCTCGCCCAGAGGCCCGCGAAGGCGAACGGCGCGCCGTCGGCGCGGGTGATGTGGAACGGCTGCTTGCGCGGGCGGTCCGCCCGCGGCTGCCACTCGTAGAAGCCGTCGGCGACGATCAGGCAGCGGCGCGTCTTCAGCGCGTCGCGGAACGCGGGCTTCTCGGCGACCGTCTCGGCCCGCGCGTTGATCATCTTGTAGCCGACCTTCGGCTCCTTGGCCCAGAACGGCACGAGCCCCCAGCGCAGCAGCTCGCCGCGCGGCTCGCCCTCCTTGGAGGTCGTGACCGCGACGACGTCGTCGCCCGGGGCGACGTTGAACCGCCGGCGGATCTCCAGCGACTCGCCCAGCGCGAAGCGCGCCCGGAGGTCGTTCCCGGCCGGGGTGGCGAGCGAGTAGCGCCCGCACACGGCCTAGGGCCCCGCGGCCCGTGCCGCCTTCGCGTTGGCCTGCCGGCGGCGGCCGAGCAGGGCCATGACGGCGAGCACGACGATGATGAGCAGGATCCCGACCCACACCGCGACGAGCGTGCTGAGCCCGCCGAGCGGCCAGGCGATGAGCTTGACGATGGCGGTGCCGAGGACGACGAGCAGGACGACGATCGCGAGGATCGTCGCGATGCCGCGCACGCGCGCGAAGGTGCCCGCGCTGGCGGGCGGCGCGACGAGGCCCATGAAGCGCAGCAGCATCAGCTGGCGGTTGGACGGCGGCGCCTGGCCGAGGCGCTCGACGGCGGCCTTGAGGTCGTCGGGGCGGCGCTCGGCGAGCGCGAGCGAGGCGTCGGCCATGCGCTTGAGCGCCATGCGCTCCTGCGGCCGCGCGGCGGCGAGCGCCTTGCGGAAGTGCTCGCGCGAGGCCTTCGCGTCGTAGCGCTCGGCCGCCCGGGCGCCGAGGATCGCCTGCGCGGCGGCCTTGAACTTCTGCTCGCGCTCGAGCTGCTCGTCGCTGCGGGTCTCCAGCTGCTGCATGGCTGCGAGCCCGCCCTGCTGCTGCATCTTGATCTGGCGCTGCTTGGGCGGCATGTGCCATGCAGCCTACCGTCAGCGTCCGATTCCCACTACGCCGCGCGCACGTGGCAGGATGCCCCGGATGCTTCGCCGGTTCACCCTGCTCATCTGCGTCTTCGCGCTCGCGCTGCCGATCGCCGCGCACGCCCAGACCTCGTCGCCGTTCGCGCCGCTGCCGCAGGCGACCACGACGCCGGACCCGACGCCCACGGTGACCTCGGCCACGGACCCGACCGACGACGGCGGCGGGCTGGCCGCCTGGCAGCAGGTGCTGATCTTCGCGGGCGGCGGGATCCTGCTGCTCGGGATCGCGTGGGCGATCATCTCCGACGCGCGCAGCGTCGCGCCGACGCTGGAGACCGAGAGCCAGGTGGAGTCGCGCGAGCGCCGCGAGGAGGACATCAAGCGGCGCAAGGCCAAGAACCGCGCGGCGGCGAAGCGCTCGCGGCAGGCGCGCAAGCGCAACCGCTGAGGCGCCGCGGCGCGGCGCGGCGCGGCGCGGCCTACTGGCCGTCGGTCGTCGTGCCCTGCTCGCCGGGGGCGGCGACGTAGCCGGTCCCGAGCGCCTTGCCGGTCGCGGCGAGGCACGCGCGGTCGAGCCGCACGAAGACCAGGGACTTGCCCGCCTCGCCCTGGGCCGGGTTGTTGCGGCACCAGGTGAAGGTGTAGGTCTTGAAGTTCAGCGCCGCGACGAAGCTGTAGCCGAGCTCGGCGACGGTCTGGCCGGGGTTCAGCGTGACGTCGCGCTTGATCGCGACGCAGTCGTAGCGGCCGATCGGCTTGCCGAGGACGCGGTCGTCGGGGATCGCGGCCTTGGACTTCAGGATCGGCCCGCACTCGGTGCGGTCGAACGGCCCGGTCAGCTCGCCGGTCTTCACGCGGGAGCGCGCGTCGTCCGTGATCCGCGCCTCGACCGCGCCGACCAGCGCCTTGCGGGCGGCGAGGAGCCGCGCGTCGGACGCGCCGGCCGGGGGCTTCAGCGCGCGCGCCGCGCCCGTGTGCGGCGCCTGCTGGCGCGCGATCCGGACGCGCAGCGCCGCGACGCGGCGCGCGGCGTCCACCTTGTCCCGCGCGTCGCGGTCGGAGCGGTCGCCGAGCGCGATGACGGCCCCGACGGCGATCACGGCGAGGACGGTGGCGCCGAGCCCGCCCGCGAGCAGCGCGCGGCGCCGGCGCTGGTCGCGCGTGCGGGCGAAGTAGGAGGTCTGGCAGTGCGGGCAGCGCTCGTAGCGCGTCCGGGCCTCGCGCCCGCAGTGCGGGCAGGTGCGCAGCGGGGGCTGTTGCGGCTCCTCGGCGGACACGGCGCTAACCAGCGTAGACACGATGGGTGGTTGTGCGCAACCATGTGCCGCGTGGATCCCTTCGACCCCGGCCGCCAGCCCTCGGGCCGCACGCCCGCGCCCGGCCGGCTCGGGCTCGTGCAGGCGTTCGTGAACGCGTTCTGGGACCTGGAGGGCGGGGGCGAGGACGAGTGGCGCGACGCGGCGGCCTACGGGCGCTGGCTGCGCGCCCGCGGGTTCGGGGGCGAGGCGCCGTCGGAGGCGGACCGCGAGCGGGCGGTCGCGCTGCGCGAGGCGCTGCGCGGCCTGGCGCGCCGGCACCACGACGCGCCGGCGGGCGGGCCCGCCACGCCCGCGGCGCCGTCGCCGGAGCTCGCCGTCCTCGACGCCATCGCCCGCACGGTGACGCTGCGCGTCCGCTTCGACGCGCCCGCCGCGCCGCGCCACGAGCCCGCGGGCGGCGGCGCCGACGCGGCGCTCGCGCTCGTCCTCGGCGTCGTGGCCGAGGCGATGGCCGACGGCACCTGGAGCCGCTGCAAGGCCTGCCCGGGCCCGCACTGCGGCTGGCTCTTCTACGACGGCTCCCGCAACCGCTCGCGCCAGTGGTGCTCGATGCAGCTCTGCGGCAACCGCGTCAAGGGCCGCGAGTTCCGCGCCCGACAGCGCCGTGCAACCGATCACGCCCGGACGCGTACCTAGTCTTCCGCAGGGTGCGGGAACCGCACGGCGAACTCATGCTTCAGGTCGCGCCCGCCGACCAACCATCACAAGACCTTCACGCGGCGACCGCCTTCGAGACCTCACACTGTGCCCCGAGCCATGGCCACCACCCTGCCTCGCCTGTCGCCGCTCCGCGCGCCGCAGCCCAAGCTGCGCCACCTCCGGCGCGAGCGGCTCCGGCTGAAGGACGGCGAGCGGACCACGCTCTACGTCGCGCGCTACGACCTGCGCCGCTTCGAGCTCCGGGTCGTCCGGCTCCCGCAGCCCGCGCCGCTCGAGGTCTACTGCCGCGCCAACGGCTTCGACGAGGCCCTCGTCGGCGGCTTCTACCAGCGCCCGGAGCTGACGCCGCTCGGCGAGCTGCGCACCGGCGGCGTCGCCCGCCGGCACGTCCCGTTCACGGCGCCGTTCGACGACGTCCGCGCCTGCATCAACGTCTACGGCCCGCGCGTGGCGATCGGCCGCCGCGGCGACCTGCCCGCCGATCCCGCCGGCGACCTGCTCCAGGCCGGCCCGCTGCTCGTGCGCGGCGGCGCCATCGTGCGCGGCGACGTCGAGGGCTTCTCGGCGGGCTCGCACCAGTTCGACTCCGACATCACCGCCGGGCGCCACCCGCGCGCGGCGATCGGCCTGACGCGGCGCGGCGAGGTCCTCGCCGTCGCCTGCGACGGCCGCGCCGACGACGAGGCCGGGCTGAGCATGCCCGAGCTGGCCGAGGCGATGGCCGCGCTCGGCGCGGTCCAGGCGATGAACCTCGACGGCGGCGGCTCGACGTCGCTGGTCTGCGGCGGGCGGCTGCGCAACGTCCCGCGCGAGGCGCACGGGATCTCGCTGCCCGGCGGGCGCACGGTGCCGACGGCGATCGTCTTCCGCCGCCGTTAGCCTACTTTCCGGCACGTCGTACAACAAAGGGGTGCGAACCCTTTCCGGTCTGATGTTCTTCCCGCGCGGCGGCTCCGCCCACGTCGCCCGCTCCCTCGCCACCGAGCTCCCCGCCCACGGCTGGGACGTGACGCTGGTGACCGGCTCGCTCAGCGACAGCCACGGCGACGCGCGCGCCTTCTTCCGCGACCTCGACGTCCGGCCGGTCGACTTCGCCGCGGGCGACGCGCCGATGCACCCGTCCTTCGAGGACCGTCCGGGCGCGACCGACGGCGTCTTCGCCGGGGTCGACGAGGCGGGCTTCGAGCGCCACGTCGCCGCGTGGTCGCGCGCCTTCGCCGCCGCCGGCGCGGCCGACTGCGACGTCCTGCACCTGCACCACCTCACGCCGCTGCACGAGGCGGCCGCGCGCGTGGCGCCGGACGTCCCGGTCGTCACGCACCTGCACGGCACCGAGCTGCTCATGCTGGAGGAGATCGCCGACGGCGCGCCGTGGCCGCACGCCGCGGCGTGGGTCCGGCGGATGCGCCGCTGGGCCCAGGACTCCGAGCGCATCCTCGTGCTCTCGCCCGGACAGGTCGCGCGGGCGGTCGAGCTGCTCGGCGTCGAGCCGGAGCGCTGCGTGCTCAGCCCCAACGGCTTCGACCCGGAGCGCTTCGACGCGCTCGAGGTCGACCGCGCCGCGCACTGGCGCCACCACCTCGTGACCTCCCCGCGCGGCTGGGCGCCGGGCGAGGACGAGGGCTCGATCGCCTACACCGAGGCCGAGATCGCGCCGCTCGCGCGCGGGCCGGTCGCGATCGGCGTGAGCCGCTTCACCGCCGTCAAGCGCCTCGGGCTGCTCGTGCGCGCCTGGGCGGCCGCGCAGGCCGCGGGCCGGCTGCCCGGCGACGCGTCGCTCGTCCTGCTCGGCGGCTACCCCGGCGAGTGGGAGGGCGAGCACCCCTTCGACGCGATCGCCGCCTCCGGCGCGCGCAACGTCTTCCTCGCGGGCTGGCACGGCCACGACGAGCTGCCCGCGTTCCTCTCGGCCGCCGACGTCAGCGTCCTCGCCTCGGTCCGCGAGCAGTTCGGCTCGGTGCTCGTCGAGGGCATGGCCTGCGGCCTGCCGCCGATCGCCGTCGACCGCTTCGGGCCCGCCGACATCGTGGAGGACGGCGTCACCGGCTGGCTCGTGCCGCCGGACGACCGGGACGCGCTGGCCGACGCGCTGGTCGAGGCGCTCGGGGATCCGATCGAGCGCCGCCGCCGCGGCCGCCGCGCCTGGCGCGACGCGCGCGAGCGCTACTCGTGGCCGGCCCTGGCCGGGGACCTCGCCGAGGTCTTCGACGAGGTGGCCGACGTCGCCGACGGGCGCCTCAGCGAGCAGGCGCCGGTCGCGTGAGCGGGCGCTCCGAGCTGCGCCGCATCGGCGCCCTCTTCGCTCCCTACCGCCGGCCCCTGGGCTCGGTCCTCGCGCTGATCGCGCTGAGCGCCGGGCTCAGCATGATCACGCCGTTCCTGCTGCGGCGGGTGCTCGACGAGGCGATCCCGGACCGCGACACCGGGCTGCTGACCTGGCTCGTGCTGGGGATGATCGCGATCGCGATCGTCACCGGCGCGCTCGGCGTCGCGCAGACCTACCTGTCCAACATCGTCGGCCAGGAGGTCATGCACGACCTGCGGGCCGCGGTCTACCGCCACCTGCAGCGGTTGTCGTTGGCCTTCTTCACGCGGACGCGCACGGGCGAGGTCCAGGCGCGGATCGCCTCCGACATCGGCGGGATCCAGTCGGTCGTCACCTCGACGGCGACGTCGATCGTCTCCAACGTCACGACGGTCCTGGCGACGATCGGCGCGATGTTCGCGCTCGACTGGCGGCTGGCCGCGTTCTCGCTCGCGGTGCTGCCGTTCTTCGTGTGGATGACGCGGCGCGTCGGCGGCGAGCGGCGCAAGATCACCGCGGCGCGGCAGGGGCGCGTGGCCGACATGTCGTCCTTGGTCGAGGAGTCGCTGTCGGTCAGCGGGATCCTGCTGGGCCGGACGATGGGGCGCGGCGACGAGCTCGTCACGCGCTTCGCGGCGGAGTCGCGCGAGCTGGCCGAGCTCGAGGTGCGCTCGCGGATGGCGGGGCGCTGGCGGATGGCGTCGGTGCAGATGTCCTTCGCGATCATGCCGGCGCTCGTGTACTGGTTCGCGGGGCAGACGTCGGCGATCAGCGTGGGCACGCTCGTGGCCTTCACGACGCTCCAGACGCGGCTGCTGTTCCCGATCGGCTCGTTGTTGTCCGTGTCGGTCGACCTGCAGTCCTCGATGGCGCTCTTCCACCGGATCTTCGAGTACCTCGACCTGCCGGTGGACCTGCAGGAGGCCGCCTCGCCGGTGGAGCTGCGCGACGTCCGCGGCGAGGTGCGCTTCGAGGGCGTGACGTTCGGCTACGACGCCGACGCGCGGCCGACGCTCGACGGGGTCGACCTCGACGTCCCGGCCGGGTCGTTCACGGCGATCGTGGGGGAGACGGGCAGCGGGAAGACGACGCTCGCGTACCTCGTGGCGCGGCTCTACGACGTGGGCGCGGGGCGGGTGACGATCGACGGCGTGGACGTGCGCGACGTGTCGTTCGCCTCGCTGGCGCGCACGGTCGGGCTGGTCTCGCAGGACACCTACCTCTTCCACGCGACCGTGCGCGAGAACCTGCGCTTCGCGCGGCCGGACGCGACGGACGCCGAGCTGGAGGACGCCGCGCGCGCCGCGCAGATCCACGAGCTGATCGCCTCGCTGCCCGAGGGCTACGAGACGAAGGTCGGCGAGCGCGGCTACCGGTTCTCCGGCGGCGAGAAGCAGCGGATCGCGATCGCGCGCGTGGTGCTGCGCAACCCGCCGATCCTCGTGCTCGACGAGGCGACGAGCGCGCTCGACACCGAGACCGAGCGCGCGGTGCAGGACGCCCTGGACGCGCTCGCCGCGGGCCGGACGACGATCGCGATCGCGCACCGCCTCTCCACGATCCGCGACGCGGACCAGATCGTCGTGCTCGACGGCGGGCGGATCGTCGAGCGCGGCACGCACGAGGAGCTGCTCGAGCGCGGCGGGCGCTACGCGGCGCTGCAGCAGGCCCAGCGGGAGGACGCGACCGCGGGCGAGGAGGCGGCGGCGTGAGCGCGGACGCAGGCGCGGACGCCGGCGCCGGCGCCGGCGCGCCGCCGCGCCCGCGGCTCGTCGCGCTCGAGCTCCACGCCGACCCGGCCGCGTGGCGCGCCGCGGGCTTCGCGGTCGGCGCGGACGGCCGCTGCCGGATCGGCACGACCGACCTGGTGCTCGGCGGCGGCCCGGGCGACTCCGGCTTCGCGGGCTGGACGGTCGCGGGCGCGATCCCCGGCGACGACGGCCTCGACGGCGTCCCGACGCTCGTCGCGCCCGCCGGGACGCCGGTCCCGGCCGCGCCCGCCGCGCACCCCAACGGCGTGAGCGCGATCGACCACGTCGTCGTCACGACGCCGGACACGACGCGGACCTTCGAGACGCTCGAGGCCGCGGGCTTCCTCCTGCGCCGCGTACGGGACGCCGGCACGCCCGAGCGCCCGCTGCGCCAGGGCTTCCTGCTCTTCGCCGACGTCCTGCTCGAGGTCGTCGGCCCGCCGGAGCCCGTGCCGGGGACCTCCGGCGCGCCCGCCGCGCTGTGGGGGATCACGCTCGTGGCCGGCGACCTCGCGGCCGCCGGCGCCGCGATGGGGGACGGCGTGCTCGGCGCGCCGCGGGCCGCGGTGCAGGCCGGTCGCGAGATCGCGGTCGTGGCCCGCGAGGCCGGGCTCGGCGTGCGCGTGGCGCTCATGACGCCCCGACGTTGAGACCGCTCCGACACTGACGGGACCCGCGCGCCGTCCTACGGTCGCGTTCGCAGGGCGTAAGCACCGGCGCGCTCGGCCGTCGTCATCGGCAGATCCCGCCCCTCACCACCCCGGAGCGAACGACATGGGTTTCCTCAAGGACATCAGCAACCTCCAGAAGCAGGCCAAGGCCATGACGCCGCCCGAGCACCGCGGCGTCGTCGGTGGCTTCCGCGCGATGCGCGACGGCGTCGCGCAGGCCAACGAGGCGCTGAGCAGCGTCGCGGTCGACGGCCAGAAGGCGCAGCACCTGATGGCCAACGGCCGCGTGGCGTCCGCGACGATCACCGCGATCCGCGACACCGGCATGACGATCAACGACAACCCGACGATCGAGCTCGACCTCGCGGTCGCCGTCGACGGCGCCGCGCCCTACGCCGTCACCCACCGCCAGACGATCTCCCGCATCGCCATCCCGAGCTTCCAGCCCGGAGCGACGGTCCCGGTCCGCGTGGACCCGGTCGACCCGACCTCGCTCATGATCGGCTGACCCAGCTGACCGCCGTTCTCCGCTGGACCGGAACATGGCGGTCACGGCAGGCTGTTCCCGACCCCGCACGGTCGGGAACAGCCTGCCACCTCCTTTGTGGATCGGACAGGTGTCCAGGGCGGGTCAAGTTGTGTTGAGGGTCCGATGAGTCGGATCGATGCGGGACGGAGTGCATCGCCTCGCCCGTCGCATCCTTGGACCGCTCGTCGCCTCCGTGGCGTTCGCCGTGGCCGCTCCGGCGGCGATGGCGGCGTGCGACGGCGGGGACGTCGCGCCGACGGATCCGGGCGCGGTCGCGGCCACGCTGTGCCTGCTCAACGAGCAGCGCGGCGCGCACGGCCTGAGCCCGCTGAGCGAGAGCGCGAAGCTCGACCGCGCGGCGGACGACTACGCGGCCGACATGGTCGCCCGCGAGTTCTTCGACCACGTCTCGCCCGGCGGCGGCACGATGCTCGACCGCATCAAGGCGGCGGGCTGGGTCCCGAACGGCAGCTGGAGCGCCGGCGAGAACATCGCCTGGGGCTCGGGCTCGCTCGCGACGCCCGCCTCGATCGTCGACGGCTGGATGCACAGCGCCGGCCATCGCGCCAACATCCTCACCGGCGCCTACACGCAGATCGGCATCGGCATCGCCGACGGCGCGCCGCAGGACGGCGTCCGCGGCGCGGGGACGTACGTCACGGACTTCACCTCGGGCGGCGCGGCCGCGTCGGCGGGGACGCCGGCGGTCGCGAAGAAGCGGCCTGCGCCGGCGCGGTGCGCGTCGAAGGCGCGGGCGGCGTCGACGCTGCGGGCGCGGATAGCCCTGGTGGCGCGGGGCGCCGCGGTGGCGCGGCGCTGCGGCGCGAAGCGCTAGCGGTCGTCCGCGGCGGGGGCTTGCGTGGCGCACCCATGGCGCTCAGCGCGGCGCTGCGGCGGCGCGAAGCGCTAGCGGTCGTCCGCGGCGGGGGCTTGCGTGCCGCACCCATGGCGCTCCGCGCGCGCTGCGGTCGGGGTGCGCGGCGTGGTTCGGGGGCACCCAGGGGAGTGAGGCGTGGCCGGCGCCTCGCGGCGCGGGTCTGTCGTCCGCCCGGCGCCGGGGCGCGGGTGCTTCAGGGCCGAACCGAGGGATCCGGGTCGCTGCGAGCTGTCTATCGCAGACCAGAGCGACCCGGATCGATCATCCGGCAGCGAACCCCGGTCGTTCGTAAGCAGGTGCTCTCCGCGAGCACCTCCTTACGAACGACCCGCCCCGGTCCCGCGAGCGCTCCCGAGGACGACAGCGGTCGCCGCGAAGCGCCACCGCCTCCTTCCCCTCGCCGCCCTCCGAACCCCGCCGCGCACCCACCCCGGCAAACGCGCGGAGCGCCGCGGGTGCGCCACGCAAGCCCACCCGCGCGGACGACCCCGAGCGCGGCGGGCGACCCACCCGCGCGGACGACCCGAGCGCGGCGGGCGACCCACCCGCGCGGACGACCCGAGCGCGGCGGGCGACCCACCTGCGCGGACGCCCCCGAGCGTGGCGAGCGGCCCCACCTGCGCGGACGCCCCCGAGCGTGGCGAGCGACCCCGCCCGCGCGGACGACCCCGAGCGCGACGGGCGACCCACCTGCGCGGACGACCCCGAGCGCGACGGGCGACCCGCCCGCGCGGACGACCCCCAGCGCGGCGAGCGACCCGCCTCGCCGCCGGGCCCTACGCCGCCGTGATCGTGTACCGCGCCTGCGCCCGCTGGCGCGCCTTGGCCGCCTCGACCTCGCGGTCCTTCGGCGGCGCGTTCGTCACGAGCTCGCCCAGGAGTCGCTCGGTCGCCTCGGTGATCGCGTCGACCGCCCGGTGGAAGGCCTCGTCGTTGGCCTGCGACGGCTTCGTGAAGCCGCTGACCTTGCGGACGTACTGCAGCGCGGCGGCGCGGACCTCGTCCTCGTTCGCGGGCGGCGCGAAGTTGTAGAGCGTGCGGATGTTGCGGCACATGGCCTCAGCGTAGACGGCTCAGGCGTAGCCGTCGAGGTGCTCGGCCAGCGCGAGGACCGCGCGCTCCTGGGCCGCGTAGGCCGCGCGCAGCGCCTCGGTCGCGGCCGGGCCCTCGTCGCCGAGCCCCGGCGGCGGGTGCTCCTCGAGCCCGCTCCGGATGTGCGCGGCCAGCGGCGCGCCGCCCGCCTCGGCGGCCAGCCGGACGATCAGCTCCGCCCGGACGCGCGCGCCGTCGGCGAACGCCGCCAGCACCGTCTCGGGCGACAGCGGCTCGCGCCCGAAGACGCGCCCGTGAAGCACCGCCGCGTTCGACTCGTGCCCGCGCGCCTGCGCGAGCCGGACCTCGTCGACCAGCCCGAACGCGCCCGCCAGGTGCTCGATCGCCTGCGCGATCCCGGTCGCGTCGACCGGCAGCGACGCGCGCAGCGCGGGGGAGACGGCCTCCAGCAGCACGCGGTGCTCGGCCGCGCTGCCGGACAGGATCGCCCGCACCTCGTCGCGGTAGGTGGTCACGCCACCCACGGTAGTCCCGCGCCGCGCCGCGCCGCGCCGCCGCGCCGCCGCCCGCCGCCCGCCGCCCTCAGGCGCTGAAGCTCTGGATCCCGATCGCCCCGAGCAGCGCCAGCTGGCCCGCGGCCTCGCTGCCGGGCGCCACGGTGTAGATGATCAGCCGCAGGTCGCTGTCGCGCACCGTCAGGATGTCGCAGTCGAACGTGACCGGCCCGACCTCGGGATGGTCGATCGTCTTGCGGCTCGCGTTGCGCTGGCGCACCGGCCGCTGCTGCCACAGCTCCTCGAACTCCGGGCTCTCGGCCCGCAGGTCGGAGATGAGGTCGTTGAGCAGGACGTCGTGGGGGTAGCGCCCGGCCGCCTCGCGCAGGTCGGCGACCGCCTCGTGGCGGAGCTCCAGCTCTTCGGCCTCCGTGCGCACGTAGCGCGACGGGCCGCCCGTGAAGACGTTCCAGATCACGTTGCGCTCGCGCATCGTCTGCCCGGAGGCGTCGCCGACGAGCGCGGTCGCGATCGGGTTGGCGGCGACGACGTGCCAGCACGCGTCGATCACGATCACCGGCGTGTCGCTCAGGCGGTCCAGCACCCGCTGCACGCTCGGCGTGATGTGGCGGTCGATGTGGCCCTCGGACGGCGTGGCCTGCCCCGCGACGCGGAACAGGTGCGCGCGCTCGTCGTCGGAGAGCCGCAGGGCGCGGGCCAGCGGCCCGAGCACCGACGGCGACGGGTTCGTGGCGCGCCCCTGCTCGAGCCGGGCCAGGTAGTCGACCGACAGCCCGGCGAGCTGCGCGACCTCCTCGCGCCGCAGGCCCGGCGCCCGGCGCTGGCCGCCCGCGGGCAGGCCGGCGTCGGCGGGCGAGACGCGGTCGCGCCACGTCCGCAGGCTGGCGCCGAGCTCGGCGCGCAGGCAGGGGCCGGAGGTGGGGTCGATGGCCATGCCACAGATGTAAGCGCATCGGTCGCGGGGCAGCCAAGCCCTGCCAGTCCCAGGCTGGAGCGTCCTCTTTTGCCCGACGTCCGTAGGGGACACCATGGACCCCATGACCACCACCTTGATCACCGGCGCCAACAAGGGCCTCGGCCACGAGGCCGCCCGCCGCCTCGTCGACGCGGGCCAGGACGTCTGGGTCGCCGCCCGCGACGCCACCGCGGGCCAGGCCGCCGCCGAGCAGCTCGGCGCGCGCTTCGTCCAGCTCGACGTCACCGACGACGCCAGCGTCGCCGCCGCCGTGCAGACCATCCGCGACGCCGGGACCGGCCTCGACGTCCTCGTCAACAACGCCGGGATCTCCGGCGCCCACAAGGGCGTGGCCGAGACGGGGCCCGAGGACCTCGCCGAGGTCTACGCCACCAACGTGCTCGGCCTCGTGCGCGTCACGCGGGCCTTCCTGCCGCTGCTGGAGGAGTCCGAGAGCCCCGTCATCGTCAACGTCTCGAGCGGCGTCGGCTCGATGACGCTCACCAACGACCCCGAGCGCGTCGAGAACTCGTTCGTCGCGCTCGCCTACCCGTCGTCCAAGTCCGCCGTGACGATGCTCAGCAGCCAGTACGCCCGGGCGCTGCCGCACATCCGCATCAACGCCGTCGACCCCGGCTACACCGCCACGGACCTCAACGGCAACAGCGGCCCGCAGACCGTCACCGAGGGCACCGACGCGATCGTCGCGATGGCCCAGATCGGCGCCGACGGCCCGACGAACACGATCGTCGACCGCTTCGGCGCCGTGCCGTTCTGATCCGCTGAGCTACAGGCCCGACGGGTGGCGGGCGACGTAGCCCGCCGTCGAGCGCTGCCCCGGGCCCCAGCGCGACCCGCTGGCCGAGCGGCCGGACGTGTCGTAGCGCCGGCCGTTGATGACCATGAACGCGTGGCCCGCGTTCGCGTAGATCGTCACGTAGCGGCCGGGGCCCGGCTTGCCGTAGGACATCAACTGGCTCGAGTCCAGCGGCGCGTCCAGGCGGCCCATGCCGTGCAGGACGTAGGAGACCGAGCCCGAGCAGTCGTAGCCCGCGGCGTGGAAGCTGCCGTGGCCGCCACCGTAGATGTAGGGCTTGAACGCGATCCGGTTGCCCGCGGCGACCGCGCGGCGCAGCAGGATCACGTGGCGCGGGACGACGGTCGCGGCGCCGTGCAGGCCCGTCCGCTTGAGGACCGGATGGCTGCCGCGGACGCCGAGCGCCTGCCACGTGCCGGGGCCGACGACGCCGTCGGCGGTCAGGTCGTGCGCGCGCTGGAAGGACTTGACCGCGCTGAGCGTCCCGGGCCCGAAGACGCCGTCGGCGCCGATCCCGAGCTTGCGCTGCAGCAGCCGGACCGACGCGCCGCGGCCGGTCACGCGGACGCCACCGGCGCTGCGGCCCGCGCTGCGCGTCGCGCTCGAGGTCCGGGCGCGATGGCGCGAGCGCCGGATCATCGACCACGTGGCCGCGCCGACGATGCCGTCGGCGTGCAGGCCGTGGCGGCGCTGGAAGCGCTTGACCGCCTTCGAGGTGCCGTGGCCGAAGATGCCGTCGGCCGGGGCGATCCCGAGGTCGCGCTGCAGGACCTTCACGCGCGTGCCGTGGCTCTTGTACTTGAGCGGCTTGGCGTCGGCGGAGGGCGCTGCGACGAGGGTGAGGGCGAGCAGGGCGGCGAGGAGCGTCGCGGCGAGCTGCGCCAGGAGTGAGCGTGGGATGGGGGCAGGCATGGGTGGGCGCGCCTGCGAGGTGAGCTGTCGGGCTCGCGCTGCTGAGCGGCAGCGCTACGCGGTCATCCGGACCGCGACTCGCCCCGGCGACCGTGGTTGCGGCCGCAGTGGGTCCCCCGTCCGTTCGCAAGCGAACGATTCGGCGCGTCCGTGGTTCTACCAACCAAAATCCCTGCATCCCGCAAGATCCCTTGCAAGGAGGAGGGACGCGGAGCTACACGCCGACGCGACCCAGCATGCGCACGGCGAGCGCGCCGAGCGCGAGCAGCAGGCCGCCGGTGGCCAGCAGCGCGGGCCACGTGTCGGCCCACGTCACGTGCGCGACGAAGCCCTGGCGCACGCCGTCGAGGACGAGCGTGACCGGGTTGGCCGTCGCGATCGCGCGCATCCAGCCCGCGAGCAGGTCCTTCGGCGCGTAGGCGGTGGTGAAGAGCACCGCCATGAACCCGACGGTCTGCATCAGCGGCGCGGCCTGCTGGGTCTTGAAGCGCAGCGCGACCAGGACGGCGTAGAAGGCGATCGACGTCGCGAGCCCCATCACGAGCAGCGCGTCGAGCGCCAGCGCGCCCACGCCCGGGAAGTCGACGCCGAGCGCGAAGGCGACGATCAGCAGGAAGGTCGCGGGCAAGAGCGCCCGGAGCGCGGCGCTCGCGACGATCCCGATCAGGATCGTGACGCGCGGGGCGGGGCAGACCATCAGCCGGTCGAACCAGCCGCGCTCGATGTCCCGCGCGAGGTTCACGCCGGTCGCCGCGCCGGTGAACGCCGCGCCCTGCAGCAGGCCGACGGGGACGATGAACGTCCGGAAGTCCGTGGCGTCGAAGCCCGGCAGCCGCGCGGCCTCGCCGAAGACGCCGCTCAGGCCGACCAGGAAGATCGTCGGCGCGAGCACGCCCGGCAGCGCCGCGCCCGGGACGCGCGTGATCTCGTTGAGCGCCCGGCGCACGAGCGCCTCGACGACCCGCAGCGAGGCGATCACGCGGTCCGCAGCCTTCCGCGGAGCGCGAGCACCGCGAGCCCGACGAACGCCGCGACGAGCAGCGCCGCCGCGCCGAGGCCCTCGAGCACCGGCGTCGCCGAGACCTGCCCGACGATCGGGTCGCGCATCCCGTCGGCGACGTAGCTCAGCGGGTTCCACTCCGCGAACCAGCTCGCCGGCGACTGCAGCAGCGCGCGCGGGAAGAAGGCGCTCGAGACGAAGAGCACCACGAAGACGAGCGGGAAGATCCCCTGGACGGTCGAGGCGTTGCGGGCGCGCAGCGCGATCAGCACGCCGAGCGCGGCGAAGCCGGTCCCCGCGACCGCCCCGATCGACAGCACCAGCAGGGCGCCCGGCACGCCGCCGTGGATCGTCACGCCGAAGACGATCCCGAGCACAAGGAACCACAGCACCTGCGCGGCGGCGATCACGGTCCCCGCGAGGATCCGGCCGAGCACGATCGAGACGCGCGGGATGGGAGAGGCGACGAGCCGGTCGAAGAAGCCGCCCTCGATCTCCAGCGCCGCGCCGATCCCCTGCATCACGCCGCCGAGCAGCAGCGACTGCGTCATCGCGCCCGCGAGCTGGAAGTCGAGGAAGCCGTCGACCTTCGGGAAGCCCGGCAGGTCGGTCGTCCGGTGCAGCCCGCCCGTGTTGATGGCCAGGAAGAGCGTGGGCATGATCACCAGCGGCGCCAGGAACTGCGGGCGCCGCAGCGCGCCGCGGAGCGTCCGCCGGGCGAGCGCCAGCGACGGGACGGCGACCCGCGCGAGCGCGCTCATGCGGGCACGGGCGGCGGCGGCGCGCCGGCGTCGGGGTCGGGCGCTTCGGCGTCGGGGTCGCCCTCCGGCGCCGCCGTCTCGGCGCCCTCCAGCCGGTGCCCCGTCTTCTCGGCGAAGACGTCGTCGAGCGTCGGGCGCACGAGCTCGATCCCCTCGACCGCGAACCCCGCCTCGTCGAGCGCGCGCACGACCGGCGCGATCGCCGCCGCGCCGTCGGCGACGCGCAGCGAGACCGTCACGCCGGGCCCCGCGAGGCAGAGCTTCCCGAACGGCTCCACCGCGCGGCCCGCGGCGTCGGCGTCCGGCGCGTCGCCGAGCAGGGTGATGTCCAGGTGCGGCAGGCCGACCTCGGCCTTCAGCGCCGCGGGCGTGCCCTCGGCGACGAGGCGCCCGGCGTCGATGATCCCGACGCGGTCGGCCAGGACGTCGGCCTCCTCGAGGTACTGCGTGGTCAGGAAGACGGTCGTGCCCTCGTCGCGCAGGCGGCGGACCTCCTCCCACAGCGTCGTGCGCGACGTCGGGTCCAGGCCCGTGGTCGGCTCGTCGAGGAACAGGACCTCGGGCTCGTGGATGAGCGCCATCGCGAGGTCGAGCCGCCGGCGCATGCCGCCCGAGTAGGTGCCGACCCGGCGCTCGGCGGCGTTGGAGAGCCCGACGCGCGCGATGAGCTCCGCGGCGCGCGGAGCGACCGTGCGCCGCGGGATCCCGTGCAGCGTCGCCTGGAGCTCCATCAGCTCGCGGCCGGTCATCAGCAGGTCGAGCGCCGCCTCCTGCAGCGCGACGCCGATCCGGCGCCGGACCTCCGCGGGCTGGCGCGCGACGTCGAAGCCCGCGATCGTCGCGTGGCCGCCGGTGGGGCGCAGCAGCGTCACGAGCATCCGGACCGTCGTGGTCTTGCCCGCGCCGTTGGGCCCGAGGAAGCCGTAGACCTCGCCGGGCGCGACCGCGAGGTCGATCCCCTGGACCGCCTTGATCCCGCCGAAGGCGCGTTGGAGGTCGACCGTCTCGATCGCAGGCTTGGACACCGTGGCGCATCCTACGAGGCGTGGCGGGTAGGCCCCCATCGTGGACTTCGACGACCCCCAGCGCCTCGCCGTCACCGCCCTGCTCGACCACGCCGAGGAGGCGGGGTCCCTGTGCCTGGCGGACATCGCCACGCTCGTCGGGCGGCTCGAGCTCGACGACGAGGCCCAGGGCCTGATCGAGGACGAGGCGCGCGTCCGCGGCATCGACCTCACCGACGACTGCGGCCGCGGCAGCGTCCCGGCCACCAACTTCCTCGTCGGCGACCTCGCGAGCACGACGACCGACGCGCTGTCGCTCTTCCTGCGCGAGATCCGCCGCCACCCGCTGCTGACCGCGGCCGAGGAGGTCGAGCTCGCCAAGCGGATCGAGAACGGCGACGAGGCCGCCAAGGAGCGGATGATCACCTCGAACCTCGCGCTCGTCGTCTCGATCGCCAAGCGCTACCCGACCGACAGCCTCACGCTGCTCGACCTCATCCAGGAGGGGATCTTCGGGCTGATCCGCGCGGCCGAGAAGTTCGACTGGCGCCGCGGCTTCAAGTTCTCCACCTACGCGACGTACTGGATCCGCCAGGCGATCCAGCGCGGGATGGAGAACAAGGAGCGCACGATCCGGATCCCCACCAACGTGCTCCAGCGCGAGCGCAAGGCGGGCCGCGCGGCGAAGGAGCTGGCCGCGGAGCTGGGCCGCCAGCCGACCGACGAGGAGATCGCGGCGCGCGCGGAGCTGGCGATCGGCGACGTCGAGGCGCTGCGCGACATGGCGCGGACCGTGACGTCGCTCGACCGCCCCGTGGGCGAGGGCGACGGGACCGCGTTCGGCGACCTGCTCGCCTCCGACGCGCCGCCGATCGAGGAGGAGGTCGTCGTCTCGCTGCGCGAGAGCGCGGTCCGCCACGCGCTCGCCTCGCTGCCCGAGCGCGAGCGCACGGTCGTGCAGCTGCGCTACGGCCTCGAGGACGACGCGGCGCCCGTGGGGATCCAGGAGATCAGCCGCAGGCTGGGCCTCGGGGCGAGCGAGGTCCGCACGCTGGAGCGCCGGGCGCTCGAGCACCTCTCGACGGTGCGCGAGATCGAGGCGCTGAAGGAAGTGGCGTAGGCCACCGCGGGGCGGATGACGGCGCCCGGACCACGTGGGTCCGAGCGCCTCCGCCCGGTCACAGGCCGCCGCTGTTTTCTAACATCCCAGGACGAGTGTGTATGCCTGGGCGGCGTCACACTCCAGACCACCCGGACTGACCGCCGATCCGAGGATCGGCGCGTTGCCAAAGCTGGGTCCACCACGAGGGAGGACCCTGGTCCAGTGGGCAGCCCGACCGGACACACAGCGTAGCTCGCCGGGCGCTCGGGGGACAGACCGTCCCGTGCTGCTAACCTCAGCGGGGTACAGGCCGAGGAGAGACCTCGGCAAAGCAGTGCCCGTGTGTCCGCAGTCGTTGCCAGAAGCATCCTCCGCGTAGCACCAGAGCACCAAGCAGTGGAGGACCAGAAATGGCTACCGGAACCGTGAAGTGGTTCAGCGACGAGAAGGGCTTCGGCTTCATCACCCCCGACGACGGGGGCAAGGACCTCTTCGTGCATCACTCGGCGATCAACAGCGACGGCTTCCGCTCGCTGCCCGAGGGCGCGAAGGTCTCCTACGAGGCCGAGAGCGGCCCCAAGGGCCCGAACGCGGTCAACGTCTCGCAGCTGTAGAGCTTCGTAGCTCGCTGCAACGGCGCTTGGCCGCGCCGACAGAAAGGATCATCAGATGATCCGCCTGATCTGTGGGAACTGCCTGCGTCTTTGGGACGCGCAGTTCCACGGCCACCGCAGCACCTGCCCCCATTGCGGGGGCGCGCTGCGGTCCCACTAGAAGGACCATCCGGCCCGGGGCGTGACGTTCACGCTCCGGGCAGGGTTCCTTCTCGGTAGGGCTCCTCGACCGACTCCGGCGTGCCCGCGTACGCCTCCTCGGAGTCCGTCGTGTACGTCGCCACGCCGGCGCCCAGCGCCTGCGCCAGCGGCTCCACGGGGTACTCGCAGTCCGGCTCGACGTCGTGACGCGCCCCGACCATCAGGATCGCGCACGGCTCCTCGCCGGCGTTGGCGAACGCGTGGCGCGTCCACGCGGGGCAGTGGACGAAGTCCCACGCCTTCAGGATCCGCTCCGTCCCCTCGACGATCAGCGTGCAGCCGCCGGAGAGGACCAGGAAGTCCTCCTGGCCGATCTCGCCGTGGTACATCGTCGAGCGCTCGCCGGGCTCGATCACGTGGATGTTGATGCCGAAGTCGGCGAACCGCGTGCCGTCCGGCTCGAGCTGCGCGACGCGCCCCCAGCCGGGCGCGGCGCTCCAGGGCGCGTCGGTGACGTTGAGGACGAACCACGGCTCGGTGGGCGCTCCCAGGCGCTTGCTGTCGGTCATCGCACGAGCCTATGCTGGAGCGACGATGCCCGCCGACCGCGCAGGGGGCTGGAGCAACCGCGACTTCGAGGACGAGGTCCCCGCGCCGCGGCGGCTGGTCGGGCGCGGCCTCGCCGCCGCCCTCGCCACCGCGGCGGCGTTCTTCGTCTTCCTCTTCGCCGCGCAGCACGAGGTCCAGAACTGCGGGGACTCGTGCTACGACGGCGGCCTGCGAACCTTCGAGCGCGGCCACGCGTGGACGGCCTACGAGGGCTCGTGGCAGTGGCAGGCGCAGTGGGCGCTCGGGTTCCTCGCGCTCGGCCTGGCGATCGCCGGGCTGGCGACGGCGTCACGCCTGGAGTGGCGGCGGCGGACGGCGCGCCTCGTGCTCGCCTCCGTGGCCTGCATGGCGCTCTGGGGCGCGTGGGTCCTGGTGGAGCCGGCGATCCCGAGCTGATCCCGTCCTGCCCGGCGCCTAGCATGCCGCGCCGATGCCGTCTTCCGCACCGCCGTCCCGTCGTCGCCGTCCCAAGGCTCCCCGCGCACCCGAGACGCCCGTCGCCGCGCGGCCGGGCGAGGCCCTCGTCTGGACCGACGGGGCCTGCAGCGGCAACCCCGGCCCGGGCGGCTGGGCGGCCATCGTCTGCGGGCCCGACGGCGCGGAGCCGGTGGAGCTCTCCGGCGGCGAGGCGCACACCACCAACAACCGCATGGAGTACACGGCGGCGCTGGAGGGCCTGCGCTCGCTCGCGCACGGCTCCACGGTCTGCATCGTCACCGACTCGACGCTGCTGCTCGACTCGATGACCAAGTGGGTCCACGGCTGGAAGAAGAAGGGCTGGAAGACGTCCTCGGGCGACCCGGTCAAGAACCAGGACCTCGTGATGGCGCTCGAGGACGAGATCGCCCGCCACGCCGAGGTCCGCTGGCACTGGGTCAAGGGCCACGAGACCGGCGCCGAGCACGCGCACAAGGTCCTCAACGACCGCGCCGACCGCCTGGCGGTGGCGGCGGCCCGCGCGGCCGCGGGCTGACGCGCCGGCCCTCGCGCGCGTGAGCGCGCGCGGAGGCCCGGGTAGGCCGGAGGCATGCCTGGATCCAAGACCCCCGGCCCGAGCGTCAAGGACGACAAGACCTACGAGGCCCTCCGCGACGACGGCGCGTCCAAGGAGAAAGCCGCGCGCATCGCCAACGCCAAGGCCGCCGGCACGAACGTGGCCAAGAAGGGCGGCGAGTCCGGCTCCTACGAGGACTGGACCGTCGACGAGCTGCGGGACCGCGCCGCCGAGATCGGCATCGAGGGGCGGTCGGACCTGAAGAAGGACGAGCTGATCGAGGCGCTGCGGGAGCACTAGCGGTGCGATCCGCCTGGCCGATGGCACTTCGACGTTGAAATCCAACGTCCAAGTGCCATCCGCGAGCGCCGCGCACGAGCGGAACGCCACCGGCACATGACCTCCGGGGTCATGGTCACCGTCACCTCCGCGGCATACGGTTCGCCGGGTGACCGCGCTCGCCCCGTCCTCGCCCGCCGCCGTCGGCCCGCTCCTGCGCCGCTGGCGCGGCCGACGCCGCCTGAGCCAGCTGGAGCTCGCGCTGGAGGCCGACGTCTCCACCCGGCACCTCAGCTTCGTCGAGACCGGGCGCGCGAACCCGAGCCGGGACATGGTGCTGCGGCTCGCCGAGCACCTCGAGGTCCCGCTGCGGGAGCGCAACGCGCTGCTGCTCGCCGCGGGCTACGCGCCGGCCTACCCGGAGAGCTCGCTGGAGGACGCGGAGCTCGGGCAGGTCCGCGAGGTCGTGCGGCGGCTGCTGGCCGCGCACGAGCCCTACCCGGCGGTCGCGGTCGACCGGCGGTGGGAGCTGGTCGACGGCAACGCGGGCATGCCGCTGATCACCGCGGGCGCGGCCGCGCACCTGCTCGCGCCGCCGGTCAACGCGCTGCGGCTCAGCCTCCATCCCGAGGGGATGGCGCCGCGGATCGCGAACCTCGCCGAGTGGCGCGGCCACGTCCTCGGCCGGCTGCGGCGCGAGGTCGCCGCCACGCAGGACCCGCAGCTGCGCGCGCTGCTCGCCGAGCTCGAGGGCTACCCGGGCGGGCCGGACGGCGAGGAGACCCGCCTGGGCGCGGGCGCGATCGTCGTCCCGCTGCGCCTGCGCCATCCCGCGGGCGAGTTGTCCTTCATGTCGACGGTCACGACCTTCGGGACGCCGCTCGACATCACGGTCTCGGAGCTCTCGATCGAGGCGTTCTTCCCGGCGGACGCGCACACGGCGGCAGTTCTCCGGACAGCAGCCTGACCACCGTCACGCCCAGCGCGCCACTTTCCGCAGGGTCCTGTTTGCTCTGTCGTTTCGAGCGGGTACTTTCGCCACCTGAGGGCATGCGCGGCGAGGTCCGGAGCACCGGGGAGCGTCGGCTGACTTCCTGGTCAAGAGTTCCCGCGACGAGGATCGCCCGTGCCCCCACCCCTGATCGAGCCGACCGACGTGCAGCTGATGGCGCGGATCCAGCACGGCGATCCCGACGCCTTCCGCGTGCTCTACGACCGCTTCGGCGCCCGCGCGTACCGCGTGGCCTTCGCCATCGCGCGCGACGCCTCGCGCGCCGAGGACGTCGTGCAGGAGGCGTTCCTCTCCACCTGGCGCCACTGCGCGCTGTACCGCCCGGAGCGCGGCTCCCCGCAGGCGTGGGTGCTCGGGATCGTGCGCAACCGCGCGCTCGACGCCCTCCGGCACCACGGCCGCCACGACAGCCGCCGCGTGGGCGCCGAGCAGCTCGACGACCGCGTGTGGGACGCGCCCAGCGTCGAGCACCTGGTCGCGCGCCTCGACGAGGCCGAGCGCCTGCGCCACGTCCTGGCGCAGCTGCCCGACCCGCAGCGCGAGGTGATCGCCCTGGCGTACTACGGGCAGCTGTCGGCCGCGGAGATCGCCGGTGCGCTCGCGCTCCCGCTCGGGACCGTCAAGGGCCGCATGCGCCTCGGATTGATGAAGCTCCGCGCGCAAGGGACGGCCTACGCGCCATGTTGATGATCTTGTGATCCGGCGGGCCGGACCGCGCGCAGGCACTGGGAGATGTTCCCTCCCAACAGGAGAAATCCATGCGTGAAGATCTGAGCGTCGTCGCGTTCGACGACGACGAGGCAGTGGCTGAGGCCATGGCCGGGCTGGACGAGGCAAGCACCACCCGCGGCGGGATGTTCCGGCGCGCCGGTGCGGCGGCAGGGGGACTGGGCATCGCGATGGCGCTGCTCGGCGGCAGCGGCACCGCCAGCGCTCGCGAGGGCGGCTCCAAGAAGAACGACATCAAGATCCTCAACTACGCGCTGACCCTCGAGTACCTCGAGGCCGCGTTCTACAAGGAGGCGCTCGCCCGCGGCGGCTTCTCCGGCTCGGTGCTGAACTTCGCCGAGGTCGTCTACAGCCACGAGGCGACGCACGTCGCCACGCTGAAGGGCGTGCTCGGCGCCAAGGCCGTGGCGTCGCCGTCGTTCGACTTCAAGGGCACCACCCGGAAGTGGAGCACGTTCCTGCGCACCTCCAAGGTGCTCGAGGACACGGGCGTCGCCGCCTACCAGGGCCAGGCGCCGCTGATCCACCAGAACGCCGTGCTCGCCCCGGCCGGCGCGATCCTCGCCGTCGAGGCCCGCCACGCGTCGTGGGTCCGTGACCTGCTCTACGCGGGCAAGTCGGTCAAGCCGGCGCCCGAGGCGTTCAGCACGCCGATGTCCATGTCCCAAGTCCTGAGCGCGGTCAAGAAGACCGGCTTCATCAAGTCCTGACCCGGGAGACCCAGACCATGAACATCATGAACAAGAAGCCTCGGGTCGACCTGTCGGGCGTCCTCGACTTCGACACCGACGGCGCCCTGCAGGAGACGGCCGAGAGCGCGCAGCGCCACTCGCGCCGCTCGTTCCTGCGCACCTCCGGCCTCACGGTCGGCGGCGCAGTCGTGGCCGGCGGGCTGATCCCCGGCTCCTCCGCGATGGCGGCGACCCCGAAGGGCGATGTCGCGATCCTGAACTTCGCGCTCACCCTCGAGTACCTCGAGTCCGCGTTCTACGCGTCCGCGATCAAGCACGCCGGCCTGACCGGCGAGCACAAGCGCCTGGCCCACACGGTCCACGCGCACGAGGCCGCGCACGTCGCGGCGCTGAAGAAGGCGCTCGGCTCCTCCGCGGTCAAGCGGCCGACGTTCGACTTCGGCTCGGCCGTCACGAGCCAGTCGGCGTTCACGTCCACGGCGATCGTGCTCGAGGACACCGGCGTCCAGGCCTACCAGGGCCAGGCGCCGTTCATCAAGTCGAACGCGATCTTCAAGGCCGCGATCTCGATCCACCCGGTCGAGGCCCGCCACGCCGCGTGGGTCCGCAACCTCGGCGGCATGTCGCCCGCTCCCGCGGCGTTCAACCCGGCGCTGACCAAGGCGCAGGTGCTCTCGGCCGTCACCGGCACGGGCTTCATCAAGGGCTAGCTAGCTGTCGAACCCGAGGCCCAGCCGGTCCAGGGTTCGCAGCCACGGGCCGCGCCGGCCGCTGTTGCGGTCGGCGCGGGCCAGCTCGCGCCGCGTGAGGGCGATGACGCCGGAGCGCAGCGGCTCGGGCGGGAACGGCACCGGCTTGCGCCGCACGTAGCGCAGCCTGGTGGCCTCGGTCGCGCGGCCGTCGAGGAGGTCGAGGCCGACCCGCGCGCCGAAGCGCGTCGCGGCCACGCCGAGGCCGGTGTAGCCGGTCGCGTACGCGACGCGGCCGCCGAGCGCGGTCCCGAAGAACACGCTGAAGCGCGAGCAGGTGTCGATCGCGCCGCCCCAGCGGTGGGTGAACGCGAGCCCCTCCAGCTGCGGGAAGGTCGTGAAGAAGTGCTGGGAGAGCGCGGCGAACGTCGGCTCGTGGTCGTCGAGGTGCGCGCCGACCGGCCCACCGCGGCGGTAGACGGCGTCGTAGCCGCCCCACAGGATCCGGTCGTCCGCGGTCAGCCGGTAGTAGTGGAACTGGTTGCCGCCGTCGCCGATGCCCTGGCGCGCGCGCCAGCCGATCGCGTCCTTCTGCGCGGCGCTCAGCGGCTCGCTGACCAGCACGTAGTCGTACACCGGGACGACGAAGTGCCGCAGGCGCGCGAGCAGCGGCGGGTAGGCGCTCGTGGCCAGCAGGACGCGCCGCGCGCGGACGGCGCCGCCGGGCGTCGTGAGCGTCACGGCGTCGCGGCCGGCCTTCGCCATCGCGCCGGCCGGCGTGTGCTCGTGGATCCGGACGCCCGCGGCCAGCGCCGCCGCGCGCAGCCCCGCGACCAGGAGCCCGGGGTGGACGAGGCCCGCGCCGCTGCGGTCCCAGACGCCGCCGAGGTAGGTGGGGGAGTCGACCTGCGCGCGCATCGCGGCCGCGTCGAGGACCTCGACGTCGTGGCCGTAGGCGCGCAGCAGCTCGGCCTCCTCGGCCGCGCCCGCGACCTCGTGCGGCTCCAGGAGCGCGGTCAGCTCGCCGGTGGTCTCGAGCTGCGCGTCGATCCCGTGGGCGCGCAGGTCGCGCTCGATCCCCGCGAAGTTCTCGAAGGCGAGGCGCTCGAGCGCCTGGAGCTCGGCGGGGAAGCGCGCGAGGCCGTTGGCGAGCCCGTGCGTCAGCGAGGCGATCAGGAAGCCGCCGTTGCGCCCGCTCGCGCCGGCGCCGATCCGGTCGGCCTCGAGCAGCACGACGTCGCGCGCGGGGTCCTCCGCCTTGGCGTGGAGCGCCGCCCAGAGCCCCGTGAAGCCGCCGCCGACGATGCAGAGGTCCGCGTCCACGGCGCCCCGCAGCGGCGCGTCGGGCGCGCGCGGCGGGAGGTCGTCGAGCCAGAACGGCGCGACCTTCGCGTCGGCGAACGCGGCGCGGTGCGCCGCCGTGGGCGGCGTGGTGGGCCAGGGGCGCGGCATGCGCGGCGGACGCTAGCGCGCGGCGGTGGGGGAAGCCCCAGCGCATGGCCGGGGGCCCGCGGCGGGCATCCCGGCAACGGACCCGAGCGACGATCGCCGCCCGGGTTGCGATCATGGCCCCCGAGAGCACCCGTGGACGCCGACTACGCCCCCACCCAGATCCCCGCCGCGCTCGACGAGCCGCCGCCCGCCGCGCCCCCGCCGCCGCCCGCCAACGCGCTGCCGCTGCACATCGCCCTGTCGGCGCTCGCGGGCCTCGTGTGCACGATCGTCTGGGCCGTCACCGGCGGCGGCTACTACTGGGCCGCGTGGGCGTGGCTCGGGCTCGCCGTGCCGGTCCTGGTCCACGCGATCATCCGCTTCGGGCTGAGCGCGCCCGCCAGCGCGCGCCACGGGCTCGCCCTCCACGGCATGGTCACCGGGATGATCTGCGGGATCCTCGTGGTCACGTGGGGGTTCACGACCGACGGGATCCGCGGCTTCTGGCCGCTGTGGCCGCTGCTGGTCCTCGGCGTCGCGGTCGCTGTCCACGCGCTCATCATCTACGCCGACCGGCTGCCCGGCCGCGCGCGCGAGGCGCAGCTGGCCGAGCGCGTCGGCGAGCTGACCCGGACGCGCCGCGGCGCGCTCGACGTCCAGGCCGCGGAGCTGCGCCGGATCGAGCGCGACCTCCACGACGGCGCGCAGGCGCGGCTGGTCGCCCTGAGCCTCCTGCTCGGCCGGACCGAGGAGCGGCTGACCGACCGCCCGGAGGAGGCCGACCTCGTGCGCCGCGCGCGCGAGGAGGCGAGCGCCGCGATCGGCGAGCTGCGCGACCTCGCGCGCGGGATCGCCCCGCCGGTCCTGGCCGACCGCGGCCTGGCCGCCGCGGTCGAGGCGCTCGGCCGCCGCGCCGCGACGCCGGTGACCGTCGAGGCCCGCGCGCTGGAGACGCGCCCGCTGCCGGTCGTCGAGACCGCCGCGTACTTCGTGGTGGCCGAGGGGCTCACCAACGTCGCCAAGCACGCGCCCGGCGCCGCCGCCCACGTCCGCCTCGCCGAGGAGGACGGGCGGCTGCTGATCGAGATCGCCGACGAGGGTCCCGGCGGCGCCGACGCCGACGGCAGCGGGCTCACCGGCCTGCGCCACCGCGTCGAGGCGCTCGACGGGACGCTCACGGTCACGAGCGTCGCGGGCTCGGGCACGACGATCCACGCGGAGCTGCCGTGCGGGCGGTGATCGTGGAGGACCTCGCGCTGCTGCGCGAGGGCATCGTCGCGCTGCTGCGCGAGCACGACGTCGACGTGGTGGCCCAGGCCGAGGACGCGCAGGGCCTGCTGCGGATCGTCGCGGGCCACAAGCCGGACCTCGCGGTGGTCGACGTCCGGCTCCCGCCGACGTTCACCGACGAGGGGCTGCGCGCGGCGATCGAGGCGCGGCGCCGCCAGCCCGGGCTCAACATCCTCATCTTGAGCCAGTACGTCGAGCCGATCTACACGGCCGAGCTGCTGGAGTCCGGCGAGGGCGGCGTCGGCTACCTGCTCAAGGAGCGCGTCGGCGAGGTCCGCTCGTTCATGGACGCCGTGCACCGCGTCGCGAGCGGCGGCACCGCGCTGGACCGCGAGGTCGTCTCCGAGCTCGTGCGCCAGCGCACCGGCGGCGCGGGCGACGACGCGCTCGCCTCGCTCACCCCGCGCGAGCGCGAGGTCCTGGAGCTCATGGCCGAAGGCCGGACCAACGCGGCGATCGCGCGCCACATGGTCGTCACGCCGGGCGCCGTCGAGAAGCACGTCACCAACATCTTCGGGAAGCTCGACCTCCCGGCCACGAACGACGACCACCGCCGCGTGCTCGCCGTGCTCACGTTCCTGCGCTCGGCCTGACGCGGGCGCGCCGCCGCGGGGCGGGGCCTATCCTGATGGCCATGAGCGATCTCTCCCGCCGTCCCGGCTCGCGCGTCTCCCGCAGCACGCGCGAGGCCCGCGCCTTCCGGCTCGTCGCCGTCGGAGGCGGCGCCGCGGCCGTGGCCGTCGTCGCGCTGGTGCTGGCGATCGCCGGCGTCATCGGCTCCGGCCTGTTCTTCATCGCCTTGATCGTGGCCGTCGCCTGCGCGGTGCTCTTCCGCCGCTCGGTGCGCTGATGCCCCGAGCCCTCGTCCTCATCGACATCCAGCGCGACTACTTCCCCGGCGGCGCGCACCCGCTCGTCGAGCCGGAGGCCGCGGCGGCCAACGCGGCGAGGATCCTCGAGGCGTTCCGCGACGCCGGCGAGCCGATCGTCCACGTCCAGCACGTCTGGGACGCGCCGGAGGCGACGTTCATGCGGCCGGGCACCGACGGCGTGGAGATCCACGAGGCCGTCGCGCCCGAGGGCGACGAGACCGTGCTGCGGAAGGCGTCGCCGAACAGCTTCCTCGGCACGGCGCTCGAGCGCGAGCTGCGCGGGCACGGGGTGGAGGAGATCGTCGTCGCGGGGATGATGAGCTCGATGTGCGTGGACGCGACCGTCCGGGCCGCGGCGGACCTCGGCTTCGACGTGACGGTCGCGCACGACGCCTGCGCGGCGCCGGACCTGGCGTTCGCGGGCGAGGCGATCGGCGGCAGGACCGTCCACGGCGCGTTCATGGCCGCGCTCGGCGACGGCTACGCGACGCTCGTCGCGACCGACGAGCTGGCGTAGGCGCGCCGGCGGCCCCTGACGGCCGGCGTGGCCCCTGGGCCACGTGTCAGGCCCCTGCCCTTGCACGGATCTCCCCGTTGCAGGACACTGTTCGAGGTAGAACGCTCATCGAACGACGGCGCTGCGCGTGGGCGTCCGCTGAACGATGACGTTCGGCACCATGGATGAGCGCGGCGTCTGGCGGCGCACGGGGCGCCGTCAGCGCAGCGTGAGGGTGCGCAGCACCGTCACCGGCGTGCCGGTGCCCGCGCGGGCGGTGACCTTGAAGGCCACGCGGAGGCGGCCCGCGGCGCGCAGCTTGCGCTTGCCGCGGGCGGTGAGCGTGAGCGTCACGGTCTTCCTGGCGCCCGCCGCCGCGGTGGTGCGCCGCGTGAGCACGAGCGCCGCCGAGCTGCCGCGCCCGGCCACCTTGAGCGTGCAGACGGGGCCGTCGATCGGGCAGCCCGCCGTGATGCGGCGCCCGCTGGTCATCACCGTCGGCAGGACGGCGATGCGCGGGAGCGGCGTCGGCGTGACCGCGGGCGCCGGGGCGGGCGCGACGGGGTCGGGCACGGGCGTGGGGGGCGGCTCCACCGTGGGCGGCGTACCGCCGCCGCCGCCGGGCGGCGGGGTCGTCGTGGCGGGCGCCTGCCGCGTGAGCGTGACGTCGTTGCCGTCGCCGCCCGCGTAGTCGATCTTGTAGGTGATCCCGCCCTGGGAGAAGGTCGCGCCCTGGGCCAGGCCCGCGAACCGGCCGTCGACCGGGTCGGTGCCGTCGTTGGCGAGCACGGTGATCGGGAGGTCGGCCGGGAGGCCGGCGGGCGCCGAGGTGACCGACAGGCCGGTGCCGTCGAGGTGGACGGCGCCGGTCACGGCGAGGGTGTCGGTGACGAGCGCGCCGAGGTCGAGCGCGAGGGTCGTCCGCGGGCCGAGGTCGATCGGGCCGGTGGCGAGCAGCGTGCCGATCATCTGGCCGGCCGGGGCGACGACCGACGCGGCGCCGTCGGGCGTCGGGTCGGTGATCGCGCCGACGGGCCCGGTGCCCGCGAGCCGCCCGCCGAGGAGCCGGACGGCGCGGTGCTGGCGCGCGGAGATCGCGAGCGTCCCGGCGCGGAGCTCGATCGCGGCGGGCGCGGCGGGGTCGCCGTCCGCGCCGGTGAGCGCGAACGTGCCGGTGCCGTCGCGGACGATCCGCCCGGCGCCGGTCAGCGTCCCGCTCGCGGTGCCGCCGGAGCCGAGGGTGAGCGCCTGGCCGACGGCGAGCGTCGGGCCGAGGAACGCGACGGCGCCGCCGGTCGCGGCGACGGTGACGTCGTGGACCGCGACCGCGCCGTCGTACTCCTGGTCGCCGACGGTGGTGACGGTGTCGGGCGTGCCGTCGACGCCGAGGTCGGTCGCGCCGCCGAGGACGTGGAGGGAGGCGGGCGGATCGAGCGCGCCGACGGCGGCGGGCAGCGCGACGGTCCCGCCCGCGAGCAGCTCGAGCGCGTGGGCGCCGTCGACCGTGCTCGTGGACGTCAGGTCGGCGCCGGCGTGCAGCGCGGCGTCGGCGGCCAGCGTGACGGGGCCGTCGAGCGTGAGGGCGCCGGTCGTGGCGGTGAGCGCGCCCGCGGCGGAGATGGCGGGCGCGGTGAGCGCGAGCGCGCCGGTGGCGGCGGTGATCGGGCCGGTGGCGGCGAGCGTGCCGCCCGTGGCGTCGAGGGTGATCGCGGCGCCCGCGGTGAGCGGGCCGGTGGCGGTGAGCGGGCCGCTCGCGGTCTCGAGGTCGATCGCGCCGACCGCGGTCAGCGGGCCGGTCGCTGAGAGGTCCGTGGTCGCGGTGAGGTGCAGCGCGCCACCCGCGCTCAGGCCGCCGGCGGCGGTGACGGACGGCGCGTCGAGGGTGACCCCGCCGGTGGCGGTGAGCAGTGCCGTGGCGGAGAGGCTCGTCGTCGCGGTGAGGCTCAGCCCGCCGCCGGCCGCGGTCAGCGGACCGCCGGCGGCGATCGACGGCGCGGTGGCGGTGACCGCGCCGCCCGCGGTGAGCGGGCCGGGGGCGGAGAGGGCGCCCGCCGCGGTGAGGGTGAGCGCGGCGCCGGTGCTCACCGGCGCCGCGGGCAGCGTGATCGGCCCGGCGGCCGTGATGGTGAGGGCGCCCGCGGTGGCGGAGGCGTCGAGGCCGTCGGCGAAGGTGACCTGGCCGGCCTGGCCCACGGCGGGGTCGCCGTCGTCGACGGAGGCGTCGAGGGTCACGGCGCCGTTGGCGAGCGCGGCGACGAGGTCGGCGACGTCGAGGACGGCGTCGTCGGCGATCGGGACGAGCGTGCCCGTGCCGAGGCCCCCGACGCCGGCGGTCGGCGTGTTGGCGATCGTCAGGTCGTGCCGCGCGGCGCGCGCGGGCGAGGCGCAGGCGAGCGCCAGCAGCAGCGCGAGGGCGCACGCGGTGGGGGACAGAGCGGTCCGCACGGGCGCGGAGGGTATCGCCGCCCGCGGCGCGTGCCGACGGCCGTTCGACCAGCTTCCGGGGAACCCGCGGCGCCACGACGCCCCACACCAGGGGTCTGACGCCGGCCGGAAACGTATACGCAACTCGCTAGTTGCGCTACGGTGACCGCCCATGCGCCTGCTCGTCCTCGGTGGCACCTCGTTCGTCGGCCGTGCGGTCGTGGAGGACGCGGTCGCGCGCGGGTGGCGGGTGACGACGTTCAACCGCGGACGCGGTGGGTGGGCGCACCCGGCGGCCGAGCGGATCCTCGGCGACCGGTTGGCGCCCGCGACGCTCGCGCCGCTCGCCGCGCGCGACTGGGACCTCGTGCTCGACACGTGGTCGGGCGCGCCGCGCGCCGCCCGCGACGCCGCGCGGCTGCTCGCCCCGCGCGCGGCGCACTGCACCTACGTCTCGAGCTGCTCGGTCTACGCGCCGCCGCCGCGCGTCGGCCTCGACGAGCGCGACCCGACGGTCGACGCCTCGCCCGACGCGGAGGACGGCGACTACGCCGCGTGCAAGCGCGGCGCCGAGCTCGCGATCGAGGCCGCCTTCGGCGACCGCGCGCTGGTCCTGCGGCCGGGCCTGGTCCTCGGCCCGCACGAGGACGTCGGCCGCCTGCCGTGGTGGCTGCTGCGGATCGCGCGCGGCGGTGAGGTCCTCGCGCCCGGGCCCGCCGGCCAGCCGCTGCAGCTGATCGACGCGCGCGACCTCGCGCGCTTCGCCCTCGACGCCGCGGCCGCCGGCCGCGCGGGCGCCTTCAACACCGTGAGCCGGCGCGGCCACGCGACGATGGGCACGCTGCTGGAGGCGGCGCGCGCCGCCACGGGCTCGGACGCCACGCTCACGTGGGCCACCCCGCGGCAGATCGCCGACGCCGGCGTCGAGCCGTGGACCGAGCTCCCGATCTGGCTCCCGCCCGACCACGAGTACCGCGCGATGCACGCCGCCGACGTCGAGAAGGCGCACGCCGCGGGCCTGAGCACGCGGCCCGTCGCGGCGACCGTCGCCGACACGTGGGCGTGGCTCGAGGAGGTCCACCGCGACCCGCCGCTGCGCGCCGACCTCCCCGCGCCCGGGCTCGACCCCACCCGCGAGCAGGCGCTCCTGTTCGCCTTGCGCACGGCATAGGCCAAAACATCAGACACTTCCGGTGTCAACGCCCGGGAGCCCGGGTACGCAGGTTGACGGTCGCATGGTGCGGCCACCGTCGTCGACTGGAGGAGACGCGACATGGCCTCGACCCCTGCCGCCACCGCCGACCGCGCGCCGCGGTCCGGATGGCCCGCCTACCGGACGCTCTGGCTCCTGCTGATGCTCGGCTGGACCGTGAGCGCAGCCGACCGCGCGCTGACCGGCCCGGTCGTCACGTGGATGATCGACAACAAGGTCGCGTTCCTCGCCGACGCCGACAAGCCCTATGCGTTGGCCGGCCTGATCGGAGGGCTCTTCTTCGCGGGGTACATGCTCACGCAGTTCCCCGGCGGCAACCTCGGCGACCGCTACGGCCACCGCACGATCATCGGCGTGAGCCTCGTCTGGGCCGGGATCGCGACGATGCTCAGCGGCGTCCTCACCGGCCTCGTCGCGTTCATCGCCGTGCGCGTCTTCACCGGGCTGGGGGAGGGCGCGTTCTTCTCCAACGACCGCTCGCTCGTCGCCGAGCGCACGCCGGTCGCCAAGCGCAGCCTCGGCATGGGCGTCGTGATCACGGGCCTCGCGCTCGGCATCACGATCGCCACGGTCTTCGCGCCCGACTTCCTCAGCCTCGGCACCGACGTCTTCGGCAAGCAGGACGCCTGGCGGATGCCGTTCCTGCTGCTCGGCGCGGCGACCCTCACCGTCGGCGCCGTCCTCATCGCCTACTTCCGCACCCAGGAGCGCGGGCTGCCGTACCTGCGCGCGGCGCTCCACCTCGGCGCCTACGCGGCCGTCGGCCTCGCGGCGATCATGGCGGTGTACTTCCTCGGCGACGCCGCGGGGCTGGCCGACATCTGGATCGCGGTCCTCGAGGTCGCGCTGGCGCTCGCGCTCGTCGGCTTCGTCTTCGCCCGCAAGGGCGAGGAGCTGCGGCCCGTGCTGCACAACCGCGACCTCTGGCTCATCAACCTCGCGTTCATCGCGGTGCTGTGGAACCTCTGGTTCTTCTCGTTCTGGTCGGTGTCGATCGTCGCCGACGCCGCGCACTCCTCCTTCGGCCGCAGCGCGCTGATCGCCGCGTTCAACGCGGGCGCCGGCATCCTCGGCTTCCCGGCCGGCGGCTGGCTGGCCGACCGCGCGGTGCGCAGCGGGATGGGCCGCAAGCCGCTGGTGATCGCGTTCACGGCGCTGCAGCTCGTGCTGACGATCGGCTTCGGGATCGCGGTCGCGAGCGGCTCGCCGTCGGTCTGGCTGCTCGCCGGGCTGCTCTTCGGCGCGAGCACGTTCTTCAACGCCATGCAGCCGATCGCGCAGGCGATGCTCGCCGACATCGCGCAGCCCGAGCTGCACGGCTCCGCGTTCGGCATGAACAACCTGATCGGCGAGATCGGCGCCGTGCTCTCGCCCGCGGTCAGCGGCGCGCTGCGCGACGCGACGGGGAGCTGGAACGCCGCGATCTTCCTCGACGCGGGGCTGATCGCGTGCGCCGTCGTGCTCTTCTGCCTCGTGCGGGAGCGCCCGGGCGCGGAGGTGCTCGGCGGCGGTGGGAGCGAGGAGCGCACGGGCCGCTTCACGCGCGGCCGCGGCGGGGCGCCGCCCCCGGCGGGCGCCGCTAGCCCTGCGCCATCGCCAGCCGCGCGAGCGAGATGATGCCCTCGCGCGAGCCGGCCGAGGCGTAGAAGCCCGCGGTGTGGGCGAAGACCGCGTCGTCCACGCCGGTCGCCGCGGCGAGATCGTCGCCGCTCAGGCCCGCCCACGCCGACGGCAGGCTGCGGCGGTTCTCGAACGAGCCCGCCGCCTTCGGCACCGCCTGCAGTCCCCAGCCGTCGGACTTCGGGTAGACCACGTACAACGCGTCCGGAGCGCCCGCGATGACGGTCTCCCGCCACGGCATGTTGCGGTCGAGCTCGATGACGCGCGGGTCCTCGGCGCGGCCGATCGCGTCGAGGATCAGCTGGCGCGCGCGCTGGTAGGCGGCGGCGCCCGCGACCTGGCGCTCGAGGATCCCGGACGCGAGCGTGACCGCCTCCTCGAAGCGCGCGTCCTCCTGCTCGGGGCCCAGGTCCTCGTCCCAGACGGGGTTGAGCGCGGCGATGACGCCGCTGACCGACATCGACCGCACGTCGCCGATCAGCGCCTGCGCGATCGTCTGGCCGGTGTCGTTGGCGTCGACGCCCTGCACGAGCCGCTCGTCGACCGAGGCCGCGGCCTCCTCGCTGCCCGCGACGCGCGCGCCGACGTGGCGCCAGACGAGGCCGAAGCTCGCGTAGCGGATGCCGTTCTCCCGCTCGCCCGCGCCGCCCTTCTGATGGTGGTCGAAGTCGCCGGTGGCCGCGTCGGAGCGCCCGCCGACGTCGACGCGCACGTCGGCCGCGGCGTGGACCGCCTCGTCGCGCGTGCGGACGACCTCGACCGCGCCGCCGTCGCCGTCGCCCGCCGCCGCGAGCCGCAGCGCGGCGACCGCGAAGACGTCGTCGGCGTGGAAGTTCCCGGGATGGGTCGCGACGACCATCAGGCGCTCGGCACCTTCGCCTTGGACCACTCGGACTTGTGCACGCGCTTGAGCGCCTGGTACTCGACCAGCGCCTCGGGCGAGTCGACGTCGCCGAGCGTCGGGTGCCAGGGCACGAGCTCCTGCGCGGCGGCGACGTCGTAGTGCTTGGCCAGCACGGCGCACATCGACTTCACCTTCATCTCGCCGAAGCCGGGCAGGGCCTCCAGGTTGCGCTTCAAGGTGGTGGCGTCGGTCGCCTCGGTCCACACGCGGGCGGCGTCGCCGTCGTAGGTGTCGCGGACGAAGACCGCGAGGTCGTGCACGCGCTTGGCCATCGCGCCCGGGTAGCGGTGGACCGCGGGCTTCTCGCGGAAGACCGCCTCCAGGTCGGCGCCGGCGAGCGTCGCGGGGTCGAACGCGCCGAGCCGCTCCTCGATCGCGAGCGGGCCCGCGAACGCCTTCTGCACGGTGACCTGCTGGTCGAGCGCGAACCCCACGAGCAGGGCGAACGGATCGCGGGCGATCAGCGCGTTGGCCTCGTCGTTCTCGGTGAAGTACAGGCGGTCGGGCACGGCTCGATCGTAGCCGCAACCCTCAAGGGGGTCAGACCCCCTCGAGGGTTGGTCGGGAACCCTCGAGGGGGTCAGACCCCCTTGAGGGTGGTCGAGGGTTCGGTCCCGCCGGTCAGGCCGCCGGCGCGAACGCGTCGACGCCGGTCAGCCCGGCCGAGACGCTCCACAGCCGCGCGGCGGCGTCGCGGTCGATCGCGTGCGCGTCGACGCCGCGGACGCGCGCGTCCTCGCCGCCCACGTCCGTCGGCGCGGCGACGTCGCAGTCCTCGCAGTAGACGCCGCCGAGGCCGTCGAGCCGCGGCGAGGTCGCCGCCCACGTCGCGGTCGCGGCGCCGGCCTCCGGCGTCTTGAAGCGCGTCTCGAGCTGGTTGCCGTCGGCGTCGATCCAGCCCAGGTCGACCATCTCCTGGCGGGGGAGGTGGCGCTGCAGCGGCGTCAGGATCCCGCCCGGGTGCGCGGCGAACGCCCGCACGCCCGCGTCCTGCCCGAGCGCGTCGAGCTGGACGGCGAAGAGGCTGTTGGCGGTCTTGGCCTGGCCGTAGGCCGCCCACTTCTCGTAGCCCTGCTCGAACATCAGGTCGTCGAAGCGGATCGGCGAGAGCTTGTGGCCGGTCGAGGACAGCGCGACGACGCGCGCGCCGCCGCCGGCCACGAGCGCGGGCCAGAGCAGGTTGGTCAGCGCGAAGTGGCCGAGGTGGTTGGTGGCGAGCTGCGCCTCCCAGCCGTGCGCGAGGCGCGTCTCCGGGCAGGCCATGATCGCCGCGTCGTTGACGAGGAGGTCGATCGCGCGGCCCGACGCCAGGAACGCCGTCGCGAACGCGCGCACGCTGTCGAGGTCCCCGAGGTCGAGGTCCGCCACCTCGGCGCCGATCGCCTCGCCGCCCAGCACCTCGCGCGCGTGGTCGGGACGCCGCGCCGGCACCACGACCTCCGCGCCCGCGTTCGCGAGCGCGCGCACCGTCTCCAGGCCGAGGCCGGAGTAGCCGCCCGTGACGACCGCGAGCCTCCCGGTCAGGTCGATCCCGGCGAGCACCTCTGCGGCGGTCGAGCGCGCGCCGAAGCCGGATCCGATGGGCCGCTGCGGGGTGGGGGAGGTCATGGCCCCCACGGTAGGCGCTCGCTAGAAGATCGCGTACTCGCGCACCGCGGGCGCGAGCGAGGTCTCGAAGAGCAGCGCGAGCAGGCCGTTCTGGAACTCCGCGGCGAGGCGCCGGACCTCGACGAACGTGCGCGAGTCCGGCGCGCTCGCGCGGTCGAGCCCCGCCAGCTCCTCGCGCATCGCGACGTCGCCGAGGATCCCGATCCAGCGGTCGTAGGCGCCCAGGCAGCGGACGCCCGCGTCGAGCTGGCCCGCGCTCAGGAACGCGTCGGCGACGCGGTCGGTCGCGGGCAGCGCGAGCTGCGCGGCGAGGAACGGGCGGACGTCGGCGCCGCGCAGCGCGTGGCAGCGCAGGATCGGGACGAGGCCGCCCGCGAAGAGCATCTTGCGCGAGGTGCGCAGCTTGGCGTTGCGGAGGCCCCACTTGCGCTCGTCGTCGCGGTGCTTGCCGGCGAAGTCGACCGCGATCGTGCGCCAGTAGCGCATGACGTCGTTGAGGAAGAAGCGCGGCGGCCGGTGGTCGGAGCGGCCCTCGGCGAGGTAGCGGTCGAGCACCTGCTCCCAGCAGGCGCGGTGGACGTCCTCGCCGACGACCGCGACGGACTCGAGCATCAGCAGCATCCGCTGCGTGAGGTTGCGGTTGTCGTCCTCCTCCAGCCCGATGTGCTCGACGAGGTCGCGGCTCGCGCTCACCGTGCCGAAGGCGCCCTGCGTCCCCGGCTTGCGCGCGCCCGCGCCGAGCAGCGCGCGCACCGCCTCGACGTCCGGGCGCAGCGCCGCGCGCCCCGGCCCGTCGACCAGCAGCAGCCAGTCGTCGTCGGAGTGCTCGGTCAGCTCGCGGCGGCCCCACGAGCCGAAGAGGACGACGGCGACGTCCGGGTCCCGGTCCACCGCCGCGAAGCGCGTGCGCAGGCGGTCCAGCTCGACGTCCGTCCGCGCCCGCGCCGCGAGCAGATGCGGGAAGCCGTCCGCGCCGTGGGCGGCGAGTCGCTCCAGCGCGGAGGGCGCGGCGCTCAAGGCGCCAGCGGCGCTTCCAGGATCCACGGCACGTCCCGGCAGCGACGCAGGACCGGGCCGAACGCGGCCTCGTCGGCCTCCGTCAGCGGCACGTGGTGGCCATCGCCGTCGAGCGAGCTGACGTGGAGGTGGCGCAGCCGCACCGCGTAGCGGTCGAGCAGGTCGTGCGCGCCGGCGAGCGTCGGGTCGACGTCGCGCGCGTGGGCGACGTCGAGGCAGAGGCCGGCGGCGGGCAGCGCGGCGAAGTAGGGGACGAGCTCGTCGGCCGTGCGGCCGCCGCCCTTGCGCGAGTCCATGTTCTCGAGGACGAGCCGCGCGCCGAGCTTGCGGTACTCGGTGACGTCGTCGATGACGTCGGGGTGCACGACGATCGCGTCGACGATCGCGGGCAGGCGCGCGAGCGTGTCCACGAGCTTGGACTCGGACATCCGCAGGTCCTTGGACGGCGCGTGCACGCTGAGGTAGCGGAACGGCAGCGTGGCCTCGTGCGCGAGGTAGGACGCGAGGCCGGGCAGCTCGGTCTCCGACAGCGCGGCGAGCTCCGCGGTGAAGGGCGAGAGCGCGGCGGCGCGCTCGGCCAGCCGCGGCCAGTCGCCGCGGTCCTCGACCAGGAAGCCGGTGGAGGCGCCGACGGGGTGGTGGCCGAGCAGGGGGCGGTGGTCGGTCAGGGCGGAGACGGGCATCATGCGGGCGACCGAGCCTAGGCGACGGGTCAGACGGCGTCGTGCGTCGTCCCCGCTCGTAGCGGTAGAAGTGCTCCATGCAGACGATGACCTACGAGGTCGCCGACCGGGTCGCGCGGATCACCCTCGACCGCCCGGAGCGCGGCAACGGCCTGACGCGGACGCTGATCGACGAGCTGGCGGCGTGCGTCGAGCGCGCCGACCTCGACCCGGCCGTGCACGTGATCCTGCTCGCGGGCAACGGCAAGGGCTTCTGCGGCGGCTACGACCTGGTCGACTCGGCGGAGGGGCTGGGGCTCGACGGCGACCCCGCGGCCGCGGCCGACGCGCCGCCCGCGGGCTCGCCGCTCGACCCGGCCACGATGGCCGCCAACCACGACCCGCGCTCGCCGTGGGACCCGATGGTCGACCACGCGATGATGTCGCGCAACGTCCGCGCGTTCATGTCGCTCTTCCACGCGAGCACGCCGGTCATCTGCAAGGTCCACGGCTTCTGCGTCGCGGGCGGGACCGACCTCGCGCTCTGCAGCGACCTGCTCGTCATCGCGCAGGACGCGAAGATCGGCTATCCGCCGGCCCGCGTCTGGGGCTCCCCGACGACGTCGCTCTGGGCCGCGCGCCTCGGCCCGCAGCGCGCCAAGCGCCTGCTCTTCACCGGCGACTGCCTCTCGGGCGCCGAGGCGCTGGCGTGGGGGCTGGCGATCGAGGCGCCGCCCGCCGACCAGCTCGACGCGCGCGCCGAGGACCTCGCCGCGCGCGTCGCCCGCATGCCGCTCAACCAGCTCCAGATGATGAAGCTGCTCGTCAACCAGCAGACGCTCGCCCAGGGCCTGCCCGCCACGCAGCTCCTCGGCACGGTCTTCGACGGGATCGCCCGCCACACCGCCGAGGGCTACGCGTTCCAGCGGCAGGCGGCGGCCGAGGGCTTCCGCGCCGCCGTGCGCGGGCGCGACGAGCCGTTCGGCGACGCCGGCGGCGCCACCTCCGGCGTCACGCGGTGAGCCGCGCCCCGAAGAGCCGCGGGTCGTTCGTGGTGATCCCGGCGACGCCGGTGAGCAGCAGGCGCTCGATGAGGATCTGCGAGTCGACGGTCCACGCGTAGACCTCGGCGCCGCACGCGGTCATGCGCGTCACGAGGTCGGCGTCGACGAGGCGGTGGTGGGCCATCAGGCAGTCGAAGCGCCCCGCCTCGATCGCGACGACGAGGCGCTGCGTGAGCCCGCGGTTCCAGCGGTGGCGCCGGCGCGAGATCCAGCCGCCGACGCTGATCCCGACGCGCACGCTCGGGTCGAGGCGGCGCACGCGGTCCAGGGAGCGCGCGAACTGGCTGGAGATCAGGCAGCGGTCGATCAGCCCGGCGGCCTGGAGGAGGTCGAGCGTCTGCAGCTCGTAGCCCGGCCGCTTGAGGTCGACGTTGAAGGTCACGTGCGCGAAGCGCGGGTCGCCGAGGTGCGCGAGGCCGGCCGCGAGCGGCACCGGCTGGTGGCGCCGCGCCTCCAGCCGCGAGTGGGCGAGGACGAGCCGGCCGCGGTGGCGGGTCACGTCGAACTCGATGACGTCCACGCCCGCCGCGAGCGCCGCCTCGAAGCTCGCCACGGTGTTGCCCGGCGCGAGCTGGCCGGCACCCTTGTGGCCGACGCGCTTGACGGGCGCTCGCGTGGTGGTGGGCATGCCACCATGATCGACGGTTCCCGCCCGGATCTGGAGGCGGGCCGGTGCCCGGCGGCTCTTGACTCAGGGTGCCGCCGTCTCCCCGACCGGCTCGCCGAGCGGCAGCCAGGACACGAGCCCCCGGATCTCGGGCGGCGCGCCGGCCAGCTCCGCCTCGATCTTCTCGCGCCCCTCGCGGAAGTGCTTCCAGCCCTCGTAGTGGATCGGGATCGCCGCGCGCGGGTGGAGCAGCCCGAGCAGCTCGACCGCCTCGTGGGCGGTCATCGTGTAGCGCAGCGGCCCGGAGACCGGGAAGCGCACGCCGCCGAGGTGGAGGACCGCGGTGTCGACGGTGAGCTTCCGCGCGACCTCGCGGACGCCGTCGTAGAGCACCGTGTCGCCGGAGATCCAGAGCACGCCGTGCTCCTGGCCGTCCCACTTCAGCGCGAAGCCGATCACCTCGCCGACGATCGGGTGGCTGCCGGGCGGGCCGTGGCGGCAGGGCGTGGCGGTGATCTCGATCGTCGGCCTGCCCGGCGCCTCGAGGCGCGTCGTCGCCCACGCGGCCAGGCCGCGCGTCGGGCCGCTCGACGCCAGCCGCTTCGCGCCCGGGACCGTCGTGACGATCGTCCCCAGCCGCGGCAGCAGCGCGCGCCCCGCGGGGTCGAGGTTGTCGCCGTGGTGGTCGTGCGTGACGAGCACCGCGTCGATCGGCCCGAGGTCGTCGGCCGCGACCGCCGGGCCCGCGAGCTTGCGCGACGTCGTGCCCCAGCCGAAGAAGTAGCGCTTGCCGGGCGCGTCGAAGGTCGGATCGGTGAGGATCCGCCAGCCGCCCGTCTCGATCAGGAGCGTCGGGCCGCCGATGTGCGTGAGCCGGACGTCCTTCATGCGGTGCTCGCCGCGCCCGCGTGCGCGACCGCCCACTCCAGCGCGTAGTCGGCGACCTCCTCCCAGCCCTCCTTGGAGGGGAGCAGGTGCGGGCCCTCGAAGACCTTCACCTCGGTCACGGTGCGCTTCGACTTGTAGTGCTTGGCGTTGGAGGCCTGGATGCTCGGGGGCATGAGGTGGTCGCGGTCGCCGGAGATGAAGAGCAGCGGCGCGCGGTCGTCGTTCTCGTAGTCCACCCACGTGTCCTGATGGCCGGGGAGGAGGTTCGCGAGGGAACTGTTCCACAGGATTCGGCCGGAAGCGGGGATGTGGTAGCGCTCGTACAGCGCTCGGGACTGCTCCTCGCTGAAGCCGTTGGTGAAGGCGTAGGTCCACTGGTCGAGGTCGAAGCCGACCGCGCGGTGGTGGTTGGCGGGGTTCTTGAGCACCGGGAACGTCGACTTGACCTGCGAGAACGGGACGACCGGGACGCCCTCGGTCGGCGCCGAGTTGAGCGCGACGCCGCAGGCGCCGTAGCCGTGGTCCATGACGATCTGCATGAACGCGCCGCCGGCGGAGTGGCCCATCAGGATCGGCGGCGCGTCGAGGGCGCCGATGACCTCCTCGAGGTGGGCGATGATCGCGGGGACGGTGATCTCCTCGATCGGCGTCGGGTCCTCCCGGAGCGCCTCGACCTCGACCTCGTAGCCGGGGTAGGCGGGGGTGAGGACGGTGTAGCCCGCGGCCTCGTAGCGGGCCTTCCACTCCTCCCAGCTCCGGGGCGTGACCCAGAAGCCGTGGATGAGCACGATGGTGTCTGGCGTCAGGCTGGTCATGGAGCCGACCGTACGTCAGAACGCTGACGCCTGTCTACCCGTCGTTCGACTCAACCGCGCGGCGCCGGCGTGAGCCTTCCGGCCGCCGAGACGTGGGGCGCGCGGGCGCCGAAGTCGGCCTGGGAGAGGTCGTCGATCGCACGGATCGCGGCGCGCGACGGATCGCGCCGCGGGACGCCGGCGCCGACGAGCCGCAGCGGCGTCAGCGTCCCGCTGCGGAACGCGCCGCGCCTGCCGAGGCGGACGCGCAGCAGCGCGCTCGTGGCCGAGGCGCCCGCGACGGAGAAGTTCTTCCAACCCGCGAGGTTGCCGAGCGAGTAGGCGATCAGCCGGTCGTTGTAGGTCTCGATCCCGCGCAGGACGTGCGGGCCGGAGCCGAGGACGAGGTCGGCGCCCGCGTCGACCGCGGCGTGCGCGAACGCGCGGGCGTTGCCGCGCTGCTCGCCGAAGGCCTGCTCGTCGGCGTCCGGCGTGTGGCCCTGCGTCCGGCCCTCGGCGCCCGCGTGCATGAGCGCGACGACGACGTTGGCGTGGGCGGCCGCCTCGCGCAGCAGCGCCTGGGCGGCGGGGAGGTCGCGGATGGGGGAGGTCCACGGGTAGGCGGCGAAGCCGACGAACGCGACGCGCGCGTGCGGCCGGTCGACGTAGGCGATCTCGCCCGGCCGGCCGGTGAAGCGGATGTGGCGCGCGCGGAGGGCGAGGACGGTCTGGCCCATCCCGTCGGCGCCGTAGTCCCACGCGTGGTTGTTGGCGAGGTTCACGAGGTCGACGCCCGCGCTCGACAGCGCGACCGCGTTGGCCGGCGGGGCCTGGAAGGCGAAGCACGTCGGGCTGACGCCGAAGCCGCACTTCGGGGTCCCGCCGATCCCGAACGTGCCCTCGAGGTTGACGGTCGCGAGGTCGGCCGCGCGCAGCGGCGCGCGGACGGCGGCGAGCAGGTCGCGGCCGTCGTCGGGCGGGAGGCCGTAGGCGGAGCCGGGCGTGACGTCGCCGCCCCAGGCGATGGTGAGCGCCCGACCCGGCGGGAGGTGGACGGCGCCCGCCGTGCCGGTGGGCCGGGCGGCGGCGCCGGTGCGCGGGGCGTCGTGGCCGCCGCGGGTGAGCAGGACGAGCGCCAGGACCGCGATCGCGGCGGCGAGGGCGACGGCCGCCGCGCGGCGGCGGCGCACGGGCGCGGGCGGACGCGCCGGCGGCGGCGGCCGGGTCCGGGTCGGGCGCTCCTCGGCGGGCGGCGGCACCCGCCGGTTGTACCGGCGGCGCCGGATGGGCTCAGCGCGCGACGAGCGCGCCGCCGGCGCCGACGCGCGCGACGAGCGCGCCGCCGGCGCCGACGCGCACGGCGCGCGCGCCGAAGTCCTCGCGCGAGACGCGGTCCACGAGGCGGGCGGAGGCGCCGGTCGGATCCGGCCGCGGGACGCCCGGGCCGGTGAGGCGCAGCGAGGTGAACGTGCCCGCGCCGAAGGCTCCCGCCGCCGTGACGCGCACGCGCAGCAGCCCGCTGAGCGCGGTCGCGCCGCTCAGGTTGAAGTTCTTCCAGCCCGCGAGGTTGCCGAGCGAGTAGGCGACCAGGCGGTTCTTGTACAACTCGATCCCGCGCAGGACGTGCGGGCCCGAGCCGAGGACGAGGTCGGCGCCCGCGTCGACCGCCGCGTGCGCGAACGCCCGCGGGTTGCCGCGCCGCTCGCCGAAGGCCTCCTCGTCGGCGTCCGGCGTGTGCGAGTGGCCCGCGCCCTCGGCGCCCGCGTGCGCGAAGGCGACGACGACGTTCGCGCCCCGGGCGGCGCGCGCGACGAGCGCGCGGACCGCGTCGAGGCGGCGGATCGGCCCGGCCCACGGGTAGGCCGCGAAGCCGACGAACGCGACGCGGGCGCGGGGGAGGTCGACGTAGGTGATCTCGTCCGGCCCGCCGGTCGCGCGGATCCCGAACGGGCGCAGCGCGGCGCGCGTCAGCCGCGCGCCGGCCGGGCCGTAGTCGTAGGCGTGGTTGTTGGCGGTGTTGACGACGTCGATCCCGGGCTCGGCCAGCGCGAGCGCGTTGGCGGCGGGCGCCTGGAAGCTGAAGCAGTCGCTCGCGCCCGCGCCGCACTTCCCGCTGCCGCCGAGGCCGAGCGTGCCCTCGAGGTTGACCGCGGCGATGTCGGCGGAGCGCAGCCGGCCGGCGATCCCGGCGAGCAGCGTGCGGCCGTGCTCGGGCGGCTCGCCGTAGGACGAGCCGGGCGTGACATCGCCGCCCCAGGTGAGCGTGAAGGTCTGGCCGGGCGCGGCCGCCGCGGCGGCGCCCGCGGGAGCGACCGCCGCGAGGGCGAGGGCCAGGACGGCGGCGGCCCGGAGGCGGGACGGGAGCGGACGGGCCACGGCGCGTAGGATCCCAGACCGTGCCCCGCCGCAGCCTGCCCTGGGTCCTCGCGGCGCTCGCCGCGCTGACCTGCGCCCCGACCGCCGCGGCCGCGACGACGGCGAAGGCCTACAGCCCGTTCGCCGCCGACGGCGCGCTCGCGCCCGGCCTGCGCGCGCACCCGGCCTCGGGCGGCACGTGCGACACGGGCTCGTTCGTGATCCCGGGCCCGACCGTCTTCCGCTGCTTCGCGGGCGACGTCATCCGCGACCCGTGCTTCGCCGACGTCGCGGGCTCGACCGCCGAGCGGCCGCTCGTCGTCTGCGCCGGGTCGCCCTGGGCCAGGGACGTCGTGCGCCTGCGCGTCCACGGCACGCTCGACGCCTCCGGCGGCGCCCCGGCGGACGCGCCGCCCTGGGCGCTCCAGCTCGCCTCCGGCCGCCGCTGCACCTTCAACGAGGGCGCGAGCCCGGCGATCGGCGGCCTCCGCCAGAGCTACACCTGCGACAAGGGCCGCTTCCTCTACGGGACGCCGGACCGCGGCGGCGCGACGTGGCGCATCCGCCAGGCGCGCTCGCCGCGCGGCGGGCACCTGCGCACGGTCGTCATCGCCACCGCCTGGAGCTAGAGGAGCCGGCGGGTCTCCACGAACGCGCCGAGGATCCCGAGGCCGTCGGGGTCCACGGACTCGAAGCGCAGCGCGTACTCGTCGTGGCGGTGCTGGCGCAGGACGCGCGCGACGCCGGTGAGGTGCTCGGCGCGCGCCGGGAGCGCGAGGTCGAAGCGCAGCTCCTCGTCGACGCGCAGCGGCCGGTCGCTGACGACGCGCGCGCCGCCGACGGAGAGGTCGGAAGTGTGGGCGGCGACCGCGGTGCCCACCTTGCGCCCGAGCTGCAGGTCGAGCGCGACGGCGACCCGCGGGGACGTCCGCTGCTCGTTCACGACGTGCTCGGAGGCCATGGCCTCCACCATGCGCCGATCGCGCAGCGCCGTCAACCGGCGCGGCGGGCCGGCGCCCACGCGCGCGCTCGACCCGCGGTCGGAGCCGCTTCGGCCCCGCGGCCGTCGGCGGGAGCCCTATCGTGCGCGCGGATGAGCGAGCTGATGTGGCGTCCGGCCGTCGAGCAGGCGGCGCTGGTGCGCGACGGGCAGGTGAGCGCGAGCGAGCTCGTCGAGGCCGCGATCGCCCGGATCTCCGCCACGCGGGAGCTGAACGCGGTGATCCACGAGGACTTCGAGGCGGCCCGTGCGCGCGCCGCCGGCCCGCTCAGCGGCCCGCTCGCCGGCGTCCCGTTCCTGCTCAAGGACCTCGGCGAGCCGCAGGCGGGCGTGCCGGAGCGGATGGGCTCGCGCGCGCTCGCGGGCCATGTCGCCCGGCTGACCGCCTGGACGGTCCGGCGCTACCTCGACGCGGGCCTCGTGATCGTCGGCCGGACCAACACGCCGGAGTTCGGCAACCACTGCGCGACCGAGCCCGCGCTCTTCGGCCGGACGCGCAACCCGTGGGCGCCCGAGCGCTCGCCGGGCGGCAGCAGCGGCGGATCGGCGGCGGCGGTCGCGGCGGGCGTCGTGGCGGCGGCCTCGGGCGGGGACGGCACGGGCTCGATCCGGATGCCGGCGTCCTGCTGCGGACTCGTCGGGCTCAAGCCGCGGCGCGGGCGCGCCTCGCTGGCGCCGGCCGCGGGCCAGATGCTCGACGGCCTCGTCAACAAGGGCGCGCTCACGCGGACCGTGCTCGACTGCGCGACGCTGCTCGACGTCATCGCGGGCAGCGCGCCGGGGGATCCGTACGCGGCGCCGCCGCCCGCACGGCCGTTCGCGCGGGAGGTCGGCGCCGATCCGGGCGCGCTGCGCGTCATGGTCGCGGCCGCACCGCCGTTCCCGCCGCACGCCGTCGACCCGCGCGTGCAGGCGGTGGCCGACGTCGCCGCGGGCGCGCTCGCGGGCCTCGGCCACGCGCTCGTCGAGGACGTCCCGCGCTTCGACGCGGCCGCCGTCCGCCACGCGATCGCCGTCGTGCACGCGGTCGACAACGCGCGCACGCACGGGTTCGTGGAGGAGGAGCTCGGCCGCCCGCCGCGCGAGGACGAGCTCGACCCCGTGACGTGGGACATGGTCCGCGAGGGCCGCTTGGTGAGCGGCGCCGAGCATGCCGACGCGGTCGACCTGCTGCACGCGGAGACGCGCGCCGCCGCCGCGGCGTTCGCGACCGCCGACGTCCTCCTCGCGCCGACGCTCAACGTCCTGCCGCCGATGCCCGGCGACCTCTCGGCCTCGCGCGGCACGGTCGACGCGTTCTTCGACGCCGAGTTCGCCGCGACCGGCTGGACGACGGTGGCGAACGTCACCGGCTGGGCGGCGATCTCGCTCCCGCTGGGGATGGTCGACGGGCTGCCCGTCGGGGTCCAGCTGCTGGCGCCCGACGAGGTCGTGCTGCTGCGCGTCGCCGCGCAGCTCGAGGCGGCGCTGCCGTGGGCGGGCCGGCGCCCGCCGGCGCCCGCGGCTACTCAGCGCACGGGATGAAGCCCGCGGGCTTGGCCATGTCGCGCCGGAGCGCGGCGAAGGCGAAGACGCCGAGGATCAGCGGGATCCAGAACAGGATGATGCGGTAGGCGAGGACGGCCGCGGTCGCCGCGGAGGCGGGCGCGCCGAAGACGACGAACGTGCCGATGAGGCCGCCGTCGATCCCGCCGATCCCGCCCGGGATCGGCAGCAGCCCGCCGAGCTGGCCGATGAGGTACGCGAGCAGGATCACGCTCGCGCCCGGCGACCAGCCGACCGCGTGGAAGGTGGCCCACAGCGCGAGGTTGTCCCACGCCCAGTAGCCGACGATCCCGACCAGCAGCAGCGGGTCGTGGCGCCGGAGCAGGATCCCGGCCTCGGCGACGCCGGTCACGAGCGCGGCGCGCGAGTGCGCCCAGAGGCGGCGCAACCGCCCGTCGTCCTCCTGCGGCGCGGGCCCCGCGGGGATCCGGGCGATCTGCGCGACGCCGGCGATCGCGACGATCGACAGGACCGCGGGGAAGAGCGTCAGCCAGACCGACTGCGATGGCCCGAGGGCGCCGGCGAAGACGAGCAGCCCGACGACCGCGACCGCGACGAAGTTGACCGAGCTCTTGAGGAGCAGGAACGCGACCGAGCGGCGGGCGATCGTCTCCTTCGCCATCCCCGCGCGCGAGAGCACCCAGGCGCCGAGCGCGATCCCGCCGGCGCCGGAGGCCGGGATGATCGAGCCGGTCGCGACCTCCGAGAGCCCGACCTCGGCGGCCGAGCGCCACGGCATGATCGAGCAGAAGACCGGGCGGAACATCAAGACGTAGGACAACGCCGAGAGGACCTCGAAGGCGACGGCGACCGCGAGCCAGCCGGGGGAGGCGTCCTTGAGCCGGTCGCGCACCTCGCCGAGCCCGGGCGCGAGCACCGCGACGAGGACCAGGACGCCGAGCAGCACGATCACCTGCAGGGCGCGCCGGGCGAGCCGCCGCGGGTCGACGCCCTCGGGGAGGTCCGACGACCCTTCGGACCGGATCGGCCCCGTCTCGGCGACCAGCGTGGGGCGGTTGCTCATCACCTTCATCATGGCAGCGCGGGGAAATGGGGCCGTCTCGTCAGCCCTCCGGCTCGGGGCCGACCGACGCGCCGTCGGGGACCGCGCGCCACGGAAGGCGGCGCGCGCGCAGCAGGTCGCAGCGCTGCGGGCCGTGGTCGTGGCAGTCGGCGTCGACGACCTCGCCGTCGCGCGTGCGCGCGTGGCCGCGCAGCCAGTAGGTGTCGGGGCCGTCGGCGGCCGCGCCGAGGATCAGGCCACCGCTCGCGCGCGCCTGGTCGCGCGTGTGGCGCGCGAGGTCCTGCCTGCCGAAGACGGTCTCGAAGCCGTCGCACGGGCTGCCGAGCTCGACCCAGCGGACGCCGAGCCCGTCGGCCGTCGGGCTGTCGGGGTAGCGGAAGCCGCATGCGCCGCTCTCGAAGCCGTCGGAGACCGAGCCCGCGGCGCGGCCGTCGAGGCGGTCGACCTGGAGGCTCCAGCCCTCCCCGACGCCGATGGCGCCGTGCCGCGTGCGGGCGACGAAGGTCGCGACGCGGGCGCCGAGGTCGAGGGCGTCGATCGTGGTGGGGGAGGACGCCGGGGCCGGCGGCATGGGCAGGCGGCGCGGCGGTCGCGTGCCGGCGCGGTCGAGGAGGACGACGCGCTGGCGACCGTCGGCCGTCGTGCGGGCGACGGCGAGGTGGCCGCGCCAGGCGGAGGGCGTGGTGTCCGAGCCCGCGGCGCCGCCGGTGCGCGGGACGGCGCGGGGGCGGGCCGTGGGGTCGGTGAGGTCCAACGCCATGATCTTGCACCCGCGGGCGTCGCGCCAGCCGTCGTCGGCGGGGCGCCGGTCGCGCGCGCAGCGGGAGAAGACGACGACCGGCCGCCCGTCGACGCCGGGCCCGGCGTCGGCGTCGAACGCCGTCGGCCGCGCGGCGACGGGCAGCCGCCGCGGGAGCGCGCCGGCGTGCCACAGCATCAGCGACCAGCGCCGCGTGCGCGGGTCGCGACGGCTCCAGAGGACGTCGCCGCGGTAGGCGGTGAGGTTCGCGGCGGCGCCGACGTGGGCGACGAGCGGCGTCACGGGCGGCGCCCCCAGCGGACGGACCGCGCGCCCGCCGCCGCATCCGGCGGTGCCGAGCGCCACGGCGGCGACGACGATCCACCGCGCGATGCCGGGCATGCCTCCTGGCTGCCCGGAGCCGCCGCCGCGCAAGCGCGCAGGTTCGGCGACCGGTGAAGACGCTCGCGGCGGGGTAGGGGAGCTCCATGAGCTTCTTCGCCGAGGACCCGGCGGATCGCGAGCGCGTCCGGCCGCGGCTGCCGGAGTGGATGCACCCGCCGGAGGACGTCGTCCCGGCCGGCGTGCCGGTCGAGACGATCCTGGTGCGCAACGACCGCGTCGCCCTGTGGGTGGCGGAGCTGCTGGCGTACCCGAACGGGCTGGCGTTCGGCGTCGTCTGCGTGCGGCGCGGCGACGTGGAGCCCGCGGCCCGTCCGCTGCCGCTGTTCGTGGACGACCGCGGCCCGCGCTTCGGCGTGGCGTTCGCCGACGGCCGCCGCGCGCTCGCGGGGCGCGGGCGCGGCGGCCCGAAGGAGCGCGACCCGGCGACCGACGCGCTCCTGAGCTACGTCGGCGGCGGGGGCACCGAGCGGCGGATGGAGTCCCACCTGTGGCTCTGGCCGCTGCCGCCGGCCGGGCCGCTGAGCTTCGTCTTCGCCTCCGAGGACGACGGGCTCGAGGAGCGGACGGTCACGATCGACGCGACGCCGGCCGTGGAGGCGAGCCGCCGGGCGACGCCGATCTGGGAGCGCTGACCTCAGCCCGCGATGCCTGCGACGAGCGCGACGACCCCGAGGCAGAAGGTGAGCACGCCGAGCACGACGCTCTCGACCCGGCGCACCTTGAACGGGCCGATCAGCTGCCGGCTCGTCCCGACGTCGCGGTTGTAGACCGCGCACTCGAACCCGACGACGAGGAACGTCAGGCCGTCGAGGATCAGCGAGTCGAGCACGAGGCCCGCGACGAGGAGCGGCACCCAGATCGCGGTGAGGATCCAGAGCGCCCGGCGGTTGGGGTGGCTGGCCACGCGGCATGCGTACCCGGCGAGGGGCGCCGGGATGTGCCCGGGCCGGCGGCGCGCCCGTGGGGACCTGGTCGTTCAACCGCCGGCGACGGCGGACGATCACTGAAGGACGATGGAGATCAGGCGGCCCGCTCTCGCCGCGTTGGCGCTCGCCGCCGCGACGCTGCTCGCGGCCTGCACCGCGGGCCCGGCGCCGTACACGTTCCACGACGTCGACCACGCCGAGGAGGCGCGCGCGCTGCTGCCCGGATGCGCGCGCGAGCTCGACGACTTCGACTTCCCGACGGCCCGCTCCGTGGTCGCCGACGTCGACGGCGACGGGCGCCCGGACCGCGCCACGCTCGCGTTCCGCCGCGGCGACCGGTTCTGGCCGCCGACGCTCAGCGGCGCTCAGCAGCGGGACCTCACGGCCACGACCCGGGACGGCTTCGACGGCGTGGCCGTCACGACCGCGTCCGGGCGGACGCTGCCGGTCCAGCTGCGCGGCTACGCCATCGACCACGTCGACCTCGTGAGCGCGACGCACCTGCAGACCGCGGGCGGCCGGCTCTACGCGGTGAACACGCGGGCGATCACGCGGATCGACGCCGGCGCGCTGCGCACCGGCCGCGCCCGCGCGAGCGTGCTCTCGCCGACGCCGCCCGGAGCGCATCCGGGGAGCCTGGACGCCGCGGCCGTCGATCTCGTGGCGATGCTGCCGCACTGCCGGTCCGGCCGCGACGCCGTGGCGGTGCGCACCGTGCGCGAAGGCGATCCGCAGAAATGCCCGTTCGGCGTCTACGACATCCACGCGCCGCAGCAGGCCGCGCTCTGGGTCGCGATCGACGACCGCTGGATCCTGGTCCGGACGTGGCGGATCGAGGACGCCGACCTCGGCTGCAACAGCTGATCGGGCGCGAGGGACCGGGCCCACGCTCCGTGGCAATGCCCGCTAATCAGCGTTATGACAACTAGGAGGAAGAGACCCGGCGGATGCCATGCGGCTCGCGCCGCTACGGTTCGCGCCGTGATCGATCCCGTCTTCCGCCTCGTCACGCCCGCCGCCGCCCTCGAAGGCGCTCCGGCGGGCTGGGCGACCGAGCTGCTGCGCCAGGGCGAGATGGCGCTCGCCGTCGACGCCGGCGGCCTCGACGCGATCGACGCCGTCGCGCACGCGCTCGAGCGTCCCGCGGTCTCCGTGCTCCGGCGCGAGCCGACGCCAGCGGCCGCCGAGGCCTCGGTCCGGGCGTTCGCGGCCGGCCTCGCGCTGATCTGGATCGCGCCGTCCTTCGGCGACGACGCCCGCGCCTGGGCCCGCGACCGCGCGCCGATGACGCTCCTCGTCGACCACGACGGCCCGCTGCCCGAGGACGAGCGCCGCCGCATCGAGCGGTTCGTCGCGATCCTCGGCCGCCAGGCGGAGTAGCCGCGGCGTCGCGACCAGGTCCGGCGCGCCGCGGACCTCGAGCGTCGTCATGGAAGCGCGCGCTCACGCGATCACCCCACCCGATCGCGCGCCACCGCCCTCCCTGGCAGCCTGGCGAGCCATGCCCGCCCCCGGCCCGCTGATCTTCATCGCCACCAACCGCATCAGGCCCGGCCGCCTCGACGCCGAGCGCGCCCGCGTCGCGGAGCTCGTGCGGTTCGTCGACGACCACGAGCCGCAGCTGCTCGGGTTCCACGAGTACGTCAACGACGAGGGCACGGAGGCGACCGTCGTGCAGATCCATCCGGATGCCGCGTCGATGGCCAGGCACCTGAGCCTGATCGCCGGGCGCGCGTCGAGCGCCTACGCCGACACCCTCGACGGCACGCTCGCCATCCAGGTCTACGGCCCGATCGACCCCGACGCGCTCGCGGCCATCGCCGGCCAGACCGGCGACGGCGTGCGGATCACGCTCGCCGCCGAGCACCTCGGCGGCTTCACGCGTGGTCGCGCGCCAGCGACTCCCGCATGAACGCCAGCACCGACTCCTGCTCGTCGGTGATCGACGCGTCGGCGCCGGGCAGGGCGACGATGACGCCCTTGCTCGCGTTGCTGAGCAGCCGGATGTCCGCGGCGCCGTCGCCGGCGACCTTCGCCATCGCCCAGCGGCCGAAGGTCCGGCGCTCGACGGTCTCCTCCCGCAGCAGCGTCACGTCGCGGTGGCGGTCGTCGCCGCCGATCGTCGCGAAGAGGCCGCGGACGACGCCCTCGTCGCCTTCGAGCACCTGCACGAACGCGCCGTCGGAGATCATCAGCGCGCCGGTGACGTCCAAGGCCTTGTTGTTGCGCCGCGCGGTGGCGAAGATCTCGCCCAGCCCGGCCTTGCGCTCAGCGGCCGGGATCGCGCTCTGACTGCGGTAGACCAAGCGGAACATCCGTCCCTTCTAGCAGCGCGCTCCCACCCCGCTCAACAACGCCGACTTCTTCCAGCTTCGAGCTCGGCGAGCGCCACGGGCCGCGCCAGCAGGTAGCCCTGCACGAGGTCGACGCCGAGCCCGCGGACGGCCTCGAGCTGCTCCTCGCGCTCGACGCCCTCGGCCACCGTCCGCAGCCCGAGCGCCGCGGCCATCGCGACGATCGCGCTCACGACCGCCGTGCTGCGCGGCGCGGGCAGGTCGTCGACGAACGAGCGGTCGATCTTCAGCACGTCCATCGGCCGCTCGATCAGCGCCGAGAGCGACGAGTAGCCGGTCCCGAAGTCGTCGGCCGCGAACGCGACGCCGGAGCTCCGCAGCCGCTCGATCACGCTCTGCGTCTCGACCCCGCCCTCGACCACGGCGCGCTCCGTGATCTCCAGGCCGAGCCGCGCGGCGGGCATCCCGGCGGCGCCGAGCGCCTCCCCCACGCGATCCTCCAGCCCGCCCTGGCCGAGCGTCCGCGGCGCCACGTTGACCCACACCTTCGCGCCGGGCCCGAGCCGCGCGACGTCGGAGCAGGCGCGCTGCAGCACCCAATGATCCAGCTCCACGATCAATCCGGAGTCCTCGGCGGCCGGGATGAACGCGCCCGGCGCGAGCAGCCCGCGCGAGGGGTGCTCCCAGCGCACGAGCGCCTCGAACTCCCGCGGACCGCCGTCCGCGACCCCGGCCGGGAACAGCGGCTGGTAGTGGAGGACGAGCTCGTCGCGCTCGATGGCGCCCCGCAGCTCCCGCTCGTGGTCCAGGCGCTCGGAGGTCCTGGCGCGCAGGCGGTCGTCGAAGACCTCGAAGCGCACATCGGCGCCCGCCTTCGCGGCGTACATCGCCATGTCGGCGTCGCGCAGGAGCTCGTCGGCCGTCGTCGCCGAGGACGTCGTCGACGCGATCCCGATGCTCGCCCGCACCCGCACCTCGCCGTGGTCGGGCAGCCAGATCGGCTGCTCGATCGCCCGCGAGACGCGGCAGGCGACCTCGGAGGCCGCCACGATGTCCGCGCCCTCGCAGAGGATCGTGAACTCGTCGCCGCCGAAGCGCGACGCGGTGTCCGACGGCCGCAGCAGCGCGTCGACGCGCGCGGCCACCGCGGCGAGCACCCGGTCGCCGGACTCGTGCCCGAGCTCGTCGTTGACGCGCTTGAAGCCGTCGAGGTCGAGGAAGAGCACCGAGACCGGGCTGCGCAGGCGCTCGGCGCGGCGCAGCGCCGTGGCCAGGCGGTCCAGGAAGAGCGCGCGGTTCGGCAGGTCGGTCAGCACGTCGTGGAGCGCCTGGTGGGTCAGCCGCTCCTGGAGCGCGTTGCGCTCGGAGATGTCCTCGACGTGCACGACGACCTCGACGGCCTCGCCCTCGCGGTCGACGATCGAGCTGCTGAGCATGACCCCGACGGTGCGCCCGTCGGCGTGCAGCAGCCGGCTCTCGCGCCGGCCGACGGCGAGCGTCCCGGCGAAGACCTCCGCCCGCTCCGCCTTGCTCTCGCCGCGGTCCTCGGCGTGGACGACGTCGTCGAGCCCGAGCGTCAGCAGGTCCGCCCGGTCGCGGCCGAGCAGCCGGCACAGCTGCTCGTTGACCTGCACGAACGCGCCGCTGGCGGAGATGACCGCCATCCCGATCGGCGCGTCGGTGAACGCGCCCGCGAAGCGGCGCCGCGCGCGGTCGAGCGCCGCCTGCGCCGCGCGCTGCTCGGTGACGTCGACCGCCGTGATCACGACGCTCGCGCCCTGCTCGTCGGCGGCGGCGAGCCGCGCGGTCGCCTCGTACCAGCGCGGCCCCTCGAGCGTCTGCAGCAGGATCGGGTGGGCGACCGGCCGGGCCCCGGGGCGCGCGGCCTCGCGCAGCGCCGCCGCGCCCGCGTCGCGCTGCTCGGGCACCAGGAAGTCGAGGACGTTGCGCCCGGCGATCGGCACGCCCGGGTGGAGCAGCGCCCGCTCGGCCGCGGGGCTGGCGGCGGTCACGTGGCCCTCGGGGTCGACCAGCGTGACGACGTCGGTGGTCCCGTTGACCATCGCGGCGAGCTCGTCGTCGCGACGCCGGCGCTCGGTCACGTCGCGCTGGACGGAGATCCAGTGCGTGTACCAGCCGTCCTCGTCGGCGACCGGCACGATGATGAACTGCACCCAGAACTCCGTGCCGTCCTTGTGGACGTTGCGGAGCTCCACCTGGACCGGCTCCCACCGGCGCAGCGCGCGCCGCAGGCGGTCGAGCTCGCGCTGGTCGGTCAGCGGGCTCTGGAGCATCCGCGGCGTCTGGCCGACGGCGTCCTCGGACGTGTAGCCCGTCATCCGCGTGAACGCCTCGTTGACGTAGATGATCCGCGGACCGCCCTCGGCCAGCGTGACCGGCTCGGCCTCGGTGACGAGGACCGCGTCCTGGACGTTGGCCATCACGGACGCGAACAGCTCGGCGCGGCTGGCGGCGTCGACGGGTGCCGCCGCGTCGCGCGGCGGCTTGGGCGTGCTGGGGTTCAGGACCGGCATGTACAGCACTACGTCGGTCGCCTGGCGCCGGGACCAGAGGGCCTCTGGCCACCCCGGAGCCGCACCGCCCCGTGCCCCCGATCGACCGGTGGGCGCCCGAGGACGTCGAGGCGCACATGGCCTTCCAGCTCCACGTCAGCGCGCTGCTCGAGGAGCACGGCGAGTACGTCGACGCGCGGGCGCTCACGGCGGAGCGCACGTGGGTGCGCTACGGCGGCCCGGACGCCGCCCCGGTCACCACCGACGGGCCGCATCCCGAGACCAGCGACCTGATCGCGGGCTGGTGGATGATCGACGTCGCCTCGCGCGAGCGCGCGCTCGAGATCGCGGCCTACGCCTCCTCCCAGCCGGGTCCGGGCGGCGAGCCGATGTACGAGTGGATCGACGTCCGGGAGGTCATGTGGGAGCGTCCGCGGACGACCGACGTGACGTGAGCGGCGCGCCCGCCCGAGCGCTGGACGAGGGCGCGCTGCGCGCGCTCGTCCCGCGAGTGCTCGCGGGCCTCGTCCGCCGGGGCGAGGACTTCGACGCCGCCGAGGACGCGCTGCAGGAGGCGTTGGTGGAGGCCTTGCGGGCGTGGCCCGCCCACCCGCCGCAGGACCCGCAGGCGTGGCTGGCGACGGTCGCGGTCCGGCGGCTGGTCGACGCCCGCCGCAGCGCGGCGGCCCGCGCGCGCCGCGAGGAGGCGACCCACGCCGAGGCGCGGGCGAGCGCGCCGGACGCGCCGCCGGATCCACCTCCGCCGAGGGCGACGACACGCTCTTCCTGCTCTTCTGCTGCTGCCACCCCGGCCTCGCGCCCGCCTCCCAGGTCGCGCTCACCCTGCGCGCCGTCGGCGGCCTCACCACGCGGGAGATCGCCGACGCCTTCTACGTGCCGGAGGCGACGATGGCGCAGCGGATCAGCCGCGCCAAGCGCGCGCTGCGCGGCCGCCGCCTCGACCGCCCCGGCGACCTCGCCGTCGTCCTCCGCGTGCTCTACCTCGTCTACGCGGCGGGCCACGCGGGCCGGGTGGACCTGGCCGCGAGGCGATCCGGCTCGCCCGCCAGCTCACGCTCGCCACCGGCGAGCCGGAGGCGCGCGGGCTGCTCGCGCTGATGCTCCTCAACCACGCCCGCCTCCCCGCGTGCTTCGACGCGGCCGGGCGCCTCGTCACGCTCGACCGGCAGGACCGCGGCCTCTGGGACACCCGCGAGATCGCCGAGGGCGTCCGCGTCCTGCAGTCGGCGCTGGCCGCCGGCCGCCCCGGCCGCTACCAGCTCGAGGCCGCCGTCGCCGCCCTGCACGACGACGCGGCGAGCGCCGCGGAGACCGACTGGCCGCAGGTCCTCGCCTGGTACGACGACCTCGTCGCCCTCTCCCGGGACCCGGTCCGCCAGGACCCCGCCGCCGTGCTCGGCCGCGCGGTCGCGGTCGGCCACGTCCGCGGTCCGGCCGCGGGGCTGCGCGAGGCCGACCGCCTGCGCGCGACGCTCGGGGATCGTCATCGATGGCATGCCGTGCGCGGCCACCTGCACGAGCTCGCCGGCGACCTCGCGTCCGCCGGCGCCGCGTACGCCGAGGCCGCGCGCCGCGCCACGAACGTCGCCGAGCGCGACCACCTCGTCCGCCAGGCGGCCCGTGCGCGGGCCGCCGCCCCGGCCCGCGCTACGACGGCTGCAGCACGACCTGCAGCAGCACCTCGTAGCCCGGGTGCGTGATCGGCGCCCAGACGACGCCGGCGTTCTGGCTGTCGCCGCCCGAGGTGTGCGAGAACGTCGTCGCCGCGGGGCTCGCCGCGAACCAGACGTAGGCGCCCGGCGTCGTCGTCCCGGAGTTGTCCACCGTGACGATGTCGCCCGCCTGCACCTTGCAGCACGGGAAGCTCACGGCGCTCGTCGGGTAGACGTGCACGCCCGCGTCGTGCGCCTGCAGCGGGAAGACGGGGTTCGTCGTCGTGACGACCGCGACCGTGCCGTCGCCCCGCGGCCGCACGACCGAGAAGCGCAGCGGCAGGTCCACCGGGCTGTCGCCGGTCTTCAGCCGGAGCTCGGTGATCGTGCCCGCGGCCGGGACGGTGAGCGCGCTCGTCCAGAACTCGGTGTCCTCGGGCGCGAAGCGGTCGGGGAGCGTCACGGCCGCGCCGCCGAGGTCGCTGCCGAACGTGACCGGCTCCTTCGCCGGCGCCGACGCCTTCGAGCGCCGCAGCAGGCGCTTCGCGCACGACGCCGCGCCGCTGACCCGCCCGGCCTCGACCTTCACGTCGATGCACTCGAGGTCGTCGTAGACCAGCGCGAACGCCACCCCGTGCAGGGTCGCGCCGGAGAAGCGCCGCGCGACGATCGCCGACTGCAGCTTGCGCAGCGCGGTCGCCTTCGCGCCGTAGGACTTGCCGGCGGCGATCGCGCCGCCGATCGCCGCGATCCTCGAGCCGACGCCCTCGAGGTCGCTCGCCAGCCCCTTCGCCCCGCCGGCGGCCGCGAGCTTCGCGAGGTCGCCGCGACAGCGGCGCGCGTCGGCGACGCGCGCCTTCGCGAGGCGCTTGGTGGCCGCCCGCGCGATCTGGAGGCTGCGGGAGACGCAGTCGAGGTCGGTGAGCGCCCGCGCGGCCGGGACGCCGTCGACCTCGTCGCTGTAGGCGAGCGTGATCAGCTCCGCCTTGGCCGCGTGGACCCGGGCGCGCGCCGCGGGCGCCAGCGGCGCCGAGCCCGACAGCTGCCCGACCAGGCCGGTGAGCGCGGCGCCGAGCTGGTCCGAGGTCCCGGAGCCCGCGGCGCGCGCCGGGGCGGCGAGCGCCGTCGCGAGCAGGACCGACGCGAGCAGCGGCGCGAGCGGCGCGGCGATCCGGCGAGGCGTGCGGGCGGGCATCGCGGCATCTTCGACCTTCCGCCGGTCCGCTGCAAGAATGCCGCGCCATGCGCCGCCACCTCACCTACGCCAACGTCATGGCCACGATCGCGCTCTTCTTCGCGCTGGCCGGCGGCTCGTACGCCGCCACGCAGCTCACCACGAACTCCGTGGGCCCGACCCAGCTGCGCAAGAGCGCCGTGACCGGCCGCGCGATCAAGGACAACTCGATCAAGGGCGCCGACGTCGACGAGTCCTCGCTGGCCAAGGTCCCCTCCGCCAAGGCGGCCGACCGCGCGACGACCGCGGGCACCGCCACGACCGCGGCGTCGGCCGCCTCCGCCCAGCACGCGAGCACCGCCGACACGGCGACCAGCGCGGGCAGCGCCGCGACCGCGACGAGCGCCGCCACCGCCGCGAACGCCGCCGCCCTCGGCGGCCTCGCCGCCAACGCCTACGTGCTGCGCTGCCCCGCCGGCACGCGCGCCCTCTGGGGCGCCTGCCTCGAGCTCGACGCGCACGCGCCGGCGACGCCGCTCGACGCGCTCGCCGACTGCTCGGCGCGCGGCGGGCGCCTGCCGAGCTGGCTCGAGCTGACGTGGGTCAGCCGGCAGAGCGACATCGTCTGGGCCCAGGGCCAAGGGTCCATGCAGTACGAGCTGACCGGGGAGTCGGGCAACGCGACCAACGTCCAGAAGACGGTCCTCGCGATCGACCGCGTCGGGAACAAGGACAACGCGACCGCCGACGCCACCACCTACCGCTACCGCTGCGTGCTCGCCAAGGTCAACGGCTAGGCGCGTAGGACTGCAGCACCACGCCGCTCGCCAGCGCGCGCGAGGAGACGAGCGCCAGGTCGAGCTTCTCCGGCGTGTCCGGGAAGAACCGCGCGCCGCTGCCCAGCGCGACCGGGAAGACCTGCAGGTTGATCTGGTCGACCAGCCCGCCCGCGAGCAGCGCGTGGGCGAGCGTGCGGCTGCCCGCGACCAGGATCGGCCCGCCGTCGTCCTCCTTCAGCTTCGCGACGTGCCCGAGCACGTCCTCGGCGACGACCGTCGTGTCGTGCCAGTCGCTGGCGCCCAGCGTGGTCGAGGCCACCACCTTGGTCATGGCGTTGATCTTGTCGGCCATCGCGTCGTCGCGGCTCGGCCACGCGCCGTAGAAGCTCTCGTAGGTCACCCGGCCGAGGAGCAGGACGTCCGCGGCCAGCTGCTCCTCGAGCTTGTAGGCGCCCAGCTCGTCGCTGAAGTGCGGCCCGACCCACCCCGCGTGGGCGAACCCCGGCTCGCCGCCCGGCGACTGCATGACGCCGTCCAGCGAGAGGAACTCCGTGATGATCAACCTGCGCATGGCCTGCTCCGTTCGTCGTTGTCGGTGCACAGACGGGGGCGGCGCCGCGAACTCATCGGCGCCCGGCGCGTCAGTCGAGCGGCTCGGCCGCGGCGGCCGTCGAGCAGTCCACCACGTGCCCCGCGGTCGCCTGCTGGAGCAGCTGGTACAACAACTCCCGCTGCCCGGCGTCGAGCGCGCCGAGGACGTCGTTCTCCGCGGCCGCGAGCGCGCACTCCGCCTCGCGCAGCCGCGTGGCGCCGTCGGGCGTCAGCTCGACGATGTGGCGGCGCCGGTCCTCGGCGTCGCGCCGCCGGGCGATCAGCCCCGCCGTCTCGAGGTCGTTGAGCAACCCCACCAGGTTGGTCCGGTCGATGTGCAGCGCGGCGGCCAGCGCCTGCTGCGTGCCGTCGCCGTGGTCGCGCAGGACCGTCAGCGCCACGAGGTGGCGCGGGCGCAGCCCGAGGGGCGCGAGCGCGGACTCCGAGCGCAGGCGCGTGAGCCGCGCGAGGTGGTCGAGCAGCGCCGATGAGCGATGGGAGTCCGTGGTCGTGCCGGCGATGGGCCCGAGTCTACGGCAGGTGCCTGACTTGTCGTATGGTGTCACTCGTTGGTGCTCCACAAACCATTACGTAAGGACCAAGGGCCTTCCATGACGCCTTCCCATCTGCTCCACATCGACTCCTCCATCCAGGGCGAGCGCTCGATCAGCCGCCGCCTGACCGCCCGCGCCGCCGAGCGCTGGCGCGCGACCCATCCCGGCGGCACGGTCACCTACCGCGACCTCGGCGCCCACCCCGTCCCCCACTTCGACGCCGCCTCGGGCACCGCGCGCATAGTCCCCGCCGACCAGCGCACCCCCGAGCAGGCCGCGTCCTACGCGCTGACCGAGGAGCTGGTCGGCGAGATCCGCGACGCCGGCACGATCATCCTCGGCCTGCCGCTCTACAACTTCGGGCCGCCCAGCGCGGTCAAGGCCTGGGTCGACCACCTGATCGCCCCCGGCCTCTCGATGGACGCCGCCACGCATGAGGGCCTGCTCGGCGGCCGCGACTTCCTCGTCCTCGCCGCCCGCGGCGGCGGCTACGCCGAGGGCACGCCCCGCGAGGGGTGGGACCACGCCGAGCCCTGGCTGCCGCACGGCATCAGCCTCACCGGCCTCGTCCCGCGCTTCATCGCCGCCGAGCTGACGCTCGCCGACGTCACGCCCGCGATGGCCGAGCTCAAGCCGCTCGCCGCCGAGAGCCTCGCCACCGCCGAGCGCCTCATCGACGAGCAGTGGGAGCCCGCGGCCGCGCCGGTCGCCTAGGACGGCCCGAGCTCCTCGACCAACTCGTACAACTTGCCGTCCGGCGCGCGGAAGTGCGCGTAGCGCTGGCGGTCGTTGGACATGGGGTCGCTCACGTCGACGCCGGTTGCGCGCAGCTCCGCCGCGGCCGCGTCGACGTCCGCGACGCGGAAGCCGATCGTCCGCGACGTCTCCCCGCCCTCGCGCGGGTCGGCCACGGCGAGCTGCGCGCCGTCCGGCAAGGCGAAGCGATCAGCCGAGACGCCTCCCACATCGACGCGCGGCAGCCCGAGCGTCTCCTCCAGGAACCGCGCCATCGCGGCGCGCTCGCGCGTCGCGGTGCCGGCGAAGACCAGGCCGAGGATCTCCATGCGGGCGACGCTATCCGCTATGACATCTCCATGCGCGTCGCTCTGATGATCGAGGGCCAGGAGGACGTCACCTGGGAGGACTGGGTGGCCCTGGCCGAGACCTGCGAGGCGTCGGGGATCGAGGCGCTCTTCCGCTCCGACCACTACCTGTCGGTCAGCGGCCACCACGAGCGCGGCGCGCTCGACGCGTGGGGCACGATCAACGCGCTCGCCGCCCGCACGTCGACGCTGCGGCTCGGCACGATGGTCTCGCCCTCGTCCTTCCGCCACCCCTCGGTGCTCGGCAAGCTCGCGACGACCGCCGACCACGTCTCCGGCGGGCGGATCGAGCTCGGCCTCGGCACCGGGTGGTCGGAGGTCGAGCACACCGCCTACGGCTTCCCGTTCCTGCCGATGAAGGTCCGGATGGATGTGCTCGAGGAGCAGCTGACGATCATCCACGACGGCCACTGGGGCGAGGAGCCGTTCTCCTTCAGCGGCGTGCACTACGAGCTGCGCGGCCTCGACGCGCGCCCCAAGCCCGTGCAGCGGCCGCACCCGCCGCTGATCCTCGGCGGCGCCGGCGGCCCGCGCGCGGCGCGCCTCGCCGCCCGCTTCGCCGACGAGTACAACACCGTGATGCCCTCGCTCGCCGACATCGCCGAGCGCAAGGAGCGGATCGACGCCGCGTGCGTGGCCGCGGGCCGCGAGCCGATCCCGTTCACGGTGATGGAGCCCGTCGACCTCTCCGACGTGGGCAAGGCGCTCGCGCACCTGCGCGCCTACGAGGCGGCGGGCGTCTCGCGCATCTACCTCCAGCACCTGGAGCACCGCGACCTCGCGACGGTCGAGCTGATCGGCCGCGAGCTGGTGCCGGCGCTGGCGTGAGCGACGCGCTCGCGCTCCGGCCGCTGGCCCCCGAGGACGCGCCGGCGCTCCTGCGCATCCTGCGCACCCCGGAGGTCGCCCGCTGGTGGGGCGCGCCGGACCCCGGCTTCCCGCTGGCCGACGAGCCCGGGGCCACGCGGCTGACGATCCTCGTCGCGGACCGCGTCGCCGGGATGGTCCAGTTCGCCGAGGAGCAGGAGCCGCGCTACCGCCACGCGTCGATCGACCTCTTCCTCGACCCCGCCCACCACGGCCGTGGCCACGGCACCGAGGCCGTGCGCCGCGTCGTCGCGCTGCTGGTCGAGGAGCGCGGCCACCACCGGATCACGATCGACCCCGCGGCGGCGAACACGGTCGCGATCAAGGCCTACACCAAGGTCGGCTTCCGCCCGGTGGGGATCCTGCGCGAGTACGAGCGCGACCCCGACGGCCCCGCCTGGCACGACGGCCTCCTGATGGAGCTGCTGAGCCGCGACCGCTAGCTCGCGGCCAGCGCCGCGCGCAGCGCCGGCGAGAGGTCGCCCGCGCCGACGTCGACCACGTCGTCCAGGCCGAGCCACGCCGCCATCCGCCGCAGCTCGACCGCCAGCGCCTCGGCGGTCTCGGGCGGCGCGCCCGGCTCGGCGTGCGCGGCCTGGACCAGCAGCGCGCCCGCGGCGCGGTCGCTCTTGAGGTCGACGCGCGCGACGAGCTCGTCGCCGAGCAGCAGCGGCAGCACGTAGTAGCCGTGCACGCGCTGCTCCTTGGGCACGTAGATCTCGATCCGGTAGCGGAAGCCGAAGACGCGCTCGACGCGCGGGCGCTCCCAGATCAGCGAGTCGAACGGGCCGACCAGCGCGCGCGCCTCGACCTTGCGCGGGACCCGCGCGCCGGGCGCGAGGTACGCGGGCGCGCTCCAGCCCTCGACCGCCACGGGCAGCAGGTCGCCGCTCTCCACCAGCTCGGGGATCCGCGCCTTCGACTCGGCGCTCGGCAGCCGGAAGTAGTCGCGCAGGTCGGGCTCGGTCGCGACGCCGAGCGCGCGCGCGGCGACCTTGAGCAGCGTCCGCTGCGCCTCATCGTCGTCCGGCGTCGGGGCGGCCAGGACCGCCGCCGGGATCACGCGCTCGGGCACGTCGTAGAGGCGCTCGAAGCGCCGCCGCCGCGCGCTCGTGATCTCCCCGCTCCAGAACAGGAACTCCAGCGCGCGCTTGACGTCCGACCAGTCCCACCACGGCCCCTTCGGCGCGCGCGGGGCGTCGAGGTGCGCGAGCTGCGAGGCGGTCAGCGGCCCGCGGGCGCGCAGGTCGTCGAGGACCGCGGCGACGAGCTCGGGCCGCTCGGTCGCGATCCGCCGCATCCCGCCCCACGCGTCGTCGTGCGCGCGCCGCATCCGCCAGCGCAGGTGCGGGTGCAGCTCGACCGGGATCAGCGACGCCTCGTGGCCCCAGTACTCGAACAGGCGCCGCGGCGCGTAGTGCGACAACTTGTCGAGCAGCCCGACGTCGTACGCCCCGAGACGGCTGAACGTCGGCAGGTAGTGCGCGCGCTGGAGCACGTTGACCGAGTCGATCTGGATCAGCCCGACGCGGTCGAGCACCCGCGCGCGCAGCGCGCGCGTGTCGACCGGCCGGTCGAGCGGCGGCTCGGCGAAGCCCTGGGCGGCGAGCGCGACGCGCCGCGCCTCGGCGGCGGAGAGGCGCTCGCGGCGGCGGCCGGCGGCGCGGGTCTTGGGTTGCGAGGCGGACACCAGCGCGTCATCTTGCCGTATGCGTTCTGACCGGATGGTCAGCTCCGTGCGACACCGCACACAACCGCGACATCGATCGATGTCACACTCGCTGATGTCATGACCCTCGCACCCGAAGCCCCAGCCACGCCGCTGATCGGCAGCGCGCCGCCCTCCCCCGCCGGGCCCATCGGCGCCGCGGAGGCCGCGACGCTCCCGTCGCCGCCGGAGATCGACCTCCCCCGCGCGCTCCAGGTCCTGCGCTTCAACCAGCGGCAGATCGACTTCGTCTTCGGCGCGCGCCGCCGCCACGGCGAGGTCTTCCGGATGCAGGGGATCGTCCCCGGCGGCCCCGTGATCACCTCCCACCCGGACCACGTCCAGTCGCTCTTCACCGCCAAGCCCGAGCACGCGCACTCGCTCACCGGCGAGTCGCCGCTGCGCCCGATCGTCGGGCCCAACTCGGTCCTGACCGCGATCGGCCCGCGCCACCTGCGCCAGCGCAAGCTGCTGCTGCCGCCGTTCCACGGCGAGGCGATCGCCCGCTACGAGGAGATGATCGTCGAGGCGACCGACCGCGAGCTCGACCGCTGGCCGCTGAACACGCCGATCGCGCTCGCGCCGCGCATGCAGGCGATCACGCTCGACGTGATCATGTCGGGGATCTTCGGCATCGAGGGCCGGCCCGGGCGCGGCACGCCCGAGCACGCGCTGCGCCGCGCGACCAAGGGGCTGCTGCAGGCCTCGACGTGGAAGACCGCGCAGCTCGCCGAGTTGATGAACATCGGCCGCGACGAGCCCGTCGGCATCACGAAGATCGGGCTCGACCTGCTCGACCGCCCGACCTACCAGGTGATCCGCGAGCGCCGCGCCGCCGCCGACCTCGAGGACCGCCGCGACATCCTCTCGCTCCTGCTCCAGGCCCGGACCGAGGAGGGCGAGGAGCTCAGCGACCGCGAGCTGCGCGACGAGCTGCTGACGCTCGTCCTCGCGGGCCACGAGACGACCGCCAACCAGCTCGCGTGGATCTGGGAGCGGCTCGTCCGCACGCCCGCCGCGCACGACCGGCTGCGCGACGCGGTCCGCGGCTCCGATGACGCGGGCTCGGCGCGGATCGTCGAGGCGACGATCACCGAGGGCATGCGCTCGCGGCCGGTCATCCCGATCATCGGCCGCCGCGTGCTCGTGCCGTGGCGCCTGGGCGAGTACGCCGTGCCCGCCGACACGCCGGTGACGATGTCGATCCTGCTCGTCCACCACCGCGAGGACGTCTACCCGGACCCGTTCGCGTTCCGCCCCGAGCGGTGGGACGACAACAAGCCCGGGACCTACACGTGGATCCCGTTCGGCGGCGGCGTCCGCCGGTGCCTCGGCGCGGCGCTGGCGATGGCCGAGCAGCGCGTCGTGCTGGAGGCGATGGCGCGCCGGCTCGACATCGCCTACGTCGACCCGGAGCCCGAGCACGCCGTGCACCGCAACGTGACGATGATCCCGGCGGCGGGCGCGCGCGTCACGGTGCTCAGCCGGCGCTGAAGGCGACCTGCGGCTCGGCGCCCGGCGCCGCGAAGGCGAGCAGGCGCACGCCCTCGCGCTCGAGCGCGGCGGCGTCGGGCTTCTTGAAGCCCTTGCCGGCGAAGCCGGTGAGCGTGAGCGTCGCGACGTTCCTGCCTGCCTTGACCCGCCAGCGCCCCGCGACGAAGCCGTCGACGAGGACCATCCCGGCGATCAGGCCGTTCTGGGTCATGACGTGGCGCTTGTAGGCGGCGGGCAGGACGCGCGTCGCGTCGGCGTGCGAGAGCACGAGGTTGTCGAACGGGCCGACGAGGCGCGGGGGCACGGCGGTTGCGGGGTCGGGGCGCGGCGCGTCGGGCAGGTCGAAGAGCTCGCGGCCGGTCCCGGCGTCCGAGAAGGACACCAACTCGCCGCGGAGGTCCTCGAAGACCGGCTTCAGGCGCGCGAGCCCCGACCACTTCTGCATGTCCTGCACGCTGGCCGGCCCGAAGGCCGCGAGGTAGCGGCGCACGAGCGCCGCGAGCGGCAGCGGGTCGGCGGCGTGCGCGGCGTGGGCCTCGTCGCCGAGCCAGTGCTCGAGCGAGGTGTGCGCCGCGGCGCCGCTCCGCCCCCAGAGCCCGCGCGGCGGGACCTGCACGAGCGGGACGCGGGCCCGGATCTGCTGCGCGAGCGCGGGCGGGACGGCGTCGGGCCAGCGCTCGGAGAGGACCGCGGCGAGCTGCGCGAAGGTCCGCGGCTCCGCCTCGACGAGCGCGCGGCCCGCCGCGGCGAGCTCCTCGCGGTCGACGTCGCCGACGCCCCAGCTCGCGTCGGTCGCCTTGCCGATCAGCCCGTGGACGAGCGGGCGCAGCCGGACGGCGTCGCGCGCCGAGACGAGGTGGATCGTCCCGCGCATGAGCACGATCCGGACGGCGTCGCGACCCTCCAGCGCGGCGACCAGCTCCGCAGGGTCGAAGCCGTCGATCCGCGACCACAGCTGGAAGTACGGGGCCTTGATGTCCTGCGCCTGCAGGCCGACGAGGTGCTCCATGGCCTCGAGCGCCGTGGCGGCGCGCGGCGCGTCGAGCAGCCACTGGCGGGCGAGCAGCGCGCGGTTGAGCGCGCGCCGGTCGAGCGGGCCGCCGGCGTCCTCGCCGCTCACGCGGGCGGGATCGCGGCCGGCACGTCGTCGTGCCCGAGCAGCTGGGCGGCGATCGTCGCCTGGTCGAAGTAGATGCGCTCGATCGCGATCCGGTCGGTGCCCGGCTCGAAGAGGAAGAACGCGGCCATGCGGCAGCGGAACGCCTTGCCCGTCGGCGCGATCCCGCGCAGCTCGCCCTCGTGCGTGCCGAGCAGGTCGAACTCCACGATCACCCCGTCGTCGGCGTGGTGCAGCACGACGTTCTCGTTGCGCTGGTCGGGGAACGCGCTGCGGGACTCGCGGTAGTAGGCCGAGACCGCCTCGGCGCCGTCGTAGACGTCGCCGGTGGCGACGATCTCGTAGCGCGGGTGCTCGAAGGTGTGCAGCGCCGCGTCGAAGTCGAGGCGGTTCTCGGCATCCATGTGCTCGCGGACGACGGCCTCGCGCGCGGCGCGGAGCTCCTGGGCGGCGGGGGCGGACATGGCGCCGACCTTAACACGAGCGGCTGCGCGCCAGGCAGTGATCCGCGGGGCGCCGAGGAGCATCATGGAGGACATGGCCCTGGTCCACCGCCTCCCCGTGCCCGCGCTCCTCGCCGCGCTGGCGCTCGCCGGCTGCGGCGGCGGTGGGGACGACGCGGCGCGGGCGCCCGCGCCCGCCGTCACGCCGGCGCCGCCGGCCGGCGCGCAGAAGGCGCCGGGGATCGACCCGTCGGTCCTCCCGCCCAAGCGCGTGCCGACCCGCGCGACCAAGGCCGCCGACCCGCGCTCCCGCCGGGTCATCGAGGCCTGGCTGCGCGAGCTGCGCCACGGCCACCTCCAGCGCGCGGCCGCGCTCTTCGCGATCCCCTCGATCTTCCAGAACGGCACGCCGGTCCTGCACCTCGACAACAGCACCGAGGTCGACGCCGTCGTCGGCTCCTTCCCCTGCGGCGCGGTCGCGACGCGCTTCGCCGGCGCCGGGTCCTACACCTTGGTCCGCTTCCGCCTGACCGAGCGCACCGGCGGCGACTGCCACGGCGCGGCGGGCAGCACGACCGGCGGCGCGATCCGCGTCGTCGGCGGCCGCATCCGCGAGTGGTACCGCCTGTACGACCCGGAGGAGATCGCGCCGCCCGGGCCGCGCGTCGACCCCGGCGACCAGAAGGTCTAGCCCGCAGCGCCCTCCTATCCTCGAGGGGTGCCGCTCGCCGAGCTCAAGACCCGTCTGGAGGAGCTGACGCTGCTCGACGAGCACCGGCTCGGCCGGCGGCTGGAGCGCGCGCACCGCCATCCCGAGGACGAGGCCGCCCTCGCGCGGCTGGACCGGGACTTCGCGGCGGCCGAGGCGCGGGTCGCCAGGCGCCGCGAGGCGGTCCCGGCCATCACCTACCCCGAGCAGCTCCCGGTCTCCGCGCGGCGCGAGGACCTCCTCGCCGCGATCCGCGACCACCAGGTCGTCGTCGTCGCCGGCGAGACCGGCTCGGGCAAGACCACGCAGCTGCCGAAGATCTGCCTCGAGCTGGGACGCGGGATCCGTGGTCAGGTCGCCCACACACAGCCGCGGCGGCTGGCCGCGCGCACGGTCGCGCAGCGGATCGCCGACGAGCTCGACGTCGAGCTGGGCGGCGCCGTCGGCTACGCGGTGCGCTTCAACGACACCTCCTCGGAGAGCACGTTGGTGCGGTTGGTCACCGACGGCCTGCTGCTCGCCGAGATCCAGCACGACCGGCTCCTGCGCCGCTACGACACCATCATCATCGACGAGGCCCACGAGCGCTCGTTGAACATCGACTTCCTGCTCGGCTTCCTGCACCAGCTGCTGCCCAAGCGGCCGGACCTGAAGCTCATCATCACCTCGGCGACGATCGACCCGGGGCAGTTCGCCTCGCACTTCGGCGACGCGCCGGTGGTCGAGGTGAGCGGCCGGACGTTCCCGGTCGAGGTCCGCTACCGCCCGCTGGCGCTCACCCCCGACGGCCCGGAGCGCGACCAGCCCGAGGCGATCGGCGACGCGGTCGACGAGCTGCTGCGCGAGGGTCGCGAGGGCGACGTCCTGGTGTTCTTGTCCGGCGAGCGCGAGATCCGCGACACCGCCGACGCGCTGCGCGGGCGGCTGCGCGACGACGTCGACGTCCTGCCGCTCTACGCGCGGCTCTCCAACGCCGAGCAGCAGAAGGTCTTCCAGCAGCACCGCCGCCGCCGCGTCGTGCTCGCGACGAACGTCGCGGAGACGTCGCTGACCGTGCCGGGGATCAAGTACGTGGTCGACACCGGCCTCGCGCGGATGAGCCGCTACAGCGCGCGGCTCAAGGTCCAGCGGCTGCCGATCGAGCCGATCTCGCAGGCCTCCGCCGACCAGCGCAAGGGCCGCTCCGGCCGCACCTCGGACGGCATCTGCATCCGCCTCTACGACGAGGAGGACTTCCTCGAGCGCCCGCGCTTCACCGACCCCGAGATCCTGCGCACGAACCTCGCGTCGGTGATCCTCCAGATGGCCGCGCTGGACCTCGGAGCGGTGAGCGACTTCCCGTTCCTCGACCCGCCCGACGCGCGGCAGGTCCGCGACGGCGTCAACCTCCTGCACGAGCTCGGCGCGATCGACCCGGCGCAGCCGAGCGGCAAGCGGCTGACGCCGGTGGGCCGCAAGCTCGCGCGGCTGCCCGTCGACCCGCGGATGGCGCGCATGATCCTCGAGGCCGACCGCCTGCGCTGCGTCGAGGAGGTCATCGTCATCGCCGCGGCGCTCTCGATCCAGGACCCGCGCGAGCGGCCGGTCGAGCACCAGGCGCAGGCCGACCAGCTCCACGCGCGCTTCAAGGACGAGCACTCGGACTTCATCGCGTACCTCAACCTGTGGAGCTACGTCCGCGAGCGGCAGCGCGAGCTCTCCGGCAGCCAGTTCCGCAAGCGGTTGAAGGGCGAGTACCTGCACTTCCTGCGCGTGCGCGAGTGGCAGGACCTCGTCGGCCAGCTGCGCCAGGCGGCCAAGGAGCTCGGCGTCGTCAGAAACCAGGAGCCGGGCGAGGCGCCGCAGATCCACCTCGCGCTGCTGAGCGGGTTGTTGTCGCACATCGGCGTGCGGGACGTCGCCAAGCGCGAGTACCTCGGCGCCCGCGGCGCGCGCTTCTCGATCTTCCCCGGCTCCACGCTCGCGCGCAGGCAGCCGAGCTGGGTGATGGTCGCCGAGCTGGTGGAGACCGCGCGGCTCTTCGGGCGGACCGCGGCGCGGATCGAGCCCGCGCAGATCGAGCCGCTCGCGGGCCACCTCGTCAAGCGCACGTACTCCGAGCCGCGCTGGGAGCGCAGGCGCGGCGAGGTCGTCGCGACCGAGCGCGTCACGCTGTACGGGTTGCCGATCGTCGCGGGGCGCAAGGTCTCCTACGCGAAGATCGACCCGGTCCTCGCGCGCGACCTGTTCCTCCGCAAGGCCCTGGTCGAGCGCGACTGGGACACGCGCCACCGCTTCTTCGCCGACAACGTCAAGGCGCTCGAGGAGATCGACGCGCTCGAGCAGCGCGAGCGCCGCCGCGACATCCTCATCGACGACCAGACGCTCTACGACTTCTTCGACGCGCGGATCCCCGAGAGCGTGGTGAGCGCCGCGCACTTCGACCGCTGGTGGAAGGACGCGCGCCGCGCCGAGCCCGAGCGGTTGTCCTACACCTTGGAGCTGCTGGTCCGCCAGGAGGCGCGCGACGCGCTCACCGGCGCGGGCCGGCCGGACCAGTGGCGCCAGGGCGAGCTGGTGCTGGACTTGACCTACGCCTTCGAGCCGGGGAGCGAGCACGACGGCGTGACCGTCCACGTCCCGCTCGCCGTCCTGCCGCAGCTGCGCGCGACCGGCTTCGACTGGCTCGTCCCCGCGTTCCGCGTGGAGCTCGTGACCGCGCTGCTGCGCGGCCTGCCGAAGGAGCTGCGCCGCCCGCTCGTCCCCGTGCCGGAGACCGCGGCGCTCGCGGTCGAGCGGATGAAGCCGCGCTCCGGGCCGCTGGTCGAGGTCCTGGCGCGCGAGGTCGGCACGATCAAGGGCGCCTACGTCCCGGCGTCGGCGTTCGACCCCGCCGCGCTGCCGACGCACCTGAAGATGACGTTCTCGGTCGAGGACGAGGCGGGCGCGGTGCTCGCGGTCGGGACCGACCTCGCGGGCGTGCGCGAGCAGGTCCGCCCGCGGCTGCGCGCCGCGCTGTCGGCCGCGACCGCGCAGTACGAGCACGCCGGCCTCACGGCGTGGATGATCGACGTCCTGCCGCGCGAGATCGCGCTGCGCGCGGGCGGCGAGGACGGCCGCGCGTTCCCGGCGCTCGTGGACCGCGGCGACCACGTCGACGTCAAGATGCTCGAGTCGCGCGCCGCGCAGGCCGCGGCGATGCGGACCGGCACGCGGCGCCTGCTGCTGCTCGGGATCCCGTCCCCCACGCGCTTCGTCGCGGGCAAGCTCGACAACCGCGCCCAGCTGCTGCTCGCCGCCGCGCCGCACGGCAGCCTCGCCGCGGTGATCGAAGACGCGACCGCCGCGGCGGCCGACGCGCTGATGGACGAGGCTGGCGGCCCGGCCTGGGACGCCGCGGGCTTCGCGCGGCTGCGCGACCACGTCGCGGGGTCGCTCGCCGACCGGACGCTGGCGGCGATGCGCGACGTCGTCGCCGTCCTCGCCGCGCGCGCCGACCTCCACCGCCGGATGGAGACGATGGTCGCGCCCGCGCTGCGCGACGCGCGCCAGGACGTCGCCGAGCAGCTCGGCCACCTCGTCTACCCCGGCTTCGTGACCGCGTCCGGGCTCGCGCGGCTCCCCGACGTCGTCCGCTACCTGCAGGCCGCCGACCGCCGCCTGGAGCGCCTCGCCGACAGCTTGGCCGTCGACCGCGACCGCATGAACGGCGTCCGCGCGCTGGAGGCCGAGCAGCGCGCGCGGGCGACGGCGTTCGTCGCGAAGGGCCGCCCGGTCCCGCCGCCCGTGGTCGAGGCGGGCTGGCTGCTGCAGGAGCTGCGCGTCAGCCACTTCGCGCAGGCCCTCGGCGTCCGCGGGCCGGTCAGCGCCAAGCGGATCCGCAAGCTGCTCGACGACGCGCCGGCCTGACGTCCGACCCTGGACCCCGAGAAAAGTTCAGGGTCACACCCTGATACCGCCGGGCGCCGCGGGCTGCCACGGTTCCCGGTGGGTGCTCTCCATCCAGGGGCTCTGCGAGCGACCTCAGCCCTTGTCCCACGGCCGCACCCGTGGGATCCAGCCCGGCACGGCTCGCCGGTAGGCGTCGTATTCGGCGCCGAACCGGCGGGCCAGCCGTGGCTCCTCGACGGCCTGGACGAGCGCCGCCATCGCGGTCAGGTAGACGGCGGCGGCCAGCAGCAGGATCGGCTGCGCGAACGCGAGCGCCTCGCCCGCGATCGCCGCCGCGGTCGCGACGTACATCGGGTGGCGCAGGTGGCGGAAGGCGCCGCGGACGAGCAGCCGGCGCGTGGGCGCGGCGGGCGAGGGCGTCCCGGCGCCGTCGGCGACGAAGCGCGCGAAGACGTCGAGGAGCACCGCCGCGCCCGCGGCGATCAGCAGCGCGCCGAGGATCCGGAGCGCGAGCGGCCAGCTCCCGAGATCGCTCCCCGCGACCCGGACGAGCAGCCACGGGCCGACGCCCGCCTCGAGGCCGGGGCCGGCGAGGAAGAAGGCGATGCTCCCGGCCGCTGCCTGGCGTCGACGCACGGGAGGGATCTTGCCGGAGCGCGCGTCTCGTACGCTGCGCGGGATGCAGCAGTTCCTCCGCCCGCTGTTCGACCGCGTCGTCATCAAGGAGCTCGAGCCCGAGCGCTTCCGCCGCTCCGGCCTGCTCGTGCCCGCGGGCTCCAACGAGCCGCCGCCCCAGCACGGCATCGTGCTGGCGGTCGGGCAGGGCCTCGACTGGTGGGAGCACGTCGGCGTCCGCATGCCCGTCGCGCCGGGCGACCACGTCGTCTTCCCGGCGAGCGCGGGCGCGTGGATCGAGGTCGAGGAGGAGCGCCTGCTCGTCTGCCGCGTCGGGGAGATCCTCGGGGTGCTGGAAGAGGTGCGCGAGCCGCGCGACGTCGAGGCCGACGAGGACGCCGACGAGGACGCCGCGTAGCGTCCATCGCCACCTGGACGCCCACGCCGCGCCCGGCATACTGCGCCGCGCGATGAGCACCTCGTCCATCACCTCCGCCACCGTCGCCCGCGAGCTGCTCTCGCTGGCGAGCGCGCAGACGGCCATGGCCCAGACCTCCGCGTCCTCCGACGGCGCGGTCGCGGTGCTGCTGCAGGCCAAGCAGCTCGACGCCGTGCGCGCGCAGCTGCGCGCGGGCGAGAGCTTCTCCGTGTCGGTGTAGGGCGCCGGGCGCTCGGGCGCCGGGGCGCTCAGCGCGTCTGCGTGGGCGCTGCACGGCGTGGTCCGGGGCACCCAGGGGAGTGAGGCGTAGCCGGCGCCTCGCGGCGCGGGTCTGTCGTCCGCGGGCGCCGGGGCGCGGGTGGTTCGGGGCCGAAGCGCGGGATCCGGGTCGCTGCGAGCTGTCTATCGCAGACCAGAGCGACCCGGATCGATGATTCGGAGGCGAACCCCCGGTCGTTCGTACGCAGGTGCTCTCCGCGAGCACCTCCTTACGAACGACCCGCCCCGGTCCCGCGAGCGCTCCCGAGGACGACCGCGAGCGCCGCGCACGGCCACCGCCTCCTTCCCCTCGCCGCCCTCCGAACCCCGCCGCGCACCCACCCACGCAAACGCGCGGAGCGCCGCGGGTGCGCCACGCAAGCCCGCCCGCGCGGACGACTAACCAGGCCGCGCACCCACTCCGGCAGACGCGCGGAGCGCCGCGGGTGCGCCACGCAAGCCCACCCGCGCGGACGACCCCGAGCGCGGCGAGCGACCCGCCCGCGCGGACGACCCCGAGCGCGGCGAGCGACCCGCCCACGCGGACGACGAAGCCCGCCGCCCACCCACCCATGCAAACGCGCGGAGCGCCGCGGGTGCCGTCACGCAAGCGACGCCCGCCCGCCCGACCTAAGCAGGCCGCGCACCTACCCCCGCGACCGCCCGCGCCCCCAACCCACACGCCGCCTCCAGCGCCTCCGCGACTTCCGCCCCGTCCCGCCGCGCCGCCAGCCATCCCGCCGCGAACGCGTCGCCCGCGCCCGTCGTGTCCACGACGGGCACGCCCCGCGGCGCCGCGACCCGGATCAGCGACACCCCGTCCGTCCACAGCGCGCCCTCGGCGCCCAGCGTCACCACCACCTCGCGCGCGTCGGCCCGCGCCAGGAGCGTCCGCGCCGCGGCCTCGGCGTCGTGCTCGCCGCTCAGCACGCGCGCCTCGTCGAGGTTCGGGAGCAGGACGTCGCAGCCCGCGATCCACCCCAGCACCCGCTCGGCTCCGCACGCGCGCAGCGGCGCCGCGGACGCCGGGTCGACCGAGATCGTCATCCCCGCCTCGTGCGCGTGGTCGAGCGCGGCGAGCCCCGCGGGTCGCGGCCCCGCGTGGAGCAGCACGTAGCCGGAGAGGTGCAGGTGCGCGCCCGGCACGAACAGGTCGGCGGGCACGTCCTCGGGCGCGAGCGCGAGGTTCGCGCCGCGGTCGGGGAGCATCGTGCGCTCGCCGTCGGCGCCGATGACGACGACGCACGTGCCGGTCCCGCGCGCCTCGTCGACGGCGACCCGGACGTCCACGCCCGCCTCCCGCAGCTCCGCCACCGCGCCGCGGCCCGCCACGTCGGCGCCCGCCCGCGCCACCAGCGCGACCGGCACGTCGCGCGCGGCCAGCCACGCCGCCACGTTGGCCGCCGCGCCGCCGCCGGTCCAACGCACCCGCGCGTCGGTGTCGGAGGCGTGCGCGAGCGGCGCCGCGGCCGCCGCCACGACATCCACCATCACATCGCCGACCACCACGACCGGCGGCGCGCCGCCGCTCATCGACGGGCGGCTTCAGCGCTCGCGATCTCCCCCGCGAGCCGCGCGTTGGAGAGCACGAGCGCGACGTTGGCCCGCAGCGACTCGCCGCCCGTCCCCTCGTGGAAGCGCGCGAGCAGGAACGGCGTGACGTCGCGGCCGACGACGCCCTCGGCGGACGCCGCCATCAGCGACTCGCGCAGCACGCGCTCGTGCAGCTCCGGGTCGAGCTGCTGGTCCTCGGGCAGCGGGTTGGCGATGACCATCGCGGAGCCCTCCAGCCCGAGCGACGCCCGCGCGTCGAGCACCGCGGCGATCTCCTCCGGCGTGTCGAGCCGCCATGGCAGCGAGTGCCCGCTGTCGGTCAGGTAGAAGGCGGGGAACTTGTCGGTCCGGTAGCCCGCGACGCCGATCCCCAGCGTCTCCAGGCGCTCGAGCGTGGCGGGGATGTCGAGGATCGACTTCACGCCCGCGCACACCACGCAGATGCGCGTCCGGGCGAGCGCGACGAGGTCGGCCGACTCGTCCCACGTGTCCTGCGCCTCGCGGTGCACGCCGCCGAGGCCGCCGGTGGCGAAGAGCCCGATGCCGGCCTGCGCGGCGAGGTGCGCGGTCGCCGCGACGGTCGTGGCGCCGGTCGCGCCGCGCGCCGCCGCGATCGGCAGGTCGCGCGAGGAGCACTTGACGACGTCGTCGCGCGTGGCGATCGCGGCCAGCGCGTCGTCGTCGAGCCCGACGCGCACCTCCCCGTCGACCAGCGCGATCGTCGCGGGCACCGCGCCGCCCTCGCGCACCGCGGCCTCGATCTGCCGCGCGATGTCCATGTTCTCCGGCCGCGGCAGGCCGTGCGAGACGATGGTGGACTCGAGCGCGACGACGGCCTGGCCGGCGGCGAGCGCCTCGGCGACTTCGGGGGCGACGGTGATCATCGCGCAGGACGCTAGCGCCGCCGGGCACCCGCTCGTCCCCTCGTCCAGCCGCGCGCCGCCGCGCTCAGGCCCCGCGCGCACGCGTGCCGAAGCCCAGCGGGTGACCCTCACGCCGATCACCGGCCGCGACGCGGCGGCGCAGCTCTTCGACCGCGCCGCGGGCACGATCGCGGACTTCGGCGCGGACCTCGGCGACCCGACCGCGACGGCCGCCGCCGCGACCGACCTCCCCGGCGCGATCGTCGACCTCACCACCGCGCCGCTCGCCGCGCAGATCGCCGCGCGCGTCCTCGAGGCGCAGGACGCGACGACGCACGCGCTGCTCGACATCGTCGCCTGAGCGGACCGCGCGGCTCAGGTCCGCGGCCCCGCGGCCGACCACCCAGGGGACATGGCCCGAGTTCTCGTGATCGACGACGCCGCCTTCATGCGTCGCATGGTGATCGACGTCCTCCAGAGCGGAGGGCACGAGGTCGTCGGCGAGGGCGCGAACGGCAACGAGGCCGTCGCGCGCTACCAGGAGCTCGCGCCCGACGTGATGACGCTCGACATCACGATGCCCGAGAAGGACGGCATCACGGCGCTGCGCGAGCTGATCGCGATCGACCCGTCGGCCAAGGTCGTCATGTGCTCCGCGCTCGCCCAGGAGGGCAAGGTGCTGGAGGCCGTCAAGGCCGGCGCCAAGGACTTCATCGCCAAGCCGTTCCAGGCGCAGCGCGTCCTGGCGGCGATCGAGAAGGTCGTCGCCTAGCGTCCGTCGACCAGCGCGAGGGCGAACCCGTCCCAGCCCTTGCTCCCGACGGTCTGCACGGCCGTCGCGGTCACGTTCGACGCCGCGCCGAGCAGCTCGGTGAAGCGCCGGATCCCCTGCACGCGCGGGTCCTCGCTGGCCGCGTTGGCCAGCTCGCCGTCGCGCACGACGTTGTCGGCGACGATCAGGCTCCCCGGCCGCGTGAGCCGCAGCGCCCACTCGAGGTACTCGGGGTTGCGCTGCTTGTCGGCGTCCAGGAAGACGAGGTCGAACGGACCGTCGAGGCGCGGGAGCGTGTCGAGCGCGTCCCCCACGACGACCTCGACGCGGTCGGCCACGCCCGCGTCCGCGAGGTTCGCCCGCGCGACCGCGGCGTGCTCCGGCTCCGCCTCCAGCGTCACGAGCCGCCCCCCGTCCGGCAGCGCCCGCGCGAGCCAGATCGTGCTGTAGCCCGCGAGCGTCCCGAGCTCCAGGATCGCCCGGGCGCCGGAGATCCGCGCGAGCAGGTGCAGCAGCTTGCCCTGGTTGGGCGCGACGTCGTGCGCCGGGAGCCCGGCCGCGGCGGCGCGCGCCAGCGTCGCGTCGAGGACCGGGTCCTCCCCCACGAGCTGGTCGTTGATGTAGGTGTCGACGGCGTCCCAGGTGGTCACCCGGGGATCATGCCCAGGTGGCGAACTTCACGAGCTGCCGCTCGACCCCGGCGCCGCGGCCCGCGAGCACGCACGTGTGGCCGTCGCGCCGCCAGGTGACGACCGTCGCGCCGTCGCGGCGCAGCACCGCGAGGTCGAGCCCGCCCGCGCGCACGTGGCGCGCGCCGGCCGGGACGGCCAGCGGCGTGCCGTCGACGATCGTGTAGCCGACCGCGCCGCGCGGGCCGCGGTAGACGACGGTCGTCGCCTTGCGCCCGGAGACCGTGTCCCAGCGCACGCCGCTCGTCTTCCACTTCGGCCACGCGTACTCGTAGTTGGGGAAGTCGATCCCGGCGACCCGCGCGCGGACCACCTGCACGTTGGCCGGGTCGACCGCGGGCGCCGCCGCCGTCGGCTTGGCGAGCGCGAGGGCGACCGCGTCGTCGACCGACGGCGCGCCCGGGCCGGAGCCGCCGACCACGCCGGTCAGGACGACCGCGAGCGCGGCCACCGCGGCCACGCCGAGGGCGCCCGCGGCGCCGAGCGAGAGGCGGCGGCGCGGGCTGCGCGCAGCGCGCGCGCCGCGCCGGTCCTCCGCGAGCCGCATCCGCAGCGCCTGCGGCGCCTCGACCTCGCGCGCGAGCTCCTGGATGCGGCGGCCGACGGCGTCGCTCTCGTGCGGCTCGGGGGTGTCGTGGCGGTCGGTCATCGGTGGGGCGCGGCGTCGCGGTCGGGCTCGGCGAGCGTCGCCGACAGGGTCTTGGCCAGGCGCGCGCGCCCGCGGTGCAGGCGGGTCGTGATCGTCGCCTCCTTCGTGCGCAGGGCGCGGGCCGCCTCGCGGTAGCTCAACCCCACGATGTCGATCGCGACGACGGCGTCGCGCTGGTCGTCGGGCAGCCCGGCGATCGCGCCGAGCAGCTCGCTGACCTCCAGCGCCGCCTCGGGATGGCGCGGGTCGCCGGGGCGCGCGAGGCCGTCGCGCTCGTCGTCGAGCGCCAGCGGCGCGGGCTTGCGGCTCTGCGTTCGGAGGCGGTTGAGGAAGATGTTGCGGAGCACGCGCAGGAGGTAGCCGAGGTCGTCGTCGTGGCGCAGGAAGCGCGGCCGGGCCAGCACGCGCGCGTAGGTCTCCTGGACGAGGTCCTCGGCGTCGTGGCGGTCGCCGCACAGCGCGAGGGCAGCCCGGTAGAGCCGGTCGACGTGGTCGCCGAGTCGCTGGGGGTCGAGCGGACGCTGACCCTCGTCGGGCATCCCCAGGACCGTAGCCGCCATGGCGCCCTGCGTCGAGGCGGTCACTGGACGGTGAGCGTTCCTTCCATCCCGGCCTGGCGATGGCTGCCGACCGGGCAGTAGAAGGTGTAGGTGCCGGCCTTGAGCTTCAGGCTCACCTTCGAGGTGCCGCCCGGCTGCGCGACCTGGCCCGCGGACTGCACGCCGCCGGGGCCCGTGACGGCGATCGCGTGCGGCTGGCTGTCGCCGCTCGGGTGGTCCATCGTGATGGACACGGTGCCGGCCTTGGCCTTCAGGGTCTTGTGGTCGAAGGAGAGGCCGCCGGACTCCACGGCCTTCAGCGTGAGGCCGCCGCTCGCGGCGGACGCGGGCGCGGGCGCCGCAGCCGCCGCCGTGCTCGTCGTCTGGGCCGACGAGCTGTCGCTGCCACCGCAGCCGGCGAGCAGGGCGCCGGCCGCGGCGAGCGCCGTCAGGGAGGTCGGGAGGCGGGTCATGTCAGGCAGGACCCCGCGCCGCGCGGATCCTTCCCCGCGCACGGACCCTTTCCATCTCGCCGCCTCGCGAAGTAGCGTGGCCGCATGGAGAACATGGTCCGCATCGGCGCCGCCGCGTCGGCCCTCGGCCTCAGCGTCGACACGCTGCGGCGCTGGGAGCGCGACGGCCGCATCGAGTTCGAGCGCCACGGCGGCCAGCGCTACCTGCGCGCCGACGCGCTGGCCACGCTCCTGCGCGAGCGCACGACCCGGGAGCGCACGAGCGCGCGCAACCGCCTCGCGGGCGTCGTCGTCGCCGTGCAGCGCGACGGCGTGATGGCCCAGGTCGACATGGCGTGCGGCCCGTTCCGCGTCGTCTCGCTGATGTCGCGCGAGGCGGTCGACGACCTCGACCTGCGTCCCGGGATGACCGCGACGGCCGTCATCAAGTCCACCAACGTGATCGTCGAGCGCTGACCGGAGCCCCGCGCCACCCCGCGCCCATCGGTGGCTTTCCTGGTAGACTTCCCGGGAGATGCCCGTCCTCGATCCCCACCGCGTCGGCGACGAGGCGACCCGCCTGGACGTCTCCGAGATCGCCGCCTACCTCCAGGCGCAGCTCGGCCAGAAGCTCACCGCGTACGTCGCGGGCGTCACCGACCCGAAGATGGTCGGCCGCTGGGCCGCCGGCAAGGCGCGCCCGCGCGACGAGCGCGAGATGCGCCTGCGCGACGCGTTCAAGGCCACCAGGATGCTCGTCGCGGCGTTCGACGCCGGCACCGCGAAGGCGTGGTGGGTCGGCTCCAACACGCGCCTCGACGACCGCGCGCCCGCGGCGATCGTCCGCCACGCGGGCGACCCCGAGGCGCTGCGCTACGTCGTCCCCGCCGCCCGCGCGTTCGCCGGGGGCCCGGCCTGAGCGGCACCGCCGTCTGGCGGCTCGGCCACCGCGACGCGCCGCTGGACCTCATCCCGCTCGAGCACTGCGGCTGGCAGCACCGCTGGGACGACCCGCGCCGCGCCTACCGCACGCTCTACGCCGCGCGCGACGCGATCACCTGCCTGCGCGAGGTCCTCGCTGACCTGCGGCCCGACACCACCATGTTGGCCGAGTTCGCGGAGCTCTTCGGCGACGACGCCGGACTCCGCGCGGCCGCGGGGACGGTGCCCGCCGCGTTCCGGCGCGAGCGCGTCCTGGCGCCGGCGTCGATGCTCCTCGACGGCGCGCTGGTGGACGTCGACGACCCCGCGACCCGCGCGGGCCTCGAGCGCGAGCATGCCGCGATGCTCGCCGAGCACGGCATGCGCCACCTCGACGTCGCGGAGGTCCGCAGCCGCACGCGCGTCGTCACCCAGCACATCGGGCGCACGCTCTACGAGCGCGGCGCGGCGGCGATCCGGTTCGGGTCCAACCTCGACGACCGGCCGTGCTACGCGGTCTTCGAGGCGCGCGGCCGGCTGGCGGCGCGGGGCGCGCCGCGCGAGCTGTCGGTGGACCTCCCGGACCTCGTCGCGGTCTGCGACGAGTACGGGCTGCGGCTCGCTTAGAGCTGCCCGTGGTTGGGCGGCAGGACGTCCGCGAGGGCGTGCGCCGCGATGTGATGGTACTTCCAGTCGAGCGGGTCGTGGACGCTGTGCGTGCGGGCGTTGCGCCAGTGGCGGTCGAGGTCGTACTTGGTCGCGGTGGACGACGTGCCGGCCATCTGGAAGAGCTCGCCGGCGACCTCCACCGCGACCTCGGAGGCGAACGCCTTCGCCCCCGCCACCGCGAGCGAGCCGCGCGCCGCGGCCGCCGCGCCTGCGGGCACGAGGCCGATCCCGTCCAGGATCGTCGCGGCGTCCACCAGCAGCGCCTCGGCGGCGCGCACCCGCACCGCCGCGCGCCCGAAGCGGTGCAGGACGTGCGGGTCCTCGACGGCGACGGCCGCGCCCGCGCGCACGGCCTCGGTCGACGGCCGCGCCTTCTCGCGCAGGTAGGCCCGCGCGTCGCGCAGCGCGCCGCCCGCGATCCCGACCTCGATCGCCGCGTGGACGAGCTGCGCCCGCGCGCCGAGTTGTTGGGGCACTTCGTAGGCGCGCGCGTAGTCCACCAGCAACTCGGGCTCGACCGCGACCGACGCGAACGTCGTCGTCCCGCTGATCGTCGCGCGCTGGCCGAGCACGTCCCAGTCGGTGTCGACGCTGACGCCGGGCGCGTCGCGCGCCACGAACGCGGCGACGAGGCGGCCGTCGGGGTCGAGCGCGCTCACCGCGATCCACCGCGCGGTCAGCGCGCCGGTGCAGTAGTACTTGGTGCCGTCGAGGACGCCGCCGGCGATCCGCGTCTTAAGGTCCTGCGCGTGCCGCCCGCCGCGCTCGGCGAGCGCGTTGCCGATCCGCGCGCCGGCCAGGACGTCGGCGAAGAGCCGCGCCCGCTGCTGCTCGGTCCCCCACACCGCGAGCACGTCGACGAACAGGAAGTGCGCCTGCGGGACCTGCGCGATCGCCGGGTCGACGGCCGCGAGGATCCGGATGACCTCCGCCAGCGTGACGGGCCCGAGCTCCGGGCCGCCGTGCGCGCGCGGGACGGTGATCCCCAGCAGGCCGCTGCCGTCGAGCGCGGCGAGCGCCGGGGTCGGGACGGCCTCCGCGCCCGCGCGGTCCCGGGCGATCGCGCCGTCGGCGAGCTCCGCCGCGACGCCCTCCGCCGCCGCGACCGCGTCTTCGTGGGTGTGGAGGATCACGCCGCGGAGGATGCCACCGGCGCGCCCGCCGGGTCCAGCGCGGCCTGCTCGGTCAGCCCGCGGCGGCGCAGCTCGGGCAGGACGCCCTCGCCGACGCGGTAGGCCTCCTCGAGGTGCGGATAGCCGGAGAGGATGAACTCGTCGATGCCGAGCGCGTGGTACTCCTCGATGCGGTCGGCGACCTCCTGGTGGCTGCCGACGAGCGCGGTGCCCGCGCCGCCCCGCACGAGGCCGACGCCGGCCCACAGGTTCGGGGAGATCTCGAGGTCGTCGGTCCGCCCGCCGTGCAGCGCGGTCATCCGCCGCTGGCCCTCGGACTGCGAGGCGCGCTGGACCTCCTGGGCGCGGGCGATCGCCGCCGGGTCGAGGCCCGCGAGCAGGCGCTCGGCCTCCGCCCACGCCTCCTCGGAGGTGTCGCGCGCGATCGCGTGCAGGCGGATCCCGAAGCGCAGCTCGCGGCCCGCGCGCGCCGCGGCCTCGCGGACGCGGTCGAGCTTCTCCGCGACCTGCGCGGGCGGCTCGCCCCAGGTCAGGTAGACCTCGGCGTGCTCGGCGGCGACTTCGAGCGCCTCGGGCGAGGAGCCGCCGAGGTAGATGTCGGGCCACGTCGGGGTCGCCGGGAGCTGCGCGCCCTGGATGTTGTAGTACTTGCCCTCGTAGTCCACCACCTCGCCGCTCCACAGCTCCCGCACGACGTGCAGGAACTCGGCGGCGCGGGCGTAGCGGCCGCGCTTGTCGAGGTGGTCGCCGAAGCGGCGCTGCTCGGCGTCGTCGCCGCCGGTGACCACGTTGAGCAGGAGACGGCCGCCGGAGATCCGCTGGTAGGTCGCGGCCATCTGCGCGGCGAGCGTCGGCGACTGCAGGCCGGGCCGGAAGGCCACCAGGAACCGGAAGCGCTCGGTGACCTGCGTGAGGCCCGCGGTGACGACCCACGCGTCCTCGCACCAGCTGCTCGTCGGGGTCAGGGCGCCGTGGAAGCCGAGCTGCTCGGCCGAGCGCGCGATCTGCCCGAGGTAGCCGATGTCCGGGGCGCGCTCCACGCCGGACTCGGTCACGCGCGAGCCGCTGACGCCGACGGCGTTGCCGAGCGAGAGGTCGGCGCGCGAGTCGCCGTTCGTGGGAAGGAACCAGTGGAGGACGACGGGGCTCATGCCGCGAGCCCCCGGTCCCGCTGCTCGACAATCACCATAAGTTTGATAGACATTACCACGAATGCCTTCCCCCTCCCTCGCGATCGTCCTCGGCAGCGTCACCCCTCCGGGCCGCCTCCACGGCGCGATCGCCACCGCCGCCACCCATGCGGAGACCCGTCATCCGGGGCTCGAGGTGCAGAGCTTCGACCTCGCCGAGCTGACGATCCCCTTCGCCGACGGCCGCCCACCCGAGGGCGACACCGCCCGGGTGATCGACGCGCTGCGGCGCGCCGACGCCGTCTTGCTCGCGACGCCCGTCTACCGCGGCTCCCTCACCGGCGCGCTGAAGAACCTCCTCGACCACGTCCCGGTCGACGCCCTCCGCGACACCCCGACCGCCATCGCCTCCATGGGCGCCTCCGACCACCACTTCCTCGGCGTCGAGCGCCACCTGCGCGACATCCTCGCCTTCTTCGGCACGCTCACCGCGCCGACCGCCGCCTACCTGAACTCCGGCGACTTCACCGACGGCCGGCCGACCGAGGACGCGCTCCTCCGCCTCGACGCGCTGATCGACACCATCATCCTGCTCGCCGGCCGCGTGGGTGGCGTGCCGCTGGGGCCGCCGCCGCTCGGCGCGGGCCGGGGCTGAGGACGCAGCGCGATCGGGTGGCGGCCCGTGGCCACCACCCGATGCCATGACGGACTAGTTGTAGCCCAGGTTCGCCGTTCCCCAGAGCTGGGCGATGCCAGGACCCGGGCCGGTCCAGCCATAGCGATAGCTCTGGTTGTACGGATGCTCGACGGGGATCCAGGAGCCGACCGTGCAGAACGTCGTGCCCGCCCACGTCCCGTTGGTGTTCACCAGGTTGCCGCACAACGTCCAACCGTCGTAGTCCTGGAGGTACTCCACGCCGATGGGCAGCAGCGGCGACCAGTTGTTGGTGCCGGCGATGATGCAGATGTTGTTGTAAGAGCCTGCGCAGAAGACCCAGAAGTTGGCAAACGCCGACGCGCGCGCGATCGGTGACGTCGCCTTGGGCTGACGCGGCGACGCCCCCGCCTTGATGACCAACGGACGCTTGCCCGCCCGTGCAGGGTCAGCGACGTCGTCGGGAAGCCGGACTTCACGGCGTACGCGCCGCTGGGGTTGGGCGCGACGCCGATCACGTCGCCCGACTTCAACGTCGCGGTGGCCGACGTGACGTCGGAGGGAACCAGACCGACCTGCGTGGCGGGTCCGTCCGTCGCCGAGGTCCGCGCCTCGCCAGGGGCGGGCTGCTTCGGCGTGATCAACAGCACGTGAAGCCCGCCGGCCTTCGCATGAGCGTCATCGGCGCACGACGAGATGTTCTCCTTCGTCTCGAACACCACGCACACGCCACCGTCGCCGGAGAGCACGGACCAGAAGCCGCCGCCCGGCGCCGGCACGCGATGGACGTTGCGGTCGTCCACACCGAACTTGCGTCCGGTCGCGAAGTCGACGAAGCGGGAGACGGCGGCCGGGACCGAGGTGGTTGGCGCGCCGCGCAGGGCGGCGAACGCCTGTTGCTGCGCCGCGGTCGGCGGCGATGCCGACGCCACGCCGGTGAAGCCGGCGAGCAGGGTCGTCACGAGGACGCCCACGAACGCGAGCCTCTGGTTGAACGTACGCACGATGGTGCGCTCCTCTCTGCGGGCCGTCGGTGGCCCGCGTCGTTTGCGGTGGGCAGCACACCACAAAGCGAAATCGCGCGGACAAGGCAAGAGATTTTGTCACGCTTGCAGAAGCGTATCTGGCGAAAGGCAGGAAGCCTCAACGCTCAGATAAAGATATAGAGACGCTCAGGACCGCCATGTCGACGCCCGGGACGACGCGTCGAAGGCACTCGTGTCACGCGCCGACGGCCTGCGACCCCAGTGTCGCCCTTCGACCATGCAGCCCGCGGGGCGGGCGGAGAAGACACGCACCGGGGAGCCTGCCCTCGGGGGTGGGCAGGCTCTCCGGTGATGTCCCCTCCCTCGCGTTCGGCCGGGTGGCGCCCCACGCGCCTATGTGTGGCCGGACCCGAGAGAGGATGTGCTGCGAGGTGATCCCGTGCCGGTCCAGACACGGTCTCGTCTCTCACTGCGAATTTGACCAGACCCGGTGCCTGGTGTCAACCGGTCAGGGCTGCTTTTTCACGGGTCGGCGCGGAGCTGCGGGAAGCTCGTCATCGCGCCGGGGTAGTTGCCCTGCGCCTTGCAGGCCGGTGCGGCGACGGAGTTGCCGTCCGGCGCGCGGAAGACGCTCGTCTGGATCAGCGGCGCGAGCGTCTCCGGGTCGGCCGCGGTCGGGATCGCGACGTTGCCCGCCGGACAAGGGCCGGAGCCGAAGATCGACCCGCCGGCCTTCAGGGACTCGACGAGGGAGCCCGGCGCCGTGTAGGGGTTCTGGCGCGTCGTCCCGAGCGGCCGCGGATAGTAGGTCAGGGCCTCGGGGCTGAGGAACTGCCCGACGCGCACGTACCGGACGCTGCTGTCGGTGCCCTGGAGCGGGCCGGCGTCAGGGTTGGTCTCGCCGCCGATGTCGAACGCCTCGGACGAGGCCACCGCGTTGGCCACCGCGCCGGTGAGCTCGTGCTTGCTCTTGTCGACGTGCTCGACGATCGGGTTGACGTTGCGCAGGAACGGCTGGAACGCGTCGAACAGCGGCGGCAGGTTCCCCAGGATCCGGTTGAACGCGGGCAGGCCCTTCTTCGACGCGTCGACCACGTCCCCGAGCTGGCTGAAGAACCCGTCGAACTGCGGCGCGACGTCGTTCAGCGCGTCGAAGGCGGGGCCCATCGCGGTCGCGGCCGGCTGCAGCTGGCGGATGGCCGGTCGCGCGTGGTTGCCGAAGTCGGTGAGCTGTGGCAGCGTCGCGCTGCTCTCGCGCTCGAAGCGCGGCAGCCGCTGGAAGATCTTGGCCACGTCGGCGTTGCGGGCGGCCGTCACCGCGAAGAGGCGCTGGGAGTCCGTCACCAGCCCGCGCAGCTCGCCTTCGCGCGAGCTGATCGCGTCGAAGACCTCGCCCGTCGTCGAGATCGCCTTGCTCGTCGCCGCCTGCTGCGCGTCGAGGGTCTCGGCGAGCCGGTCGAGCTTGTCGGTCAGCCCGGGCAGCTCGCCGAAGAACGCGTTGATGTCCGCTCCGCGCCCCTGCACGGCAGCCGCCTGGGACTGCATCCACGTCTCGAACGCCTTGCGCGTCTTGGCGTCGAACGTCGCGAGGATCTCGTCCAGCTCGACCGTCGGCGCGACGTGACCCGCGGGCAGCGTCCCGCCGTCGGCGACCTGCGGCCCCTTGCGGTTGCCCGGCGTCAGCTCGACGTAGGTCTCCCCCAGCAGCGACTTCACGCGCAGGATCGCCTTGGTATCGGTCGGGATCGGCGCGAACTTGCTCTGCAGCCGGATCGTGGTCATCGTCCGGTTCCCGTCCGGCTTCAGCTTCACGACCTTGCCGACGCTCACCCCGGAGATCCGCACGTCGGACTGGTTGGCCAGCTGCGTCGCCTCGGGGAAGGCGATGTGGAGCTCGTAGCCCTTCGGCCGCAGCGGCGAGGAGCCGCCGAAGGCCATCCAGAGGTAGAGGCAGGCGCCGAAGCTCGACAGCGCGAAGAGCGCCATGACCGCGATGCGGCCGAGGGTCGGGACGGTCTTGATCACCCGACGCCCTTCCCGCAGGAGTTCTTCTTCGGGACGTCGAGCAGCTGCAGCGTCGCGGCCAATGTGGGGTTGTCGTTGGTGTTCTGCGCGAACGCCTGGTAGGCCTCGAGCGACGCGCACGGGTAGAGCAGCAGCGTGTGCCGGACCGGCCCGATGCCGTCCTGCGTGGACATCACCGAGTTGGTGTTGTGGTTGGCCCAGGGCACGTAGTACAGGTAGCTGTTGCCGTGCACGCCGTCACCCGGCGGATCGTGGGCCAGCTCCGCCAGGAGGTCGTTGAGCATCGTGGTCAGCGTGTCGAGGTTCGGCGTCGCCTTGGCGAGGTGCTTGGCCGCCGGCAGGAGCTTGGCCGCCGTCGGCTGCGCCTCGCGGGCGAACGGCCGCAGCGAGTTCTTCAGCACCGGCGTCGTCTCCTTCAGGAACGGCCGGGTCTCGCGCAGCGTCGGGCCGAGCGCCTTGACGCCGGGTGAGAGGTCCTTCAGCCCGGTCTTGAACGTCGTGCCGAGCGTGTCGAGCTTGCCGAGCGCCTTGTTGGTGCGCTGGAGCGTGCTCGGGAGCAGCGCGAGCGACTCGCCGAGCTTGTCGTTCTGCGCGTCGAAGTGGCGGAAGACGGCGGCGCTCGAGTTGACGAACTCCCCGAGGTCCTTGTCGCGCGCGCCCAGCTCCTTGGCGAGGAGCGACAGGTTGCCCATCAGGCGACGCAGCTTGACGCGACGCTGGGCGACGAGCTTCTGGGCCTCCGCGGCGTGGCGGGAGAGCGGCTCGAAGCGCTTGAGGGTGCTCGCCAGCTCGCGACCGCCCTCGCCGCCGAGCGCGGTGCCCGCGCCCTGCAGCAGCGCGACGAGCGCCGCGCGCGTGTCGCCGTCGAGGCCCGCGAGGATCTCGTCGAAGTTGACGTCCGGGTTCGTCGAGCTGACCGGCAACGTGTCGCCGCTGTGCAGCAGGCGGCCGCTGCGGCCCGGATCCAGCTCGGCGACCATGTCCTTGAGCGCCGTCTTCGGACGCAGCAGCAACGTCGCGTCGGGATGGATGTGGCCGTACTTCGCGTCGACGCGGAGCTTGAGCACGGCGCGGCCGTCCTGCACCTTCTCGCCGGTGATCTCCCCCACCTTGACGCCCGCGATCGTCACCGCGTTGCCCTGGCCCGGAAGCACGCCGGCGGAGTTCGTGAACTCCGCGTTGACGTAGAAGTAGTCCTTGCCCAGGCCCGGCGTCCAGGTCGGCCAGTTCACGCGCTGGTGCGCGAGCAGGTAGCCGCCGACGAGCAGGCCGCAGGTGATCATCAGGCCGAGCCAGATGACGTTGGGGAGCTGCTTGCGCACGCCGCGCATCAGCCACCGCCCCCGCCGTCGACGGCCTTGTCGTCCGGCGCCGGCGCGTTCGGGCTGGCACCGTCGCGCGGGCCGGTCGAAGACGCGTTGTTGACGTCCGGCACCGGGCTGCTCGCGCACGGCACCGAGCGGTCATAGGGCGGCAGCTTGTTCCCGTAGGCCGGCCGCGTGCTGAGCGGCGGCAGCGTCGGCTCGCCGATGAAGGCGAAGTCGGAGTAGTTGGTCTTGCCCGTCACGATCGGCGTCGGCCCGTGACCGGCCTGGATGCGCAGGTAGCCGCCGTTGCCGTCGAAGAACTGGCCCTCGCCGGCCATGCCGACCATCGCGTGCCAGAACTCCTTGTAGTTCTCCGTGTTGGCCGACAGCGCGCCGTCGTCGACCTTCAGGTCGCCGGTCGGCAGGATCACGTTCGTGATGCAGCGGTTGAACGCGTCGATCTTCGGCAGCCACTGACGCGAGGCGTGCCCCAGCGACGCCAGCTGACCCGTCGCCGGCTGGAGCTGGTCGAGCAGGCCGCCGAGCTCGGCCTGGCTGAGCGCCCGCCGCGCCTGGTCGAGCCAGGGCTTCGCCGCGGCGATCGTCGCCGGCAGCTCGGGCAGGCTCCCGGCCAGGCTGCGCGCGAACTGCCGCGTCGCCGGCATCGAGGTGTTGAGCTCGTCGAAGCCCTGCGCGGCGTGGCGCGCCGTCGGGCCGAGCTCCGAGACCGACGCGCGCAGATCCGCCGCGTGGGCCGCCGTCGTGCTGACCGTGGCGTTGAAGTGCACGATCAGGTCCGCGAGGTCGGTCTGGTGGTCGGCCAGCGTGGTCATCGCCCGCGCGAGGCCATGGATCGTCTGCGAGAGGTCGTGTGGCTTCGGACCCAGCAGCGCGCCGGCGACCCGTGCCGTGTCGCGCAGCGACTCCGGGCTCGTGTCGAGCGTCTTGTTCAGCGCCTGCGCCCCCGTGAGCCCGCGGACGGCCGGGTTGGCCTCCGCGTCGTCGGCCGCCGACGGCTTCCCGTTGAGCGCGGCGCCGAGCCCCTGGACCGCCTCCTGGAGCGAGCCCCGCGTGTCGGACTGCAGCGCCGTCAGCACCTGGTCGAGCTGCACCGGGGTGCCGGTCTGGGTGATCGGGATCAGGCCGCGGTCGTCGAGCTTGCCGGCGCCCGGCGTGCCGGGCTTGAGGTCGACGTAGAAGTTGCCCTCGAGGAACAGCCGCGGCCGGATCTTCAGGGTCGCGTCGCGGTGGATCGGCTGCCCGTTCTTGTTGATGCGCAGCGTGAGGACCGAGTAGCTGGTGTGCTTGTAGCGACCGGAGCGCACGACCTCGCCGACGTTCACGCCGGCGATCCGGACCGGCGAATGCGGCCGCAGCAGGTTGGAGGACTTGACGACCGCCTGGACCTCGAAGTGGTGCTGGAACGGCACGGCCTTCGTGAACCCGAAGTACGTGACGACCGCGGCGAGCAGGAGGGTGAGGAGCCCGAAGCGCAGCGGCGACATCCCGAGGTTGTGGTTGCGCCTCACTTGACGTCGCCCCGCTTCGTCTTCTCGACCGCCACGGTCTGGTTGCCGGGCTCGTTGCCGATGACCTGATGGCCGGGGTCGTACTGGTCGAGGCCGGCCTCGCACTCGTGGACCTGCCCCGGCGCCGCCGTGTTCGGGTACGGGTTGCTGTGCAGGTAGGTGTCGAGGATCTTGGTGTCCTTGTCATCCGGCGGCCCGTTGGCCGGTGCCGACGACGGCCCCGCCTCGCTGTTGGGCAGCTGGGCGGCGATGACCGGGTCGCTGCGGAGGAACGTGCCCACCGAGTCGCCCTCCGACAGCGCGCTGCCGAGGTTGCGGAACAGCAGCGTCAGGTAGTTGCAGGTCGTCTGCGCGGGCGTCACGAACGAGACCAGCGGGTCGGCCAGGACCGCGGTCTGGGTCAGGCGCTGCAGGGCCGGCAGGACGCGCGGATCGGCGGCGAACGTGGTGATCGCCTGGAGCGTCGAGACGAGACGCGCGTTGAGCTGCGGCGAGATCTTCAGCGCGGGCGTGCCGGCCTTGAACGCCGGCGCGAGGTGCACCGATGCCGCCGCGAGCGAGCGGAACGGCTTGCGCAGCCGCCGGAAGAGCTCGGTGGTGTCGGCCTCGAAGCCGGCCTGGGCGGGCAGCTCGCGCGTGGCCACGTCGAGCGCGTGCGGGCCGCCCGCGATCGAGTCCTCGATCGCCTGCTGGTTGTCGGCGAACGCGCGGAAGGTGGTGTTCAGGTCGCCGAAGAGCTCTCCCTGCACGCCCGCCACCGGCGCGACCTCGGCCGCGGCCTGCCCGAGCGCCGGGAAGAGCTCCTTGAAGTGGGTCCTGGCCGCCACGAGGTTGCGCGCCGCCGGCTCGAGGTGGCGCACCAGCGGATCCAGGTCGCCGAGCGCGGCGTTGAGGTCCCCGCCGCGGCCCGCGAACCCCGTGCCGTAGGCGAGCAGGTTCTCGGACGAGCCCTGGCGCGTCGGCTCGTCGTACATGTTGAAGAAGTCGTCGATGTCGATCGGGCGCACCGTGCCGCGCGGCACCGTCAGCGTGCCGTCGGGGTCGATGGTCCTCGCCGCCGTGCCGCGCGTGATCTGCACGTACTTGAGCCCGAGCGAGGACTTCGGCCGCACCTTGACCGTGCTGTCGACCGGCAGGTGGTTGGAGGTGTCGTCGAGCGCGAGCTCCAGCCGCGCGCCGGTCGAGCCGTCCCTGCGCGCGATCGCGTCGATCTTGCGCACGATGCCCACGCGCGCGCCGCCGATGCGGACCTCGTTGCCCGCGATCAGGCCCGCGGCGTCGGGCAGCACCACGTTGACCTTGTAGGTCGGGACGAACGGCAGCCCGTGGTTGGCGTTGTAGGACAGGAACACCGCGACGATCGTCACGAGCACCGTGACGCCGCCGATCAGGATCGGGTTGGCGGCGATCGAGTTGTTGCGCCGGCGGTTCACTTGCCGCCCAGGAGGTAGCCGAGGAGCGTGGAGGACGTCTTGGCGCGCGCGGCCGAGGCGGCGTCGGCGTCCGAGTCCGGCGTGTAGAACTGGGCCGAGCACCCGCCGGCCGGCTCGGGCGTGCGCGTGACGCAGTTGCCGACCGAGATGCCGGCGCGGGTGTAGTGGCCCGAGGCGTCCTCGCCGTTGACCGCGCCCGTGTAGAAGTAGATGAACCGCATCAGCGCCTCGATGCCGCCCGTGTCGTCGAAGCTCTTCGAGAGCATCCCGAGGTTCGACGCGAGCGACTCCAGCGGAACGCCGAGGGTGGCGAGCTGCTTGGCGTCCGCGTTGAGCTGCGGGAACGACTTGCGCCCCTGGTCGGCGACGTTGCCCAGCGTCTTGACGGCGGGCCGCGCCTGCTCGGCCAGCGGACCGAGCCGCTGCAGCGCGGCGTTGACCGACGGCGCCTGCGCGTCGAGCGCCTGGATCGTCGGCGTCGTCTGGTCGGCCAGCGCGCCGAGGCGGTCGGCGGCCGGACCCAGCTCCCGCAGGAAGGCGGGCAGCTTGGCCAGGTTCTGCTCGAGCGCGTCACCCTGACGCGCCGTCGCCGCGCCCGCCTCGCCGGCGTTCTTGATGAAGCCCGTCAGGTCCTTCCGCCGCTTGGCCAGCGGGCCGAGGATCTTGCTCGAGTCGTCGGTGAGCTTGCCGAGGGTCTCGTTCTCGCGTGCGAGGATCGCGACCAGCTCGTCGGTCTGCTGGAGCGCCGGGCTCGCGCGGCGCAGCGCGGCCTGCAGCGCCTCGCCGTTACCCGACAGGCCGGCGCCGAGCTCGTTGATGATCAACGGGAGCCGCTGCTGCTCGGGGACCCGCATGATGTCGTTGAGCAGGTCGATGCCGACCGGCGTCTGCGTGCGATCCACCGGCAGGAGGTGCTGGCCCGCGCCCGGCTGGCCGTGCTTGATCACCGGCAGCTCGGGCGCCGGCGCGCGATCGCCGCCGCGCGGCTGGGTCGGCGAGCACTGCACGAACTGCTCGCCGATCAACGACTGCAGGCGGATCGAGCATGTCGCGTCGGTCCTGAACGGCTTGAAGGCCGGGTCGTCGATCTTCAGCACGACGACCGCACGGTGGTGGCTGTCGACGTCGAGCTTGTCGATCGTGCCGACGTTGACGCCGGAGACCTTCACGTCCTCGCCGGCGATCACGAAGCTCGCGTTGTCGAAGATCGCGCGCACGCGGTAGGTGCCGCCGTCGTCGTCGCCGCCCGCGCCGAGCGCGGCGCCGGTGGCGACCGAGCCCGCGAAGACGGCGGCGCTCAGCGCGGCCATGCGGCGGACGTTCATCCGGTCGCTCCGACGCGTTCGGAGGCGTCGCAGTCGGGCGCCGCGAGCGGCCCGTCGTCGACGAACGGCGCAGACAGGTCGAGCGGCGCCGGCGTCGACGCGCCGGGACAGCGCAGCAGGTTGCCGGTCTTCAGCGCCGGGTTGGTGCCGCGCTCGGCCTGCGGTCGCGGCGTCAGGGTGCCGCCTTGGCCGTCGTCGGTGAAGGTGTAGGCGTTGAAGACCGGCAGCGTGCGGATGTAGTGGCCGTTGGCGTCGTAGGTCGCGCCCGCCGCGTCGACGCCGCGCACGAAGCCCACGAGGTCCGGCACGTACGGGCGCGCGAAGGAGAAGATCGGCGCCGACTCCTTCAGCGCCTTCTCGCCGCTCGGGAAGGCCTTGTCGCTGAGCTTGCCGAGCGCCGGCAGGTCGCGGAGCGCGTCGAGCAGGTCGTTGGCCCGGCCCGGCTGGGCGAACATCTTGCGGAGCTTGGCGAAGGTCGGATCGGACTCGCGCAGGACCGGCGTGAGCTGGTCGAGGAACGACTTGAGGTCCTTGGTGTTCGCGCCCGTCGCGTCGGTGAGCTTGCGCAGGTCGCCGAGCGCCGGGCGCAAGGAGACGAACGCGTCGCTGCCGCTGTCGAGCGCGGCCGGGACCTCGTGCAGCGCGTCGCCCAGCGACGCCGTGTTCGAGGCCAGCGCGGCGGCGGTCTGCCGGGTGTTGGAGACGAGGTCGGTGAGCTGCGCCTTGTGGTCGGCGATCGCCCCCATCGCGTCGCCGGTCTCGACCAGGAACTGCTCGAAGGTCGCGCTGTCGCTGGTGATCTCGTCCGCCACCTGGCTCAGCTCGGCCAGCGCCTTCGGGATCCGCTGCGTCGAGACGTTGGCCGCGGACTCCTTGCCGTCGTACCAGTCGGCCGAGCCTTTGATGAGCCCCTTCAACCCGTCGCGCGTCTTGACGTCGAGCGCGTCGAACAGCTGGTCGATCTCCACGATCGACGTCGTCTTGTCGCCACGGATCAGCGCGCCGTCGTCGAGCGTCGGGCGCGTCTGCGAGGCCGGGCTCAGGTCGACGTAGCGCGAGGCCACACCGGTGAGGCCCTCGGCGCGGATCGTCGCGGTCGTCCCCTCGTGCAGGCGGCCGTAGCTGTCCTTGATCGCGATGTCGACCTGCGCCTGGTCGTCGGCGGAGAGCCCGACCGACTTCACGGTGCCCGCCGGCGAGCCGCCGATGCGCACGACGTCGCCCTTGACCAGCTGGCCGGCGCTCGGGAACACGAGGCGGTATTCGTGGGACTTGCCGCGCAGCAGGACCCACGCCAGCGCTGCCGCGACGAGCAGCAGGGCAGCGAGGGCGAGCCGGCGCGGCGCCCGGGACGGTTGGCGTGCCGCGGAGGAGATGGCGGCAATGTACACGTGCTCGTTTTCGGGGGCAACGTGGAACCGACGCGGCCACCAAAGTCGCCGCAACTTCCCAGAACGCTCTGAGTTCATATTGCAGACACGCCTGTTTGCAGCCATCGACGGAAGGCGTTACGGTGCCCGACGTCGCAGAACCAACGAGGAGAGCATTGATGCGCAAGTTCCTGATCCCGGCCGTGGGCGCGCTGGCCCTGGTCGCGGTCGAGGTCGCCCCGACCATCGCGCAGGACTCGTCGACCACGCTGAAGGTCGACACAACGGTGAGCCCCAACAAGGCGGGGACCAAGAAGAAGCCGCAGGGCGTCAAGTTGACGTTCAAGGGCACGTGGACGACGACGGGAGACGTCGAGCACCCGATCATCCAGGGCGGCACCGTCTACATCACGAAGGGCGCCCTCTACAACGGCGGCAAGTACCCCAAGTGCTCCGCCGGAACGCTGGCCCACGGTGGTCCCGCGGCCTGCCCGGCCAAGTCGATCATGGGCAAGGGCGGCGGCGACGCGCTCGCCGACACGGTCCACACGAAGCCGGTCATCACCGTCGTCAACGGCGGGTCGAACCTCATCTACTTCTGGACGGTCCTCAAGAACCCCGCGCGCGTCGCGGCGGCCGTCCCGGCCAAGATCACGAAGCAGACCGGTAAGTGGGCCTACAAGGTCACCTTCAAGGTCCCGCAGTCGCTGCAGATCGTCGCGGGCATCCCGATCACGCTCAACAACCTGACCGTGACGCTCGGCGGCAAGAGCTGGGCCAAGGACTGGCTCGCCACGACCTCCTGCCCGTCGAACGGCAAGTGGCCGTACTCGAGCACGTTCGACCTGAGCACCGGCGGCCAGACGTCCTACGACGGGACCGTCGCCTGCAAGTAGCCCCGCCGGCCACGGGCCGGACCACGCGCGCTCCGGGGGCTCATCCGTCCGAGCCCCCGGAGCCGCGCGACGTTCATCGATCAGGGAAGGTCGCCCGTGCCCACCGCGCTCTCCGAACTCACCCGGCCCGTCGTCCTCAGAGACGGCGCCGCCGCCGTCCCCAGCTCCTGGCCGGCCTGCGCACGCAGCCGGCTGCTCGCTGCGATGGCCCAGAGCGCGGCGGTGAGCGGCTTCCTCGACGTCACGGTCGACGACGTCATCGTCGCCGCCCGCGCCTCGCGGCGCACCTTCTACGAGCACTTCGCCAACCGCGAGGAGTGCCTGCTCGCCACCTACGACGCGATCCGCGACGACATCATGCTCGTCGTCGCCGAGGCCGGTCCCGCGCTGGAGCCGGCGCTCGCCGCGCTCCTGCGCTACTTCGCCGCCTGGCCCGCCCACGCGCGCGTCCTCTGCGTCGACATCCTCGCCGCGGGCCCGATCGGGCTCGCGCGGCACGAGGCCACGATGGGGCGGCTCGCCGCCGAGGTCGTCCGCTACCGCGACCCGCTCGAGCGGCCCGCGCCGGGCCTGCTGCGCTCCGACGACGTGGCGCAGGCCGTCCTCGGCGCCGTGCACCGCATCATCCAGCGCCGCCTCATCGACGGCCGGCACGCGTCGCTCCCGCGTCTCGCGCCGGCCATCTGCACGCTGCTCGCCGCCGAGCGCCTGCCCACGACGGCGAGCCCCGCCTAGACGGCATCGGCCATCCCGCGCTCAGACCGCGAGCGCGACCCGCGGCTCGAACACCTGGGCCGCTCCCGCGACCTCCTCGCGCATCGCGGGCAGCTCCGGCGCCCGGCCGTCGGCCACCAGCTCGCCGATCGTCCGGAAGACCGCGCCGACCATCAGCTCGAGCGCGAGCTCCGGCAGCAGGTCCTCGTCGTCGTCGGCGTGGCGATCCTGCTCGGAGGCGAGCAGCGCGACGTAGCGCGCGCGGAAGGACTCGCGGATCTCGCGCAGCTCCTCGCCCCCGGCGACCGGCGCCACGAAGCACAGGTGCGCCATCGCGGGCTCGGCGGCCAGGCGGCGCAGCAGCCGCTCCAGCGACGCGCCGAGCTGCTCCGGCCACGAGTCCGCGAGCCGGAACGACGCCGCGTACTCGCCGAACAGGTCACCCGCCGCGCGGCGGTACGCGTCGGCCACCACGCGCGCCGCGCCCTCGGGGCAGTGCCCCGCGACCGTCGACGCGGGCACGCCGGCCGCGGCGGCCAGGTCGGCCATCGTGACCTCCGCCCCACCGGTCATCAGCACCGCGGGCGCGGCGGCGGCCCGCAGCCGCTCGCACGTCGCACACTCCGGCGGGCACGGCCGCACACCGGACGGGACCTCGCTCAGCATCCTCATTCGACCCCCTAGTTCGCTCTCCCGGCGGTCCTGCCGGCCGCCGGATCGACCCACACTCCCCTAAGAGCCACGACGCCGAACGGTGTGACGCGTCCTGAGCGGTTCGTCCGAGTGCAGACGACGCCTGAACCGGTGTAAGGCTCGGTCGCAAAACTGGCGGAAGGTGAGAAACAGCAGTATGTTTTGAGACGTGGAGCACCGTTCGTCCCACAACCGCGCACCGCACCAGCTTCCGGCCGGACGCCATGGCCTGCCGCGCGCGTTCGTCGTCTCCAACCAGCGCGAGCGGATCCTCGACGCCGTGCTCCAGGCCGCCAGCCGCTCGGGCTACGCGGCCATGCGGATCGAGGACGTCATCGCCATCGCCGGCGTGTCGCGGCGGACGTTCTACGACCACTTCGCCAACAAGGAGGAGGCGTTCCTCGCGGCCTACGAGCTGGTCCTCGACCAGCTCCTCAGCGGCGTGAGCACGGCCTTCGCCAGCGGCGACGGCTGGACCTCGCGCGTGCGCCGCGGCCTCGCCGCCTTCCTCAACCTCCTGGCCGCCGAGCCCGTCCTCGCGCAGGTCTGCGTCGTCGAGGCGCTTGCCGCGGGCCCGCGCGCGCTCGCGCGGCGCACCGCCGCGATGGAGGCGTTCCAGGCGCTCCTGCAGCCGCCGAAGGGCGACGCGCTCGCCACCGCCACCGCCCCGCCGGTCGCCATCGAGGCCATCGTCGGGGGCATCTACGAGGTCATCTACTCGCGCGTGACCTCGCAGCGGACCGAGGAGCTCCCGAGCCTCCTGCCGTCCCTCCTGCACAGCGCGCTCCTCCCGTTCGTCGGCCCGGAAGTCGCCGAGGCCGAGTACCTGCGCGTCACGCGCACGGCGGCCGAGCGCGCGGTCCCCGCCCCTTGAGATGCAAGGCGGCCGACGAGACATGTATGTTTCCGTCCGTCTTGCCTGAGCAGCCGCCCAAGAAGCGTCAGCGCGAGGCCTACCAGCTGCCCGCGGGCCGTCACGGCCTCTCGCGCCAGTTCGTGGTCTCCAACCAGCGGGAGCGCATCCTCGCCGCGGTGGCCGACGTGTGCAGCGCCGCGGGCTACGTCGCGATGAGCGTCGAGGACATCGTCGTCACTTCGGGCGTCAGCCGCCGGACCTTCTACGACAACTTCCGCGGCAAGGAAGACGTCTACCTCGCCGCGTACGACGAGGTCTCCCAGCAGCTGCTCACGCGGGTCTACGCCGCCTACGAGGGCGCGGACGGCCTCGTCGCCAAGGTCCGCGACAGCCTCAGCGCCTTCCTGAACTTCGTCGCCGACGAGCCCGCCTTCGCGGACATGTGCATCGTCGAGGTCATGGCCGCGGGCAGCAACGCGATCGAGCGGCGCAACCGCACGATGACCGCGTTCGCCGAGATGATCGGCCAGGCCGCCGCCGCCGAGCTGCCGAAGGCCAAGCTGCCTCCGGCGCTCACCGCCGAGACGCTCGTCGGCGGCATCTACGAGGTCGTCTACTCGCGCGTCCTCCAGGGTCGCGGCGAGGAGCTCCCCGCGCTGCTGCCCGACCTGCTGTTCTCCGTCCTGCTGCCCTACGTCGGCCGGGAGACGGCGAGCTCGCTCCTCAAGAACGAGCGCCGCCGCTCCAAGCCGAAGGCCGGCAAGCAGGCCGACGCCGGCTAGCCGCCGGCCCCGCGAACCGCCCGCGACCTCGGACATCCGCTCGATGCGCGCAGCGTTCCGTGCGAGACTCCGCCGGCGGCGGCCTCGCCCCGGTCCACGCGACGCCGCCCACGGTCCGTCGTGCGTCGTCGCCGTCAAGAGCCCCCACGCTTCACGATCACGAGCGACTCGCTCGACGCGCTCTACCGCTCGCACGCGCCCGGGATGGCCGTGTACGTCGCGCGCAAGACGATGGACGCCGGCGTCGCCGCGGACCTCACCGCCGAGACGTTCGCGGAGGCCTACACGAACCGCCGGCAGTTCCGCGGGCACACGCGCGAGGAGGCGGTCGGCTGGCTCTACGGCATCGCGCGCCACCAGATCAGCCACTTCGTGCGGCGCGACCGCGCGGAGGCGCGCGCGCTCGAGCGGCTCGGCATCCAGCGCCCGCACCTGAGCGACCTCGAGGTCGAGCGGCTCGAGGAGCTGGCCGGGATCTCCGACCTCCGGCGCCGGGTCGCGTCACATCTGCGGGACTTGTCCCACGAACAGCAGGAGGCGCTGCGCCTGCGCGTCCTCGAAGAGCAGAGCTACGAAGAGATGGCCAAGCACCTCGGCATCAACGAGCAGGCCGTGCGCGCACGCGTCTCCCGCGGCATGCGCACGCTCGCCGACCGCCTGCAGGGCGAGAGCGGCGGGATCCAGGAGCTCGGGTGAGCGAGCGGCCGCCGCGTGACCTCCCCGGGCTCTTGGACTGGGGCGAGGAGCTGCGGGTCGCGACGGCGGAGGCCGAGCGGCCACCGCGGCGGCACCGGGCCCGCCCGCTCGTCCTCGCCGCCGGCGCCGTGCTGGTCGTCCTGCTCGGCGCGGTCGCGGTCCGGGGCCTCTGAGACGCGTGCTGCGCTACTCGCTCGCGTCCTGAGCCATAAGATGCGCTGATGCCCTCCGCCTACGCCCCATCCGGTCTGCTGGCGCCGGTCGTCACCCCGTTCGCCGCCGACGGCCGCGTCGACGTCGACGCGCTGGAGCGCCTCGCCGCCGAGCTCCTCGACGCGGGCGCGACCGGGATCATCGCGCTGTCGACGACCGCCGAGCCGTCCTCGCTGGACGCGGCCGAGCAGGATGCGACCGTCGCCGCCTGCGCGCGCGTCTGCGCCGACCGCGGCGCCGCCCTGGTCGTCGGCGCCGGGACCAACGACACGCGGACGACGATCGCGCGCCACGCGGCGCTCGCCGGCGTGCCGGGCGCGGTCGCCTCGCTCGCCGTCGTCCCGTACTACGTGCGGCCGAGCGAGGCCGGGATCCTCGCGCACTTCGCGGCCGTCGCCGAGCGCTCGCCGGTCCCGCTCATCGCCTACAACGTGCCCTACCGGACCGGCCGCGGCCTCGGTGCCGCCGCGCTCCTCGAGCTCGCCGCGATCGACGGCGTCATCGGCCTCAAGCAGGCCGTCGGCGCGCTCGACGCCGACACGCTCGCGCTCCTCGCTGGCAAGCCCGAGGACTTCGCGGTCCTCGGCGGCGACGACGCGTTCCTCTTCCCCACCATGCTGATGGGCGGCGCGGGCGCCATCGCCGCCGCCGCCCACCTCCGCACCGAGCGCTTCGCCGCGATGCTCGCCGCGGGCGCGGCCGGCGACGTGGCGGCCGGGCGCCCGCACGCCGAGGCGCTGCTGCCGCTCGCCCTGGCGCTCTTCGCCGAGCCGAGCCCCGCGGTGATCAAGGCGCTGCTGCACGCCGAGGGCCGGATCCCGACGCCGGACGTCCGGCTGCCGCTGAGCCCCGCCTCGGCGGAGTCGCTCGCGCGGGCCGCGCGGGCGTTCGCGGCAGCCGCCGCCTAGCCGGGGGCGGTTACCCGCACCCCGGGCGCCCGCAGGGGTCTCCCCGATGTGCACGCGCGCGCCGGGTCGCAGAGTGGGGCGCATGCCCTCCCCTCGCACCCTCCCCCAGCTGCTCGCCGCGACGATCGCGGCGTGCGCCCTCGTGCCGGCCGCGGCGAACGCGGTGACGATCGGCATGGAGAACGGCACGCTCACCGCCCGCGGCGACGGCGCCGACACCCTGATCATGTCGCTCTCGACGACGACCGACGGCGGGACGAAGCACCTCACCTTCGGCACGCTCGGCGCGGCGTCGGTCAGCTACGACCACGCCGTCTGCCACGAGGACGAGTACCTCCTCGACACCGTGGTCTGCCCCTACGACCCATCCGTGCCGGTCGCGCTCGACGGCGGCCCGAGCAACGACCGCATCACGATCGTCGGCGACGGCCTGCCCGCGAGCTACCCGGTCTCCATCGACGGCGGCGCCGGCGACGACACGCTCAAGGACTCCGCGCTCGACGCCGCCTCCCGGACGATCTCCGGCGGCCCGGGCAACGACACGCTCGAGGGCTACGCGGGCGACGACACGCTCGACGGCGGCGACGGCAACGACACCGTCAACGGCAACGCGGGCAACGACGTCGTCCGCGGCGGCGCCGGCGACGACGTGGTGAACGGCGACAACTTCAAGGCGCCCGGCGCCGACGTCATCGACGGCGGGCCCGGCACCGACCAGATCGACGACTGGGACATCCCGGACGCCCCGAGCCACCCGCAGGCCGCGGTCTCGCTCGACGGCGCGGCCAACGACGGCCGCCCGGGCGAGGGCGACAACGTGACGGGCGTCGAGAAGGTCAGCCTCCACGTCAACGGGACGTTCGTCGGCACGGACGCGCCGGAGGTCGTCGAGGTCCTGAACGTCTCGGAGGGCGCCTCGAGCCTCAGCGGCCTCGGCGGCGACGACACGCTCAAGGGCGGCGACTCGCCGGACGCGATCGACGGCGGCGCCGGCGACGACACGCTCAACGGCGGCAACGGCGACGACGTGATCACCGGCGGCCCGGGCAAGGACACCATCATGGGCGACGCGACCGCGGGCTCGTGCTCGGTGGTCGGCTACTTCGGCTCCTGCAAGGCGCCGTGGGGCAACGACACCATCAACGCGCAGGACGGCGAGGTCGACTCGATCGACTGCGGCCCCGGGCAGGACACGGCCAACGTCGACGCCACCGACGTCGTGACGGGCTGCGAGACGGTCAACCGGGCCGGCGCCGCGCCGGGGCCGGGGACGACGCCGGCCAAGAAGGCCCCGTCCGCGAAGGGCGCGGCGCTGACGCTCGTCGGCACCGCGAAGCTCAAGGCGCTGCTGGCCGGGAAGCTGCGCGTCGCCGTGCCGTGCGCCGCGGCGTGCCGCGTGACGGTCACGGCGAAGGCCAAGGGCAAGGCGATCGCCACCGGCCACGCGACCCTCCTGAAGGCCGGGACGGCGAAGGTGAAGCTCAAGGTCGCCAAGCGCGCGCGGCGCTCGCTGAAGCGGGCGCGCAGCGTGAAGGTCACGCTGAACGCGTCCGTCGCGGCCGCCACCGGCAAGCCGGTCAGGCTCACCACGGCGGTCACGCTCAAGAAGTAGGGGCTGACCGCACCGCGCCGGGCGGCGGGGTCAGGGCGCCGCTCAGTGCGGTCGCAGGGCCCCGCCGCACCGCGGGCAGGACGAGCGCTGCTCGTTGCGCCGGGGATGCCACAGGCGCAGGCAGCGGTTGCAGATGTGACGCATGCCCCCTTGATCGGCGCGGGGCGACCGCCACTGAAGCGATGATGTCCGCCATGCCACGCGCCAAGGGCCTCTACGGCAAGCTCACGTCGCTCTCCAGGCCGCCGAAGCCCGGCTCGGCGGCCTTCAAGGCGTGGAGCCGGATCACCGACCTCAACACCGCGCTCTACCGGGCGAGCGGCGGCCGGATCGGCGGCTCGTTCGACCGCGCGCCGGTCCTGCTCCTCCACCACGTGGGGCGCAAGAGCGGTCAGGAGCGCGTCGCGCCGCTGCTCTACCTGCCCGACGGCGAGGACCTCGTGATCGTCGCCTCCTACGGCGGCGCGCCGAAGAACCCGTCCTGGTTCCACAACCTGCGCGCCAGGCCGGAGACCGTCGTCGAGGTCGGCCGCGAGCGACGGGCCGTCACCGCGCACGTCGCGACCGAGCAGGAGCGCGCGCGCCTGTGGCCCGCGCTCTTGGAGCTCTACCCCGCCTACGCCGACTACCAGCAGCGCACCGAGCGGACGATCCCGCTCGTCGTGCTGAGGTCCCGCGGCGCCTAGGGCCGGTTGCGCCCGTAGGCGTCGTGGGCCTTGACCCACTCCTCGGCCACGATCGCCGACCCCAGCGACAGCTCGCCGCAGAGCACGGTCGCCGCGATGATCTCGGCGAGCTTGCGGACCTTGCCGTCGCCGTAGCAGCCGAGCAGCTCGAGGCACTCGCGCTGCGTCGCCAGCCCGGTCCCGCCGCCGTAGGTCGCGACGATCAGCGAGGGGATCGTGATCGAGTAGTAGTAGTCGCCGTTCGGGCGCAGCTCGGCGTGGACGAAGGCCGCGCTCGACTCCGCGACGTTCGCGACGTCCTGGCCCGTGGCGATGAAGATCGCGGTGATCCCGTTGGCCGAGTGCGCGCCGTTGTTGTTGACGCCGGACATGAAGCCGCCGAGGTTCGAGACCTGGCGCGCGCGGAACATCAGCTCGCTCGAGGACTTCATGACCGAGCGCAGCAGCGCGTCCGGGATCGTCGCCTCGGCGACGACGCGCTTGCCGCGCGTGTGCAGCATGTTGACCTGCGAGGTCTTCTTGTCGGTCGCGAAGTTCGACTCCAGGAAGTACTGCTCGATCCCGGGGTGCTCGGCCTTGATCCAGTCGCACGCCGCCTGCGTCGCCTTCCCGGTCAGGTTCTGGCCCGCGGCGTCGCCGGTCGTGTAGTTGAAGCGCGTGTAGAGGATCCGCGAGGCCGAGTACTGCTCGATGTCCTTCAACCTGCCCGTGGACGTCGTCGCCTCGGCGACCGCCTTGATGTCGTCGAAGCGCTCGACGAGCCACGCCCCGAAGGCCCGCGCCTCGCGCGCGCTGGGGAAGATGAACGAGGGCGCGCGCTGCATGTGGTCCTCGACGATCGTCGTCGTGACCCCGCCGGCCTCGTGGAGCAGCTTCATGCCGCGGTTGTAGGAGGCGACGAGCGTGCCCTCGGCGGTCGCCAGCGGGACGTAGAACTCGCCGGTCGCGTGCTCGCCGTTGACGAGCAGCGGCCCCGCGACGCCGATCGGCACCTGCGCGACGCCGGCGAAGTGCTCGATGTTGCCGGGCAGCGTCCCGGGATCGAGCGAGTAGTGGGCGACGTGCTCCAGCGCCGCGCCCGTCCGCTCGGCCAGGAAGTCGCGGCGGAGCGTCGCCGCCTCGCGGGTGTAGTCGTTCTCCGGATCGCGCGGGACCGGTGTGCGCATGCCAGTGCTCCTCCTCCTCGGGGCTACAAACGCTGGGTTTGTAGCAGACGCGCGAGGATCGGCCGCGCGCGCCCGGCGTCCGGCACCTCACCGGTGATGAGGTCCAGGTAGGTGTAGGACTCGATCACCCGCACGAGCGCGTAGGCGACGTCGTGGCGGTCGGGGTCCTCGGGGTCGAGCAGCGCCTCGACGGCGCCGATCAGGCGCGGCTGGAAGTCGGTCTCGTGGCGCGTGAGCAGGCGCATCGCCGACTCGCCCTCCTCGGCCAGCCAGCGCTGCATGCCCGGGTGGGCGATCGTCGCCGCGAGGAAGCCGGTGAGGATCTCGACGGTGCGCGTCGGGGTGCGCCGCCGGTGCGCGGCCTCGAGGTCGTCGAGCGTGCGCCGCGCGAGCGACCACAGGATCTCGACGAGCAGCTGCTCGCGCGAGCCGACCCAGCGGTAGAGCGTGACGCGGTTGACGCCGAGCTCCGCGGCCAGCGCCGTCATGTCGACGCGCTCGCCGCGCACGAAGCGCCGCCGGGCGGCCAGGAACGCGTCGAGCGCCGAGGGGCGCCGGCCGACGGGCGCGCCCGCGAGCTGCCGGCGCAGGGGCGACGCGGTGGCGGGCGCGGGCGACATCCCGCCGCACGCTATCGCTGCGGCGGGGCGCCCAGCAGCCGCAGCTCGACCTCGAGGATCGGCTCCAGCAGCGTGGGCAGCGCCTCGGCGCCGTCCTTCAGCATGCGGTCGATGACCAGCTCGTGGATCGCGCCGACCGCGGCGCGGAAGATGTAGGGCGCGGGCTCGGGGAGGCCGCCCGCGGCGTCCGAGAGGACCGCGTGCGCCTCGGCCATCCGCTGCGCGAAGCGCTCGTGGACGGCGTCGCGGCGCGCGAGCGCCTCCGGCCCCGCGCCGAGCACCTCGATCAGGAACGTCCGCGCGAAGGCCGGGTTGTCGGCCAGGAGCTGCAGGTAGACCTCGGTCCCGGCGCGCGCGCCCGCGAGCAGGCCGCCGCCGGCCGCCTCGGCCTCGGCGGTCGCGATCTCCTCCAACATGCCGTCGACGCCCGCGTCGTAGGCGGCGAGGAAGCACTCCTCCTTGTTGGCGAAGTGCTCGTAGAACGAGCGGCGCGAGACGCCGGCGCGCTCGATGACGTCGGCCACCGCGACGTTGGCGTAGCCCTTGGCCGCGGTGGCGTCGGCCATGGCGACCAGGAGCCGTTCGCGCTGGGACTCGGCGACGACCGCGCGCGGCGCCGCGTGGCGGCCGCGGGGCAGCACTCGGAGCACGTGCGTTTCGCCGGATGCGCTCATGGAGACAATATTGTACCATCGAGACAGATGTGTTCCTTCGAGCGAAGCGGAGCCACCCGATGACCCCCTCCACCCACGTCCGCGTCGGCATCCTCGGTGCCGGCTTCGGCGGCCTCGGCACCGCCATCCGCCTCGCCCAGCGCGGCGAGGACGACTTCCTCGTCTTCGAGCGCGCGGCCGACGTCGGCGGCACCTGGTGGGCCAACACCTATCCCGGCTGCCAGTGCGACATCCCCTCGCACCTGTACTCCTTCTCCTTCGCGCCGAACCCGGGCTGGACGCGCACGTACCCCAAGCAGCCCGAGCTGCGCGACTACCTGCGCGCGACGGCCGAGAGGTTCGGGGTCTACGACAAGATCCGGTTCGAGACCACCGTCACCGGCGCGAGCTGGGACGCCGAGGCGAGCCGCTGGCGGATCGCCACCAGCCAGGGCGACTACACCGCCGACGTCCTGGTCGCCGCGCCCGGGCCGCTGAGCGAGCCGGTCATCCCGGACCTCCCCGGCATCGAGGGCTTCGAGGGCACGATCTTCCACACCGCCCGCTGGGACCACGAGCACGACCTGGCCGGGAAGCGCGTCGCGGTGGTCGGCACGGGCGCCTCGGCGATCCAGGCGGTCCCGGAGATCGCAGGGCAGGTCGCGCACCTCGACGTCATCCAGCGCACCCCGCCGTGGGTCGTCCCCCACCGCGACCGGCCGATCACGCGCGCCGAGCGCTTCTTGTACAAGAAGGTCCCGGCGCTGCAGCGGATGGTGCGCGCCGGCGTCTACTTCAGCCGCGAGCTGCTCGTGCCGGGCCTCGTCTACCGCCCGCAGCTGCTGAAGCTGATCGAGAAGGTCGCGCGCAAGCACATCGCCGACGGCGTCCCGGACCCCGTGCTGCGGGCGAAGGTCACGCCCGACTACACGATCGGCTGCAAGCGGATCCTGCCGTCGAACAAGTGGTACCCGGCGCTGAGCCGCGAGAACGTGGAGCTCGTCACCGACGGCATCGCCGAGATCCGCCCCAACGGCTACGTGACGACCGACGGCACGCTCCACGAGGTCGACACCATCATCTTCGCGACGGGCTTCTACGTCACCGACATCCCGCTGGCGAACATCGTCACGGGCACCGAGGGCAGGCGCCTCTCCGAGGTCTGGCACCGCTCGCCGCAGGCCTACCGCGGCACCGCGATGCCCGGCTTCCCGAACCTGTTCCTGCTCGTCGGGCCGAACGTCGGCCTCGGCCACAACTCGATCGTGTTCATGATCGAGGCGCAGATCACCTACGTGCTGGGCGCGCTCGACCAGATGCGCGCGCGCGGCGCGGGCCGCGTCGAGGTCAAGCCCGCGGCGCTCACCGCCTACAACGACCGCCTGCAGGCCAAGATGGGCGACACGGTGTGGAACTCCGGCGGCTGCGCCTCCTGGTACATCGACGCCGAGGGCAAGAACACCACCATCTGGCCGGACTTCACCTTCCGCTTCTGGAAGGAGACGCGCGAGTTCGACGCGGCCGCCTACGAGCTGACGCCCGTCAGGGCCGCCCCGGAGCCGGAGCCCGCGCTGGCCGCGTAGGCGCCGGCGGGCGGGGTCACTCCACCCGGAAGGCGCCGCGCATGAACGGGTGGATGCGGCAGAAGTAGGTGTAGGTGCCCTGCGGGAGGTCCGACGGCGTCTGCCACGTGAGCCGCTGCGCGGCGGGCGAGGCGCCGACGGGCCCGAAGCCGAGCTGGCCGGAGTCGAACTGCGTGCCGGCCAGCCCGTTGGCCAGCGGGTAGCTGATGCCGGTCTGGCGGTTGCAGGGCGCGCGGCAGGTGGTGATCGAGTGCCACTCGACGTTCGGGTCGTCCTGGTTGACGAACGACAGGCTCGTGCCCTGGGCGATGACCGGGACGCGCGCCTTGTTGTACATCTGCCCGAGGTCGCCGGGCTGGAACTGGAAGTCCTTGATCTTGACCTCGGTGGTCTTCGCGCCGTCGGCCGCCTTGCGCGGATCGGGGTAGACCGCGGTCTTGCCGCCGTGGTGGTCGTTCTCGGCCAGGTGCCCGTGCGTGAGCTCGCCGGAGGGATCGACCTTCGTGGCGAACGGGTCCGGCCCCTTGGCCTCGTGCGGGGCGACGAAGAGCAGGACGATGCCCATGTTCTCGTACCACGAGGACTGCTTGGAGTCGTAGGTCGCGTGGATGCCGATCGTGTCGCCGGCCTTGAGCGCGACGCGCCACCTGGGCTTCGACGCGGTGAGCGAGACGTCCCAGGAGACCGGCCCGGCGGGGTCGTAGTAGTGGGCCTCGGAGGTGAAGACGCGGCGGGTCCCGGCGCCGTCGCGCGTGACGTCGATGTCGTCGCGCAGGCCGCCCGGGTGCAGGTGGCCGACGGCCGCGACGACGGTGCCGTCGTAGGGCATGGAGAACAGGTTCTGCTTCGGGCCGCCCGCGTAGGGGTCGGTCTGCTCGTCGTCGGGGAAGGTGAACTGGCCCTTGCCGCCGCCGCTGCGCTGGGCGACGTCGAAGACCGGGTAGCCCCAGCCGCGGCGCACGTCCATCCAGAACGGGATCACCGGCGTGACGGCCTTGGCGAGCGGCGCGCTCGCGGGGATGAAGTCGAGGTCCCACACGAGCCGGACCTTCGTCGTGTTCGGCGTGTTGTTGTGGATCATCTCGTTCAGGATCCACATGTCGGTCTTCTTGTAGGCGTAGCCGTAGCCCTTGGGGATCCGGAAGACCGTCTTCTCCTCGCCGCCGAAGAAGATCGGCTGGACCGAGCCGGCCGGCGAGGCGGGCGAGGTGCCGGACGCGTTGAGCCAGACGCCGTGGTGCAGGTGGATGACGTCGACCGGCGGGACGGTGCCGTCGAGGTAGGTCAGGTCCGGCCGCGCGCGGACGATGAAGCCGTCGACCTTCGGGCGCTGCGAGGGCGGGACGATGACGTTGTTGATGCTGTTCTGGCCCGGCTTGACGAGGATCGTCCCGGTCTGGAAGTGCAGGTGCTGGACGCCCTTGGTGCCGTCCCACAGCCCCTGCTCCGCCGAGGCGGGCGCGGCGAGGACGAGCATCGTGAGCAGCGCGGCGCACGCCGCGACGAGACGGGACATGGCGCGACCATCTCAGAAACGCGGTGGTGCGCGCTAGGTTGCAGGCGAGATGCTCAAGGGGCGCGTGGCGTTGGTGACGGGCGGCAGCGGCGGGATCGGCACGGTCCTGTGCCGGCGGCTGGCCGACGAGGGCGCGATCGTGGCGGTCCACTACCGCGACCGCGTCGAGATCGCCGAGCGGATCGTGGCCGAGATCGAGCAGCGTGGCGGCCGCGCGGCGGCGATCCCGGCCGACCTGCTCGTCCCGCGCGCCGCCGAGCTGCTGGTCGACGCCGTCGAGGAGCGGCTCGGCCCGGTCGACGTGCTCGTCGCCAACCACGGCCTCGCGCACAAGGCGGGCTTCGACGAGGTCGACGCGGGCGCGTGGGACGAGACGCTCGCGATCAACCTCCGCGCGCCGTACCTGCTGGCGCGCCGCGTCCTGCCGGGGATGAAGGAGCGCGCGTTCGGCCGCATCCTCTTCGTCTCCTCGGTCGCCGCGTTCACGGGCGGGATCGTCGGCCCGCACTACGCCGCCTCGAAGGCGGGACTGCACGGCCTGACCCACCACCTCGCCTCCCGCGTCGCCGAGGCCGGCATCACCGTCAACGCGCTCGCGCCCGCGCTGATCGAGTCCACCGACATGCTGCCCGGCGACCCCGGCTACCTCGCCGGCGTCGTGCCGATCGGCCGCCTCGGCCGCCCCGCCGAGGTCGCCGACATGGCCATCACCATGCTCCGCAACGAGTACCTCACCTCCAAGGTCATCGCGCTGGACGGCGGGCTGCACCCGCGCTGAGCGCGTCGCGCACGCGGGCGGCGAGCACGCGGTACGGCTCGACCACGCGGCCGCCGTCGAGGTTCGCGGGACGCGGCGAGATCGCGGCTGGACCCACGACCTCGCCGGCGATGAACTGCTCGCGCGTGAGGTCGATCTCGGCGTCGTCCGGCAGGCGGTTCCAGTAGTGGACGCCTTGGCGGGAGCCGTCTGCGTGGAGGACCTCGGCGACGAGGAGCTCGCCGCCGAGCAGATCCTGGAGGACCAGCGCGGTCACGCCGCACTGGCCGCGCGCGGGGTTGGCCGGCGACCACGGCTGGTCGACGGGGTCGCAGGTCTCCGCCGACCAGCTCGCACGGATCGCGGGCTCGACGTCGGCGAGGGTCGGCGGGGTCAGTCCGGCCCCTCCTCCCCGCGCACCACGGGCGTCAGGTAGAGCCGGGTGATCGAGGGCACGGTCGAGCAGAGGGTGGTGCGGACGATCTCGAGGGTGATCGCGACGTCGCGGGCGGTCATGCCGTCGCGGACCTCGACCTCGGCGGCGGCCATGATCGAGGCGGGCCCGAGGTGGACGGCCTCGATCTCGTGGACGGCCTCGATGCCGGGCTGGGCGACGAGGCGCTCGCGGAGGCGGTCGATGTTGCCTTCCGCCACGGACTGGTTGGTCAGCAGCTCGCGGTTGCGGCCGGTGAGCTTGATCGCGACGTACGTGAGCAGGCCGCCGATGACGAGCGTCGCGATCGGGTCGAAGACCTCGATCCCGGTGACCTTGTGGAGGATCAGCGCGGCCAGCGCCAGCGAGGCGCCGATCACGTCGATCGTGTCCTCCAGGTAGACCGTCGTGACCGTCGGGTCCTTGCTCTGGGCGATGAACTCACGCAGCGGCAGCCCGGCCTTCGTCGCCCGCCCGCGGAGCTCGCGGACCGCGATCGTCCGGCTCGTGCCGTCGAGCACGATCGCGATCACCAGGACGGCGACGCCGACCCAGAACGCCTCGAGCTCGTGCGGGTGGAAGATCGCGTTGACGCCCTCCCAGATCGAGACGGCCCCGCCGACGACGAACATCCCGACCGCCGCGAGCAGCGCCCAGTACCAGCGCTCGGGCCCGTAGCCGAGCGGGTGGCTCGCGTCCGGCGGGCGCTCGCTACGCCGGATCGCGATGTAGAGGAAGACCTCGTTGCCGGCGTCGGCGACCGTGTGCAGCGTCTCGGCGAAGAGCGCGGCGGAGCCCGTGAGCGCGGCGGCGACGCCCTTGGCGATCGCGATCGTCGTGTTCGCCGCGAGCGCGCTGAAGACGCTCGTGAGGCTGGCGTCGCGGGGCGGGCCCTCGTCGTCGCCGTCGTCGCCCGCGCCGCTCACCGGCGGCCGCCGCGCGTCTGGGCGAGCGCGTCCAGCGTCAGCTCGAGCTGGCGCTCGGTCAGCGCCTTGCCCGGCAGCGGCGCGCCGCCCGGCGCGAGCGCGTCGAGCTGCAGCGCCAGGAAGCGCTGCGCGTAGCCGGGGCTCGTGCCGACCGTCCCCTCGCCGATCCGCCCGACCGCGAGCAGCACCATGAGCACGTCGCTCGCGGTGACGTCCTCGCGCAGGTCGCCGTCGGCCTGGCCGCGGCGGACGAGGTCGCCGAGCAGCACGCGCAGCCGCCCGGAGAGCAGGTGCGGGACCGGCTCGCCGGGGTCGCGGGCGGCGAGGACGTTGACGAACGCGCGGTTCGCGCCCTGCCAGGCCGCCGCCTCCGTCATCCAGAGGTGGAACGCCGACTCGCCCGCGGGCCGCGCCAGCGCGCCCTCGGCCATCGTCGCGAGGCGCTCGGCCTCCTCGCGCAGGATCACGCCGAAGAGCGCGTCCTTGGTCGGCACGAAGCGGTAGAGCGTGCCGATCCCGACGCCCGCCCGGCCGGCCACCTCCTCCATCTTCGCCGCGACGCCGCGCTCGGCCACGATCGCGCGGGCGGCGTCGAGGATGCGCTCCCGGTTGCGCTGCGCGTCCTTGCGCGGCGCGCGTCGTGTGGCAGGCGTCACGGGGCGAAGCCTAGAGCTTGATGGGTGCGCGTCCCGGTTCGGCACACTGCAGGCATGCCCGAGCGCCCCACCTTCCACCGCGTCCTCGTCGCCGTCGACGGCTCGCGCCACTCCGACCTCGCCCTGGCGATGGCCATCGCCATCGGCGAGCGCGACCGCTCGCGGCTCACGATCCTGACCGTGATCCCCAACGTCGGCGAGAGCGCCGGCCTGGCCTACGGGTCCGGGCTCGACCCGGTCGCGCTGCAGGCCGACGCCGACCGCAGCGCCGAGCGGACAATGCGCGCCGCGCTCGACGCCGTCCCCGACGACCAGCCGGTGGACTCCGTCCAGCGCCGCGGCCACGCGGGCCCCGAGATCGTCGCGCAGGTCAAGGACGGCAACCACGACGCGGTGATCCTCGGCGCGCGCGGCCTGGGCCGGATCGGCTCGATGTTCGGCTCGGTCAGCCAGCACGTCCTGCACCACGCGGGCATCGCGGTCTTCATCGGCCACCTGCCCGACGAGCCCGCCTGATCACAGCGCCACCTCGCGCGTGAGCGCGAGCGACGCGCGCAGCCGGACGTCGTGCGTCGCCACCACGAGCGCGCCCGGCCAGCCCCGCAGCGCGCGCTCGAGCAGCTCGAGCGACGCGACGTCGAGGTGGTTGGTCGGCTCGTCGAGCAGCAGGCACGCCGCGCGCCGGTGGGCCAGGACCGCGAGCTCCGCGCGGGTGCGCTCGCCGGGCGAGAGCGTGGACGCGGCACGCGCCGCCGTCTCCGCGCCGAGCCCGAACGCGGCGAGCGCGGTCCGCGCGCCCGCCTCGTCGAGCCCCGTGAGCGCGCGCACCCCGGCGGCGAGCGGGACGTCCGCGCGCAGGTGGTCGCGCGCCTGGCCGAGCCGCGCGATCACGACGCCGGGCGCGGCGGCCCGGACGCCGCCCGCCGGCGTCAGCGCGCCCTCGAGCGCCGCCAGGATGGTGGACTTGCCCGAGCCGTTGCGCCCGCGCAGCAGGATCCGGTCGCCGTAGCCCACCACGAGGTCGAGCGGCCCGAGCGCGAACCCCGCGCCCCGCCGCAGCACCGCGCCGCGCAGCTCGACCACCGGGCCGCCGCGGCGCTCGGCCGCGGTCAGCTCCAGGCGCAGCGGCGCGTCCTCCCACGGCCGGTCCGGGACCGCGAGCCGGTCGAGCCGCGTCTCGACGTGGCGGGCGCGCCGCTGCATCCCCTGCGCCCGCGAGCGCACCCACTCCGCCGTGTGCTTGTCGCCGTCGCGCGCGTGGTGCCTGGCCTTGCCGATCGACGCCTGCGCCCGCGCGCGCGTCTCCGCGACCGCCGCGGCCAGCTGCGCGCGCTCGGCGCGCGCCTGCTCGTGCTCGGCGTACGCCCGCGCCCGCGCCGCGTCCCGCTCGTGCTCGTAGGACGCCCAGCCGCCCGCGTAGTGGACGGCGCCGCCGCGGCCGTCGAGCTCCAGCAGCGTGTCGGCCGAGCGCTCCAGCAGCGCGCGGTCGTGGGAGACGAGCACGAAGCCGCCCGGGAACGAGGAGAGCAGCAGCGTCAGCCGCTCCAGCCCGTCGTCGTCGAGGTGGTTGGTCGGCTCGTCGAGCGCGATGACGTCGAAGCGGGCCGCGCGCAGGACCGCCAGTCCGGCGCGCGCCGCCTGGCCGCCCGAGAGCGTGCCGAGCGGGCGGTCGAGCAGCGCCGCCGGGAGGCCGAGCTCGTCGGCCGCCTGCGCGACCCGGGCCTCGGCGTCGGCGCCGCCGAGCGAGAGCCAGCGCTCCAGCGCGGCGGCGTGCGGCGCGACCGCGTCGAGCTCGCCCGCGGCCAGCCGCGCCTCGTGCCGGTCGACCGCGCGCGCCGCGGCGGTGACGCCGATCCGCTCGAGGATCGTCGCGCGCACGGTCGCCGCGCCGGAGGAGACGTCGTCCGCCAGCTGCGGCAGGTAGCCGACCGTGCCGAGGCGCTGGACGCTCCCGCCGTCGAGCGGCTCGAGCCCGGCGAGGACGCGCAGGAGCGTCGACTTGCCGGAGCCGTTGGGGCCGATCAGCGCGAGCCGCGTCGCGGCGTCGACGCGCACGTCGACGTCCTGCAGGACCGTGCGGGCGCCGTGATGTCGGGTGATGCTGCGGGCGTCGAGGAGGGTCGACGGCATGCGGTGCTCCTTGGGGAGGGGAAAGACGGGGTCATGGGACAGCGGCGATCGACCGGCCGGGCGGAGGCGCCGGGGGTCGGTCGTGGTCGGGGCGGCTGTCTAACCAACGTCACGCATGCGATGGCCCGCGAGGGCCGTCGGGGACGCTATCGCGCCCCCGCGGGTGCCCGCAAGTGCGGGCACCCGTACTTCTCCCCGCCGGCCCTCAGCGGACCGGCAGCAACACCTTCACCTTGGTCAGCGTCGCGCTGAACGCCGCCGGGCTCGGACCGTAGGTCGGCGCGTCGCGGCCGAGCAGCTCGACCGTGATCCGGTGGCCCTTCGGGAACTTCCAGCCGTTGCCGTCGAGGACGAAGCGGAAGCTGCCCTGCTGGTCGTCGGTGAGCCGGTAGGCGCCGCGGTCGATCAGCTGCTGCTTGCCGGTCTTGGGGTTGAGGTCCCAGAGCCGGGCGTCGAGCTGGCCGTAGCGGCCCTTGGCGGCGACCTTGCCGGTGATGACCGGCTGGCCGATCAGCGTCTGGCCCTTGGAGGTCGTCGTGAGCACCGCGTGGTTGGCCTTGTCCGGCGCGTGGAGCGCGCAGTGCGTGCCCGTGGCGCTGAGCGGCGAGAGCTCGCCCGCGAGCTTCGCGTTCCCGCCCTTGGAGGTGACCTTCAGCGCCTTGCCGGTGCCGAAGCTCAGCGTCGCCTTCGCGAGGCCGGTGAACGACGCGGCCGTGAACGGGCCGCCACCGGCGGACGCCGTCGTCGGGCAGGTCATCGTGTAAGCGGTGACCGCGCCCGGCGCGGGCTTGCTGCCGGTGCCCTTCAGCCAGGCGTCGAAGAACGCGAGGCCGCCCGCGTCGAAGGCGGCGACGTCCTTGGGGTGGTTGGCGCCGGGGTTGTGCCCGAGGTCGGCGACCTGGAGCGCCACCGGCGCGGACGTGCTCTGCGAGCGGATGTGGTCGTAGGCGCCGAGCGACTGGTTGACCGGGAACAGCGCGTCGGTCCAGCCGGACTGCAGCAGGAGCGGGCTCGGCGTGCCGGTGACGCCGGCGACCCCGTGGTAGTTGTAGGAGTTGTCGAGCGTCTTCTGCGTGCTCGCGTCGAACCTGCCCGTGTCGAGCTGGCTCTTCCACAGCGTGATGTCGGTCGAGAGGTCGCCGCCGGTCGGCGCGACGAAGCCGCCGAACGCGACGCCGAAGATCCCGGCCGCGTAGGCCTGGGCCTCGACGCCGGTCGGCGTGCGCGACCACGGCCCGCGGCCGTTGCGGGTGAAGATCGCCTCGCCGTTGGACCACAGCCAGCGCGGCCACGCGGCGGTCAGCGAGATCGGCGTGCCCTTCGGGCTCGTCCACGGCGCGTAGCTGCCGTCGGGCAGGCGGACGCGGTTCTTGAGGAAGCTCAACATGGTGGAGAACCCACCGCCGTAGGAGATGCCGGTCGAGCCGATCGCGTCCGGCTTGACGACGCCCTCGTCGACGAGCTGGCCGACGAGCGTCTGGATGTCGCGGACCTCGTAGCGCATGTCGCCGAGGCGGGTCCAGCCCGCCTCGCAGCCCGCGGTGCGGGACTCGGGCTTGCCGCACGAGTTGCCGAAGCCGCGCGCGGTCGGGGTGACGACCGCGTAGCCCTGCTGCGCGAAGTACCAGTTGTTGTAGGACGCGTCGCCCGCGGTGCTCTCGAACGACGTCTTGTCCCCGCCCAGGCCGTGCAGGAGCAGGATGGTGGGGAACGGGCCGTCGCCGGTCGACGGCAGCGTGACGTCCACGTCGAGCGGCGTGCCGTCGAAGCTGGTGGGCCGCGAGGCGAGGTCCGTCGTGGGACAGAAGCGAACGCCGTTCTGCGGCGTGCAGGCGTGCCCGAAGGGCGTGGGGTCGGCGGCGGAGGCCGGGCCGGCGGAGACGAGCGCGAGCAGCGCTGCGGCCGCCGCGCCGGCCAGTGCGAGACGTGGGGCGTGGGACATGGCCGCACACTAACTGAACATGAGTTCAACAGCGGAAGGCACGCTCCGTGCGCGCCAGGAAGTAGGTTCCGGGGCCGATGCGCGGGACCCTGTCCGACCTGGAGCGCCGGCTCGCCCCGCCCTACGCGGTGCTGATGATCGGCGCCAACGTCGTCGGCGCGGCCATCGTCTTCGCGCTCATCGTCTTCGCGCTCCCGCTGCCCGACGTCGCGAACCCCGCGCACGTCCGCCGCGTCAACGTCGCGTGGCTCGCGGGCTACCTCGTCTTCGCCGTCCCGACCGGCGTGCTGTGGGTGCTCTGGCTGCTGCGGCCGGTCACCGCGTGGCTGCGCGCCGACCGCGAGCCGACCGACGACGAGCAGCGCACCGTCCTGCTCACGCCCGCGCGCGAGCTGCTCGTGCACGGCGTGCTGTGGACGCTCGGCGCCGTCGTCTTCACGCTGGTGAACGTCCGCTACAGCCACGAGCTCGCGCTGATCGTGGCGATCGCCGTCGTGCTCTCGGGGGCCGGGACGTGCGCGGTCGCCTACCTGCTCGCGCAGCGCGTCCTGCGCCCGGTCGCCGCGCGAGCGCTGGCCGGCCACGTGCCGGAGGACCCGGCGCTGCCCGGGATCACGACGCGGATCCTGCTGACCTGGGCGCTCGGCACCGGCGTCCCGGTGCTGGGCCTGACGCTCGTCGGCGCCGGCGAGCTGACCGGGACCGTCGACGCGTCCTCGGACCGCGTCGCGACGACCGCGGTGACGCTCGGCGGCGTCGCGCTGATCATCGGCCTCGTCGCGATGGCGCTGACCGCCCGCTCGGTCGCCGACCCGCTGAAGGGGGTGCGGCGCGCGGTCGCGCGGGTCGAGCGCGGCGAGGACGACGCGCAGGTCGACGTCTACGACGGCAGCGAGGTCGGCCTCCTGCAGGCGGGCTTCAACCGCATGGTCGACGGGCTGCGCGAACGCGAGGAGCTGCGCGACCTCTTCGGCCGCCAGGTCGGCGAGGACGTCGCGCGCCAGGCGCTCGAGCGCGGGATCACGCTCGGCGGCGAGGAGCTCGAGGTCGCCGTGCTGTTCATCGACCTGGTCGGGTCCACCGAGCTGGCCCACCAGCGGCCGCCGGCCGAGGTGGTCGAGTTGTTGAACGACTTCTTCTGCGTCGTCGTCGACGTGGTCGACGACGAGGGTGGGTCGGTCAACAAGTTCGTCGGCGACGCGGCGCTCTGCGTCTTCGGCGCGCCCCTCCCCCACGACGACGCCGCGGGCGGCGCGCTGCGGGCGGCGCGGCTGCTGCGCGAACGGCTCGCCGAGGAGGTCCCGCAGTGCGACGTCGGCATCGGCGTCTCGGCCGGGACCGCGGTCGCCGGCAACATCGGCGCCCAGCAGCGCTTCGAGTACACCGTGATCGGCGACCCGGTCAACGAGGCCTCGCGCCTGACCGAGCTGGCCAAGCAGCACGACGGCCGCGTCCTCGCCTCCGAGGCGGCGCTGTCGCGCGCGGGCGCCGAGGACGAGGCCGCCCGCTGGACGCTCGGGGACACCGAGACGCTGCGGGGCCGCGCCGAGCCGACGCGGCTCGCGGCGCCCCGCTAGAAGCGCACGGTGAACCGCGCGCCGCCGAGCTCCGGCGCGCGCGTCACCGCGACGCTCGCCCCGTGGTGCCCCGCCTGCTGCGCGACGAGCGCCAGGCCGAGGCCGGAGCCGGGCACGCTCTCGGCGCCGTCGATCCGGGCGAACGGCGCGAAGATCCGCCCGCGCTCGGCGTCGGGCACGCCGGGGCCGTCGTCGTCCACCGACAGCGCCGGGCCCGCGGCGTCGAGGGCGACGACCACGCGCGCCCCGCCGTGGCGGATCGCGTTGTTCACCAGGTTCTCGACCACCATCCGCAGCCCGGGCTCCCAGCCGTCGACCACCACCGGCGCCTCGGGCAGCTCGGCGCGCAGCGCGACCGCGGGATGGCGCGCGCCCGCCGCGGTGACGACCTCGTCGACCAGCTCGGTCAGGTCGACGGGCCCGTGCTCCAGCGGCCCCGCGTCGCCACGCGCGAGCGCCTGCAGGCCGTCGATCAGGTCGACCAGCCGCCGCTGCTGCGCGAGCGCGTCGTCGAGCATCGCGTCCCGCCGCTCGCCCGCCACGTCGGGATGGCGCCGCAGCGCCGACAGCGTCGCCTGCACGCTCGTCAGCGGCGTGCGCAGCTCGTGGCCCGCGTCGGCCGCGAAGCGCCGCGTCGCGGCCAGCGCGCGCTCGCGATCCCCGGCGCTGCGCCCCAGCCGCGCGAGCATCGCGTTGAACGACCGCGCCACCGAGCGCAGCTCCGCGGGGCCGCGGTCGTCGGGCACGCGCCGGTCCAGGTCCTCGTCGTCGGCGATCGACGCCGTCACCGTCCGCAGCCGCCGCAGCGGCCGCAGCACGACCGACGCGATCAACCACACCAACAACCCGACGACGAGCAGGCCCGCGAGCCCGATCAGCGCGACCCGGCGCTCGAGCTCGTGGATGCGGTGGTCGACCGGCCCGAGCCCGGAGACGATCTCCAGCCGCGCGCGGCCGCCGAGGTCCGGATCGCTCAGCGTCGTGACGTACGCGCGGTAGCGGTGCCCGCCGCTCGTGAAGGTCGACAGCCCGGCGGGCAGCGCGGCGTGCGGCGGCGGCGCGTTGCCCGCGTCGACCAGCTTCACGCGCCCGAGCCGGACGAGCAGCGAGCTGCCCGTCGCCCGCAGCACCGCGTCCAGCCGCGGGTCGTCGGCCGGCACCTCCTGCTGGACGGCGGCGACCGCGGTCGGCCGCGTCAGCTCCGCGGTGCGGCGCAGGCGGTCGTCCAGCGTCGCGCGCTCGGAGGCGTCGATCTCGTGGAACGCCGCCGCGCCCGCGGCGGCCAGCACCGCGGCGAGGACCACGAGCACGCCGAGCGTGAGGCGACCGCGGAGGCTGCGCACAGGCCCGTCAGGGTCGCAGGACGAAGCCGACGCCGCGCACCGTGTGCAGGACGCGCGGCTCGCCGTCCTGCTCCAGCTTGCGGCGCACGTACCCGACGAAGACGTCGGCGACGTTCGTCCCGGGGTCGAAGGTGTAGCCCCAGACCTCCTCGTGCAGCCGCGCGCGATCGAGGATCTCGCCCGGGTGGCGGAGGAAGAGCTGCAGCAGCTCGAACTCCCGGCGCGTGAGGTCGAGCTCGCGCTCGCCGCGCCGCGCGACGCGCGAGCGCGGGTCCAGCCGGATGTCGGCGACCTGCAGCGCCTCGTCGGCGCCCGCGGGCCGGCGGCGCAGCAGCGCGTGGAGCCGCGCGACGACCTCCTCCAGCGCGAACGGCTTGACCACGTAGTCGTCGGCCCCGGCCTGCAGGCCCGCGACGCGGTCGTCGACCTCGTCGCGCGCCGAGAGCACGCAGACCGGCACCTGGTCGCCGCCCGCGCGCAGCCGCTCCAGGACCTCGAGGCCGTCGAGGTCCGGCATGCTCAGGTCGAGCAGGATGACCGCGGGCGCCATGCGCGCCGCCGCCTCCAGCGCCGCGCGCCCGCCCGAGGCGGCGACGACCGTGAAGCCCTCGAGCTCCAGCCCGGCGCTGACCGCGCGCCGGATCGCGGGGTCGTCGTCGACCAGCAGGACGACGGGCCCCGCGGCGGGCGGGTCACCCACGCCGGACGACCTCGCAGTCGCGGCCCACGACGTCGCCCGCGTCGGCGACCACGGTGTCGCGCCCGGCGCCGCAGTGCACCGTGTCGACCTCGCCGTCGCGGACGTTGATGGTGTCCTTGCCGTCGCCTCCGAAGACCTGGTCCTGGCCCGGGCCGCCGGTGATGCGGTCGTTGCCCGCCCCGCCGAGCAGGACGTCGGCGCCCGGGCCGCCCTTGATGATGTCGTTGCCCGCGTCGCCGGCGATCGTGTCGTCGCCCGCGTTGCCGTTGAGGCGGTCGTTGCCGCCGCGGCCGAAGATGGTGTCGGCGCCCCCGCGCCCGTTGACGACGTCGGCGCCCGCGCTCCCGTAGAGCGTGTCGGCCTTGCGCCCGCCGGTGACCGTGTCAGCCACCGCGACGCCGGCCACGGCGCCCAGGAGCAGGGCGATCAGGAGGAGCGGGAGGACGATCCGGGGCATGGACATCAGGATGACGCAGGTTCCCGCGCGCCAGGCGCGGACGGGCAGCCTCTCATGAACTCCTCACAGTGCGTGAGGACTGGGTGAGAGGCGGCTGGGAAGCGCGTCGGGAACGGTGAACCTCCGGTGCAAGCAGGCAACGACCAGGAGGACGAGATCACCATGCACTTCCGCAAGTCCATCATCGGCGCCACCGCGGCGCTGGCCATCCTGCCGGGCGGCGCGCTGGCGGCGACCATCACCGGCGGCCCCGGCAACGAGCACCTCCGCGGCACGAACGTGGCCGACACGATCGCGGGCAACGGCGGCAACGACCACATCTTCGGCCGTGCGGGCGACGACCAGCTCAACGGCGGCGAGGGCAACGACCGGATCTTCGGCGGCGCCGGCAACGACACGATCCTGGGCGTCCAGGGCAACGACTGGCTCAACGGTGGCGCCGGCGACGACGCGATCACCGGCGACGCCAACGACACCGGTGACCTGACCTCCTACGACCGCATCTTCGGCGGCGCGGGCAACGACACGCTCAAGGGCGGCGACTCGCGCGACCGCATCTACGGCGGCAGCGGCAACGACGCGTCCTCCGGCGAGAACGGCAACGACCGCATGGCCGGCGGCACCGGCGACGACGTCCAGGACGGCGGCGCGGGCAACGACACCATCTACGCCAACCTCGGCGTCGACACCTCCTCCGGCGGCGCGGGCGACGACACGCTCTGGGCGCTCGCGCGCGGCGACGTGCACCCCGGTCCGAACGGCGAGGTCGACACCACCGGCGACACGCTCGACGGCGGCCCCGGCGACGACACGTTCCACACCCGCGACGGCGAGGTCGACAAGATCACCTGCGGCGACGGCAAGGACACCGCGATCCTCGACACGGTCGACGTGATCACCGACGCCACGGCCGAGAACCCGAACGGCTCGTGCGAGAAGGTCGTCCGCAAGGCCCCGAAGGCCGCGGACTCCAAGTCCGAGGACGCGCAGCAGGCCCCGGCCGCCGCGAACGTCGCCTCGTAGCTAGGTCGAGGGACCGGGACGCAAGCGGCCGTCGGCACCCGTGCCGGCGACCGCGTGCGTCGTCTCGCCGGTCGCGATCAGGCGGCCGTCCGCGTCGTGGACCTCGGCGCGGACGTGCCCGACCGTCCGGCCGGACTTCAGGACCGTGCCGGTCGTGATGAGCGTCACGTCCGGCCGGCCGTAGGTCAGGAAGCGGTAGGACGCCGCGAGGTGCGGCGGCGTCTCCCCCGGCCGCAGCGTCGTGTGCAGCGCGTAGCCGGTGACGCTGTCCATGACCGTCGAGAGGTAGCCGCCGTGGACCATCCCGCCGAGGTTGAGGTGCGCCGCGTCCGGCGTGCTCTCCATCACGACGCGGCCCGGCTCGGCCTCCGTGACGCGGATGCCGAGCGTCTGCATGAGCGCGTCGGCCTCGAGGGTCCCGTCGCGCACGGCGCGGATGTAGGCCAGGCCGTCCAGCCGGGCGCGCAGCTCTTCGTCGCTCACGCCCGCATCCTGGCAGGATCGGGCGATGGGCCCCGACGTGCGCCTCACGCCGTTCGGCGCCACCCACCTCGCCGCCTTCGCCGCCCTGGCCGAGGACCCGGAGGTGCGGCGCTACACGCGCTTCCCCGATCCGCCGGAGCCGGGCTTCCCCGCCGCGTGGCTCGCGCGCTACGACGAGGGCCGGCGCGACGGGACGCGCGAGGCGTTCGCCGTGGAGGACCCCGCGACCGGCGCGTTCCTCGGGCTGGCGCTGGCCGTCGCGATCGACGCGGACGCCGGCGCGGCGGAGCTCGGCTACACCGTCGCGCCCGCGGCGCGCGGGCGCGGGGTCGCCACCGCGGCGCTCGCGGCGCTGACCCGCTGGGCCTTCGCGGAGCGCGGGCTCACGCGGCTCACGCTGCTCGTCGAGGTCGAGAACGTCGCCTCGACCCGCGTCGCCGAGCGCTGCGGCTACGTGCTCGAGGCGGTGCGGCGCAACGCCTACGTGAAGCCGGGGCGGCGCGCGGACACGGCGGTCTACGCGCGGGAGCGGGGCGCGGGCTAGGGCCGGGCCAGCGCCGCGAGCGGCGCGCCCCAGGTGGCGAGGTCGTCCGGCGGCGGGACCTTGTAGCCGATGTAGAGGTCGACGCCGATGTCGCCGGTCGCCCACTTGGCGAAGGACTCGGCGAAGCGCTCGACGACGTCGGCGCAGCCGCCGGAGTTCTGGCCGTCGCAGCCGTAGCCGCGCGGGACGGTGGCGTCGAGCTGCGCGTCGAGCGCGGGCGGGACGAGCGCGAAGTCCACGACGTGCCCGAGCTCGTGCAGGACGGTGCGGTCGATCCCGCGCTGGCCGTAGCGGCGCGAGACCGCGCCGAGGTTGACGGTGACGCTGTAGCGGTCGCCGACCGACTGCGTGACGCCGACGGTGCCGGACCGCGTCGGGGCGACGTGGACGTCGACGAGGCCGTCGACGGTGGCGATCAGCGCCTGGGCCTCGGGCCGCGCGTGGGCGACCGCGGAGAGGAACGCGTCGCGATCGGCCGGGGCGATCGCGGGATCGAACGCGAAGGTGGCCGCGCGCTCCCGCGCGCTGAGCTGCCCGACGACGCGGCCGTCGGTCGCGGCCTGCGCGCGGTGCTGCATCCGGAGGGCGAAGAGGCCGAGCGAGAGCAGCAGGAGCAGCGCCAGCGGCGCGAGATAGGCACGAGATCGGTCTCCCACCTTCCGTATATCGGCCGCGGGCGCGCTAGCTTGGAGGAGTGCCGCTGCGCGTCGACGGCCCACAGTTCGCCTACGCCCTCCATCCGCTGCCCCCGAACCGGGTCGGGCTGCGCCGTTGGCGCTGGGAGCTGTGGCATGGCGCGGCCCTCGTGGCCGCGGGCTGGCGTCTGAGCCAGGAGCACGCCGAGCGCGCGCTCTGCACCGCCGCGTCCAGGCGCGGACACGCGCAGCTGGGCCTGCGCCCGCTGCGCCCCGAGCGCGCGTCGGCGGCCGGCGGGCTGAAGGCGGGCGCGGAGGTGCGCGTCGACTGCGGCGCCTTCGAGTGCCTGCTCGTCCCGCGCCTGCCCGGCGCCGCCGGCTGGACGCCGGCGATGGCCGTCTGAGCGGCCGCGCGCGGCGCCGGTCCGGGCTCTACGCTCTACGCAGATGCCGTCCCTCGCGCGACGCGCGGCGGCGCTCGCCCTCACCGCACTCGTCCTCTACGGCGTCGCCCCGGCGATCGGCGAGGTGCTGGGCGCGTTCCCGAAGGTGGCGAACCTGAAGCCGTGGTGGCTGGTCGGGATGCTGCTCGCCGAGGCCGCCTCGTGCTGGTGCCTGTGGGAGCTGCAGGCGCTGTCGATCGGCACGCGCGACACGGTCGGCGTCGCGACCTCGCAGCTGGCCGGCGGCGCGCTCGGCCGCGTCATCCCCGGTGGCGCCGCCACCGCGGCGGCCGCGCAGTACAACATGCTCAACACGTCCGACGTGCCGCGGGCGTCGATCGCCACCGGCCTCGCGGCGGCGACCGTCCTGCAGATCGCGGGGCTCTGCGTCCTGCCGGTGCTCGCGCTGCCCGCGATCCTCTTCGGGCTGCGCGTCCCGCAGACGCTCTTCGAGACCGGCGCGCTCGGCCTCGGCCTCTTCGCGGCGATGGCGCTCGGGCTCGCCGCCGCGCGCAGCGAGCAGGCACTGCGGTGGGTCGGCCGCGCGCTCGTGCGGATCAGCTGCCGCCTGCCCGGCGACCGCGCTCTGCCGGCCGAGCTGCCGGATCGCCTCGTCGTCCAGCGCGACGAGGTCACCGAGCGCCTCGGCGACCAGCTGCTGCTGGCCTGCGGCGCCGCGGTCGGCCGCTGGCTCTTCGACCTGCTCGCGCTCGTGACGGCGATCATCGCCGTCGGCGCGCACCCGACGCTCTCGCTCGTCCTGCTCGCCTACGTCGCCGCGCAGCTCCTCGGCCAGATCCCGCTGACGCCGGGCGGCATCGGCGTCGTGGAGGCCGGCCTGACCGCGACGCTCGCGCTCGCCGGCGTCCACGGCGGCGACGCCGCCGTCGCGACCCTCGCCTACCGCCTCGTCTCCTACTGGCTGATGCTCCCGGCCGGCCTGATCGCGTGGATCGTCCACCGGCGGCGGCTGGCGGTCGCGGCGCCCGCGGGCTGACGCGCTAGGTCGCCTCCGCCCGCGCCACCGGCGCGGCGTCGCCGAGTGCGGTCTCCGGGATCCCGAGCGCCTCGATCAGGTCGGTGGCGTGCGGGCGCAGCGTGCCGCAGAGCGTGTTGACCGCCTTGATGACGGCCTTCGAGCGCGTCGAGGAGAGGCGGCCGTGCTCCTGGAACCAGCCGCGGTCGGCCTCGATCGTGCTCAAGGCGTACAGGTCGCAGACGCGGTCGAGCAGCGCGCGCGAGCCCGGGTCCTCGCAGCGGCCGATCGCCGCCGCGAAGGACTCCAGGACGACGCAGTCGACGTAGGCGCGCGCCGCCGCGATCAGGTGGTCCTGGCAGTCGAGCAGGACCGAGAACGGGTCGCGGCCCGCGTCGATGCCGCCCTTCAGCCGCCGGGCGACGCCCGAGCGGATGTGGCTCGAGCGCCAGCGCAGCAGCTCGAGCTGGACCTCGCGGCTGGCGAGGTCCTCCTGGTCGTCGCGGCCGGGCAGCAGGTCGTCGGCGATCCGGGTCAGGACCTCGCGCATCGCGCTGCGCTCGGCGACCGTCTCCCAGACCTGGCCCGCGAAGAAGCTCGCGGTGCCGAGCGGGTCGAGCTCGCCGAGCTGGTCGCGGAAGTCGGTCAGCAGGTTCTTGGCCGCGAGCTGGAGCAACACGGTGTTGTCGCCCTCGAACGTCGTGAAGACGTCGGTGTCGGCCTTCAGCGCGGCGAAGCGGTTGCCCTTCAGGTAGCCCATGCCGCCGCAGGCCTCGCGGCACTCCTGGATCGTCCCGGTCGCGTGCCAGGTCGCGACGGCCTTCAGGCCCGCGGCGAGCGTCTCGAGCTCGCGGCGCTCGCGGTCGAGCTCCTCGTCGGCGGTGAAGACGCGGTGCAGGCGCGCGACGACGTCCTCCTGCGCGAAGTGCAGGGCGTACACCTTGGCCAGCGCGGGCAGGAGCCGGCGCTGGTGGGTGCGGTAGTCCATCAACACGACCTCCTCCCCGTCCGGCGGGCCGAACTGGCGGCGCGACTCGGCGTGGCGGATCGCGATCCCGAGCGCGACCTTCGTGGCGCTGATCGACGCGCCGCAGACGGACACGCGCCCCTGGATCAGCGTGCCCAACATGGTGAAGAACCGCTTCGTGGGGTTCTCGATCGACGAGTGGTAGACGCCCTCCTCGCTGACCGTCGCGTAGCGGTCGAGCAGGTTGTCGCGCGGGACCCGCACGTCGTCGAACCAGATCCGCCCGTTGTCGACGCCGTCGAGGCCGAGCTTGGACCCGCAGTCCTCGATCCGGACGTTCGGCAGGACGTCGCCGGCCTCGTCGCGCAGCGGCACGAGCAGCGCGTGCACGCCGCGCGACTCCCCGCCGACGACGAGCTGCGCGAAGACCGCGGCCATGCGCCCGTCGCGCGCCGCGTTGCCGATGTAGTCCTTGCGCGCGTCGTCGTCCGGCGTCGAGACGACGAACTCGCCGGTGGCGTCGTCGTAGGTCGCGGTGGTCCGGAGCTGCTGGACGTTCGAGCCGTGGCCGGTCTCCGTCATCGCGAAGCAGCCCGGCAGCCGCAGGGACGTGATGTCGCTCAGGTACGCCTCGTGGTGCTTGCGCGTGCCGAGGTGGAGGACCGCGCCGCCGAAGAGCCCGAACTGCACGCCGCACTTCACGAGCAGCGAGAGGTCGCCGAAGGCCAGCGTCTCGAAGCCCGCGATCGCGCCGCCGACCTGGCCGCGGCCGCCGAACTCCTCCGGGAACCCGCGCGAGGTCTCCCCCGCGTCGGCGAGCGTGCGCGCCCAGGCCAGGACCTGCTCGCGGTGCTCCTCCATCGGCAGGTCGGGGCGCGGCGCGTTCTCGGGCAGGCTCAGCCACGCGCGGCACAGGTCCCGGATCTCGGCGTGCTCGCCGTCGAGCAGCGCGCGGAGCGCCGCGATGTCGGCCTTGGGGGCGGTGGCGGGGACGGACGGGACGGTCGTTGCGGCCATGCGCGAGGTGATTCCCTGTCCGCACCAGAACCATGTGCATCAGGTTGCGGCTAGCGTGCGCGCGAGATGGCCCGTCGACGCTCCGGTCCCGAGATCCTCGCCGAGGTCGGCGACCTGGTCGTGCAGCGCGATCGCGAGCGCCCGTCCGGGCGGCTGCTGCGCCAGGGCGAGATGGACGCCTCCTACGTCGACCTCGCCGACCCGCGCCACCTCGAGTTCGACTACCTGCGGCGGATGCGCGACGTGGTCGAGGCCCTGCGCGCGCGGCGGATCGTCCACGTCGGCGGCGCGGGCTGCGCGCTGGCGCGGTCGCTCGCGGCGACCGACCGGACGCGCACGCGCCGCCAGGAGGTCGTCGAGGTCGACCCCGACGTCATCGCGCTCGCCCGCGAGCACCTCGGCCTGCGCAAGGAGCCCGGGCTGAAGGTCCGGATCGCCGACGGCCGCGCGCACCTCGCGGGCCGCCCGGACGGCTCCGCCGACGCCCTGCTGATCGACGCGTTCGTCGGCGCGCGCGTCCCGCGCCACCTCGCCACGACCGAGGCGCTGGCCGACGCGGCGCGCGTCGTCGCGGGCGGCGGGGCGTTGGCCATCAACGTGGTCGACGCGCCGCCGATGGACGACGTCCGCGCGATCGCGGCCGGCCTGCGCGAGCACTTCGCGACCGTCGTCGCGCTCGGCGCCGGGCCCGTGCTGCGCGGGCGCCGCCAGGGCAACGTCGTCCTCGTCGCCGCGCATGGCGCGCTCCCGCTCGAGCGGCTGCGCGTGCGGGCGACGGCCGACGCCTCGGTGGCCGCACTGGCCGGTCCGGCCGAGGTCGAGCAGCTGAGCCGCTCGACCCCGGCGTGGCAGGATTGAGCGCGCATGCACCTCTCCCTCGCCTCCGTCCTGCAGGAGTCGGCGCTGCGGCGCCCCGACAAGGTCGCGGCCGTCCAGGACGACCGCACCGCCACCTACGCGGAACTCTGGGACGGCGCGCTGCGCCGGGCCGCCGCGCTGCGCGCCGCCGGCGTCCAGCCGGGCGACCGCGTCGCGCTGCTCGGCCTCAACACCATCGACTTCGTCACCGCCTACTACGGGATCCTCGCGCGCGGCGCGGTCGTCGTCCCGGTCGCGCCGATGCTCGTCGCCGACGAGATCGCGTTCCTGCTGAAGGACTCCGGCGCGAAGCTCGCGCTCGTTGCCGACGACCTCGCCGAGGTCGTCCAGCGCGGCGCCGACGAGGCGGGCGTCCCGGTCCTGCTGCTGGGCAGCGAGGAGGCGCTGGCGAGCGAGCCCGAGGCGCACCGCGCCGCGACCGGGCCGCTCGACCCCGCGGTGTTGTTCTACACCTCGGGCACGACCGGCCGCCCCAAGGGCGCCGTGCTCACGCACGTGAACCTGGTGCTGAACGCGTTCACCAACGCCTACACCGCGAACCACATCGTCCCCGACGACGTGATGTTCGGCTGCCTGCCGCTCTTCCACACCTTCGGCCAGACGGTCGCGCTCAACGGCACGTTCCTCGTCGGCGGGACGCTGATCCTCCAGCCGCGCTTCGACCCGGGCGCCGCGCTGGAGCTGATGGACGCGCACGGCGTCACCGCGTTCCTCGGCGTCCCGACCATGTACATGGCGTTGCTCGCCGCCGCGAAGGCCGGCGGCCCGATCCCGGCGCTGCGCCTCTGCGTGAGCGGCGGCGCGCCCCTGCCGGTCAAGGTGCTCGAGGAGTTCAACGCCACCTTCTCGACGCGGATCCAGGAGGGCTACGGCCTCTCGGAGACCTCGCCCACGGCGACGGTCAACCAGCTCGAGCTCGGCGTCGAGGCCGGGTCGATCGGCCATCCGATCTGGGGCGTCGAGGTCGAGATCGCCGACCCCGACGTCGACGGCGCGATCGTGCTCAAGGACGTCGGCGAGGTCGGCGAGGTCGTCATCCGCGGCCACAACGTCTTCGCGGGCTACCACGACCGCCCGGAGGCGACGGAGGCCGCGATCGTCGACGGCTGGTTCCGCTCCGGCGACCTCGGCACCAAGGACGAGCGAGGCTTCCTGCGGATCGTGGACCGCAAGAAGGACCTCATCCTGCGCGGCGGCTACAACGTCTACCCGCGCGAGGTCGAGGAGGTCCTCGTCCGCCACCCGGCGGTGGACCAGGTCGCGGTCGTCGGCGTCCCGCACGAGACGCACGGCGAGGAGGTGCTCGCGGTGGTCGTGCTGCGCGAGGGCGCCGAGCGGCCGAGCGAGGAGGAGCTGCTCGCGTGGGCCGGCGAGCGCGTCGCCCGCCACAAGCGCCCGCGCCTGGTGCGCTTCGTCGACGAGCTGCCGCTCGGCCCGAGCCGGAAGGTCCTCAAGCGCGCGCTGCGCGACCGCTTCGCGGCGCTGAGCGACGCGTAGCGGGCCGCCGCGCGGCCGCGGGCGGGCGCAGCACCGACTGCAGCTCCTCCAGCGCCTCCTCCAGGTGCGCCATGAACGGCCACGCGTCCGGGATCTGCCCGGCGTCGGTGACGATCCCGAAGTCGAGGTGGTCGCGGTAGCTCATCACGGTCATGTTGAGGCCGACGCCGTCGACCACGACCGAGACGGGGAACATCTTCTCGAGCTCCGCGCCCGCGCAGTAGAGCGGGTCGCGCGGGCCGGGGACGTTCGAGATCACCAGATTCAGCGGCGGGCGCGTGCGGCTCAGGAGGTCGATCGTCGTGCGCGCGGCGAGCGCGGCGACCGCGGGCGGGATGAACGACGTGGCGTCGGTGAGCAGGGACGCCGGGAGCGCCGCGTGGTTGGCCTTCGCGGAGCGCAGCAGCTCGTGCGCCCGCAGGAGGCGCTTGCGCGGGTCCGCCACGTCGGTGGGGATCGGGACGATCATCGCGGAGATCTTGTTGCCGAACGTCTGGGCCTCGTCCGGGCCGCGGACGGAGACCGGCACCATCGCGATCAGCGGCGTGCGCGGAAGCTCGTCGCGCTCCAGCAGCCAGGCGCGGACGGCGCTCGCGCACAGCGTCACGACGACGTCGTTGACCGTGATGCCGAGCTCGTTCTTGATGGCCTTGACGGCGTCGAGCGAGAGCGAGCCGAAGGCGAAGCGCCGGTGCGGCGAGATCCGGCCGTTGAACGGCGTCTTCGGCGCGCGGGCGGAGGTGATCTCGAGGATCGAGTCGCCGGTCGGCGCGCCGGCCAGGCCGCGCAGGCGCGAGAGCCCCTTGGAGAGCGCGGGCACGACGGGGAACGCGTTCGCGCCCGGGACCTCGGTGAGCGCGGGGAGCGTCGTCGGCAGCGCCTTCAGCGCGCGCCAGGGCTGCAGCGGCAGGCCCGCGGCGCCGCGGGCGAGCATCTCCAGGTCGCTCGGGACGCGCTCGCCCCGGCCGCCGCCCGCGGGCCTGGGCGGCAGCTCCTTGCCCGCGGCGCTGGGGTCGAGCAGGACGGTGAGGATCTCGTTGCCGCTGACGCCGTCGACCACCGCGTGGTGGACCTTGGTGAGCAGCGCGACGCGGCCGTCGGGCAGGCCGTGGATGAGGTAGAGCTCCCACAGCGGGCGCGAGCGGTCGAGCGGCCGGGCGAAGATCCGCGCGACGGTGTCGGCGAGCTTCTGGTCGTCGCCGGGCGGCGGGATCGCCGACTCGCGGATGTGGAAGTCGAGGTCGAAGTCCGGGTCCTCGACCCAGTAGGGCAGGTCGATCCCGAGCGGGACGTTGACGAGCTTCCAGCGGAACGGCGGCAGCAGGTGCAGCCGCTCGGAGACCATCCGGCAGAGGTCCTTGACCGTCAGCTCCCCGCCCGGCGCGGTCGCGGGGTCGTAGACGCACAGGCTGCCGACGTGGCCGTAGGTCCGGCCGTTCTCGACAGCGAGGAACTGGGCATCGAGGCTCGTGAGCTGGCGCACCCCGCGATCGTCTCCAGCGGAGGCGCGGAACATGCGCGTTCCCCATGCCGCGCGTCCTAGCCTGGTCCGCATGTCGCCCACGATCTGGACCATCGGCTACGAGCGCCTGCTGCCGCCCGCGCTGATCGCCGAGCTGGAGGCCGCGGGCGTCAAGCGCCTGATCGACGTCCGCCACCGCCCGCAGTCCCGCCGCGCCGGCATGTCGAAGACGCGGCTCGGCGAGGCGCTGCGCGAGCACGGGATCGCCTACGAGCACCGCCGCGCGCTCGGCACCCCGCCCGACATCCGCTGGTTCTACAAGAACAACCGCGTCGCCGAGGGCGCGGCGCGCTTCGCCGGGCACGTCGAGGAGCACGCCGCGGAGGACCTCGACGCGCTGGCCGAGGAGGTCCGCGCCGGCGCGGTCCCCACCGCGCTCATGTGCCTGGAGGCCGAGCCCCACGACTGCCACCGCCGCATCGTCACCGACCGCCTGGCGGCGCGGATCCCGGGGCTGGTCGTGGTCGACCTGTAGGACTACGCCGCGCGCCCGAACCCCGCCGCCAGCGCCGCGATCAGGTGCTCGAAGGACGTGTCGAGGTCGAGCTTCATGCCGAAGCCCGAGGCGGCCTCGAGGGTGGCGAAGCCATGGATGGAGGCGCGGACGGCGCGGAGGGCGTGGAGGGTCTGCTCGTCGTCGAGCGACCACGCGCGCAGGACGCCGCGCAGGACGTCGAGGACCGCGCCACCGGCGGCCTGGAGCTCGGCGTCGCCGGCGGCCGGCGCGGTGACGCCACCCGCCGCGTAGCGGCCGGGGTGCTGGAGCACGTAGGTCCGGTAGGCCTGCGCCGTGGCCTGCAGGCCGTCGGCGCCGGAGCGGCCGATCGCCGCCTCGCGCAGCGCCGCCGCGATCTCCGCCATGCCGAGCAGCGCGATCCCGCGCAGCAGGCCGTCGCGGCCGTCGACGTGGTTGTAGAGCGACGGCGGCTTGACGCCGAGCGCGGCGGCGACGCGGGCGAGCGTCACCGCGTCGAGGCCCTCGGCGTCGGCGAGGTCGGCCGCGCAGGCGACGACGACGTCGTGGTCGAGCCCCGCGCGCGGCACGCGCTCAGGCCGCCCGGGCGATCGCGGCGTCCATCGCGGCGCCGGGCGCGTCGACCGCCTTGCCGTGGCCGGGCGCCAGCCGCGCCGGGTCGAGCGCGCGCAGGATCCGCGCGCTCTCGAGGTCGACCTCCGGGCTCCACGTGCCCATCCGGATCGGCGGGAAGCGCGGGTTGACCTTGGCGCTGGAGGCGACGCCGCCGATCGTGGAGAAGACGTCGCCGCAGTAGATGGTGTTGTCGCGCGTGTCGCGCAGCGCGATGTGGCCCGGCGTGTGGCCGGGCGTCTCGACGACCTCCAGCGAGCCGATCGTGTCGTGGCCCACGACCGTGCGCGTGGGCGTCGTGTCGGCGCCGGGGTAGCTGCCCGCGAGCTTGCGCGGCGGCTCGCCCGGATCCAGGGACTTGTCCTTGCGCAGCAGCCGCGCGTCGCGGGTCGAGATGATGACCTCGGCGTCGGGCAGCAGCCCGTGCAGCTCGTCGAGCGCGCCGATGTGGTCGCCGTGGGCGTGCGTGAGGACGATCCGGACGATCGGCGCGCCGAGGCCCTCGGCGGCGGCCACGATCTTCCTGCCGGCGCCCTTCATGGTGGTGTCGATCAGCGTGAGGCCGTCGTCCTCGGGGACGAGCCACGCGTTGACGAAGCCGAAGCGGGTGAAGCGGAGGGGTGCGGAGGAGGTGGGCATAGTCGTAAAACTAATGCCCGTAGTTTCTCCTGTCAAGCGTCGAGCAGGACCGACGCGTGGACGGTGCCGTCCGGCGCGGTCACCCAGCGCTGCGCGCCGTCGCTCAGGACCGCGTGCGCGCCCGGCTGCGCGGGCGTGCGGAACTCCACCTCGGCGTCGATCGCCGCGGGCTCGGCGGGGCGCGCGAGCAGCTCGTCCTCGACCACCGCCCAGTAGGCCGCGTTGTTGATGTGGTCGGCGACGTCGAGCTCGGTGGCGCGGAACGTCCACGGCCGCGAGGCCACGCCCTCGGGCGGCGCCGCGTGGCGCAGGCGCGCCTTGATCTCGCGGCCGGCGGCCGAGGGGCCGTAGAGCGCCAGCTCGCGCTCGGAGAACGGCGTCGGGCGCAGGCTCCGCGGGTCGAGGTGGACCCACAGCGCGACCGCCTCGACCAGCGCGCCGCCCGGGGTCGCGATCGTCGTGCGCCGCTGCGCCCACATCCGCCCGACGCCGCTGCAGAAGGTCACGGCGGAGGCGGTCTCGCCGAAGCGCGGGAAGGTCGTGACCGCCAGCCGCGTGCGGCGCACCACCCACAGCGCCGCCGCGCCGAGGCCCGCGTCGACGACGTCGGCCATCGCGACGTCCTGCAGCCAGCGGGCGAGCGCGTCGAGCCGGACGCGGCCGCTCGGCGCCGCGTCGGCCAGCCCGACGACGACGGGCTGCTCGAAGCGGCGGCCGGCGCCCGGATGGGCGACCAGCTCGTCGAAGGCGGCGGAGACGCTCACGCGCCGCCAAGTTAGCGGGAGCGGACGAGGACCAGCGAGCCGGTGCCCGGCCAGACGCGCGCGCTGCCCGGGAAGCGCGCCTGGACCTCGAGCCGCGTCCAGGACCGCGCGGCCTTCGGCAGGACCAGGGTGATGGTGTAGCTCGTGTGGCCCGCGCGCAGCCGCAGGTCGGCGTAGGTCGTGACCGTCCGGCGGCCGACGCGCGCCTGGACGCGGACGCTCAGCGGCCCGGTCGCGGCGGCGCTGACGCGGTTGCGGACGGTCAGCGTGCGGCCGTCACGCGAGACCTGCGCCTTGGCGACCGCGAGGTCCGGGCGGAGCTTCGTCACGGTCACCTGCGGCCGGCTCTGGCCGGTGACGCCGGGGCCGACCGGCGCCGGGGTCAGGTCGGGCGTCGAGGGGACCACGATCGGCGTCGGGTCGGCCGGCGCCGGGTTCGTCACCGACGGATCGGTCGCCGGCGGGTTGGCCACCGGGGGATCCGTGACCGGCGGGTCGGTCGTGGGCGGGTCGGTCGTGGGCGGGTCCGTGACCGGCGGATCCGGCACCACGGTCCCCCGTCCGCTCAGCGCGACCATCCGCGAGCCGCCGCCGGCGGTCGTGGCGATCCGCCACGCGCTCGCGGCGGCCGTCGCGCTCGCCGGCGCGAACCGCACGCGCAGCGCCACCGCGCCGCCCGCGGGGATCTCGGTCCCCACCGGCAGCGGGTCGAGCACCGTGAACGGCGCGCCCGCGGGCGGCTCGGAGGCCAGCACGCGCAGGACGCCCGGCCCGCCGTTGCGCAGCGTCACCGTGCCCTCGCGCGTCTCGCCGACCGGCACGTCGCCGAAGGCCCAGCCCGCGTCGGGGTCGACGCTGAGCGAGCCCGAGGTGACGGCGTTGCCGCTCAAGGCCACCGTCCTGCTCCCCGCGCTCGTGCGCAGCGTCAGCGCCCCGCTCGCCACGCCCGGCGTCAGCGAGGAGAACGTCACGTGCACGGCCCGCGTCGCGCCAGCGGCGAGCGTCGTCCCCGCGGCCGGCGCGTCGGTCACCGCGAACGGCGCGCCCGGCGCGTCGAGGCCGGAGATCGTCAGCGGCAGGTCGCCGTCGTTGCCGAACGTCACGGTCGCGCCGCCGCTCGCGCCGAGCACCGTGTCGGGCACCGCGACGGCGTCCGGCCCCGTGAGGTGCGCGGGCGCCACGCCCGTCCCGCTGACCGTGACCGTGTGGACGCCGCTGCCGTCGCCCGCGTTGATGATCCACGCGTCGCTCACCGGCCCGGACGCCGTCGGCGTGAACGTGATCCGCAAGGTCCTGGTCCCGCCCGCCGGGATCACCGTCGCCTCGTCGAGCGCGTCGAGCACGGTGAAGCGCGCGTTCGTCGGCGGCTTGGACTTCGTGATGGTCATCGGGCTGTCGCCCGTGTTGGCGACCGTCAAGGACACCGTCTTGCTCTGCCCGACGGCCACCGACCCGAACGCCCACCCGGCGCCCGGCGTCAGCGCCAGCTTCGGCCCCAGGCCCGCGCTGCCCGAGAGCCCGACGACCTTCTCCCCCGCGGTCGTCTCGAGCGTCAGGTCGTCGCTGTAGTCCCCGACCGCCGTCGGCTGGTAGTGGACCGTGACGTTGATCGACTGGCCCGGCCCGATCACGGTGCCCTTGGCCAGCCCGCTGTCGACCGAGAACGGCGCGCCCGGCAGCGTCACGTCGGTGATCGTCAGCGGCTGCCCGCCGCCGTTGCCGAAGGTCACGACCGAGGCCGCCGAGGTGCCGACGACCGCGCCGCCGAAGGAGACGATCGGCGGCGAGGCGGTCAGGACCGCCGCCGGCGCCTGGCCGACGCCGTTCAGGCTGAAGGTGAACGGGCCCTTGTCGGTGGTCACGGTCAGCGTGCCCGCGGCCGAGCCCGGCGCGGTCGGCGTGAAGTCGACCGGGACGGTGATGGTCGAGCCGTCGGCGAACGTCCCGCCGAGGCCGAGGCCCGCGGTGCGCGCGACGAAGACCGACGGCGAGGCGGAGATCGCCGTCACCTTCACGCTGCCGCTGATCGTGAGCTTGACGTTCGCCGTGCTCGTCGTCTTGACCGTGGTCTGCGGGAACGTCGTCGCCGGCGCCTGCACGTTGGCCTTGACCGGCGCGCCGAACGCGAGCACGTGGCCGTTGCGCGTGCCGACGTAGAGCCGCCCGTTGCCGACGCCCGGCGTCGCGAACTTCGACGTCACGCCGAGCGGGAAGCTCCGGCGCAGCCGCAGGTGACCGTTGACGGGGACCGCGTCGTAGGCGCGCAGCTGGCCGCCGGTGCCGCTGCCGTCCGGCGCCCAGATGACCCACATGGTCGCCGTGCCCGAGGTCGTCCCGTCGGAGGTGATGATCGGCGCGCCCGAGCCGAAGCCGAAGGCGTCGTCGGACTGGACCGGCGCGTCGAGCGACGGCGTCCCGTTCGTGCCCTTGCGGTAGCGGTAGAGCTTCAGGTAGCCCGAGGAGCCGCCCGGCGCCGGGTTCTCGCCGCCGCTCGGCGACGCGGTCGGGATCGCGATCCAGCCACCGTCGCCCGGCCACACGCCCGGCCGCGACCAGACGCCGCCGTACGGGCCGACGCGCGCCAGCACGTCGTCGCCGTGGCCGGTGCCCATGCCGATCCCGCCCAGGTCGTCGCGGTTGAGCAGGTAGACGTAGCCCGCCTTGCCGACCGCGACGCCGACGTGCGGGAACTGCGTCGTGCCGAAGGTGTCGTCGCGCAGCGCGGTGACGCCGCCCGAGGCGAAGTCGGCGTCGTAGTCGTCGAGGTGCGCCGCGTCGGAGGGCGCGAAGAAGTCCCCGGCCTTGAGCGTCCCGTCGCCCTGGACGTCGAGCCGGACGATCGACTCGCCGAACATCCCGCTCGGCGTGTCGCTCGGCCCCTCGGGGGAGCCGCCGTTGCCGGTCGAGACGAACAGGCGCCCCGGCGCGTCGGACATCAGCCCGGCGCCGGACTGCCAGATCCCCGCGCCGTTGCCGAAGGTGACCGCGGCCCAGCGCGCCTTGGTCACGCCCGCAGTCGTGATCCCGAAGACCCAGCCCTGGTAGGGCGGGAAGTCGCAGTGGCCGCCGAAGCCGAGGTAGACCACGCCGTTCATGAGCAGCAGGCCGGGGCGCTGCAGCTCGGTCGTGGCGTGGAAGGTGATGTCGGTGTCGGTGGCGTTCTGCGCCTTGCCGCCGATGAGCGTCGGGAAGCCGCTGCGCGTCGCGCCGCTGCTCGCGTCGAGCGCGATCAGGTAGTACGCCGCCTCCGTGGTGCTCCCGGGCGCGTAGGTCTTGTACGTCAGGTAGATCGTGTTGGTCGTCGTGTCGATGACCGGGGTCGCGGTGACGCCGAGGTCCGGCGTGAGGTCCGCGCAGCCGATCAGGTCGGCCGGGAACGACGGGGCGAGGTCGCGCGTCCACTTCACCGCGCCCGTCTCGGCGTCGAAGCTGGAGACCTGGTTGCGCTCGGTGGCGACGATGACGCTCGAGCCCGTGACCAGCGGCTGGGCGTAGACCTGGCCGTCCACCGTCTTGTCCCACATCTGGCCGAAGGTGCTGCTCGCGGCCGCGTCGGGCGAGAGCGCGGGCTGGTTGGAGTACCAGCCGTCGCGGAGGTCGCTGCCGCTGTTGGTGATCCCGGACGCGGAGGCGCCGCCCGCGGTCAGGATGCTGAGGAGCAGCGCAGCGCAGATCGCCGTGGCGATCCGGCGCGGGCCCCGACGTCCGTGTCGTGTCCCTGCCATCGGTGGACACTGTGGCGCATTCGGGCCGGGGATGCCTAGACCTACGGCCAGTCAGAGCCGTCCGGCGTCCAGCAGACGACGGAGGAACTTCTGGGTCTCGGGGTGCTCCGGGGCCGCGAACATGTGCTCGGCGCTGCCCCGCTCCACGATCGCGCCCTCGTGCAGGAAGCAGACCTCGTCGGCCACCTCGCGCGCGAAGCCCATCTCGTGCGTCGCGATCAGCATCGTCATCCCGCCGGCCTTCAGGTCGGCGACCAGGTGCAGGATCTCGCCGACGAGCTCGGGGTCCAGGGCGCTCGTGATCTCGTCGAGGAGCAGCGCGCGCGGCTGGGTCGCGAGCGCGCGGGCGATCGCCACGCGCTGCTGCTGGCCGCCGCTCAGGCGGTCCGGGTAGTCGCGCTCGCGGCCCGCGAGGCCGAAGCGCTCCAGCAGCTCGCGCGCCCGCTCCTCGGCCTCCGCGCGCGGGACGCCGTGCGCGCGCACCGGCGCGAGCACGAGGTTCTGCAGCACGGTCAGGTGCGGGAACAGGTTGAAGGCCTGGAAGACCATCCCGAGCTGGCGGCGCACGGCGAGCGGCGCGACCGATGGGTCGGTGATGACCTCGCCGTCGAGCAGGACGTCGCCGTCGTCGATGTCCTCCAGCAGGTCGATGCAGCGCAGGAGCGTCGACTTGCCCGAGCCCGAGGCGCCGATCAGCGCGATCGCGCCGTGCTCGCGAACCGACAGGTCGATGCCGCGCAGCACCTGGCGCTCGCCGTAGGCCTTGGTGACGCCGCGGACCTCGAGGACGACGTCGCTCACAGCGCGACCGCCCCGCCCCGCGAGCGCCGCGAGCGCGCCTGCAGGTGGTCGACCAGGCGCGCGAGCGGGATCGTCACCAGCAGGTAGAGCAGCGCGACCGACACGAGCGGCGTGTAGATGAAGTTCGAGGACGCGTCGATCTGCGCGATCCGGAACGCCTCCTGCGGCCCGAGGATCGAGATCAGCGCCACGTCCTTCTGCAGCGCGATGAAGTCGTTGAGCAGCGGCGGGATCACGCGGCGGATCGCCTGCGGGACGATCACGAAGCGCAGCGCCTGCGCGCGCGTGAGGCCGAGCGCGAGCGCCCCCGCCATCTGCGTCGGGTGCACCGAGTCGATGCCCGAGCGGTAGACCTCGGCGACGTAGGCCGAGTAGGAGAGCGCCAGCGCCGCGCCGCCGAGCACCAGCGGGTCGGTCGGCAGGCCGTCGAGGTCGAGCGCCAGGACGCCGAAGCCGACGAGGTAGACGAGCAGGATCGTCGGGATCCCGCGCATCACGTCGCAGAAGACCGCGGCGAGCGCGCGGAACGGGAACAGCGCCGCCGTCCGCGTCGTGCGCACGAGCGCGAGGACGAGCCCGAGCGCGAGGACGACGACCTCGACGATCACGAACAGCTTGATGTCGAGCCAGAAGCCCTTGAGGACGTCGGGGAACGACTCCCGGAAGTCGTGGACGCTGAAGAACGTCTCGCGGACGCTCGGCCAGCCGGGCGCCGTGAGGATCCAGGTCGCCAGGGCGCCGAGGACGACGACCGTGGAGATCGCCGAGACGGCCGTCCGGCGCCGTGCGCGCCGCCGCCGGGCGGCGGCGCGCACCTGTTGGCGGGAGGTGCTCAGCGCAGCTCCGGGGCGCCCGCGGCGGCGCCCATCCACTTGGCCTCGAGCTGCTTGAGCTCACCGGACTTCGTGAGCGTGCCGATCGCCTTGCTGACGCACGGCGTCAGCGACGAGCCCTTCTCCAGCAGCGCGCCCCAGGCGTCGCCGCCCGGCGCGTCGAACTGGCCGACGATCTTCGCGTTCTCGACCTGCGCGGCGGTGAGGTAGAAGGCCGTCGGGAGGTCGACGACGACCGCGTCGACGCGGCCGGTCTTGAGCGCGCGGACCGTGTCGTTGGAGTCGTTGAAGACCTGCGGCTGGGCCGAGGGCTGGATCGTCTGCGTCGTCGCGTCGAGGCTCGTCGTGCCGATCTGGACGCCGAGCTTGGCGGTCTTGAGGTCGGCCAGCGACGTGGCCTTGGCGGCGGAGGACTTCTCCAGCGCGACCACGGCCTGCGGGGCCGTGTAGTACGGCGTCGAGAAGTCCACGCGCTTGGCGCGCGCGGGCGAGATCGAGATCTGGTTGACGTCGAAGTCGAACTTCTTCGGGCCGGGCGCGTAGGAGGAGTTGAACGGCTCGACCGTCCACTTGACCTCGGCCGGCGTGAAGCCGAGCTGCTTGGCGATCGCGAACGCGACGGCGCTCTCGAAGCCCTTGCCGTTGGCCGGTTTGTCGTCGACGAAGTACGGCGGGTAGGCGGGCTTGTCGGTGGCGACGGTCAGCTGGCCCGCGGTGACGAGCTTGAGGCTCGCCTTCTGGCAGCTGTCGGCGGCAGTCGTCGTCGTGGCGGCCTGCGTGGAGGCGGCCGACGAGCTCGAGTCGTTGTCGTCGCTGCTGCCGCAGGCGGCGAGCAGCAGGAGGGCGGCGCCGGCCAGGACGGCGGCCAACAGCGGGCGAAGAGGCTTCATGGTGGTGCTCCGGGGGCTCGGACCTTCGGCAACATCCTGTTGCCGATCGGGTTTCGGGGTGTTCAATCTACCGCGCAGGCGGACGGCCATGCGATCCAGGCCCGGCGGCAGGCGGCCGTCGGTCGAGAGCCACGATCCCGCGAGGATCAGCAGCAGGCCCGCGACGGCGCCCGCGCCCGGCCGCTCCCCGAGCACCGCGACGCCGAGCGCGACGGCGACGATCGGCGAGATGTAGGTGATGACCGTCGCGCGGCCGGGGCCGACCTCGGCGATCAGCATCCCGAAGAGGACGAACGCGGCGGCGGTGCAGAAGAGGCCGAGGACGACGATCGAGATGATGGCGTCGGTGCTCGGCGTGTGGGCGGGCGGCCGCAGCAGCGCGGCGGGCGTCAGCAGGACGGTCGCGATCGACAGCGCGACGGCCATCAGCGCGCGCGGGTCGAGGGTCCGCAGGTGGCGGCTCAGGACCATCGGCCCGGCGGCGTAGCCGACGGCGGCGAGCAGGATCAGCAGCGCGCCGACCAGCGCCTTCGAGCTGCCGGAGACGTCGAGGCCGACGAGCGCGATCACGCCCACGAAGCCGATCGCGAGGCCGACGGCGCGGCGGCCGGTCGCGCGCTCGGCGGGCTCGAAGCGGATCGCCAGGAGCGCGACGAGCATCGGGACGGCGGCGATCAGGATCGCGGCGAGCGAGGAGTCGACGTGGCGCTCGCCCGCGGCGATGAGCGGGAACGGACCGCAGATCTCCACGACGGCGTAGAGCAGGAGCCAGCGGCGCAGCGGCCTCGCCAGCGCCGCCTTTAGCACGCCCGCGCGATGGCTCAGCGCGAGCAGCACGACCGCCGCCATCAGGACCCGCACCCAGGCGAGGAAGACCGGCGGCACGCCGTCGTCGACCGCGACCTTGATGAACAGGTACGGGATCCCCCAGAGGGTCGACACCGCGGCGAAGGCGGTCCAGGCGCGCGTGCTCATCGGGAGCCCGATCGTACGCTGCTAGCGTCGAGCGCATGGTGCGTCTCAGCGTCCTCGACCAGTCGCCGATCCGGGAGGGCGGCACCGGGTCGCAGGCGCTGCACGACACGATCGACCTCGCGCGCCTGGCCGACCGCCTCGGCTACCACCGCTACTGGGTCGCCGAGCACCACGGCGGGCCGATGCTCGCGGGGCCGAGCCCGGAGGTCCTGATCGGGCCGATCGCCGCCAACACGCAGCGGATCCGCGTCGGCAGCGGCGGCGTCATGCTCCCGCACTACTCGCCGCTCAAGGTCGCCGAGTCCTTCAGCGTCCTGGCCGGGCTCTTCCCGGAGCGCATCGACCTCGGCCTGGGCCGCGCGTCGGGGACCGACCCGCTGACGACCTACGCGCTCCAGCGCGATCGCCGCTCGGCCGCGCCCGACGACTTCCCCGACCAGCTCGTCGAGCTGCTCGCCTACTTCAACGGGACGTTCCCGGACGGCCACCGCTTCGCGCGGCTCGCCGAGCTGCCGGGGCGGCCGGAGCTGCCGGAGCCGTGGCTGCTCGGCTCCTCGCCGCAGAGCGCGATCTGGGCGGGCGAGCTCGGGCTGCCCTACGCCTTCGCGGACTTCATCAGCCCACAGGGCGCCGACATCGCCGCCGACTACCGCGCGCGCTTCCAGCACTCCGAGCGGCACATGGCGCCGCAGACCGCGGTCGCCGCGTGGGTCGTCGCGGCCGACAGCGAGGAGGAGGCGTGGCGGCTGGCGAGCTCCTCGCGCATGGCCTTCAAGATGCTCCGCCGCGGCCGGCTGATCCCGGTGCCCTCGCCGGAGAAGGCGATGCGCTTCCTCGAGTCCGAGGGCGAGGCGGTCGGCTCGCCGCCGCCGGGGCGCCGGACGATCGTCGGCGCGATCGACAAGGTTCGCGCGCAGGTCGAGCAGCTCGCCGACGACTACGGCGCCGACGAGGTGATCGTCGTGACGATCACCTACGACCACGCCGCGCGGCGGCGCTCCTACGAGCTGCTGGCCGAGGCGTTCGACCTGCCGGGCGTGCCGGTGGTCGGCGGCGGCGCGGCGGGCGGCGCCTAGCCCGCCGATCGGCGAAGCTGCCGGGGTGAGCGTCGCGTCCCTCCGGTCCTCCCCCGCCGCCCGCGCCGGCGCGCGCGACGCGATCCCCTTCGCGCTCGCGGGGCTCGTCGTCGCGCTCTCGTTCGGGATCTCGGCCCGCGCCGCCGGGCTCCCCGCGCTGGCCGCCGTGGCGATGTCGCTGCTCGTCTACGCGGGCTCGGCGCAGTTCGCGGCGGTGGCGATCCTCGGCCAGGGCGGCTCGGTGATCGCCGCGGTGCTCGCCGCCGTCCTGATGAACGCGCGCTACATCGCGATGGGGCTCGCGATCGGGCCGTCGTTGAAGGGCGGCCGGGTGCGGCGCGCGCTCGAGGGCCAGGCGGTGGTCGACGCGTCGTGGGCGCTCGCCAACCGCGGCGACGGGCGCTTCGACCGCCACACGCTCTTCGGCTCCTCGGCCGCGCAGTTCGTGACGTGGCAGGTCGGCACGATCCTCGGCGTGCTCGCGGGCGGGATCCTGCCGGACCCCGAGGCGCTCGGGATCGACGTGGTCTTCCCGGCGTTCTTCCTCGCCCTGCTCGTCGGCGAGCTGCGCGACGCCGAGGCGGGCGCCGTCGCCGTCGGCGGCGCGATCGTCGCGGTCGTGCTCGGGTTGCTGGCGCCCGCGGGGATCGGGATCCTCGTGGCGTCGCTCATCGCGCTGGTCGGGGTCCGGCGATGAGCGGGAACGAGAAGGCCTGGCTGACGGTCGCGCTGCTCGCGGTCACGACGTTCGCGATCCGGGCCTTCGGGCCCGTCGCCGTGGGCGGGAGGACCATGGGCCCGCGCACGACGCGCGTGCTCTCGCTGCTGCCCGCCGCGCTGCTCGCGGCGCTCGTGGTCACCGAGACCGTGATCCAGGACGGCGAGCTCGACGTCGACGCGCGGCTGGTCGGCGTGGCCGCCGCCGGGCTGCTGCTGTGGCGCGGAGCCTCGGTGATCTGGGTGGTCGTCGGCGCCGCCGCGGTGACGGCCGGGCTGCGCCTGCTGTTCTAGGCACCAGTCCGCACCCCCCAGTACGCTCCACCACCAACCGAGCAAAAGTCGCCCCCGCGCCGCGCCAACGGCCGGGGGCATGGCCCACAGGAGCGCGTACTCCCATGTGCACCGCCCAGCGTACCCACGCCCGCATCGTCGCCGTCGACCCGTGTCTGGCCGGCGTCCTCCGCGACCAGACCCTGGTCGTGCTGGAGGCCAACCACCATCACTTCGAGGAGCTCCGCGACTTCGGCCCCGCGGCCCGGCACGCGCTCTCGCTGATCTACCGCGACGCCTTCGCGGTCCTCGACGCGATCGGCTGGGCGCCCGGGAAGCCCGCGGCGCCGGTCGACGTCCCGCTGAGCGCCGGCCACGTCGAGCAGCTCCACCGCTGCCGCCACGACCTCGGCGCCGCGAACCTCGACCGCCTCGACCTGCTCGACGCGCTGCCCGAGCCGCCCGCGGAGCTGCCGCCCGAGATCACCGCCACCCGCCGCGCCGCCCAGGCGCTGGACGCGCTCTTCCGCGCCTGGGGGCGGGCGGCCGTGGGGTGATCAGGCGGCGGGGACGCCGTCGGCGGCGCTGCGCAGCGCGGCGACGTCGATCTTGCCCATCTTGAGCATCGCCGTCATCGCGCGCCGGGCGCGCTCGGGGTCCGCGCCGTCGCCGAGCAGCTCGTCCATGCCGGTCGGGACGACCTGCCAGGAGAGGCCGAACTTGTCCTTGAGCCAGCCGCACGGGCCGGGCTCGCCGCCGTCGGCGGTGAGCGCCGCCCAGTAGCGGTCGATCTCCTCCTGGTCCTCGCAGTCGATCTGGAACGACACGGCCTCGCTGAAGGTGAACTGCGAGCCGCCGTTGATGCCGACGAACGGCTGGCCGTCGAGCTCCCACTCGACGGTCATCACCATGCCGGCCTCGCGGGGCGCGTCCTCCGGGTACCGCGTCACGCCGGTGACGCGCGCGTTCGGGAAGACGGAGACGTAGAAGTCCGCCGCCGCCTCGGCCTCGGTGTCGAACCACAGGTTGGGGATGATCTTCGGTCGCATGTCCCTCAGACGGGTCGGCGAGCCGGAACTCATCGGCGCCCGGCGGCACCGACCCCGTCGAGCGCGGCGGCGAGGGCGTCGCCGTCGGCGACGTCCCAGAAGGCCACCATGTTGGTCGTCCGGAAGCTCATCAGCTCCATGCCGGAGTTCGCGTAGACCCGCTCCGGGCCGAACGGCGCGTTGCCGAAGATCACCGACAGGTGCCCGTCGCGCGAGCGCCGGCGGCTCACCGGGATGTGGCGGACCGGCGAGTCCGTGAGCCGCGCGTCGCCGACGGCGACGAGCGCGCGCTCCTCCGTGAGCCCGTAGGCCGTCCGGCGCTTGCGCCGCCGCTTGCCGAAGAAGCGCCCGACCACCATGTAGGCGCCGGCGGCGACGAACGGGATCCCCCATAGCGGCAGCAGCACGCCGCCCTCGCCGATCGCGCTGATCTCCCAGAACACGGAGAAGCCCGCCCACAGCAGGCTGAAGGGGATCAGGTAGCGGTCATCAGGCGTGAACGTCACGGCCGGGTCCGGCCGCCCGGACCAGAGCAGGCGCTCGCCGTCGCGCAGGTAGGGGCCGAGCTGGGCGCTCGGCGGCGTGGTCTCGGACGTGCTCGTCTGCATCTCGACGGTGGAGGTACCCAGCGCGGCAGGAGTAGCCTCGCACCATGAGCCCGATCCCCGGAGAGCCGCTCGATCCCAAGCCGCGGGAGCTGACGACGAGCGATGGCCGGAAGTTCAAGCTGAAGGTGCCCGGCCTGCCGCCGCCCGTCAAGCCGCAGAAGACAGAGGAGCGCGGCAGCGCGGAGCCGCCGCGCGACGACCCGCGGCCCCCGGTGAACCCGGGGCACGCGGGCCTGTAGCTCAGCGCCAGCGCCAGGCGCTCTTGACGTGCGCGAGCGCCGTGGCGCCCGCGGCCGCCTGCGCGCTGTCGGTGTCGGTCTCGATGAAGAAGACGCGGCCCTTGCGCAGGACGACGAGGTCGGACTGGGCGATCGTCCGCCCCTGGTAGGTGTAGGTGAACGCGCCCTTCGCCGCGGGGCTGCCCTTGAAGGTCGTGCGCGTCACCGCGCCCGTGGGCTGGACCCCGCTGGCGGCGCTCGGCGTGCCGACGACGTCGTCGAAGACCGCGACCGGCGAGGAGGGCAGCGACTTCTTCTTGAGCTGCTTGGCGAGCAGCGACGCGCGGTGCTCGAGGATCGTGATGCCGACGCCGCCCGCGCCGGGGACGCCGACGCCGTCGACCTTCGTGCCCGGCGAGGCGAGCGCGAAGAGGTGCTCGCCGGACTTGGCCTTGCTCTTGACCGACCAGCCCGTCGGCGCGGTCGTCCTGAAGGTGCCGCCGGTGAGCGTCTTGCCGCCGGCGGCGAGCGTGGGCGCGGCGCCGGCCGAGAGGGCGAGCGCGACGGTCGCGCCGATCGCCGTACGTCTGCTGAGCGTCTGCATGCGGTGCGGCGTGCCCACGCGCGCCGCGCCCAAAACTAGGACTCGGGAGGCGGTGGCGGCGCGCGGTGGTGCTTCGCGGCCACGCGCTCGGCCTCGCCCGCGTCGAACATCGTGCGGCCGACGGCGAGCGTGTAGAGCCCCACGCCGACGAGCAGGGCGACGACGCCCGGCGCGCCCGCGACCAGGGCCACCAGGAACGCCACGACGCCCACGGCGAGGTTCAGCGGCTTGCCCGCCGCGTTGGCGGCGAGCGACGCCGCGAGCTCCTGGCTCGACGGCTCGCGCGGCCCGCCGTCGCCGTCGCTCACGGGCGCGCCACGACCTGGAGCTCCTCCGCCCGCACCCGCACGATGTCGCCCGGGTGCAGCTGCCGCCCGCGGCGCTCCTCGCGCTCGCCGTTGACGTACACCTCGACCTCGGCGAGGAAGTCCTTGACCTCTCCCCCGCCGTCGACCATGTCGGTGAGCTTCAGCAGCTGACCCAGCCGGATCATCTCACCGCGGATCGGGACCTCGCGCGCCACCGGCGCTACGCCCGCCCGAAGAGCCTGAGGATGACCGCGCCCAGCATGTGGACGAGCGTACCGGGCGGCGCCCGGCGAGCGCCTCCGGGTCGAGCGGCGGGCCGATGGCACATGGACGTTGCATGCCAACGTCCATGTGCCATCCGCACGCGCCGCGGACGACCGAACGGCGCCGCGGCTCGTGGGCTAGCGGCCGGAGTACCGGCCCGACGTCGAGCCCGAGCCGGAGCGCGAGCGCGGGCGGCGCTTGCGCGCGCCCGTCGTGCGCGGCGCGCCGCCCTGCGAAGCCGGCTTCGCGCCGCCGCGCTCGCTGCGCAGCAGGCCGCTCTGGCCGAACTCGGCGAGGATGCCCAGCTGCGCCGCCATCTTCTGGACGTCGCCGGCCTGCTCGGTGCCGACGAAGGTGACGCCCTCGCCCGTGCGGCCCGCGCGGCCGGTGCGGCCGACGCGGTGGGTGTAGGTGTCGCCGTCCTCCGGCGGGTCGAAGTTGATGACGTGCGAGATGTCGCGGACGTCGATGCCGCGCGCGGCCACGTCGGTGGCGACGAGCGTGTCGACCTCGCCGCGCTCGAACTGGTCGAGCGCGCGCTCGCGCTGGCGCTGGGACTTGTCGCCGTGCATGGCGACGGCCTTCACGCCCTCCTTGGCGAGGCGCTTGACCAGGCGGTCGGCGCCGTGCTTGGTGCGGACGAAGACGAGCGCGAGGTCGCGGTCGCCGCGCAGCTCGCGGACGAGCAGCGTCAGGCGGTCGTCGCGCTCGACCGCGACGAAGCGGTGGGCGATGGCCTCGAGGCGCCCGACGTCCGGCTCGATCGCGTGCTCGGCGGCGTCGTGGGTGTACTCGCGGGCGATGCGGCCCGCGTCGCCGTCGAGCGTCGCGCTCAGGAAGACGGTCTGGCGCTCGCGCGGGCACTTGGCGACGATGCGGTCGACGGCCGGGCGGAAGCCCATGTCGAGCATGCGGTCGGCCTCGTCCAGCACGAGGAAGTTGACGTTGTTGAGCTTCAGCTTGCCACGCTGCAGCAGGTCCTCGAGGCGGCCCGGGGTCGCGACGACGATGTGCGAGTTGACGGCGTCGCGCTCCTGCTTGCTGATGCCGACGCCGCCGTAGACCGTGGTGATCTTCAGCGCGCGGGCGTGGGCGAGCGGGTAGAGCTCGTCGACGATCTGGGAGGCGAGCTCCCGCGTCGGGGCGAGCACGAGGGCCGACGGGCGGCCGTAGCCGTTGGCGTCGATGCGGTCGAGCATCGGGACGCCGAAGGCGAGCGTCTTGCCCGAGCCGGTCGGCGACTTCGCGAGCACGTCGCGGCCCTCGAGGATGTCGCCGATGATGAGGTTCTGGATGGCGAACGGCTCGGTGAAGCCGCGCTTCTCCAGCGCCGCGGACACGGCCTTGGACACGCCGAGGTCGGCGAAGGTCTTCGATGACATGGGGGAACTCCAGTGCGGCGCAGAGGGCCGCGGACGATTCGGGGAGACTGCTGACCCGAACCGCACCCTGGCGGGACCCAAGCGAGCTGCCTCGCGCAGAACATCGGTGCTCTACGCCCCGCACAGGCTAGCAGCGTCGAAGGCGGGCCCTTGCAGGGAGAGTGCGAACGTGACGACTGACACCGATTTGTCACACACGCGGCCCGCGCCCGGTTAGTGTCGCGAACCAGTCGGGGTGGCATCCCGCTGCCCCGGGGTCAGCAGGAGGAGAGAACATGTCGCACGTCTTCGCGGCGCGTGGGGTCACGCGCCGGACGGGGGTGCTCGTCGCCCTCGCGGTGCTCTGCGCGCTCGCGCTGCAGCTGCAGCACACGGGCGCCGCGCGCGCCGACGGGCCGGGCTCCGGCACGCCATGGGTCGCCAGCGTCGGCGACTCCTACATCTCGGGTGAGGCCGGCCGCTGGGCCGGCAACTCCAACAACGGCTCGAGCGGCATCGACGCGCTCGGCTCCACCGCCTACTACGACAACGCCACCAACACGGCCGAGCAGATCCCGGCCTGCCACCGCTCCAAGTCCGCCGAGGTCTACGTCGGCGGCGGGATCAACGGCGTCAACCTCGCGTGCTCGGGCGCGAAGACCTCGACGGTCGACGGCTCGGACTTCAAGCCCGGCCTCGACTTCTACTCCAGCGGCGCCAAGCAGGGCCAGGCGCTCGCGCTCCAGGGCTTCGCCGCGAGCCACAACGTGAAGATGATCTCGCTGTCGATCGGCGGCAACAACTTCAACTTCGCCTCGGTCGTGCAGTCCTGCGTCGAGGACTGGCTGCTCTCGCCCTCCTGGTGGCGGGACTACTGCAACGACGACTCGTCGGTCACGGCGAACTTCACGTCGGCCAACATCAGCGCGCAGACCACGGCCATCAAGAACGGCATCCTCAACATCCGCCAGGCGATGGCCAACGCGGGCTACGCGGACTCGGCCTACAAGATCGTCGTCCAGGACTACGAGTCGCCGATCCCCAACGGCTCGGGCTTCCGCTACGGCGAGACCGGCTACACCCGCCAGAACACGGGCGGCTGCGGCTTCTGGAACAACGACGCCAACTGGGCCAACGCCACCGCGCTGCCGACCATCAACAACGCGGTCAAGAACGCGGTCACCCAGGCCGGCCTCTCCAACACCGCGGTGCTGGAGCTCCAGAACGCGTTCGTCGGCCACCGCCTGTGCGAGAACACGGTGGGCCTGCTGGAGGAGAAGGGCCTGACGTCGTGGACGCAGGCCGGCGCCGTCGACAAGAGCGAGTGGGTCAACCAGATCCGCACGGTCTCGACGGTCTTCGGCCCGTACTACGTCCAGGAGTCGCTCCACCCCAACTACTGGGGCCAGCTGGCGCTGCGCAACTGCGTGCGCCAGGCCTACAACGGCGGCGCGCCGCACGGCGGCACGTGCTCCATCTCGGGCACCGGCCTCACCGCCGCCGGCGAGCCCAAGATGGTCCTGAACTAAGGGCCAGACCAGCCGGGTCGCGCACGCCACGACGCGTGCGCGACCCGAGGTCCGGGTACGCACGCAACCGGCGCGGACCCGTTCCGGTTGCGACACACTGCATTCCGGGTGCCGCGGGGGCGCCCGTCGTCGTGTCGTTCGGTCGCGAGACCAGGGGAAGACAGGGGTTCCGTGATGAGGTCCATGCAGTCCATGCAGCGCGCCGCCGTGGGGACGGCCGCCGCCGCGCTCGTGCTCGCCCTCGGCGCCGCGAGCGCCGCCCAGGCCGCGCCGACGTTCCACTGCGAGGCGAGCCCGCTGCGGGCCACGCTCGGCGGGGCGCAGACGATCGAGCCGATCACCCAGGGCCGCTCCGGCGACTGCGCGACCGGCGAGGCCGTGCCGTCCGCCTCGCTCTCGCCGTTGTTGAACGCCTCGGTCCTGACCGCGCGCACCGACTTCGACGCGACCGCGCGCTCGGGCTCCGCCAAGGGCGGGATCGCGAGCCTGTCGGTCCTCCCCTCCTCGGCCGAGCTCGACACGCTGCTCGCCCCCATCAACCAGGCGATCGACGCGCTGCCGCTGCAGACGCTCACGCTGCCCGGGCTGCCGATCCCCGTGCCGGGGCTGCCCGCGATCACGAGCGTGACGATCGACGTCCGCGGCGCGATCCGCAACCTCCTGCCGACCACGTTCCCGGCGCTGCTCTCGGCCGACGTGCTCGAGGCCGGCGCGAACGTCACCTGCACCGGCGGCGTGCCGTCGCTGAGCGGCTCCTCCAACGTCGCGGGCGTGAAGCTCCTCGGGCAGGACGTCGGCCTCGACTCCGTGGTCAACACGGCCCTGCCGCTGCTGGGCGCGCAGTCGATCTCGCTCGCCGACCTCGACCTGAGCAAGATCCAGGTCCTGCCCGGCCTCGGCCTCCCGCCGCTCACCGGCGTCGCGCTGAGCACCGCGCTCACCGCCATCAAGCCGCTGCTCGCCGCGCTGCCGCCGGTCCCGCTGCCGCCGTCGAACCTCGTCGCGTTCAACCTGGTGCCCAACGAGCAGGTGACCGACGGCTCGACGCTCACCCAGCACGCGCTGCACGCGTCGATCTCGCTCCTCGGGCAGCCGATCCTCGACGCCGTCCTCGGCGAGGCGAAGGTCGGCGCGACCGCCGGGACCTGCGCGCCGCCCGCGTCGGTCGCCGCGAAGCCGACGACGCAGGCCGACGGCGGCGTCGCGGGCGCGAGCGTCGCCGACCAGCTCCTCTCCTGCAGCGACCGCAAGCTCGTCCTCGTCGACGTGCTCAAGCAGGACGGCCACGTCAAGCTGCTCGGCGCCGCCAACCGCGCCTACGTCGGCAAGAAGGTCGCGATCCGGCTGCGGGCCACCGGCAAGGTCGTCGCCCACGCCACGGTCGCCAAGGACGGGTCCTTCCAGACCACCGCGCCGATGCCCGCGCGGGCGTACTTCGCCTCGCACGAGAAGGCCAACGCGGTCCGCTACCGGGCCGAGATCGGCAAGGAGCTCTCGCTGCCGCTGAAGCTCGAGCGGCGGTTGATCGTCTCGAGCCTCACCTCGAAGGCCGGCAAGGTCACGATCAAGGGCCGCGTCGTGCGGCCGCTGACGACGCCGGTCGCGACGATCCGCCTCGTGCGCCGCGTCTCGTGCCACAAGGTCGTGCTCGTCAAGCGCTTCAAGCCGAACGCCGACGGCACGTTCTCGGTGACGGTCAAGGCCCCCGCGGGCCAGGCCGCCGCGATCTACCGGATGGCCACGAGCGTCCGTGAGAAGGCCAGCAACCCGCGCAGCTACCCGACGTACACGCTGCCGCGCGGCGTCGCGCTGAACACCCGCTGAGCGAGGGCGGCCGGCGCGGGCCTGGGTACGATCCACGGGCCCGTGTCGACCGCCGAAGCACCGAAGGGCCCGCACGGGTCCCGCGATCGCGACCTGCTCCGCCGCCTGGCGGCGGGCACCGCGGGCGTCGTCGGCGACGCGTTCCTGCGTGCGATGGTCCGGCACCTCGCCGCGGCCTTCGGGGCGGAGCTGGCGTTCATCGGCGAGCACCTCCCCGCGCCCGCCGACGGCCGCGTCCGGATCCTCGCCTCGTGGCAGAACGGCGTCGAGATGCGCGAGGGCCACGAGTTCGACATGGACGACACCATGCCGTGCTCGGTCGTCCGGGCCGACGGGCTGCTCGTGCTCCCCGACGGCACCTGCGCCGCGTTCCCCGGTGACCGCTACGTCCGCGACTTCGGCCTGGACTCCTACCTCGGCGTCGCGCTCCCGGGCGCCGGCGAGGAGCACGTCGGCTACGTCGCGCTGATGTCCTCGCACGCGATGGACCCCGACGGCGACGAGCTCGCGGTCCTGCGGATCTTCGCCGCGCGCGCCGGCGCCGAGATCGAGCGCCGCCGCCACCAGGCGACGCTGCGCACCCGCGACGCCGAGGTCGCCGCGGCGCGCGCCCGCGTCCTCGACGCCGCCGACGGCGAGCGCCAGCGGATCGGCCGCGACCTCCACGACGGCGCCCAGCAGCGCGTCGTCGCGCTCGGCCACCTGATCGGGATCGCGCGGCGCAAGCTGCCCGAGGACGCGCCCGCCGACGCGCTCGAGCTGCTCGACCGCGCCCACCAGGAGGCACGGCTGGCGACCGACGAGCTGCGCGAGCTGGCGCGCGGCCTGCATCCCGCGGGCCTCACCGAGAAGGGCCTCGGCTCCGCGCTCGAGGCGCTCGCGGGCCGCTCGCCGATCTCCCTGCACGTCGACGCGCTGCCCGAGCGGCGGCTGCCCGCGCCGGTCGAGCTGACCGCGTTCTACCTCGCCTCCGAGGGCCTCACCAACGCGGTCAAGCACGCGCAGGCCGACACCGTGCGCGTCGCGGTGACCAACCGCCTCGGCGAGGCGCTCGTCACGGTCGCCGACGACGGCCGCGGCGGCGCCGACGCGACCGCGGGCGGCGGCGGGCTCGCGGGCCTCAGCGACCGCGTCGCGGCGCTGGGCGGCTCGCTCACCGTCGAGAGCCCGCCCGGCGGCGGGACGGTCCTCACCGCGCGGATCCCGCTCGCCCCGTGGCGCAGCGCGCACGAGCCGTTCCTGGAGTTCGGCCATCCCGAGGACGGCGGCCGCGGCGAGCAGAACGTGCGCGCGGTGATCGCCGGGCGCAAGACGCTGTCGATCACGCTCTCGCGCGAGTGGGAGCTCGAAGGCGGCGTGCCGCGCATCGGCCAGCGGCTGCCGGTCATGGACCACACGGGGCGGCGGCGGGCGACCGTCGAGGTCGCGCGCGTGGCATCGGTCCCGTTCATGGAGATCGACGACGCGTGGCTGAAGCCCGAGGACGTCGGGGCGCGCACGCTGGAGGGCTGGCGCTCGGAGCGGCGCGGCTTCTACGCGACGATCCGCGACGAGGTGGCGCTGCTGCTCGGCGAGCCGGGCTGGCGGTTCACCGACGAGGAGCCGATGACGCTGCTCTGGTACCGCGCGGTCGCCGACGAGGACGCCGGGGCGCCCGCGGGCTAGATCGCGCGGTCGATCTCCGCGACGGTCTCCTCGATCACCTCGAGGCGCTGGTGGAGCCGGCGCTGCTTGCGCGGCTCGACCACCGTGAACATCGCGCGGCCGCCCGCGGCCGAGCGGCTGACGATCAGCACGAGCTCGCCCGTGGAGAACGCTGCGCGGTTGATCCGCTTGGCGTGGTCGGTGGCGGGGCCGACGGTCGAGAAGACCATCGGCGTGAGGTGGACCGTCCCGGCCTGGTCGACGAGCACGACCATGTAGGACGGGTTGCCCGCGGTCTCCAGCTCCATGCGGGACTGGTTGATGATGCGGGGGAAGTCGAGGTCGGACGGTGAGACGGGCATCGGGTACCCGAGTGCATCGACACCAAGGCCGCGGCGCCGCAGCGACGGTCGTCGTGATCGGACGTCCGTCCGCGGCGGCGCCGCGGCACTCAGGTCGGTCGCGCGTGCGCTAGCTGGCGCGGCGGCGCGGGCCACCGCGCTTGACGGGCGCCCACTTGGTGCCCTTGGCGAGCGTCTCGACGGCCTCGAGCTTCAGGCTGCGAGCAGCACCGAGGTCCTTGCGCAGGCGCTGCAGCGCGAGGCGGACCAGGTCGCTCTGCGTGAGCTTGGTCTTGCCGGCGGCCGTCTCCAGCCAGTTGATCTCGTCCCCGCCGATCAGGTACGAGCGCTGCTTGAGTCCACTGGGTCGTTCGGTTGCCATGAGTAGGCCTCCATCAGTCGGGTTGTTGGACGCGTCCCGCGTGTGTTCGCCGTCCCTTGACCAAATCCTTGCCTATAACTCGTACCTAGTGCAAGTGCTTGGCGTGAAGTTGCAGCTCGACAGACCACGGTTGCACGTGCAACCATCCAGGAGATGCCCTCCTCACCGGTCTCCCTCACGCACTTCAGCGACCCCCACTGCCCCTGGGCCTACTCGGCCTCGCCCGCCCACGCCGTGCTGCGCTGGCGCTTCGGCGCGCAGCTCGACTGGCGCCTCGTGATGATCGGGCTCTCCGAGGGGCCCGAGCGCTACATCAAGAGCGGTTACACCGCAGCGCGCAGCGCTCAGGGCTATCGCACCTTCGGGCGCCGCTTTGGGATGCCGTTCGGCGGCCAGCCGCGCGAGCGCGTCACCGGCACCGGCCTCGCCTGCCGCCTCGTGGTCGCCGCGCGCCTGCACCAGCCCGAGCAGGAGCTGCTCGTCTTCCGCGCGCTGCAGCTCGCGCAGTTCACGAGCACCGCGCTGCTCGACGCGCCCGACGGGCTGGCCGAGGCGCTGGCGACGCTCGGCGACGGCGTCGACGCCGACGGGCTGCTCGCCGCGCTGGAGAGCGAAGCGGTCGAGACCGCCTACCAGGAGGACCGCGCGCTGTCGCGCACCGCGGCCGGCTCGCCGACCGAGGCGCAGGGCCGCGAGGCCAACACCGACGGCGCGGTGCGCTACACGGCGCCGTCGATCATCTTCGAGACGGCCGACGGACGCAGCCTGGAGATCGGCGGCTTCCAGCCGGTCGAGGCCTATGACTCGGCGCTGGCCAACCTCGACGTGACCCTCGAGCGCCGGCCGCCGGCCGAGGATCCGCTCGACGTGCTGCGCGCCCTCCCCTACGCGCCGGTCACGCGCGAGGTGGCGGCGTGCATGACCTCCAACCTGGGCGAGGTCGACGACGACGCCGCCGAGCGCGCGCTGATCGCCGCGGCGGCCGAGGGCCTGGTGCGGCGCGCGCCGATCGGCGACGGCGCGCTGTGGCACCTGACGGCGTAGGCCCGACGGGCGCTACGGGGCGAGCCGCTCGGTGACCCACGCGGCGCCGTCGAGGCGGTAGCGCAGCCGGTCGTGCAGGCGATCCGGGCGGCCCTGCCAGAACTCGACGGCGTCGGGGCTGACGACGTACCCGCCCCAGTCCTCGGGGCGCGGGACCTCGCCCGGCGGGTCGGGGAAGCGCGCGTGGAGCGCGTCGCGCGCGGACTCCAGCGCGGCGCGCCCGGCGACGACGCGCGACTGCGGGCTGGCGAGCGCGCCGATCCGCGAGCCGTAGGGGCGCGAGGCGAAGTAGGCGTCGGAGGCCGCGGCGTCGAGGCGGCGCACGGCGCCGGTCAGCCGCACCTGGCGCTGGAGGTCGATCCACGGGAAGAGGATCGAGGCGACCGGGTTGGCCGCGAGCTCGTGGCCCTTGTCGGAGTCGTAGTTGGTGAAGAACGTCAGGCCGCCGTCGTCCAGCCCCTTCAACAACACGGTGCGCAGGCTCGGGCGGCCCGCGGCGTCGGCCGTCGCGACGACCATCGCGTTGGGCTCGCGGACGCCGCCCGCGACCGCGTCGTCGAGCCAGCGCGCGAGCATCGCCTCCCACGTCGGCGCGAGGTCGCCCTCGTCCAGGCCGCCGCGCTCGTAGCTGCGGCGCATCGCCGCGAGGCGCTGGTGGTCCGGGACGGTCGGCTCGGGCATCGCCCGCGAGGATACGGGCGGCCGCGGCTACGGCTCGTCGCGCGCGCCGTCGACGGCGAGCAGGCGGCGGACCTGCGCGGCCAGCGCGTCGGGGTCCGGGTCCTTGACGAAGAACGCGTCGGCGCCCGCGTGGCGGGCGAGCGTGCGGTCGCGGTCGTCGTCCATCCCGGTGATCACGGCGATCCGGACGCCGCTGAGCGCGGACTCCGCGCGCAGGTTGCGACAGGCGGCGATGCCGCTCTGCCCCGGCATCCGCCAGTCGAGGAGGATCGCGTCGGGCCGCTCGCGCAGCGCGACCGCGACGGCGTCGGGCCCGCTGTCGCCCTCGACGACCCGGAACTGCTCGCTCTCCAGCGCCGCGCGGACGTACGCGCGGAACCCCGCGTCGTCATCCACCACCAGCACTGTGGCCTCCGCCATGCACCCGAATCTAACGCGCTGCGCGCGCGGGCGGAGCAGGCGGGTCGGTCAGCCGATCGCGATGGTGAGGCGCCGCGCGGCCTCGGCCAGGACCTCGTCGGGCAGCGCGAGCGAGAGCCGCGCCCAGCCCGCGCCCTGCGCCCCGAACCCCGCGCCGGGCGCGACGCCGACGCGCGCCTCCGCGATCAGGCGCTCCGGCGTCAGCCCGTCGGGGAGCTTCCACCACACGAAGAACGAGCCGTCGGCGGGCGCGGGTGGCGCGCCCGCCGCCGTCAGGGCGCCGACCAGCAGATCGCGCCGCGCGGAGTAGGTGGCGCGGCGCTGCTCGACGTCGGCCTGGTCGGAGCGCAGCGCGACGGCCAGGCCGCGCTGCACGCCGGTCCACACGCCCGCGGTGACGTGGTCGAGCAGCGTCTGGATCCGCGCGATCAGCTCCGGCGCGCCGACCGCGAAGCCGACGCGCCAGCCCGCCATCCCGTAGATCTTCGACGGCGACCACAGCTCGAGCGCGACGTCGCGGGCGCCGTCGACCTCGAGGATCGAGCGCGCGCGGCGGCCGTCGTAGGCGAGGAAGCCGTAGGCGAGGTCGTTGAGGACCCACGCGCCGCGCTCGTGGGCGAAGGCGACGGCGGCCTCGAACGTGCCGGGGTGCTCGAGGGCGCCGGTCGGGTTGGAGGGGTAGTTGAGGACGGCGAGCGCGGGCTCGCCGCGCACCGCGTCGAAGTCCGGCTGGAAGCCGTCGGCGGCGCGCAGCGGGAGCGGCGCGACGCGCGCGCCCGCGAGCGCGGCGCCGGAGAGGTAGTCCGGGTAGCCGGGGTCCGGCAGCAGGATCGTCTCGCCGCCGTCGGCGGTCGCGAGGCAGGCGAGCGTGATCCCCGTCTTCGTGCCCGGGACGACGGCGACCTCGCGGTCGGGGTCGAGGACGACGCCGTGGTCCTGCGCGTAGCGGTGGGCGATCGCCTCGCGGAGCTCCTGCGTGCCGCCGAACGGCGGGTAGCCGTGGACGGCGGGCGTGCTCGTCTCGAGGGCCGCGGCGCGCAGCGCCGCGATCGCCGCGGGCGGCGGCGGCAGGTCGGGGTTGCCGCGGCCGAGGTCGATGAACGGCGGGCCGGGCGCGGCGGTGGCGCGGGCGGCCGCGGCGAGGATCCCCTTGAAGAACTGGTCGGGCAGGCGGTCGAGCCGCGCGGGCGCGTTGCGGTGAGGATCGCTCATCGCAGCGCGTGGCGCAGGCGCTCGCGCGCCTCGTGGTAGCGGATGACCTCGTAGGCGAGCATCGCGACGAGCAGGGCGGTGACGATCGCCATCGTGGTCAGCGCCGGGATCGTCGTCGCGACGGGGACGAGCGCGCAGAGGATCGCGGCGACGAGCAGCCGCGCGGTGTTGAGGCTGTGGACGTTGCGCAGCCGGAACGCGACGTGCGCGAGCAGGTACATCGCGAGGCCGCCGCAGAGGCCGAAGGCCGGGACCGCCTCCAGCGGCTCCCCCACGTGCGCGAGCGTCTTCTTGGCGCCGAGCGCGAAGAGGATGATCCCGGCGACCATCGGGGTGTGGAGGTAGGTGTAGGAGTCGCGGGCCATGCGGGCGCGCTCGGCTCCGGTCGCCTGCTGGAAGCGCCGCGCGGCGACGAGCGCGACGACGTCGAAGTAGGCCCACCACAACGCGCAGGCGACGGTGACGCCGAGCAGCACGGCGACGATCGTCCCGGCGTCGAGCGGATGGTCCTCGGCGCCGACGCCGAGCGCGACGATCGACTCGCCCAGGGCGATGATGACGATCAACCCGAAGCGCTCGGCGAGGTGGCCCGCCTCGACCGACCAGCTGTCGACGCCGGAGACGTAGAGGCCGACGACGTCGATCGCGATCGCGAGGACCCAGCAGGCCGTGCGCGCCGGGCCGTCGAACGCGCCCGCCACGACGAGCAGGAGCGCGGCGGGGAGCATCGAGAGCGCGAGGTGGCGGACGACGCGGGTCAGGCGCGGGTCGCCGTGGGCGAGGATCGCGTAGGCGCCGATGTGCAGCACGCGGACGACGGCGTAGGCGATCCCGAACGTGAGCGCGTCGCGGCCGAAGGCGTGCGGGACCGCGATCGCGACGAGGAGCATGGCCGCGGCGGCGGCGAAGAGCGTGACGCGGAAGAGGCCCTCGTCGGTCCCGGCGGTGTTGCCGAGCCAGGCGTAGGAGCCCCACGCCCACCAGACGATGGTGAGGATCGCCATGCCCTCGAGCAGGCGCATCCAGTGCGGGGCCGCGGCGATGTAGGCGGTGACCTGCGTGATCGCGAAGACGAAGACGAGGTCGAAGAAGAGCTCCAGCGAGGAGACGCGCTGCTCGGGCTCGGCGCCGGGCGGCGGCGCCGGGTCCTCCGCGATGGCCATCATCTCGCTCATGCTGGGCGCAGACGCTACAGCTTGACCTTGGCCGCCTTGAAGCGCCGGGCGCGCTTCATCGACTTCTTGGTGGCGTCGATGACGTAGGTCCGGGGTCCGGTGCGCTCGGCCATCCCGACCGCGCTGAGGCGCTTCGCCACGACCGGGCAGCGCTTGCAGCGCGGGTCGCTCTTGCAGCACTTCTTCTTGACGGTGATCTCGCGGGGCGTGGGCACGTCAGCCCCGGGCGTCGACGAAGAGCGACTGCGCGGCCGTGCCGATCCGGCCGCGCTCGTCGTGGAGGACCGAGGTCGCCTGGCCCGCGCCGGAGCGGTCGAGGTCGGTGCGGGCGTCGAGCGCGACCCACTCCCCCGCCGGCTCGCGGTGCAGGTGGACGGTGAGGTCGGTGTTGACGAACAGGTGCGTGCGGAAGTCGAGGACGCGGCTGAGGCCGTTGCCGAAGTCGGCGAACGCGACGGCGCGCTGCAGCGGCGTGGTGGGCTCGCCCGCGACCAGGGGCATGCGGAACCGGAACCAGCCGAGCGCCGGGCCGTGGCCCCAGTCGCCGCGGGCGAAGCGGAGCTCGATGGCGGTGAGGTGGAAGCCCGCGTCCTCGTCGCCGCCGGTCCAGTGGGCGGGCGTGCCGGCGTCGGGGCCCGGGATGGCGTCGTCGGGCGGCGTGTCGGGGAGCGGGACGTCGCCGACGCGCAGCAGCGTCGCGTTGGCGCGCAGGACCTCCGTGCCGTCGAGCGTGGTGAGCCGCGCCTCCGCGAGCGCGAGCTTCCTGCCGGGGCGCGTGAGGCGGGCGGAGGCGAGGACCGGCTCCAGCGGCACGGCGCGCGGGAACTCGACGGCGAGCCGCACGCACCGCATCGGGGCCGGGGTCTCGAGCGCCGCGATCGTCCGGGCGAGCAACGCCGTCGGCGCGCCACCGTGCATCGACGCCGCATCCCACGGCCCTCGCGCGTGGATCGACGGGACGAACGCGTCGCCGTCGCGCGTGAAGATGGCGTCAGCGCTCATCCGTGCTCCTTGCGGACCATCGTCGACACCCTACGACGCAACCAGAGACGCGCCCGTCTCTGGACTACCCTGACCCCATGACCCTGATGCTCGAGGACCTCGACGGCGCGACTCGCCCCCACATGCTGGCCGAGCTCGACCGCGACGAGGGCCCGCCGGACCGCGTCTACGTCAGCTCGCGGCTGAGCGGGCGCGGGCAGGCCGAGTACCGCGGTCTCCTGCGCGAGGCGCTGGCGCGCGGCACCACCGGCTCATTCGAGCTGGCGTTGTCGACGCCGGGCGTCCTCAACGACCGCGAACGCCGTGTCCGCGAGGGGACGCCGTACCTCGCCGCGATGCCGTCGAACGCCGCGCAGGTCATGGCCGAGGGCCAGTTCAACCGCTATTACATCCGCGGCCTCTGCCTCCGCGTGTTGGACGAGGGCGGCGGCGAGGTGCAGGTCTACCGCGCGCGTCCCTCGCTGAAGCCTCGACCGGAGTCGCAGCGGATGATCGGCAGGCTGCTCGATCCCGCCCTCCTGCTCGACGACCTCCGGCTGCATCTCCGTGACGAGCCGACGCTGCTGCCGTTCGTCAACTCCGGCCTGACCGTTCGCGTCGCCTAGCGCGCCGCCCCCGCCCGCACCCGCGGGTCCAGCCACAGCAGCAGCAGGTCGAACAGCAGCGTCGTCGTCGCGATCAGGAAGGCGCCGACGGCGGTCATCCCGAGGATCAGCGTGGTGTTGGAGGTGCCGATGGAGCGGGTCAGGTCGCGGAAGACGCCGGGGACGGAGAAGACCTGCTCGACGAGGACGACGTTGGTGATCAACAACGGCATGGCGGCGCTCGCGAGCATGGTGGTGGGCGCGAGCGCGGCGGGCGCGACGTGGCGGCGGAGGACGGTCCACTCCCCCAGGCCCTTCGCGCGGGCGGCGCGGACGTAGTCCTCGTCGGCGACCTCGACCATCTGCCCCAACATGACCCGCAGGCACATGGCGGCGAGCGGGAGCCCGAGCACGATCCAGGGGACGATCAGCGCCCCGAGCCAGCGCGCGGGCGACTGGTCGAACTCGACGTAGTGCAGGGGGATCCCGACGCCGAGCGGGACCATCGCGATGTCGGCGCCGAAGAGCAGCAGGGCCATCAGCCCGACCACGTAGACCGGCGCGCACATCGCGACCATCGCCGCGAACTGCAGGGCCCGCGAGCCGACGCCACGCGGACGCCGCGCGCACCAGATCCCGCCGCCGACCCCGACGACCACGCCGAGCACGAGCCCGCCGCTCAGCACGCTGACGTCCGCGGGCAGGCCCTCGCGGATGAGATCCGCCACCGGCCGCCGGCTCCCCTGCTCCGAGCGCCCGAAGTCGAAGTGCAGGAACGCGCGCTCGAGGTACTTGGGCAGCGACTCGTCGCCGTCGTGGAAGAGCTCCGGCCGCAGCACGCGGAAGAGCACCCACGCGCACGCCGTCGCCGCGACCACGACGACCGCGACCCCGACGAGGCGCCCCGCGATCCGCCTCACGCCGAGGCGGCGGCCGCCTCCGCGGCGACCGAGGCGATGACCTTCGACAGCTGCCCGCCCTGCCACGCGATCGGGCTCTGCCCCTCCTCCTCGACGACCAGCCGCGCGCCCGGGATCAGCGCGGCGTACAGCTCGCCCACCGCCAGCGGATGGCCGGGATCGGGCTCGTCGCGGTCGGCGACGACGACCGTCGGCGCGGCGATCCCGCGCAGCTGCACGCGCGCGTCGAACGGGCGGGAGCGCGGGACGGCCTTCAGCGCGTCCGCCAGCGCGTCCTGGTGCTCGTGCGCGCCGAGCCGCTGGCGCAGCACGGTCTGCAGCGTCGCCTTCCACTTCTCGGGGCCCTCGTCGCCGTAGGCCTCCACGAACCCGTCGACGCCCCCGTTCCGCAGCCCGTCGCTCAGCGCGTCCCAGCGCGCGAGGTCCCCCGGCCAGTCCTCCGGGTCGTAGGCGGGCGTCACGACGACCAGCCCCGCCACGCGCTCCGGATGCTCCAGCGCGACCCGCACCGCCGTGTGCGCGCCCATCGACGCGCCCGCCAGCACCGCCCGCTCCATCCCCGCCTCGTCCATGACGCGCACCAGGTCGCCGGCGAGATCGGCGTAGGTGTAGGCCTCGGGCGAGGGCGCCGGATCCGACGCGCCGTGCCCACGCGCGTCGTAGGCGAGCACGTCGTGCCCCGCGCGCTGCAGCGCCTTGGACCCCATCACCACGTACCGGTGCGTCGCCGTCAGCCCGTGCAGCAGCACGACGGGGGGTCCGGATCCGCTTCGCTCCTGGAACAGCTTCACCCGTCGTACCCTAGGAGACATGGCCGTGATCGACGTCACCGAGCAGGACTTCCAGCAGCAGGTCATCGAGCAGTCGAAGACGATCCCGGTCGTCGTCGACTTCTGGGCGGAGTGGTGCGGCCCGTGCCGCTCCCTCGGCCCGATCCTCGAGCAGGCCGCCGCCGAGCGCGAGGGCAAGGTCATCCTCGCCAAGCTCGACACCGACGCCAACCAGCGCATCGCCGCCGACTACCGGATCCAGTCGATCCCGGCCGTCAAGGCGTTCAAGGACGGCGCGGTCGTCTCCGAGTTCATCGGCGCGCAGCCGCCGCCGAAGGTCGCCCAGTTCTTCGACGCGCTGCTGCCCTCCGAGGCCGACGCGCTCGTCGAGGCCGGCGACGAGGCCTCGCTGCGCCGCGCCATCGAGCTCGAGCCCGCGCGCGCCGACGCGAAGCTGCGCCTCGCGATCCTCCAGCGCAAGGCCGGCGACCTCGACGGCGCGCTCACGACGCTCGCCAACGCCGAGGGCGACTTCGGCGCCGACGGCCTCGCCGCCCGCATCCGCCTGGAGCGCGACGAGACCCCGGGCGCGCAGGAGGCCTTCAAGGCCCTCGACGGCGGCGACCCGCAGCAGGCCGTCGACCTCCTCATCGAGGCGATCGCGAGCGCCAACGGCTCCAAGGACGACCTGCGCCGCGTCGTCGTCGGGATCCTCGACGCGTTCGGCGTCGACCACCCGTTCGCGCGCGACGCCCGCCGGCGTCTCGCCGGCGCGCTCTACTAGCCCCGGGACGTCGCGGCCAGCGCGTGCGCGCGGACCAGCTCCGCGCTGCGCGCGGGCTGCTCCCACCAGAAGACGTGCCCGACGCCGGAGAGGACCTCCAGCCGCGCGTCCGGGATCAGCGCGGCGATCTGCCGCCCGTTCTGCACCGGCAGCATCATGTCCTCGTCGCCGTGGACCACGAGCGTCGGGAGCGCCAGCGAGGGCAGCCGCGCGCTCGTGTCGTGCCCGGCGATCGCCTGCATCTGCAGCATGATCACCGGGACCGGCGCGGGCAGCGCCTTGGCCATCGCCCGGAACGCCTCGTAGGCGCCGTCCTGGGCGGCGAACGCGGCCGAGACGTTGACCTCGAACGCCGTCCGGATCGCGCGCTCGCGGTCGCCGGACAGCATGCCCGCCGACAGCCGCTCGAGCGTGGACTGCGGCGCGAGGGCCGAGCCCGGCCCGCCGCAGTAGGTGCAGCCGAGCGTCAGCGTCCGGATCCGCTCGGGGTGCGCGAGCGCGAGCTCCTGGGCGACCATCCCGCCCATCGAGATCCCGAGCACGTGCGCGGTCTCCCAGCCGAGCGCGTCGAGCACGCCCGCGGCGTCCCGCGCCAGGTCGGCGATCGAGAACGGCTCGCTCACCGGATCGCTGCGGCCGATGCCACGGTGGTCGTAGGCCACCGTGTCGAAGTCGCGCGCGAGGTCGCCCGCGAACGGGTCGCCCCACGAGAGGTGGGTCCCGCTCATCCCCTGGATCAGCAGCAGCGGCTCGCCGGCCCCGGCGCGCAGGTGGAAGAGGCGGCGGCCGCCGACGGCGAGGTGGGACATGGCGCCGAGGCTATCCCAGCGCGAAGAGCACGAGCTGGCCGGGCGGCGCGCCGCGGGGCGCGGCGACGGCCGGCTCCTCCTCGACGCCCTCGAAGCCCGCGACGCGGACGCCGAGCAGGCGCACGGGGCGCGGCGGCGCGTACTCGCGGAAGAGCTCCAGCGCGACCGCGATGATCGTGGCCTCGTCGTTGATGTAGGTGTCGATCGAGCGGGCGCGGGTGACGGTCGTCCAGTCGTCGAGGCGGACCTTGATCGCGATCGTCCGCCCCCGCGTCTCCTTGCGCTGCAGGCCCTCGGCGAGACGCTTGGACTGCCCGCGCAGGATCGACTCCAGCTCGGCGTGGTCGGCGACGTCCTCGTCGAAGGTCGTCTCGACCGAGCGGGACTTCGCGACGCGCGTGGTGACGACCGGCGACTCGTCGTGGAGGTGCGAGCGGCGGTGGAGGTCGAGGCCGTAGCGCTCCCCGAAGCGCTCCTGCAGCTCCTCGACCGGCGCGTTCTGGAGCGCGCCGAGCGTCGGGTAGCCCATCTCCGCCAGCCGCTGCGCGGTCTTCGGCCCGATGCCCGGGACGATCCGCGGCGAGCGGCCCGCGATGTGCGCCGCGCACTGCTCGCGGCCGATCGCGACGAAGCCCGCGGGCTTGCCGAGGTCGGAGGCGATCTTCGCGACGAGGCGGTTGGGCGCGATCCCGGCCGAGATCTGGATGCCGGTCTCGCGCAGCACGTCGGCGATCAGCTCGCGCAGGACGCGCAGCGGCTTGTCGATGCCGGTGAGGTCGGCGTAGGCCTCGTCGATCCCCGCCTGCTGGAGGAGCTCGACGCGGTCGCGGACGAGGCTCCAGACCTCGGCGGACTTCGCCGAGTAGGCGGCGTGGTCGGGCGGGATCGTGACGGCCTGCGGGCAGCGCCGCTTGGCCTCGGCCGCGCTCATCGCGGAGCCGACGCCGAACTTGCGCGCCTCGTAGGAGGCGGTCGTGACGACCGCGCGCGGGCCGCTGCCCGCGACGATGACCGGGAGGCCCTTGAGCTCCGGCCGCCGCTGCAGCTCGACGGACGCGAAGAACGCGTCGCAGTCGAGGTGGGCTATGACGCGCTTCGCCACCCCGTCAGGGTACGAGGCGGCGCCGACGCGCCGGAGGGGACTGTCCCCCAACAGCGTTGGGGGACAGTCCCCGCGCGTGGTGCGCTAGCGCGTCGTGAGGACCGTGCCCGTCGAGGCGAAGTGGAGCTTCGCCCGCGTGGCCGCGGTGAGGTCGAACTCGCGGGCGCCCACGTAGGGGCCGCGGTCGACGACCGGGACGCGCACCGTGCGTCCGCGGTAGTGCAGCGTGACCTTCGTGCCGCACGGCAGCGACTTGTTGGCGACGCCGAGCGTGCCCGGCGTCAGCGTGCCGCCGCAGGCGAGGTGCCCGCCGTAGAGGCCCGGGCCGTACCACGAGGCGAGCGCCCGGCGGTAGATCCGCGACGTGCCTGCGAGGTGGCGCGCCGAGGACAGCGTCCGCGTGCCGCCGAAGTGGACGCGCACGCGCTTGGTGCCGGTCCGGGCGGAGTGCCAGACCAGGACGTAGCGGCCGTGCCTGTCGGTGCGGTCGTGGTCGACCGTGCTCCAGCCCCCGCCGCCGTTGGCGAGCTGGAGCGAGACGGCGCGGCCCGCGCCCGCGGGGCGCAGCGCGCCCCGGACGACGATCGCCCGGCCGGCCAGGACCGTGCGGCGCACGCTCCGGACCGTCAGCGAGGACGCGGTCTTGGCGGCCGCCGGAGCGGGCGCGGCGGCGGCCGTGGTCGGGGCGGGCAGGGACGTGTCGGAGCTCGCGACGGAGGGCGCCGCCGCGAGGATGGTCGTGCTGAGCAGCGCGCCCGCGAGGGTCGGGGCGCGCAGGGTGTCGAGCCTCAAGGGAGGCACCTCCTGCAGATCAGCGCCTACGGGGTTAGCTGTCGGGCTCGCGGCCGGTCGTGGCACGTGCATCGGACACGTGTCGGCCGGTCGCTACGGGGCCAGATGGCCCGGATTCGCCCCAGCCGATCGGATCGCACCCACGATCGGCAATTGGGTCCCCCGTCCACTCCCGATCAGGCCGGGAGCGGTTCGGCGTTCGAACAGATGTTCGTCGCAGCGTAGCCGCGGTTCGCGCCGACTGTGTGATCCGGCGCACACTCCTGCCGGGCTGTCAATGGCCGCCCTATGCAGGCGAAAGCGCTTCGGCGGTCCCGACCAGGACCATCGCGAGCATCGCCGGGTAGATGCAGCCGATCGGGTCCACGCCCTCCGCGACGCGCTGCTGCGAGAGCCCGATCAAGCGATCAGCCTCGCGGAGCGTTGCGCGGTGCTGCGCGCCGTCCGGCGCCTGGCAGGCCAGGCGCGCCAAGGCGAACGCCTCCGTCGCGTCCCCCTCGCGGAACGTCATCTGGACGGCGGCCGAGACGTAGCTGATCACGCGCTCGAAGCTCAGGACGCGGGCGCCGAGCCGGCCGGCGCCGGGCGCCGGGCCGAGGTCGGCGAGCGCGGCCCCGGAGAGCACGCGCTCGAGCTGCCCGCCCGCGATCGCCGCCGCCTGCCCGGGCGCCAGGCCGACCGCGCGGGCGCAGCGGAGCATGAGGAACGACGGGTAGCGCGGGCCGCCGTAGGGCATGTCCGACGCGTAGAGGATCTGCCCGGGCGGGACCGTGGCGAACAGCGTGAGCAGGTCGCTGATGTGCCACCACGAGGTGTCGAAGAGGATGTTCGGCAGCGCGCCGACGTGCGGCGCGAGCAGGCCGAGGTCGCTGATCCCGGCGTGCGCGAGGATCAGCCGCGCGCCCGGATGCTCGCGTGCGAGGCGCACGATCGACTCGCCGAGGTCCGGGATCCCGCGCCCGGCGTGGAAGAGCACGGGCAGCCGGTGCTCGCCCGCGAGCGCGACGACCTCGTCGACGACCGGGTGCGGCAGGACGAAGCCGTCGCTGCGCGGGTGCAGCTTGAAGCCGCGCGCGCCGCCCTCCAGGCAGCGCTGCGCCTCCGCCATCGCGTCCGGCGCCTTGGGGTCGATCCGGCCCAGCGGGACGAGCCGCCCGCCGGACTCTGCGGCCGAGCGCAGGACCCAGTCGTTGGGCCCGCGGTAGCCGTCGGGCTCCTGCATCGCGAAGACCAGCGCCCGCCGCTGGCCCGCGGCGTCGAGCGCCGCGATCAGCTCCTCGGGGTCCGCCTCGAAGCCGTCGGGGTCGTGGTGGCCGATGTGGGTGTGCGCGTCGAACCACGGCACGCCCTCCCCCAGCCACGCGAGCTCCGCGCCGCGCAGCTCGTCCACGACGTCGTCATAGGGCAGTCCGCGCACCGGCACGGCCTCGACCCTACCCGCCGCCGCGCGGGAGCCCGCTAGGCGGCGACGGGCGTGAGCTCGCCGCCGTCGGCGGCCGCGGCCTGCAGGCCGACCGGCGACTCCGCGTGCTGCGGCTGCTGGAGCTCGGAGCGCAGCCGGGCCAGCCCGAGCCGGATCCGGCTCTTGGCCGTGCCGAGCGGGACGCCGGCGTGGCTGGCGACCTGGTCGGCGGTCAGCCCGCCCCAGTAGGCGAGCACGAGCGCCTCGCGCTGCGGATCGGGCAGGCGGCTCAGCGCGGTGCGCACCGTCGAGCGGTCGGCGGAGGCGAGCGCGAGCTGCTCGGGCTGCGTCTCGGGGCGCGGCACCTCGTGGGCGACCACGACCTTCAGCTTGTCCTCGGCACGGCCGGAGGCCTGCGTCTCGCGCCAGAGGTCGACGGCGCGGCTGCGGGCCATCAGCCGCAGGTAGCTGCCGATCTCGCCGCGGCGCGCGTCGAACTTGCCCGGGTTGCGCCACACGCGCAGGAAGACGTCCTGGACGACGTCCTGCGCGGCCGAGGAGCTGCCGAGCACGCGGTACGCCGTGGCGTGCACGCCGCGGCGGTGCTGGTCGTAGATGCGGCCGAAGGTCGCGGGATCGCTGAGGTCCATCGGTGCTGGCTCCAAAGGTCCGGAGGGGGATCAGACAAGAGCTGAGGTACCCGTGCCATCAGCACCCTACACACGCTGTTGAAGGTTTACAACAGGCCTGTTGCAGCCGCACTGCAAGAACCTCGGCGCGCAGGCGCCTTGCGGCGGCCCCCATGAGGGTGGGACGATCGGCCCGTGCCCACCCGGCTGACCGCTCTCGACTCCTCCTTCCTCCACCTCGAGGACGGCGGCGCCCACATGCACGTGGCCGCCGTCATGACCTTCGACGGGCCGCCGCCGGCCTACGACGACCTGGTCGACGCGATCGAGTCGCGGCTGCACCTCGTGCCGCGCTACCGGCAGCGGCTCGCGTTCGTCCCGCTCGGCCAGGGGCGGCCGCGCTGGGTCGACGACCCGCACTTCAACCCCAACTACCACATCCGCCACGCGGCGCTGCCCGCGCCGGGCGGCGACGACGAGCTCAAGCGCCTGGCCGCGCGGATCTTCGGGCAGCGGATGGACCGCAGCAAGCCGCTCTGGGAGATCCTGCTCGTCGAGGGCCTCGCCGACGACCGCTTCGCGCTGCTCTCCAAGACGCACCACGCGCTGGTCGACGGCGTCAGCGGCGTCGACATCGTCTCGGTCCTCTTCGACACCTCCGCCGACCCGGTCCCGGCCGCGCAGCCGTCCTCGCCGTGGCTCCCGCGCCCGGTGCCGACGAGCACCGAGCTGCTCGCCGAGGCGCTGCTCGAGCGCACGACGATCCCCGCCGAGGCGCTGCGCGGGCTGCGCCATCTCACGCGCGCGCCGCGCCAGGTCGCCGAGCGCGTCGCGGGCGGCGTCGCCGGCCTCGGCTCGATGGCCCGCGCGGGCCTCAGCCCCGCGCCGCACTCGCCGCTCAACGTCCCGATCGGGCCGCACCGCCGCTACACGTGGGTCGACGCCGACCTCGCGCGCTTCAAGGCCGTCAAGTCGTCCCTGGGCGGGACCGTCAACGACGTCGTGCTGACCGCGGTCGCGCTCGCGCTCGGCCGCTGGATGCGCGGCCGCGGCGAGGCGACCGACGGGCTCGAGCTCCGGGCGATGGTCCCGGTGTCGGTGCGCGCGGAGACCGAGGCGGGCGCGCTCGGCAACCGCGTGGCGACGATGTGGGCGCCGCTGCCCGTCGGCGTGCGCGACCCGAAGGACGCGTTCGCGCTCGTGCACGAGGCGATGAAGGACCTCAAGGAGTCCGGGCAGGCCGTCGGCGCCGAGACGCTGACGCAGCTCGCCGACTTCGCGCCGCCGACGATCATGAGCCAGGCCGCGCGGCTCCAGGCGCGCCAGCGGTTCTTCAACCTGGTGGTCACCAACGTGCCGGGCCCGCAGGTCGAGCTCTTCCTGCTCGGCCGGCGCCTCCGCGGCCTCTACCCCGTCGTGCCGCTCGCGCAGAAGCAGGCGCTCGGGATCGCGATCATGTCCTACAACGGCCGCCTCGGCTTCGGGCTGCTCGCGGACTTCGACGCGCTGCCCGACCTCGAGGAGATCGCGACGCACCTCGAGGGCGCGATCGACGACCTCGCCACCGCGGCGGGCACCGACCACCGCGTCGGCCGCACCGGCCCGCGGCGCCGGCCGACCCCGGCGGCGACCTCCTGACCGCACGCCTCGCGCGGGCCGCCGCGGTCGTCGTGCTCGCGCTCGGCGGCCTGGCGCTGGCCCTGTGGTTCTTCACCGCCAACGACGACGCGACCACGAGCGCGCCGGTCGGGGCGCTGCCGGGCGTCGCGTGGAGCCGCCCGACGCCCCACGCGGCCGAGGTCGCCCGCGGCAACGTCGTCCTCTCCGTGGAGCGCGGCGCCGACGCGGCCGCGGCGCGCGCGCTCGCCGCCGACGTCGCGGGCCCCGACACGCCCGCGCTGCGCGCCGCCGGGCAGGCCGTGATCGTCGAGGCGCCGGCTCCGGCGGCGCTCGGCACGAGCGCGGCGGAGTGCGCCGACCAGGCGGGCAGGCCGATCGCCTGCCCGGAGGTCCTCGCCTACGCCCGCGGCCGGATCTACACGGGCACCGAGGTCGCCGACCCGCGCCTGCGCGCGTTCCTCGAGTACTGGCTCGGGCGCGCCGCCGGATAAGTTGGAGGGCGCATGCGCCTCGCTCTGCACCAGCTCAACGCCACCGTCGGGGACCTCGCGGGCAACGAGGCGAAGATCCGCGACGGCATCGCGCAGGCCAAGGCGGCCGGCGCGCAGCTCGTCGCGTTCCCCGAGCTGGCGATCACCGGCTACCCGCCGGAGGACCTGCTGCTCAAGGAGCACTTCCTCCGCGACGCCCGCGCGGCGGTCGAGCGGCTGGCCGAGGACGCGCAGGGCATCGTCGCGCTCGTCGGCTTCCCCGAGCGCGCCGACGACGTCTACAACGCGCTCGCTGTCCTGGCCGACGGCGAGCTCCAGGGCATCTACCGCAAGATGCGCCTGCCGAACTACGGCGTCTTCGACGAGGTCCGCTACTTCCAGGCCGGGACGCAGCCCGCGGTGATCGAGGTCGACGGCGTGACCGTCGGCCTGACGATCTGCGAGGACGACTGGGTGCCGGACGGCCCGATCGTCGACGAGGCGCTGGCCGGCGCGGAGATCGTGGTCAACCTGAGCGCCTCGCCCTATCAGGCGGGCAAGCCCGCCGAGCGGGAGAAGATGCTCGAGCAGCGGGCCCGCGACAACCTCACCGCGTTCGCGTTCTGCGCGCTCGTCGGCGGCCAGGACGAGCTGGTCTTCGACGGCACGAGCGCGGTCTACGACCACCACGGCACGCCGATCGCGCGCGCCCCGCAGTTCGCCGAGCACCTCCTGATCGCCGACGTGGACGCCCACGCCGCGCGCGCCGCCCGGCTGCGCGACACGCGCCCACGGCTCGCCCGCCGCGTCGAGCACCGCCCGGTCGCCCACCTCGGCACGTTCGCCACCGGCGCGGGCCACGCCGCCTCCCCCGCGCCCGCGGGCGAGGTCGCCGACCTCCTCGACCCGGACGCCGAGGTCTACGCCGCGCTCGTCCTCGGCACGCGCGACTACGTGCGCAAGAACGGCTTCGAGCACGTCGTCTTCGGGCTCAGCGGCGGCGTCGACTCCACGCTCGTGGCGACCGTCGCGGTCGACGCGCTCGGCCCCGAGAAGGTCACCGCGGTGAGCATGCCCTCGCCCTACTCGTCCTCGGGCACGCGCGGCGACGCGCGGGTCCTGGCCGAGAACCTCGGCATCGCGTTCCACGAGCTGTCGATCGCCGAGGCGATGACGCTGTACGACGGCGTCCTCGAGCCGGTCTTCGGCGACCGCCCGAAGGACATCACCGAGGAGAACCTCCAGGCCCGCATCCGCGGCAACCTGCTGATGGCCATGTCCAACAAGTTCGGCTGGCTCGTCCTGACCACCGGCAACAAGTCGGAGATGTCGGTCGGGTACTCGACCCTCTACGGCGACAGCGCGGGCGGCTTCGCGGTGATCAAGGACTGCCCCAAGCTGCTGGTGTACCGGTTGGTCGACGTGCGGGCCAAGCGCGATCCGCGCTCGCCGATCCCGGACTCGATCGTCACGCGCCCGCCGAGCGCCGAGCTGCGCCCCGACCAGAAGGACGAGGACTCGCTCCCGCCCTACGAGATCCTCGACGCGATCCTGCTCGGCTACGTCGAGGAGGACCTCGGCCGCGAGCAGCTGATCGCGCGCGGCCTGCCGGAGGCCGACGTCGACCGCGTCGTGCGCCTCGTCGACCTCGCCGAGTACAAGCGCCGCCAGCAGCCGCCCGGCATCAAGGTCACCTCGAAGGCCTTCGGGCGCGACCGCCGCGTGCCGATCACCAACCGCTACCGCGGCTAGCGCCGCTCAGCGGCGCAGGACCAGCGGGGTGCCGACGCCGTAGTCCGGGTCGTGGTCGATGTCGGCCACGGCGGCGAGCGGGCCCTTCCGCCGCCGCGCCGCCGCCTTGAGGCGCAGCCCGACGTGGCGGACCGCGAGCGACGGCTTCAGGCCGAAGCGGGCGGTCGCCAGCCCGCCGCGCAGCAGCCGCACGTAGAGCTTCCCGCGGCAGCCCTCGCGGCACGTGATCCCGACGCGGAAGCGCCCGGCGCGGTCGAGGCGGGCGCTCTTCGAGACCACGCGCGGCCGCGCGCAGACCGCGTGGGCGACGGTGGCCGGCGCGTCGCCGACCCGGGCGAGGCCGACGGTCACGCGCTCGCACTGGATCGCGGCCCAGGCCAGGCGCGTGCCGTCGAAGGCGAAGCCGAGCGGCCGCGCCGCGGGGCGCGTCGCCCGGTCGGGGCCAAAGCGCACGAGCGGCGTCGCGTGGCCCGCGAGGTCGGAGACGACGTACTGCTCGGCGCCGTCGGCGGCGCGGGTCCGCGCGAGGATCCGGTCGCCCGCGATCGCGACGTATGGGCCGCCGTCGAAGGCCTGCGTCTGCGAGCTCACCAGCGCCAGCGGCAGCTCGTGGACGGCCGGGTCGCCCGGCGCCCGCCACTGGACGCGCTCGACCTCCGTCCGCGGCGGCACGTAGGTCTGCCGGACGCCGACGAGCTTGCCGTCGGGCTGCATCCCCGTGCCGAGGAGCTGCGTCTGCCCGCCCGGCGTCGCGGCCGGCGGCGGGTAGGCGCCGACCTCGCTCGCGTCCGCGAGCCGGATCGCGGAGAGGCTCCCGTCCGGGTGGTTGACGGCGGCCAGCTCGCCGGCGATCGCGAGCACGCCGGTCTGGCGCAGGTGGATCGGCAGCGTCGTCGTCGCGGGCGGCGCGGCGGCGAGGTCGGTCCGCTGGAGCGCGCCGGGCGGCGCGGTCGCCGCCGCGGGCGCCGGGTCCGGCGTGCACGGGTCGTCGTAGAGCAGCGCGTCGCCCGCGAGCGCGATCAGCGAGCCGCCGTAGAAGCCGCTCGGCAGGCAGGCCTGCGGGCACTCGGGCGCGCCGGACGGGCCGCAGTCGAGCAGGGCGGCGAAGGGACCGCCGACCGGCCCGGCGAGGATCCGCGTGCGCACCGGATGGCTCTGCTGGTACTTGCCGTCGTCGACCGCCTCGATGCCGTCGAAGAGCGCCAGCCGCGTCGGCGAGCCGAAGAGCCGCAGCGCGTGGTAGTCGCCCTGGCCGCCGGGCGCGCCGACGAGCGGCAGCGTGACGAGCGTCGTGGGCGCGGCCATGGGCGCGCCCGGCGTCGCGGCGGCGACGGTCCACGCGCCGCTGTTGGAGCCGCGGCCCCAGACGACGCGGTCGGCGGCGAGCACGGGCCCCACGAAGTCCGTTCCCTGCGCGGCGGAGGCCGAGGCGGCGGGCGGCAGGTCCCAGTGCGCCACCTCGCCGGCGCGCGCCGTGGCGCCCGGCAGCAGCAGGGCGAGGGCCAGCAGCGGGAGCGCGAGGATCTTCATGATGTCCTACTCCGCGCCCGGGAACGTGACGATCACGCGCCGGCCGCCGGCGGTCGCGCCGCGGACGGCGACGTCGACCGGCAGCGGGTGCTCGCGCACGGCGCGCAGCGCCCGCGGGCCGAGCCGGAGCGCGACGCGGCGCACCGCGGAGGAGGCGCGCAGCGCGAAGCGCGCGGTGAGCCGCGCGCCGGTGGTCGGGGAGGCCACGAGCGTCCCGTGGCACCCGCGCCGGCAGGTCATCCCGACGGTGAAGCGCCCGCGCGCGTCGGCGCGCGCCCGGGCGCTGACGACGCGCGGCGCAGCGCAGACGCGGCGCGGCGCGGCGAACGCGGGCCCGTCGAGCGCCGTGACGCCGAGGCTCACGCGCTCGCACTGCGCCACCGCCCACGCGACGCGGGTGCCGTCGACGGCGAAGCCGAGCACGCGGCCCGCGGGGCGCACGGCGGAGTCCGGCCCCATCCGCACGACCGGGACGGCGGTGCCGCGCGCCAGGTCGAGGCGGGCCAGCTCCTCGGCGCCGTCGCGGTGGACGTGCAGCACGAAGCGCCCGCCCGCGCCGCCGCGCAGGAACGGCGTGCCCTCGTCGAGGTCGTCGCGCGTCGGGTCGACGACCGGCACGGCGAGCGGATGGGCGCGCGCCTCGCCGGGGCGGCTCCAGGTCACGCGCTGCTGGTAGGTCGCGGTCTGGCGCACCGCGACGAGCGTGCCGTCCTCCCCGAGCGCGGCCGACTGCAGGCTGCCGTCGAGCCGCGGGTACGTCGCGTCCGGCTGCCCGCTGCGCAGGTCGTAGCCCGTCAGCGTGCCGTCGGCGCTCGTCGCGACCAGCGCGCGGTCGCCCGCCGCCGCGAGCAGGGAGGTCCCGGTCGTCGTGTCGGCGAGCGTCTGCGCGACGGCGGGCGGCGCGGCGGCGAGGTCGACGACCGCGTCGCGCGACGCGCCGGCCGACCCGCTCCCGCAGCCGTCGCGCACGAGCAGCCGGTCGCCGGCCAGCAGGAGCTGCTCGGCCGCGAGGAACGCCGTCGGCAGGCACAGCTCCGTGGCGCAGCCGCTGCCGTAGGTCCGGCAGTCCGAGACGGTCGCGTACGGCCCGCCCGGCGGGCCCGCCATCACGCGCGAGAGCAGCGGGCTGTAGTCCATGTACTTGCCGTCGTCGACGGCGTCGCTGCTCTCGTACCAGGCCAGCCGCGCCGGCGAGCCCAGCAGCACGAGGCCGTGGTAGAGCCCCTCGCGGCCCGGCGTGCCGAACGCGGGCAGCCGCGCCACCGTCCGGGGCCGCGCCCCCGGCACGGCCGCGGAGATCGTCCACGCCCCGAACGCCGAGCCGCGCGCCCAGGCGACCTGCCCGCCGGCGAGCACCGGCCCGACGAGCGTGTCGCCCGCCCTCGCACCCGCGGCGGTCTCCCAGCCCGCGACCTCGCCGGCGCGGGCGGCGCCCGCCGGCGCGGCCGCGGCGGTGAGGACGAGCAGGAGCGCGAGGAGTGGGCGGGTCATCACCACGCCCCAACGATCCGCACCGCTGCGTGTTGCGCCCTTACCGGACCGCGATGGTCATCCGGACGAGCGAGCAGAGCCGCCCCTCGTCGTCGGTGATCTCGACCTCCCACACCCACGTCGTCCGGCCGCGGTGCCGCGCGCGGGCCACCGCGTGGATCGTCCCGCCCAGGATCGGGCGCAGGAACGAGGTCTGGTTCGAGAGGCCCTGGGCCGACTTGCCGTCGGCCTGGACGGCCCACCACGTGCCGATCGAGGTGACCGACTCGGCGATCGAGGCGAACACGCCGCCGTGCACGAGGCCGGCGGGCTGCTTGACGTCGTCGGTGACGTCGACGTGCGCGCGGATCTCGCCCGCGTCGAGGTCGACGGCGTCCAGGACGAGGCCGTAGAGGGCGTCGAACCCGCTCTCTGGGACGTACGGAAGCTGAGGATCCATGAAGGAACGGCACGATACCGGCGGCCGTTCGGTTAGCCTCCTGCGCCGCATGGCGCGCTTCGACGATCTCCCCGCAGACCAGAAGGCCGTTCTCCAGCTCGTGCTGCGCCAAGGGCGCACGTACGGCGAGATCGGCGGCCTCCTGAAGATCTCCGACGCGGCGGTGCAGAACCGTGCCCTGACCGCGCTCGACGCGATCGGGCCCGCGGACGTGGCCGGCCTGAGCGACGACGCGCAGGACGACGTCGGCGACTACCTGCTCGGCCAGCAGTCCGCCTCGGCCCGCGCGGCGACGCGCGAGCTGCTCGAGGACTCCCAGCCCGCCCGCGACTGGGCGCGCGGGGTCGCGGCCGAGCTGCGCAACGCCGGCGTCGCCGGCGAGGACGCGCTGCCGGAGATCCCGACCGACCCGGCCGAGGAGGCCGAGGCCTTCGACGCGCTGCACGCGCGCCGCGCCGCCCGCGTCGGCCAGGCGCGCAACTCGCGCATCGGCGGCGTCCTGCTGATCGTCGGCGTCCTGATCGTCGTCGTCGGCGGCGTCCTCGTCCTGGCCGGCGTCATCGGCGGCGGCGGCGACGACAACGCCTCGAACACCCCCACCACCCCGGCGACCCAGCCCACGACGACGTCGACCGTCGCCTCGGTCGAGCAGCAGATCAACCTCACGCCGCCCGGCGGCGGGAAGAAGCCGCTCGGCGTCGCGAACCTCGTCTCGCAGGACGGCCAGCGCGCGCTGGCCATCGTCGGCCAGGACCTCCCGGCCTCCGGCCACTACGTCCTGTGGCTGCGCAACGGCACCAAGGTGAAGTTCCTGGGCTTCTTCCCCGTCGTGAAGAGCGACGGTCGCCTCCAGGGCCTCGTAGCCGCCCCGAGCGACCTCTCCGGCTACAAGGAGATGCTGATCACCCGGGAGCCGAGCAGCACGCCCAAGAAGCCCGGCACGATCATCCTCAAGGGGACGATCGGCGGCTAGCCGTCTGCAGGCACGGCGGCGTGCAGCGCCGCCAGCGCCTCGAGCGCGCCGTCGAGCTGCTTGCGCGCGGCGCGCTTGACCAGGAACCCGCCGAAGCGCGAGACGCCCTGGAGCCGCTGCTCCAGCCGCACCTCGACGCGCGTGGCGTCGGTCCCGTCGGGCTCCAGCGTCACGATCGTCGCCGAGCGCCGCAGCAGCTTCGCGAACGGCGTGCCGTCGAGCTCCTGCTCCCAGGCGACCGAGCGCGGCTTGCTCCGCTGGCCGATCCGGAAGTCCGCGCGGACCTGCGCGCCGCGGTCGGAGCGCAGCACCTCGGTGAAGCCCGCGCCGCTCACGCCCTCGACGCGCTCGACGCGCGGCCACCAGCGCGGCAGCTGGTGCGGGTCGGCGACCGTCTGCCAGACGACGGCGGGCACGGCGGCGATGCGCGCGCGGCGGCGCGTCACGGGCACCGGCGCGTCCTACTCCGCGTCGTAGCGCAGCAGCGAGCGGACGTCGTACTGCGCCAGCCGCTGGCGGCCGTTCAGGAACGCGAGCTCGATCAGGAACGCGCAGCCGACGACCACGCCGTCGAGCTGCTCGACGAGCTCGCAGAGCGCGCGCGCCGTGCCGCCGGTGGCGAGCAGGTCGTCGTGGACCAGGACGCGGGCGCCCTCGGCGACCGCGTCGGAGTGGAGCTCCAGCGCGTCGGTCCCGTACTCCAGGAGGTACTCGGCGCGGACCGTCTCGTGCGGGAGCTTCCCGGGCTTGCGGGCCAGGACGAACCCGGCGCCCAGCTCGCGGGCCAGCGCCGCGCCGAGCAGGAAGCCGCGCGCCTCGGCGCCGACGACGACGTCGACCTCCAGCGGGCGCGCGAAGTCGGCCAGGCCGCTGACCGCCGCGTCGAGCGCCTCGGCCGAGGCGAGGACCGGCGTGATGTCCTTGAAGACGATCCCGGGCTTCGGGAAGTCGGGGATGTCCCGGACGAACGACGCGAGATCGACGGCCATCGGGAGGCTCGCTCAGCCGACGATCTTGCGCAGGTCGCGGATCAGCAGCAGGTGCTTGAGGTGCGTCGTGACGGCGGCCAGGTTCTCCAGCGCCTCGACGGCCTCCTTGCGGCGCTCGACGTTGCGCGAGCGCAGCGCCGGGGCCAGGATCTGCTGCAGCAGCGCGGCCTCGCGGTCCGCGCTCGTGCGGAACGCGCGCAGGTTGCGCCCGCCGACGCCGTAGCGCGCGAGCTCGGTGACCGCGCGGATGATCTCCCGCTCGGTCTCGTCGAAGTACTTGGTCCCGGCGCGCTGCTCGCCCTTGATGACGCCGTAGTCCTCGAGCTCGGCGATCAGCGCCGGGTCGGCGCGCGTGTCCTCGACGACGTCGTCGAGCGTGTAGAGCGCGCCGCCGCCGGTGACCGACATGCTCGGCCGGCGCCGCGGGCGCGGGTCGTTGGGGTCGGGCGCCGGGGACGGCACCGAGGCCTCGCCGCCGTCGAGGCGGCCGGAGGCCAGCTCCTGGCGGATGACGCGCAGCGGCAGGAACTCGTCGCGCTGCATGCGCAGGATCGTCCGCAGCCGCGCGACGTCGGTGTGCGCGTAGAGGCGGTAGCCGCCGGCGGTGCGCCGCGGCTCGAGCAGCTTCTGGTCCTCGAGGTACCGGATCTTCGAGATCGAGATGTCCGGGAACTCCTGCGCGAGCGCCTTGCACACGGCGCCGATCGTCATCGCCTTCGCCGGGCGGTCCTCGGTCGGTCCAGTCGTCGGCTCCTGCTCCACGGCGGCCATCAGCGGGAGAGGAACGTGAGCTTGTACTTGCCGATCTGCAGCTCGTCGCCGTCGGCAAGGTGGTGGGACTCGATGCGGCGGCGGTTCACGTAGGTCCCGTTCAGCGATCCGAGGTCGTCGAGGTGGAGCTCGTCGCCGCGGCGGACGATGAGCGCGTGGTCGCGCGAGACGGTGACGTCGTCGAGGAAGACGTCGGAGTCCGGCCGGCGGCCGATGGTCATGCGGTCGTGGTCGAGCGGGAAGCTCTCGCCGACCCGGCCGCCGCCCGCGCGCACGACGAGCGCGGCGCCGCCGACCTGGACGACGTCCTCGATCTCGACCGGCACCAGCTCACCGGTCTCGTCGATGCGGTAGGTCGCGGTGGAGGACTCCGGCGCGGCCGGCTCCGGCGCGCCGATGAACGCGCCGCAGCGCTGGCAGTAGTTGGCGCCCTCCGCGTTGGTGAGCCCGCACTCGGGGCATTGGCGGGCCATCGGCGCGGCGCCCTCTCCGGCCGTTACTCGCCCGCCGGCTCTTCGCCGGAGGCGCGGCCCGCGAGGATGTCGGTCAGCCGCTGGACGTCGGCGCCCGTGATGACCTCCTCGCCGCCCTCGTGGCGCTTGCGGAGGCGGTTCACCAGCTCGGCGCGCAGGATGTCGATCTTGCCGTGCAGGATGCGGCGGCGGTAGGAGATGTCGACCTCCTCCTCGGTCAGCTGCTGGATGAGGTCCTTCAGCTCCTGGTCCGAGAGCGAGCCGAGATCGGGGAACGTGTCCATGCGGGGGTCCTTCTCCTCCTGGGGACGGGCCGGGCGAGAATAGCAGCGGAAGCCGACCACTCAAGCTCAACTTGAGGGTGCACCCTTCGTTGCGTCCAGCCCGTCACGGGTGTAGACGATGGCGGCCATCAGCGAGAGGGCCAGACCGAAGTAGAACAGGATGTGGGCCAGCGTGCTGAGGCCGACCAGCGCGAAGAAGATCGCGCTCATCGTCGGCCACACGCCCCAGCGGCCCCACCAGTTGATCTTCAGCTCGATGCCGCGGCGCAGCGCGAGCTGCCCGGCGAGCAGCAGGTAGACCTCGCGGGCGATCAGCACGGCGATGCCCCAGCGGGGCAGCGTCTCGAACTTCCAGCAGATCAGCAGGCCGCTCACGACGAGCATCCGGTCGACCACCGGGTCGAGCAGCGCGCCGAACCGGCTGTACTGGCCGGTGACCCGCGCGGCGATGCCGTCGGCGTAGTCCGACCAGCCGATGACGGCGAAGAGGATGGCGGGCCACGCGTCGGTCCCGCTGTCGGACGAGAGCCCGGTGATCAGCAGCGGGACGATCAGCGCGAGGCGGACGAAGCCGATCGCGTTCGGGATCGTCCAGACGTTCCACGGCGCGCCGGAGAGCGTCTGCGGCGGCGGCGGGCCGGAGCGGTCCAGGCCGAAGAGGCGGCGGAAGGTCAGGCGCGGGTTGCGCCAGCCGGAGGCCGCTACGGGATCGTCTTCCACAGCTCCTGCACCGCCTCGGCCGCGGTCGCGAGCGGGACGCCGCCCTCCTGGTCGACCTGGCCGCGGCGCAGCTGCGCCTCGGCGGTCCCGGACTCCAGCGAGCGCTTGCCGACCGTGAGGCGCAGCGGCGCGCCGAGCAGCTCGGCGTCGGCGAACTTCTCGCCGGTGCCGGAGGCGCGGTCGTCGAGCAGCGTCGAGAAGCCCGCGGCCTGGAGCTGGCGGTAGAGGCCGGCGGCGGCCTCCTGCTCGGGCGTGCCGGGCTTGCCGAGGGCGACGACCTCGACGTCGAAGGGCGCGATCGCCTTCGGCCACGCGATGCCGCGCTCGTCGCCGAACTGCTCGACGGCGGCGGCGGCGATCCGCGCGGGGCCGATGCCGTAGGAGCCCATGAAGACCGGGTGCTCCTTGCCGTGCTCGTCGGAGAAGGTCAGGCCGAGCGGGACGCTGTAGCGCGTGCCGAGCTGGAAGATGTTGCCGATCTCGATCGCGGGCTCGATGCGCACGGGCGTGCCGCCGAGCGTGTCGCCGGGCTCGACGAGGCGGACGTCGAGGGTCTCGCCGCCCTCGTAGGCGAAGACGGCGTGGTGGTCGACGGCGTTGGCCCCGACGACGTAGCGGCCGGGCTCGATCGCCGCGTCGAAGACCATGTCGACGCCCTCGCGCGGGCCGAGGAACCCCGCGGGCCCCGGCAGCTCGCTCTCGTTGGCGGGCCGCCACGTCTGCCCGAGCGCGTTGGTCAGCTTGATGTCGCCGACGCGGTGGTCGCCGCGCACGAAGACGAGCACGAGCCCGCGCTCCTCCGCGATCACGGGGAACGCCTTCAGCAGGTTGCCCGCCGGGACGCCGAGGCCGCCCGCGACCGCCTCGATCGTCGTCTGGCCGGGCGTGTGGAGCTCGCCGGCGACGGCGTCGGGCAGCGGCGCGACGGGCTGCGCGTCGGCGGTCGCGATCTCCAGGTTGGCGCTGTAGCCGCCCGCGCCGAGGACGACGTCGTCCTCGCCCGCGGCGCAGGGCGCCATGTACTCGTGGGCCATCGTCCCGCCCATCATCCCGACGTCGGACTGGCACTCGAACCACTCCAGCCCGGCGCGGTCGTAGATGCGCGCGTAGGCCTCGCGGTGGAGCTGGTAGCTGGCGGCCAGCCCCTCGGCGTCGCGGTCGAACGTGTACGAGTCCTTCATGATGAACTCGCGGGTGCGCAGGACGCCGGCGCGGGGGCGCGGCTCGTCGCGCTCCTTGATCTGGAAGTGGTACAGGATCATCGGCAGGTCGCGGTAGGAGCGCACGGACTGGGCGGCGTGGAAGGTCACGGCCTCCTCGTGCGTCATCGCGAGGACCATGTCGGCGTCGCGGCGGTCGTGCAGGCGGAAGAGCTCGTCGCCGATCGCCTGGTAGCGGCCGCTGCGCTTCCACAGCTCGGCGGGCTGCAGGACCGGCATCAGCATCTCCTGGCCGCCGATCGCGTCGATCTCCTCGCGGATGATCTGCACGACGCGCTGGTGCGTGCGCCAGCCCGCGGGCAGCCACGTCCAGAGGCCGGAGCCGAGCTGGCGGACGAGGCCCGCGCGGACCATGAGCTTGTGCGACAGCGCCTCGGCGTCGGCGGGCGGCTGGCGCTCGGTCGGCAGGAAGAGCTGGCTCATGCGCATGGTGCGGACGATACGGCGCGGCGCGGGAGCGGCGCGCGCCGGTTCGAACCGGCGCGCGCGGCGGCTAGCGGCGGGTGACCTTCTCGCAGTGCTTCAGGCGGTCGCGCTTGTCGGCGCGGACCGTGTCCCGGCCCGCGCCGCAGTCGACGCTCTCGCGCACGCCGTCGACCGAGTTGATGGTGTCGTCGCCCCCGCCGGCGTCGATCACGTCGTGGCCGGAGCCGGGCGAGAGGGTGTCGTTGCCCGGGCCGCCGGCGAGCCGGTCGTTGCCCGCGCCGCCGGTGAGCTTGTCGTTGCCGGTGCCGCCCGCGAGGCGGTCCCGGCCGGAGGCGCCGGCGAGGCGGTCGTCGCCGTCGCCGCCGTCGAGGACGTCGTCGCCCTTGCCACCCTCGAGGCAGTCGGCGCCGCCGAGGCCCTTGAGCAGGTCGTCGCCGTCGCCGCCCACGAGCCGGTCGCCGAACGCGGTGCCGCGCAGGACGTCGTCGTCGCGCGTGCCGCGGACGACGTGGGCGCAGAGGGCCGGCGGCGGGGGCGGCGTGACGCTGCCGCCGGTCGTGAAGAAGGTGCTCAGCGAGAGCGACCCGTCGTTGCCGGGGTTCGGATCGGGCGTGACCGCGCTGACGCTCGCGCTCGAGCGCAGCGTCGCCGCGTACGGGGAGATCGCCGGGATCGCGAAGGCCGGCGACAGCGAGAGCGAGGCCCCGGCGGCCAGCTCGGCGACGCGGCAGGTCCGGTCGGCCGGGGTGCAGACCACCCCGGGGGGTGGGTTGGACGGCAGGTTGTCGGTCGCGCCGAAGGTCAGCGCGACGCCGTGCGACGTGCCCGGCCCGAGGTTCCTGACGGTGTAGACGTGCGTGACGGAGTCGGTCGCCTGCGCGGTGAGCTGCAGGTCGGCGCTGCTCTGCGTCACGTCGCCGCGGCCGTCGCCGTCGGCGTCGGGCTCGACGTCGGCCTGGACCAGCAGGCGGGCGTTCGTGTTGAAGATCGGCGGGTGGTCCTGCGGCGTCCAGGTCTGGCCCTCGACCGCGGGCGGCGAGGCGTAGAACACGTCGTCGTCGGTGTGGCGGGCGTACGCGGTCAGGTTGTCGCTGCCCGTCTCCGCGTTGGTCGTGGTCCGGATCGCCAGGCGGTCGCCGGGCAGGACGGGCATCATCGCCGGGACCGTCACCGCGGCGGTGTCGGTGACGTGGACCGGCGCGGTCTCGTCGATCACCGTGAACGTGGTGGCCGCGGCGGAGGTCGGGCGCAGGAGCTGGAGGACGACGTCGCCGAAGCCGGGCCGCGAGCGCACGCGCCACCGCACGAGGACGCCGGGCGCCTGCGGGCTGGGCACCGTGCCCGGCGCGGTCATCTGCAGGACCTGCAGGTGGTTGCCGACGGGGTCCATCCCGGAGTCGTCGGGCCCGAGCGTCAGCGGCGAGCCGATCGTCCTGACGCCCAGGCACGGCGCGGCATGGGCGGTGGCGTCGCCCGGGCACGCGTCCTGCGTGGTGTCGCCGTAGGCGTCGCCGTCGGCGTCGGGCTCGACGGTCGCCGAGACCGTGGGCGAGCCGGACGCGCCGGAGAGCTCCAGCATCCCGCCCGCGCCGATCGGCAGGCGCGCGGCGATCGCGCCCGGGCGCGCGACGACGGGCGCGCCTTCGGCGGTCGTCTCCGTCCGGGAGGTCAGGTCGTGGACGCTGCGCAGGCGCACGGACTGGCCGTCGGCGCCCGTGACGGTCCACGCGGTGACCACGCCGTCGGCGGCGGCGCGCTGGCCGAGGCCGAGCGTCTCGTCGGCGGCCGCGGGCTGGGCGGCGGCCAGCGCGGCCGCGGCGACCAGGGCGGTCGCGAGGGCGGTGATCCGAAGGCGTCGTCCGTGCATGTGGCGAGGGATTCTGACCATGGCATCAGAAGGAACGAGGCGACGGCGAGATATGTTTCGGGGAAGCCCGATCCGACGGCACAGACGACAAGGAGACCCCGATGCCCTACTCCGTTCCCGATCTTCCCTACGCGTACGACGCGCTGGAGCCGCACATCGACGAGGCGACGATGAAGCTGCACCACGACAAGCACCACCAGGCGTACGTCGACAAGGCCAACGCCGCGCTCGAGGGCACCGGCTACGAGGACAAGCCCGTCGAGGAGCTGCTCGCGAACCTGTCCTCGCTGCCCGCCGACAAGCAGACGCCGCTGCGCAACCAGGCCGGCGGCCACGCGAACCACACGCTGTTCTGGGAGAACATGAGCCCGGACGGCGGCGGCGAGCCCGAGGGCGAGCTGGCCGACGCGATCACCTCCGCCTTCGGCTCCTTCGACGACTTCAAGGCCAAGTTCGAGGACAACGGCGTGACGCAGTTCGGCTCCGGCTGGACGTGGCTCGTCCTCGACGGCGGCGAGCTCAAGCTCGTCAAGACCGGCAACCAGGACAGCCCGATCCTCGAGGGCCAGACGCCGCTGCTCGGCAACGACGTCTGGGAGCACGCGTACTACCTCAAGTACCAGAACAAGCGCCCGGACTACCTCAAGGCGTGGTGGAACGTCGTCAACTGGGCGAAGGTCGCCGAGCGGTACGCCGCCGCCAAGTAGCCGTGCCGATCCCGCGGCCGGGAAGCCGCCGGCCGCGGGTTCCGCCCTCCGGGCGGCCGCCCGCACGCGGAGGCGGGCCCGCTGGGCGCGCCTTCGCCCTCCCCCTCGTGGCGGCGCTGATAGCGCTCGCGCTGCTCGCACCCGCCGGCGCGCCCGCCGCGCCGCAGCTCCAGACCGGGATCTCCGACGACGGGATCCTGCTGCACGCGCCCGAGCGCGCGCCGGGCATCGTCGCCCGCTGGGCCGCGGCGGGGATCGACACGGTGCGGATCCAGGTCCGCTGGGTCGCGATCGCGCCCGGCGAGCTCTCGCCCGCGCAGCCGCTCGGCTTCGACGCGCGGGATCCCGAGGACCCGCAGTACGACTGGGCGGCGACGGACGCGGCGATCGCGCTCGTCGTGGGCGCGGGCATGACGCCGATCCTCGCGGTCACGGGCTCCGGGCCGCTGTGGGCCTCGCGCGTCCCCTCGCTCGGCAACCCGCGCTACCTGCCGGACGCCGGGAGGTTCGGGCAGTTCGCCGAGGCGGTCGCGCGGCGCTACGGGCGCGTCGCCGACAAGTACCTGATCTGGAACGAGCCGAACCAGCCGCTGTGGCTCCAGCCGCAGCAGGAGTGCCCGGTCGCCGGTCGCCGGTGCACGCCGGTCGCGCCGCACACCTACCGCGCGCTCGTGCGCGCCGCCTATCCCGCGATCCACCGCGCCGACCCCGGCGCCCAGGTCATCGCCGGGACGCTCGCGCCGCGCGGCGCCGACCCGCTGCAGCGCAACCGGCCCCTGCACCCGCTCGCGTTCATCCGCGCGTTCGGCTGCGTGGACGACCGGCTCAAGCCGATCCGCACCGGCCGCTGCAAGGGCTTCCAGCCCGCGCGGATCGACGGCTTCGCCTACCACCCGCACGCCATCGCGGCGAGTCCCTCCACGCCCGCGCCGCACACCGACGACGCGACGATCGCGGACCTCGGCAAGCTCGAGCAGACCCTCGACGCCGTCCAGCGCGCACACGGCTTCACGACGCCGACCGGCGCCCACGCGCCGCTGCACCTCACCGAGTTCGGCTACCAGACCAACCCGCCCGACCCCTACGACGGGATCCCGGTGGCGCGGCAGTCGCGCTGGCTCCAGGAGGCCGCCTACATCGCCTGGCGCGACCCGCGCGTCCGGACGCTCGTGCAGTACGAGTGGCAGGACGAGCCGGTGAAGTCCGTGGGCTCGGGGAGGAAGCGGTACGCGGGCTGGCAGTCCGGCTTGTTGTACGCCAACGGCAAGGCCAAGCCCGCGCTCGCAGGCTTCCAGCACCCGTTCGTGGCGGACGTCGCCTCGAAGGCGCCGGCCGTCCGCTTCTGGGGCCAGGTCCGCCCCGGCCGCGCGCACGACGTCCTGCTCCAGCGCGCGTCCCCGACCGGCTCCTGGGTCACCGTCGCGCGGATGCGCACCGACGCGCACGGCACCTTCGTGAAGACCCTGGCCCCGCCCGGCGGCCGCAGCGGCGTCTACCGCTACCGCACCGCGGACCCGCTCCCGGCGCCGGTGTTGACCTCCGACCGCCTCACCGTCACGCCGGCGGGCGGGACGCGCGCGGCAACCAGCTCGCGGTAGCGGCGGGTTCGGATGGTGACGAGGAACCGCGCGGCGGGTCAGTCGTAAGGAGGTGCTCGCGGAGAGCACCTGCGTACGAACGACCCGCCGGGGCCCACGCAAGCGCGCTGAGCGCCGCGGCGCTCGCCTACGCCCGCAGGCGGTAGCCGCGCACGAACAGCCGGTGGTTGAACGCGAAGAGCGCGCCGGTGGCGGCGGTGAGGAACAGCAGCGACAGCGCGATGTTCGTCTCGCTGTAGCCCAGGAACCCGTAGCGGACCAGGCCGATCATGTAGTAGATCGGGTTGATGTGGGTCAGCGTCTCGAAAGGCTGGGGCAGCAGGGAGGCGCTGTAGAAGACGCCGCCGAGGAAGAGCAGCGGCTGGAGCACGAAGGTCTGCGCGAACGAGACGTCGTCGAACTGCTCCGCGCGCACGCCCACGAGCACGCCGAGCTGGGCGAAGAAGAACCCCACCAGGAAGAGCGCGGCCAGCAGCACGACCACGTGGTCGACCGGCAGGTCCACCAGGAACGACGCCGCCACGAACGTCAGCAGCGCCACGAGCCCGCCGCGCAGGAAGCCGCCGAAGGTGAAGGCCAGCAGCAGCTCCAGCGGCGAGGCGGGCGAGGAGAGCTGGTCGTCGATCGCGCGCTGGAACTTCTGCTGCAGGATCGAGGACGAGTTGTTGGAGAACGCGTTCATCGCCCAGGCCATCATGATCAGGCCGGGCACGACGAAGACCACGTAGTCGACGCCGTGCAGCTTGCCGACCCGCGACCCGAGCGCCGCGCCGAAGACCGAGATGTACAGGAACGTCTCGAGCAGCGGCGCGCCGACCGTCTGGCGCTTGATCTTCATGAACCGGCTCACCTCCCGCCGCAGCAGCGAGGCGAAGCGGATCTGCGAGGCGCTCACGCGACCAGGCCCCGCGAGAGCTCCTTGCGGCCCACGAGCTCCAGGTACGCGTCCTCCAGCCCGGACACCCCGTACTTCGCCGCCAGCTCCGCGCTGCTGCCCTGCGCCACGACCTGCCCGTCGTTGATGAAGGCGATCCGGTCGCAGAGCTGCTCGGCCTCTTCGAGGTAGTGCGTGGTCAGCAGGATCGTCGTGCCCTCGGCGTTGATCCGCTGGACGTAGTGCCACAGCTCCAGCCGCAGCTCGACGTCCACCCCCGCCGTCGGCTCGTCCAGGATCAGCAGCCGCGGCCGGTGCATCAGCGCGCGGGCCAGGATCAGCCGGCGCTTCATGCCACCGCTGAGCGTCCGCGTGCGGTCGTCCTTCTTGGACGTGAGCGAGAACGCGTCGAGCAGCTCCTTGGTCCGCTCGCGCCGGTCGGCGCGCCGCATCCCGAAGTAGCCGCCGTGGTAGTCGAGCGTCTCGGCGACCGTGAGGAAGTGGTCGATGTTGAGGTCCTGCGGCGCCAGCCCGACGGCCGCGCGCGCCTCGGCGTAGCCGTCGATCGCGTCGTGGCCGAACACGGAGATCGCCCCCGAGGTCGGCGACGCCAGCCCCGTCGTGCAGTGGATCAGCGTCGACTTGCCCGCGCCGTTGGGCCCGAGCAGCCCGAAGAACTGCCCCGCGCCGATCTCCAGCGAGACGCCCCGGAGGGCCTCGGTGCCGGTCGGGTACCGCTTGACGAGGTCGGTGATCCGGAGCGCGGCCGGCTCAGGCACGCGTGAACCGGCGGCCGGTGACCGGCGAGACGGCCTCGTCGATCGCGTCCGCGTCCGCCTCGGCCTGCTTGGCCTCCAGCGCGGCGAGGCGCTCCGGCGTCATCGCCGTGTCGTCCTCGTTCTCGGCCAGCCACTGCGCGGCCTCGGCGCGGCTGGCGTCGTCGACGACGATCCGCTTGCCCGACGCGTAGTACTTGTCGATCTCGGCGAAGAGCTCGTCCACCAGGTCCTCCGTGCGCACCTTCTTCAGCGGCTCGCCCTTGGAGAAGATCATCGCGCTGTCCTTCGCGCCGGTGATCCCGAAGTCCGCGTGGCGCGCCTCGCCGATGCCGTTGACGGCGCAGCCGAGGATCGAGACCTCGATCGGGTCCGCGTACTGCTCCAGGCGGCGCTCGACCTCCATGACGACCGAGTCCATGTCGAACTGCAGGCGGCCGCAGGTCGGGCAGGCGATCAGGACCGGGCCGCGCTCGCGGAGCTTCAAGGCCTTCAGGATCTCCCAGGCGACCTTGACCTCCTCCTCGGCGTGGAAGGTCGACAGCGAGATCCGGATCGTGTCGCCGATGCCGTCGGCCAGCAGCGTCCCGAGCCCGACGGCGCTCTTCAGCGAGCCCGACCACTTCGTGCCCGCCTCGGTGATCCCGAGGTGCAGCGGGTGGTCGATCTTCTCGGAGAGCAGCCGGTTCGAGGCGATGGTGTTGGGCACCGAGGTCGACTTCATCGACACCTTGAAGTCGTGGAAGTCGAGGCGGTGCATCAGCTCGACCCACTCGGTCGCGGCCGTGACCAGCGCCTCGACCGGGTTCGTGAACTCCATGTCGCGCAGGTGCTTGGGCAGCGAGCCGGAGTTGACGCCGACGCGGAGCGGCGTCCCCTTGGCCTTGGCCGCGGCGATGACCTCGGCGACCTTGTCCGGCCCGCCGATGTTCCCCGGGTTGATCCGCACGCAGTGGGCGCCGACCTCGATGGCCTTGATCGCCAGCGTGTGGTTGAAGTGGATGTCGGCGATGATCGGGATCGGGGACTCGACCACGATCGTCTTCAGCGCCTCGATGTCGGCCTCGCGCGGCACGGCGCAGCGCACGATGTCGGCGCCCGCGTCGGCCACGCGGCGGATCTGGTCCATCGTCGCGGTCAGGTTCGCCGTCTCGGTCTTGGTCATCGTCTGGACGGCGACGGGCGCGCCGCCCCCGATGGGGACGTCGCCGACGTGGATCTGACGGGCAGAGGCCATGCACGCATTCTAGGAGGCAAACGGACTAGCCTCCCCGCCCGTGGCCCCCACCGACGTCTACGGGACCGCCCGGGGTCAGGCCCGCGCGCGCATCGCGTCCCCGATCGCCGCCCGCGCCCGCGCGCGCCGGCACGCCCAGTTCTTCGGCCTCACCGGCCTGCAGCCCGGCATGAGCGTCCTCGACGTCGGCTGCGGCACCGCGGGCCTGCGCGCCCTCGAGCCGGACCTGGAGATCACCGGCGTCGACCTCGTCGCCCGCCCGTCCTACCCCGGGCCGTTCCTGCAGGCCGACGTCACCGAGGGCCTGCCCTACGAAGACGGCGCGTTCGACCTCGTCTACTCCTCGAGCGTCGTCGAGCACGTCCCGCGCGCCCGCCGCGCCGCGTTCGCCGCCGAGCTCACCCGCGTCGGCCGCGGGCTCTACGTCCAGACGCCGGCCTTCTCGTTCCCGCTCGAGCCGCACAGCCTGCTGCCCTTCGCGCACTGGCTGCCCGCGCGGCTCCGCCGCCCGCTCTGGCGCCTCGGCGCGCAGGGCGACTGGGAGGAGATCGACCTCCTCGGGCGCGCCGAGATGCGGCGCCTCTTCGGCGCGCCCGTCCACGCCGAGCGCGTCGGCCCGCTGGCCAAGAGCTGGATCGCGATCGACCCGGTGACGCCGCGGCGATGAGCGCGACGGGGCCGGTCTGCCTCCGCGACGTCGAGGCGCTCGTCGCCACGCGGCTCGACGCGGGCCCGCTCGGCTACTTCGCGGGCGGCGCCGGGGACGAGCGCACGCTCGCCGACAACGAGGCCGCCTTCGCGCGCCTCCAGCTCCTCCCCCGCGTCCTGGTCGACGTCAGCGCCGTCGACACCGCGACGACCGTCCTCGGCACGCCGATCTCGATGCCGGTGATCGTCGCGCCGGTCGCCCTGCAGCGCATGGCGCACCCCGACGGCGAGCCCGGGATGGCGCGCGCCGCCGCGGCCGCGGGGACGCTGATGTGCGTCTCGACGCTCGCCACCGCGACCGCGCGCGAGGTCGCCGCGGCCGCGCCCGGCGCGCCGCGCTGGTTCCAGCTCTACGTCCTGCGCGACCGCGGCGTCACCCACGCGCTGGTCGACGAGGCCGTCGCCTGCGGCTACCAGGCGCTCGTCGTCACCGTCGACGCCCCGCGCGCCGGGCGTCGCGAGCGCGACCTGCGCACCGGCTTCGCCGTCCCGCCCGGCATCGACATGCCCGGCGTCTCCGCCGCGGCGGGCCACAGCGTCGGCCTCACGCCCGCGGACTTCTTCTCGCTGGTCGACGCCTCGCTGACCTGGAAGGACCTCGCGGCGCTGGTCGAGGCCGTCGACCTCCCGGTCCTCGTCAAGGGGATCCACACCGCCGCCGACGCCCGGCTGGCGATCGCGCACGGCGCCGCCGGGATCGTCGTCTCCAACCACGGCGGGCGCCAGCTCGACGGCGTCCCCGCCGGGATCGACCTGCTCGAGGAGGTCGTCCAGGAGGTCGCGGGCGACGTCGAGGTCCTCGTCGACGGCGGCGTGCGCCGCGGCACCGACGTCCTGAAGGCGCTCGCGCTCGGCGCGCGCGCCGTCCTCGTCGGCCGCCCGATGCTCTGGGGCCTCGCCTGGGACGGCGAGGCCGGCGCCCGCTGGGTCCTCGAGACGCTGCGCGCCGAGCTCGCGCTCGACCTTATGCTCCTCGGTGCCGCCACGCCCGCGCAGGTCGTGCGCGCCCACGTCCGCTGAGCGCCGCCCCCGCGCGCCTCAAGCCGCGAGCGCTCACAGCCGTTAACAGGGATGAGCCGTGTCCGGAACATCTCCCCTGTCCATGATCGCCTCCCTGCGCGGGGCGCTCGAGGCCGCCCGCGGCGTCCGCTCGCGCGACGACCTCGTCTTCGCGCTCGACCGCATCGCGGAGACGACGGCCGCCGCGCTCGGCCACGCCAGCGTCGCGATCAACCTGCACCGGCCGGCCTGGGACGACTTCGAGACCACCAACGTCCACGGCCCCGAGGCCACGCGCCTGGCGCTGCTCGGCAAGGCCTCGACGTGGGAGCAGTGGGCCCCGTACCTCGCCGCGCGCTTCGAGCGCCGCGGCGCCCACCACGTCCCGGCGGGCGCGATCCCCGGCGGCCTCGCGGAGGATCTCGTCCTCGCCGTCATGCGCCGCGCCAACGGCGACGTCGTCGGGATCGTCTCGATCGCCGAGCCGCACGACGGCGTCACGCCGACCGACGAGCTCTGCGACCAGCTCGTCTCGCTCGCCCAGCTCGCGGCGCTCGCCGTCGAGCAGGCCGCGGGCGCCGAGCGCGACGCCCGCCACCGCGCGGCGCTCGACCGCCTCCTCTCGCTCGCCACCCTCGCGGGCGAGCAGCGCCGGCGCGGCGCCGTCCTGCAGGCGGTCTGCGCCGGGATCTGCGAGACGCTCGGCTTCGAGCGCGCCGCCGTCCTGCTCGCCGAGAACGGCGGGCTGCTGCGCCCCGCGGCGACCGCGGGCTGGACGATGCACGACCCCGTCTTCGCGCACCTCGCGTTCACGCTCGCGCAGTTCGAGCCGATCCTCGAGCCCGTCAACGAGCGCCACGGCTGCCACCTGCTGAGCCGCGAGGACGCCGAGGCGACGCTCAACATCCAGACCACGATCTACCGCTCCCAGACCGGCGGCCGCGGCCCGTACGCGTGGACGCGCCACTGGCTCGTCGTCGGCCTGCGCGACGCGACCGGCACGCTGCGCGGCGTCATCTGGGTCGACGATCCCACCGACCGCCTCCTGCCCGGTCGCGAGCAGCTGCAGGTTCTGCGCCTCTTCGGCGACCGCGCGGCGCACGCGCTCGACGCGGGCCCGGCCGGGGAGACGCTGCCGCCGCCGTTCGCCGACCACGACCCGCTGACCGGCCTGGCCAACCGCGCGAAGCTCGCCGAGCGCCTGCGCCACGCGCTGCAGCGCACCAAGCGCTCGGACACGACGCTCGCGGTCATCTTCATCGACCTCGACAACTTCCAGCACGCCAACGACGCGCTCGGCCACACCGCGGGCGACGAGCTGCTGCGGATCAGCGCCGCGCGCATCGACGAGGACCTGCGCCCCGGCGACACGGTGGCGCGGTTCGGCGGCGACGAGTTCGTCGCGCTCTGCGAGGACGTCGCCTCGGCCGACGAGGCGATGGTCGTCGCCGAGCGCCTGCGCGTCCTGCTCAGCGAGCCGATCCCGCTGGCCGGCGGCGTCGCGCAGGTCACCGCGTCGATCGGCGTCGCGCTGCCCGACCGGCCCGATCGCAGCGCCGAGGCGCTGCTGCAGGCCGCCGACCGGGCGATGTACGAGGCCAAGGCGGCCGGTCGCGACGCGGCCCGGCTCGCCACGCCCGGCGCCGGCTGGCCGTAGGCCGCGCCGACCCGTCACCATCAGGGCATGCCCGAGCTCGACCACGGCGTGCCCTCCGAGGCGCCGCCGGCCGTCCCACCGCCGCTGCTGCCGGTCGCCGAGGTCCCGCGGCGCACGCCGGCCGAGGAGGCCCGGACCCTGCTCGCCGCCACGAACGTCGCGACGCTGGCGACGCTCAGCGACGACGGCGGCCCGTGGGGCTCGATGGTCACCTACGCCGCGCTGCCCGGCGGCGCGCCGGTCCTCTGCGTCTCGCAGCTCGCCGAGCACGGGCGCAACCTGGCGCGGGATCCGCGCGCGAGCCTCGTCGTCGTCGACCCCGCGCCGGTCACCGACCCGCTCGCGGCGGGCCGCGTGACGCTCGCGGGCACCGCGGTGCGGCCAGAGGGCGAGGACCACGCGGCCGCCCGCGCCGCGTACCTCGACGCCGTCGCGTCAGGGAAGTACTACATCGACTACACCGACTTCTCGCTCTACGTCCTGCGCGTGGAGCGCGTGCGCTGGGTCGGCGGCTACGGCCGCATGTCCTCCGCCGACGGCGCGGGCTACGCGAGCGCGCAGGCCGACCCGGTCGGCAACGCCGCGGGCGCCGTCGCCCACCTCAACGACGACCACGCCGACGCGCTGCTCGCCATGGCCCAGGGCCTCGGCGGCTACCCGGACGCGACGAGCGCCCGCTGCGCCGCGGCCGACCGCTACGGCCTGGACCTCGTCCTCGAGACGCCGCGCGGCACCGCCCCGGCGCGCGTCGGCTTCGCCGCGCCGGTCACCGAGCCCGCGGGGCTGCGGGGCGCGACGGTCGAGCTGACCCGCCGCGCCCGGACGCTCCTCGCGGAGCGCTAGCCCGCGTACATCGAGCCGATGTCGCCGTCGTACTTCTCGGCGATCGGCTTGCGCTTCAACTTCATCGTCGGCGTCAGCTCGTCGCCGCCGGGCAGCCAGTCGCCCTCGACGATGACGAACTTCTTGATCTGCTCGACCCGCGCCAGCGTGGCGTTGGCGGCGTCGACGCCGGCCTGGATCGCGGTGCGGACCGCGTCCTCGCCCGCGAGCTCCTCGAGCGACTTCTCGCCGAGGCCGTTCTGCGCCGCCCACGCCGGGGCGAAGTCGGCGTCGAGCACGATCAGCGCCGTGTTGTAGGGCTTGGCGTCCCCGATGCAGACCGCGTTGCCGATCAGCGGCGACGCGCTCTTCAGCGACGCCTCGATGTTCGCCGGCGACATGTTCTTGCCGGCCGCGTTGATGATGATCTCCTTCTTGCGGTCGACGATCTTGACGTAGCCGTCCTCGTCGATCTGCGCGATGTCGCCGGTGTGCAGCCAGCCGTCGGGATCGATCGTCTCCGCCGTCTTCTCGGGCAGCCCGCGGTAGCCGAGCATCACGAGCGCGCCGCGGATCAGCAGCTCGCCGTCGTCGGCGAGCTTGAGCTCGCAGCCGGGCGTCGCCGGGCCGACGGTGCCGATCTTGATCTTCTCCGGCGGGTTGACCGAGCCGCCGCCGCAGGTCTCGCTCATCCCCCACAGCTCGCTCAGCGGCAGGCCGATGGCGTGGAAGAACTCCAGGACCGGCACGGGCGTCGGGGCGGCGCCGACGTTGATCGCCACCACCTGGTCGAGCCCGAGCATGCCGCGGAGCCCCGCGAACATCTCGGTGTCGGCCTGCGCGACCGCCGCGGCCAGCTCCTCGGGGACCGGCTCGCCGGCCTGCTCGAGCTGGACCTTCTTCACCGCCGCGGCGAGCGCCGCCTGCGCCTTCTCGCGCTGCTCGTCGGGCTGGCCCGCGACCATCGCCTCCAGGCCCGCCTTCAGCTTCTCCCAGATCCGCGGCACCGCGAAGAACCAGTGCGGCCGGACCTCGGGCAGGAACGAGATGATCTCGCGCGGGTTGGGGCAGCACGTGACCTGGAAGCCGAAGACGATCGGCAGGTAGTGGTGCGCGGCCCGCTCGGCGATGTGCGCGTTGGGCAGCCACGAGATGACGCGCGCGCCCTCGGGGAACTCGACGATCTCCTCGATCCCGCCGACCGCGGCCAGCAGGTTGCGGTGCGCGAGCTCGACGCCCTTCGGCGGGCCCGTCGTGCCCGAGGTGTAGATCAGCGTCAGGACGTCCTCGGGGCCGAGCTGCGCGATCGAGGCCTCGACGTCGAAGCCGTCCTCGGCGACGTCGGCCAGCGCCGTCGTGCCCTCGGGCGCCTCGCCGTCGACCACGATCACGTGCGCGAGGTCCGGCAGCGCCTTGCGCGCCTCGAGCACGTTGTCGAGGAACTGCTGCTCGGTGATGATGATCTTCGCGCCCGCGTCCGAGACCACGTACTCGATCTGGTTCGGCGCGTAGGTCATGTAGATGGAGAAGGGCGTCGCCCCCACCATCATCGCCGCGAGGTCCGCCTGGTGGAACTCGGGGCGGTTGCCCAACATCAGGGCGATGGTGTCGCCCTTCCGGAGGCCGAGCGCGTGGAGCCCGCCGGCGAGCCGGTCGACGCGCTCGCGCAGGTCGGCCCAGGTCCAGGAGGTCTCACCGCCCTTGGTCCTGATGGCGACCTCGTCGGCGCGTTGGGACGACGTGAGGCGAAAGGCCTCGGCGATCGTCGCCGCGTCGATGGCGCGCTTCGGTGCGGTGCTGCTCTCCACTTCCGACTCCTCCAGTCGCTACTTCACCCCGAAGCCGCCGTCCTGCAACCGACCGATGTCGTTGGTCAGCCCCACGGCGAACAGCATGAGGACCAATACGAATCCTACGTAGCTGGCCTGCTCCATGATCCGGAACGGGATGGGACGTCCGCGCACCTTCTCGGCCAGCGCCCAGAAGATATGCCCCCCGTCCAGCGGAAGGAAGGGGAAGAGGTTGACGATCGCCAGGGAGAGGCTGATGAGCGCGAGGATCCTGAGCGCGAGATCGAGGTCGTCGGCGGCGAAGGACTGGCGGGTCGTCTCGTAGGAGCCGACGACGCCGGAGAGCTGCTTGCGCGCCTTCGAGTCGTAGAACAACTTGCCGACGGTGTCGACCGTGGCCTTCGTGACGTCCCACATCCCGGTGACCGAGCGGCTGGCGGACTCGCCGATCGCCACGCGCTCGTAGGTCCCGCCGAAGGAGAAGCCGATCAGCATCCGCGCGTTGGCCTTGCTGTAGCGCGGCTTGATCTCGAGCTGCTGGGTGCGGCCGTTCCGCAGGACCGTGAGCGTGGCGGGCGTGGCGGCGACGCAGCCGTCGACCTTCGCGCCGCTCGCGCAGGTGTGCTTGCCGATCGCGGTGCGCAGCGCGTCGGGGTCGCCCTTGACGCCGTCGACCGCGACGAGCTTGTCGCCCTTCTGGAGGACGCCGACGGCAGCCGACTTCGGCACGAGGTCGGCGACCTTGCTCGTCGCGACCTGGTCGCCCTTGGCCGCGAAGAGCACGAAGAGGATCACGAACGCGACGATCACGTTCATGAGCGGCCCGGCGCCGATGACCACGAGGCGCTTCCAGACCGGCTGGCGGTAGTAGGCGCGGTGCTCGTGCTCCGGCGGGATCACCTCCGCCGGGTTCATCCCCGTGATCTTCACGTAGCCGCCGAGCGGGATCGCCCCGATGCCGTACTCGGTCTCGCCGCGCTTGACCTTCCAGATCAGCGGCGGGAAGAAGAGCGCGAAGCGCTCGACGCGCATCCCGACGGCCTTGGCGGCCGCGAAGTGGCCGAGCTCGTGGAGGATGATCAGCAGCGCGAAGCCGACGAACGCGAGGAGCCAGGACATCTACGCGCGCGCCCCGATCCGCTCGGTCGCCAGCTCGCGCGCGGCGCGGTCGGCCTCGAAGAGCGACTCGAAGGCGCGGACGGGGCCGCCGGGCATCTGCTGGAGCGTCGCGTCGATCACCTCGGCGATGCCGGTGAAGGACAGGCGGTCGTTCAGGAAGGCGTGCACGGCGACCTCGTTGGCGGCGTTGAGCACGCACGGCGCGGTGCCGCCGGCGCGTGCGGCCTGGAGGCAGAGGTCCAGGCACGGGAAGGCGTCGTGGTCGACGGCCTCGAAGGTCAGGGAGCCGATCTCGGCGAGGCTCAGCCGCTTGGTCGGGAGCGGGAGGATCTCGGGGTGGTGCAGCGCGTAGGCGATCGCGATCCGCATGTCGGGCAGGCCGAGGTGCGCGAGCTGCGCGCCGTCGGCGGTCTCCACGAGCGCGTGGACGATCGACTGCGGGTGCACGACGACGTCGATCCTGTCGTAGGGCAGGCCGAAGAGGTGGTGGGCCTCGATGACCTCCAGGCCCTTGTTCATCAACGTGGCCGAGTCGATGGTGATCTTGCCGCCCATCGACCACGTCGGGTGGTCGAGCGCCTCGGCGACGGTGACGTCCGCCAGCTCGGCGCGGCCGCGGCCGCGGAACGGGCCGCCCGAGGCGGTGATCGTCATCCGCTCCAGCGCGCCCGGCGGGACGCCGTGGAGGAGGTGGTGCAGCGCGGCGTGCTCGGAGTCGACCGGGAGCAGCTGCGCGCCGGTGGCCTCGGCGAGCTGGGTGACGAGCTCGCCGCCGACGACCAGCGACTCCTTGTTGGCGAGCGCGAGGTCGATCCCCTCGCCCAGCGCCGCGACCGTCGGGCCGAGGCCCGCGGAGCCGACGAGCGCGTTGAGCACCAGGTCGGCCTCGGACTCGAGCACGAGCTGCACGAGGCCCTCGGCCCCGGTGAGCACCTCGCCGTCGGTCCACGCCTCGGCCGCGCGGGCGGCGGCGTCGGGGTCGGCGAGCGCGATCCGGCGCACGCCGTGGTCGACGGCCTGCTGCACGAGGGGCTCCCAGGAGCGCGCGGCGCTGAGCCCGACGATCTCGAGATCGTCGGAGCGGGAGACCACGTCGAGCGCCTGGGTGCCGATCGACCCGGTGGAGCCGAGCACGAGAAGACGGCGGGGCATGTGGCCAGAAGGGTAGCCGCGCGCACCTGAAGGCCGGATCAAGGCTGGACGGGCGCCACGCCGGGCGTGCCGGTAGGTTGCTCCACCGTGCCTGAGCGCTCCACGTCGTTCCGCGGCCTGCGCGCCGCCGGTCTCCTCCTCGCCGTGCTCCTGGCGGCCGCCGCGCCCGCGCGGGCGCAGGGCGGCAGCGGCAGCGTCGGGGTCCCGCCCGGAGCGCCCGTGGTCGCCGGGCCGACGGCGAGCGGGACCTCGGCGGTCGCGTTCCTGCACGGCAAGGAGCTCTGCATGGCGTTCGTGCAGCAGGGCGCCCCGGCGTCCGGCCAGCAGGAGGGCGACTGCGTCGCCGTGCCGGTCCTCCAGGCCTTCGGGCATCGCGCGATCAGCCTGCACGGCACCGCGGGCGGCGGGTACCAGGAGATCGGCGTCACCGGCGGCGCGGCGGCGTTCATCTCCTACAAGCTGGCGGGCGCGACCGTCGCGCGGGCGGCGACCCAGCCCTCACCCCTGCCCGGTGCCGCGGGGACGCTGCGCTTCTACGCGATCGAGACGCCGGCCGGCGCGCGAAGCGACGAGCTGGCGCTGCTCGACACGTTCGAGGCGGTCCAGCGCGCGTACGCCCTCGACGGCTTCTTCGACGCCGGCCCGCCGGTGCCGCGCGACCCGCCGGGACGGATCCTCGCGCAGGGCCGGCGCGGCAGCGGGCGCTGGACGCTGCGCACGCGGATCGCCCATCCGCTCGCCCCCACCCCGCTGCTGCCGGAGCGCCGGGTGGCCGGGGCCTGCGTGACGCTCGCGACCGCGCTGCGCAGGCCGGCCGACGGCGTCTGCGACCTGCAGGCCCGCGCCGCCGAGCCGGTCCTCTTCGGCCTCACGCAGAGCTGCTCGCCGGTCGGCACCGCGCTCACCGTCCTGGCCCGCGCCGCCGTGCGCCGCGTGGAGGTCGTGCTCGGCGACGGCCGCCGCCGCGCCGTCGCCCTGCGCGCCATCCCGGACGCGCCGGCGGGCGAGCGCGCCGGTGTCGCCGTGCTCGGGCGCGGGATCGCGGTGCGCGCGCTGGTGGCCACGGGCTCCGGCGGACGGACGCTGCTGCGCCGGCCGCTCGGCCTCCCGCCGGCCGTGCGCTTCGCGGGCTGCGAGGAGGGCCTCGACACGGCCATCATCCGCTACGCCGTCGGCCTCTCGCAGCGGCCGCTCGGCGCCGGGCCGCACGCGCCGCACGTCGCGACCGACGGCGTCCGGCTCTGCCTGGCGATCGATCGCGCGCCGCGGCCGCCTGGCGGCTGCGCGGTGCCGCCGCTCGACGCCGAGGACGTGTTCCTCACCACCGAGCCGACCGCGGACGGCCGCTACGTCGCGGGCTTCGTCCCGCGCGAGGTCGCGCGCGTGCGGCTGCGCCTCGACGACGGCCGCGCCCGCGAGGTCCGGCCCGCGCCGGTCGACGGCCCGTACGCGGTCAGCGTGGCGCTCGTGGCCGCCGACGTCCCGGGCGCGCACCCCGTTGTCGGCTACGACCTGCTCGACGCCGCGGGCGGGACGCTGGCGAGCAGCGAGGGCCCTCAGGAGCCCGCGTTCGTCCACCGGACGGTGCTGCTGGCCCATCCCGGCCCCGGCCTCGGCCCGCTGATCGCCGCGCGGCGCCCGCGCGTCGGGCGGGTCGGGCCGACGACCTGCGCGGCCCTGGTCGGCCTGATCGGCGAGGACCGCTGCGAGCTCGGCAGCTCCGGGATCTTCCGGGTGATCGTCCGCTGCGCGCCGCGGCAGATCGTGGTCATCGGCACCCTCGACCGCGCCGGGCAGCGGATCGCCGTCCGCACCGCCGCGGGCCGGGAGATCCGAGGGCGCACGGTCGCGCTGCCCGCCGCGCTGCGCAGCACCGCGCCGCGCGCCGTCACGCAGGTCGCGGTGGCGCTGGCCGTGCTGCCCGCCTCCGCGGCGCCGCGGAAGCTGCTCCTGCGCGGCCCCGACGCGAGCACCACGACGCTCGCGCTCCCGGCCGCGCGCGAGCAGTGCGGCTACCAGAGCTACGCCTACCCGGGCGAGGACGACCGCTGAGCGGCGCGGTAGGTTTTGCGTCACATGCCACATCGCTCCACGCTCGTGCGTTGCCGATCACCGCTCGCCGCGTTGCTCTGCTGCGCGGTCGCCGCCGCGCTCGCGCTGTCCGCGACGGCAGGCGCCCAGGACGACATCCCGGTCCCCGCCTCGGCGCCGACGGTCGCCGGCCCGACCGCGAGCGGGACGACGCTGATCGCGTTCGTGCGGGGCGAGGAGCTGTGCACCGCGTTGCAGGAGCGCGGCGCGCGGCGGCCGACGGGCGTGGACGACGGCGGCGGCCTGTGCGGGCCGCTGCCGGTCCTCGGCCCGCTGGGCGTCAGCGTCATGGCGTCGTCGAGCAGCTCCGGCGACGCGAGCGTCGCGCAGGTCTACGGCGCGGTCGGCACCGACGTGACCGCCGTGGAGCTGCGCGCCCCCGGCCGCACGGTCGGCCACGCGGAGGCGCCGATCTCGCCGCTGCCGGGCGCCGCCGCCGAGCTGCGCTTCTTCCTCGTGGAGTCCCCGACGAAGCCGCCGCCGGACGAGCTGGCGCTGCTCGACGCGACCGGCGCGGTCCGCGGCGCGGTGGGCGACGAGGGGTCGACGTCGCCGCTCTCGACCTTCCGCGCCGCCGGCGAGCGACCGGCGGGGCCGGTGCTCGAGCGCGGCCGCCGCGGCGGCGCTGCCTGGACGCTGCGCGCCGCGACGCGTCACGTCGTCGCCCCGACGCCGCTGGAGCCCGAGCGGCGTGTCGCCCGGCCCTGCGTGCGCTTCGCCGCCGGCGGCGGCGCGCGCGGCATCGAGTCCGCCTTCGACACCTGCGACCAGGAGACGTTCGCCGCGCCGGCGATCGTGCAGCAGGTGGGCGAGACGTGCGGGCCGATCGGCGCCTACGTCACCGTCCTCACCCGCCCGGCGGTGCGGCGCGTCGTCGTCGTGCTCGGCGACGGCCGCCGCCGCTCGGTGCCGCTGCGCGCGCTCCCCGGCGCGACCGCGGGCACGCGGGCCGGGGTGCTGGTCGTCGGGGCGGGCGTCGCGCTGCGCCGGATGCTCGCGCTCGGCGGCGGCGACCGCGTCCTGCAGACCGACGAGCTGCGCCGTGCGCCCGCCGACGGCGCGCCCTGCAGCGACGACGGCAGCTCGTCCGGCGTCGTCCTCCTGTTCGGGCCTGACGCGGGTCGCGCCCTCGGCCACGCGCCGCACGTGCTCCACGCCGCCGACGACGGCGCGCGGCTCTGCCTCGCAGTCGACCGTGCGCCGCGCGTCCCGCAGGACTGCCAGGTGCCGCCGCTCGACCCGACGACGACCGCCCTCCAGCGGCTGCTCACCGCCGACGGCCGCTTCCTGCTCGGCCTCGTGCCGCCCGACGTCGCCGCGGCGCGGCTGAGGCTCGACGACGGCAGCACGCGCGACGTCGCGGCGGCGCCGGTCCCCGGCTACGCGGGCCAGTACGCCGCCGTGACCCGGGTCGTGGCCGTCGACCTGCCCGGCGCGCACCGGGTCGTGGGCTACGACCTGCTCGACGCGCGCGGCCGCGTGCTCGCGAACGAGCCCGGCCCGGAGCGGAGGGCCCCGCAGCACGTGACCACGCTGCTGCGCGTCCCCGGGCTGCCGGCGCTGCGCGGCGCGCTCCTCCCGGGCGCGGGCGACGTGGACGCGCTGACCTGCGTCGCCCTCGGCCCCGTCAGCGCCATCGAGCCGGACTGCATCCTGGCCAACCCCGGCTTCTTCAGCGTGCGCGTCGAGTGCTCACCGCGCCGGCTGGTCGTCGTGGGCGGGTTGGCCCACGCGAACGAGCGCCTGACGGTGCGCACCACCTCAGGCCGCGAGATCGCGGGCCGCACCGCCCCGCTGCCCGCCGCGTTCGGCTGGCCTGCGGGCACGAGCGCCGCGCTGGCCGTCGTGCCCGGCGACGCCGCGCCTCGCGCGATCGTCGTCCGGCGCCCCCGTCACGCGACCAGGTCCTACGCCTTGAAGCTCCCGGCCGCCGCCCGCCAGTGCGGCTACGTGGCGTTCGCCGGGCCCTAGAGCTTCGCGGCCTCGCGCCGGTTCACCGCCGGGATCACGTGCTCGCCGTAGCTGCGCAGCGTCCCGTCCTTGTCGTCGTGCTGGAGGTAGAGGGCGAACTGGTCGACGCCGAGGTCCGCGAGCTCGCCGAGGCGCGCGACCTGCGTCTCGGGCGGGCCGATGAGGCAGAAGCGGTCGACGATCGCGTCGGGCACGAAGGACGTGTGCGCGTTCCCGGCGCGGCCGTGCTCGTTGTAGTCGTAGCCCTCGCGCCCGGCGATGTAGTCGGTGAGCGCCGCGGGCACGGCCGAGCCGTCGCCGCCGTAGCGCGCGACGATGTCGGCGACGTGGTTGCCGACCATCCCGCCGAACCAGCGGCACTGGTCACGACCATGGTGGAGGCCTTGCTCGCTGCCGTCGGTCACGTAGGCGGGCGCGGCGACGCAGATCGTCACGGACTCGGGGTCCCGCCCCGCCGCCTCGGCCGCGCGGCGCACCGCGGCGATCGACCACGCGGTGATGTCCGGGTCGGCGAGCTGCAGGATGAAGCCGTCGCCGACCTCGCCGGTCAACGCCAGCATCTTGGGGCCGTAGGCCGCCACCCACACCGGCAGCCGGCTCTCGGTGTTCCACGGCAGCCGCAGCGTCGTGCCCTTGTAGTCGACCGCCTCGCCGCAGGCCAGCCCGCGGATCACGCCGATCGACGCCCGCATGTCGGCCACCGAGACCGGCTTGCCGTTGATGACGCGGACCGCGCTGTCGCCGCGGCCGATCCCGCAGATCGTGCGGTTCCCGTACATCTCGTTGAGCGTGGCGAAGAGCGAGGCGGTGACCGTCCAGTCGCGCGTCGCCGGGTTGGTCACCATCGGGCCGACGATCAGCTTGTGCGTCTCGTTGAGGATCCGGCTGTAGACGACGTAGGGCTCCTCCCACAGCAGGTGCGAGTCGAACGTCCACGCGTGGGTGAACCCGTAGGTCTCGGCCCGCTTGCAGAGGTCGATGACGCGCGCGGCGGGCGGGTCGTTCTGCAGGACGACGCCGAAGTCCATCATCGGATCGGCTCCAGCTCGCCCGCGGCGACCAGGGCGATGGCCTCGCCGACCGTCGCGCCGTAGGCGTCGATCGCGATCCGCAGGGCCTCGACCGGCGAGTCCTCCACCTCGGTGTGGGAGATCGGCGGGTCGGACTGCGCGAAGAGCATCACGGTGGGGACGAGGCGCCCGATCTCGGTGGCGTCGTGGAGGGGGCCGGAGGGGATCGGCGGGCCGTCGCCGCCACCCGCCGCGTCGACCGCGGCACGGGCGACCTCGATCAACCTGGGGTGGAACGGCGTGGGCGTCGCGCCGAAGACGCGCCGTGGCGCGACCGCGCAGTCGAAGGCCGCCGCCGCGCGCTCGCACGCCTCCAGGCACTCGGCCAACATGGTGGCCAACGCGCCCGCGTCGAGGTGGCGGAGGTCGAGCATCAGCTCGGACTCCCCCGCGATCGCGGTGATGACCGCGGGCTGGCTCGTGATCGCGCCGACGGTCGTCACGCCGCCGTGGCGGATCCCGACCTCGCGGATCTCCAGCGCGGCGGTCGCGGCGGCCGCGAGCGTGTCGCGGCGCAGGTGCATCGGCGTCGAGCCCGCGTGCGCGGACTGGCCGCTGAAGGCGATCAGGTAGCGCTCGTCGCCGAACGTGCCGGACACGGCGCTCGCCAGCCGGCCGCCGTCGAGCAGGACCGGGCCCTGCTCGATGTGGAGCTCGAGGTAGGCGCGCGCGCCGTCGAGCCGGGCCGTCGCGGCCGCGGCGCCGTCGAGGTCGACCTCGACCGAGGCCATCGCGTCCTGCAGCGTGATCCCCTGCGCGTCGCGCAGGCCGCGCACGTCGTCGGGGTCGAGCGTGCCCGCGACCGCGGAGGACCCGACGAGCGAGCGGCCGAAGCGCGCGCCCTCCTCGTCGGCCCAGTCCACCAGCCGGACCGTGACGGCCGGCGGCGCGCCCGCGCCCGCGAGCGTCCGCAGGACCTCGAGCGCGGCGAGCAGCCCGAGGCAGCCGTCGAGCCAGCCGCCCGAGGGCACCGCGTCGATGTGCGAGCCGACGATCACGAAGCCCTCGGTGGACCCGTCGCCGGGCAGCTCGGCCCAGAGGTTCCCGGCCTCGTCGCGGTCGACGGAGACGCCCTCGATCTCCGCCAGCCGCGCGAGCAGCCACGCGCGCGCCGCGCTCCAGTCCTCCGACCACGCCAGCCGCTTGGCGCCCGCGTGCTCGCCGCCGCTGGCCGCCGCGAGCTCGTGGAGGTCGGCCAGGACGCGGGCGGCGTCCACGCTCAGCGTCATCCGTTCGCCCCCGCCCGCGCGACGAAGCGCCCGTGGCCCGGCGAGCTGACGATCCTCCCGCGGTCGTAGACCATGGTCCCGCGCGAGAGCGTGTGGCGGACCGAGCCGCTCGCGGTCTGCCCCTCGTAGAGGTCGTAGTCCACGTTCATGAAGGACGTGTGGGTGCCGTAGTCGCGCGGCGCGGCGGGGTCGAAGACGACGACGTCGGCGTCCTTGCCCGGCGCGATCGCGCCCTTGGACGCGAGGCCGAAGCGGCGCGCGATCGTCGTCGAGGTCCGGTCCACGAGCTGCGACGGCGTGATCCGCCCGGCGACGACGCCCTCGTCCCACAGCTTCGCGAGGCGGTGCTGGATCACGGGCAGGCCGTTGGGCACGAGGCTGAAGTCCTCCAGCCCGCGGGACTTCTGCTCGTCGGTGAACGGGCAGTGGTCGGTCGAGACCGACTCGAGGATCCCGCGGCCGACGTAGTCCCACAGCGGGTCGTGGTTGGCGCCGTCGCGCAGCGGCGGCGAGCAGATGTAGCGGCAGCCCTCGACGCCGGGGCCGCGCAGGTCGTCGATCGTGTTGACGAGGTACTGCGTGCAGGTCTCGGCGCTGACCGGGACGCCGCGCTGCTGGGCGGCCTGGATCTCGGCGGCGGCGGCCGCGCACGTGACGTGGACGACGAACAGCGAGGCGCCCGTGAACTCCGCCAGGCGCGCGGCGCGCGAGGTCGCCTCGGCCTCCACGAACTCCGGGCGCGTGAGCGCGTGGTTGATCGCCGTGGTGTGGCCCTCGGCCAGCGCGCGCTTTACGAGCAGGTCGACGACGTCGCCGTTCTCGGCGTGGACCATCGTCAGCGCGCCGAGGTCGCGGGCGCGCTCCATGCAGGCGACCATCGCGTCGTCGCGCGTCATCAGCTCGCCCTTGTAGGCCATGAACAGCTTGAACGACGCGACGCCGGCCTCCACGATCGCGGCCATGTCGTCGATCGTCGCCGCGTTGGCGTTGGTGATGGCCATGTGGAAGCCGTAGTCGACGTGCGCGGCGCCCTCGGCGCGGCCCTGCCACTCGGCGAGCGCGGAGCGCAGCTGGTCGGGCTCGCGCTGGATCGCGAAGTCGACCAGGCACGTGACGCCGCCGGCCGCGGCGGCCTGCGTGCCGGTGTCGTAGTCGTCGGAGGACATCATCCCCATGAACGGCATCGACAGGTGCGTGTGGTTGTCGATCAGCCCCGGCAGCACGAGGCAGCCGGTCGCGTCGATGACTCTCGCCCCGTCCGGGACCTCGACCTCCCCCACCCCCGCGATCGTCTCGCCGACGATCAGGACGTCGCCGTCGTACTCGCCGTCGGCGCTCACCACGCGCCCGCCCTGCACCAGCGTTGCTTGCATGGACCGAGCATCTCACGCGTCGCGCCGGATCGGAATGTCCGACCCGGACACACCACGCCAGGGGTCAGACCCCCTTGAGGGTTGACGCGAACCCTCGAGGGGTCAGACCCCTCGAGGGTGGTCGAGGGTTGGCGTCAGGCGAGGCCCGCCACCGCGGCGTCGAGCGTGGCCGCGTCGGGCAGCGCGACGCGCTCGCGCCAGGCGACGCGGTCGATCGCCGACGGGCGGCGCGCGCCGAGCAGGCCGCCGGCCAGCGCGGTCAGCAGCGGCGCACCGCCGCCGCCGAGGCGGACCGCGGCGCGCATCGCCTCGCTCGGGTCGTCGTGGCGCTGCAGGACGGCGAGCAGCGCGTCGAGGACCGAGCGGTCGTCCGCGGTGACGCCGTGGAACGGCGGCGGCCAGTCGTCGGCGTGGTCGGTGAGCAGCGGATGCACCGGCCGCTCCGCCAGCAGCGCCGCGGCGAGGTCGGCGACCACGACCGCGCCGAAGCCGAGCGGGAGCGCCGCGGCGCGCCGCGCGGCGGCGTCGTCGCGGACGCGCCAGCCGACGGCGAGGGCCTCGGCGAGGGGGACGCCGCCGGGCGCCGCGGTATCGCGCCGCGCCGCACCGCCGCCGCGCGCCGCACCGCCGCCGCCGGCAGCCGCGTCGCCGCGCGTGTTGGGGGACTGTCCCCCACCTCGCGCCGCCGCCAGCACCGCCGCCGTCACCGCGCCCGTCGGTCCGACCCCCTCCAACAACCGGTCCCGCCTGATCGCCCGCGGCTTCACGCCCGCCCACGGCAGGCCCAGCGCCTCGCCGACCGCGACGCCCAGCAGCCCGCCGCGGAGCGCCGCGCTCAGGTCAGCGCGAGCCACACGTAGTAGCCGGTGACCGCGGTGAACATGATGGCGTCGAGGCGGTCGAGCGCGCCGCCGTGGGCGCCGAACAGCGTCCCGGTGTCCTTCGTGTTCGCGTCCCGCTTCAGGTAGGACTCGAAGAGGTCGCCGAGCGGCGCGGCGAGCGCGATCGAGATCCCCATGATCGCGCCCTTGCTCCCGCCGAACCACTCCTGGCTCAGCCCCGCCCACCACACGGCGGCGGTCCCGAGCACGATGCCGATCGCCAGCCCCTCGACGGTCTTGTTGGGGCTGATGGTCGGCGCGAGCGGCCGGCGGCCGAACGCGCGGCCGCCGAGGTACGCGCCCGTGTCGCCCACGAAGGTCCCGAGCAGCACCGCGAAGACCAGCGCGCCGCCGTGGTCGAGGTCGCGCAGCAGCACCGCGTGCGCGAGCGCCAGCCCGATCCACGCCAGCCCGAGCAGCGTCACCGAGATCGCGGGCGCCCCGCCCCCGCCGCGCTGGTTGACCGTCACGACGAACGTCAGCGGCAGGCAGGCCAGGAACACCAACAACAAGGTCTCGCGATCGCCCAGCGACGCCGCCAGCAGCAGCCCCACGAAGCCGACGAAGCCCGCCAGCCGCGCGGGCCGCGCGCGCTCGAACATCGAGTACAGCTCGTGCAGGCAGATCAGCCCGAGCACCCCGATGCCGACCAGGAAGACCGTGCCGCCGAGCGCGACCATCGCCAGCGCGACGGCCAGCGCCGGGATCGCCACGACGATCCGCGCGCCCAGGTCCGAGCCGCCCCCGCGCGCCCGCCGCCCCGCGCCGCCGCTGCCACCGCGCTGCGCGGCCGGACGCCTGCGCCGTGGCTGGGGCATCGCTCAGCGCCCTCCGAAGCGGCGCGTGCGCGCGTCGAACTCGTCGAGCGACGCGCGGAAGGCCTCGCGCGAGAAGTCCGGCCAGAGCTCGTCGCGGAAGATCAGCTCGGAGTACGCCGACTGCCACAGCAGGTAGTTGCTCATCCGCTGCTCGCCGCTCGTGCGGATCACGAGATCGGGGTCGTGCATCTCCGGCGCGTAGAGCAGCGCGCGGAAGTCCTCCTCGCTCCCGCCCTGGAAGCGCGCGGCGGCGTCGACGATCTCCGCCCGCCCGCCGTAGTTGAAGGCCACGAACAGCGTGATCCGGTCGTTGTGCGCGGTCTCGGCCTCGGCCCAGTCCATCTGCTCGAGCAGCGCGCCCGCGACGCGGTCGCGCCGGCCGATGAAGCGCATCCGCACGCCCTCGTCCTTGAGCTCCGGCGTCTCGGACAGGATCCGCTGGGAGAACATGCGCATCAGCGCGGTGACCTCCTCGGCCGACCGCGACCAGTTCTCGGTGGAGAACGAGTAGACCGTCAGCTCGCGCACGCCGAACTCGGCGGCGTCCCGCAGGCGGGCCTTGACGACGTCGGCGCCGGCCTTGTGCCCCTCGGCGACGGGCAGGTCGCGCGCCTGCGCCCAGCGCCCGTTGCCGTCGGTGATGATCGCGACGTACTTGGCCCGGCCCGAACCGCCGTCGCCCGCGTCGTCGCTCAAACCTCGAGGATCTCTTCCTCTTTGGCCTTGAGCAGGACGTCGAGCTCGGCGATCCGCGCGTCGGTGAGCTTCTGCACTTCCTGCTCGCCGCGGCGCTCGTCGTCGGCGCCGACGTCGCCGTCGTCCTTCAGCGACTTGAGGTCCTGCATGATGTCGCGCCGGACGTTGCGGACCGAGATCCGCCCGTCCTCGGCGAGGCCGCGCACGACCTTGACGAGGTCGCGCCGGCGCTCCTCGTTGAGCTCCGGGATCGACAGGCGGATGATGCGGCCGTCGTTGGACGGCGTGAGCCCGACGTCGGACTCCATGATCGCCTTCTCGATGAGCTTGATCGAGGACGCGTCGTAGGGCTGCACCGTGATGAGCCGCGCCTCCGGGACGTTGACCGTCGCCAGCTGCTTGACCGGGGTCATCGCGCCGTAGTAGTCCACCATCACCCGGTCGAGCACGGACGGGCTCGCGCGCCCGGTGCGCACCGAGGCGAAGGTGTTCTGGGCGGCCTGCACGGCCGCGCTCATCCGCTCGCCGGCCTCGACCAGCAGCTCGTCGATCAGCTCGCTCATGATGCCTCTCCTGCCTCCGGCTTGACCAGCGTCCCCACGCGCTCGCCGGACACTATCCGCTCGATGTTGTGCTCGTCGTCCATGTTGAAGACGTGGATCGGCAGCCGGTTCTCCATGCAGAGCGTCAGCGCCGTCGCGTCCATGACGCGCAGCCCGCGCTGCAGCGCCTCCATGTGCGTGATCTCCGGGATCAGCTGCGCCTCGGGGTCCGAGCGCGGGTCCGCGGTGTACACGCCCTCCACGCCGTTCTTGGCCATCAGGATGGCCTCGGCGTGGATCTCGACCGCCCGCAGCGCCGCCGCGGTGTCGGTCGTGAAGAACGGGTTGCCGGTGCCCGCCGCGAAGATCACGACGCGCCCCTTCTCGAGGTGGCGCATCGCGCGGCGGCGGATGTAGGGCTCGGCGACCTCCTCGACCTTGATCGCGCTCTGCACCCGCGTGTTGACGCCCTGCGACTCCAGGGCGTCCTGCAACGGCAGCGCGTTCAGGACGGTCGCGAGCATCCCCATGTAGTCCGCGGTGGCGCGGTCCATGCCGGCCGCCGCGCCCTTCATCCCGCGGTAGATGTTGCCCGCGCCGACCACGATCGCGATCTCCACGCCCTGGTCGTGGACGCGCTTGATCGCGGTCGCGACCGCGCGGAGCCGCTCCGGATCGGTGCCGTAGTCGCGGGAGCCCATGAGGGACTCCCCCGACAGCTTCAACAGGATGCGCTTGAAGACGGGATCAGCCACGACGGGGCGATCCTACGGGCCGCTCCGGCAGGACGTCGCCTCCTCGCCGGCGAGCGCCCCTACTCACCAACAGCGAACCGGACGAACCGCTTGACGACGACGTTCTCGCCGGTCTTGGCCGAGAGGTCGCCGCGCAGCTGCTCGATGGTCTTGCCGTCGTGCTTGTCGCCGTTGACGTGCTCCTGGTCCAGCAGCACGACCTCCGAGAACCACTTCTTCAGCTGGCCCTCGACGATCCGCGGCCGGACGTTCTCCGGCTTGTCGGCGGCGAGCTCCTCGAAGACGCGGATCTCGCGGTCCTTGTCCTCCTGCGGGACCTCGTCCTCGGTGATGTACTTCGTCGCCGGCGACGCCGCGATGTGCAGCGCGAGGTCCTTCGCGAACTCGATGAAGTCCTCGTTCTTGGCCACGAAGTCCGTGTTGCACTCGACCTGGACGAGCACGCCGACCTTGCCGGTGGCGTGCACGTAGGACTGGACGGTGCCCTCGGAGGTCTCGCGCCCGGCGAGCTTGCCGAGCTTGTTGCCCATCTTGACCCGGAGCAGCTCCGTGGCCTTGTCGATGTCGCCCTCGGACTCGACGAGGGCGTTCTTGCAGTCCATCATGCCGGCGCCGGTCTTCTCGCGAAGGGCCTTGACGTCGGCAGCGCTGATCGTGGTGCTCACGGTTCGGTGCTCCGTTGACGAAGGGTCGGGACTAGCTGGCCGGCTGCTCGCCGGCCGGGGCGGCGGGCGCCTCGGGTGCGGCGGCGGGGGCCTCGGGTGCGGCAGCCGGGGCGGCGGGCGCCTCGGGTGCGGCGGCGGCCTCCGGAGCCGCGGGGGCGGCGTCGGCGGCGGGCGCGGCCTGCGCGGCGGCGGCCTGGGCGGCCTCCTCGGCGGCCTTGGCCTCGGCGGCGGCCTGGCGGCGCTGGGCCTCCTCGGCCTCGCGACGGGCGTCGTCCTCGGCCTTGCGGGCCGCGGCGGCCTCCTGCTCGCGCTGGATGCGGGCCTCCTCGGCGGCGCGCCACTGACCGGCGCCCTCGGCGATGGAGTTGCCCAGCGCGCGGGTGATCACGTCGCAGCTGCGGATCGCGTCGTCGTTGCCCGGGATGACGAAGTCGACGCCGTCCGGGTCGCAGTTGGTGTCGACCAGGCCGATCAGCGGGATGCGCAGGCGCTGGGCCTCGCGGACGCCGATGAGCTCGGTCTTGAGGTCGACGACGAAGATCGCGTCGGGCGTGCGCGTCATGTTCTTGACGCCGCCCAGGTTCGCGCGCAGCTTCGCGAGGTCGGCCTCGGCGCTCAGGCGCTCACGGGTCGGCAGCAGCGCGAGCTGGCCGTCGGCCTCGTAGCGCTCCAGGTCGTGGAGGCGCTTGATGCGCTGGTTGATCGTCTGGAAGTTCGTCAGCAGCCCACCGAGCCAGCGGTGGTTGATGTGCGGCATGCCGCAGGCCTCGGCGACCTCCTTGACGGAGTCGCGCGCCTGCTTCTTGGTGCCGACGAAGAGGACGGTGCCGCCACGGGCGGACAGGTCCCCGACGAACTCCTGGGCCTGGCGGAGCAGACGCTCGGTCTGCAGCAGGTCGATGATGTAGATCCCGCCACGCTCGCCCCAGATGAAGCGGCGCATCTTCGGGTTCCAACGGCGCGTCTGGTGACCGAAGTGGACTCCGGCCTCCAGCAGCTCACGGATGCCAACGTCTGTGGCGGCCATGGGGTGCTCCCTTTTTCGAGTGAACTGAGTGGCCCGCCGGCGAGCGCGGGACCCGGGATCGGTGCTCCCGGGCAGGACCGCGTCCGTGTGACCCGGCGGGGTCGGTGGTACTGGACGGCTCCCAGTTTAGACGACGCGCGCGCGCCTAGGATCCCGGCCATGGAGCTGCATCCGCTGGCGCTCGGGTTCGAGCACGTGGCCGAGGACTACGCGCACGGGCGGCCGGGCTATCCGCCGGCCGCCGTCGCCGCGATCGTGGACGGCCTGGGGCTCGCCCCCGGCGCCCGCGTGGCCGACGTCGGCGCGGGGACCGGGAAGCTCACGGCCGCGCTGGCGGCCGCGGGCCTCGACGTCGTCGCGGTCGAGCCGTTCGCCGGGATGCGCGCGACGCTGTCGGCGTCGCTGCCGGGGGTCGCGGTCCTCGACGGCACCGCCGAGGCGCTCCCGCTGGCCGACGCGTCGGTCGACGTCGTCGCCTCCGGCGACGCCTTCCACTGGTTCGACGGCACGCGCGCCGCGCCGGAGCTGGCGCGCGCGATCCGGCCGGGCGGCGGGCTGGCGCTGCTGTGGAACTCCGCCGCGGGCGAGGCGCGGGACGAGGGCATGCCGTGGGCCGCCGAGCTGGTCGACCTGCTCGACGCGGTCCGCCCCGAGCACCCGGCGTTCACGGAGGACCAGGGACGGGACGCCATCGACGCGCACGAGGCCTTCGGCCCGTTCACGAGCGTCGAGGTGACGCACGTCCAGCGCAGCTCGCGGGCGATGCTGGTGGCCAACATCGCCTCGATCTCCTACGTCGGCGTCATGCCCGCGGGCGAGCGCGCCGCGCTGCTCGGCCGCGTCGACGCGCTGCTGCGACGCCACGGCATCGCGACGCTCGACATCCCGCTACGCACCACGGTCTGGCTGGCGCGCCGCCTGTAGCGCGGCCGCGAGGTCCGCGGGCAGCGGGCTCTCGACCGCGACCGCCGCGCCGGTCACCGGGTGGGTGAAGGCGAGGCGCGCGGCGTGCAGGAACTGGCGCTCGAGCCCGAGCAGGCCGGCGTGGCCGTAGTCCGGGTCGCCCGCGACCGGGTGGTTGATCGCCTGGAGGTGGACGCGGATCTGGTGCGTGCGGCCGGTCTCGAGCGTCACGCGCAGCAGCGTGTAGGCCGGAAGCGCCTCGGCGATCTCGAAGTGCGTGCGCGCCTCGCGCGGGTTGTCGGTGTCGGTCGACATGCGCGTCCGCACGCGGCGGTCGCGGCCGATCGGGGCGTCGATCGTCCCGGTCCGCGCGGGCGGGCGGCCCTCGACCAGCGCGAGGTACTCGCGGGTGATCTCGCGGGCCTGGAGCGCCTCCTTGAGCGCCGCGTGGACCGCGTCGCTCTTGGCCACCACGAGCAGGCCCGACGTGTCGCGGTCGAGGCGGTGGACGAGCCCCGCGCGCCAGCCGTCCTCCCCGCCCGCGGCGGTGCCCTCGAGCGCCTGCGCGAGCGTCCCGGTGAGGTGCCCGCGCGCGGGGTGCACGACGACGCCCGCGGGCTTGTCGACGACCAGCAGGTGCTCGTCTTCGTAGGGCACGTCGAAGGTCACGGCCGCGGCGACGTCGGTGGGCGCGGGCGCCGCGTCCTCCTCGTCGACCTCGACCACCTGGCCGGCCTCGACCTTGTAGCGCTTCTGCTCGCTGCGGCCGTCGACGCGGACCGCGCCCGCCTCGATCAGCCGCACCGCGCGCGAGCGCGAGCCCAGCGGCTCGGCGAGCAGCGCGTCGAGCCGCTGCCCCGCCTCAGCCGGATCGACCGTCAGCTCCATGCCCGTCTCCCTCCTGCTGCTCGATGACCCACAGCAGCACCAGCACCCCGAAGGTGATGGAGATGTCCGCGACGTTGAACGCCGGCCATGCCGGGAGCTTGACGAAGTCCGTGACCGAGCCGTCGCGGACGCGGTCGATGATGTTGCCGATCGACCCGCCGAGCAGCATGCCCGTCGGCAGCCACACGAGGCGCTTGTCGACGTGCGTGACGAAGTAGAAGAGCAGCGCGGAGAGCGCGGCGGCGACGAGCGCCACGACGACGATCCCGCCGCCCGCGAACGCGCCGAAGGCCACGCCGGAGTTCCGCACGTGCACGAGCGAGACCGCGGGCAGGACCGAGTCCTCCTCGCCGATCTCGATGCCGTGGCGCACGAGCGCCTTGGTGACCTGGTCGAGGACGACGACCAGCGCCAGGACGAGCCCGGCGCGGGCCCAGACGGCCGCCCTCACCCCTTGATCAGGCTGACGATGATCCCGCCGACCAGCCAGAGCACGATCGTCGCGATCATCGGGCTCAGGTCCAGCGGGCCGAACGGCGGGATGAAGCGCCGGAAGATCGACAGGTACGGCTCGCTCACGTCCCGCAGGAAGTCGAGCACCGCCCGCGACCAGCGCGAGTACGGCAGCCGGCCGCCCACGTTGAAGTACATGGACGAGAAGATGTAGGCGATGATGATGATCGTGTAGACCAACAACAACGCCTCGACGAAGCTCGCGACCGAGTCGCGGGCCGTCGCGAGGACGAGCATCAGGAACGCACTCCCAGCACGGCGTCGAGGGCGTCCTGGAACGCGGCGCGGACGCCGGCGCGCTCGAGCGCCGCGAGCCCGCGCGCGGTGGACCCGCCCGGCGAGGTGACCTCGCGGCGGACCGCGAGCGTGTCGTTGCCGCGGGCGCGCAGCAGCGCGGCCGTTCCGGCGAAGGTCTGGACGACCATGGCGGCCGCCTTCTCGGGCGGGAGGCCGTGGCGGACGCCGGCGTCGATCTGCGCCTCGGCGATCAGCGCGACGTAGGCGGGGGCGTTGCTCATCAGGCCCATCGCGGCGTCGACGAGCGCGTCGTCGACGTCCACGAGCAGGCCGAGCTCGGCGAAGAGCGCGGGGACGTCCTGGTCGAGCCGCGCGTCCTGGTGGCCGTCGGTCGCGCGGACGACGACGCCCTGGCGCAGCTCGACGGGCGTGCTCGGCAGGAAGCGGTAGACGGGCCGGTCGGGGTAGGCGGCCTTGAGGTCGGCGAGCGGGACGCCGCCGAGGATCGAGGCGACGGCCTTGGCGTGCGGGGCGACCTCGGCGGCGACCTCCCGCAGCTGCGCGGGCTTGTGGCAGAGGACGACGAGGTCGGCCTGCCGCGCGAGCTCGGCGTTGGTGGCGAGAACGCTGCCGCCGAGCTCCGCGACGAGCGCCTCCGCGACGGGCTTGCGGATGTCGGTGGCGAGGATCGGGCGACCCCAGCCGCGGGCCATCCCGCGCGCCATGTTCCCCGATCCGATGAGTCCGACCTGCATACGGGCGACACAGTACCGCGCCCGCCCAGCCGGACTAGGACTGGTTGAAGAAGCCCTTCTCGATCAGCTGCGCACGCTCTTCGGCCGAGATCTCGACGTTGCGCGGGGTCAGCATGAAGACGCGGTCGGCGACGCGCTGCATGCCGCCGTCGAGCGCGTAGGTGAGGCCGGAGGCGAAGTCGATCAGCCGCTTCGAGAGGTCCGTGTCGGTCGACTGCAGGTTCAGGACGACGGGGATGTCGTCCTTGAACTTGTCGGCGACCTGCTGGGCGTCGTTGAAGGACTTGGGGATGACGAGGTGCAGCTTGACGCTGCCGCCGTTGCGGGCCTTGGCCGGGGCGGCGCCGCCGCCGATGGGCCGCAGGTTCGCGCGGGTCGGGGGCTCGTCGTCGGCGAAGATGTCGTCGAACTCGTCCCGGCGCCGGCGGGAGCTCAGCCGGCGGACGTTCGGGCGCTCGCGGGGCTCGGGCTCCGGCTCCTGGTAGTCGTCCTCGGCGTCGGCGTAGCCGTCGCGCTCCTCGGCCAAGCCGAAGTAGACCATCACCTTGTGCACGCTGTCACTCACGGCCATCAGGTCCAACTGTACGCCAAAACGGGCGAAAACCCTGCAATCACAGGTACAGCTTCGTGCCGACCCGGACGATGGTCGCGCCTTCCTCGACGGCCACCGTGAAGTCCTGGGTGGTCCCCATCGACAGCTCGGGCAGGCCGCGGGCGGCGGCCAGCTCGGCCAGCGCGGCGAACCAGCGGCGGCTCTCCTCGGGCTCGGAGGCCAACGGGGGCATGGTCATCAGGCCGGCGACGGTGACGTTCGGGATCGCGGCCGCACGCTCCAGGAAGGCGTCGAGGCCGGCGGGCGCGATGCCGCTCTTGCCCTCCTCGCCGGCGATGTTGACCTCGACGAGGACGCGCGTCCCCGGCTGCGCGTGGGTCGCGAGCTGCGCGAGGACGGAGTCGCTGCCGACGGAGTGGATCATGCGCGTCAGCGGCAGGATCGCCTTGACCTTGCGGCTCTGCAGGTGGCCGATGAAGTCCCAGGTGAGACGCTCGCCGCCGGGCGCGGCGACCTTGCGCTCGAGCTCCTGGGCGCGGTTCTCGCCGACGAGCTCCAGCCCCGCCTCGGCGAGCACCGGCAGCTCGTCGACCGCCACGTACTTCACGGCGGCGAGGAGCTGGACGTCGCCGGCGCTGCGGTGCGCGCGGGCGGCGGCGTCGGCGATCTCCGCCCGGACGCGCTCCACGTTGGCGCGGACGCCCTCGACCGTCAGGCCCTCGATCAGGCGCGCCACGCGAGCCCTCCCTGGCGCCCCGTGAGGCCGCCGGAGGCCCGGTGGCTGAAGAACGTCTCGGGCTCGCACATCGTGCAGCGGGCGACGTCGAGGACGTCGACCGCGCCCGCTTCGCGGAGGCGCCGCGCCGCGATGGCCTTCAGGTCGATCGTGCGGTCGGCGCGGCGCGGCGTCTCCGCGAAGCGCGCGGCGACCTCGTCGCCGACCTCGTAGCAGCAGCCGCCGGCGCCGGGGCCGATCGCGGCGTGGAGCGCGCCGTCGGGGTCGAGCGCGCGGAGGGCGCGGATCCCCTCCTCCAGCACGCCGTCGGCCAGCCCGCGCCAGCCCGCGTGGACCATCGCGACCGCGCCCTGCGTCGTGAGCGCGACCGGCAGGCAGTCGGCGGTGAGGACGAGCGCGGCGAGGCCCGGCGTGGCGGTGGCGACGCCGTCGGCGTCGGGCGCCTCGCCGTCGGTCGCCCGGCCGACCGTGAGGACGCGGGTCCCGTGGACCTGCCTCGCCCATGCGGGCTCCGTGCCCGCGGGCGTCGCGCGGCGCCGGTTCTCGGCGACCGCGTCCGGGTCGTCCGCGGTCAGCAGGCCGAGGTTGAGCGACGCGTACGGGCCGGTGGAGACGCCGCCCGCGCGCGTCGTGAAGCGCACGCGCGCGCCGGGCAGGTCGAGCTCGATGTGGGACGCGTCCGCCACGGAGGTCGTTCTAGCAGCCGATCGCGAGCGCGGCGGCCAGCTCGGCCTCGCGGCCGGGCTCCAGGTCGCCGTCGAGGCGGCGGGCGAGCACGGCGGCCAGGCGGGCGCCGAGCTCCGGCCCCTCCGGGACGCCCGCGGCGAGGAGGTCGTGGCCGTCGATCGCCAGCGCGACGTGGCGCCACTCGGCCAGGAAGCGGCGCGCGGTCGCCTCGTCGCCGCGGGCGCCCGCGACGGCGACGGCCTCGACCGGCTCGCCGCGCAGCGCGGCGACGACCTCCGAGGGGCGCGCGGGCCGCACGGGCGCGAGCGCGGCGCAGCGCTCGAGGATCCGCAGCTCGCTCGCGCTGAAGCCGTAGGGCCGCGGCCAGGCGCCGTCCGGGATGACGGCGCCGAGGATCGCGAGGTCGGCGCGGACGGCCGGGTCCTCCGGCGGCAGGAGCGCGAACGCGCGGCGGACGAACCGCGGGTCGAGGTCGAGGCCCGCGACGAGCCCGAGGTTCTGGGCGGCGTGGAGCGCGGCGAGCGGGTCGGGCTCGCGCAGGGCGAGCCGCAGCTCGGCGCCGAGGCGGTCGCCGCTGACGGTCTCCAGCGCGCCGCGCTGCACGGCCTCGAAGGCGAGCCGGTCGGTCGCGGGCTCGGGCACGAAGCCGAGCCGGACCGCGTAGCGCACGAGCCGCCACAGGCGCGTGGGGTCGTCGCGGAACGAGGAGGCGTGGAGGATCCGCAGGCGCCCGGCCTCGAGGTCCTCGCGCGCGGCCGGCGCGGCGGCGAGCTCGCCGGCGCCGTTGAGCGCGAGGGCGTTGACGGTGAAGTCGCGGCGCAGGAGGTCGTCCTCGAGGCCGGCGGGGACGACGTCGGGCAGCGCGCCGGGGGCCGCGTAGCGCTCGCGGCGGGCGGTGATGACGTCGTAGTGGCAGTCGCCGCGGGCGACGTCGTAGGTGCCGAAGCGCTCGTGGAAGGCGACGATCTCGCCGAGCGCGTGGGCGACGGGCTCCGGGTCGCCGACGACGACGACGTCGAGCTCGCCGAGCGGGCGGCCCAGCAGCGCGTCGCGCACCGCGCCGCCCACGACCCACGCCTCCGGATGGCGGTCGAGCACGTCGAGGAGCCGCGCGCCGCAGGGCAGCGCGCGGAGCGCGTCGAGGGCCTCGGCTGCGGTGCGCACGTGGTGATCCTCCCAGGCCGCCCGACCGCATACGCTGTTGGCCATGACCCGTCCCTCCGGCGGCCGCCGCCGCCGGTTGGTGTGGATCGTGCCGGCGATCGTGGCCCTCCTGCTCGCCGCCGGCGCGGTCAAGGTGCTGACGGGTGGCCCGGGCGACGTCTCCAACCCCGACGTCGAGTTCGACACGGCGCCGCCCACCGCCCCCACCACGCCGAAGCCGAAGTCCACCTCCAGCTCCGCGAAGGACCCGTTCGACGACGGGTTCACGTGGCCGGTGTACGGCTACACGCCGAACCGCGCGCGCTACCTGCCGCTCGACCGGCCGCTGCGCCCGCCGTTCACGCTGCGGTGGAAGGTGACGGGGTCGATCCTGCTGGAGTTCCCGCCGGTGCTGTGCGGGAAGTCGCTGTACCTGTTGAAGAACAACGGCGCGCTATACGCGATCTCGCGCCGGACCGGGAAGGTCCGCTGGCGCGCGAAGCTCGGGTACCTCGCGGCCTCCTCGCCCGCCTGCGCGAACGGGACCGTGTACGCGGTGCTGCTCGCGCGCGGCAAGGGCGTGAAGGCGGGGCGCGCGGTCGCGGTCGCCGCCTACACGGGCCGGACGCGGTGGTCGCGCAAGCTGCCCAGCCGCGCCGAGTCCTCGCCGCTGATCGACCACGACCGGCTGTACTTCGGCAGCGAGGACGGCACGGTGTACGCCTTGGACAGCGGCGACGGCGCGATCGTCTGGACCCACAAGGCCGGCGGCGCGGTCAAGGGCGCGCTGGCCTTGGACGACGGCCGGCTGTTCTTCGGCGACTACGGCGGGCAGGTCACCGCGCTGCGGCGCGCCGACGGCAAGCAGCTGTGGAAGACCGGCACGAGCGGCGGCGCGTTCGGGCTCAAGTCGGGGAACTTCTACGCGACGCCCGCGGTCGCGTACGGGCGCGTGTACCTCGGCAACACCGACGGGTTCGTGTACTCCTTCGGCGCCGCCGACGGCAAGCTCGCCTGGCGCCACAAGACCGGCGGCTACGTGTACTCGTCGCCCGCCATCTCCCCCGTGCGCGGCGGGACGGTCTACGCGGGGTCCTACGACGGCAAGCTGTACGCCTTCGACGCGCGGACCGGCAACGTGAAGTGGACGCGCACGTCCGGCGGGAAGATCTCCGGCGGCCCGGTCGTGATCGGCGACCTGGTGTTCTACTCCAACCTCAGCCGCCACTCGACGGCCGCCGTCGGCGCCGCCACCGGCGCGCCGGTGTGGTCGATCGGGCGGGGCGCGTTCAACCCCGTGATCTCCGACGGCCAGCGGATCTACCTCGTCGGCTACACCAACCTGTACGCCTTCGGCGAGCAGGGCCGCACCGCGGAGGGAACGCTCACGAGCGCGGGCCGCAGGCAGCGCAGCGCGCACCTGGCCGCGGTCGCGAAGCGCCGGCACGCGCGCTACGTCGCGGCCCGCGTGGCGGCGCGCAAGCGCGCCGTCGCGCGGCGGCTGTCGCTGCGGCGCCGCGGCGTCGAGGTCTGCTTCAAGAGCGGCGGCAAGACGAAGTGCCGCGTGCCGAAGCCGCCGGTGTGCTTCCAGCGGAGCTCGGACGGGCGGACGATCTGCCGGGCGCGGAGGGACTGAGGGCGGGGGCGCGCCGCGGCGCTCGCGGCGGTCCGCGCCGGACGCCCCGGCCAACCGCCCTACGGCCGCACGTTCACCCCGGCCTCCAGCAACGCCACCTTCGCCTCGTGCACCGTGTGCTCCCCGAAGTGGAACAGCGACGCGACGATCGTCGCGTCCGCGCCCGCCTGCATCGCCGCCACGAGGTGGTCCAGCTCGCCCGCGCCGCCCGAGGCGATCACGGGGACGTCGACCGCCTCGGCGACCGCGCGCGTGAGCTCGAGGTCGTAGCCGTCCTTGGTGCCGTCGCGGTCCATCGAGGTCAGGAGGATCTCCCCGGCGCCGCGGCGCACGCCCTCGATCGCCCACTCGACCGCGTCGCGGCCCGTCGGCGTGCGGCCGCCGGCGACGAAGACCTCCCAGCCGTCGGCCTGGCTCGCGTCCATGCGGCGCTTGGCGTCGATCGCCAGGACGACGCACTGCGAGCCGAAGTGCTCGGCCAGCTCGTCGATCAGCTGCGGGCGCGACACCGCCGCGGAGTTGATCGCGACCTTGTCGGCGCCCGCGTCGAGCACGCCCTGCGCGTCGGCGACCGACCGGATCCCGCCGCCGATCGTGAACGGGATGAACACGTTGTCGGCCGTGCGCCGCGCGAGGTCGACGATCGTCTCGCGCTGCTCGTGCGTCGCGGTGATGTCGAGGAAGACGACCTCGTCGGCGCCCTCGGCGTCGTAGCGCTCCGCGAGCTCGACGGGGTCGCCCGCGTCGCGGAGGCCGACGAAGTTGGTGCCCTTCACCACGCGACCGTTGTCGACGTCGAGGCAGGGGATCACGCGCTTGAGGTGCACGCCCCCAGACTACGCGGCGGCGCCCCGCTCAGTCGCTCGCGGGCACCGGCCGGTAGGGCTTCTTGTCGAGCCGGTCGCCGGCGTCGGGCTGCAGCGCCTGCTGGCCCTCGGCGATCGTGAAGCGGCCCTCGTAGAGCGCCTTGCCCGCGATGACGCCACCGAGGTTGACCTGGCGCAGGTCGCGCAGGCCGCGGAGGTCGTCGAGCGAGCCGATGCCGCCGGAGTAGATGAAGCGCCCGCGGACGACCTTGGCGATCTTCTTGACCGCCTCGAAGTCGATCCCGCCGAGCATGCCGTCGCGGTCGACGTCGGTGTAGACGAACGAGCGCACGCCGCGGTTCTGCAGCCGCTCGATGACGGCGGCCGCGGGCATCTGCGTCGTCTCCTGCCAACCGGAGGTCGAGACGTGGCCGCCGCGCGTGTCGACCGAGACGATCGTGCGGTCGCGGAACGCGCCGAGCACGTCGTCGAGGAAGTCGATGTCGTTGAACGCCGCGGTCCCGAGGATCACGCGCTCGGCCCCGGCGCGCAGCGCGTCGCGCACGGCCGGGAGCGTGCGCAGCCCACCGCCGTACTGGACCGGCACGTGCAGCTCGTGGGTGATCTGCTCCAGGTGCGCGAGCGACTTCGGGGAGCCCGTGCGCGCGCCATCGAGGTCGACCACGTGCAGGAAGCGCGCGCCCGCCTCCACCCAGGCCCGGGCCGCCTCCAGGGGCGAGTCCTCGTAGACGGTGACCTGGTTGAAGTCGCCCTTGACCAGCCGGACCGCCTTGCCCTCGCTGATGTCGATCGCCGGATACAGGATCAAGCTGCCGTCGCCTCCACTGACGTACAGACCCGCACGAAGTTCGCCAGCAGGGCGATGCCGTCGCGCGAGGACTTCTCGGGATGGAACTGGGTGCCGAACACGTTCCCGCGGCCGACGACGGAGGCGAACTCGCTGCCGTAGTCGCTGATGCCGAGCGCGATCTCGTCGTCGAGGTCCAGCGCGGGGACGAAGGAATGCACGTGGTAGAACGGCGTCGGGTCCGGAAGGCCCTCGCTCAGCGCGGACGGGCGGGTCCAGCGCACGTTGTTCCAGCCGATGTGCGGAAGCTTGAGGCCGCGGGCGTCGAGGCGGACGACCTCGCCGGGCAGCAGCCCGAGGCCCTCCTCGGTGGAGCCGAACTCCGTCGAGCCCTCGAAGAGCAGCTGCATGCCGAGGCACGCGCCGAGCACCGGCACGCCCAGCGCCGCGCGCTCGCGCAGGAACTCGGTCAGCCCGGTCTCGTTGAGCGCCTCCATGGCGCGCGCGAACGCGCCGACGCCCGGGACGACGAGCCCGTCGGTCCGCGCCAGCGCCTCGTGGTCGCCGGTCAGCAGCACGGTCGCGCCCGCGCGCTCCAGCGACTTCTGCATGGAGCGGCGGTTGCCCATGCCGTAGTCGACGAGGCCGAGCGTCGTCACGAGGTCAGCGTGCCCTTCGTCGAGGGGACGCCGGTCTCGGTCGGGTCGATCGCCACGGCCTGGCGCAGCGCGCGGGCGAACGCCTTGAACGACGCCTCGATCATGTGATGGGCGTTGGTGCCCGCCTCGACCGTGACGTGGAGCGTCATCTTCGCCGCGCTCGAGACCGCGCGGAAGAACTCCTCGGTCAGCTCGTGGTCGAAGTTGCCGGTGCCGCCGGGCGGCAGGTCGGCCTCGAAGGCGAGGAACGGCCGGCCGGAGAGGTCGAGCGCGACGCTCGCGCGCGCCTCGTCCATCGGCACGACCGCGTGGCCGTAGCGGAAGATCCCGACGCGGTCGCCGAGCGCCTTGTCGATCGCCTGGCCGAGCACGATCCCGGTGTCCTCGACCGTGTGGTGCGCGCCGGTCTGCAGGTCGCCGGTGACGTCGAGCTGCAGGTCGAGCCGGCCGTGGCGCGCGAGCAGGTCGAGCATGTGGTCGAGGAAGCCGACGCCCGTCGTGCGGGTCCCGGCGCCGTCGCCGTCGAGGCCGAGCGTCAGGTGGACGTCGGTCTCCTTGGTCTGGCGTGCGATCTCGGCGGTGCGCGTCATCCCGGGGGATTCTCGCGTACGCGCATCGAGTCCGCGTGCCGGGTGAAGCCCTCGGCCTCCGCGACCGGCACGCCGGCCCGTGCCAGCGCGTCGGCGGCGGGCCCGATCCGCACGACGTTCATGCGCCGCCGGAACTGCCGGGTGGACAGGCCGGAGGTGAAGCGCGCCGCGCCGCCGGTGGGCAGCGTGTGGTTCGAGCCGGCCACGTAGTCGCCGAACGCGGTGCCGCTCTCGCGGCCCACGAAGACGCAGCCCGCGCTGCGGACCGCGCCCGCCAGCGCCTCGGCCCCCGCGCCCACGAGCTCCAGGTGCTCGGGCGCGAAGTGCTCGGAGACCGCGAGGCCGGTGTCGAGGCCGTCGACCAGCACGACCGCGGCCGCGGCGTCGCCGTCGGGCGTGGCGTCGAGCCGTCCCGCGACCGCGTCGGCCAGCGGCGCGTCGTCGGTGACGAGCGCGACGATCGTCCCGGCGCCGTGCTCGGCCTGCGCGAGCAGGTCGGCGACGACCAGGTCGGGATCGGCGCCGGCGTCCGCGAGGATCAGCACGTCGGACGGCCCCGCGAAGCCGTCGATCCCCACGTCACCGGAGACCTGGCGCTTGGCCTCCTGCACGTAGAGCGAGCCGGGACCGGCGATGACGTCGACGCGCGCGACGCTGTCGGTCCCGTAGGCGAAGGCCGCGACCGCGTGCGCGCCGCCCATGCGCCAGACCTCGTCGGCGCCGCACAGGGCGCAGGCGGCGAGGATCACCGGATGGGCGCCCGGCGCGCAGACGACGACCTCGTCGACCCCAGCGGCGCGCGCGGTCACGACGCCCATGACGACCGTCGAGGGGTACGGGTTGCGCCCGCCCGGCGTGTAGATCGCCGCGCGGCGCACCGGCAGGTCGCGGATCGTGACGCCCTGGCCCTCGGGCAGGTCCACCGAGGTGTCCTGCGCGAGCCCCGCCTCGGCGACCGCGCGCACGTTGGCGATCGCCAGCTCCAGCCCCGCGCGCACCGCCGGGTCGAGCTGCGCGAGCGCCGCGTCGAGCTCCTCCTGGGAGACGCGCAGCGGACCGGTGACGCCGTCGAAGCGCTCCACGTACTCGAGCAGCGCCTGCTCGCCGCGCGTGCGGACCGAGGCGACGATCTCGCTCACGGTCCCGGAGACCGAGACGCCCGCGGGCGTCAGCGCCCGCAGCGCCTCGGCGGCCACGCGCGCGCCCTCGGCGCCCGCCCCCGCGGCGACCTCGAAGCGCTCGACGTTCATGCCCCACCGGCGATCGGCGCCGACGGCTTGTAGGCCGCGCGCATCCGGCGCGCGAGCTCGTCGATCGCGGCGGACTTCAGCTTGTGCGCCACCGGGTTGGCGATCAGGCGCGCGGTCGAGGTCAGGATCTCCTCGCGGATGACGAGGCCGTTCTCGCGCAGCGTGGCGCCGGTGGCGGTCACGTCGACGATCGCCTCGGCCAGACCCGTCAGCGGCGCCAGCTCCACCGACCCCTTGACCTCGACGATCTCGGCCGCCCGCCCGGTCTCCTCGAAGTAGCGCGCGGCGATCCGGTAGTACTTGGTCGCGACCCGCATGACGCCCAGGCGCCGCAGGGCCTCGGCCGCCGGGTCGGGCTCGCCCTCGGGCACCGCGACCGTCGCGAAGATCATCCGGCACGGGCCGAAGCCGAGGTCGAGGAGCTCGACGACCTCGCGCTCGTCCTGCTCGGTCAGCACGTCCTTGCCGGTGATGCCGACGTCGGCAGCGCCCGCCTCGACGTAGGTCGGCACGTCGGACGGCCGCATCGTCACGATGCCGACGTCGCCGAAGAGCAGCTTGCGGTCGTTGTCGCGGACCTCCGCGGTGTCGACGCCGACCGCGTCGAGCAGGTCGAGCGTCTCGCGCATCAGCGCGCCGCGCGGGACGGCGATGGTCAGCGCCGGGCGCGTCACGACGCCACCGCCTCCTCGCCCGCGAGCGCGAGGTGCAGCCGGTCGACGTGCAGCGCGAAGCCGACGGCCGGCAGCGGCCGCCCGAAGCGCCCGAGCAGGTCGTCGTAGCGCCCGCCGCCGCCGAGCGGCTCGCCGAGCGCCGGGTCGAGCACGTCGAAGACCGAGCCCGTGTAGTAGCCGAGGCCGCGGGCGAGCCCGAGGTCCAGGACGATCCGCTCGGCCACGTGCGCGGGCAGGTCCTCGACGATCGCGCGCAGGCCGTCGGCCTCGCCGCCGGTGATCTCGTCGAGCACCTCCGGCCCGCCGCGCAGCTGCGGGACGCGCACGAGCGCGCCGTCGAGCCCGCGGCCCTCGACCTCGCGCTCCAGGCGCACGAGGTCGCGCGCGGCCAGCGCGCCCAGCAGGATCTCGCCGACCTCGGGCGCCACGCCGAAGGTCGCCAGCAGCGCCGGGTAGAGCGCCGCGCTCCCCAACGCGATCCGGTAGCCGCGCAGACCCACCGCGTCGAGCGCCTCGCACAGGACCGTCAGCGCCTCGACCGTCCCGCCGGGCCCCGGCGCGCCGACCAGCTCGATCCCCGCCTGCAGGAACTCGCGCATCTGGCCGCGGTGCGGGCGCACGCCGCGGTAGGCGTGCGCGAAGTAGGAGAAGCGCAGCGGCGGCTCGGCCGTCGCGTAGCGCGTCGCGACGACGCGCGCGATCGGCACCGTCATGTCGGGCCGCAGCGCCATCACGTGCCCGTGGTCGTCGAGGACGCGGTAGGCCGGGTCGACGCCCGTCTCGCCCCGCCGCAGCACGTCCTCGAACTCGAACGTGGGCGTCCAGACCTCGCCGTAGCCCCGCCGCTCGAACACCCCGCGCATCGCCTCGGTGATGGCGCGCAGCTCGCGCATCTCGTCGGGCAGGACGTCGCGCGTCCCGTTGGGGATGGGGTGGATCATCGGGTCCCGCAGACTACGAGACGAAGCGTCACGGAAGTTGCGCGGCCTGTGCCGGAACTGCGCGCTACGCCAGCGCGGGCTGCTCGGCGACGCGCTCGATCGACGCGCCGAGCTCCCGCAGCCGCTCGTCGATCCGCTCGTAGCCGCGGTCGATCTGGCGGATGTTGCCGATCTCGGTCCGCCCCTCGGCGCACAGCGCCGCGAGCAGCACGGCCATGCCCGCGCGGATGTCCGGGGACTCCACGCGCGCCGCGCGCAGCCGCCGCGGCCCGTGCACGAGCGCGCGATGCGGGTCGGCGATGAAGATGTTCGCGCCCATCGAGATCAGCTTGTCGCAGAAGAACAGGCGCGACTCGAACATCCACTCGTGGACGAGCACCTCGCCCTCGCTCTGCGTCGCCAGCGCGACCGCGATCGAGGTCAGGTCGGCCGGGAACGCGGGCCACGGGCCGTCCTGCACCTTGGAGGTGTGCTCGCCCATGTCGCGCTCGACGACGAGCTTCTGGCCGCCGGGCACGATCACGTCGGCGCCGTCGAGCTGCGTCTCCAGGCCGATCCGCTTGAAGACCAGCCGGATCATCCGCAGGTCGTCGGGCTCGGTGTCCTTGATCCGGATCTCGCCGCCGGTCATCCCGGCCATGGCCATGAACGAGCCGATCTCGATGTGGTCGGGGCCGATGTCGTGCGTCGTGCCGCCGAGGACGTCGGAGCCGGTGACGTGCAGGACGTTGGAGCCGATCCCGCGGATGTCGGCGCCCATCTTCACGAGCATGCGCGCGAGGTCGACGACGTGCGGCTCGGAGGCCGCGTTGAAGATCTGGGTCTCGCCCGGCGTCAGCGCCGCGGCAAGCAGCGCGTTCTCGGTCCCCATGACCGACGGCTCGTCCATGAAGACCTCGCCGGCGCGGAGCGTCCCCGCGAGCGACAGCACGGTGTGGTCGTGGCGCTCGATGCGCGCGCCGAGCGCCTTGAACGCGTCGAGGTGCGGGTCGAGCCGGCGGCGGCCGATGACGTCGCCGCCGGGCGGCGGCATGTCGGCGCGGCCGAAGCGCGCGAGCAGCGGCCCGGCCAGCAGGAACGACGCGCGGATCCGCGAGGAGAGCGTCGGGTCGACCGTCGACTCCGCCGTGATGCCCGCGGCGCAGATCGCGACCTCGTGCTCCCCGCGCCAGTCGACCGTCGCGCCGAGGTGCTCGAGCAGGTCGATCATCGCCTGCACGTCGCGGATGCGCGGCACGTTGCGCACGACGACCTCGTCCGCGGTGAGCGCGGACGCGGCCAGGCAGGGCAGGGCGGCGTTCTTGTTGCCGGCGGGAACCACGCTGCCGGACAACGGGGCGCCCCCGTCGATGACGAACTTCTCCATGCGGTCGAAGCGCCCGGTCGAGCCCCCGAGAGCCGTGGGCGAGCGCTGGGTTAGGGTAACAGCCATGTCGTCGCAGCTTTCGCGGGCGGAGGCCTGGGACCTCCTGTCCGAATGGGTCCAATCGCCATCCCTCCGCAGGCACTGCCTCGCGGTCGAGGCCGCCATGGTCGGCTACGCCCGCAAGCAGGGCGCCGACGAGGAGGCGTGGGCGGTCGCCGGGCTCCTCCACGACGCCGACTACGAGCGCTTCGCGGACATGGACGACACGGAGAATGGCCACCCCCGAACGATCATCCGGCACCTGCGCGAGCGCGACGTCGACCCCGAGATCGTGGACGCGATCGCGGGCCACGCGACGTTCCTGGACGTCCCCCGCGAGACCGACATGGCCAAGACGCTGTTCGCCGTCGACGAGCTCTCGGGCTTCATCGTCGCCTGCGCCTACGTGCGCCCCGAGGGCATCCACGGGATGACGCCGAAGTCGGTCAAGAAGAAGCTCAAGACCCCGGCCTTCGCCGCCGCGGTCAACCGCGACGAGGTCCGCGAGGGCGCCGAGGCGCTCGGCGTGGACTTCGACGAGCACCTCCGGTTCGTCATCGCGTCCTTGGAAGCGCGCGCCGACGAGCTCGAGCTGCACGGCAAGAGCGCCGAGCCCGACCCTGCCTGACATCGGCGCCCGCGAGCGCTACGCACGGGTCCTGCGCGCCCCGCACGCGCGGGCGCTCCTCGTCGCCGAGATCCCGGCGCGGCTGCCGGTCGGGATCAACGGCCTCGCGATCGTCCTGTTCCTGCGCGAGCGCACCGGCTCCTACGCGGACGCGGGCGCCGTCGCGGCGGCGTTCGGGATCGCGCTCGGGATCAGCTCGCCGGTCATCGGCCGCCTGATCGACCACCGCGGCCTGCGCGTCCTCGTCCCGCTCGCGCTCGCCCACGCGGCCGCGATGCTCGCGCTCGTCGTCTGCGGCCTCTCCGGCGCGCCGGTCTGGCTCATGGCGGTGCTGGCCGCCGCGGCGGGCGCGTTCCTGCCGCCGCTGGGCTCGGTCTCGCGCGCGCTCTGGCCGCGGATCCTGCGCGACGAGGAGCCCGGGCTGCTCGCCACCGCGCTCGCGCTCGAGGGCGTCCTCATCGAGCTCGTCTTCGTCGCGGGCCCGCTGCTGACCGCGCTGCTCTCGGCGGTCGTCGACCCGGCGGCGGCGCTCGTCCTCTCCCCCGTCCTGCTGCTCGGCGGCCTCGGCGGCTTCCTGGCCCAGCCGCCGGTGCGGACCTGGGTGATCTCGGAGGACGCGGGCAGCAACGGCCCGCTCGGCGCGCTGCGCTCGAAGGGGATCCAGACGCTGATCCTCGTCACGCTGCCGATGGGCTTCTGCTTCGGCGCGATGGAGGTCGCGCTGCCCGCGTTCACCGAGGCCCACGGCGACCGCGCGCTGGCGGGCGTCCTGGTCGCGGTCTGGTCGCTCGGCAGCGCGGCGGGCGGCGTCCTCTACGGCGCCCGCCACTGGTCGGGGCCCGCCGGCCGCCGCTACGCCCGGCTCGCGGCGCTGCTGCCGATCGGCTACCTGCCGCTCGCGCTCGCGCCGTCGCTGGGCGTGATGTTCGCGCTCGCGCTCCTCGCGGGCCTGTGCATCGCGCCGACGCTCACGGCCGGGAACCAGATCGCGGGCGACGTCGCGCCCTCCGGCGCCGAGACCGAGGCCTACACCTGGCCGATCACCTCGCTGCTCGTCGGCCTGGCGATCGGGAACTCGTCGGCGGGCGCGATCGTCGAGGCCGTCGACTGGCAGGCCGCGGTCCTGGCCTGCGCGGCGAGCGCGGCGCTCAGCGCGCTGCTGGCGACGCTGCGCTGGCGGACGCTGCAGCCCGCCGGCGCCCCGGCCTACGACGCGGCCTTGTAGCGGCCGCCGCCCTTCGCCCACTCGTGGAGGTGCTCGACGCGGCAGAACGCGTCGCCGATCCGGTGCTGCCCGCGGTGGCGGACGACGAGCACGCGCTCGACGCCGAGCGGGTCGCCGCACAGGGCGCAGCGGCCGAGGGCGTCGTCGGGCTCGCCGCTGGGCACGATTCGGCCCGGCTCCCACGCAGTCCCCTGGATGATCCACGGGACGATGTGCTCGAGGCGGCAGAAGACCGCCTTGTGCCCCTCCTCGGGCTCGGCCACGCGGAAGCCGTCGTCGTCGGGGACCGCCGTGCCACACCAGGTGCAGTGCTCGGGCATCGCGAGGATGAGCGTAGCCGCACCGGCGAGGGTCCGCGCGACGGGCTACCTTCCAGGGCGTGGCCACCGAACCGCTGACGATCACCATCCTCGAGGGCGACGAGACCGGGCAGGAGCTCCTGGACCAGGCGCTCCGGGTCCTGGACCCCGAGGTGGTCGAGCTCCCCATCACGCTCGACCGCCACGACCTCTCGCTCGCGCGGCGCCGCGAGACCGGCAACCAGGTCGTCGAGGACGCCGCCGCCGCGATGCGCGCCTCCGGCCTGGGGATCAAGGCCGCGACGATCACGCCCGAGGGCAAGGACGACGTCGGCTCGCCGAACCGCATCGTCCGCGAGGGCGTCGACGGCAAGGTCATCATCCGCACCGGCCGGCGCATCCCGGGCATCAACCCGGTCGCGGGCGTCTACCTGCCGATCTCCGTCGTCCGCATGGCGGTCGACGACGCCTACGGCGCCGAGCAGTGGCGCGAGGGCACCGAGGGCGGCGCCGACGAGATCGCCTACCGGACCGAGAAGATCTCGCGCTCGACCTGCACCGCGGTCGCCGAGTACGCCTTCCGCACGGCCAAGCGCCTCGGCGGCAAGGTCTACGGCGGGCCGAAGTGGACGGTCTCCCCGGTCTACGAGGGGATGCTCAAGGAGGAGATGGACTTCGCCGCCGAGCGCCACCCGGACGTCTGGTACCAGCCGGTCCTCATCGACGCGACCTACGCGGGGCTGATCTCCGGCGCCGCGGACTCGCCGCTCGTGATCCCCGCGCTCAACCGCGACGGCGACTGCCTGAGCGACCTCGTGATGCCGATGTTCGGCTCGATCGCGGGCGCCGAGTCGGTCCTGCTCGCCTTCGACGCGGACTTCAAGACCACGGTCGCGATGGCCGAGGCGCCACACGGCACCGCGCCCGCGCTCCAGGGCAAGGACATCGCCAACCCGATGGCCATGATCCTGGCCTGCGGCGCGGTCCTCAACTACGCGGCCGAGAAGGGCTACGCGGGCGCCGAGCGCGCCTCGCGCGCGATCTACGAGGCGGTGCTGGAGTCCACGGCGCGCGGCGTGCGCACGCACGACCTCGGCGGGTCGGCGGGCACCACCGCGTTCACCGACGACGTCATCGGGCGCGTGCGCACGAAGATGGACGTCTGGTCCTCGCTGGGCACCACGGCCTAGCGGCACGCCCGCGGGCCGCCAACCGCTGACAACGCGGCAGGAATCCGTGCGCGCCCGGCGCGCCGCGCGTAGCCTGCCGTCCCATGGCGCGGACCTTCATCGCGGGCGGCGCGGGCTTCATCGGGAGCCACGTCACGCGACGGCTCCTCAACGATCCGGACGAGGAAGTGGTGGTCTTCGACAACCTTTCTTCCGGCACTCGGCAGTACCTCGACGACGTGCTCGACCACGAGCGCCTGACGTTCGTCGTCGGCGACCTCCAGGACCTCGACGCGACCGTCGCCGCGTTCGCCGGCTGCGAGCGGATGTTCCTCTTCGCGGCCAACCCGGACATCGCCAAGGCGGTGACCGAGCCCGCGATCGACTTCTGGCAGGGGACCTACCTCACCAACAACGCGATCGAGGCCGCCCGCATGGCCGGCGTCAAGAAGATCGTCTACTCCTCGGGCTCCGGCGTCTACGGCGACCGCGGCGAGGAGCCGGTCCGCGAGGACGCGGGCGGCATGCACCCGGTCTCGACCTACGGCGCCAGCAAGCTCGCCTGCGAGGCCATGATGTCGGCCTACTCGCACATGTTCGGCCTCGACGTCGTCGTCTTCCGCTTCGCCAACGTCGTCGGGCCGCGCCAGACGCACGGCGTCACCTACGACTTCGTCCGGCGCCTGCTCGAGGACCCGACGCAGCTCACGATCCTCGGCGACGGGCAGCAGAGCAAGTCCTACATCCACGTCTCCGACGTGGTCGACGCGATGCTCACTCTGGCGGGCACTGACCGCCTCCCGTTCGACGTCTTCAACGCCGGGACGCTCGACTACGTCACCGTGCAGGAGATCGCCGACCTCTGCTGCGAGCGCCTCGGCCTGCACGACGTCGCCTACCGCTTCACCGGCGGCGCGCGCGGCTGGAAGGGCGACGTCCCGGTCGTGCGCTTCAGCTCCGACAAGCTGCGCGCGCTCGGCTGGACCAACGCCTACACCTCGCGCGAGGCGCTGATCGACTCCATCGACCACAACATCGCCGAGGCCGCCGCGGGAGCGCTCGCGCCGTGAGCGCGCTGGCGGCCGTCCCGAGCGACCCGGAGCTCGAGCTGCTCGTCCCCGCCGACGACGTCGCCGACCCGGTCCTCTCGATCGTCATCCCGGCCCTCAACGAGGCGCTGACGATCCAGGACTTCATCGCCTGGTGCACTCAGGGCCTCGAGGAGGCCGGCGTCGCGGGCGAGATCCTGATCGTCGACAGCTCCACCGACGACACGCCGCGGCTCGCGGTCGCCGCGGGCGCGCGCGTCCTGCGGACGCCCAAGCGCGGCCTCGGCCGCGCCTACATGGACGCGATCCCCTACATCCGCGGGGACTGGATCGTCATGGGCGACGCGGACTGCACCTACGACTTCCGCCGCCTCGCGCCGTTCGTCGAGCGCTTCCGCGCCGGGGACGAGTACGCGATGGGCTCGCGCTGGAAGGGCTCGATCGAGCCCGGCGCGATGCCGCGCCTGCACCAGTACTTCGGGACGCCGTTCACCACGTGGATCCTCAACCGGCTCTACTCCAGCCGCTTCTCGGACATCCACTGCGGGATGCGCGGGATCACGAAGGAGGCGCTGACTCGCATGGACCTGCAGTCGCAGTCCTGGGAGTACGCCTCCGAGATGGTGCTCAAGTCGGTGCACATGGACCTCAAGACCTCCGAGGTCCCGGTCAGCTTCTTCAAGGACCGCGACGGCCGCGTGAGCCACCACAAGCGCATGGGCTGGTTCTCGCCCTGGCAGGCGGCGTGGATCAACCTGCGCGCGATGTTCATCTACGGCTCGCAGTTCTTCGTGTTCAAGCCCGGGCTGCTGCTGCTCGCGCTCGGGCTGCTGATCACGGTCCCGCTCGCGGGCGGGCCGATCGACCTCGGCCCGCTGACGTTCTCCCTCTACTGGGAGATGCTCGGCCTGGTGCTGACGCTGATCGGGCTCACCAGCGTGTTGATGGGCGCGGTCGCGCAGGTCCTCTTCGACTACACCGGCCACGCGCGGCGGCGCTGGAGCCGGCTGCTGCCCTACACACGCACGGTCGCCCTCGCGGGCGGCCTGTTCGTCGCCGGGATCGGGCTGATCGTCCCGTTGCTGGTGTCCTACCTCTCGCACGACTACCGCCTCGGCCAGCCGACCGACGTCCAGAACCACCTGGCCGTCACGGGCTTCACGGCGATCCTCAGCGGCTTCCTGCTGTTCGCGTTCACGCTGCTGCTGCACGGCGCGATGGTGGCCACGGCGGCGGGCCGCGGACGGGGCGCGCTTGACCGCTGAGGCCACCCGCAAGGGCGCCTACGGGCAGCACGTCGCGAACACGCCGGTCGACCGCTTCGGGGTCTGGCTGAGCGGCGTCGCGGTGCGCCGCCACGGCGCGTTCGCGGGCCGCCGCGTCGCCGACCTCGGCTGCGGCTACAACGCGTCGTTCACGCGCACGGTGCTCCCGCAGGCCGAGTCCGCCCTGCTCGTCGACCTCGCGCTCGCCGACGACCTCAAGCTCCACGCGCGCGTGGAGGCGATCGAGGGCTCGCTGCCCGACGTCCTCCCGCGGCTCGGCAGCGGCTCGCTCGACACGGTCCTCTGCCTCTCGGTGCTCGAGCACCTCTGGGAGCCGCAGGAGGCGCTGCACCACATCCGCCGCGTCCTCGCCCCCGGCGGGATCGCGCTCCTCAACGTCCCGTCCTGGCGCGGCAAGCGCTTCCTCGAGCTCGCGGCCTTCCGGCTCGGCGTGGCGCCCGCGGAGGAGATGGACGACCACAAGTCCTACTACGACCCGCGCGACCTCTGGCCGATGCTCGTGCGCGCGGGCTTCCGGCCGAGCCTCATCCACTGCCGCCGCCACAAGTTCGGGCTCAATACGTTCGCGGCGTGCCGCGTGCCGGAGGCGCCGCGGTGACCGCCGCGCCGGCGCGCGCCCGCGCCCGCGCCACGCCCCGGCGGTGCAGCAGCTCGCAGACGCCGGCGTAGCCGAGCTCGATCACCGTCTGGATCAGCCGCACGCCGACCGCCACGGCGACCGCGACGCTCGCCGGCATCACGGCCGAGAGCGCGGTGGCGGTCGCGCCGTCGCGCGCGCCGAGGCCGCCGGGGATGAAGAACGCGAGGACGGAGGCCGAGTAGCCGATCGCGTAGGAGGTGAGCACGCGCAGGTCGAGGTGCGTGGAGGGCTCGATCGAGCGCGCGAACGCGTACACGCCGAGGCCCGCGACGGCGAACGAGGCGAGGTAGGCCACCACGAACGGGACGAGCGCGCGGAGCCGCAGCGTGAGGTGGCCCGAGACGATGCCCAGCCGCGCCGAGAGGCGCGTCTCCAGCGCGTCGACGACCCGCGGGTGCAGCGCGCCGAGCAGGACGACGGGCGCCGCGAGCGCGATCCAGCGCCAGCCGTGGTGGCGGAGCTCGGGCAGGTCGATGAGGAACGCGGTCGACAGCGCGAACGCGCTCCCGACCACCAGCGGGAACTCGTAGGCCAGCGACGCCGCGGCGACGCTCCGGGAGACGCCGCGCGCGCCGAGCATCGAGATCCGCGTCAAGGCCATCAGGATCTGCGTCGGCACGTAGCGGGTGAGCATCGCGATGCTGAAGATCCGCGTGCCCGCGCCGGGCGGGAGCGTCCCGCCGGTCGCCCGCACGAGCGCGGTCCAGAGCAGCGCGTGCATCGCCTGGAAGGCGATCAGCAGGACGATGCTGGCCGCCAGCCACGCGGGCCGGAACCGCCAGTCGACGTGCTGGAAGTCGCCGACCTGCGAGGCGATCGAGACCGCGAGGAAGCAGCCGACGAGGACCGCCAGGACGGCGATCGCGATCCGGCGCCGCGGCGAGGCGGCGGGCGCCGTCGCCGCGCGCTCGCTCACGTGTCCAGCCGGTAGCGCTCGCGGACCTCGGCGGCGCCCGCGCGCGGCGGGTCAGTCGCGATCCCGTACGCGTCCTCGACGATGAACTTCGGCCGTCGCTTGACCTCGTCGTAGATCCGCCCGACGTACTCGCCCATGATCCCGAGCGAGAGCAGCTGCAGCCCGCTGAAGAGCGAGACGATGATGACGATCGTCGGGTTGCCGAGCGGGAACGGCGCGCCCGCCAGCTTCGCGACGAGGTAGCCGATCGCGAGCAGGAACGCCAGCGCCGAGCAGAAGAGCCCGCCGAGCGAGATCATCTGCAGCGGGTAGCGGCTGAAGGACACGATGCCGTTGAGGCCGATGTAGATCGACCCGACGAAGCGGTTGTACTTGCTCGCCCCGGCGGCCCGGGCGTCGCGGTCGTAGAGGATGCTCGTCTGACGGAAGCCGACGAGCGCGACGAGCCCGCGCAGGAAGCCGTGGGCCTCGTTGAGCGCGACGACGTGGTCGACGACGCGGCGGCTCATCAGCCGGAAGTCCCCCGTGTTGGGCGGGATCTCGACCTCGGCGACGCGCTTGATGACGCGGTAGCCGAGCGCGGCGACGATGCGCTTGGGCAGCGTCTCCCCCTCGCGCGTGCGCCGCTGCGCGTAGACGACCTCGAAGCCCTCGCGCCAGCGCGCCACCATGTCGACGATCAGCTCGGGCGGGTCTTGGAGGTCGACGTCGATGACGACGACCGCGTCGCCGGTGGCGGCCGCGAGGCCGGCGAGCGTCGCGGCGGGCTGGCCGAAGCGGCGGCTGAAGCGCAGGAGCTTCACGCGCTCGTCGCGGGCGCGCAGCTCGAGGATGCGCTCCTCGGTGCGGTCGGTCGACGGGTCGAGCGCGAAGACGACCTCCCAGCGCAGGCCGGTGCGGTCGAGGATCCGCGCCGCGCGCTCGTAGAACGGGCCGACCGTGTCCTCCTCGTTGTAGACCGGGACGACGAGCGACAGGCTCTGCGACGCGATCCCGCGCACGCTCGTGGCGATCGGGTCGGCCTGCAGGACCATCAGTTGTACTCGGTCCCGATCGCGCCGGTGAACTCGAAGTCGAACGGCAGCTCGGCCGCGCCCGCGGCCGCCATCGCCTGGCGGGTGTCCTCGGGGCGGCGCGCGTAGATCAGCAGGAAGCCGCCGCCGCCGGCGCCGACGAGCTTGCCGCCCAGCGCGCCGGAGCGGCGGGCGAGCGTGTAGAGGGTGTCGATGCGCTCGTCGGTCATGCCGGGCGAGCGCTCGCGCTTGTTCTTCCAGTGCTCGTCCATGAGCTCGGCGTAGCTCTCGAGGTCGCCGGACTCGAGCAGCTCGCGGCTGGCGAGGCCCATCTCCTTGGTGCGGTGGAGGTTGTCCACCATGTCGGTGTCGCTCGCCTCGGTGCGGCTGACCTGGTCGGCGAGGATCTTGGAGGCCGAGCGCGCCTCGCCGGTGTAGAAGAGCAGCAGGTTGTTGCGGAGCTTGCGCAGCGTGCCCTCGTCGAGGTCGAGCGGGTCGACGTCGACGCTGCCGTCGGCGTGGAAGGTGTAGGCGCAGATCCCGCCGTGCGCGGAGACGTACTGGTCCTGCTTGCCGACGGGCTCGTGGAGGACGTCGAGCTCGATCTCGCAGGCGGCCTCGGCGAGGTCGCCGGGCGTGATCGACTGGCGCTTGGCCAGCGCGAGGCCCTTGATCAGGCAGACCGTGAAGGCCCCGCTCGAGCCCATGCCGGTCCCGGCCGGGACGTCGGCGACCGAGGCGATCTCCAGCGGGTTGCCCTTCCAGTGCTTGAGGAGGGTCTCGCGCAGGATGGGGTGCTTGATCTCCGGGATCGTGTCGACCTCCTCGGTGTCGGAGTACTTCATCCGGTACCGCTTCTGGAAGACCGTGTGCGTCAGCGTGTAGATGTACTTGTCGATCGAGCCGCTGAGCAGGTAGCCGCCGTGCTCGCCGTAGTAGGACGGCAGGTCGGTGCCGCCGCCGCCGAGCGAGATGCGCAGCGGGGCGCGGGAGAAGATGACGCTCATGAGTGCGAGGGCTCCTGGTCGAGGACGATCCGCGGCTCGGCGTCGAACCACTCCAGCGTGCGGGCGATCGCCTCGCGGATCGTGAGGGTCGGGGCCCAGCCGAGGGCGCGGATGCGCTGGGTGTCGAGGTGGATGAGCGGCGCGTCGCCGGCCCAGCCGCGGTCGCCGCCGGTCTTCTCGACCTCCGGCGCCAATCCCATCTGGGCGGTGATCGCGGCGACCGACTCGTCGACCGTCACGGTCTCGTCGGTGCCCAGGTTGTAGATGTCGGCCCCGGGCGCGTCGCCGTGGTGGGCGACCGCGGTGAGCATCGCCTCGACGCAGTCCTGCACGTAGAGGTAGGACTTGGTCTGGCGGCCGTCGCCGAGGACGCGCAGTCGCGTCGGGTCGGCCTTCAGCGCGCGGTAGAAGTCGATGACGTGGCCGTGCGTGTAGCGCTCGCCGAGGACCGAGACGAAGCGGAAGACGAGGCCGGTGAAGCCGAGGCCGTGCGCGTAGGCGCCGATCATCCCCTCGCCGGCGACCTTGGAGGCGCCGTAGAGCGAGGTCTGGACCGGGAACGGGCCGTCCTCGCGCGTCGGGAAGGTCGGGGCGTCGCCGTAGACCGAGCCGGTCGAGGAGAAGCAGATCCGGGTGGCGCCCTCGGCGCGCATCGCCTCCAGGACCTCGGAGGTCGCGACCGTGTTCTGCTCCAGGTCGCGCTGCGGGTGCTCGAGGCCGTGGCGGACGTCGGCGTTGGCCTGGAGGTGGAAGACGGTGTCGCAGCCGGCGATGGCGGCGGGCAGCGTCGTCTCGTCGAGGATGTCGCCCTCGAAGAGCTCCGCGCCGCGCTCGATCGCGGAGGCGACGAACTCGCGCCGGCCTGTCCGGAAGTCGTCGAGCAGCGCGACCTCGACGCCGTCGTCGAGCAGGCGGTCGGCGAGGGTGCTGCCGATGAACCCGGCGCCGCCGGTGATCAGCACGCGCCTCATGCGCGGTCGCTCACAGCACGAAGCCGGCAGCCGCTGCATCGCGGTGGAACATCTGCACGGTCTCCAGGGAGAACTGGTCGAGGTCCTTGCCCAAGGACTTCACCTTGGGGAGCAGGTCGTGCGTCATCGTGATGATGTCGCAGCCGACCTGGTCGGCCTGCACGAGGTTGAGGACCTCGCGCGGGCTCGCCCAGATCAGCTCTGACCGCGGGGCGGCGGCCATGATGTCGACCGAGCGCTGCATCATCGGCAGCGGATCCACGCCGGCGTCCGCGATCCGGCCGGCGAAGACCGAGATGCACGAGGGCGCGCCGTCCGCGACCGCCGCCGTGATCAACTCGACCTGCGCGGTCGTGAAGAGGGCCGTGACGTTGACCTGCACGCCCGCCTCGGAGAGCTCCCGGACGAGCGGCGCCATCGAGACGCCGGCCGTCGTCGTGATCGGGATCTTCACGTACACGTTGGGTCCCCATGCGGCGAGCTTCCGCGCCTGCCGCCGCATCTCGTCCTCGTCGTCGGCGAAGACCTCGAAGGAGATCGGCTTGTCGCGCACCTGCTCCAGCAGCCGCTGCGCGAAGTCCGCGTAGTCCGTCAGGCCGGCCTTCCACATCAACGTGGGGTTGGTCGTGAAGCCCTTGATCAGCGGGTCGCCTGCGAGCCGCAGGATGCCATCCAGATCGGCGCCGTCGGCGAAGATCTTCGTCGAGATACGTTCGAGCATTGCTGTGAGCCTCGCTGACCTTTGAGTCGGGACCAGGCCTCAGCATGATGAACGCCCGGAAGGGCTCTGCGGAGAAACCTTGGGTGCCAGAACGGCAGGCCGGGAGCGACACCACCATGTTGCGGCGAGCGGCGTTCGCTGCCACCCCGGCAAGCCGGCGCGGGCGGTGGGCGGGGTCGCGATGGCGGCGGCGCCGCGCGCGCGCCAACACCAGCTCGCCACGCCCTGCCGCGCACACCAGCACCACCCCACCGCGCCCCGCGCCGCGCCGCGCCGCCACGCAGCGCGCAACCCGCCATGCCCTCGCGTCGTGCCACCCCGCCACGCCGCGCCGGGCGCCACCCCCATCGCCGCACCGCCCCACCTGCGGCACCGCGCTCCACCCCATCACCACTCCACGCCGCCCCACACGCGGCACCGCGCCCACCCCGCCACCACTCCACGCCGGCCCCACACGCGGCACCGCGCTTCGCCTCGCTACGCGTACGGCCGCCACCGCCCTTTCCGCGCAGCGCGCTGCGAGCCTTTGCTCCCAAACACCGCCTTTCCGCACCCCGTCCGTGCAAGATCGCCTGCAGGGTCGGCGCCGAACTTTCCCGTTGTAGAGCCAAATTCGGGCCGATGAGGCGCACGAACACTTGTTCTCTCCACATCCGTCCGACGCCCTCTCTAGCTTTGCGAACACATGTTCTCCCCAACCGCAGATCCCCGGCCGGCCAAGCGCTCCCTGCGCGAGACCGTCCGGCGTGCCGTCGACCTGGTCGTCGCCTTCGCCACGCTCGCAGACGAGCTGCCGCCGCGCGCCCACGTGGACGACCTCGCGGAGGCCCATCCTCACCGCCAGCCGCTCCGCCCGCTCACGCGCGCGGGCCGTCCCGGCGGGGTGCCTTCGCGAGCGCACTCCTGCACGACGCCAGTGGCTACCCGCCCGCAGCGCCGTCGCAAGAGCTCAAGCGTGCGGTAATTCCTCAGCATCACCGCGCCCAGCTGGGAGGCAAGGCGCGGGAAGAACATGAACAAAGCGAGCGGGCCGCCACCAGGCGGCCCGCGGCGCGTCTCGGGCGAGTTGCCAGCGCGACGTTGTGAGGACGCTCCTCCGCCCCTCGCTGCCTCACCTGGCAGACGCGGTTCGCCTCCCCGCGCCGCCTCACCTGGCCGACGCCGCCCACCTCGCCGCACACCCCACCCGCGGAGACCCCCTCGCGCAGCCCCACCTGGTGAACACCGTCCACCTCCCCGCACACCCCGCGAAGCGGGCTCCGTCACAGCGAGCGGTAGTGGTAGGAGTGCGCGACGTGGAAGCCGCGGTTGGCGTACAACGTGAGCGCGCTGCTGTTGTCGGCCTCGACCTGCAGGTAGGTTCCGCGCGCGCCGCGGGTCCCCGCCCACCCCTCGAGCTCGGCGATGACCGCGGAGGCGATGCCGCGGCGACGAGCGCCTGGCGCGGTCGCGAGGGAGAAGAGGCCGAGCCAGCCGTCTTCGGCGACGCCGATCCCGACAGCGAGCGGCTCGAGCGTCGACGGCTGGCTCGCCATCACGAACCGGGCACGCTCACCGAGCTGGGAGAGGACGAGCTCCGCGGTCGCCACGGTGCCGTCGATCCCACTGACCGCCGCCCACGCCTCGACCCACGCGGGCGTGAGCGGCGAGAGCGCGACGCGCACCTCGGCGGGACGGCGCCGGTGATCATCTCCGGCGCGCCCGCCGCGGCCGCCACCCGCCTGCCCGGCCAGCGGGCCCGCGAGGACGAGTGACCGGCCGGTGGCTGTTGCGCCCATGGACGCCAACGCGTCGTCGAGACCGAGGTGGGACTCCGCGGGTGAGACCTGGATGACCGGTGGGATGTCGAGCTCCTCGGCGGTCGCGAGCGCGAGGTCGAGCGTGCGCCGTGCCGCGGCCGGGTCCGCCGGCGGCAGCAACGAGTTCGAGCGGCGGCGGTCGACGCCCTCGGTCCTGCGCAGCAGCCAGCCCCCGACGTCGTGGACCTCATCTGCCGGCCACGCGCGGGCGGCAAGGCGCTCGAGCTCGTAGGAGATCTCCGGGTCGAACTGGGTGCGCAGGCGCGGCGTCACCGGAGGCAGTTTCGCGGAGAACGGCCGAGAGCGCGCGTACCGAGAGCGGCATGAGGCGAGGAGCGCCGACGAATCAGCGCGGGCACACGAGCCCGCACCGAGCGGAGCCAGAGGGGCGGCGTCACGGCGGGGCGCACCGCCCGCGGGCAGACTGCGTCATGGCCGGCATCCCGCCCCGTGCAGGCTACGTCACCGCCGGGCGCATATCCGCGGACAGGCTGCGTGCGGCGGAGCGCACTGCCACGGGCAGGCTGCGTCACGGCGGAGCGCACTGCCACGGGCAGGCTGCGTCATGGCGGCGCACCGCCACGGGAAGGCTGCGTCATGGCGGCGCACCGCTGCGGGCAGGCTGTGTGTCACGGCGGCGCACCGCCGCGGGCAGGCAATGTAACGGCGGCGCGCACAGCCGCGGGCGGACTGTGTCAGGCGGAGACGCCCGCCACGGGCAGGCTGCGCGACGGGCATGGGCGCACCGCCGCCGGCACGCTGTGCATGGATGCACGGGCAGCGCACCGTGCACGAACCGCGCCGGAGACGAACGACCGCGAGCCGCCCAAACGGCCCTAGAACGACCACGAGCCGCCCCGAAGGGCGGCTCGTTAGTCAATTTAAACCGGCGGCGTCCTACTCTCCCGGGCCCTTGCGAGCCAAGTACCATCGGCGCTGTGGGGCTTAACTGCTCTGTTCGGAATGGGAAGAGGTGTTTCCCCCACGCCAAAGCCACCGGAAATCTACGAGAGATCCCGGCGGCCCCTCAAAACCGCACAGCTCACCACATGTGTAATTCACGACGAAGAAAAAATAAAACCGTCAAGCCCTCGAGCCATTAGTACCAGTCTCCTTCACACGTTACCGCGCGTCCAGATCTGGCCTATCAACCTGGTGGTCTCCCAGGGCTCTTACTCCCTCAAGGGGATGGGAGAGCTCATCTTGAGGCTGGCTTCCCGCTTAGATGCCTTCAGCGGTTATCCAATCCGCACGTAGCTAACCTGCTATGCCCTTGGCAGGACAACAGATACACCAGAGGTGCGTTCACCCCGGTCCTCTCGTACTAGGGGCAAATCCTCTCAACTCTCCAACGCCCACGGCAGATAGGGACCGAACTGTCTCACGACGTTCTGAACCCAGCTCGCGTACCGCTTTAATGGGCGAACAGCCCAACCCTTGGGACCTACTTCAGCCCCAGGATGCGACGAGCCGACATCGAGGTGCCAAACCGGGCCGTCGATGTGGACTCTTGGGCCCGATAAGCCTGTTATCCCCGGAGTACCTTTTATCCGTTGAGCGACGGCACTTCCACTTGCTACCGCCGGATCACTAAGACCTGCTTTCGCACCTGCTCGACATGTCTGTCTCGCAGTCAAGCTCCCTTACTGCCTTTGCACTCTACGCACGATTTCCGACCGTGCTGAGGGAACCTTTGTGCGCCTCCGTTACATTTTGGGAGGCGACCGCCCCAGTCAAACTACCCGCCTGGCACTGTTCTCCGCCCGGATTCACGGTGCGAAGTTAGACGTCCAATACATCAAGGGTGGTATCTCAAAGTTGGCTCCACATCAACCGCAGTCAATGCTTCAAAGCCTCCCACCTATTCTGAGCGAAATGCACCGAACGCCAATACCAAGTTGTAGTAAAGGTTCACGGGGTCTTTCCGTCTAGCCGCGGGTACTCGGCATCTTCACCGAGACTGCAATTTCACCGAGCCCCTCGCTGAGACAGCGCGCAAGTCGTTACGCCATTCGTGCAGGTCGGAACTTACCCGACAAGGAATTTCGCTACCTTAGGACCGTTATAGTTACGGCCGCCGTTTACCGGGGCTTAGCTTCGGTGCTTCGGTCCGAAGACCTAACACCTCCACGTAACCTTCCGGCACCGGGCAGGCGTCAGCCCCTATACGTCGTCTTACGACTTAGCAGAGACCTGTGTTTTTGGTAAACAGTCGCTTGCGCCTATTCACTGCGGCCCCCTCGGGCTCCAGTCGCGAAGACCTTCACCCTACTGGGGCGCCCCTTATCCCGAAGTTACGGGGCAATTTTGCCGAGTTCCTTAGCGAGGGTTATCTCGATCACCTTAGTATTCTCTACTTGCCCACCTGTGTCGGTTTTGGTACAGGCACGCGAGTTCTCCCTAGAGGCTTTTCTTGGAGGCATGGCGTCCGGAACTCGCCGGCCCTTGGGCCAGCTGGCATCGCGCCTCAGGTTAAAGGGACCCGGATTTGCCTAGGTCCCACCCTACACGCTTACCCCAGGGCAACCATCGCCTGGGATTCCATAGCCTTCCTCGTCCCCCCATCGGTCAAACGATCTCGACGTGGTACAGGAATATCAACCTGTTGGCCATCGACTACGCCTTTCGGCCTCGCCTTAGGTCCTGACTAACCCTGAGCCGACGAACGTTGCTCAGGAAACCTTGGGCAATCGGTGGAGGGGATTCTCACCCCTCTTTCGTTACTCATGCCGGCATTCTCACTTCCCAGGGCTCCACGGCTGGCTTCCGCCGCCGCTTCACTGCCCTGGGAACGCTCTCCTACCGCGCGATCGGACCGAAGTCCTCACGCACCCGCAGCTTCGGTGACTAGCTTGAGCCCCGTTACATTATCCGCGCCCGAACACTTGACCAGTGAGCTGTTACGCACTCTTTCAAGGATGGCTGCCTCTAAGCCAACCTCCTGGTTGTCTATGCATTCGGACATCGTTTCCCACTTAGCTAGCACTTAGGGACCTTAGCTGGCGGTCTGGGCTGTTTCCCTTTTGACGCTGAAGTTTATCCCCCAGCAACTGACTCCCGCGGTAAACGTAGCGGTCTTCGGAGTTTGCCTTCTTTCGGTAAGCTGGTAGGCCCCCTAGAGAAAACAGTGCTCTACGGCCGCCACGCAATTTACGCGAGGCTATACCTAAATATATTTCGGAGAGAACCAGATATCACTGAGCTTGATTAGCCTTTCACTCCGACCCACAGGTCATCCGCCCAGTTTTCAACCTAGGTCGGTTCGGTCCTCCACGAGGTCTTACCCCCGCTTCAACCTGCCCATGGGTAGCTCGCTCAGTTTCGGGTCTACCGCCTACGACTGAATCGCCCTATTCGGACTCGCTTTCGCTTCGGCTCCGCTCATCGCTTAACCTTGCCGCAGACGAGTAACTCGCCGGCTCGTTATGCAAAAAGCACGCGGTCACAGAACAAGTCTGCTCCCACCGCTTGTAGGCACGCGGTTTCAGGTACTATTTCACTCCCCTTCCGGGGTACTTTTCACCTTTCCCTCACGGTACTAGTCCGCTATCGGTCACCTAGGAGTACTTAGCCTTGGAGGGTGGTCCCCCCAGATTCAGTCCGCGTTTCACGGGTGCGGACCTACTCAGGAACGCTAGACAGCAGATCATGCAGTTTCGTCTACGGGACGGTTGCCCTCTTTGGTTCGCGGTTCCACGCGATTCGACTACCACATGATTTTGTAACTGCTGCCAGACCAGCTACGGCCTGGAACTAGCGCCCTACAACGCCATATACGCAACGCGTAGCTGCTTACACGTACATGGTTTGGGCTGATCCCTTTTCGCTCGCCACTACTCAGGGAGTCTCGGTTGATTTACTTTCCTCGGGGTACTGAGATGTTTCACTTCCCCCGCTTGCCTCCCACCAAGCTATGTGTTCACTTGGCGGTGACGCCGCATTACCGGCGCCGGGTTTCCCCATTCGGAAATCCACGGGTCAAAGGCTGTTCAACGCCTCACCGTGGCTTATCGCAGTCGTCCACGTCCTTCATCGGCTCTAGGTGCCAAGGCATCCACCATGTGCCCTTACTATCTTGACGGTGATCGTCATTAGAGGTGGGATCTGCATAGAGATCCCATCTCGGTGAATTACCCGTGTGTCTCCCCCGGCTCATCGGATGATGAAGGGGAGACACGTACGCCCACCCGGCGTTGGATCCGGATGGGCATGTGGCTGCTGTGCAGTTTTCAAGGGCCGCCGAGAGGTGCGCACGAGGGGATTCCTCGCGGAGCGCGGTCTCTCAAAACTCAACAGCATGCACGGGCTCGAGCTCCACGATATGTGGCGCAATGCGAAGGCACTGCGGGGGCTCTCATATGAGAGCTCCGGCTGGCCCGGCCAGGTTCGGTCGACGTACTAGGCCCTACGGTCGGAGGACATCGCATCGATTCCCTCCGCGGGTGCCCGAAGGCACTGGCAGAAGGCCGGCGATGTCGCCGTGCCGCAGGGGCCCCATCAAGGGGCTCCCTAGAAAGGAGGTGATCCAGCCGCAGCTTCCGCTACGGCTACCTTGTTACGACTTCACCCCAGTCACGAGCCCCACCTTCGACGGCTCCCTCCCTTGCGGGTTAGGCCACCGGCTTCGGGTGTTGCTCACTCCCGTGGTGTGACGGGCGGTGTGTACAAGGCCCGGGAACGTATTCACCGCGGCAATGCTGATCCGCGATTACTAGCAACTCCACCTTCATGCA